>Ga0207996_1000021_pt1 | contig 163357 bp, 132 predicted proteins | sample AntAceMetag02UKG_FD_184773 | JGI IMG/M metagenome (GOLD analysis project Ga0207996, IMG submission 184773) | Saline lake microbial communities from Ace Lake, Antarctica - Antarctic Ace Lake Metagenome 02UKG (SPAdes) (version 2) | ecosystem: Environmental > Aquatic > Non-marine Saline and...
AATCAATCACCACCAATCCGCCCATATCCCGCAGGCGAAGTTGACGGGCAATCTCTTCAGCGGCTTCAATGTTGGTTTTAAACGCCGTATTCTCCACTTGCTTGCCCGTTCGCCACCGACCCGAGTTGACGTCGATGGCCACCAGGGCCTCAGTGGGATCAATCACAATTGAACCCCCGGACTTTAAAGGCACCCGATTGCGATAGATGGTCTCAATCTGCTTTTCGATTTCATACTGTGCGAAAATGGGACGTTTCTCTTTAAACAGTTTGACATGGCCCTGATGCCGGGGAGAAATGATCTTCATGTAATCTTTCACCTTGCCCAGGGTCTCTTTATCGTCAACGAGCACCTCGGCGATTTCGCTGGTGAAATAATCCCTTAACGTTCTCAGACAAACATCCTGCTCCTTATGGACCAGGGTCAACGGTGATGCCTCCTGAACATTTTTCTTGATGTTTTTCCACATTCTGAGCAACCGGTTGAGGTCCCTTGAAAGGTCTCGCTTGCTCTGTTTCAAGGCCGCGGTTCTCACAATATATCCGACCCCTTCGGGAAGCTTGAACTGGGTCATGATGGACTTGAGTCGCTGGCGCTCCTCTTCATCTTCGATTTTCTTTGAAATGCCCCCCTTACTCCCGGGCATCAAGACCAGATGCCGGCTGGCCAGAGACAGATAGGTGGTCAACTGTGCACCTTTGTGTCCCTGCATCTCTTTGGTAACCTGGACCAGAAGTTCCTGGCCTTTTTTTAAAATTTTTTCGATCCGTGGCAGGCTTGTCTCCTTTTTTGATTCCGGTTCTATGGCGTAATATTCCGGATGAATGTCCGTAACGGACAAAAAACCATTCTTATCACTTCCAAAGTTGACAAAACACGCCTGCAGGCTCGGTTCGACCCTCTCCACAACCCCTTTATAGATATTTCCGGTCTTCTGTTCCGTGGCAGCGGTTTCGATGTAAAACCCATCCAGCCGTCCGTCTTTGATTACGGCGATCCGGAATTCCTCCGCTTCGACGGCATTGATCAACATTTTTGACGCGAGTCCCAAAGGTTTTCTCCTTGCTTTGGTTTTTGCATATCCTGTTTTGACCAGTTCTGTACCGACCTTTTGATCGTCGGACTTTTGGGAAACTGGTGTTTTTGATGTTGGTTTTGTATCCTTTGACTTTCGGAATCCAAATCTCATTTAAAAATCGTGCCTTCCATAACGTTTGAGATGCTGATCGGCCTGGTACATGAAGGTTCGAATCGCAGATTCTCGACCCGGCTGGGTGCTGGAATCATACGGGGTGTCCAGATAAGGAACCCTGCGCCTGTTCATGAGAGGACGTACAATTGAAGACGTGGTGATGCTCGGCATACAGGTAAACGGGTAAACATTCACCAAACCGTTATATCCCTCACGAACATATTCCATCATGCCCGCAATGCTCAAACACGCCTCCGTACCCAGGTCGAAATCATACAAATCCTCTTCTCTGAGCACATCCTCCAGATGGCTGATCTTGTGGTCCTTTGCCAGATCAACCAGCTCCGAAACCCTTTTATAAATCTGTCTTTGTCTGTATTCTTGATAAAAAAGATCCCCTCCATAGGTGAAAAGATCTTTCAAATGATCTTTGAAACGGTCAAATTTCAATTGTTTCAGGCTGAAACGCAAACCCTTCTTGGCCGATCTATAATGTTCGTAGCTGGTAAAATTGACCCACTCCGATACAGAGGCATTGACCACTTCCGCACCGTGCTTTTCCAGCATGCGGATGACGTCCTGGTTGGCTTTCTCGTGGGTACGCAAATAGATTTCCCCCACCATGCCGATTAACGGTTTCGGCGGAATCCCCGGGTCCATGACCGCCTTTACCTCTTTGACGACCGCTTCCAGCCGCGCAAATATCTGATCAAACTGCAGCCCCTGCCCAAAACGCTCAAAAGCATCCTCCATAAACGCAAGGCATTTTTCAATCACCAGATCCGCCAGTCCGGCTTCTTTCTCATAGGGCCTGACCCGCCACAACAGCCGGTCCAGGATGTCCCCCAAAACCACAGCCACGTAGGACGACTTCCGAAGATCGGTCACCCGCTCCGCCTCAATAATCCCGGACAGGGAATAACCGTCCGCAGTGGTCAGTGCACCGATCCTTAGCCCGCTGAACCCCGGGAAGGAATCCAGAACAATGCGCTGGTATTTGTTATACATACCGAAACGGCACGGACCATCCGCTTCCGGCAGGAAATAGACGTAAGCATCGGAATCAAATTCCGACCCCAGGCGGGCCGACTCCTGCTTCATGAAATGGAGAATATCCCCCATGGTAATCTGACAGGGAAAGCATTCTTTCCCCGAGGTGTGGGCCATGCCCAGATCCATCCCTTTGAAGGTCTCAAGAACCTTTGCCCGTATGCCGAAACTTCTGAAATTGGCCGCCAGAAGATGGCTGCCCATACGATTCATTTCCGGAATCAAACAGGTTCGTTCCTTGAGGCTGAACCGCCCCACCTTGTTGCTGAAAGATTCAAAATTAATGACGTTACCGCTTTCCATGGTCAATTCGCCAGCTTTCGCGGCTCTTCCGCTTCCTGATGTGCTTTTTGAATACTGTTAAAAATGACGTTTTTATAGGCCTCCAACCGGGTCATGACACCGGCAACGGCACTGTGCTCATCCAGTTCCAGAATCATGTAGGCCTTATCCCCCATAATATGCCGGTAAAAATGTTCCAGGAATGAATCCGCACCACACCCGAAGTTGGTCAGATGCAGACCAAAAAAGTCCGAGTTGGACGCTACGATTTTGGCCGTGCGAAGAATTTTTGCGCCCAGTCCCCAGTACATGGAGGGAAAATCAGACAGATCCACCAAAGACTCATCCATAAAGTCCATGGGCAGGGCCTTGACGCCGATTTTTGCCAGATTGTGCCCCAATCTCAGATTTAACCGTTCATCATAGAGATTGTAGGGCCTACCGGTCACAACGATCATCGGTTCCCCGGCGGGGTGTGATTTCAGAATCTCTGTTCCTTTCCGGAAAACCGCCTTCTGGAATTGCGTCTCTCGCCCAAAAGCGTAGTAAAGGGCCTCCCTTACCTGATGCACGGTGAGCGAGAGTTTTGGCCGCAACTGCTCAGTTATTTCCAGAGCAAGGGTTTCCACATCATACTTGAGATGGACCACAGGGTTTAAAACAGTTTTCATATCAAGATCAAGGGCCATGCGGACCATATAGGAATTGCTCTGAACCATGGGACAGTAAAAGCCTTTTTCTTTGTCCTCGCTTTTTCCCATATTCACAACACTGGGAAGGAAAAGAAACGCCGTCTTTCCCACCAGCTCTTTCACATGACCATGGGAAACCTTCACCGGGTAGCAGGTTTCCGCCGTCATGGCCTCAATGCCCATTCTGGAAAGGCGGGCATTGGTGGGCGGCGTCAAGACAAGCCGATATCCCAGGTGGTCGAAAAAATGCGCCCACAAAACAGCGTCCTGATGACCGTAAAGGGCCCGCTGCATCCCCACGGTGGGCCGGTCGTCCACCTGCAGGAGTGGTTTATCCGTCAGGGTCTCGTAAACCCCTCTCATATAAGTTTCCCATATCTCCTGACGCAATGCAAAAAAGTTTGTCTCCTTCGTACCCCGGTTCCGGGTCAACTCATACCGGCCGCACTCTCCCCCCCAGATGCTCTTGCGTCCGTCAAAATCATAAATTTTCAGTTTGCATTGGTTGTGGCACAGCGGATCCGCCCGGCAGATTTTTTCAGTGTACGCCATGCGGTCCTCTATGGCGCTTCTGAGTCCCCTGAAACTGGTTTCGCTTTGATTCATCAGACGCATCCGTTCGTGAACACTGATGGCGGCCCCATAGGCCCCCAGCACCTCACGATGCAGGGGCACAATGAGAGCCCGACCCAAAACGTTTTCAAATGCGGCCACCACACCCCTGTTCAGGGAGGGTCCGCCCAGAAACATGACCCGCTCCCCGACTTTCCTATTTTCAACCACCCGGTTCAGGTAGTTGTACACAATGGCATAACAAAGCCCTGCAATCAGGTCCTTGGTGTCAACACCTTTCTGGTGATAGCTCACCAGATCCGATTCCATGAATACCGTGCACCGTTCAGCCAGCTTTACAGGCGCGTCCGAAGACAGGGCGATATTTTGAAACTCCTCTACAATACTGATGCCATATTTGTTGGCCAGCTCATGGAGAAAACTCCCGGTCCCCGCTGCACAGACTTTGTTCATATCGAAATCCAGTGGGTATGTGTTGGCAATGGAAACATATTTGGAATCCTGCCCCCCAATCTCGAAAAGGGTATCCACTTCCGGGTCTATCTCCACCGCTCCTCGCGCATGAGCCGTAATCTCATCAATAATCAGATCCACATTCAGGAAATCACCCACCACGTTACGTCCGGAACCCGTTGTGGCCGTACCGATGATCTCAATATTATCGCCTGTTTTGTTCAGCAAACCTCTAAAAAGTTCCTGGGTCACTTCAATGGGTTTTCCTTTTGTGGGAACATAGTTTTTTCCCACAATCTCATGGTCCTCATCGATCAGTGCGTATTTGGTGGTGGTGCTGCCGATATCAATGCCCAAAAAAACCTTCTGATTTTTTTTAAGTGTCCGCTTTTTAATTTCATTGGTTTCAGGGAAAACGGTTTTCTGAATTACCAGCCTTTTTGCCACCGGCACCTGACCTTTCATCTCAGATGCCAATTGTTTGAGCAGCGACAAATCGATACGGCTGTTTCCATAACTGGAGCCCTTTTCGTTTTCTGCCGCAAGCGTTGCTAAAGCCACGCCCAAAGCCCCGATGGAGGTATTGTATGAGGGCACCAGCAGATCCGGCACATATTCTTCCAGAGTCTTCACCTGTAGTTCATTTAATGACAGCCCTCCCACAAAGACGACCGGCGCTTCCAGTGAGCGATTGGAAACAATGGTGCTCATATAATTACGCGCATTCCCCACATGCAGACCGTAAATGATATCCTCGAGTTTTTCACCGCGGTTCTGCAGATGGATCATATCCGATTTTGTAAAAACGGTACAACGGCAGGCCACGTTTGCAGGCTTATCGCTCTTTTTCCCCAATGCAATGAAATCTTTCAGGATCCGGTCGAGCTGGTCCTGACTGGTGTTGACGTCCCGGGAATAAATGGCGGTGGCCAGACGCTGGGCCTGCTGGTCAATAAATGAACCGGTGCCGGAAGCGCAGGGGCCGTTGGTGTTGAAGTGGGCCAGCTCCCAGTCCGATTGCGGATTGCGGACTGCGGATTGCGGATTGGCTCTCGCGCCATTTATGAGGGACGAATGATTGATTTGGAAAAGGGCTGTCTCCTGGCCGCCCATGCTAATGATGCTTCTGACGTCAGGTTTGACAAACAGGGCGCCAAGCACCTGGGTGATGGTTTCAAATTCGTATGGGGTATCGAGCCGCTCGCTCAGCTTCTTGCCGTGATTTCCGGTAAAAGAAATCGATCGAACGCGGTTTTCACCAAATCGATCATAAAAGCTCTCAATCAACCCCAGAACCCGTTCATCCACTTTGCCAAGGTGCCGCTCGTAGGGCGCCTCGTAAACGATCTCGCGGCCCCGGTTGATCACAACACCATTTAAACTAACGGAGCCGACATCAATTCCCGCAAAGAATATCTCTTTGTCCACATTTCCTCTTTTTCAGATTGGACCCATTTCGTTGCCCATATAAAAAATCTCTCCCGAGTGGTCCTGACGGCGAAGATACCCCTTGATGAGCAGCCCTTTGACCATGCTCTCCACTTCATCAATGGATAACCCCATGGAATTGGCGATATCCTTTGGCCGAAGGGGCCTCCTTCTGACCATCTCGAGCAGTCCCTTCCCTTTCGTATCGCGCGCCATTGCGCCTTGTGCCGCCTCAATATCCACCACAATTTCCGCGCCCTCCCCCAGAAAAAGCTTTATCTCTTCCAGTCTCTGACTGTCAAGGGCTTTGGCGCACACATCCGCCGGCGGTCGTACCACGGTGTTCAGTTGAATCTTTTCCGGTTGAATCTGCCGTATCAACGGCTTCAAGGACTTTATCTCTTTTTCAGTATCGTTCATCCCCGCCAGGAGGATGACTTCCAGGTAAATAAGTCCATCAAATTCCGCTCTCAACTGTTTCAAGCCGTCCACGACGCGATCCAGCGTCAAATCAGCATGGGGACGATGGATCGTTTGAAATGTGCTTGAAACGGCACTGGACAGGGTGGGCATGATCAAATCCGCCCCCAGAACACGTTCCCTTATCGCTTCATCCCAGAAAAGAGATCCGTTGGTAAGGATTACGACCCGGGTCTCGGTCAATTCCCTGATGCCTGAAATGATATGGTGGATTTCGGAATGAAGTGTCGGTTCACCTGAACCTGCCAGGGTGATCACGTCGGGAGAGCATTCCGCAAGCCTTTTTTCAAGCTGACGGAGTATCTCATCCACCGGTGCAAAAAGGCTGCTGGTGATGGTCTTGTTTGTGGTTCTGCCCACCTCGCAGTAGAGGCAGTCAAATGTACAGGTCTTGTGAGGGATCAAATCCACCCCCAATGACAAACCCAGCCGCCTGGAAGGAACCGGTCCGAAAATATACGACATGTTTAAATCCCTTTGTTAGATCGTTTAATGCGCCTCATCCCAATTGAGACCCTGGTTAATGTCCACTTTCAAGGGCACCCGCAACGGGTAGACCCCTTCCATCTCCTCTCTGATCACTGGAATAAGACGGCTTACCTCATCTTCGGGCGCCTCCAGGACCAGTTCATCGTGCACCTGCAAAATCATCTTCGACCGGAAATGCTCTTGTGCCAGGCGGTTGTGAATCCGTATCATGGCCTTTTTGATTAAATCCGCCGCCGTTCCCTGAATGGGGGTGTTGACCGCCATCCGCTCCGCTTCCGAACGGATCCTGTTGTTGTTGTGAGAAATATCCGGCAGATAGCGCCGGCGATTAAAAAGAGTGGTAACATAACCATTTTTCTCGGCAGCTTCAATGGCCTTTTCCTTAAACCGTTTCACGCCCCGGTATCGATGGTAGTAGGCATCAATGTAATCTTTAGCCACCTGTTTGGATATGCCCAACTGCTCACTGAGTTTTTGAGGACCCATGCCATAGATAATACCGAAATTGATGGCTTTGGCAATGCGCCGCATTTCCGGTGAAACCTCACCCGTTTCATCCCCCAAAACCTCACGGGCGGTTCGGGTGTGGATATCCTGGTCCTCTTCAAACGCCGCCATGAATGCAGGGTCTTGGGAATAATGGGCAAACACCCGCAATTCAATCTGGCTATAGTCCGCCGCCACCAGAATCTTCCCCACATCGGCCACAAACCCCCTTCGAATCTTTCTTCCCGCTTCGCCCCGGATGGGAATATTCTGCAGGTTGGGATTGCTGCTGCTCAACCGACCCGTGGCGGCAACGGTCTGGTTAAAGGATGTATGCACCCTCCCGGTTTCAGGATTCACCATTTTAACCAGGGCATCCAGATAGGTGGATTTCAGTTTGGTCAGGGACCTGAAACGGAGCAAAGCCCTAGCGATTTCATGGGATTCGGAGAGTTTTTGAAGGACCTTGACATCCGTGGAATACCGTTTGGTTTTGGCGGTCTTTTTTCCTCCAGGAAGTTTCAGGACTTCAAACAACACCTTTCCCAGCTGTTGCGGTGAGTTAAGGTTGAATTCCATGCCGGCCTCGGCCAGGATGGCTTGTTCCACCTCTTTCATCTCCACCGCAAAATCGGCTGACATTGCCTCAAAAAGCGCCGTATCAATTTTGATGCCCGTCATCTCCATGTCCAGGAGAACGGGCAGAAGCTTCATTTCCAGATCATTAAAAAGCGCCTCGTTTTTCTCTCCACTGATTTTTTCAGCCAGAATCTTTTTTAATCGAAGGGTTATGTCCGCATCTTCACAGGAATATTCGCAGGCTTTCTCAACCGAAACCTCCGCAAAACCGCGCACGTTCTTTCCCTTCCCCACCACATCCTGGAAAGCGATCATCTTATGGTTCAAATAGCGCTGCGAGAGGGCATCCAGATTGTGTTGCCTCAAACCGGGGTTAATCACATAGGAGGCAATCATGGTGTCAAATGAAATACCACCCAGCGTTACCCCATGCCGTTTCAACACGCAGGCATCATATTTGATGTTCTGTCCCACCTTCAAAATGGCATCATCTTCCAGAACTTCTTTTAAAACATCCCGCGCATCACGCCACAAAACCTGTTCGGGAACCCCTAGATAATGATGTCTCAGTGGAAGGTAAAACGCTTTGCCTTCCGTCAAACAAAAAGAGACCCCCACCAGTTCAGCCTGCATGGGGTCTTTCCCGGTGGTTTCCGTATCAATGGCTAGCAGCCCCGCTGCCCTGATCCTGTCGGCAAGGGTTTTCACATCCCTCATGTTCAGGCAAAGTTCATATTCCGTCGGGACCGCTTCCCCCCGTGGTGCAAACCGGTCCCACAAATCCCTGAATTCAAGGTCTCTGAAAATATCGGCCAGTGCTTCCCGGGACGGTTCCCCCACCTTGAGTTCATTGAGATCCGTAGGGATGGGAACGAAACGATCCAGGGTCACCAGTTTCCGGCTCAAGAGCGCCACATCCCGAGAAACGCCTAAGGTTTCTTTCAACTTCTTTTTCGTAATCTCACCCAGGTTTTCAAAAACCCCTTGGAGGGATCCGAATTCCTTCACCAGCGATACCGCTGTCTTTTCCCCCACACCGCGAACGCCGGGGATGTTGTCCGCAGTGTCGCCCGAAAGGCCCATGACATCGATAAATTTCTCCGGCTCAAACCCATAAGTTGCTTTCAGGGAATCATAGTCGGTAATTTTGTCCTTCATGGTGTCCCACATGGAGATCCGGGGACCAATCAATTGCCTGAAATCCTTGTCACCGGATATCACCACCACATTAAAACCCTCTGACTCGCCCACTCGCGCCAGGGTTCCGATGATGTCATCCGCCTCATAACCCGACTCTTGCAGCATGGCGATTCCGAGATTTTTCACCACTTCCCTGATAAAAGGCAGCTGCACCACCATGTCATCGGGCATGGGAGGGCGATTGGCTTTGTATTCGTCATAGATTTCATGCCTGAAAGTCGGACCTTTCGCATCAAAAACAATGGCCAAGAACTTAGGCTTTTTATCCGAAAGAAGCTTGAGGATCATCTTTGTGAACCCGAAAATCGCATTGGTGGGAAAACCGCTTGCGTTTTGCAGGTTCCTGATGGCGTGATATGCTCGGTGAATGTATGAACTCCCATCCAGCAAGTAGATGGTTTCGCTGTTGGTTTGCATTGTCATATTATATTCAATTATGCTTTAAACCGTAAAGGGTAATTATTGGGAGATGATGCACTAAAACAACACATGTGTCAAAATTTACCTACATGAAAAATCTATTATTTTTGCCTTTGAAACATCTTCTGCCGTTTAATACAACATAGACAATTGATATCTTTACATATTTAAAAAAAATTGGACATCATCATATTTCTCGCACAATTTTTGCATAAAATAGCATGGTAACCCTATAAAACGAGGCGGATTTAATGGAAAAGATACTGGATGTACAAGAGATTCTGGTGAGTATACGGGAAAATGATCAACAATTGGAAAAGCTGATTGCTGATTTAAAGAAAGAAGAAAAGTCATCTGCCGTTAAACATCCTGCCCCGGCATTCTCGCCTGTGAATTCTGCATACCCCCATTCAGTGGCAAATCCGTACCCCTGTCTTGCCTGATTGAACATGAACCTTCCGTGGGAGCGGCTCCTTCGGGCGTTTTCCCGGCAGGGTTGGCATAGACATCATTGAGCTTCTGCACGTAACCATTGGCATCAGCGATCACTTTCGCCAAACGGGCCATATTTCGGCGACCCCAGCCGGCAGGCTTCCGCCTGAAAATACTACGCCACCAGCAGGTATTCTTTGTAAAGGCGCGAATATAGTTTTCGCGTCCCTCCTTTCCATCCATTTTCCCCAGTATCTTTCGCATCGCCTGCCCTCCGGCAAACCTTCGAATACGCAAATGGATAGAAACAACCAAAGCCGCCAAAAGCGCCGCCAGAGTCCATTTTCCCCAAGGGTTGGCCATTAACCTGTCCATGTAGGGGAGTTGCAGGGAAAACCCCTTCCAGTAGCCCGCCCAAAGGGTAACACCTAGAAAACAAGCCAGCGACAACCCGAAGAAAATGCCGTTCAGCCAGCACACGCGGCGGCGCCAGTTCTCCAGGAATGCCTGGATACGGGGCAAGGCTTCCTTCTCCAGCTCACTGGCCCGCTGACCCAGCATGCCCACGATGCGGTATGCTCTCGCCACGCGAACTTCCTCGATGCGCTCCTGAATTCTGGCAACATCCTCATCCCGTTTACGCAGAAAGCGCTCCCGCAATCCCTCGTCTTCAATGGGCATCCCGACTTCCGTATCATAGATGGTGTAGCACCGCCCCGCCGTCATCCCTTTCTGCGCCAGGGCCCTCTGCCAGGCGGCAAACACCTGCTCGGGGTTGTCTTCCCGGGCCGTCATATCGATCTGGTTGAGGATATAGAGAAATTTGTTGGAATCATTTCTGTGAATGGTCCCCTTTACCAGGGTTTCAAGGGTATCGCTCATGGAGCCGGATTCCGGATGGCGGGCATCAAAAAAAACCAGCACGAGATCCGACAGATCGATAATGTGGTTGGTGATCCTGAGGGTCGCCGTCCGCTGGGCGTCAGCATCAAATCCGGGAGAATCGATGATGATGTTACCCCGGAGTTTTTCACTGGGGCATGTCTTCAGCTGAAGATAGGCATCTACCCGCCGGCCCTCTCCGGGAGTTGCCTCGTCAATGGCTTCGGTGATTCTGTACAGGGGAAACCGCGGGTCCGCATCCAGGGCCAGACCGGGAAGCTGCCGAACCCTCTCTTCATCGCTGAAACAAATCACCGTGAATTTGTTATCCACCGCCTGGTTACCCGTATCCTGCAGCTTGTAATCCAGATAACGGTTGATAAAAGTGGATTTTCCCGAGGAATAAACACCCAGTACCGATATGAGGGGCCACCAGGGTACACTGAAGGCATGGGATTGTTCTTTCGAAAAAAAACCCATTTGCCGGCTCACCAGATCAAGCTCTCTGAAACTCCCGACCACATCCACCAGTACGGGGTTTTCTTCCTCTAAATGTTGTTCCAGGCTCTTGATGCGGTTTTTGATGGGGTTTGATTCAGGCATGCAGTATTTTCCCCTCTGGAATTTTCACATATTTTTGTCAATATAGACCGTCAGTTTGCCCAGACTGTAAACATAGCTACCGTATTCGTTGTCGTACCATCCGAAAATCTTGGCATGGGTCACCGGAAGTCTCACATCATAAGCCTCCTTCAACCCGCACTGGGTCAGCATTTCCGATGGGATGTCCAGAAACCCGGTACGCGTATGCGTGTCGTGGCCTTCCAGGACCACAGACGCCTGGAAACCGATGATATCGGCCGAAACGTTCTGTTTTTCGCTGAAAACAAGCAATCCTTTCTGAGAACCACCCGCGGCCTCTTTGTAAATTTTGTTCAGAAAATCGCGGTTCACCACCGGCAGGCCGGATTCTTCCATGGGCGACGAAAAGGTCACATTCAAAACAATCAAAGACGCTGTATTGGTAGGAATACGCACGGAATCCGCCATAAAACCGAATTTCCGGATCTCGGGCAGAACCTGCTCCAGGGCCTTGGCCGCCCCCGTGGACGTCAGGATGATATTATTAAAAATAGAACGGTTCTTTCTCAAATCTCCGGCGCCCTTTTTGGGAGAAGAATCCAGGATGCTCTGGGTGCTCGTAGCCGCGTGGATGGTCGACATGGAGGCCGTCAGGATCTTGTTGGTTTCGCTGTTTTCCAGCAGTGGTTTAATCATGTGGCTCAGGCCGGTTGTTGTGCAGCTTGCGGCGGAAATCACATGGTGCCTGGCGGGATCAAAATCAAGGTGGTTGATGCCGTAGATAAACATACCGAAGTCGTCAGGCGTTTTCGCGGCTTTGTCGGCAATTTTGGTGGGGGCACTGATAATCACCTTCTCAGCACCCGCAGCCAGATGTCCCCGAACACTCGGTTTCTCACTCCCCGAAGGGAGGGTCGGGTCCTTGTGGGCCCCCGTACAATCGACCACCAGGCGCACCCCGTGTTGACGCCAGTTGATATCCCGGGGGTTCCTGGCGGACCTTAGAATGATGACCGGCATCCCGTCAATTTCAAGCAACCCCTTTTCCTGATCGGCAATTTTGATGTCGAAAGTGTTTTCCGAGTACCCATACAGGAAGCGTTGAAGACTGCCATAGGTGGAATCCCTGGCAATGGTGTGGGCCACCGCCTCGAGCCCGGTTCCCACTTCCCGACCGATATTCACCACAAACCCGTCAAAATGTTTTAATCGGATATGTTCCCACAAGGTTAACTTTGCAATTCGACCCAAACCGTTAATTCCCAAAAGATTCCGGTTATCAAACATTAGACCCCTCCTTCACATGCATCAGATGAATATTTATTCCGCGTGTCAAGTGCAATTTCGGTAGTCTTGATGGGATAACTACCACGATAGATGTTTCCGCGATGGCCGTCGATGGAAATGTCATCGCCCACTTTAAAATCGTTACCGCCAATGGTACATTCCTTCCCGTTTTCATTTACAAATAAATCCGCACAATTGACAATGCAGATTTTCCCGATTTTTGTGGCCGTAACCGCCGCGTGGCTCGTGACACCTCCCCTGGACGTCAGGAGACCGTCGCATTTGAAAATCATGCCGATATCGTCCGGGACCGTATCGGGTCTCACCAGAATGGTTTTTTTATCCGGATATTTTTCAGCAAACAACGCCAGATCATCATCCCCGAATGCCAGAATGCCGCTCAGCGCACCGCCTCCAATCCCGATACCCCTGCCCACAAGGGTCATATCTTCTTTTCTGGGCTCAAACACTTTCACATGGGTTTCGCACCGAATATTCTGGTTGCGGACCTGAAGGATGTAGAGGTCTTCAGGCTTTTCAGACTCAAAGGTGAATTCGATTTCCTGGTGAGTAAAACCCAGATTACCCAGCAAGTCCCTGGCAACGGCGTGTATTTTTTTGTAAATGTCGGGAAAAGCTTCCTGCAGAGATATGCCCCCCAGTTTCAGCTGCTTTCGCTGGGTCTTACCCACGGGCAACGAATGCACCAGCCCGGAAACAATATCTTCCCCCTGGCTGCTCAAATTAAAATCCCCGAAAAGATGGACTCCCGGCCTGCCGCGCGTGGGGTTATGGGTGAAAGCCACCCCCGAACCCGACCTTTCGTTGCGATTGCCGAAGACCATCTGTTGAACAATCACCGAAGTCCCCCAATCCTCCGATACCCTGAGATATTCACGATACACTTTCGCCTGCTCATAGGACCACGAATCAAAAACAATGGAAATGGTCTTTTCCAATTGGCGTAACGGGTCCTGTTCAAACCCTTTGTCGTGTACCTCAAGCAGATCCTTGTAGGCAAACGCCAGTTCTTTCATCTGTTTCACACTCAGGCCTGTTTTGTATTTCATCCGGTATTTCTTTTTGTGATCCGAAATAACCTTGTCGAAGACATCCCTCTGAATATCATGGGCCATTCCCCAGTTCTGCAGCAGACGTCGGTAGGAATCCCATGCGCCCCACCCGAAACCGGGTTCCCGGCTCAGATGGGCGGCAATCTCGTCGTTCATGCCCACATTGAGGAACGTCACCATGGCACCGGGCATGGAAACGGCCGCTCCGGACCTCACGGACAACAGAAGCGGGTTTTGGGGATTTCCGAATTCCCGGCCGCACAGTCTTTCCAATGCCTTGATTTGGGACCCGATTTTTTTGTCCAGCTCGGTTTTCAGCTTCGGATGCTTGTAGATGGCGGGTCGTTCACGAAACACCTCGGTGGTCAAAACAAAGGCCGGAGGAACGGGAATACCGGCGCCATAGAGTTTTTTCAAAAAATACCCCTTTTCACCCACGAACACCTTGTTGTCCATCATGGGTGATTTTTCATTGAAGGGGGTAACAATCAGGTCGGGGTTGTACCGCATGATGCTGTTGATAATGTCCGGGCTAAAATTGCCCACCATGTTGTGAAGCGTTTTCAGGATACCGGCAATAAACCCATCGAATTTCTGCAGGAGAAAACAGTTGGATATCATCTCCCGGTTGAACTCTTCGGTTTTCTGCAGAAGAATTCTGTTTTTTTCTTCGTCTGAAAGATCCGGATCCTTCATGAAAAGCTGCGGCACAATTACATTAAGCGGGTATTCGTACGATCGTATGAAATATTCACTGATAATTTCACGAATCCGTTCAGCCATAAATTCAAAAATGTTGGTGTACTGCCCCAGGCTGAAGGTGGAAGAGGTAAGGGAGTATCGGAGCATTTGAAGGTTGCTGTCAAATCCCTCGTTGCTGATGCCGTCCAGCGCCATGCCCTCTTTGAAGAATTCAAGCACCTTGTAAATGCGATCCAGTGTGGTGGCTGAGATGTAATCCAAATTGATATCCGCAATGATTCTGTCCATCAGATTGGCGGCAACTCTTTCAAGCCTGAAAATGAGTCCCATGGCCTCAAACTTTCTTTCGCGGTAAACACCATACATGGAAGGAATACCAAACGCCACGTGGCGCTTATAATAGATATTTTCCCACGCTTCACTGGGTTCAGGGTCCAAAATGATCTGTTTGAGGCTTTCCATGAGCTGAAAAACCTTCTTCAGAGCCCCTGAATGATCTTTTTCTTTCATGCAGGTCTTAAAATCCGATATATCGCCGTTTTTGAGGAAACTGTATCGCTCCAGAATGGAAATGATGTTGACGGTATCGAAAGAATATTTCTCCCGCAACAGGGCATAAAGGTGGCAGATATCCAAAAATCTTTTTCGGTCAATCTCATTGGCTTCGGGAACCGATGCCAGCAGCGCCTCCAGTTCCGCCTGCTCCATACTCAGAAATTTTTCAGGGTCACAGTCCTGTTTATGACAAAGCGTCTTCAGCAGGGTATGAATCGGCTCAAACCATCTGCCTTTCAAATCTATGGAATCATACACGTCTGTGGGGAATCCCCTTTTAAGCGCCTGCAGATCGGCATCGTACCAGAAATAGAATATTTTCCGGGTCATCTCGATGAGGGTGTTGTTCCCCTCAATGTGGACCTGTTTTCTCAGGAAGTGAATCAAACGGTCATTTCGGTGAGATAATTCATCCATGGACGTGGTCACATGACGAATTTCACCCTCAGCGCCGATTTCGTTAAAATATACCGGAAAAATAAAGGAGAGCTGTTTTACCTTCTTGTAAAATGGTGAAATATTGGAATTCAGGATATTGGTGATGTCCCGCTGAAAAAGATCCGTGTCGGATATATAGACCCCGCCCAGACGCAAGTTAGCGATTAAAGCCGACAGAAGCTTCTCCAGAATTGAAGACCCGTATTTTAATATATCAAGCCAGACCCTGATATTTTTCAGGTGGTTTTTATTAACATGGGTTTTCCAGTCTTTATCCACAAAAACGATGCCCGGGAACTCAAAACCGAAATCAATCAGTTTCTTTTCAAAATAATTGACCCGGAATTGATCCTCCGAATCGTCCACATCAATGATTTTTTTGCCCAGGGTGGCAATGCAGTTGAGAATGGGGGATGTGTGGTCCCGTCGAAACACACTGAACATGTCGAATATTTTATCCAGGAACCCAAATATCTCGTTCAGATCAATCTCCCCGACTACCCTTGCCAGCAGGAAATTGATATCACGGATCAGGCGATCTTTCAGCCCGGACATCCCCGGAAGGTAAAGAAGATAGAAAGTATAATAAAATCTTTCAATAAACTTATCAAATTTATCGCTCAATTGTCTGAGATTATTTGCGATATCACCATAAGAAGGGACATTTTCGACGAGTGCGTCAAATGTATCCGAACCTTTGAGTTTATGTTGGAGATCAGAAAAATATTCACTCCCCAGTTGCGCTATGACCGTTGTGTAATCCCGATGAAAAATGTTTTCATTTTCCCGGTACCATTGTTCAATTTTTGTGGTTTCCTGCCAGAAGTTAATATTAACTTCCAGAACCTCCTTTGTTAAACTGTATATTTCTTCTTTAAAATCATTAATATGTGCGCTTTTCCTCAAGTGCTTTTTAAAAAAAGCGGAACAGCAGACATAGATGTCGTGGTTTTTCACCAGGGTTTCTTTCAAAAGGGCCGTGCAAGCCTCGACAATCTTTTTGTGTTTTTCCGGAAAATCCGCCAGACGATCAATAAACTCCACCAAGGTCCTGACAATGGTTTCCTTGAGTTTCTCGTCAATGCCGGACGATAGAAGAAGGCCACCCAGACTCTCAACCATTACTTGGAACGCTTCCTCCGATTTTTCCAACGCCTCGTAAAACCAGAAATCATTCAGGACAATTTTTCTCAGCTCCGCCACCACAAAACCATGGTTGGCATAGGGGTGGTGGTATTCCGTCATACACCTGAGCGCCCGTTCATGAATACCGAAGTGGGATGCGGACAGATCTATAAATTCACGATATTTTTTTGGGACGTGAACTTTAATCTTTCGCGTCTCTTCTAAGTTGACTTCCAGTGCTTCCGATTGAATTGTTTTCTCCATACGCTCTGTCCGGAATGTGGCGCTTTCCCGCCCTCTTTTCGGGGCAAAAAACGTCTCTCGTTGTTGTCGTCTACAATTAATTACAACTGCTGGAAAAAAATCACAAGGGGATAGGGCAAAAAAACCAAAAATAGTACCCGATTAGTGAGGATCTGAAAAAGAAGAAAAGGCATCACCAAATTATCCATTTCAAAATCCCAGCAGATTGTGTATATGGGGATAGGCATCCAAACGGAAACAACCCGATTCTGAAAACATGGAGGTTCAAACATGAAATTAGGCATAATTCTGGCGTTGGTTTTTGCCTTGTGCGGTCCCCAGACAGCTCTCGGAGGTCTGTCGGACAACCCCCAGGTCATCATGGAGACATCCAAAGGGACCATTGTTCTGGAGGTTTTTCCCGATGAAGCGCCCGAGACCGTCAAGAATTTTCTGCAATACGTACGTTGGGGGCACTATGACGGGACCATCTTTCACCGGGTCATTCCGGATTTCATGATTCAGGGAGGCGGGTTTTCGCCGGATATGAAGAGAAAGAACACTGAGATGCCCATCCAAAACGAGGCGAATAACGGTCTGAGAAACAAGCGGGGCACTGTGGCCATGGCGCGTACGCCGGATCCTCACAGTGCCACGGATCAGTTCTTTATCAACACCAAGAGCAACAGCTTCCTGAACCACAAAAACACGACCCCCCAGGGATGGGGATACGCCGTCTTTGGCAAGGTGGTCAAGGGGATGGATGTGGTGGATGCCATCTCAGGGGTCAAAACCACCAAGAAGGGCATGATGGGCGATGTCCCGGTGGAACCTGTCAAGATCATCAAGATGACCATCAAAGAATAGAAGCGGAACAGTTTAAGCCCCTGCTGCCCCCGAATCTTTCCTGGACGCTGTTCAGAAGTGAGCAGAGGACCGGCACCACCACCAGGGTCAGCAGGGTGGCCACTGCCAGGCCAAAAATAACTGCCACGGCCATGGGTCCCCACCATTGGCTCGACTCATTTCCGATATCCAGGGCAACCTTTCGAAAATCAAAGCTGATCCCCGTGGCCATGGGCATCAACCCCAGAATGGTGGTAATGGCCGTCAGCATCACCGGTCGAAACCGCACCAGGCCCGCCTTGATCAAGGCCTCCCGCACAGCCATGCCCCTCTCCTTGAGCTGGTTGTAATAGTCGATTAAAACGATGGCATTGTTGACCACCACGCCGGCCAGGCTGATGACGCCGATACCGGTCATGATCACGCCGAAAGCGGTACCCGTTATCAACAGGCCTAAGAATACACCGATGAGCGACAGCAGGACGGAAGTCAAAATAATAAAGGGCGTCATGAACGAATTAAACTGGGTTACCAGGATCAGAAAGATAATGAACAAGGTTGCCACAAAAGCCTTGGCCAGAAAAGCGGCGGACTTCGCCTGCTCCTCCTGCTCCCCCGAGAAGCGATAAACATACCCGCGCGGCCAGTCGATCCCCGTCGTCAGACGCGTCTCAATATCCTGGATCACATCATTGGCCAGTCTTCCGGAAACATCGCCCGAGATGGTGACCACCCGTTTCTGATCCAGCCGCATGATGGCCCCGAGCCCGCTACTGAGCTTGATCTCCGCCAGGGACGTCAGGGGTATGGGCTCTCCCTTGGGACCTGAAACCGTGATCCGCTTGAGACTCTCAAGGGAATGGCGATCCTTGTCCGGCAGGCGGGCGATAATATCGTATTCATCCTTTCCTTCCCGGTAAACGCCCACCTTCACTCCGTTAATGGCCGTCTTTACGGTATAGGCAATGGTATAGGTATCCAGACCCATAAGCGCTGCCTTTTCCTTATCCACCCGAATCCGAATCTCGGGTTTCCCTTTCACGAAATTGTCCTTCAAATCCACAAGGCCCGGAATATCCTTGATCTCTTTCCTTATTTTCGATGCCAGGTCGCCCAGCACATGAATGTCTTTTCCGGATATTTCCAGGCTCACCGGCGCGCCGGTGGGAGGGCCCTCCTCTTCCTTTTCCACCTGTACTTCGGCCCCTCTGACGGCGCCAAGGGTCTTTTCCCGAACCTCGTTCACCACGGTGGACGAAAGGGTTTTGCGGTCGTGGAAATCCTTGAAATCCAGCGCCACACGGTTGATATGGGTCCCGGTGCCCCCCTGGGAGAAAGGATCGCCTCCTTCGGCGCCGATATTTGAAATCACATAGCGGATATCTTCATACTTGGATACGATATTTTCCACCAGCAGAACCAACTTGTCCGAGGCATCCAGGTTCGTCCCTTCGGGCGCCTTGACATTAACATAGGCCCGCCTGGGTTCGGTGTCAGGCATGAATTCGCTCCCTTTTCCAAAAGCCCCATACAGGAAAATGGACCCCACCAGGAGCAGAAAAGCAATGAGAACGACCATCAGACGGTGATTGAGAGACCAATTCAGAAGAACGAGGTAGACCCGTTTAACAAACGGTTCTTTGGATGATTTTTTCTTCTTTTCGGGCACTGGTGGTTTTGCAGTCTGATACCGGGCCGAAAGCACCGGATTGATCACCAGGGCTACAAAAAGCGAGGCGGTGAGCGCCATGATCAACGTCTCGGGAAGGTATCCCATGAACTCACCCATGATCCCCGGCCAGAACAGCATGGGCACAAAGGCCCCGAGTGTGGTGGCGGTGGAGGTGATCACCGGCCAAGCCACCTGGTTGGCACCGGTGAGCGCCGCATCCTTCCGGCTCATGCCCTGCTGAATGTGCCGGTATATGTTCTCCACAATGACAATTCCGTTATCCACCAGCATGCCGAGCGCCAGAATCAGGGAAAACAGCACCACCATATTGAGCGTCACGTCAAAGGCGGCCAGGAGGATGAAGGTGATAAACATGGAATAGGGAATGGCCAGGGCCACGAAAATGGCGGACCGCCCCCCGATAAAGAGCAGGATGACGGCCACCACCAATATCAATCCGGAGAGGATGTTGTTTTCAAGATCCGCCACCATCAGGCGAACATCATTGCTCATGTCGCTTGTCAGATCAATCTTGAGGCTGGGAGGCAAAAGGGGCTTCATCTCCCTGACAATGGCCTTGACCTGATCGGTGACCTCAACAATATTCTCACCACTCCGTTTCTGGATGGCCAGGGTGACGCTCTTGACCCCATTGATACGGCTTCGGGTAATGGGATCCTTGTGACTGTCCCGGATAAAGGCCACATCCCTCAGGTACACCGGTTTCCCATCACGCACAAAAGCCACGATTGAAAAGATTTCCGCCGGATCCTGGAAATCTTCCGGCACACGAACCAGGTACTTGGCCTGGCCGATATCCATACTGCCGCCGGGCATGTTCACATTGCTCTTGCTCACGGCATTGATGAGACTTGAAAAGGGCACCCGGTAGGCCCCCACCCGATCCAGGTCGAACTCCACATGGATTTCCCGTTCCAGACCGCCGCTTAATCGGGCATCCAGCACCCCGGGGATGGACTCCAGGCGGTCTTCCATGTCCTCGGCAAACTTCTGCAAACGCCTGAGACTGAAAGGACCGGACAAGACCACCCGGATTACGGGAAGATCTGAAAAATTGACCTCTTGAAGTACCGGATCATCGGGGAGATCCCCAGGCAGGTCCTTCTTGGCCTGGTCCACCTTGTCCCTGACCTTTTGAAGGGCATCGTCGATATCCACTGAAGGCAGAAATTTGACTGCTACCGTTGAAATACCCTCGGCGGATGTGGACCGGATCTCCTCCACATCGGAAATCCCTTTCAGTTTTCGCTCAATGGGAATGGAGATCAATTCCTCCATATCTTCAGGCGCTACCCCTTCATAGGTGGTGGTCACAAAGACATAGGGGATGGTAATATCCGGAAAGTTTTCACGAGGCAGGGTAATATAGCAGTATATCCCGGCGATGAGGATGAACACCATGAGGGTCAGGACCGTGACCTGTCTCTTGAGCGCAACCTGGTTGAGGATCATTGGGCTTGAACCTTCATCCCTTCCTCAACGTCTCTCTGGCCGGTGACGATCAAACGATCACCCGGTTTCAATCCGTCGGTGATCTGAACACGGTCCCCCGCGATGACCCCGATGGAAACGGTCCGGGCATGGGCAACGCCGTCTTTTTCCACAAACAGGAGACGCTCTCCCCCTTTGTCCATGATGGCGAACAGGGGTGCCGAGAGCGCATCGGGGATCATCCGCCGAAGGAATGCCACCCGGGCAATCATACCCGGCCTGATTTCTTGATTCGAATTGTCGATCAGAACCCTCACCCGAAAGGTCTTGGTGGCGTAATCCGCCTTATAGGACACAAAATCCACCGTTCCTTTCAGACGGAGATCGGGAAAGGCATCGATGGTGACCATGACGTCCTGTCCTTTTTTAAGATAACGGACATCCAGTTCCGGTACATTGACGTGAATCTTGATTTTGTCCACATTGACCAAATCCACCATGGGCTGTCCCCGCTTGACGAATTCTCCCTCGTCCACATGAAGATAATTCACCATACCGCTGATGGGGGAGTGGGGAAATCCACGGTCATACTCCACTTTGGCCTTTACAAGATCGCTTTCAGCCAGGGCCTTGTCGGTAAGCGCCCGCTCCAATGCCTCCTGATGAACGATCCCCCGATCAAAAAGCGTCTTGCGCCGTTCATAGAGATCCTTTGTCAGTTCGGCGGAAGCCTCTGCCCGGGTAATAATTGTTTTCAGAGCCGAAACATCAATCCTGGCCAGAAGTTGTCCTTTTTTGACGACATCTCCTTCCCGCGGGCCGATCCACTCCACACGGCCGTTCTTGTCCGCTGACACCAGGACATCCTGCCAGGGTTCCGTTTCCCCCGGCAGCACCAGAATATCCTGAATGGGGCCGGGTTTCACTTCAACCACGTCTACTTTAACGGCTTTAACGGAACCTTCTGCCTTTCCCGGTTCCGCCTGACTCTCCGAACCGCGACATCCTCCCATTAGAACCGGAAGCAGAAGCAAACCCAACGCCAGCCATCGCAGGAAGCATTTCATGAAAAGATATCTCCTATTCACTTTCAGAATTTAAAATTTTCCCAGAATTCTTCGTCATCGCTCTGCCAATCCGGCCCGAACTTCTTTTCGTAAAAGGATCCCATCCGTTCGAGCCATCGATTCCGCAGATTCTTCCCTTTTTCGCGGGCAACCAGTATATCTTTCAGGAACCGCTCGATATGGGTCATCTCTTCTTTTGGAACGTAAAAGGCCGCACCCCCCTTGAAAGACCTCACCGTATGGCTTACGCTCAACGCATTGGCGGTCAACATGACGGCGGGGACATTTTTGTCGTTGGCAATTTCCAGGAGTTTGTATCCGTCAACGCCCATGATATCCAGAATCGCCATATCAAAGGATTCCCGATCAAGAAGATCTCGAGCATCCTCAAAGGTATATGCTTTCACCAAACTGCACGTGTTCAGCAGATCTTCAAGGGTTTCAATCACATCCGGCTCATCATCGACGATGAGAATTCTTTTTCCTTTTAACACATCTTTTGTCATGGCAGCAGCTTTCTGAGAAATGGACCCAAATATCCGTCAGAATCTTGAAACAATAATCGCATTAAAATAACGATTCCTTTGCCGCTTTCAAGGTGTCAGCCCCACAAAATCGGTTTCCCTGAAGCGATAATATCCTTTTTCCGTCATTTCACGTCGCTGCGGGAAAATGTATTCGCTCCACTGTAGAAGCGTCAAGCGCTTTTCTGTTTTTTCCGGCACTGATTGCGAATAATATGGGAAAAAAGATTCAACATTGACAAGACGCCTTCAATGGTTCAGGATTCAACCCAGTCTGTGAACCCATGAACGGTTATGGATTGGAGATGCCACCATGAATGCTTCAGATCATCCTTCGAATGATAAAACGCTGATTGCCAGAACACTGGATTTAACCATTCATGTGGGCGTTGTGTTGTTACTGCTGTTTTGGTGTTTTCGGATTGCTCAGCCTTTCATCCAGATTTTTATATGGGGCATCATCATTGCCATCGCCGTTTTTCCAGGGTATCGTTGGCTGAAATCCGTTCTGGGTGGACGCAAAAAGCTGTCAGCAATTCTGGTTACACTGCTGCTTCTGATCATCATCATCCTTCCCTGTGTGATGTTTGCCGCATCCCTTGTGGAAACCGCCCAGAAGCTATCCGCTAATTTCTCCGAAGGATCTCTTCGTATCCCCTCACCGCCGGAAAACATCAAATCCTGGCCGGTCGTCGGCCAAACGCTCCACAGTTTCTGGCGCCTTTCCTCGGAGAATCTTACCGCCGCCGTGAGCCAAATCGCACCCCATCTCAAATCATTGGGGCTGTGGCTGCTGAACACGGCTGCCGGCGCCGGATTTGGAATTGTAAGTTTCGTGATTTCCATCCTAATTACCGGTGTTCTGCTCGCAAATGAAGAACGTGGTGCTCAAATAGCGAAAGCCGTTGCCGTTCGCCTTGCGGGTGAACGGGGAACAGAGCTTGTGAATCTATCGAGGGCCACTGTCCGAAGTGTCGCGCGGGGAATCTTAGGTGTGGCCCTCATACAAGCCATACTGGCAGGGCTTGGTTGTCTGGTGGTCGGTGTTCCCGGGGCGGGTCTTTGGGCATTGCTCGTTTTGATTCTGGCGGTGATTCAGCTGCCCACCTTTATTATTCTGGCCCCGATAGTTGTCTACGTGTTTTATACAACCAGTATGGTGCCGGCCGTATTGTTCGCCATCTGGAATGTGCTTGTGGGCGGATGCGATTCCTTTTTAAAACCCCTTCTGATGGGCCGCGGCGTTGATGTGCCCATGCTGGTGGTCTTCATCGGTGCCATCGGCGGATTCTTGTTCAATGGTATTATCGGCCTCTTCCTCGGCGCCATTATCCTCTCTCTCGGCTTCAAACTCTTTGAGCTGTGGCTCAATGAGGATGCGAAGCAGGAAGCAGTGACCGGGCTCGCACCCGGGCAGGAGTGATGTTCTGAAAATCCGCCTGATTTACCCGAACCGATTCCATACCGCCATCCTTTCCGATGAACGGTCAAGGTGCCCCCCCTATCCTCACACCTCTTTCCGCTTCAGTTTCTTCAGAGATAACAGCAGCCTTTACGAGAGATTCCCCGACAACCGAAATCCTTAAAACGTTATCGACTATGTTCTCAATATCACTCGCTTTCAGGTACCTGATATTTGTCAGTGTCGTAAAATGAACGGCCTTCGGTGTAATATGGACATGCTGTCTGATACACTTGATATCTTCTCCCAAAAGCAACATAAGCGAACCACTCATTATATCATCTTTTAAGAGCTCCTGGGTCCAATTCCGGTCCAAAGCGTATATATCGAGATCCTGGTACTTAGGATCATCCATCTTGAATATTTCTCCACCAAATTTATCAATAAACTTCTCAGTTAAATATTTGACCATATAGGCTCTTATTTTTCCGTGAACTCCCTCACCCCCCCTGACAAGTCCTATAGAGCTTCGAGTACAAAAGTTCCCTTCCGCATAAATATCTAATGCATGGCCCACATACCTCACCGTTTTGACATCGCCGAAATAGCGTCTGTTCCTGACCGGTTTGCAGTAAATATCGATCCTCCGACCCTCTATATCGCCGAAATAATGTCTTCCGTCTTTGGCATAATTCTCTCCTTTAAGGCCGAGATTCACAAAAAGGATATCGAGATTTGAAGCCATCCGCCTCATACCCCAAAGCAAAAATTTGACCGAGATGATTAATGTTATCAACCCTAGGATTATGCAAGATATTCCGATGGAGTATTTATGGGGCTCATATTTGAATGGAAGAAAATTTTCCGTCGACAATATCAGTCCTCCCGGAACAAGAAAGGTGAGGAACAGGAGAACCAAGAGTAAATAAACCACAACATAAGGGCCTGGACTTTTTTGTTTCATCCCACAACTCCTCTGGTGGTCCTTTAATTAGAATGGCATGATGGAACGGGTAATGGACGGCCCGTTCCATCTTTGTCGTTCGGCTGGTTGCTATTTGACGTTTTTCAATAACATCTCTGTCTTAAATACATCGCCTTGCAGGTTTGTGGGCACGTTCAGGCTGATTTTATCTCCCTGCATGTGGTTTTTGCTGAGTTCGATAAAGTACTGAGTAGCGGTGGTGTCGCTGGTTTTGGTGATAACCCAGACCTGGAGGTATGACCGGTCAACTTTGTACCGCGTGCCGCCGCCGCTCTTGTAACGCCACTCTGTCCTTCTTTCCCAGCTGGGCATAGAGATGCCCTCGGCCAACAGGGCTTTGTCAGGATGTTTCTTGTTCCATTCTTTTACGGCCAGGGAGATGATCTGCTGTTTGTCCCCACCTGAATAGGCATTGGCAGGCATTTTGGTAGCGGCCAGGATACTCTCTTTAAGGCTGCCCTCGGCCTTTTTGACCCGGTCACTCAGCCGGCTGTATTTGCCCCTGAGTTCTTTAACTTGAGGATCGTCTTTGCCCTTGATAGCAGCTAGGGAGTCAAGCTGCCCAGCGGCCTGGGCCATGGTGTTTTGAATGCCACCGCCGGCAAACCATTCCGGTCTCTTTTCCTTTACCGCTTTGTCAACCATCTCTTGGGCCTTGGCCATAAGAGCTTCTATCTTTGGCCCTGCTTCGGCGATAAATTCCGCTTTAGCTTTGGAGAATTTGTCGATCCATTGACCGGCATTCCTGAGATTCCTTTTCGTCACGCCAGCCTGCTTGTAACCGGGCGCATAGGCGGCTTTATTACCCTCGATAAAAGCGGCATATTTTTTGTCGAGTTTGTCATAGGCTTGTTTGTCGTCGTCATGGGCAGCCATCAGTTTCTTGGCCACAGCCTCGTTTCCCTTGGAAAAAACTTTTTCAACACTGTACTTGTCATATAGGGTCTTCAAGAAATCCATGTCTTTGTCGTAATCAGGGTAATTCTTGATATCCAGCTTGGTCGATGCTGTCAAACCTCTTTCCACCTTGGCCTTTATCTGCTCGTACATCTGCATATCTTTTTTGACATCGGGATTGTCCTTGTTCTGGAACTTGGCCACGATGCCATCAAACTCTTTCAAGACTTTTTTCCAGTGCTCGGCCTCAGCCGGTTTGGATAATTCTGCAGGATCAAGGACATCAAGGGCGACCCGGTTCCGCTGATAAAGCCGCTGGAATTCCTTGTGGGCATTCTGGTCAGACTCGGTCGAAGCCTGACTCGGCTGGCCCTGCTGGGCTGCCGCCAGTTTCGATTTGAGGGCGGCTACTTTCTGCTGAGCATCTACGACGGCCGGGTGATCCTTGGCGGTCAACTTTGACAGCCTGTTCTCCAGCCTATCAATATAGCCTGACAATTTCTGAGAATTGGCAGGAGTGACATTATTAAACTCGGGGAGGTATCGATCATAATCTTTTTTGAAAAAACCGAGGGCGCGCTTGTTTTGGTAATCCAGCGCCGCAGTCGGCTTGACTGCCGCCTGCTGTTGGGGAGGTGCCTGTTTGGACTGTTTTTGCTGACGTTGTTTTGCTTCCTTCCCCCGGGCGACGTCTTTTTGGGAACGGCTCGCCACCTGGCGCTGAGCATGGTCAACCTTTTTGTTGAAGTACGTTTCCAGGCTTTTATAATTGGCAGAGAACGATTGTTTGTATTTAGGACTTTGGAAAGAATCGACCAGGTTTTTCAAATCTGCGAATTTCTCCCTGAAACCCGATACCACACCATCGTCGGCAAACTTGGAGATGTGCGTTCTTTTCAGCTCATTGGCCAGGGTCTTGTAATCCTTATTATACTTATCTGCGATTTGTTTGTCCGTCATTCCCGCCGCCCCAGACCCCTCGGCCGAGGTCTTTTGGGCATAGACAGGATCAATGAGAAATAGCACAGCGATTAGGACTAGAATGATTTGTTTCAACATGTCGGCACCTCCAATAAATATTGTGTCAATTGTTAAAAACGCTATTCGAATTTGAATAAGCGTTTGACCAGCGACATATACAATTTCACATCCACCTTCCCTGCAAGCGCTTTCTCGAAATCCAGCACATCCTGGACACCCCCCACAACTGCGCCGGATCCGTTCTGGCATTGATCAGGTCCCGAGACTATCCGAATTTCAGTCGAACATCCAGTATTTTCTCCCATTATGCTCCAAAAAATCAAGGCCGGAAGACATCCTTAAATAATAAAATAACTTGGCATGAAGTGTCTTTGAGAGTATGTTCGGACAGGCCGATTTACCGTTTCGAAGTGGCCTTCAGGGTATTGCCGTCCCGATGAGAAGATTGCTTGCGGGTTATGCGGTATCTTTCAACGGGCGGCACAGTCAGTTTTTTTAAAACAGATACAAATCGGTCATTTGCCAGGAATTTGAATCTTGTTTGGGATATCATCATGTTGAAATCAAATCTGCCCTCATACAACGATCCGGAAGGCGCCACCGTTCCGCGGGCACTTCCTGAAGTCATCGATGCACACGTGCATATTTTTCCGAGCCATATTTTTTCTGCAATCCAGCGGTGGTTTGATGAAAACGCCTGGCACATCAGATATGAGATGACCTCAACCCGTGTATTTGATTTCCTGCTCTCACGAGGTGTTCGCCACATCATCGCCCTTCAATATGCTCACAAACCGGGAATTGCACGCCAGCTGAATCAGTATATGGGCGAGAAATGCACGAAATATCAGAACCGGGTTACCGGCATGGCCACCGTATTCCCGGGCGAAAAGGGTGCCGTAAGGATTCTGCAGGAAGCATTTGATGGGGGGCTGAACGGTTTGAAACTGCACGCGCATGTGCAGTGCTTTGACATGAACAGTGATCATATGAACGGTTTGTATGAATGCTGCCGGATGAATCATAAACCGATTGTGATGCATGTGGGCAGGGAACCCAGAAGCACCGCATATAAGTGCGATCCCTATCAGATCTGCAGTGCGGACAGGGTGGAACGCGTTTTAAGGGATTTCCCTGATCTCAAAATCTGTGTTCCGCATCTGGGTATTGACGAGATAACGGCCTACCGAAAAATGATTGAAAAATATGACAATCTCTGGTTGGACACCACCATGGTCATTACAGACTATTTTGCCCTTTCAGATGATATTGAGCTCACCCGTTACAGATCGGACCGGGTAATGTACGGGTCCGATTTCCCGAACATTCCATACGCATGGGACAGAGAGCTCAAACAACTGAAGGCGCTGAACCTACCAGCCCCTGCGCTGGAACAAATACTGCACAAAAACGCCGCCGATTTTTTCGACCTTGCCTTGATTGTACAGGATGGGCAGGGTGCCGGGAAGAGTTGTCGGAGGGCAGGATGTAATTCGAAGATTTAGCTGTATGCCAAAAGGGAGTACGATTGAGAGACAATACATGTTTTAATCGACTGCCTGCCTCCCTTTTGTTAGGTCAATTTTAAAATCCGCAAATCTTGAACATATTTCCACAGCCAAAGCGAAAATGATATCAAGGGCCAGATGTTCACCGATGCTCTTATCGAAGAGCAGCTTTGATTCAGCTGGAAATTCATCATCCCCCCGCCACAACAAAACCGCAACCGATATGCGGGGGGCTATTTTGAAGGAATATGCTTCATCCGCCATATCAAGCGTCATGCCGCCCAGTTGAGCGCATATATCACGGAACCCGTGAAGATTGTCTCCAAATCGTTTTTCAATCAAATCGGTGGGTATTTGGTGAGGTCCCCGAAAAAAGGTAACCCCGCCGGGGATGTCCTTTACCGAGATCCATTCTTTGCGGATGGGGATCTCTTTGGATTTTAAAAGATAATGAACTGTAAAAAGGCCCAGGAACGTCGTAACCTCCCATGTGGGGTCACCCGGGCGTGTTATCCTGCACACGTCCGGAAATATATTGTAGTCTTCGCCCCATACGGATAACGCATAACTCTTTTGATTGACGTCATAACCGCATAAGGCACGCCTGCAGACATCTGTCGGAGCCATTTGCGCCAGATCCTTAAAATGACAGGGATCGACTGCTCTACTCATGTTCTCCCTCCTTAAAACCGGTGGGCTTCCCGAATGGCGTGAGCCTTTTCTAAGCCACCTTAAACCTGGACACCCCGTCCTGAAGACCTTTCGCCGCATCGATCAACTGCTGGATGGCATCATAGGTTTCGCGAAAAGATTCCAGGGTCTCCTCCAACTCCTCTTTGAGGTTTGTCATGGAGCCACTGATGTTCCGAGCATCATCGGACTGACTGCCCACAGCCACGTTGATCTCCTCAAACCGGGGCGAAATGGTCTGGACCCGATCAATGATCAGGGCCAGTTGCCCGCTGATCTTCCCCACATCCTCAGCGCTGCCCTTCACTTCTGAAACGAACCTATCCATTTCCATAACACCCGCCGATACAGCAGATTGCATTCCCTTTACCATCTGCTCAATATCCAGTGTGGCGACAGATGTCTGGTCCGCCAGCCTGCGGATTTCCCTCGCCACCACATTGAATCCCCTTCCGTATTCCCCGGCTTTTTCCGCTTCAATAGCAGCATTCAAAGACAGGAGATTCGTCTGATCCGCCACCTTGGTGATGGTATCCACCACATGGGTAACATTTTCCGCCTTTTCGTTGATGGACTCAAGATGGCTGGATATGGACCTGGACGCGTCCTCCATACGGGACATGGCCTTTTCCATACCGGCCAGATCCTTCTGGCTCCGGCTGGCAAATCCGGCGGTTTCATCGGATGCGGAGACCACCTGCTCCACCGTTTCCACAAGCTGAGCGGCCACCTCGGATATTCCCGCAACCGAACTAACCACCTTGTCAGTGGAGAGGACCTGGTGGCTCATGGTGGCTTCCTGCTCCTTGGCCGCGGCCGCCAGTTCGTTGGAAGAAGACGTCACCTGAACACCCGAACGCTGAACCTGACCGATGAGGGCATTGAGATTCCGTATCATGGAATCCAGGGCAGAAAGCAGACGACCCGTCTCATCATCGGCTCCCACCGGCACCTGAACCGTAAAATCCCCCTTGGAAACCTTGCGTGCTATGGTCACGGCCTCCGTAATGGGGCGGCTGATCTTCTTCGCCAGCCATATCACCACAAAGAATGTTGCCAGCAGGCCGGCACAAGAAATGAGAAGGATTTGAAGCAGGGTGTCCCTGATGGGGCTGATGATCTCGACTTCCGAAACACGCATGACAATGGTCCAATCCCCGGTATCAATCCTGGCCCCGGAGAAAATATCCATGTGATCGTGCAGCGGATCTATGACGCGAATGAGGAGGGGCGGACCGGTATGGGTGTAGAAACGCTCCATTATCCCGGCGTAATCCGTCTCATTGATATTCCGGGTCATCATCCGTTTAAGGGTTTCCGGTGCCATTCCTCCGGCTTCTCCTTCCCCCTCGGAACGGAGACGGGCAAGGGTTTTCTCAGACACCAGCGGCATGGTGGAAGAAATGACCTTACCCTTTCGACTGAGCAGTACAAAAGCCGCCGATTTGTAGGGTTTGAACCCCTCCAGATATGCGTGAATGTTGGTCAAGGCCCGATCGACGCCGGCAATACCCACAAACTTGCCGTTGATCACAATGGGAAAGGCCTGCTCGACGATCATCTTCCCTTCGTAAAAATAGGGTTCCGTGATGATATATTTTTCAGGGTCTGCGGAAAGAAATTTGTCCTTACATCCCTGATAATAAAGGCTGCTTTCCATGTCGATGAGGGGATTCAATTTGATCTCCCCTTTTCCACCCTCTTCCACAAACCAGTAGGGCAGAAACCGTCCTGCATCGTTCAAACCTTTCTTCGTTTCCCCTGCCTTCTCCAGAAACGCTATATCGTTCTGATCCGCATTGGGCTCATAGCCGAAATAGGCCCCGGTGAATCTCGGGAAGTTCAAAAGGATGTTTCGGGCATACCGGGTGGAAGCCTCTCGGTTTCCGAACAGGCCGCTCATCTGGGCCAGCGCCATGGCCTTGGCCACGGATACGGTTTCCAGATTCTGTTCCTCGATCTTGTTGGCGATTTCCCGGGTATGGGCCTTAATCAGCTGATCATTTTCAGTGATCAGGGTGCGGTACATGCCTCGGGAAAAGGCCGCAACAATGAGGAGAACCACCAGAGTGACGGTTATGCCGAAATAGAAAATCAGCCTTCCCTTGATGCTGGAGGGCAAGATGCTTTTCTTCTTCATGACAAACCTCCCGAAACAACTGAACATATATAGTTTTTAAAGCTAAAGGATACGCAAAACGGGATGTCTTTCTTCAATCATTTCCTGCCAGCCTACATTCGTATTAAATAAATTACAATATACATCTTTTGAACGTATGCTTTTCATTGAGACTCATAACCCAATTTTGTTATGGTGCTGGAAACTCAAGTCACATTCATTTTCTGAATAGGACAAAAAAATGGAATACAAAGTGCTTTTAACCGTTTTTGCTGCAGTTTTCGTTGCCGAACTGGGTGACAAGACCCAATTGGCCACAATGCTTTTTGCTTCAGACAAAGACGTCAGCAAACTCACCGTGTTTGTCGGTGCATCTTTAGCCTTAATTGTTGCATCGGGTGTTGGCGTACTCGCCGGGAGTTTTATTTCCCAGTATATCAGTGAAAAACATTTGCAGTATATTGCGGGGGTTGGATTTATCGCCATAGGCATATGGACGTTTTTTAAAGCATGAGTCACGTCATCACTGTGCATATGGCAGCCGCCATACACCCTGACACCCAGGGGGAGGGCATGAACCCTAAAACCCCACGATAAAATCTCGAAATCTTTGAAAGGATAAGGATCGCCTGATTCGGCGCAAATCCGGGATGGCCTCCACAATCATTTTTGCGTGCTGGAGATCGTTATAGCGTCTCCCCCTGCCAAGTTCATGTTGAAATAGCTGATTAAGTTTTGTTTTGGGCTTTTGGATTGAATCCGGGCTGCCATAATTTTTAATCCTGCCAACCTGATGAGGACGCTTAAAACGTGCAATGACGGTTTGTAGCGCCCGTTTATCAGCGAGGAGCCAGGCTTCCAGTTCCTCATGAACACAAACAAGAGACACTCTGCTTTGATCAACGGCTGCATCCTGTAAGGATTGAAAAATATCTACCCTGTCCTGATGCAAACAGGGGGCAGTCTTGCGCCAAGGAGGAAACAGATCCCAGATAATAATAACCTGCTCACAATCCTGCAGGAGAACGCGGGCAACCGGGCCGCACTCCCGGATCAGATTTACCTTAACGTCCAAAGTTCTTGAGACGAACTCGATTTCCGGCCTGAGCCTGTGAACCAGGTTTTGACAAACCTGAACATCCGCCCCTTTGGGTCCGCATTCAAAGATGAATCCAACTCTCACAGTGCACCATTCCTGTTCAAGGCGCCCATGGTGTACAATTTACCAGGGGCGAAGTTACGCCCCCATTTTTCAAGGGTCTCCTTAGAATCAGACCGGATAAATTGAGGCGCACCCTCATCATTGCGCTCCACTACAACGATCTGAGACAGGGTCAGCAGGTCGAGGAAATAAGGAGAATGGGTGGTAATAATGAGTTGCCCTCGGCCGGACTCGACAAAATAGCGCATCTCATCCACCAGCAATTGGATTGTGCGTGGATCAAGTCCATTTTCAATCTCTTCGATAACAAGCAAAAGCGGCGGTACAGGGTGGCGCAATACCGCGAGCAGGGCCAGTATCCGCAGGGTGCCGGTGGAAAGCAGCCAGCTTGGCAGCCTTAGGTCAATATTGTTTTCCGCCAAAGTTAGATATACTTTACGGTCCAGCTCTGAAGTCACTGCCGGCTGAAGGTCCAGGGCATAGGGCAAAACCACTTTCAAGGTTTCAATTATCCCGTCAAAAGCGCCCATATCCATATCCCGGATGGAAAGTAAATACTCTGCGATATTGGAGCCGTTGCTATTCAGCCTGACCGATTTAACCGATCTTCTTTGCGGAAGTGGTTCGGTCATGGACTCGGGATCGAGACGCAGAAACTGCCAGGGAGCAACAAATTTCTTAAGGCTCGGATCAATAATTCCGTCTTCAGTGATGAAGTTTGCCCCGTCCTGCAGTTTGGCGCTTGAGGTAGACGCCCGGTAGCCGGTCACCGAAATACGATCATATTGTTTGTCAGCGTTGATTTCTATTTTTGCCTTGAATGGCGTGTCGGGACGGCCTTGGAAAGTAAATGACATGGGTGCGGGGCCGCTTGATGTAGCGCGGGTTTTACTCGTTGCTCGGTTATGAATATATTCAAAACCGTGCCATGGGATCATAGCTTGGTCCAAGCCATGTAGAGTAAGGGTCTGTATTGTTTCCAGTGCTTCAGCAAGACTGGATTTACCGGAACCGTTGTTACCGATAAAGGCGGTGAGAGGCGTCAGCTTAAGGCGGCCGCTGTTACGGATTGCCTTGAAATTCTTCAAATGGAATGAGGAAAGGGCGATTTTTTTCATTGTATAATTCCTTTGACAAGATCACGGAAAATATTTAAAGCACCTATCCGGAATAGATCTGGCGCATTGGTTTTGTTAAGAATCAGGTTGTATTCTTCTTCGGTCAGGGTGTATAGGTGCGCGACCCTGGCGTCGATTTCTATCTCCAATTGGTTGACTTGATGATTTGGGGGGTCAGACAGCATCCGTTCTACATTGTTAGAGATAACGTCTTTCTGTGCATTAGACGCAGAGACGATTGGTAATTGTGCCATATACTGAGCGATAAAACGAACGAAACCGCCTCGGATTGTGGAACTTATATGTAGATAAAGCCACCAAATTACAGTTGTGTTTAGGAGCCCCACCAACCACTTTTCTTTTGTTGGCATAATATAGGCAGTATTTCCCAAAAACGCCTTACTTTCATCCCAAGTAAACTTGGGAGATTTGGTTATATCAGGGTAAACTATTTTAGGTTGTGCAAATCCTTCATAATACGCGCATGATCGTAATTCCCACCAGAATTTCCCTTGATCATCTCTTTTGCGGAGCTCTTCTTCCCACTGAATAAGATGCTGATATACAGCAGGATAATTTTGTTGAAATATCACTCTGGCTCTTTCTTCACTATTTGCTTCAGACCAGGGCCACTGCCTGTTAGTGCTGCTTGGGATATTGATCACATACAACCCAGCCCAAGCAACCTGCCAACGTTTTACATCCCGGCCCCGCACCCACGGCTTGATCAACTCATCTGATTTTGGATCTTCGGCCAACAATTGTTCCCTGATCTGCTCATCAATGATAAAAGCCTTATTAAACCCTGTAAGCACACCTCTATAGAACCTTCCCTCCACATACTTGCCAAGGGGCTTGCCTGCTGACCTCAATTTGTCCATCAACGCCAACACTTCCGGTGGTTCCAGATTCCAGCCTTCCTGTTTCAAGTCAGCCACCGGCATGGAAAAGCCTTTTTCCGTCAAGGTCTTATGAACGCTGTGAATCTCTTTCTCTTCAGTGAATGTCGCGGCCCTGATTTCACTTTTGCTTACAGGTCTTCCCTTTTTCAACAAAAGGATTGCAGGATACGTGGTGGCATCGAAGATGGGCAAATCGCCAAAATCAATAATTACCTTGGGGGTGGCCGTTGTGGTCAAGAATTTCCTGGTATTGCCCCCATAGGCGGCGCGCATAAACTTATTGGGTGCGATATAGCAGAGATGGCCCCGCTCATGAAGGATATCCAAGCCCCGTTTATAAAAATAGGTATAGAGATCAGCAGTGCCCCGGAAAAATGGCCCGAATTCCGCCTTGAGCTGGGGTTTTAACTCCTTGATCCCTTCGTGGCGCACATAGGGCGGATTTCCGATGACCACGTCAAAACCGCCTTTGCCCTGAAACACCTCACTGAAGTTGAGCTGCCAAAGAAAAAAGGGCCGGGTATTGGTTCGGATAGCCCCTTCGATCCTGGCCAGAGCCTCTTCCCTGCCCTGTTCCCTGAGAGTCAGCCGGATCAACTCAAAGGTCAGTTTTTCAACTTCCTGCCGCAGTCTTTCTTTTTCAGGCTTCCGGGTCGCATCAAAAAAAGCGTCATGGAGCTTTTTCAACTCAACCGCCTTGTTCTGCGTGGTGAGGAACAGGCTGGGCTGATGGGCGCCGTTATTTCCCAAGGACTGCTGCAGTTTCTTGATACTCTTGTGAATTTTTTTGAGATCCTTGTCCAGAAGAAATTTTTTCTCTTTGGTCAGAGCATCCTCTTGGTGTAAACGAATATAATCCTGTGAAAGTCTGGTCTCATGCCTTTTCAGGGCGGCCAACATCTCCTCGCTGTCCTGAGCTGGAGCTATCAGGAGCTTTGCGTCAAAAAGCTTCACTCCCTCAAACTCTTCCAGCAGGCTGTTGCCTTGCATAATCTTGTAATCAAGATTCGGCAGTGGTTTGATAACGGCAAAATCGTCTTCATCCACCACCAGCGAAAGCCAGAGCCTGAGTTTGGCAATGTCAATAGCCCCGGAATCGATATCCACACCATAGATGGATTCCTGGATGCAGTGCCGTTTAGACCGATAGGCAGTTTGACCGCGGCCAAGATACACCTCAAGCAATTGTCTGGCCCGGACAATCTCAGTCATCATACCCACCGGAAAGGCGCCTGAACCGATGGCAGGATCACATATCTTTATTTCAGCAAGCAGATCATCAATCTCTGCGGTCTGGTCCAAAATCGAGGCAGGCAGCTCTTTTGACCCATCCTGGTAATAGCCGTCTTGCACCCTGGCCAGGGCAAAATCAAGATAGATATCACTGCGCCGGACAAATTCACCCAGATCATCCGCCGGAATATCCGGCAAAGAATCAGAAAGATGGCTGATCAGGCTTTCCCTGCACATGTAGTGGACAATCTCCCTGGGCGTATAAAAAGCCCCTCTTGACTTGCGGTCCTTTACCTCCAATAGGTTTTCAAAGACCTTGCCCAGCATTTCAGGATCGACTGCCACCTCACGTTCCAGGGGTTCATCTTCCCGGACCGTAAAGTTGTAATCATTAAAAACCGAAAATATTTCTTCAAACACCGCATTATCAATGAGGATACCGGTTTCCTGCCAGTTATAGCCGTTCATGGGTTCAAAAAGCCCGCCGTTTAGAAACGGGATGCGGCAATTGAAGCGTGAGTAAAAATTGTTATCATGCTCCACGGCCAGGGCCTCATAAAAGAGCGGCTCCAGAATATCGTTAAAAAAATTATTGTAGTCAGTAATCTCTCTGTTAAAGAGCTTTTTCAGAAAATTCTTTGGACCGCTGCCCCAGGGCTTCAAACTGCCGTTCCTGTCTTTGCCGACGCCAAGCCAGCCTTTTTTCTGCAGGAAATAAAGGAAGACAATCTGGCCCAGCAATTTCTTGGCAAAATTGGCAGTATCGATATTATTACCCACAAATTCAGCCTTTATTTTCGGATCCTTTTTCAAGGTTGCGTCAAACTCATCTTTGAGATCAAGAAAAAGCTTTTTGTATTTGGAGAAGAACTCTTTTGTGACCGGTTCAATACCGAAGGCCTGTTCCATCTGATACAGGGCCGGCTTGGCGCTGCTCTGCAACAGGGGAACCAACTGTTGGCGGGCCGTATGATTAGGTTCGTTTTCACCGACCAGATAGGAATAACGGCGGGCCGGAGTAAATTCTTCCTTGACCCTGATTTTACCGTTTTCAGTCTCTTCCAGCCGGTATTCCATCTTAACATATGAGAAACGCCAGTCCACACTATCAGGGTGGAAATAGGCCACAATGGCGGCGTCCTTTTCGCCACGCTGCTTGAGATAGGAGGCAATAAAATTACGTTGCATGGTCCTGGCCCGTTCCAGAGCGCTTACTTTGATAAGCTTGACCACCAGAATATCCAGGATCTCTCCCTGGGGATCAGTATAAGAGGCAAGACGCTGATAGCTGACAATATGGTCGCTGAAAGCCTTTTTTATCTGGGCCCGGCCAACCCGGAACCCTTTTGATTCATCAATGTCATTGAAAAGATTTTTAATGAAATAGGTAAAGATATCCGGATTAAACGCCTGATTAAAGGTTTGGTCGATAAGCTGGACAGCGACGGCCCGTTCCATTACTGCTGTCCTCCGTTGACCAGGTATCCGGACAGGATAACCTCCTTTTTCAAGGCTGCTCGGCTGTTTTTTGTTTCCGACACTACCACGACGCGGATATGTTTGCGCAAAATCCCCAGCACCTCCAACGGTTCCATGGTCCTTTCCATTTCCTTCTTTAGTTTTCGTGTAACCTTTTTGGCAATGGTTCCCTGAGCGATCATGTTGCGGACATTGTCAATAAACGCCTCATCACTGTCAGTAAACTTGCGACAATTTTTAAAGACCTTATCCTTGAGCCGTTTTTCAATATATTTCAGGTTTGATCGTCCACCGGTACCTTTCTCTATTTCGTCGTCCTGCGAAGTGTCTAATTGAAAACGCTGTTTGTTGGTTTCCAATAAAGGGTAATAATCGGAAGGTATTTGTCCACGGCGTGTTTCAGGCCGACATTCCAGCAGGTTGACCGCATCAAAAAAGGTGATTTCATCCGCCTTTCCTTTGTGGTTTTGATAGAATTTTTTCAGCTTGCCCAGGCGAAAGAAGGTTATTAACCAGCTGGAATCAATCCCTCCCTTTTCAAACCCAGAACGGGCTTTCCGGGGAAGCTGCTTGATCTTGGCGAACAAATCCGGCTGTTCATCCCTGATCTTGCGCATCATTTCAAGGTATTTCAGTTCCGAGTCTCCCTTTTCATCTTCGCCTGTGTAGGATTTCTTGTTGTTCAAGGTGTCGAACAGTTCCTGGCTCCCGATCTCTTCACCATCCGAGAGATATTTGGCATCCTCGCCCAATATGTCATGGAACATTTGAATCTTATTAGTAATGTTTACCTCCAAACCCAAATGCGCATCTGACTGGCTGGTGGGGAAAAAATTATAAATGAATATCTCAGCGTGGTTAAGTTTAGCGCCCAATCGGTTGATACGTCCGGCCCTTTGCAAGACACGTGTCGGATTCCATGGAAGATCATAGTTTATCAGGATGTTGGCGCGATGCAGGTTAACACCTTCTGCAAGAACGTCGGTAGTGATCAAAATACGGATATCGTCCCCCTGTACCTTCTGGTTCGGATCATAATTTTCTTTAATCAGATCACGGGCAACAGCGTACCTGAGAGTTGCATCTTTTTCCGGATACCTTCCACCCTGACTGCTGAATGACATGACTTTTCCGCGGAATTGGGCAATCAGATTTTCATAAAGATAGTCGCCTGTTTCTTTTGATTCCGTGAAAATTACAAGTTTCTTCTTCAAGACCTTATCTGTTTTCAGATCATGGACAAGCTGGTCGAGTTTTGGGTCCCTATCAATGGTTTGCCAAAGGTTACGAACCTGCTTGAGCATTTCAAAGTCATGCTTCAGGTCAGAAAGAAATCCTTCCCGAAAGTCTTTGGCGTTATATTTGAGCGCTTTTTCTTCCTCCACATACGCTTCAAGCTTTTCGATGTCGTCATTGTCCAGCAGATCATACACATTGACCTTTTTGCTTATATAAACGGCACCGGCCTCAAACATCCGGATAAACCGCTCATAAGAATCAACAAAACGACCCACACTTTTTTTAAATGCATAGAAGCTGCTTTCAAGGCGTTTTACCAATATCCCTTTCATAAACCCGCCGACATTGCGCTGCTGCTGCTTCTCAAATTCGGAAAGACCTTTTTTTCCGGTATAATAGAGCAACGGAATATATCTGGCGTAGCGAAAATCCCTGAACAGTTGAATGGTTTGATTGAAAACCATTTCCACTTTACCCTCAAAATGGTAAACAATCTTTCGCGGGTCTTGCATTTCCGGAAAAACAAGACCTTGTTCATCAATATCGTGCTTGAAATACCTCATTACATCTGCTCGGGTTCTTCGAACCATGACGTGCTTGAGAATCTTCTCTCGAATTTCTTTTGAAACTTCAGTAATTGCCCGCCTGTATTCCGGAGCATCCCTTTCAAGATGACTAAACCGTTTTTTAAGTCGGACAAAAAACTTCTCCAGATTCGGGATTCCGGGAATCGTGGAATTTTTAGGGGCCTGGAAGAGTTTGATCTGGGCAAAAATATCTTCAATGGTGTTATTTAATGGTGTTGCTGTTACAAGGATGACCTTCTTTCCACGACAGATGTCCAACAGATCAGCATAAGACTGGGTAGCTTCATTACGGAATCGGTGGGCCTCGTCTACGACCACATAATCGAAACGGTCAAACCCTCTTCGGATAATGTGCTCAAGCTTTCCAAGTGATTCAACACGAGCAGGCACTCTAAATTCCAGCAAACTCTCTTTCCAATAATCCTGAAGAACAGGCGGGCATATCACCAGAATTCGGGCTCTGATTTGCTGAAGAAGCTGGGCGGTTATAAAAGTTTTCCCAAGCCCGACCACATCTGCAATAAAAACGCCATTGTATTCTTCGAGTTTTTTCAAGGCCTGAATAACTGCCTGTTCCTGGTATTGAAGCTTTAGAAAACCTTCCGGAAGAAATGTTTCGATTTTATCCTGTAGGTTGATATCTTCCTGCATATATTCGTAAATCAATTTCAGGTAGAGTTCATAAGGTGTAATAGTGTCATTGAGCCAGGTTTTCTTTTGGACTGCATCAATAAATTCCGCAGTTACGTTGACAGAGTCCTTCCAAAGGTCTTCAAATTGGTCAAGGGAAAATTCGACATCACGCCTTTGTCGAAGCTCCACATTGAACTCACGGTTGGCAACAAGCCCGGAATAGGAGAAATTGCTGGAGCCTGTTATCACAAAGCCAAAGTCTCTATCTTTGGGATAAAAACGGCCAATATAAACCTTGGCGTGAATATTCCGGGAAGGATAAGCCTTGATCTCAAGCTTTTTCCCATTGCCGCCCTGTTCTTTGTCCCGGTCGGAATCAGGGCAATCGGTTTTTAAAAACGCTATGAATTTTCGCAACCCGATTTCAAGTCGTTGATCAATTTCTTCAGAGTCTTCAATCTCCCCAATAAGGTTATTTTGAAATTGCTTTTTCGTGTTACTATGTGAATTAAAGTCTATAACTGTTTGAGAATAAAATTCATTGATTGCTCGGTATGATTCTTCATCAACGCCAAGCCCGACAAGTATTCTTGTTTTTTCAATCGATTCGATTGATTGATAGAGCTGATAGAAACCGCTTGACCTGAAGTACCCTACCAAAACATCAAATAATTTTGTGTCGGTTAAGGTGGCTTTAAATCGGTCCAGAAGACCTTGACCATCTTTATTCGTAAAAAACGTCAGATCTGTATTATTTTCGGTCATTTCTTTTTATGAGCATGTTTAGCATAAGGGTATATTTATCAATATAGATTACTTCACCTTATTTTCGCCTAAATAGATAGCCTAATCTAACATATTTTATCAGTTTATAACAAGAGCAAAATCGATCTGTGGGGAATCCTCGCCCTGCCATGAAAATATTGAAATCCTTTTGAAGATATAGTAGAGAAAAGAGCCATGTTTCGATTCATTCATGCGGCGGATATTCATCTGGACAGCCCGTTAAGGGGTCTGGAGAGCTATGAAGACGCCCCCGTGGATGAAATCCGAAACGCCACCCGCCGGGCCTTTGACAACCTGGTGGCGCTTGCCATTGAAGAGGAGGTCCGTTTTGTGCTTCTGGCCGGGGATCTCTATGACGGAGACTGGAAGGATTATAACACGGGGCTCTTTTTCACCGAGCGGATGGGACGTCTGAAACGGCAAAACATTTCGGTGTTCATGGTGTCGGGAAACCACGACGCCGCCAGCCGCATTTCCGCACATCTTCACCCTCCGGATAACGTGACGACCCTTTCCACCCGAAAACCGGAAACCATCCTGCTGGAGGACGTCGGCGCAGCCATTCATGGACAGGGATATGCCTCCAGGGCGGTTACCCGAAACCTGGCACAACATTATCCCCAATACCATCCCGGCTACTTCAACATCGGACTGCTTCACACGGCCCTGAACGGCAGAGAAGGGCATGAACCCTACGCACCCTGCTCCCTGGACGACCTTAAATCCAAGGGGTATGACTACTGGGCCCTGGGGCATATTCATCAGCGGGAGGTGGTCTCTAAAAATCCCTGGGTCCTTTTTCCCGGCAACCTTCAGGGACGGCACATTCGGGAAACCGGCGCTAAAGGCGCATCGATTATCACAGTGGAAAATGGTCGGGTTACCGACGTGACACACCATGACCTGGACGTTCTCAGGTTTTACAAAGTCCGCGTGGACCTGTCCCACATAAACACCATGGATGCGGTTCACGATCCGGTCCGTCAGGCACTGGAGACCCTGCAGGCGCAATCAGATGAGCGCATCCTGGCGGTTCGGCTGGAACTCACAGGGGAAAGCCCGCTTCATGCCCATCTCCTTTCCGATGCCGCCCGCCTTACGGAATCCTTTCGCAGCGTCACAGCAGGGATGGGGGATATGTGGCTGGAAAAGGTCCTTTTCGAAACCATGGCAAAGGGTCGCCTTCAGAAAACGTCCGGAAAAGAAACACCTCTTCACGAAATGATGGCGGCGGTGGATCAACTGAAATGGGACCCAAAACACACGCAGGAGCCCCTCTCCCTGCAAATCCCCGACATCGCAGCGCTGAAAAACAAACTGCCCCCTGACCTTCTGGGAGATGACGATCCGTTACTTCCGAACCATCCGGAAGGAATCGCTGTCCTCCTCAATGATGTCAAAGCGATCCTGGCCGCCCGGTTGAGCCGAGAGGGGAGCAGATCATGAGGATAAAACGGCTCGACTTGATCGCCTTTGGCCCATTCACGGATCAGACCCTGCTTTTCGATTCAAAAGGCCCCGGCCTAACCATCATATTCGGTCCCAACGAAGCGGGCAAAAGCAGTTCCCTGAGAGCCCTCAAATCTCTTCTGTACGGAATACCCGAACGAACCCCCGATAACTTCCTGCATCCCAATGACCAACTCCTCCTGGGCGGCTGTCTGAAAACCGATGACGGAGAACAACTCACTTTTTTGCGTCGAAAAAGACGAAAAACCTGCCTGTTTGACGCCCATGACAACCCCCTTGGCCCCGAGACCCTGTCGCCCTTTATTCGGGGGGTAGAGCAGGATGAGTTTGAAACCCTTTACGGCATTGATCACGAAGCCCTCGTTCGGGGGGGGAGAGACATCCTGGCCCAAAAAGGTGAAGTGGGGCAAGCCCTTTTTTCGGCAGGAACCGGCATTTCATCCCTCAGGAACGTCCTGAGCACCCTGGACGAGGAAGCGGATCAACTCTTCAGGCCTCGGGCTTCCACCCGTCACATCAATCGGGCCCTTGCCGACCACAAAAAACTTTTAAAAGAGATGCGCACCGCGACCCTCTCCGGACAAGACTGGATGAACGTGGAACAGGACCTTCAAAAGGCCGAAGCGGAACTGGCTTTGGTTGAACAGAAAAGGAGAAAAACGGATGTAGAACGGCGACAGCTAGAACGTTTGAAGCAGGCCCTTCCCCAACTGGCATTGCGCCGACAGTACCTGAATCGTCTGCAAAACTTGCGCGAAACCGTCCCCCTTCCCAATGACTTTACCAAACGAAGAAAAAAAGCGACAAATGGCCTGCAGAAAGCCCAACAAACCCGAAATACCGCCCTGCATCGACTGTCATCACTTAAGGAAAAGCAAGGGAACGTGTCATTTCATCCAACCCTCCTGGATGAAGGCGACTGGATTGAATCGCTCTACCAGAAACTGGGCAGCCACCAGAAAGCCATGAAAGACCGTCCCCGACTGGAAGGTATGCGCATTGGTTGTAAGAGTGAAGCCGCCGCGTTTCTCAGGCAGCTCCCCACGGACCTGCCCCTGGAGCAGTTAGAGCGACTGCGACCTTTTGTGGGGAAACGAAAGGCCATTCAAACCCTGGCTTCAAAATACGAAGCACTGAAACAGAGCAAGCAGCAGAACCGGCAACAACGCCGCCGTCTGGATGCTGCGCTTACGGAAATCGACCGTTCTCTTGCGCAAATGCCCCCCTCCCCCAACACCGACGAACTTCTCCAGGCCATAAAACTGGCTCGAAAATCAGGGGATTTGGACAGCCAGCTGCTTGAAAAAACGAGACTGCATGAAACCCGAGAAACACAACTCCTAGAAGAACTGTCACAACTGGGACTCTGGGCTGGAAATCCCAGTGAGGCCCGCAAACTCCCCCTCCCGCTCAGAGAAACCATCCTTCGATTTGACGAAAATTTTCGAAACTGTGCAGAAAAACTGCGCACAGCCAAACAGGCATGCGAAAACCTGGTGGAGGTCCGGGGGCGAATCACGGGTAACATCGGGGAGATTGAGTATTCGGGTGAGGTGCCCACCGAAACGGAACTTGAACAGATTCGAAAAAGACGGGATGCTCAATGGCAGTTGCTGAAAAAGCATTGGCTGGAAGGGGAGGACGTGACCCTTGAAAGCCGTTCATTTACCGAAAATGACGACCTGCCCGACGTCTATGAAAGCCATGTTGAAATGGCAGACCGTCTGTCGGACCGGCTACGCCGGGAAGCGGACCGGGTCCATAAATTTGCCGCGCTCAAAGCGGATCAACTTGCCAACCGGGAAGCAACGGAAACCGTCCACGAAAACCTGAGAGAGCTCAATGCTGAATCTACGGAAATTTCCAAAAAATGGAACTTACTCTGGCAGCCCTGCGGCATTGGGCCCCTTCCCCCTAAAGAAATGCTGGACTGGTCCGACAAATTCGAAAGAATCCGTTTCGGTGCCATGGAACTGAACAAAATTGAGGGGGACATCAGCACACAAAAAAACCAAAGAAAAAAACTGCGAAATGGGCTTCTGACGGCTTCAAGAATTTTTGGAGACACCAAAAAATTTCAGGATGAAACCCTTGAACCGGTTCTCATATTCTGCGAAACCCTTCTTGAAAATCTCGATCAGGATAGAAAGGATCGGCAAAAGCTGCTGGATAAACAAAATGATCTACTTGGCGATCTTAAAACGGCACAGCATCGTGAGAAGGCGGCACGGGAGGAATTGGCAAACTGGGAGAAACACTGGCACGAATCCGCAGCCCTTTTTATCAAAGCCGAAAGCAACCCGGACGAAACCCTTCCCATTATTCAACCGGAAGAAGCCAACGACATCCTTGAAAGCCTGAGAGGCTGCTTTTTAAAACTTAAAGAAGCAGATGATTTGCACAAAAGGATTGAGGGCATTGACCGTGATGCCGGAGATTTCGTGAAGGAAGTTCAAGATCTTGTGGAGAAAGCGGCCCCGGTTCTTAAAGGGCTCGAGCCGGTGCAGGCGGTCCTTCAGTTACAGAAGCTCTTGAAAAAAAACCTGGAACAGAAGACCCTCCTTCAGAAATATACCCGGGAAATTGAAGAAGCGGAAGACGACATCAACAGGGCCGAAGAAGCCATTCGCGCTGCAGAAACAGAGATGTCAGATTTAAGACGAATCGCCGGCTGCAAAGACTCGGACGATCTTGAAGAAGCGGAGCAGATCGCCAGGGAATACCTGGATCTTAATACCAAATGCAGCGAAACGGAAAACGCGCTCTTGAAGAGTGCCGAGGGTCTCAGCATTTCCCAACTGGAAAACCAGGCAGCCATGCTGAATCCCGACCAATTACCGGGGGAAATTGACGCCCTTAACAGGGAAATTGAAAATAACCTTGACCCGGAAATCAGGCGTCTTTCCGAAACTCTGGGAGAAAAGAAAAGGGAACTGCAACAGATGGACGGCAGCGCAAAGGCCGCCGAGGCTGCCCTGTCCGCTCAGCAAACCCTGGCTGCCATTCGACGAATGAGTGAGCAGTTCATTCGACTCAAAGTGGCATCAAGCATATTGAAGCAGGAGATTGAGCGGTTCAGGAGCGAAAACCAGGATCCGGTACTGAAAATCGCATCGGGGTATTTCCGGCAATTGACCCTGGGTTCCTTTGAGGCGCTGAGAACAGATGAAGACGACAGGGGGCAACCGGTGCTGGCGGGGCTGCGGCATCAGAACCACATGATCCGGGTGGAAGGGATGAGTTCCGGAACCCGTGATCAACTCTATCTGGCTTTGCGGCTTGCTTCCCTTCAAAAACGCCGGGAGACCGGCGAAACCATGCCTTTCATCGTGGACGACATTCTGGTAAACTTTGACGATGTGCGCGCCAGGGCCACCCTGGAGGCTTTGGCAAATCTGGCATCGGAAACCCAGGTCATTTTATTTACCCATCACGGCCGGATTGCGGAAGAAGCCCGGGAAATGGCAGGCAAAACGAACATAGAAGTGCATCACATTTGAGGAGGAAAGACCCATTTATTACACCAAAGAACGCTCGGGATTAATCAAACGTATCGGTCTTGGGCTCATTCACATCTATTACGGACAGGGAGTGGGCAAAACCACCCGTGCGGTGGGACTGGCCATCAGGGCTGCGGGAGTGGGGCTCAAGGTCAACTTCATTCAATTCATGAAATCGGGCACCTCAGGGGAAATTATCATCTTTGCCAACATTCCGAATATTCGATACCAATGCCCGGGAAGACACCCTTTTATTCTGTCCCGGGGCCCTGAAGCCGTTCACTACGAACATACGGCCAAGGCCTTAGGGTACGCCATTGAGGCGGTAGAGGACGGGACCGAACTGCTGATCTGCGATGAAATCCTGAACACCCTTATTTTTGAACTTCTGAAAAAGGAGCAGGTCATTGAACTGATGGAAATGTGTCGCGGTAAAACAGAGCTGGTCATGACCGGCGCCAGTGCACCGAAGGACCTCATTGAACTGGCGGATTATGTAACCGAACTCAAGCAGATCAAACACCCTTACTATTCCGGCACCAAAGCCCGGCGGGGCATTGAATTTTAGTGCCATAGAAATATTGCCCTCCCAGGATACCATTATCAAAGCAAAAAATACCTTTTTTCACGGTATTCTCATAATGTATAATCAGGAGGCACATGACTTCATTTCAATTTTGGCACTAATTTTTTGCGAGTTTTTTGCTCTTCGAGTTCTTTTAAGTAGAGTATTATCTTATCCAGTTGATTCAAGCCGGAAGCAATTATTTTTTCTTGTGTGTCAATAATATATAAAAGATTTACATCATTTATAACTTTATATATTTTGTCTATATAGCCTAATGTCTTTTTTATACTTTTTCTATTCGCAACAAGCCTTTTGTATATATGTGAATTCATATTATCTTGGTTATTGTATGTTTTGGACAGCCAATGCGATAAGTCACTGCACCACAAAAACGTTTTATAAATATTAACGAACGATAGATATGTTTCATAAGAATACTTATTCTTGGTTTTTTTTAAAATATTGCGGCTTTTTTTATTAACATAATTTATTTTGCTAATTTGTTTGTTCATCAAAAAAATATCTTGAAGCAAATAAGATTTATTCTTTTTATCATTTTTTTTATCGTCAGAAAACACAGTATTGTACGAGGCCAGAAAAACGAAAACAATCAAAACGATACTCAACATTTTTTTCATATTGAATGTCATCCCTATCCTTTCTCTTCATTGGCAGACAAACGGATTTTCTGAACCGCCATGAGGCTGATCAAACTCAATCCTGCTCCCGCCAGAAAGGGGATCCGGTAATCAACCATCCAGAGGATTCCTCCCAGGGCCGGCAAAAAAACCGCGGCAATATGGTTGATGGTGAACCCCACCGCCATGCTGGGAGCAATATCCTTCGGGTCACCGACCTTCTGGAAATAGGTCCGAATGGCAATGGCAAAATTGAAAAAGATGTGGTCGAGGATGTAAAGGAGTGAAACCAGGATCTTCGAATCAACAGCCGCATAGGCCAGAAAAATAAAGATGAGGCTGAAGTATTCCAGGGACAAGACCTTCCGTTCGCCAAAACGCACAATGCTCTTTCCCACCAATGGGCTCAGGAAGTAATTAATGGCATTGTTGATGACAAAAAGTACCGTCACCTCCTGTACAGAGAAACCGAACTTTCCGACCAGCAACAACACTGCAAAAGCCATGAAAATCTGCCGCCGGGCCCCGGCCATGAACGTCAGAAAATAATAGAGCCAATACTTTTTGCGAAAAATCATTTTTTTATGCTGAGGGACAATATGCTTACTCACAGGGTTACGGGTGAAGGCCCAGACTCCCACAGCCATCACCAATCCCCCGATAATCAGGTAGATCTCCTTGAATCCCAGAAAACTCGAGATGAGAAAGATAAAAATACCGATGCCGATATTGGCTGCTGCGGCAATGCTGCGCAGTCTTCCAAACACCACCGGGCTTTTCTGTTGATCAAAATATTGAAGCGTCAGGGACTGGTTAGTGGTCTCATAATAGTGAAAACCGAAACTCATCACTACAGTGGTCACCATCAACCCGGCATAGGTGGGGAAAAGTCCCGTGAGCGCAAGACCTGTTCCCAGAAAGAGAATAGAAATGGCGGAAAGCCGATGCTCCCGGATCACCATCATAACAAAAACCGCGAGGAGCGTCAGGAAACCGGGGATCTCGCGAATCGATTGGATCATGCCCACCTGTTCGCCTGTCAAGTGTACCTGTTCCACGGCAAAATTGTTAAACAGGGTCATCCAGGCCTGCAGGCCCACAGTGGAACTGATGGTCAACACCATCAGGAACCGGTACATGGGGTTTTGTTTCAGTGGCATCATATGCTTTGGAATGCTGGAGGCGACTTCAACCGTCGGTCAATAAGATGTGTTGGTCAGAGGCAGCTCCGCCCCCCCTTGTAGCGAGGCGCGTAATAGGTATTGGAAAGGGAATCCGTGCGAATGGTCTTGCCTCTTCCCGGTGCATGAATGAATTTTCCGTCCCCCATATAAATACCCACATGGGAAACTCGATTTCTGCCGGCGATATCAAAAAAAACCAGATCCCCTTCAGCCAGGGCACTTTGTGAAAGGGATTTGCCGACCCGATACTGCTCCTTTGATGTCCGCGGCAGGGTAATGCCGTTTAGATGATAGACGGCCATAACCAAACCGCTGCAGTCAAATCCTTTTTTCGCCGAAGTCCCCCCCCACCGATAGGGAAGACCAATAAAGCTGCGGGCCGTTTCTACGATCTCGTTTCTAAGCCCATCTTTTTCAGGTTCTTCCTTATTGAGGAAAACCGCATAGGCGGTGGGAGGGACCACATAATAATCATCAATTAACCCTGCACGAACCAGCTGACCGGCATTTCTCCGGGCCTCAACCAAAGAAGGAAAATCGCCGAAACGGACTTTTATCAAACCCCGTTTTGTACGAAAATAGTAGGCCTCTATACCCCGTTTTGCTAGGGACTGGGTGAGGGCGACAGCATTGTCCAGAACACTAAAAGCACCCAGTTGGACGGTGTAACCGGTCAGGGTAGGAATCGTTTCAACCGGGGTGACTGCACGAACCGGCTTTCTGGAAACCTTTGCACACCCCTGCCCCATGACCATGAAGGCAAACAGGAACAGAGCCCCCAGCATCCCCGAATAACGTCTGTTCAACGAGAAGGGCATCAAATGTTCAACCCCACTATTGAAAAGGTTCTTTTCCACCACTCATATCCGGTCGGCCGAAATCTTCTTCCCATGAGGGCGGCCCATCTGGAACTGGACGGTAGTGCCACTGGGAGGGATCAAATTCTTCCCGAAGATCAGCGCAGGATATGAAGAGTACGGTTATCCCCAGAATGGAAAAAGCAACAACAGCGGTCTTTGCGCTCTTCACCAAAGTCCGTACGACATATTTTTTCGCTCCTCGCATGGGCAACTTATCCTCCTGTCCAATCTTGACTTTAAAGTATGAAGTATATACTCTTTTGATACAATAGAGATGGATTTTCATTCATACAGGATCAAAAACATCCGCCTTATAGCATATTCAGAGCCAAAAGCGCCAGAGTCAAAACTTTTTTTCCGACACACAAACAGGAGGGTTTCATGGGGCAACTTCAATTCATTGACCTGAGCATCAGCATTGAACCGGATCTTCCCAGCGACCCACCCATGATGGTTCCTCAAGTGGAATACGTGGACCACAAGGCGGGCGCCGAACAGATGGAACAGTTTTTCCCTGGCTTGAAGCGAAAGGACCTTCCCCACGGGCTCGGCTGGGCTCTGGAGAAAATCACCCTGACCACCCATTCGGGGACCCACATGGATGCGCCTTACCACTACCACCCCACCATGGACCGGGGCAAGGCGGCATTGACCATTGACCAAATTCCCCTGGAATGGTGTTTCAACGACTGCGTCCTCCTTGATTTTCGCCACAAGGCCGACGGCGACAGAATTACCGCAAAGGATGTTCAGGAAGAACTGGACCGAATCGGCTATGAGCTGAAACCCCTTGACATCGTATTGATCCAAACCGGCGCTGATGACGCATGGGGAACCGAAAAATATCTCACAAGGGGTGCCGGCATGACCAGGGAAAGCACACTGTTTCTAACGGAAAAGGGGATCAGGCTTGTGGGGATTGACGCCTGGAGCTGGGATCGCCCCCTCCCCTTTCCGGCAAAAGAATTCCTGGAAACAAATGATGCGGGCGTCATCTGGGAGGCCCATTTTGCCGGCATCGAAATCGGATACTGCCACATGGAGAAGATGGCCAACCTTTCCGCCATCCCCAGACCCTTCGGTTTTAAAGTGTGCTGCTTCCCCGTTAAAATCAAAAATGCCAGCGCAGGATGGGTTCGCCCGGTCGCCATTGTTTAATTGCGGAATTCGGATTGCGGATTGCGGAATATGAATTACTTTAAGTAGAATAGAAAATAAACAGTAACCTTATTCTTGTTCAAGACTCTATAGCTTCATATAATTGACATATTCAGGGAGGAAAATCATGCCCATTTTTGAATTCAAATGTAAGAAATGCGGAAAGCTTTATGAATCCCTCTGTTTTCGTTCAAGCGGCGAAGACAAGGGACCCTGCCCCAGCTGTGGGGGGAATGAAAGCGAAAAACAATTGTCCATCTTTTCATCCGCGGGATCCGGCTCAAGCCTGGATCTGGGTGGCGCTCAGGCTTCCGGTTCATGCGCACCCAGCGGCGGTTTTTCGTGAGCCGGATAATCAATGCAGCCGTGCGCTGCTATTGTTGACCAAAGGAAATATATACTGATGGAAACCTCAAACACTCAAAAAAAAGGGAAAGACATGAGCATCTGGATCATTTTAGGCGTCATTGCCGTATGGGTTCTGTTACAGGCCTATATTCTGCCCAAAATGGGCATTTCCACATGAATGAGTAACAGTTGCCAGGTCGGCGACAAACAACCTAAAGCAATTGATATCATAGACAAAACAAAATAGCGCCTTTCAGGGCTGGGGAAATTAAGACCCCGGCTCTGGAACCCGGGTGATACATCAAATTGGAGTCCCAGAAAAATCTGAGATGTTTGATTTTGAAAGCGGCCCTCTCAAATTCATTCGTGGCGGAAAATATCCCCATTGTCACACCCTCTTTATTGATGACGCCCAAGGCGCCTTTTTCGACCCTGCCAGCAATAAAGACATTCTCAAGACTTTAAACCGCAAAAATCCCAATAAAATCCTGGTTAACACACATGGTCATGAGGACCATTTCATCTACACAAGGGTTTTTTAACGGATTGACGAATTTGTCATTTAGTGATATTGCCCTTCAAAACATCATCCAAAAAACTCGAGACAGGAGAAAATCGATGGAAGACAAGAAAGCGGATCTGGCCGGTCCCGGCATTGGCGATTATGATGAACTCGAAAGTATTTTACCTGATGATTATACCTCTTTGCTGAACCCCAGGGAAACGCAACTTGCCCTTTATGCCGCCAAGGACTACATCGAGGAAAACCTGTGTAAGGAATTGAACCTCATACGGGTAACCGTTCCCCTCATCGTTAGTGTGGACAGCGGGGTGAATGATTACCTGGATCGGGACGGTTCCAGGACCCCCATCGGGTTTCATATCTCCAATGATCACGACAAAAATCCCATTGACGTCCAGGTGGTTCAGGCCGCCACCAAATGGAAACGGGTAGCCCTGAAACAGTTCGGCATGAAAACGGGCGAAGGGCTCATTACGGATATGCGCGCCATCCGAAAGGACTATTTTCTGGATCATGATCACAGCGCCTATGTGGACCAGTGGGACTGGGAACTGGCCATCACCGAAGACCAGCGCAACCTGCAGCTCTTAAAACAGGTGGTTGAAAAAATATGGAAAGTCCTGAAAGGGGCGGAAATCCACATGCAGGGTCTTTTCCCCCAGCTTAAAACCGATAAATACCCGGACATGCCGGATGAGCTCACCTTCATGCATGCGGAAGACATCCTGGCCCGATACCCCGACATGCCGCGCAAACAGCGGGAGACGGAAATCGCTAAAGAACATAAAGCCATCTTTATTTACGGCATCGGCTGGACCCTTGATGACGGATACCCTCACGAAATGCGGGCTGCGGATTACGATGACTGGGCCACGGAAACCACCAGCGAGGATGGTCGGCCCATGCACGGCTTGAACGGCGACATCCTGCTTTGGAACCCGGTCACGCAACGCCGTCATGAACTGACCTCCATGGGGGTACGCGTCAACGCCGAGACACTGAAGCAACAGCTTGAAATTACCAACCAGATGGATTTTCTGGAGATGCCCTACCACCAGGCCGTGTTGAACAATGACATTCCGCTGAGCATCGGCGGCGGCATCGGGCAGTCCCGAACCTTCATGTCATTGCTCAAAAAGGCACACCTTGGGGAAGTAAGCGCCACGGTATGGCCGAAGATCCTCAAAACCATGTGTGCCAAGAAGAATATCCACGTAATTGAATAATTTTAGAACGCGTCAACCCATAACCCCCAACAAATTTTCCATAAGGAGGTTCCATGGCGGAAGAAATCAAAGTAGGATGCGCACGTCCCACAGGGGGGCCGGTGGGAGAACCGGCTCCCGAATCAACTGCTGAAACCGCACCCCAGAAAAAGGAGGAAAAGAGCATGATACAGGTTGGCAAAAAAGCCCCCGACTTTACAGCACCCGGCTACCGGAAGGGAAAATTCATCAACGTCAAGTTATCGGAGCACCTGGGGAAATGGGTGGTTTTGTGTTTTTACCCTGGTGATTTCACCTTCGTCTGAGCCACGGAAATTTCAGCAGTTGCTGAAAAATATCCCGAATTCCAGAAACTGGGCGTGGAAGTTCTTTCCATGAGCATCGACAGCATATTCGTGCACAAAATGTGGGATGATTATGAACTGAGCAAAATGGTGGACGGTGGCGTACCCTTTGCCATGCTATCTGATGCCGGCGGCCGAGTAGGGAAAGTCTATGGTGTCTACGACGAAGACGGCGGCGTTGAAACCCGCGGCCGTTTCATTATTGACCCGGACGGCGTGATTCAGGGCTATGAAGTGCTGACGCCGCCGGTGGGCCGGAATGTGGCCGAAAGCCTGCGGCAGATCCAAGCTTTTCAGCTGGTACGGGAATCCAAGGGAACAGAAGCCACGCCTTCCGGCTGGAAACCCGGCAAAAAGGTCCTCAAACCCGGCCCCGACCTGGTGGGCAATGTGTGGAAAGAATGGAAGACCGAAATGGCCTTTGATTAAAACGCCAGGACTTCAGGGTTCACTCAAATTTGAGTGGGCCCTAAGCCCTGAACAGGTTTGTTTTGAGAGTATGTCACGCGGGTTTGCAACACGTTGTATGTGAAAACTTTCATTGAACCGCATTCGATATTCGTTTTTGAATTTTCAAATCCCTTTGCCTACCCTTTACGATTAAAGATTACCATCCCCAAAAGAATAAACGTCATCCCCATCCCATGATATATATGCAGCGTCTCCCCCAGAAAAAGGATCGCCATCACTGAAGCAAATACCGGGATGAGATATATAAACAATCCTGCCCGATTGGCCCCGATCAGTTCAATGCCCCGGTTCCAGCAGAAATAAGCGACAATGGACGGAAAAATCGCCACGTACAAAATGCTCATGAGGGCAACAAGGCTAACGGAAAAAGGCCCCACCACCACCAGTTCCCAAATGTAGAGGGGCAACAGCATCAGGGCACCCCATCCGAAGGTCAAGACCAGCAGGCTCAGGGGGTGAATGGACGGGCGTTTTCTGAAAAGCGCCGAATAAAGGGCATAAATGAACACGGCAACAAGCATCAAAACATCGCCTTCCACCAATTCCATGGTCAGCAAAATTTGCAGCCGACCACGAACCACGATAAGGCACGCCCCCGCCATGGAGACCATAACCCCCACCAACTGAACGGATGAAATTTTCTCCTTGAAAACGATCCACGATATCAAAATAATCATCGCCGGCATGGCGGTTTGCATCAGTGAAACATTGATGGCGGTAGTGGTGTGGGCCGCCGTGTACAACATCGAATTGAAACAGGAAACCCCTAAAAAGGAAAGGACCAGCAACCATTGCCAGGATTCCATAGCGGTTTTCCAATCCCGTTTCACATGGCGGAAAGTGAAGGGGAGCAGAATGGCAAGCGCTGCAATCCACCGCCAGAAAGCCAGACTGACGGGGGGCACCACATCCACCACCCCACGTGCCAGTACAGCGTTCCCCCCCCAACACAAGGGTGGGACCAGCAACAGACCATAAGGAAGCAGTCCAGAGCCTGATTTTGTTTTTTTCGATAATGGTTTTGACATGAGTCAGGTCATTCCTTCCGCATCTCTTTTTTCTCTACCATAGAAAAATTCCCTTGTCACCTTACTACCAGGGTTTGCATTGATCTCTAAAAGTTGATATCGTGTTTTGAACAGCGTAAAGTAAGGGAGAGAGACGCCGCACCATGAACAGGCGACAATGTCGTCGATTCCGTTCAGGAGCCCTTTGATGATATGGTATAATCGATGATCAAGAAACAACCCTACGGAAATGACCTGAAAGCGCAACTGAAGGCCGGCGCCAGAGACAAGCTTTATCATTTTACCCTCTCAGACGGCTTAATCCGGGGGGCCATCGTGCACGGAACCCGTATGGTAAACGAAATGCGGGCCAACCACGAACTGGGTATTCTGGAAACCCTGGTGCTGGGGCATGCCTATATGGCAACTGCCTTGATGTGCGCCAACCTGAAGGGGGATGAACGGATCGGTCTGAAAATAGACTGCTCGGGACCCATCAAAGGTCTATTGGTAGAGGCCAACGCCTTTGGTGAAGTCCGGGGCTACCTGAAAAATGTCCCCATTCCCATGGAAAAACCCCTTGAAGATTTCAATCTTTCCCCATTTTTCGGGGCTGGCTTCCTGTCGGTGACCAAAACCTTCCGGGACGCAAAACAACCCTTTACGGGGCAGGTGGAACTCAAGTACGGCAGCCTTGCAAAGGATCTGGCCTATTATTACCTGACCTCTGAACAAACCCCATCCCTCTTTAACCTGAGCGTTAAATTTAACCCTCAAGGGAATGCAACCGGAGCTGGCGGCCTCATGTTGCAGGTCATGCCCGGCGCTCATGAGGCGGACATGGACCATCTCGAAATCATGGTATCCGATCTGCCGTCCATCGGCACGGCATTCGCCGAGGGGGAAGAACCCGAACAGCTGATCGCAAAGATCTTCAAGCGTCTAAAACCTCAATTTCTGGGGGATCACAGGATTGAATTCATGTGTCACTGCAACCATGACCGGGTGGAAAACATGCTGCGCATGCTCCCTATGGAAGACTTGAAGGATATGGCTGAAAACGGGCCTTTTCCCGTAGAAATCAAATGCCGGCACTGCGCAAGCCCCTACCAGTTCAACCAAGAGGATATCTCCAAAATAATCGCCGGATTGACGGGACGAGGGGGACGTTCTTAACTTATTAACTTGTTGTTTTGGATTTTCAACTACACCTAATGCCCAACAAAAACATGCCGGGGACAAGCCGCAGATGTTCATGATAGTCTTTGCCTGTTTTGAGAGGGAATTGGCTGGAGAATGACGGATAACAAAATACTGCAGTCGGTTGAGCTGATCCGTATAAACGGCGGTTGCGAACGCATTTGCGAGCGCATCATCCGCGAGACGGCGCTGACGCTTCGCATTAACGGCGACGTTTACGCCACGGCCCTGATCATGGCCGGGATGGAACGGGAATTCGCCGTAGGCCACCTGTACGCCCAGGGCATCATCTCCGGAACATCCCACATCACATCCATCACCCTAGACGGGACGACAGTCCATGTGACACTGACCGACAAAAAGACAACCGCCGTGAAACCGGTTTCATCAAACCTGGTCGTGGACCGGGATCAAGTCTTTACCTGCGTCAAAGCCATCCTCAAATCCAAAGTCTTTGCCGAAACGGAAGCGGTGCATTCGGCCGGGCTGTTCCTGGAGGGAACAAATCCCGTTGCCATCACCGAGGACCTGGGACGGCACCACGCCCTTGACAAAGCCATCGGCGCGGCCCTGCTTGAGGGAATCGATTTAACCCGAACCCTGGCCGCCTCAACCGGCCGCCAACCCACCGAAATGATCCATAAATGCCGGAACGCCGGCATCCCCATCGTGGCCACAAAGGGCGTTCCCACATCGCTGGCGGTGGCGCTGGCGGAGGAAAGCGATATCACCATCGCGGGACTGGTGAGAGGCACAAAAATGACGGTCTATTCTCACCCGGAGCGGATCCGATGACGTCGCAAACTACATCTGTTGAAATACCCGTCCTGCAGCTTCAAGGGGGCCGGTTCATGGCCGCAAAACCGGCCGTTATCATTGAGTCCGAGCTCCGCATTATTTTAAACGGCAAACAACTGGCCACCGCATCACTGCTGCCGGGGATGGAAAAAGAATTCGTGACCGGCTACCTCTTCGGCCAGGGGTTTATCAAAGCGCCGACAGAGATTGCATCCATTACCGTTGAAGGTTCATCCGCTGAGGTAACCCTGGCGGATAAAACAGTCCCGCTTCCTGCGAGTACCAACTACCGCATCGTCTCCGGAGGCGGACGGTCCGCTTTCACCGGCGATCATCTACCCCAAATTGAGTCCGATCTTACAGTTAAAAAGGATGTGGTATTTCAGGCCATGAACCGCCTCTTTGATATGGGCACCCTATACAAAGAGACCGAAGGGGCACACGCCGCCGGTATCTTCACACCGGCAGGCGAACCCGTTTGCATCATTGAAGACATGGGGCGACACAACTGCCTGGACAAGGCCATCGGATACGCCCTGCTTCAAAACATTCATTGCGGCCGCCATCTTATGGTCTCAACCGGCCGCATGGCCTCCGAGATGGTCGCCAAATTGTGTCGGGCCGGTTTTCCCGTGGTTGCCACCAAAACGGCCGTGACCGACAGGGGACGGGAGACAGCGCTTGCCTCTCGCATGACACTCATCGGCTTTGTCCGCGATACCGGCATGAAACTTCACACGGACATGGCGGTACGCATCATCAAGGAACCGGTAATGAAAATCTACACCGGCGTCGAACGGATAACCGGTAAGTGTTCATAAACTGGAAATCAAATTCCCGGAACCGTCAAATTCCAGTTCCACATCCGCCTCACCTATGATGGGGTCTATTTTTCCTTTGAGTAAGTCAAGGCACCCCACGGATACCATCAGGTTGTTTAATTCAAGTGTATTTTTGATGTGAACGATGCGAACGTCTTCCTGGTGGTAGGGTCTCAGCGTTTTAAGGGCGGCAGCGATGGCTTCCCGGTCCGTTTGGAAAGAGAGCGGGATTTTTGCCGATTCCGGACAGCAGGCCGTGATGGCGTTGACAAGGGTCACCTCAAAGTTCATCTTGTCCACCAGGCGCCGTGTGGTAAAGTCCGCCTGACCGATCCCCAAGGCACTGCCTTCACTGCCATCCGTTAAATCTCTCACGAAAATCCGGGTGACCTTCGGCCAGGGACGTTCTGCGCCGTAAGCGCATACATCGCGTCCGACCACACACGAATCGATGCCTAAGCCACTGATGTCTTTCCCCATTTCATCTATAATGAGGAGGTCAATTTCGTCAAGCGGCAGGGTTGGGAGCCAGGCCCGCGCCGTCTTTAGGAGTTCGCTTTCAACACGCTCCACTTCATGGCCCCGGGCCATTTTGATCTGTGCTGTTTCATGGTCCTGATTTTCAAGCAGGCATACCCCGAACAATACCGGACATTTCTCCAGCAGCGCCTTGCCGGCGGAGCTGATGATCTCATATTGCGATCGAACCACCGAAAGACGATGATAGTGTTCAGCGCCCACCTGATTGCCCAGACCAATGGCCATCATCTTGATGATGCCGCTCTCTGTGAGGCCGATGAAATTGGTGTGGGGTTTAATCCGGTTAATCAGCACAATGCCGTCAGCTTCGTATGCCAGCCGGTCAAGGAACAGTGGAATGCCATTTTCTTCACCCATGGGAATTACGTCCATGGTGGCTTCTACCGGAGCCCCCACACTCTCTTCAGTGATTCCCCGATGGTGCAGTACATCAATCTGTCCTTGGGCCGTTGCACCGCCATGAGACCCCATGGCAGGTGTCACAAAAGGGTCGCAACCAGCCTCTTTCAGACAAGCCACGACGGCCTGCACCACAACAGACAGATTGGATATGCCCCGACTGCCGACGCCTATGGCGATCTTTGACCCCGGAGGTAGATCGATGCCCCCATTGATTCGGGACCACTCCCGGTCAATTTCATCCAATACATCTACTGCAGGCGCACTTTCAAACCGCTGTTGAACCCTTCGCATGCCATGCAGTTTCAGCCCTTCCCAATCATCAGAATTCATAAGGCCCCCTCCGATACTTTAAATTTAGTGCTCCTGATCAGGACGTTTCCAGAAGCTGGTTCAAAAACTGTGTCGTGGTATAGATCTTGAACTTCTGTGCCCGCAATTTGGCATTTTTCAGGTTGTGCACACAGGAGTTACATTCTGTCAACACCACTTCCGCTCCGATTTCTTCCGCTTCCGCCAGGCGCCTTCGTGCCATGGCGATGGAGTTCTTGGCAAAGGCACCGCGCACACCGCCCCCTGCGCCGCAGCAAAGAGCATCGGCCCGGTTATGCCTCATTTCCACAAAATTCGGTGCGAATCTGCGGATGATTTCCCGGGGCTCATCATAAATATCACAGTGCCTTCCCAGATCGCAGGGGTCATGGTAAGTGACCAACTGATCCGTTTTGACCCCCAGATCAAAATCCTTCAGGAACTGGCTCACATGGATGATGTCGAGCCCCGCATCTTTGAGAGCGCCGTATTCGGCTTTGTTGTTGAACGTCCTCGAACAGTAGGGGCAACCGGTAATAACGGTTTTTGCGCCGGTGGCCAGGATGAGATCCACGTTTTTCCGTGAAAGCCTCTGATTGACATTAAACCCCACATCTTCCAGCGCACCGCTGCAACAGACTTCGTCAATGAGGGTATAATCGACTTTCAGATGATCCAGGATATTGAGGGTCGCCAGGGTGGCCTCATCTTCCCGGTAGGACCCCACACACCCGATAAAAAAAACCATTTCAGCCTTTTTGTTTCGCTCCCTTTCAAAATCTTCGGGCTCATCTTCTCCGTAGATATTACTGTATTCTTCCAGAACCCGGTTCATCCCCTCAAAGGCCGGGTGGCAGGTTCCCCTGTGCACCATGTCTTTTCGCACCTGCTTGATAATTTCCGGCGGGTTCACACCCGAAGGGCAATGATTCGTACAGCTGGCACAGGTGGTGCACTGAAAAAGGGTTTCGACCAACTCATCACCCAGCTCGACATTTCCGTCCATGACCTCTTTTAAGATCAGCATTTTTCCCCGGGCATTGAGTGCAGGCCGCTTGGTGAGACCGAAAACGGGACAAACCGCCCTGCAAAACCCACAGCTTGAGCACCTGAGCACCTGATCCCGGAATTTCTTTTCAAACTCGTAGTTTCCTTCCATTTACGCCTCCAGCCCCATCTTACCCGGATTGAGAATATTATTTGGATCAAACAGCGTCTTCATGGAGCGCATGACATCCATACTGACCTCATCGTGTTCAAGCACCATAAAGTGCGCTTTCGCCAATCCGATGCCATGCTCACCGGTCAGGGTCCCGCCCAGTTCAATGACCTTTTTAAACAGTTCTTCAGACGCTTCTTCGACCCGTCTGACCTGGTCGGGATCGGTTCCGTCGAAACAGACCACAGGATGGAGGTTGCCGTCGCCCGCATGTCCAACGGTTGGAATTGAGAGATTATGTTTCTTGGCGAGCTCGGAGATTGATCTCAGCATGTCCGGAACCTTACTCATGGGCACAGCCAAGTCCTCCACAAGTAGGTTATTGTTGATGCGGGCCACGACCCCATAAGCCGATTTGCGTGCGGTCCACAGGGCTTCCGCTTCTTCCTTCGAGTCAGCCTGCCGGGTCATGGTAGCATTGTTTTTCTCGAAGATGCTGACTATTTTGGTCATTTGGAACTCAGTCTCCTCCCGGGTATACCCGTCGGTTTCAGCCACGAGTAGGGCTTCGACCTCCGGCAGGTTGAGATCGGTATTTTGGTTGATAGCCATCAGAGACTGCTGATCGACCACCTCCAAGGCGCTGGGGATGATGCCCGAATGCATAATTTCGCTCACTGCCCGGCCGGCGTCCTCTAAGGTTTCAAAATTGGCCATGGCCGTGGACGTCATGGGTGGCTTCGGATTTACCTTGAAAGTGATCTCCGTAATCACACCCAGGGTCCCTTCCGAGCCCACAAAAAGTCTTGTTAAATCGTAACCGGAAACACTCTTCATGCACTTGGAGCCGGTATGCAGAATACGGCCATCGGGGAGCACCACTTCTAAAGCCAGTACATAATCTTTGGTGGTACCGTATTTGGCCCCTTTGATGCCGCCGGCGTTCGTGGCCACATTCCCTCCAAGGGTACACACCGATCCGCTGGCCGGATCAGGGGGGAAAAAGAAACCGTGTGGGGACAGGGTACGATCAAGTTCTGCATAGATAACCCCCGGCTGGACCACAGCCAGGCGGTCTTCAATATTAATGCTGATGATTTTGTCCATACGTCCCAGGTCCAGTATGACGCCGCCCTCCTCCGGCACCGCCAAACCCGCCAGAGACGTTCCGGCACCCCTGGGAACCACCGGAAACTTTTCCCGGTTTGCCAGTTTCATAATATCTGACACCTGCCGGGTACTGATGGGCCACACGGCGGCATCAGGTCTGTGCTGATGTTCCGAAGCATCTTTTGCGTAGGCGATGCGATCGATCAGAGCATCCGTGAAATTCTCAGCACCCACAATATCTTTCAGGGATTGTTTGATTGCTTTGTCCATAATTTTCACTCCAATATGCCGGTGACAACCAGGGCATTTGAACTCAACAACTCGCATTGTTCTCGGGAAAATTGTGTAAATAGCACAAATCTGTCCATTCATGCAATGCTCATCCGTATTGAGTTGTTTGTTCAGGGAGAAATGCCGTAATTTTTCCCTAAAATCCTTGACAGCCCACACTGTATACAGTACACATTACCCTGAATCATGATCCTCAGAAATAGGGAGAAAAGAAATGCTGTTACCAAGATTTGACTATCTGGAACCCAAAAATCTTGAAGGCGCTCTTGACCTGTTGGCTATTCACAGGGAGAATGCAAAACTTCTTGCCGGGGGGACCGATCTTCTGGTGAGGATGAAAAAAGGGCTCTTAAAACCGAAAAGTTTGATCAGCCTTAAATCCTTGAATGAGCTATCGTATATTAAAAAGGAAGCGGATAGCATTAAAATCGGAGCCGGAACGCCACTGGCCGACATTATTGCCTCCGGACCGGTTCAAGATGACGCCCGGGCACTCTCTCAAGCCTGTGAAAAAGTGGGCGCTGTTACCATACAACATTACAGAGGCACAATCGGGGGAAATATCCTTCAGGACAACCGGTGTCACCACTACAACCAGTCTGATTTTTACCGTTCCGGTCGCCAGGCCTGCCACAAGGATGGGGGGAAAATCTGCTATGCCAGAGAAAACGCAGACCGGTGCAACTCCACCTGCCAGTCTGACGGTGCAACAGCCCTCATGGCCCTGGGCGCAAAACTGGTGCTGCTCAGTAAAGGGAATGAAAGGACTGTGGATCTGGATCAATTTTACACCGCTGACGGCATAGTACCCCATTCAATAGAACCCCATGAACTGCTTAAAGAGGTCATCATTCCCTTAAACAATGCTCAGAGCGCTTATAGACGCTTGGCTTACCGTTCCGCCATTGATTACCCCATTGTCTGCGCAGGCGTCTTGTTAAGGCCATCTGAAACAAAAAAAGATCAAATCCATGAGGCGCGGATTGTGGTGGGTGCCATAAGCAGGGCCCCCTTGTTCCTGCCCCAGGCCGCATCTTCTTTAATAGGCAAAAAACTGGATGATACGGATGCCTTTAAAAAAGCCGCAGACGCATCCATGGACAGCGCTGCCACATTTGCGGTTCACAATGTGGGGTCAACCCTTGAATACCGGTGTGAAATGATATCCCTGATGGTATTCCAGGCGCTTACGGAAGCCGCCCAAGCCTCAAAAATTTAAATGGGTAATTGCTCATAATGGAGTTTGAAGATGGAAAAGATAGAAATCACCCTGAATATAAACGGTAAACCCCATGAGGTCATGATCTATCCAAACGAAACCCTTTTGGATGTACTGAGGGATCAACTGGATATGACCGGCTCAAAAGAGAGTTGCGGAGAAGGGGTTTGTGGGTCCTGCACCATACACATGGATGGCAAGCCGGTCCGGTCCTGCCTGACCCTGGCACTGGAAGCCCGGGGCGCAGAGATCAAAACGGTAGAAGGCCTTGCCGACGGAGATGAACTGTCGAATCTTCAGCAGTCCTTTATAGATCACGGTGCGGTTCAATGCGGTTTCTGCACCCCCGGCATGCTCATGACGGCGGACGCACTGCTTAAGGAAAATCCAAAGCCGGATGAAAAAGCCATCCGCAAGGCCATTGCGGGTAATATCTGCCGGTGTACCGGATATGCAAAAATTGTCGAGGCAGTAGCCCATGCGGCCCAGCCACAGGACCATTGCTGCGATTGTAATCCAAAGGAGTAAGGGAATGTCTGATTACACCATCATCGGAAAAAGGATGCCACGGGTTGATTCCAGGGCCAAGGTCATGGGAAAAGCCAAGTACACGGCCGATCTGAAACTGCCCGGCATGCTGGTCGGGAAAATCAAAAGAAGCCCTTATGCCCATGCCCGCATTGTAAATATTGATACATCAAAGGCTGAGGCACTCCCCGGCGTCAAGTCGGTTGTCACGGGAAAAGATACCGAAGGCGTCAAATGGGGTGTTTTTCCCTATACCCGGGACCAGCAGTTTATCCAGACGGAAAAAGCCCGGTACATGGGGGATGAAGTGGCCGGTGTAGCGGCTGTCGATGAAGAAACCGCCCTCAGTGCCCTTGATCTCATTAGGGTGGAATACGAGGAACTGCCGGCCGTGTTTGACCCCATGGAAGCCATGGCATCGGATACGGAACTCATCCATGAGGATTTTCCCAATAACGTGAATATTCATGTGAACATCGACACGGGAAGTGTGGATGAGAACTTTGAGAAAGCCCATTATATTCGGGAAGATACTTTTTTGGCATCGGAAGAATCCTATTTCCACGCCGAACCCTATGCGGTGGTAGCGCGTTTTGACCCTGAAGAATGCCTGGAAGTCTGGTGTCCCAATGGCGGACCGCACATGAAATCAAAGCCCCTTTCCAATGCGTTCAAGATTCCGCTGCACAAGGTTAAGATCAAAAAAATTGCCATTGGCGGTGCCTTCGGGGGGCGGTCTGAAATATGCCCGGCCGATTACATTTGTGCGCTTCTGGCCAAAAAAACCGGCAAGCCTGTGAAGATTGTCTTCACCCGGGAAGAAAACACCATTGCCACCCGCCAGGGGCACGCCATGATCACCACCCATAAAACAGGGGTGGACAAGGACGGACGCGTCATCGCCCGTGATACCACCTGTTACATGGACGGCGGCGCTTACTCCAGTACCGGCCCCATCGCCACCAGCGTTCCCTTCCTTTCCATGGAACAGGCCTACCGAATGGGAAGTGTTCGGTACAACGGCTACCGGATTTACACCAACAAACCCATCCGGGGAATGATACGGACCCACGGGAGGGGATTTGCCTGCGGGGTGGACACGCAGCTGGACATGATCGCGGACCATCTCGGCATAGACCCTGTGGAAATACGCCTCAGAAATTCCCGTCAACCGGGTGATTATACGAGCACGAAGTCCCATGTCTCCTCGTGCGCCATGGATGAAACCATTCACAAGGCGGTTGAAAAATCGGGTTTCAAAGAGAAATGGGGAAAACTGCCCCCTTTCCATGGCATCGGCATCGGCACCAATTCCGTTCAGACGGGATTTCCCATGGGGATACGGGGCGGCTCCCAGTCCTTCATCAAATTCAATGAAGACGGGGAAGCCACGGTCATGAGCGGCGTTGTGGACAACGGCCAGGGCAATGAAAACATGGTGGTCCAGATCGCCGCTGAAGAGCTGGGGCTTTTGCCGGAAGACATCCATCTGGTGAATGCCGACACGGAGACCACATCCTCGGATCCCGGATCCTATTCCCAGGTCTCAACCTTTGTGGGAGGACATGCAGTTAAGATCGCCGCTGAAAACTGCCGGGCAAAACTCTTTGAGGTGGCATCAAAAGTATTAAAAGTCGACCCCGAGGAACTGGTTGCCAAGAATCGCCTCATTTTTGTCAAAGATGATCCTGAAAAATCCATTCCCATCAAGAAGGTGGTCAGAATAAGTCTGCTGAACTTCAACTCGGTCAATGCAGAAGGGGGCTACTGGCCTAAAGTGGATATGAAGCGGGAATGGGTCAAGAACCCCTATGGCCAGATGTGCGAAGCCTTTTCATTTGGCACCACCATCGTCGAAGTCAAGGTCGACCCTGATACGGGTCAGGTGGAAGTGCTTGAAGCCACAGCGGCACAGGATGTGGGGTATGCTTTGAACCCGTTGGTTCTGGAAGGTCAGTTTGAAGGCTCCATTGCCATGGGCGGACAGGGCGGCATGCTGACCGAGTACCATGAATGGGACGACGGCAGGTGTATCAATCCCACCATGCTGGATTATAAAATTCCCCTGGCCTGCGATATGCCTAAGATCAACAACATCATTGTAGAATCCATCGATCCCAAAGGGCCGTACGGTGCCAAGGAAGCCGGCATGTCCATTGCCATGTCCGCTGCCCAGGGCTACAGCGGCGCCGTCAGCAATGCCATCGGCGTTCACTTGGATTCTTTCCCCCTGACACCGGACAAGATTCTCGCCGCCATCAAGGAGAAAAAGGCCCAGGGGTAAAAACAGAAACAGGTTAGTAATTTTTTTTTGAAATTAATGGAGAAAATAATATGAAAGCATTAATCATCGGCGGATTCGGTGGCATGGGACAGGGCGTTGCAAGGGACCTGATCAAGCAGGAACAGGTCACGGACGTCATCTTGGCTGACTTGTACCCGGATCCGGAAAGACTCTCAAAAAAGCTGCGTGAAAATGAAAAGACCACTCTGATAAAAATGGATGTCAATGACCATAAATTAATGGTTAAAGCGTTCAAGGACGTCAGCGTGGTCATCAACACCGCAGGACCATTTTACAAAACCGCCGTACCGGTTGCCAGAGCGGCGGTTGCGGCCAAAGTCAATTATATTGATATCTGTGACGATTACGAGGGAACCGAGATTCTTTTTAAATCGGAAATCGACCAATTGGCCAAAGATGCCGGTATCACCGTACTGACGGGGATGGGATCCGACCCGGGAACCAATAATGTTCTGGTGAAATGGTACGCGGACCGTCTGGACCGTGTTGACGACATTTACCTCTACTGGGTCGTGAGCATTGCCGAACTGGCAGGCGCCGCCTGGGACCACAGCCTTCATATGACCCTGGGGAAAATTCCCCAATTCATTGATGGTGAACTGGTGCATGTCGAAGGCGGGACCGGAGAAGTGGCGGAACAATTCCTTGAACCCCTTGGCACCTGTCATGTCCGTTACGTGGGCCATCCCCAGCCACTCACCCTTCCCAAATACATCAAAGGGGTCAAAAATGTGATCATCAAGGGTTCCCTGATCCCTTTGTGGGTGGACGAACTGATCAAAGAGCAGAAAGATTCCGGCTTCCTGGGGACAGAGCCCATTGATGTCAAGGGGACCCAAGTCACCCCTTACGATCTGGCTTTAAAAATGTGGGAAACCATTCCCGAAGGTAGGGATAACGGGCCCCAGTCATCCGGCTTGAAGGTCATCGTCAAAGGTGAAAGGGACGGCAGAAAGGTTGTTTACACCGCCGATATGGTGGGCCGAATGGCCCCGGGAACCGGACTTCCCGCCTCCATTGCATCGCTCATGATGGATGCGGGTGATGTCACCGTAAAAGGGGTTGTAGCACCTGAAGGCTGCATTGACCCGAACAAATTCCTGGGCATATTTTTAAAGAGAGGGGCCAGAATTCATCAGACGGAAACCATTTCATCCATGTTTGAGCCTGAAAAATAGATGAGGAGACCTATCCCATGAAAGAGACCGAAAAACTGAACATCACCAAGAGTCTGGAATTGTATGAAGAGGCGGTGGAACTGGTACCGGGAGGTGTCTTGGGAGCCAGAAAACCCGGGGATTTTATCCAGGGAGAATACCCCATTTTTCTTGAAACCGGCAACGGCTCCCGCCTGATTGATGTTGACGGCAACGAATTTATTGATTTTTTGTGCGGCTACGGCCCCATCATCCTGGGATACCGGGAAGAAGAGGTGGATAAAGCGGTCTGCCGGCAGATAGAAGAAAAGGGATTTTGTTTCACCCTGACCCAGAAATACCAGAACCATCTGGCCAAAAAACTGACCGAGATAGTCCCCTCTTCTGAAATGAGCATATTCCTGAAAACAGGTTCTGATGCCACCACCGCCAGCATCCGTATTGCACGGGCGCACACCAACAAACTGAAAGTGATGCGGTGTGGTTACCATGGCTGGCATGACTGGTGTGTGGAAATGAAAGGCGGTATTCCGCAAAAATTTTACGAAGATGTCTATGAATTTCAATACAACCGGCTCGATCAGCTGGAAGCGTTGATGGCAGTGCATGGCGATGAAACCGCCGCCATCATCATGACCCCTTTTGGCCACCCCAATCACCAGAAGATGGAGATACCGACCCCCGGATTCCTGGAAGGTGCCAGAGACATTGCCGACCAATATGGCGCCGTGCTGGTCTATGATGAAATCAGGACCTGTTTCAGGCTTTCAATGGGCGGTGCTCAGAAGCTCTATAATGTTACGCCTGATCTGACGGTTCTGGGAAAAGCCATGGCAAACGGTTATCCCATCTCGGTTGTCACGGGTAAAAAAGACATTATGATGGCAGCCTCCGACAAGCTTTTCATATCATCAACCTTTTTCCCCAACAGCGATGCTTTTGTTGCGGCGCTAAAGACCATTGAAATCCTGGAACGGGACAATGTACTGGAGAATATCTGGGAAAAAGGCGAACGGTTCATGAAAAACATTCAGAAGTTGATGGACCAATACGATGTAGGTGCGGAACTGACCGGTGTTCCGCCTATGTTCTACATCACTTTCCAAAAGGATGAAACGGGCGCATATAAAGGCAAACGAACAGATTTCTATACCCAGCTCATCCGGAAAGGGTTCTTCTTCTCACCCTACCATCACGCTTACATCAGTTTTCGACACACGGAAGAAGATCTGAGCCTGACCCTGAAAGCCATTGAAGAATCCCTGGCTTATGTGAAAGAAAAATATTGAGGTTCTTCCAACATAGCAGGAGGATTGCCGAGAACCATGGGTAACTATGATGTGATTGTGATCGGCGGCGGTCCGGGTGGCTATGTGGCCGCGGCCCGGGCCAGTCAACTGGGGATGAAAACGGCCCTGGTTGAAAAGGAAGCCCTTGGGGGAACGTGCCTGAACTGGGGCTGCATCCCCACAAAAGCCCTTTTGCAAAATGCCGAAGTGATCCACCTGCTGAGCCGGGGTCGGGCCTTTGGCTTTTCTTTTGACAACCTGGAGGTGGACTACGCAGCGGCCCACAAGCGAAGCCGCCAGGTGGTAATGCGCCAGAATCGCCGTGTGGCATTGCTCATGAAAAATGCCGGTGTTACCGTATACGAGGGAATGGCACGCTTTACCGGCCCGGATACCCTTATGGTTTCGCCATCGGGCACGTCCCTTCAGGGTGAACATATCATCATTGCCACGGGCGCCAAAAGCCGAGACCTTCCCCGCTGCCCCTGTGACGAGGATAAAATCATCAACTATCGAAAGGCCCTGGAACTGACCGAAGTCCCGAAATCAGCACTGATTGTGGGAGCCGGTCCCATCGGCATGGAGTTCGCGACCCTCTGGAACCGCTATGGCTGCCGTGTAACGGTTGTGGAAGCCATGGAAAACGCCCTGCCCTTTGAAGACCGGGAGATCAGCATCGAGGCGGAAAAGCAGTTTAAAAGAAATGGCATCACCATAAAGACCAAAACCCTTCTGGAAGGCATGGCATACACAGGAGACGGTGTTGCGGTAACGCTGAAATCGAGTGACAACACCGAGTCGGTCACAGCAGATATGGTGATGGTGGCCATTGGTTTTACCCCCAACTGCGAGACGCTGGACCTGAACAAGGCGGGCGTAACTGTTTCCCAGGGGGGCATTGATGTTGACGAGAAGATGCGCACCCAAACACCGCATGTTTATGCCATCGGTGATGTCAACGGCAAAATGGGTCTGGCACACGTGGCCTCGGCACAGGGCATCATCGCCGCTGAAACCATCGCGGGCAACACCACCACGCCGCTCAATTACACCCATATCCCTCGATGCACATACGCCCATCCGGAGGTGGCTTCCGTTGGACTTACCGAAGCCCTTGCCCGTAAGCGGGGTCATGATGTCATCACCGCCCGCTGCCCCTTTGCGGCAAACGGCAAGGCGGTGGCCATGGATGACAACAGCGGTTTTGTCAAAATCGTGGCTGAGAGGGAAAGCAAAAAGATTCTGGGTGTACACCTGGTGGGTGGACACGTCACCGAACTGGTGGCAGGTGCCACGGGCATGATTGCCCTGGGAGCCACCGCCCTGCAGCTAGGAAACACGGTACATCCGCACCCGACGCTCAGTGAATCACTCATGGAAGCGGCCCAGGCACTATGCGGCCATGCCATTCATATTTAGGAAACAAATCAGCCAGACAAAACGGGAGTATTCGGATCGGGAGGAACCAGTCCTATAAGACCCGGCTAACGGCAGCAGAAATCTCAATCGGCGAATCACCGCCACCGGTTCATCCTGTGTTTCAGGATAAAGTCGGCACCTTGATAATAGGAAATGGCCTTGAGGGCGAATGGATCGTCGGCCGCCACTGTTTTAATACGGTTTTCCGTCTCAGGATTTTCCATCAGATCAATCTTCTTTCCCGGGGAGAGGATCACCAGTTTTTTGTCCTCGTATAAGCCGAGTTTCTGGTAAATCCCGATCAAGGCCCTCTCATGGAAATCTTCATCCAGAATATCGTTCCCCCAGAAATAGCTTTTGTAATTGAAACCCAACAGGGAAAGTAGTGTAGGACCGATGTCGATCTGGCTTGAAATCTTGTCCACCTCTCTGGCCGGGACATGCCTGGGGGAATAGATGAACAGGGGAATATGATATTTATCCGGGGGCAACCCGACCAATCCGTGGGTGCTGGCACAATGATCCGCCACCACCACAAAGACCGTGTCATCAAACCATTTCTGTTTTCGGGCCAGCATCAAGAACTCCTCCAGAGCGTAATCAGTATACTTCACAGCCCCATGCCGCCCCCCCGTTCCCGAAGGGATATCGATCTTTCCTTCGGGGTAGGTATAGGGCCTGTGGTTGCTGGTGGTCATGAGGGTATAAAAGAAGGGCTTCCCCTCCTGATATGCCCGATTTGCCTCACTTACGGCTTTTCGGTACAGGTCCCCATCTGACACCCCCCAGGCGTTCTCAAAGAGGATTTCCCCATCTTCAAAATCATATTTGTCCACTACCCGGTAGCCGTTTCCCGAGAAAAACGCGTTCATATTATCAAAATAGCCCCGCCCCCCATAGAGAAAGGCCACATCATACCCACGATCTTTGAAGACCTTGCCCAGATTGTACAGATTTGCATTATCGGGTCGTTTCACCAGAGAGCGCCCGGGTGTGGGCGGAATGGAGAGGGTGATGGCTTCGAGCGCCCGGGTTGTCCGGGTCCCGGTGGCATAAAACCGGGTAAAGAGCAAACCATTTTTGAGCCACCGGTCCATGAAAGGGGTGATATTCTCCTTTTTTCCGAATCTGGACAGGAACGCGGCATCCAGGCTTTCTATGGTGATGAGAAAAATATTCAGCCTCCGCTCCTTTCGTTCGGCCCGAATCTGTCTTGAGATATCGTAGAGCCCTCCCATTGCGGGATCTTTACGGACGGATTCTTTTGCCAGACCCGAAAGCTGAAGATCCTGGCCCTGGGCGAAGAAGGGCTTGTAATCCAGCATATTGTTCCTGAAAGCTCCCACGAATTGATAGGGGCCGTTGGAACAGATCTCCTTTTCATAATTGTTGAAAAAAGAATCTCTATGGGATTGACCCACCGCATGGTAAGCAAAAAAGGAAAGCGCCATGATCGACAGGGTGATAACGCCTCTTCTCAAAAGGCTCTCCCTTGAAAGAAGGCTTCGTCGGAGAATGCCTTTCACCATAAAAAAGGTGGCCAGCGCCACCAGAAAGACCCCCGACAGGAGATAAGGCAGCGGATAGGATTCGACGATATTATCCGTAACTTCACGGCGGTAAACCAGATAATCGACGGCAATGAAATTGAACCGGGTCTTGAATTCGTCCCAGAAAAACCATTCTGCGACCAGTGAGAAATAGAGAAAGTAGAGAAAACAGAAAAAGAACAGATAGGTGACGTACCGAAAAATGCTGCTGTTCCAAACCCTGTTTGGAATTATGAAAAGCAAAACCGCGAAAAAAAGGCCCACGTAGAGATTAAAGACCCCATCGTATACCAAGCCAACGCCAAAAACACCCAGGGTATGTAATAAGGAGTGGTCTACAACATTCCATGAGTCCACATAGAAAACCACCCTCATCAGGGTGAAACAGATCATACTGATCAGGCAAAAGACGAAAATAATTCCGTAACGACTCTTAAACATGGTTCCCATCCGGCTCTTTTACACTTCGAAAAGGGGTTGAATTATTGGACACCTTTGGTGATTCCCGTTATTCAGAAAAATGCAAACCGGAAGCAGGGACGAGTTCGCCATGGGGCCTTTGAACGATGCGGTCACATTTCCTTCAACACTTTGACCGTAAGCTTTTCAACGATCTCTTTTACCTGTTCCCTGTAGGCCAGCATATGGGGCGTACCCAGGTGGTTCTTGAGGGCATCGGGGTTTTCCCATTTTTCCATGACCGTCACCACATTCTCATCCAGTTCCTGTGGCGGCAACCCGGTCTGAACGTCAACGGCCGGGTAGTACTCGATGCACCCCTTCTCCGCCAAAACAGCCGGAACGTTTGATTTGAATATATCAAGAAATTGAGGAATATGGCCAGGTTTAACATGAATTGAAGCGATAACTACTATCATAAAGATCTCCTTTCCAATGAAAATGGCGCCGGGATAACTTTCCCATTTTTTTGCCATCGGTTGTAATCGTCATCATGCCCTATATGCTCAGCATGGTAACGCCTACGCCTGCTCTTGTCAACTTTGAGAACCCTGCCAAAATTCCCAAAAATTCAGGGGACACAATTTTTGTTTTCAGAAGAACAGACAGCAGTATGGGTATCGGATCGTTGACTTCCGCAACTAATTGTGACAATTTAAAATTCAAGGATAGCTGCCCTCACGGCGGTATGAGGAAGTGCTTTCAAATAAATTCTGAGAGTAACGGAAAATTCAAGTAAAAGATGCGCGTTTTCATATGTGATGACATATTTCCTGCCATGATGGAGGTCCTCCAGGGTCTCCTTTCCCAGGATGAGGTGCGTTCCTGCCGCCAGGAAGCGGTGGAGAAAGAGGCTCCATGGGCCGAGGTCCTGATTCCTTCCATGACCCGGGTCACCTCCCGAATCATCGATTCGGCCCCGGATCTGAAGCTGATCCAGCAGTTCGGTGTAGGCCTGGAGGGTGTGGACATCCGCGCGGCAGCGGCCAGGGGGGTCCCGGTGGCCAATGTTCCCGGAAATCAGGCACCGGTTCACGCCGAATGTACGGCCGAAGGAGGGGTGTTTCTGATGATGGCCTGTGCCCGGCTGTTCAAGAAGACCCAGGAGACCCTGACCCGGGGGGAATGGGGTCGGCCCAGGGGTACGGCCCTCATCAATCGAACCGCTCTCATCATCGGCCTTGGCGCCGTGGGCCGGGCCCTGGCACGGCGTCTTACGGCCTTGGGAATGAAGGTCATGGCCACCGAGATGTTTCCTCCCAGGGGCCTGGCCCAGGAACTGGGACTCGTCATGGTGGCGGATCCGGAGAAGCTTGATTCCCTCCTGCCCCAGGCCGATTTTGTCATCTCTGCCGTTACCCTCACATCCGAAACCCGGGGGTGCCTCAACCGTTCAGTCTTCGAACGCATGAAACCGAACGCCTATCTCATCAACATCAGCCGCGGGCCCATCGTAGACGAGAACGATCTTCTGGCCGCCGTAAACGGGGGCCTCATCGCCGGCGCCGGGCTGGATGTGCTGAACAGGGAACCCCCCTCCCCGGCGCACCCACTCCTCAACCATGAACGTATCGTAATCACACCCCACACCGCCGGCGTCACCGAACAGTCTTTCGACGCACTGGGTCGGGGGGTGGCGGACAACATCTGCCGATTGAAAGAGGGGCGTTCTCTCAGGAATACAGTGATGTCGTCACCCTAATTTTGTAATTTAAACACCTCACATCGTCTCTTGAGTTCGCCTTCAGTTTCTAATCAGAGGGGGGCAGGGAGACACAATAATGAAAAAAAATCTTGACATCCTGAAACCGTTTCGGTAGGCAGTAACTGAAAACATTGATTCAAAAAGATTATCCGTTCAGGGAGACTTCAGTGGCACACTACTTTGCAGACAGTTTTCTTTTTTATTGGTTTTATTTTTATAGGACCTGTCTGCCTGTGCTCCGCTGAGAAATTACAGATTTAATCCAGTAGAAAGCCGCCGGCAGATAAGCCCGCGGCTTTTTTGGTTTTGAGGGCCGCGTGAAGCATTGCTTCTACCGGCCCTTTTGCTTTTGAAAAAAAGGAGCGTCACCCATGAAAAAGACCTACGATATTAACATTGACTCATTCAACCCCTTGATGGCCCCCGATGCGTTAAAAGAAGAAATCCCCGTCTCTCAGCGGGCCGGTGAAACCGTCTTGAAGAGCCGGGAAGACATCCAGAGAATCTTGAATAAGGAGGACAAACGGTTGCTGGTGGTGGTGGGTCCGTGTTCCATCCATGATGAAGCCGCCGCGTTGGATTATGCCACGCGGTTAAACCGACTGCGAAAAGAAGTTGAAGACACCCTGCTGGTGGTCATGCGGGTCTATTTCGAAAAACCACGGACCACCGTCGGCTGGAAAGGGTTGATTAATGATCCCCATTTGAACCACACCTATGATATGATGACCGGTATCCGGAAAGCCCGCAAGCTCCTGCTGGATATTACGGAAATGGGGCTGCCCACGGGGACGGAAATGCTCGATCCCATCACGCCGCAATATATTGCAGGATTGGTTTCCTGGGCCGCCGTCGGCGCCCGAACCACCGAAAGCCAGATCCATCGCGAAATGGCCTCGGGCCTCTCCATGCCGGTGGGGTTCAAAAACTGCACGGACGGCGGCCTGACAAATGCCGTTAACGCCATGATCGCGGCCGGATCTCCCCAGTCTTTTCTGGGCATTGATCCCAACGGGCAGGCCAGCATCGTAACAACCACTGGAAACCCCCATACCCATATGGTTTTAAGGGGAGGTGCACGCCCCAATTACGATTCCGTCAGCATTCGCCAAGCCATCGATCAACTGCAGGCCAAGGGGTTGTCTGACATCATTGTGGTGGATTGCTCCCACTCCAATTCATGGAAAAAGCATGAAAACCAGGCCATTGTGTGGCAGGATGTCATTAACCAGAAGATGGACGGAAACAATTTGGTGGTCGGACTGATGCTTGAAAGCAATATTCATGAAGGGAACCAGAAGATTACCGGCGATCTGAAGGAGATGGCATACGGCGTATCGATCACGGATGCGTGCATTTCATGGGAAGCCACTGAAAATCTTTTGCGAACGGCCCATGACCGGTTGATGCGAAACGGCCTTGGCCGGTCGGATGTGCCACTTGATACCTGGAACGGCAGATACTCCGTAGCCGCCGCGGCTTGATCCATTACCCCATAAAGCGCGTTCATATTGGAGAATTGCAGATGAATACCCTTGAGATACATGGCGGCACCGGAAAATCAACCCTCCTGGTGGGTGAAAAGCTGGGAAATCTCGGTGCCTATTTACCGCCTTCACAAACGGTTATCATCACCGACGGAAATGTCCGGCATCTCTATGGAGATCAGTTTCCCGAAAGCCGGATCATTGAAATCGGAATGGGTGAAGGCATCAAAACCCTTGAGACGGCCCAGGATATTTTCAGGAAACTGGTGGCCCTTGAAGCGGATCGAACCGTTTTCATTGTGGGGATCGGGGGCGGCATCGTATGCGACATGGCAGGTTTCATAGCCTCTACCTACCTGCGGGGCGTTCGGTTCGGGTTTGTGGCAACCACATTACTGGCCCAGGTGGATGCCGGTGTGGGGGGTAAAAACGGCGTCAATTTTTCAGGTTACAAAAACATGGTGGGCGTGTTTAATCAGCCCGGGTTTGTCATTTGTGACCCTGAAGTCCTGCAGACCCTCTCGGAGCAGGACCGGGGATGCGGCCTGGCGGAGATCGTCAAGCATGCCGCCATAGCGGATGATCGGCTTTTCAGCTATCTGGAAGAAAACGTGGAAGAGGTATTATCCCTGTCGCCTGAAGCCGTACAACGAATGGTATACGACTCGGTGGTGATTAAATCGGAAATTGTCAACCGGGACGAAAAAGAAAGGGGGGAACGCCGAAAACTCAATTTCGGACATACCTTTGGCCATACGCTGGAAAAGGCCCACAAACTGCCCCATGGGGAAGCGGTCAGTATGGGCATGATGGCGGCTGCAAACCTTTCCGCGCAAAAAAGCTACCTGACCGATGCTCAGGTGGTACGATTGGCGAACCTTTTGGAATCACTCAAGCTCCCCACACGGATGGCTATTGACAAAACAACCGTCATTGACGCCCTGCACCACGATAAGAAACGGGAAAACGACACCGTTCATTTTGTGCTCCTTCGTCGTTTGGGAGAGGCCACGGTCCAACAAATCCCGTTATCGGAGCTGGAAGCGGTAATCCATGAACTGTTTTGATCGTTCACCGGTTGACCCAAAAATACGCGGAGACAAGAAATCCATGAAACAGCTATCAGAAGGTATTCGAGGAGCAACCGCACCATGATCGGAATTATCGGTTTCGGCAGATTCGGGCGGCTCATGGCCGGCTATCTGGCATTGGATTACGAGGTTAAGGTCTTCAACCGAAGTGACAAATCAGCGGAGATCGCAGAGGCGGGTGCCATATCGGGTTCCCTGGCGGAGGCATGCCGTCAAAAAGTGGTTATTTTGAGCGTCCCCATTTCCACCCTGCGGGAAATGCTCCAGCAGATTGCACCGTTGTTGCGCCCCGATGCCATGGTGGTCGACGTATGCTCCGTAAAGGTGTATCCGGTTGAATGGATGGCAGAAGCGCTTCCACCATCGGTCTCATTGCTGGGAACGCACCCCATGTTCGGCCCCGACAGCGCGACGGAATCTCTCCATGACCGGAAAATTGTGCTCTGCAGGGTGCGGATCAACGACGTTCGGTATCAAAAAGTGAAAGGCTATCTGGCTGGAAAGGGGCTTAATGTGATCGATACCACCCCCGAAGAACATGACCGCCAGATCGCCGTGAGCCTGGCCCTGACCCATTTCATCGGCAGGGCCCTGGACGCATTCGGCGCCGAGGAGCTCATGATTGATACGGAGGGGTACAAAAGGCTCCTCAACATTCTGGGGGTGGTGACCCATGATACCCGGCAGCTTTTCATGGACATGCATCGATACAACCCCTATGCCCGGGAAAATCGCCAGGCATTTATGGCGGCCATGGCACGCCTTGAGGCGGAACTGAGTGGAAAAAGTCCGCGTATTGTGGGATAATCTGTCCATATGGCGCCGGATGAAGCGGTTATGGGAACTTTTTGGGGATGATAAAGGGAAATTTATGGCATATTATGTAGGCGTGGATGTGGGGTCCCTCTCAACGGATGTGGTGATCATTGATGAGACGGCCAGGGCATTGGGCAGTGCCATTACGCTCACCGGCGCAAATAGCACTCAGGCGGCCGAGGCGGCCCTTGCTGAAGCCGGCCGAGAAGCCGGCATGGCAATTGATCAGGCCGCTTACGTGGTCAGTACGGGATATGGACGTTCGGCAGTACCTTTTGCCGACAAAGCGGTGACCGAAATTTCATGCCACGCCATGGGCGCCCGTCACCTTTTTCCCGATTGCCGGACCATCATTGACATCGGGGGGCAGGATTCCAAGGTGATTCTGGTGGGATCCAATTCAAAGGTCCTCAATTTCACCATGAACGATAAATGTGCGGCCGGCACGGGGCGTTTTCTGGAAGTGATGGCCGCAAAACTGGAAATCACCCTGGAAGACCTGGGAAAATTATCCCTCTCCGCAAAGGGGGAAGTGGCCATCAGCAGCGTCTGCACGGTTTTTGCCGAAAGCGAAATCGTCTCCCTGGTGGCCAGAAACCATTCCCTTCCGGAAATCATAAAGGGTCTTCACCGGTCCGTTGTCAACCGGATCATGAGCATGGTGCGATCCGTGGGATTAACCGCTCCTTTTACCATGAGCGGCGGCGTGGCAAAAAACCAGGGTGTGGTTGCCCTGTTTACAGAAAGTCTGGGCGAAACACCGGCAGTGGCCCATGAACCCCAACTGGTGGGCGCCCTGGGGGCTGCTCTGATCGCCAGAAGGGAAGCCGGTTAAGGCGGCATGGAAGTTCCAGGAGATTTCCTGGCCCTTTCAGGAGAATGAGGTTCCATGAACAAATTCGCCTACCTGACAACCATCCTTGCCATAAAAAAACTCTCTCAACTTTCAAAACTCAACATAAATATTCACGGGGAAGAAAACATCCCCCATGGATCGATCGTTTTCGTGGCCAACCATTTTACCCGGATTGAAACCCTGTTTCTGCCACGCCAACTCAATGAACTGACGGGGATTCCCATCTGGTCCCTTGCGGACTACAGTCTCTTTAAGGGTCCTCTCGCCGCCATATTTGATAAGCTGGGCGTCATCTCAACCCGCGATCCCGATAGGGACAACCTCATGGTAAAAACCCTCCTTACGGGGGAAGCCGCATGGGTGGTTTATCCTGAAGGGCGTATGGTAAAAAGCAAAAAGATCGTCGAGAAGGGCCGTTATATGATCTCCTATGCGGGTGGCAGGCATCCTCCCCATACGGGGGCTGCAAGCCTGGCGCTTAGGACTGAATTCTACCGACAACGATTAAAGGCATTGAAGAAGACCGCACCCGACGAGGCAAAACGCCTTATGGCCTCTTTTAATTTGGACTCCATTGGACAGGTCTTAAAAAGACGCACCCATATCGTTCCCATCAACATTACCTACTATCCCCTGAGGTTTCAGGAAAACATGATCAGCACACTCCTTCAAAAGGCCCTTGACGATCTTTCCGAACGGGGCATTGAAGAGATTATGGCGGAAGGCACCATGCTTCTCTCGGGTGTTGATGTGGACATCCGATTTGGAAAACCGATCGAAATGGGGAAGTTTCTTAAAAGACCGTTTATTTTGAAAGATATTGCGTCCACACGCCGGATAGATTTTGATGACCCTATCCCGTCAAGACGGCCCATGCGCAGGATAGCGTTGAAAGTCATGGTCGAATATATGTCAGCCATCTACCGCATGACCACGGTAAATCACGACCACCTGTTTGCCTCCTTGCTCAAGGCGATCCCGAGCAGGAAAATAGATGAAACCGGCTTCAGACAAAAGGCCTTTCTGGCCGCCACCCTGCCTCTCGGCAAAACGGGCATTTATCTGCACGAAGATCTCCGAAAGAATCAGGTGCATCTCCTGACAGACGATCGTTTTAACAAGTACAAGACGTTTCTGTCCCTGGCCCTGGATACGGGTGTCATCAAAAAGGAGGGAGGGCATCTTATAAAGGATCCCGCAAAATTCGAGCGCGTTTTTGATTTCCATCGGGTTCGGGTTGATAATCCGGTTCAGGTCATGGCAAATGAGGTGGAACCCCTGAAAAAGCTTCAGCGCAAAATCCGCTTTATGGCCTGGTGTCCTGCTTTTCTGGTAAGGCGCCGCATTGCAAAGACGCTTATGCTTAGCGCCGTTCAGCGGTTTGAGGAGGCATATACAGCCTTCCATAAGGAAGGAGAATCTAAAGATAAGGCGGTAGGGATGCCCTATCTCATGGGGAATCGGTTCAGACGCACAGGTATCGTCCTGGTCCATGGGTATATGGCGGCGCCCCCGGAGGTAAAGGAACTGGCGGAGTCCTTAAGCAAAAGGGGTTTTCTGGTTTACGCCCCCAGGGTGAGCGGGCACGGCACATCACCCGACGACCTGGCCGCCGGAACCCATATGGACTGGATGGAATCGGTTGATGAAGGGTATGGGATTGTTAGCTGCCTGTGCAAGAGGGTAGTGGCCGGGGGGTTTTCCACCGGGGCGGGTCTGGCGCTCGATCTCGGGACCAGGGTAAAAGGTCTCACGGCTGTATTTGCCGTATCCCCTCCCCTTCGGCTGCAAGATTTCTCCGCGCGATTCATCCCTGCCGTAGGCGTATGGAACCGATGCATGGACCTCATCAAAATAGATGGAGCAAAAATGGAGTTTGTTGAAAACAGACCCGAAAATCCCCACATCAACTACTTTCGAAATCCCGTATGCGGTGTCAGTGAACTGGGCTTGCTCATGGAATCCGTGGAAAAAAAACTGCCCCGGATAACAATCCCCGCACTTGTGATCCAGGGGGACGGCGACCCCATCGTAGACCCCAAAGGATCAAGGAAGGTATTCGAACTCATCGGCTCCAAGGACAAAGAATATCGGGTTTTTAACTTCAGCCGCCACGGCATCCTGCTGGGGGAGGGTGCGGAGAAAGTCCATCGGGCCATCGGAAACTTTGTACAAAGAGTAACCGCCACCTAAAAAGGCGCCGTCATACCCAGCCGATGGTCCCTCCCGCCTTTTGAAGGGATAAAACCCTTTCCGGATAGTTGGTAAATACCCCACCCACCCCGAGCGATTCCATCCTGTAGATATCCTCAGCTTCATTCACAGTGAACACAAAAACCCTCAGCCCTCGGAAATGGGCATCCTCAATAAAAGTCCTGTCGACAACCGCCAGGGAAAGGTGGACCGAATAGGCACCAAGCGCAGCCGCTACGGCAGCAGCATCCCCCGGCGGACCCGCAATCAGCACCCCAAGCCTTATGCGCGGATCCATCCGGCGAACCGCTTCAAGACGGGAATGGTTGAACGATGACACCAGAATCAAGTCATCACGCCCGCCGCATTTGCGCTGGGCAGCGATAAATTCGACAACCGGGCGTGCCGTACCGGGGCCCTTCAATTCAATATTCACACCGGCTTTCAAATTCACGGTTTCAAATAGCTCCCCAAGGGTTGGAATCCTCTCGCCATCCCCCGCATCCAGGGAGCGCAGATAGTCAAAATCGTGATCCAGCAGATATCCCGAACCATTGGTTGTTCGTTCCAATCGATCATCATGAAACACCACAAGGCGATGGTCCACATAATAGACATCCGCCTCAACACAGTGTGCACCCAGTTCAAGGGCTTTTTTAAACGATAAAAGGGTGTTCTCCGGGGCGTGCCCCATGGCACCCCGGTGCCCAATGCAAAGAAGCCCTCTCTTTTTCATCCTGACCCCCCTTAATTCCCGGAATTCCTATGCTGTTTTTCCCACTGGCCAAGAACAAGATCAACCAAAAAATGTTCGTCACCTACAATATTGCTTGACTATGCTATATTTCAAGAATTATTCTGAGTATCTATTCAATATAATCGAAAAACTCCCGCCCTTGCCCAAAAGGATGATCACATGAAATCGTCACGGGTAAAGAAAATTTTGTGCAAAATGCTGAGCGCTTCGGATGTTCAGATTGATGGGAGCAGACCCTGGGATATGCGGATACACGACCCCGATTTTTACGAGCGGGTTTTATCAGGCGGTTCCCTCGCTCTGGGGGAAAGCTACATGGATGGCTGGTGGGATTGTGAAGCCCTTGATCAATTCTTTGAAAAAATATTAGAGAACCGTTTAGACAAACAATCAAAAGCAACCGCCATACCATTGCTGTGGGAGGTACTCAAGGCAAAGGTCCTAAATGCTCAGAAAAGATCAAGAGCCTATATCATTGGCAAGCGGCATTATGACATCGGCAATACTCTTTTTTCTATCATGCTGGACAAAGGATTAAATTATTCCTGTGCTTATTGGAAAAACGCGGAAACGCTCGATGCCGCGCAGGAAGCCAAATTGGACTTAATTTGCCGAAAAATAGGGCTAAGATCAGGCATGAAGGTTTTGGACATTGGATGCGGATGGGGTGGTTTTGCAAAATATGCAGCTGAAAAATACGGCGCCAGAGTACATGGCATAACGGTATCCCGGGAGCAGGTGAAATTTGGAAATAACTGCTGCCGACGCCTTGATGTTAAAATCGAGTTGAAGGATTATCGGGAATTAAGAGAAAAGTTCGATCGCATTGTTTCCATAGGCATGTTCGAACATGTGGGGTGCAAAAACTACAGGACTTTCATGAAAGTTGCCCATCGATGTTTAAAAGCAGACGGCCTTTTTTTGCTGCATACCATAGGGGGAAATACTTCCGTTAATTCAAATGATCCATGGATCAATAAGTATATTTTCCCCAATTCAATGTTACCGTCCACCAAGCAAATCACCTCGGTAATCGAGGGCCTGTTTGTACTCGAGGATTTGCATAACTTCGGACAATACTATGATAAAACGTTGATGGCGTGGTATAATAATTTCACAAAAAACTGGGCTAAAATCAAAGATGCATACGACGAGCGGTTTTACCGTATGTGGACCTACTATCTTCTTTCATGCGCCGGCAGCTTCAGGTCAAGAAGGAATCAATTGTGGCAGTTTGTGTTTTCCAAAAGCGGTATAAAAGGCGGCCATCCTTACAGGGAACAATTTTAGTACCTCTGCAAACTCAACCCGCCCCATGGGATTTCACAATATTCTCAAATCAGGGGGCACCCTGGCAGATTCCATTTTCTACCCCCGGCTTAAGGGCCTCGGTAAAAAAACACTTGAACTGATCACCCTCACATACTATCATCCATTTTGTCAAAAGGCCGTTGCGGGTTTATTTTAGAATGCCACAAATAACCCGGCCATGGAAGCTATCACCAGAAAACCATTTTCAGGGTCATTCGGTTGCCGGGTGAATGAGTATGAAAGCGTCTTTAAATTAAAAACAAGGATATCATAAGGGACCGGGAAAATACCATGAATACAATGAAAATCATTTTTTGCATTACGGTTATCTTTTTGCTGACGGCAAGTCAGGTTATGTCAGTACAAGCCGGAAGCCAAAATCCTGTAGAGGCTGTGACCGTTGCTGATTCTCGAACGCAATCATCATCCACCTTAAGCACCCATATTATGAAGCGGGATGGGGTTTATATCGTCTACGCCAATGGGATTGTGAAAGACGCCGGCACGGGTCTTGAGTGGTTTGTCGGTCCTGATAAAAACATAACCTGGGGCGAAGCAAATTCCTGGGTGAAAAACCTCAACCTTGCCGGCGGCGGCTGGCGGATGCCCTCTCTCAATGAGCTGGAGAGCCTTTACAAAAAAGGCGCCGGCCCTCGAAACATGACACCCTTCCTGAAAACCAAAGGGTGGTGGGTTTGGTCAGGGGAAACTGTGGGTTCCAGAGAGGCAAGGAGCTTCGCCTTCGGCCACGGCTTCAAGGGCTGGATCTTCCGCGCCAATTCCGCCAGCGAACGGGTTTTTGCGGTGCGTTCCCGGGGTAAGGGCCTCAGTAAAAAATAATCACACCACATTTCCTGTCATCAAACGGGTTAGGCGCTTCAAAAACTAAATGGTCAGAAGCGTTTCGCCGTTTTTCAAAATGTTTGTCAACGGGACACCCCAATATATGACCTCTACATTCATCTTCTCCAGGGTTTCCGTTACCCCCAGCTAGTCCGCGCACGCCTTGCAGGCGGTTATGTGAACGCCCGCACTCAGCGCCGCCTTGATTTTATCCTGGATTTCAGGGCTTTCTGCAGATAATTTCGCCGGCGCCCCCCAGATGATCAACGTCACCTGCTCCCACCATCCCTTGAGCAGGGAATTGGTGCCGTACATAAAAACCATTTTCTCAGCGGTAACCGGATCAGCATTGGTCCATAAAATGTAGAGATGATCTTTTTTTTCCATCGCTTGCCTCCCGTAATCGATTCGTGTGTATTTTTCACTTATCAAAATGCGGCGCACTTTGCAAAGAGAATCCTGGTATCTTTTTCTTGCAAAAACCGGATGTCCGTGTATCATTTACAAAAGATGATTCAAAAGCGATGTTACAACATCAATATCGGGAGGGGAAAATGGGCCTTGCAGATATTTATACAAAGGGAGAAGCGGCGCTTAGAGAGCGCGATATTGGTTTTCTGCTGGATGGCGTTGAGACCGAATTCGTCATCAACAATAACCGCCGTGTACTGGATCAGTATACCATTAACCAGCGCTGCATCGACGGGGTTGAGCCGACCACCCGATGCACCATTTTAGGCGTGGACCTGGAAACCCCGATTATCATGTCTTCCATGACCATGCCGATTCCGGCCATCATGGATAATGGTCTCATGGAGGTGGCAAAAGGCCTTAAAGATGCCGGAAGTCTGATCTGGACCGGCACGCCAATCCCCCAAAACCTCAAAGATATTGTGGCAACCGGCGTTCCCGTGGCCGCCAATGTTAAACCTTTAATCAACCGGCAAAAGATGTTCGAGACCATTGACGAAATACAGGCAACCGGCGTCAACTGGATCGGCATCGAAATTGACTCCGGCCAGGGGACCAAGGTACATGACAGGCAGATGGCTGATGACTGCGCTCCCCTTTCCCTCGATGAGCTCAAGAAAATCAGAAAACGGGTGGCCATCCCGCTGATCTTTAAGGGGGTATTGAGCAAAGAGGATGCCGAAAAGTCTTTGGAAGCCGGGGCTGACGGGATCTTCATCTCCAATCACGGGGCCCATACCCTGGACTACCTCCCCCATCCTTTCCAGGTCATGGCCGACATCGTCCGGGTTGCCGAAAATGAAGCGGTCATCCTGGTGGATAGCGGTTTTCGACGGGGCAGCGATACCTTCAAGGGCCTTGCCTTCGGCGCCGGATTGGTGGGGCTTGGAAGGCCAATCCTTTACGGATTGGCTGCCAATGGGGCCGAGGGCGTTAAAGATGTCATCCAAGAAGTCACTCAAGAGATGAAACGTTTCATGTCCATGACCGGCTCCGTTGACCCGGCGCATGTGGAAAGGGATCTTCTGATTAAGGCTTGAGGTGCATTTACCGAACCAGGGTCCCGGCGATGATGGTTTTTTCCATCTCCTTGCTGCCCTCGTAAATCTCCAGGATTTTGGCATCGCGATAAAGCCTTTGCACTTTGTACTCGTCAATATACCCGTACCCACCGTGCATTTGAACAGCCGCATCCACACAACGGACGGCGTTTTCGGCTGAATACCACTTGGCCATGGCGATGAGAGCATGGTCGATGTTTCCCCGGTCCAGTTCCCAGGCAGCCTCGTAATACAGATTTCTGGAAGCCCTGATCCAGGTGGCCATTTCCGCCAGCTTGAACTGGGTATTCTGAAAAGAGGCCAGAGAAGCGCCGAACTGATGCCGCCCCCGGGTGTGGCGAATGGATTCTTCCAGTGCGGCCCTGGCCAGACCCACACCCTGACCGCAGATATGAAGCCGGGTTCGGTTAAAAAAGGCCATGAGCTCATGAAACCCGTCTCCCTCATTCCCCACCAGGTTTTCCAGGGGAACCCGGAGGTCGCTCAGGCTCAGTTCCGCCGTGTCGGATGCCCGGATGCCCATTTTCCCGTACAACTTGTTGGATTCATACCCCTTCGCTTCGGTGGGCACCAGGATAAAGCTGTGCCGATGGTGCTTTGAAGGGTTATCCGCATCCGTCAAACAGAAGATCATCATGTAATCGGCGAGATTGCCGTTTGTAGCGAAGATTTTGCTGCCGTTAATCACATAACTCTTGCCGTCTTTAACCGCCGTGGTTGCCGCGCCGGTGGGGTCGCTCCCCGCATCGGGTTCCGTGATGGCGGTCCCCAGCACCGCTTCACCGGCCACCAGTTTAGGCAGCACCATTTGTTTCTGCTCTTCCGTTCCAAACAGCATCAACAGTTCGGATCCGAAGGTGCATGACAAAATGGCCTGCCCGATACCCGGATCAACGGCCCAGAATTCCTCGGAGATCAAGCAGTGCTCAAAAAAGCCGTAACCGGCACCCTCATATTCTTCCGGAATGAAGACGCCCACAAAACCCAGTTCGCAGGCTTTTCGCCAGATATCCTGATCAAATGTTTCGTTTCGGTCAAATTCCTGTGCCCGATCCGGGAATTCGCCTAGGGCAAACTCCTTTGCGGCCGCCACGATATCCTGTTGTTCTTTATCTAACCCAAAATCCATACCCCATCTCCATGTGAAAAACAGTAGTTAAGCGCTTTTCGCTTTCGCCTTCAAAGCTTCAACCACCGCAAATAAATCATCGGCAATGCCGTAATCCGCCACCCGAAATATGGGCGCCTTTTTGTCTTTGTTAACGGCGATCACACAATCCGCCCCCGTAATGCCCGCCACGTGCTGAAAGGCGCCGCTGATACCCAGTGCCAGATAGACTTTGGGTTTGACGCTCTTGCCGGATGTGCCCACCTGATGGTACTTGGGAAGCCAGTTTTTATCCACCACCGGCCTGGAACAGGAAAGGGTCCCGCCCAGCAGGTCTGCCAGTTCCTGCACGGTTTCAATGTTATCCGCTTCGCCCACGCCTCTTCCCACCGATACCAGAAGGTCCGCCTGGGTGATGTCCACATCGCCGGCAGCCGTATCTTCAAATTCCAGGAATTCCCGGCGGGGGCTTTGAAGGTCTTCAGGCAGGGCTTGCACCACCACCTCCCCCTCTTTTTCGCCCGCTGTATCCACCTGAAAGGCCCCCGGCCTCACGGTAATCATGTAGCCTGGGGATGGGTTAAAAGAAACCCTGGAAAACAATTTGCCGCTATACATCTGACGAATCACCTGGGGTTGACCGTCTTCCAGAAGGACATCCGTGGCATCCGTGGCCAGAGGATAGCCGGTCTTTGCCGCAAGAGCGGGCGCATAATCCATGCCCCAGGACGTATGTCCCATGAGGGTCAGAAAGGGTTCCTGTTCTTTCACCAAAGCCGCCAAAATGCCGGTGTAAAGATCTGAATCGTAGGTCTTAATCCTTTCATCTTCAAAAACCAGGACCCGATCGGCCCATTTGGAAAGACGCTCACTAAAGGGTTCCGAACCTGCCAGCAACACGGCCGTGACATTGCAGGACAAATCCTGCGCCAGTACGCCTGCTTTTTTCAGCATTTCAAATGTAATGTCCCGGATTTCTCCGTTTCGGTGTTCTGCTATCACAAATATATCGCCCATTTAAACCGTCACCCCCTTTTCTCCCATGATGCGTATAATAGCCTCGGCCATCTCCGCGGGATTCCCCTCGATCATTTCAGCCCCTTCGGTTTCAGGGGGCAGAAAGACCTCCTCAATACGTGTCTGAGGCGTCAGGTCATTGGGCGTAAAACCCAAGTCATCAAGGGACATCACCTTGAGCTCTTTCTTTTTTGCTTTTCGGATCCCCATGATGGACACATACCTCGGCTCGTTGATGCCGGTCTGTATGGTCAACAGGGCCGGCAGTTGAACATGGGAAACTTCATCAATGCCCCCTTCCAACTCCACCCGGACCTTAACGGTCCCCTCTTCCGGTTCAATACCGTTGGTCACGGCCGCATGGGCGAGCCCCAGTTGCTCCGCCAGCATGATCCCTACCATGCCCGTATTATGGTCTTCCGACTGAACCCGGGTGAGGATCAGGTCGTACGCCAGGTCGACAATGGTTTTAGCCAAGATCCTGGCATTGAGATAACCATCCAACACCAGATCACCGGGATCGATTCGAATGGCCCGGTCCGCCCCCATGGCAAGCGCCCTTCTGAGCACCTCTTCATCGTCTTCGTTTCCGATGGTGACGGCGGTCACTTCTCCACCAAGATTTTCCTGAAGCTGCACCGCCGCTTCGATGGCGTAGTTGTCCCAGTCGTTAATAACATAAGCCAGCGCATCTTCTTTAATCTTCTTTCCGGAATCGTCAACTTCCAGATCCACCTCTTGTGTGAGGGGAACCCGTTTGACGCAGACAATAATGTTCATGTATTTACCTCCTAAAACGGTTTCCGGTGTTCAGTTTCCGGTTGCCGGTGTTTTTCAACTGTAAACCGGCAACTGTAAACCGTAAACCTTTGTTTTTGACGCATTCATCGCAGCTAAACTGCTGACATAAAAAGTTCCATCAAATCCACCACCTTGATCCTATCTTCCAGTCCCCCGGTTTTAATGGCGTCTTCAAAATGCATCAGACAGAAGGGGCAAGCCGTCACCAGCACATTGGCCCCCGTTTCAAGGGCCATATGGATTCTCTTTTCCGCCATGCGCATTTCTTCCTGTTCAATTTCATACCACAACATCACGTCACCGCCGCCGCAGCAGAAACTGCGGTCTCTGGATCGATCCATCTCCACCAACCGAAGATCCGGGATGGATTGGAGCAACCGCCGGGGTTCGTCGTAAATACCGTTATGCCTGCCCAGGTAACAGGGATCATGGTAGGTGTAAAGGTCGCTCGGGTCCACCGCCTTATTGGGCCGCAAAAGACCCGTCTCCACCAGGGACAGGAAAAACTGTGAATAATGAAATACCTTATACCTTTCGGGATAGTCCTTTTTGAGCGCATTATATGCATGGGGATCCGTGGTGACGATCCACTTAAAATCAATACTTGAAAGGGTTTCGGTGTTTTCCTCCACCAGGACCTGAAACAGTCCCTCTTCGCCCATGCGCCGCACCTGGTGCCCCGTATCCTTTTCCAGTTTCCCTAAAATACCGAAGTCCATGCCCGCAAGCTTCAATCCCTTTACGATGGAAGCGGCAATTTCCTGGGATCTTGGGTCAAAGGAAGCATACCCGTCCACGTAATACAACACATCCACACGGTCTCCCGCTTTGAGGATTTTCACATCCTCAATTCCCTGTTCCTTTACCCAGTCGGCCCGCTTGACCGCGGGTTTTCCGAAGGGGTTCCCAGTCTTTTCAACATACATCAAAATCTGGTTGAAAGTCGTGGGATTCTGCGATGTTTCCAGCACATGCCGACGCATATCAATGATTTTATTAATATATTCTATAAATACCGGGCACTCCTCCTCACAGGCGCCACAGGTGGTGCAGGACCACAATTCGTCCAGACCGATGATTTCCCCGACCATGGGGGCGGTGGCTTCTGCTTCTTTATTCAAGTCCCGGGAGGGCATAATCGGATATTTTTCATAGGCATGGTCCCGGAGCTTGATGGTGAGCTGTTTGGGGGAAAGGGGTCTTCCGATGGCGTTGGCCGGGCAGTTATCCGTACAGCGGCCGCATTCCGTACAAGTGTACAAATCGAGGATATGCTTCCAGGTAAAATCCTCGATTTTTTCAACTCCCAGGGTTTCCAGATCAAAAATATCATCCACCCCGTATCTGGCAGGTTTAATTTCACCCTTGTTGAGGTTTCTGAAAAAAACGTTGGGAAGCGCCGTAATAATATGAAAATGCTTAAACAGGGGAAGCAGGTTCAGGAACACGAAAAATGACAGAATATGAAGCCAGTACGTGGTGCAAAGGATAACCGACAGAGCGCCGGGACTATTCTTCGGCAAAAAAAGCGTCCCAATCCATGCCGCCGGAAGCCATCCCCGTGCCTCGCCGGTCAGCAGAATCCCGCTCCCTTCAAAAAGCATGTCGGTCATCATGAGAAAACTGATAAGCCCCAGCACCAAGTAAGCTTCGACCGTGTGACTCCCTTCGTATCGTTCGGGTTTGACAATGGCCCGCCTGAGAATGGCCCAGATACAGGCAACGAGCACAATCAGTTCAAAAAAGTCTTTGACGGAATTGTAAAATACACCCAGCGGGCTATGCATAAACGGGCGGAAAATAGGGATACCCAACCCTTCGGTCACCAAATCCAGGGAGCGAAGCCCTAGCACCACAAACCCCCAGAATATCATAATGTGAATCACGCCCGCCCAAAGATATCTGGGCTGGCGCTTTTGAATAAAACCGTATTGGATCAAATCCAGAAAACGCTGCTTCAATTTCGAAAAGCGTGGATCTTTCTGGCCGGCCAGGAGCAAGTCGATGCGGCTCCGAATAATAAATGCAAATACTGTGAGGGCCACAATGGCAATGATCCACATGGAGACATGACCGGAAATGCCCGAGTCCCCCTGTACAGCAAGCGATGGAAAAGTGATCATAAAGGTTTACTCCTTTAATTGCAGAAAAATGCCGTTTGTAAAAATTTCAAGAAAATAATCGGCCAGCTCACCTGATTTTACCGGACCGTCCTTGTCGTACCATTTGATGGTGTAGTGGACCATGCCGAAAAAGGCGAAGGTGGCCACCGAGGGCGGAATGGATTTCATTCGACCTTCATCGGCAAGGGCCTTTAAAATGGACTGAATGAGGTACACATAACGCCGCTCCTTTTTGATGAGAACCGTGCGGTAATCATCTCCCAGGTTGCCCTGTTCGTTCACCAGCAAGCGGAGGCGGTCCTGATCCCCCGCGTAATAGTTGGTGTAGAAGCTGAGAACCCGATTGAGTTTACCATGGGGTGAAAGATCAGTTTTACAGATCTCTTCCAGGGTGTTCAGGGCGTCGTCCATAGCGTCGTTGATCAGGGCGAACAGGATGTCCTCCTTACTGTCAAAATAATGGTAAAGGGAGGACTGATTCATATTGAGGCCTCTGGCGATTTCCCGCATGGAGGTGTTGTGATACCCTTTTTGGGCAAACAACCGGATCACGACATTATGGATTTCTTTAATCTTGTCAGATTTTTTAGTCATATCATTAAATTTCCAACAAACGTTTGGTTGATTTTTTACAAAACATAAGACGGGTTGTCAATATTTTTATTGCAAAAAAACGCTTCGATTCAAAACCACATCAATCCAATTACCCAAAACAGGAAGGGGGGGAAGGTTTGATCCCCTATCTCTGGCACTTGATGAACATGCCTCAGGGGGTGCAAGGTCCGTGGGTTCTTCGGTTTGCGTTTTTCTGGAGCGCCATAGTGACCAAGGGGAAAAGCTTCCGCCAATTTGCAGCTTGACACAAATCGCCTGATTCCTTATGATTTTAGATGTTTGGTTATTTTTTTATAATAATTATAGATGTTTGACTATGGAATGCGAATATAGCAAGGATCTCCTTAAAAGCCTGAAGCACCACATCCCCTGGATGCTCGGGGTGTTGGTCTTCTTTTACGCAACCGCAGCCTACGGTGTTACCCAGAAAGGGGTAAAATCCCAACTGCACCAGGCTCGGGAAAACCTTCGGGTCAGCGAGGCCACGGAGGCACGTATTTCTTTGCAGTTAGAACGCCTCCAACATTCCCAAAACGTTTCTCCAGAAGTAATCAGGGACTACGAGACCTATTTGGACAGGGTCCACCGGATGGTTCTTGAAAATCGTAAAATCCTTCAGGAGATGGAAGCTGCCCTTGGCAGGCACGGGTCCGTGGGAAAAACCACAAGTTCCCCGGATAACCTGGAAAAGGGCAACATGGCGGTTCAGAAACTCCCTGAAGTAGAAGTACGTGATGAAGTCGTTGTTCTGGATGGTGAGTTCCATGCATCTCTTGCGGCCTTTGACGAGATGCTGCTAAAGGCGCTGGATGAGATCCGCATGAAATCAGCCGACAAGATGCAGGATCTGGCCCATGAGGCAGCAGCAGCGGCCCAACGGGTGCGAAATAAGGGTGTGGAGGTAGACACATCATACCAGGGAAATGGTGAGAAAACCGAAGATCGGCAGAAGGCATCTCAAGAGGAGAAGGCAGAAAAACCTGAAGGAGAGCAGGCGGATTTTGGAAGGGAAAAGGCGGAACCCCGGGGAGAGCATTCCAAGGGTACTGACGCCGGCCGTGATAAAGAATACGACAGGGCGCCGGGTGGCGGCAAAGGTGGTACATATTCACGGAAAGATAGGTCTGCCCGGTCCGATGATGATATTGTTGCGCGACAAATACGTGAGGCCGCCGAAAATGAGACCGACCCGGAACTCAAGGAACGGCTTTGGAAAGAATACGAGAACTACAAGAAGGGAAAGAGCCAATAAGTTTATGAAACGCATATCCACACATATTATTGCCACTTTTGCCATCCTTTTTGCACTGAATGCCTGTGCCACTTACAGCGCCCACGAAGTAGGCCCGACAGTCGTTCATCAGGCCGGGGAGCAGATACCCGAAGCGGCCCTGATAGATGTGGGAATCGAGGTTTTTCAGAGTGCGGAACTCTCTAAAGAGGAAGCAAAGGAGGAAGGAACCACATCTGAAATACAAAAGGCGGAAAGCCATTATATCCCCTATCAACTGAAAAATACCCTGCAACGGAGTGGCCACTGGGGTGCTGTTCGGATGCTTCCGGCCGATTCCAAAGGGTCGGATTTGCTCGTGAGGGGATCAATTGTCAGATCCAATGGCGAGTATCTGGTCCTGAAGGTAGAAGCCGTTGATGCCTCCGGAAACATATGGCTCAACAAGACCTATGAACTGGATGCCGAGGAGAATGCATACACAGACACCGACCAGACCGAAAATGATCCCTTTCAGGACCTTTATAATACCGTGGCCAATGATTTGGCGGCATATAAAGAGAATATGACCCAGGCCGATCTCCGTAAAATAAGGCGTATATCAAGACTTCAATTTGCCTCGGATTTTGCTCCAGGGATTTTTTCTGAATATCTACAAATTGAACCATCAGGAAAAATTACCATCAACCGGTTGCCCTCGGACGATGATCCCATGGTGGCCCGACTTCTCCAGATACGGGAACGGGATCATATGTATGTGGACACCCTCAATGAGTATTATGAGGGCTTTTACAATGAAATGTGGCCTGCTTATGGGGACTGGCGAAAGTCCAACCAGGCAGAACAGGTCGCACTCCGGAAAATCAATCAAGAGGCCACCATGAAGACCGTGACCGGGATATTGCTTGTGGCCGCCGGGATCGCTCTGGGCTTTTCCAATTCAAACACAGGCATCCTGCCGGGCCTGATGGTGGCGGGCGGGACTGCCGTAATCGTCAATGGTATTAATGTCTCCAGAGAAGCGGAGATACATCGTGAAGCAATCAAAGAACTGAGTGAATCCTTCGGAAACGAGATGAAGCCCATGGTGATGGAGTTCCAGGGGAAAAAATACGAATTGACCGGTTCAGTAGAAGAGCAGTACAAACAGTGGAGAGAATTACTACGGAAGATTTATTTTGCCGAAACCGGATTTGAACCTGAGGGTAAGGGCCTCGGCAAAAAATAATTAAACATCTCACTTGTCTTTTGGACCTGGAACATTATGCCCCGTCAGACCCCTCCTTTTTCCAAATCCTCCCAACTGTCTGAACAGGACAGGGTGTCACCGATCGAAGAACCAATCATTGCCCCTGAAAAGGTTTTCCGGATAGAGAGAGCAGGACGCGATTCCAACCCGAAGACATCCTATGCCTTCAAAGTCACGATCCTTTTGTTCCTCTTCACGGGATTGCTGGCAGGCGGGGGGTTTCTCATGCACTATCTTTCAAAACATCCCATTGGCATTGAAGATGCTCCCAAGAAAATTTTGCCCCCAAAACTTGAATCGAAACCGGAACTCCCAACACCTCCCAAACCTGAGGATGCCATTGTGATAGAGATGGCAAAGAAGAGCGCCGAACAAAACATGGAGGATTTCATAGGTGCCAGGGAAAGCCTGGATGCCTTGGGTGCCGCCCGGTGGGGAGGGACTTTTTACGGACAAATGGAAGAAATCAGCCGGCAGGCTGATGCACTCTATTTAAAAAAGGAATATGGCCCTGCATCTCAAAAATATCAGAATGCCCTGTCAGTGGCGAAGAAACTTTCAAGCGAATCTGCAAATGCACTGGAACGGCTCTTGGAAGAAGGAAATCAGGCTTTGGGTGAAGGGAAAGGGAAGCACGCCAGGGCCAGGTTTTCTCTGGCATTGATGATTGACCCCGCAAGCAGGGGGGCGAAAAAGGGCTTGGCAAGAGCGGAGAAGGCAGAGGCCGTAGCTAGGCTTTTATCATCAGGCCAAAAAAATGAAAATCTGAATAACCTCCCCTTTGCTTTCACTGATTATCAACAGGCCAGGAAATTGGATCCCGAATCCGTCCAGGCACAGCAGGCTTATGAACGGGTTAAAGAACTCATTTCCGAAGACGAGTTCCGGAATCTCATGTCAAGCGGTCTCACAGCCCTACACCGTAACGATTTTGATGCCGCAAAGGCTTCCTTTGTGAAGGCCCGGGGACTGCGTCCGGCCTCCCAGGAAGTCAGGGATGCCCTGGGCCAGGTAGACCAGGCCCGGCGTCTGTCCCGGATGAAAAGACACCGGGAAGAGGCATTGGATGCCGAGCGGTCCGAAGACTGGGACCGGGCCCTTGCCGCATATACAGCCGCCCTTGAAATAGATCCCAGATTGCGGTTTGCAGTGCAGGGGAAGGAGCACTCCCTTGAAATGATAGAGATCAGCAAACGGATTGCTATTTATCTCGAAAAACCGGAAATTCTGGAATCCGACAAATCCCTTGAAAAGGCGGTGAAACTCCTTTCAGAAGCAGAGAAAAAAGCGCTAAAAGCTCCCCAATTGAAGGCCCGGTTAGAAACGCTGCGGCATCTTGTTCAAACAGCACAAACCCCTCTCACAATAACCCTGGAGTCGGACAACCTCACCCGGGTTACGGTGTACCGGGTCGGGAGACTGGGAACATTCGTTAAAAATAATCTGACCCTTCGCCCCGGCACCTATACGATCGTGGGGACACGAAACGGGTATAAGGATGTAAGGCAGCGTGTGATGTTCAAACCGGGTCAGCCTTTACGGGTAACCGTCATATGCAGGGAAAAGATTTGACAGGGACAGACGGGACAAATGGTCTGAGAGGGGAAAAGATAGAGAGAACCACAACCCCTTCGGAGATAGAGATCATTCCCATTTCCTTTCGTCAGCCCATGCCCGAGGGCCGATCCATTCCATGGAGACGGCTCCTGGGTTTGGTTATGCTGGTCGTCTTTTGTGCCCTTGGGGGAGCGGCCTGGTTCCTGTTCACAGCCAAGCAGGTGGAGATAAAGATTCAACCTGAACCGGATGGGCTCTCCATAAGCGGCGGGTGGTTTGCGCCCAGAATCGGTTCCTATTATTTGATGCGACCTGGGGATTACACCATGGAAGCCTCCAAAAATTGTTACCAACCCCTGCGGGAACCTTTCCGCATCACAAAGGAACAGCGTCAGACTCGAAGTTTTCGCATGGAGAAGCTCCCCGGGCGTTTGTCAGTCCAAGTCCATGATGCGGAAAACCCCGAAATCCCTATCCCGGGTGCCGGTGTTCGTATTGACGAACGGGACGCGGGGGTAACGCCCATCAGGGCAATAGCGGTAAAAGCGGGAAATCGGCGTCTCCACGTCACCACCGGAAATTATCAGGACCTGGAAACCCTTGTAGATATCGAGGGCTGCGGGAAAGAACAGTCCCTCAGCCTGGCCCTGGACCCTGGTTGGGCCGACGTGGAAATCAGTACAATCCCCAAAGGGGCGAAACTTTTTGTAAACGAAAAGCCCTCCGGCCTGACCCCCGCAACACTGAAGCTCATGCCTGGGCTCCATCGATTGGAAATCAAGGCGAACTTGTTCAAGATCTGGCATAAACAGGTGATGGTGAAGGCAAACCAGGGTCAGACCATTGGTCCCATTCGTCTCCAGCCCTCTGACGGCCGGCTGCTGCTGAGCACGAACCCTTCCGGAGCCAATGTGACAGTGGGGAAGGTCTACATGGGAAAAACACCCTTGGAGGTTTACCTGCCCCCAAAAACATCCCACCCGATTAAAATTTCCAAACAGGGCTACAAAAATTCCGCAAGAGGCATTGTTCTTACCCCGGGGGAGAAAAAGGAGATCAGGATAAATCTGCTCCCTGTAAAGGGCCGGATTCACTTCGACATAACCCCCCCCGATGCTAAACTTTTTATCAATGGAAAACCATTGGGGAAAGTTCCGCAAGAACTCAATCTTATGGCCGTACCCCAGCGGATGGTGATTCAAAAGGACGGCTATGAACCATTTAAAACCACCATTACACCCAAGCCCGGATTTCCCCAGGAATTGAGGGTCACCCTCAAAGGAAAGGCCGAAGCCCCTGAAACCGGAAAATCCTCTTCAATAAAAGCGGCCAACGGATATTCCCTCAAATTAATTCGGCCGGGCACATTTGTCATGGGAGCCTCTCGCCGTGAGCAGGGGCGCCGTTCCAATGAAACCCTCAGAAAAATTATTCTGCAGAAACCCTTTTACATGGGCATCAAGGAGGTGACCAACCGGGAGTTTCGGGAATTCCAGGACGGGCATGGTTCAGGGGCCGTCGCAAGGTATAGCCTGAACCGTGACGAACTCCCCGTGGTGCGGGTGACATGGGAACAGGCTGCCCTGTTTTGCAACTGGCTCAGCAAAAAAGAATCTCTTCCCCCTTTCTACATCAGACAGGGGGACAAGCTCATGGCTGCCAAACCTTTCGGTACCGGGTACCGCCTTCCCACAGAGGCGGAGTGGGAATACTGCGCCCGATTCAAAAACAGCGGATTTGTCAAATACCCATGGGGAAAGATCTATCCCCCTAAGGCAAAATCCGGAAATTATGCAGATATTTCCGTCAAGGACTTTTTACCCAATTATTTACCCAACTACAATGACGGCTACGCCATCACATCTCCCACCGGTGCATTTGCACCCAATGCCCTGGGCCTGTATGATCTGGGGGGCAACGTGGCGGAATGGTGTCATGACTTCTATTCCATCTATCCTTATTCAGCCGGAAAAATCTACAGGGATCCCGGAGGTCCTCTGCAGGGCAAACATCATGTGGTCAAAGGAGCCGGTTGGAAGGGTTCGAGCATCAGCAACCTGAGACTTTCCTACAGGGATTACAGCAATAAAAACCGTTCTGATCTTGGATTCCGAATATGTCGTTATGCCGGTGGGGTGTCAGGTAATGAATAACGCCATCAACAGGGTTTCTGTAATCCTTTTTCTCGTGTGGTTGGTACATGTGCCGGGGACATTGCCTGGGGATGCGACGAACAGGGTCCCCATGAAGTTTGCCCTGAGTGATGCCGTTGCCGACAGACCTGTTGTAAGACAGCCCCGCGAGAAGAACCGGGATGCTGCGAAGGGAACAAAGACGCCACAGGTCCAAAGGCGGCAGCAAGGGCAGAACCTTGGGAGGGAAGGCAGGAAAACCTCCACGGGAGAATTTGTGCCATCGGAAGAAATTGAAGCAGGACAGGCAGTTGATTTTCCGGCTGATATTTAGATGTTAGACCCTAACGATTACAATGGAGAAGAAAATGAAAAGAGCGGCGCCCCTATCCTTTGAGTTCATTTACCAGCTCTTCTCTCTGATTTTGATCGTCATTCTCGTTCATGCCGCCTATGTGGGGCTGATTCGCCCCAGGGCGGATGCGGTCCTGGCACGGCAGGCCGCGGAACTGGAAAAGGACAAATCCCATATCACTGAACGGTCGGTCTATGTACTGATCAAAGACTATGAGCAGGAGGCCTGTTTTATCCTCATGTTCTGGGCCCTGGCCATTATGGCCTACAAGGGCGTCATGACCATCAGAGATCGGTCCCTCCTGAAAAAGGATTTTATCCCCCTGGAGGAGGGCATGCGCATTCTGCCGGAAGATACGCGCGATCTCTCCCGCAACATACAGGCCCTCCCACCCCAGCAACAGCGGGCCCTGCTTCCCAGGGCCCTGCTTGCGGCCCTTCAGAGGTTTGGATCCACCGGCAACATCCGGGATGTTTCCGAAGCCACACACGCATATTGTTCTGCGGAGGGGGAACGACTGGAATCCGAGTTGTCCATGATCCGGTATATCGCCTGGGCCATACCGTCCCTGGGATTCATTGGTACGGTAAGGGGTATCGGCGATGCATTAGGCCAAGCACACAAGGCCATCGAAGGGGATATATTCGGCGTAACCAAGAGCCTTGGGGTCGCCTTTAACTCTACGTTGATTGCACTTTTGATCAGCATCTTTCTCATGTTCATTGTGCACCAGTTGCAATTGCTTCAGGAACGCTATGTACTGGATACTGAGGCCTATTGTGAGGAAAACCTTACCCGTCATTTACAATCGGAATAGCAGGAGTGTCAATGAACCCCATTGCATTGGAGCTAAGTGATGCCGGTATCAGGGCGGCGGCAAAAGGGCCGGGGGGGCTCATCCAGATCGACGGAAAAGAGAGCGAGAGCCCCGGTTATTCCCTGCCGGAAAAAAAAGTCCTGCTGGTGGGGAGAAGGGCCGAAGGTGCGTCCCTTCTCCATCCCCTGGAATTCAACAATCGTTTCTGGGATCAGTTGAACACTCTGAGCCTAAAACCGGCTAGTCCCATTGCCCGGAATCACGCAGAGATGGCCTATTTCCATATGGCACGGATCTGGGAGAAAATCAAAGTGCATGGGGACTGCCTGATCATTGCCGTTCCCGGCTTCTATGAAAATCCTCAGTTGGGGCTCCTTTTGGGCATTGCCGGGGAATTATCCATCCCCATGGAAGGGATTGTTGCCCTGCCCATTACAGCCGCATCCGAGCCCTGCCCTGGAAAACTCCTCCTGCACCTGGATATCCACCTGCACCGGATTGAATTGACTTTTTTGGAACAGGGAGAGCAGCTCATACAGAGAGACACATTATCCCTCAAAGAAAGAGGGCTTTTTTACCTCCGGAGAGAATGGATTCAGGCCATTGCCGATCTCTTTATCCATACCACCCGCTATGATCCCCTCCATCAGGCCGCAACAGAGCAGGAATTGTATGACCGGTTGCCGGAGATACTGAAAATCATCGGAAACCAGGATGCAATGATTTTGGAAATGAGGGAAGGCAGGCATGATTATCAGATCAACCTGGCCAGAGACCTGCTTCTGGAAAAGGTCGGTACGATGGTTCAGGATATCCATGGAATGATCCAAAAGATGGTGCAGCAGCACGGAAGGGAAGATCAGGAAGTTACTTTGCAGGTCACTGATCGAATTGCCCGTCTCCCCGGATTCAGAACATACCTGACCCGGCAGGAGAATATTTCTCTTGTCACCCTGGCGCCCGGTGCCGGGGCATTGGGGGCTTTGGGTCTCTGGGAAAATACCCCACCCCTCAAGAGCACTGAAAATATCGCATTCACCGGAAGCCGGCCCTGGTTTTCCCTTGAAGGAACCGCGGATCGTCACCTCAGGGTAGGGGTTCCACTTAAAGCGCCATGAGACGTAGAAAAATAAACGTTTTCAGTCTCTCCTTCCTGGACTGCATCTGCTGCGGTCTTGGGGCTGTAATACTCCTTTTTGTCATTGTAAATGCCAAAAGTGCAATCCGCAAAGATACCGTTACATCGGATCTTCAAGGGGAAGTTTCCCGATGGGAAAGGCTGGTACTGGAAAGCCAAAAAGATTTGATAAAGGCCCGGAATACCTGGGATAAAACCGAGGAAAACCGGGTCAAAATCCAGGGGCTGTCCAAACAGGTGATCCAAATCATCAAGGAAAGGAAAGACGAACTGGCCCACGTCGATAAAGATACTCTGGCAAGCAAGGCACATCTCAACAAACTCAAGGCGGATATCAAGTCTTTGGAGAAAGATGTCAAGAGGCTGGAGGCCGGAAGCAGAGAAGATGATGAATACGGGTCCAAACTTCGCAAGTTCCCCGGGGTTGGGGATCGCCAGTATCTTACCGATTTGAAGCTTGGGGGAAACCGGATATTCATTCTGGTGGACACCTCTGCGAGCATGCTGGATGATACCGTACTCGGCATCATTTTAAAACGCAACCTTGCGGATGCCCAAAAGATAAAATCCAAAAAATGGCAGCAGGCGGTGGCCACCATCCACTGGTTGACGGCAAATCTTCCGACCACCGGTAAATTCCAGATCTATACCTTCAATGAAACGGCTGCCCCTGTTCTTAGAGGGACGGAGAAGACTTGGCTGGAGGGAAAGGATGTGGAATCCCTGAATCGTTCCGTTGCCCGATTGCAGCAGGTGATTCCCCAAAAAGGGACCAGCTTGCTGAACGCCTTCCAGGCCGCCGGGGAGATGCAGCCCCCGCCTGATAACCTCTTCCTGCTCACGGACAGCCTTCCCACCATGGGGGCGAAGAAATCATGGCGGAGCAAAGTTTCGGGGAAAAGACGTATTGCACTGTTCAATGACGCCATCGAACATTTGCCCTCGGGGGTGCCGCTCAATGTGATTCTCTATCCCATGGAAGGGGATCCTCTTGCGGCGGTTCTCTTCTGGAAATTGGCGGCCATTACCAAGGGTTCCTTTTTTTGCCCTTCAAAGGATTGGCCTTGAGATGAAGAAACAAAGAAGAGACATACAGGTATTCAGTCTTTCCTTTCTGGACTGCATTTGCTGCGGGTTTGGGGCCATTATTCTGCTGTTTGTTCTATCCAAGTTTGCAGAGCCCGTCATCATAGAGGAGGTCCGTGACGATCTCCAATCGGTAATTGCCGGACTGCAGGAAGAGCACCATGAGATCCAGGGCCAAACCCATGTGCTCAACCGTAAATTGCTTCATCTCAAAGAGCAGGTATCCAGGGAGCAGGAAAGGCTTGCCCGTCTCCAGGGAGACCTGTCAAACATCAAAGGGGAGTTTACCGCGTCCAGTCAGAATGCCGCGGTTCAGAACACCATCGAGGGAAGGCTTGCAAGGGCCCTGCAGGATTTGACCGAAGAGATGCAACGGCTTCTCAAAAACCGTCCCCGGAGGGTGGATAACTCAATCGGGGGCATTCCCGTGGACAGCGAATACATTATCTTTATCATCGACACTTCCGGAAGCATGCAGAGTTATGCCTGGCGGTTGGCAAGAAAAAAGCTGGAGGAAACCCTGAAAGTATATCCCAAGGTGAAGGGCATACAGGTTATGAACGATATGGGGGATTATATGTTTCATCAGTATGAGGGGAAATGGATCCCTGACTCCCCTGCACGCCGCAAGGCCATTTTGCGCAGGATGATTACCTGGCGCCCTTTCAGCAACAGCAGCCCCGTAGAAGGAATCAGGGCTGCAATCCGGGCTTTCTATGACCCGAAAAAAAAGATCAGCCTGTATGTCTTCGGAGATGAATACAGCGGGAATGCGATTCAGCCGGTTCTTGATGAGGTCACCAGAATCAACAGAACAGGGACAGGCGGGGAACGCCTGGTGCGCATCCATGCGGTCGGGTTTCCCGTGCTCGTGGCAGACCGCCGTGGGATCGGCGCAACAGGACAACGCTTTGCGACCCTCATGCGGGCCCTGTGTCAAGAGAACGGGGGTACCTTTGTGGGGCTAAACTCAGTAAATCCATAGCGCCCCATGCGAAACAAGGGGGGCATTTTCTGATCAGGGCAAAGACAGACTCAGCTTAATGGCCCTATCGACTTCATCCATTCTATTTTGGCTCAGTCTACCCAAGGGCTTTTCCAGTCTTTTCTTGGAAATAGTCAATATCTGGCTCGTTTTTACTATCGAAAGACGTTCAAGGCCTCCCTCAGGAGGCTTGACTTTGACGTTCATGGGATATTCCCGAACGGTGCTTGAAATGGCGGCTACAATCGTCGTCGGGGCCTTTTGGTTCCCAATATCATTTTGAATAACCAGTGCAGGTCGCCTGCCCGCTTGCTCACTTCCCCCGGCGGGATTCCAATTGACAAGCCAAACATCACCTCGTCTGGGAAAATCCTTCATTTTGCAGCCTCTCTCTGAGCTTCAAAGGTTAACCCTGCGAATGCTTCATCTTCTTCAGCCATTTCTTCATAGCCTTTGGCCATTAAAGCTTCAGTCTTATTCTTGAGCCAGAGCTGAAAGGCTTCCTGAGCAAGTTGGCTTTTTGCCATTCGAAGCGTTCTGGATGCTTCTTCAATAGCCTCATAGGTCTCTTCATCAATGGTGAGACTAACCTTTCGCTTGGTTCTCATTTTATACCTCCCATATTCCATACAATTTATACGACAATACGTCCTATCGAACTTCATGTCAATACGTCTTGAAACATTTTCGAATTTATTTTAGAATCGGGTTCCTTTGATTACACTGAAGCCATTGCGGTTTTGTTTTATGACAAGAAAGGAAAAGACATGAGCAAACAAAGAAAGACGGAAATCAGACAGGTTCTGGGTCGCCAGATACTGGACAGCCGGGGTAATCCAACGGTGGAAGTGGAGGTCACACTGGCTTCCGGCATCCATTCCCGGGCAGGTGTTCCTTCAGGCGCTTCCACGGGCTCCCGGGAAACTTTGGAACTGCGTGACGGCGACAAAAGCTGCTATGGTGGAAAAGGCGTACTCAAGGCGGTTGAGAACGTAAACGGTGTGATTAACGATGCGTTGATGGGTATTCTTGCCCACCGGCAGGTGGACATTGATGAGAAATTGTTGCTACTGGACGGGACCCCCAATAAAGGCAGGTTGGGGGCCAATGCAACACTTGGCGTTTCCCTGGCTGTGGCAAGGGCAGCGGCCATGGCCTCCGGTCTGCCCCTATATCGATACCTGGGAGGGCCGGGCGCCGTCCGTCTCCCCGTCCCCATGCTGAACATCATGAATGGTGGTGCCCATGCCCGCTGGCAGGGTTCGGATTTTCAGGAATACATGATCGGCCCCTACGGAGCAGGAAGTTTCAAGGAGGCCATGCAATGGGCCTGTGAAATCTATCAAGCCCTGCGATCCGTTCTCATGGAGTCCGGTCATCACGTGGGAGTCGGGGATGAGGGGGGCTTTTCCCCAAAGGTTTCTTCCAATGAAGAGCCCCTGGAATTCATCGTCAAGGGGATTGAGAAAGCAGGACTTAGGCCCGGTGCCGATGTGGGGATTGCGATGGACCCCGCCGCCACTGAATTCTATGAGAACGGGCTCTACAAACTGCGCACCGAGAACCGCACGTGCTCCTCGGAAGAGATGGTGGGCTACTACGAAAAACTGATGAATGCCTATCCCATCATCTCCATTGAGGACGGACTGGCCGAAGATGATTGGGACGGCTGGAAAGTTCTGAACAGTCGTTTAGGGGACCAAATCGAACTGGTGGGAGACGACCTCTTTGTGACGAACGTGGAATACATCTCCCGAGGCATTCGCGAGAACTGCGCCAATGCGGCCTTGATTAAACTGAATCAAATCGGCACCCTCACAGAAACCATCCGGGCTGTGAGAATGTGTCAACGAACCGGATGGGCGGCATTTGTTTCACACCGCAGCGGCGAGACCGTGGACAGTTTCATCGCCGATATGACCGTGGCCCTAGACACAGGCCATCTGAAAACCGGCGCGCCGGCCCGGGGTGAACGGGTCGAAAAATACAACCAGCTGCTCCGGATTGAAGAAGATCTGGGTTCTGCAGCCGTCTATGCGGGCAAAGACGCTTTTGTGCGACCCGTGCGCTTCTGAGTATTCAAGAGGAGGAAGATACCAATGAAAAAGGATGCCCTATATTGGGCCGAATGGGCCGAAAGAGGAATCTACTGGGCGGTGGGTGCGCTGCTCATTGTCGTAGCCGTTATTTTCCTCGTCTTCATTGTCGTGGAAGGCGTCCCCCTCTATTTCAAGGGAGAATTCGCAACAGCAACCATCAAGCTCTTTGACCAGGCCCTGCTCACACTCATGCTTGCCCAGGTCGTCTACACCACAGTTGCCTTCCTTAAGGTTGGCATACTTCAGGTGGAACCGATTCTCGTGGTGGGCATTATCGCATCGGTGCGGCGCATCCTGGTGCTGACGGCCGTGGTGGCGGGCACAGCCGGTAATGTGGGGGCATCCCTTACCTTCCGGCAGGACATGGTGGAAATCGGACTGCTCTCCGTTACCGTACTCATTTTAGCCGTGGCCATCTATCTGGTTCGCAAATCCAAGAACTTTGTGCCTTCGGGTGAAGATAAGAATGGCTGAAATGGGGTCTAACCCTGAGAGTGAGTTGACCCCCATCATCGCTATAATTTATACTTTTTCCCGGAATTTACAGTGATTGTCTTATATTTCCCGGATATCCAGTTCTCAAGATCCGAACAATACCATTTTGAGAATCTACGGTCAGACGGTCCTCCTGCCATATTGGTGTGTATTTCATCTGTGGAAAGATCGACAACCATTCTGAGGGATGGCGCAAAAGTGGTCTGCCTGCCGGCGCTTTCGAAAACCTGCCCCTGGTGCGGTGTGGCAAGGCTTCCGATAATGGTTATGGGCCCCCGGTCAAACCCGAGAAATTTAGGGAGCTTGCCGTCAAAGAGAATATTTTTCATCATCACTTTTCTTGTATTACCCCATTTTTCAGGCTGAGATTTCAGGGCCGTTTCAGCGGCCTTCAGATAGAGATCCTCTCTTGAACGGTTGCCGAACCATACTGAATTTTCAGAAAGGAGTATCCGGTCGAAGTTTATATAAAAATCGTTAAAAATGCCGGTATGTTGATCAATATGTTCAGCAGCCTCCGTGCCGAAACCGTTCTTACCGAAAATTTCCAGGTAAAGCGCTCTGTAAAACCGATCAAAAAGAAATGCTCCTTCTGAATCAGCAGCGTATTCAAAATTCCAGTTTTTGAGTATTTGCCCGGGCTTTGTGTCAGGAAGAAGAGGGGCAAGTATCTTCATGAATAATTCAGCCTGTGTTGAATAGACATCGTAATGCAAACGATACATGTCTTCACAGGTAACGTCGTTATTCTCAGAAAGAAGTTTCCCAATCCGGTCCGAACGGTAGGGTCCCATGCCGACATTAATGGGATGAACCTTCCCGTATTCGTTAAGGTCCTGATTGCTGGTAACAAAGTAGCCGCATTCGGGGTTATGGCATCGCGGCAGGTCTTCCGGTTTTTCAAACCCCTGCCAGTCATTTCTTTCTTCCCAGCCGGGCAAGGGAACAAACCCGCTGACCCCTTCCCGTCTTTTCGGCATCAGGCCGGACATCTGGTAGCCGATGTTTCCGCCTTTGTCCGCAAGGATAAAATTCCAGGATGTCTCTACGCGGCCGAGGAGATCCATCCCTTCAGTAACCGTCTTGGCATCAAAAATTCTGAGGAGGCTGTCAAATGTGACAGCACCCGAAAAGGCCGGTGCCCATGAGGTGGTGATATAATACCCATCCCTGTTGGGGTTTCCTTCAAGAATACCGTGCTTGTTTTCGTAAAAAACGACTTTCACGGGATCTTTTTTCTTTCTTTTTATGATTTCTTCCCTCTCTGTAAAATCCATCCACTTGTCGGGCTCACGCATATATTTGCCGTCTTCGCATTTTTCGATCCATGAATCCGTGCTATCCATGAATGTATATGTGGCACTCCATGCGAGATCCGGATTTCGACCCACAAGAAGGGCCGGCGCCCCGGGCATGGTCCCTCCCATTGCGTATCGGCCTTTTGTTTTCAGGACCATTTCATACCAGATATTCGGAAGCCTGTTGATTTCCAGGTGGGGATCGTTTGATAGGAGAGGCTTTCCTGAAGCCGTCCTTTTTCCTGAAACTGCCCAGTTATTGGATGCCATCATCAATGGCGCAGCCATATTCCAGAGAGATGTGGGGGCAACCAGTCGTTCCTGAAGGTCTATTTTTTTAACAAGGTCAATATCGAGCCCCCCAAGGATTCCCGGGAAAAGCGCATTCAGCCTTTCTTCATCCATACCGGCCTGGATAAATTCGATAAGCAGTCTTTCCATTTCACCCTGAGACTGTGCAAGGGTAAGGTAACCGATCATCCGTGAGATAAGAATCACATCTTCCACGCACCAGGGTTCAGGTTTAAGTCTGAGAAGTTTGCATTCCCATGGAATTTTTTCTGCATAAGCCCTGTTTACCCCCTTACAGTATGCATCCGTTACTTCTTTAACTTCAGGAGAGAATTTGTCGATTTCCGAAGAAATTGAACCTGTCCAATTCACTCTCCTGAAGAATTTGTCGATTTCAAGCACTTCATCACTGGAATCCAGGAGTTCAGAGGCCCTCCCCTGCCCCAGAATACGCATTAGAAGGATCTGCATTCCCCTGTCTTTTCCATGGGCATATCCCATCATACCGAAAACTTCTGCCTTGTCTTTCCCCTCAACATGGCAGACACCGTGTTCATCTCGCCATATGTTATCGCTGTTGGCCATATCTTCTCCTGATTTCAGGTTTTTGAACCGGTAAATCCGAATTCCTTCCGGGGTTCATCATTTTTATAATTGATTGCCGTAGGGTACCCGTTCCAGAATCTCTCCCAACCGTTCCCCTTGGGTGGAAAAGCGCAGGTAGTGATCCAGGCACTGATCCAGCGTTTCCAGGACCTGGGCAGACGAGTAAATGGACGGCAACGCCTCCGCCAGCCTGGGATGCCTTCCCAGCTTGCCGCCCAGAAGAATTCGATACCCTTTCTCCGCCGAGATAAGGGTTCCGGTAGGGCATACCCCGATACATTGCCCACAAAACAGGCATCTGGCTTCATCAATCCGGACCGTTTCCCCGTGCAGGACGACGGCCTCTTCTTTGCAGATCTCTTCGCAGGCCCCGCAAGCGCTACAAGGCTCCTCGGACACCTCTGGTCTCTCGGCTCCCAGCAGACCGAAATCCGCTATCTGGGGTCGGGAACACCCATTGGGACAATCGGAAACCGACACCCGGAATTCATGGTGCATCTTTAATGGCCCTTTCACTTTCCGCTGCAAGAACCCTTTGAGGTCTTTTCCTTCCAGAACCGTTTCCATCTTTTCCGGAAGATCGTCGGTATGGCACGCACGGTTGGGGCACCCGCCGGCGCCAAAACAGGTCTCTACGACATATCCGTTCACTTCCTGCCCCATTTTGATCAAGAACCGTTTCCGGCTTTCGTTCATTTGATTCATGTTCACCACCCGTCGCGACTAAATGGTCAGAAGCGGTCCAACTCAGAGCACAAATTGAAACCTTACTTGAAAGATGTTGGCCTTTCCCCCGTCGATGGGGGGCTCATTGCGGTCCATCACCCGGGCATGAACATAATTGAACATGATACGGGTATTCCCGTTCAGGTACCAGTTGAGGCCGGCGGTAAAATCGATCTCCGTTCCTCCCCGAATGTCTCGGCTGTTGAGATCCACATAAGATAGGCGTAAGGCAGCCTCCAGGGCCCCCCAGCCATCTGCCGTGAAATGGAATTCCTCTCTGGGCGTAATGCCCTTAAAAATGCCCTTAGACCGGTCGTAGGGCCGATGTTCACCGGTCAAAAAATAGCTCCCATACACGTAAAATCCCCAGAATCTCGGATCCCCCACCGATTCCGCATTAGCGAACATATGGAACAGCTCCCCTTGAACCGACAAGGGCCCTCGAACCAGGGCCGCCTCATAACCGAATAGATCCGCTGCCTCTGTGAAGAATTGCCCAGTGTTTACGAAAGTGTCGTCAGTAAGGCGCGACTCGGGATGGGCCCGCAACTTCAACTGCGAATTTTCCCGGGTATCGTTCCGAAACTGGTGGCTGTAGGAAAATCCCAGATGGAGGAGATTTTTACCGTTATCCTCATAGCGGGGAAGGCCGGTCACCCTGAAGGACACGGCGGAACCAAAAGCTTCGCTTAAATAGTCGGTGGCATCGGCCACATCACTAAAAGAACCGGTGATCAGAAAATAGCCAGCGGCCCAGGTCATACGGTCATCCAGGACCGTGTTCCAGCACAGAATGCCGACATTTCGGCCCGGGAAAAACGCTTCCACCGGAAGGGCGATTTCCATGAAAGTGCGGTTTGAATTGCTCATGAACCCTTCCAGGGAAAAGGGCTCTTTCGTATGACCGGCCTTGGCATACCCAAGGAACGGAATTTTTCCGTAGCTGATCCAGATATCCTTGATCTGACGCACATTGGCAAAGTCCATGTCGAACTGGAATTTCCAGTTTTCCAAAAAGGTGCCCGATAGACGGACCTTCAGCTCCCGAAAATTTCCCTTCCAGCCCGGAAGGTCCGTGAATGTTTCCTCCAGTGTATCATTGGCGCCAATATATCCGCCATCGAGTCTCGCTTCTCCGCCGATTTTGATCTTGAGCCTACCGTCGGGGCTTTCCGTGCGAAAACCATCCTTAAAGTAATAATGAAAACCGATGGGGTCCTTAACACCCGTTTCCAGTCCCTTCCAAATCCTCTCATCAAAAGGAATGTCAGGTTCGAGGGTCGGTTTTTCGGCCAGGAGATTGCCGGCAGGGAACAGCAGAAAACAGAGGAATGTCAGAACAATTCCCAGCCGCTCATGCCTAACCCTGAAAATTTCTATTCCCAACACAAACCTCGATGCCACAGGAATAATGCACACTGTTTGCAGGTAAATCTTCGCCCCGGAACAAGACCCATGAATGGTCCCATTGGGCGAGGGCAGAATACAGGAAATCCTCAATTATTGTCAACGGGTCACTCTAAAAGGCCGGTTTGAGGTTATCAACGTTTTGGTGCATGACCGTAAGAAAGTCTCCATTACCCGGCACACTCCCGCAAGGGTTGAAGACCAGGCTGTTGACACCTATGGATTTCAGTTTTTCAATCGATTCCCGTGAAGGCTCCCCCTCCCACATCATCCATCGGGCGGGGTGTTGTTTCAAAATGGATTGCAGTTCAATCCACTGCCCGGCGCTAGGAATTTCATCCGGTTCCCAGTGGACGCTCTTCATGTTCAGGCCATAGCGTCTTGATAGATAGTCGTAAACAGGGTGGGAGGCCAAAAGCGGAGGTGTTTTATTTTTCGATACAATTACTTTGATTTCTCCATCAAGGGCCATGAGATCCTTTTCAAGTGCTGCGTAATTTTCCTGAAACGTGTCGTGCAGCTTCGGCTTCTTCCGGCTCAGTGCCTTAGTTATGGCCCGGGCTTGCCTGGCTGCAAGGTCAAAGTCGAGCCACGTGGTAAAGGCAAGGGATTCATGGGCATGGGCTCCTTCCGCGCCGTGGCTGTGTGTTACGACTTCCTCGGCAGTTATGTACCGATCTTTGAATTTGGCGGAGGTGTCCACCATCTTTGACCGCGGCAAAGAGACTTTTCTGACCCACTTGGCATAGTTGGCGCCGTTCAGCAGGATAAGATCGGCCCGCTGGTATGCGCCAATTGTCCTGGCATCAGGAACCCAGTAGGCCGGATCGCAGTCCGGTGGGACCGGGAATACCACCTTGGCGTGGCCACCGGCAATACGCTCGGCGAAATATTTCAGGGGATAGTTCACCACATAAATGGTAACCTTTTCCGGCGAATCGCTCTCTGCCTGAGACACATCTGAAACAGCCGTTATCAAAACGCTCGCAAGAAATGAGCGCCACAACACTTTTTTTATGATGTTTATTTTCTTCATTGTTCCCATGACAACCTCCTATCCCCCCTTGAAAAAAATCAACGTATAAACAGTGTTCGGACCAGGTCGTTTGAAAATTGGTCCACCAGCACAACCATGGCACCGCAAAATATGCCGCTGGCGGACACGATAATAAGAATTTCCGAAGCCACAAGTCGGACCATGGTCATGCGGCTGCACCCTAATTTGAAGACCGTTTCCATTTCCCGCTGTCGCAACCTGAGAGACAGGGCAAAAACCAGTATAATGGCCATGACCGTTGCCAGGGCCACCACTGATATAACAGCGTCCAGAACGTTTTTGATCCTGAAGATGTTTTGCAGCAGACCGTCTATGACGTCTTCAGGTTTGACAATCTGATAGCTTTCCCCTTTGGAAAGATACCGTCCCTGTAAGATTGTTCCGGATTTGGCATCATAGGGGACTGCAATCACGGCGGTTATGGGATAACCGGCAATATGGCCATGAAAGTGAAACGAATTGATATTTTCATCCGTTATTTCCATGTAGTGATACAGTTTGGCAGTGGCGACCACATTGCCTTCGGTCCGTTTCAGAACCAGCGTGGGGTCTTTGAGCACCGTGACACCCTGGTGCCCGTGTCCCAGTCCCTGGATCACCCAGGCGGTTTTCAAATCCACAAATACCGCCAGGTCATCTGACGTATGGGACTTATGCAACACGCCGGTCACTTTCATCTTCAAGGGGTAAACACCGGCCAGGTCAAACATGTTTTCCGGCGATGAGACCAGGTCATCTCCCGGTCTCAATCCCAACTGCTCCGCGGCCCCGGCTCCGACCACACAATCTCCCAACACGGCAATCTGTTGCCCCTCCGCCATTTTCAAACCCCGAAATTCAAAGTAGTCCAGGGTGGTTCCCACAATGGGATGGCCCCTTGCGCGAAACCGGGCGTAGAGGGGAATGGGGAGGGCCAGATCGGTGTCCATTATCCGATCCGATACCGCCATGGTCATCAATTCCGGCACCTCATTTCCAAAATAAAGGGTGTTCATAACCAGATCCAGAGCACTCCCCTTGACGCCAACCACCAGTGGGGTGGTGACGGCGCGGGACATGAGCTGATGCTCGCTTTCATCCAGCAGCAGCTCCAGAGAGATCGGCAAAAACCCTATCAGTGTGATACAGGCAATCAGCGTGGCGGTCCTGGCTTTATTGTAGCCGATGTATTTCCAGGCTATGTAAAGGCTGTCGAACATGAAACGTCCAATTCCTGGAAATTTTTAAAATCAATAACCCGATCAAACCGTTTGAGCAGTTCATGGTCATGGGTTACGGCCAGAAGCGTTGCATCGTGCTCCTCAACTGCCCGAAAGAGCAAATCCATAATGAGGGTCTTATTCTCCGGGTCGAGATTACCCGTTGCCTCGTCCGCGAGGATCAACTTTGGTTTCGGCAGGAGTGCCCGACAGATGGCTGCACGCTGCTTCTCACCCTGGGACAAGTCGGCTGCCTTCCGTTTGAGTTTGTCGCCGATCCCCATCTCTTCGGCCAACAGGGCTGCCCGCCTTTTAACCGATTTATCCAGTTTGAGAGCCCGGGTGATACGGTATGGGTGGAGGATATTGTCCAACACGTTCAGGTAATCGAGTAGTTCGAAGTCCTGGAAAACAAAACCCATATGGGTAATGCGAAAGTCCCGCCTTCGAGAATCATTCAAATCACTTATAGAGACATCGCCCACACGGACCATGCCCGCGTTGGGTGTAATGATGCCCGCAATGAGATTGAGAAAGGTTGTTTTTCCCGAACCGCTTGAACCAATAACCGCGACTTTCTCTTTTTTTTCAACGGTAAACTCAGGCACATTCAGACGAAAGCCATCCTTCTGATAATAAAACGCCAAAGCGTTTACGTTAATCATGGCTCCCCCATTTTCGGCGATTTCTGCCTCCCATAGGGATCGATGCGTTTTTCTTCCAGCAGTTCCAGATCCGTGATCTTCCATACGCCGTCTACAGGTTCCACAGTAATATTGGCTTCGTACTGGTTTTTCCGGGTATGAATATGCCCCCAATGACCCACAGAGCCCATGGCCGTCCATTTGGAATGAAATACCAGCGCCAGAGGCCGGTCATCCAGGTGTTTTACAGAAACATCCAGGATATCAATATCTTTTACCTTGCCTTGAGCCCCTCCGGCCTGGGTCACGACCATTGATTTTCTGTTCTGAAGATAGATGTCCGTCAGAAGATCTCCATGGACGCTTGTGGCCAGGCGGTCATAGACGTCATTCTCTTCACGGAAATCAAAAGCACGGTAGACGTTTTTGAGTAAATTGTCGAGGAGCGCCACTGCCTTATCGTTCGTTATCTTCGGCGCCAGAACGGCTGGTCGGGCCACAGGCACCCGAAAAAAAGGATATAAAAGTACGCAGCCGGCAACGAACAGTACGGCAAACCCTATCTGCAACCGGATCCCTTTCCCCTGTTTACGTCGTTTGAAAGTCATCCAAATAATAACAATCAGGAGCAACAGGCAAAGTGTACTGCCGGCGGGTAACCCGATTTTTGTGAGTGAAGCGTCCACTGGAATCTCAACAACCGTTGGGATCTTATATGTTTTGAGGAAATTGGTCCAGGTGAGTACATGATCTTCCGGGGTTACATAGGAAGGAAAAGGGCCGGCGGGATCCACGGCAGTGGTGGGAACCTTTTGGATCCTGTCCGAAAACAAGTCCCAATCCACCGTCACTTCCTGAGGGATCCCTTTCGTGATATAGGTGACGATGACCCCTAGCATGGCGGTATTGAGCAACATGCGCTCGGGTTTATCGATAAAAAAGGTGCGGGTCATGGTATATTTCACAAAACTGACCCGGTCGAGGATCGGCTTCAGTTTCCGGCCATCAATGAGCACTTTGCTGTGCTCCAGAAGGAATTCGCCGATCCGTTTTTTAAGTGCTTCAAATTCATCTATTTCAATAAACTTTTCACCCTTCAGCCCCAGATCCATCCATTGTTCCAGGTCCTTCACCCGAACCAGGATTTCGTTCCGAACCTCATAGGGTTCTACATAAAGATAAATCATCAGGCCCGATTCCTGCCATCGCTTAAGAGCCTTCCTTTCGAACCTGCTGTACCAGGGGTCGTCCCAATCCAGGTGCAGTTTGGCCGATCCGGATAAAAATCGATAATCCACCACCGGCACACCATTCTGATAGACGATAAAGCCGATGGAGACAGCTGGCCGGCCGCTCTTGGACAGGGGCGGAATAATGGTCAGGATTTTTGGTTTGTTCTTAAACGGGTAGATCAGCTCGGCATAAAGCACCCGTTTGTCTTCAGGAGGACCCGGGACTCTTTGACGGGTCGTGGGATTGATAGTGCCGGCAAAGGGATTGGGCCGATCTTTACGCATGCGGGGTTCCACCAGGATTCGTTCCGCCTGCAATTTGTCTTTGTCATCCACAATAAACTGGAAGGTTTCATTGGAAAATCGCTTCATCCGTTCTTCCAGGGGCGGAGGCTCGACGCCTCCCTTTTTGATCCAGTCTTCCGGAAACAGATCGATGAACTCTGCCATGTTTTTCACATATATCTCCAACACCAGCCGGATCCGGTCTTCTTCGATAAAGATTTCAGCGATATTGGGAGCACTTTGGGCGCCAGTGAGGTTGATCCAGTCTGCCCGTGCGGGAGGTCCAAAGGTAAGGATGGATACGACTAGGAAACAGAGGTTTAGAGTTGCGATGGAAAATGATCTAAGGGTTTTTGCTGGTCTCATATCCCTTAGTCTCCATTTTTTCTCCTCTCTTTCCCGCAGATGCTCGCTACGAATTGAGCAATGCTAATCTATTGAATTTCTCCAAATCATAAGTTTTTCTTCAGAAGCAACCGCTTCGTTTGCCATAAGGCTTCCGTTACCTTTACTTCAAATTGTTCTCCTTTTTGAACTTTTCGATGAGTGGATCAAGGGTTTTACTCATATCGAGTTCGCCGTCCTTTATGAAGGGAGAGAACTCAACTTTAGCTAAAGCATCCGGTTCGCCTGGTTTTGTGGGCGATTTAGCTGGCCATGATTCGTCATCCACGATGACTTGCCGTACACGTATATCGTCCTTCGTCACATTCCAGACCAGCAGGTCAGTCGCCATGGTCAACGGGCCGTCATAGGTCCTTCGGATGCCCTTCTGAATGGGATAACGTGTGTCAAAATCATTAAAGAAATGATAGGCAATCGCCATACGCGGTTTAATATCGCTCATCACTTTGCCGAATGATGCGGGGGGGGTGTGAACGCCAACAGCGACATTAAGCGCTGCCGCCGCGCTGAACCCGTATTTCTCCATCATCAGACTGGGGGGCATGAAGCATTCGTGAATTGCAATATCCGCATTCTTAGCGAATTTGGAGTACCACTTGTTCGGAATGGTGTCTCCACCGAATACGAACTTGAGTCCCTTCCATTCCACACTGTAGCTGACCGAACCATCGATAGCGTGGATTGCCGGCCAGGATCGGATGGTAACACCGTTTTTTTCATAGACGACTTTGTTTACCTGCCGGTAATCAAATTCAGTAACTTTTATATCGCCGCCACCCGTGGGAATGATTCCGAGCCGCCCTGCGTAATCCCAGCTAAAGGCGTCCTTTAATTTTTCGACAAAATGTTTGGTTCCTAACGCCGGTTTCGCTCCACTCGGCCCCCAAACATTGAGCGCCCCGTGCCTTCCACCGGTCCACCCACCAATCCAAAGGCTGTCCATATCTCCAACGTGATCAGAGTGAAGATGGCTAACAAAGACCTTGTCAAGGTAATCGTAGGGGATATTGAGACTTCCGATATTTGCCCCGGAACCTGTGCCGATATCGAAAAGGAACTTGTCCCCATTGCCAAGCTCGAGCAGCCAGCAGGTCGCAGCCTGACTGCGTCGTGCTGCCGGCATGCCTGTTCCACAAGAAATTATTCGCATTTCATTCGGGGCGAGTTTTTCGGTTCCCGGGAAATACATGGAGCGTGGGCTCATTGTCCCCGTGGGACTCTTTACGTTTGAGCTGTACTCAGATCCGGCAGCATACGCATTTTTTACAACTCCGTTACCGCTTCTTGTCTGGCCATTATACGGTCCCCAAAGGAAAACGCCCAGTGCAGTGAATGCGAACAGTAATGCACAGATTGATAACTTCGATTTTTTCCCCATTTTTTTGCATCTCCTTTATAACTTGGTCTTTTATTTCAACTATTTACCCTTTTCTGCATTGGCCAATGCTTCAGGGTGCTTCTCGGCAAATCAGCCATTCGGAGGAACCAGCTTTTTCATGACCTGGTCAATGGTAAAACTGGCCGCCTTCTGGCGTGGCGGGAACTCCTTGAACGTCTCCAGGAACTTGCCCACATAGGCCTGTGCCGGCACCAGCAGAAAAGCATGGTCCAGGTACCAGTCCCAGTAGGTATTGGAGGTGATGGACGCTCGCTCATAGGGGTCCGTTCGCAAATTAAAAAGCCACGGTATCCGTGTGTTCACAAGGGGCCTGCTCCAGACCAGCATGGTTCCCGGCTCTTTTTGCTGAGCAAAAACCACCTTCCAGTTTTCAAAACGCATGGCCTGGAGGTCCCCATCATCGGAAAAGTAGAAGAATTCCTCACGGGGACCTTTCTTCTCCCGGCCGGTCAGATAAGGCACGAAATTGTAGCCGTCCAAATGCACCTTAAAGGTCTTGTCGCCCGCTGTGTAGCCTTTCTTCAGTTTTTCCTTGATGTCCGGGTCGCCTGCGACCGCCACCAAGGTGGGCAGCCAGTCCAAATGGGACATGATCTCGTTGGAAATGGTTCCGGGTTTGATTTTGCCGGGCCAGCGGACCATTGCCGGAACCCGGTAGGCGCCTTCCCAGTTGGAGTTCTTTTCATTTCGAAAGGGCGTCATACCGGCGTCCGGCCAAGTGTTCATGTGCGGGCCGTTATCGGTGCCGTACAACACAATGGTGTTGTCGGCCATTCCCAGTTCATCCAGTTTATCGAGCACCGTACCCACGTTCCGGTCATGTTCGATCATGGCGTCATGATATACGCTTTGCCAGCCTCCGGATTGCTCCAGGATCTCCGCGGGGACATGGGTGCGGAAGTGCATGTGCGTGAAATTCACCCATATGAAGATCGGTTTGCCGGCCTTGTGTTGCGCCTCAATGAAAGCGGTCGCCCTTTTGGCGATGTCCCTGTCCACGGTCTCCATGCGCTTTTTGGTGAGAGGTCCGGTATCTTCGATTTTCTGGCCGCCATCCGGCAGGACGAAGCTGTGGATCACGCCCCGAGGGCCGAACTTCTTGCGAAACTCGGGCTTTTTCGGGTAGTCCCGATGTTCCGGCTCCTCTTCGGCGTTCAGGTGGTAAAGGTTCCCGTAAAACTCATCAAAACCGTGGTTGGTGGGGAGCATCGCATCTTTGTCGCCCAGATGATTCTTGCCAAACTGCCCGGTAGCATAGCCAAGCGGTTTCAGAAGCTCCGCAATGGTGGGGTCTTCCTTTTTCATGCCCAGATCCGCACCCGGCATCCCGACCTTGCTGAGGCCGGTACGAAAGACACTCTGCCCCGTGATGAAGGCAGAACGTCCCGCCGTGCAGCTCTGTTCGGCGTAGTAGTCCGTAAAGATCATCCCTTCCTTGGCCACGCGGTCGATGTTGGGCGTTCTGTATCCCATCATGCCCATGGAGTAGGCACTGATGTTGGTTTGCCCGATATCATCCCCCCAGATAATGACAATGTTGGGTTTAGTGGTTTTGTCTTGCTGCGCCGAAATTCCCACAGCAGGCAGGAATAAAAAAAGAAGCACAACAACAAACACCTGTGGAAAGAAATTGAAACGTTTTGTTCGATCCATTTTATGGAGCCTCCTTTGTGTCGTTCCAAATAAAGGGTTCAAAAACAACATATTTATTTAGGAACCGGAAAAGCAAAAAAAAATTTCCTAATTGTTGTTTAGATGTCACCTGAAAAATATGAAAAACACCATAATTACGAACGCAAGCGGAAACGCGATACGACAATAATTATCAATACGCAAAGCCGATCTCTTTTTTTCTGAAGCCACTAGAAAAGTGGTGGAAAGAGATTCAAGGAGCGCCAGAAAAACCAGGATGGTTGATCCGGTGATGAATTTATCGAGGAGGGTGAAATAGGAGATCTTTGGAAGAATGCTGGCCGTTGCGAACTGGAACGCTATCAACGTCAACATGGACGTTGCGGAAAGTCCGATCTGAGGCCCGAAGTGAGCAGGACTGATCCAGAACACCGCCCACGACATGAATACGATCAGGCACAGAGGCAACATCACCTTCCAAATGTAGTAGCCTGTTTGGCGCTGGGCTGAGATTTCAAACTCGTACATTGAATGGTAGCGGCCCAAGGCTTCAGCGAAAGTGCGACCAACGTTCCCTGTGACCCCATTGATAGCCCAGTCAGAGATATTCAACAGTTTTCTTCGGCCGGTCATTTTCTCGTCAACAACCAGTTGCACCTCATTTTCGCCGTATTCCATACTGCTGAGCCAAATACCAAACTCGTGAGAATCAAATGGAAACTCCTTAAGATTGTGGTATGTCGCCAAAGGACCGCTATACCGCTGAAGGTATCGGACCCTGCCATTTGGGCCGATGTCCACCTGATCGGGAGTTCGCTTAAACAGACGTCCTGAGTTGATAAAATCGAGCTGTGGCGACCACACCTTTGAAAGCGGCACCTGGCACCCGGCGAAATCGGAGAGTCTCGGATCTGTCCAGGTCAATCCAACGATAAAATCCCCGGTCAGCGTCTGGTTCACATCATTGACTTCCGACAAGTCAAACATGCGGATGCCCACGGACACCTTGATCGGTGGACCACCTGGATCGGGTCTTTGGTCCGTTCGAAAGTTCGGAAGCGCACAAGCGTCGTTTTGGACCTTCGTATCACTCTGCGCGTGGGAAATTGGAACGAGAGAGAATACGAAAAGGAAAGCGATTACTCCACAGCAATTGAGGGCAAACCGTTTCATCCCTCCTGTTTTCATTGTGGACACCTCCAAAATTCCGAACACCCGGAACCGTCCGTCGCCGGCTCCCGATTTTCCTTATGTTCAACCGGTCTCTGAAACAAAAAGGGGCAGCAGCGATACGGCGTAAAGGGGTAGATTACAGATTTTCCCATCCTTCTTGAAGTTAAGCAGATTTGTGCGCATAAGCCGGGCCGGTTGGAATTGTAAATTATAAGACTTCAAACTCTTGCTTTTTGGATTAATCCCGGCTTTTACCTCCAGCGGACAAATCCGATCTTCGAATTCACAAAGAAAGTCAAGTTCGGCCTTTCCGCCTTTACTTCGCCAGTAGTAGAGGTCCTGCTGGAAATGCGCAACCAGTTGCTGAGCAACATAATTTTCCACAAAAGCACCCTCATACTCATTAAGCGCTTTATACCATCTTTTGAGTTCATCTTCATCCTCCAATGGCATTTTCTCATGGCAGACAAAGCTCCCTGCAAAATGTGTGAATCGGAAGGACTCTGACACCATTTTTTTCATAGTCTCTACTACCTTCATGCACCTGGTAAAATTGGGGTATAGAGGTTCTTTTCATGAAATAAAAAAGCGAAGGATGAATGTTTTTCTCACCGCTTTTACATTCAACCGCAAACATGGGTCTGCCCTCTTTTAAAACAACAAAATCAATTTCGCGTTTGTCCGTATCCCTTAAAAAACGAAGATCCATGTGAAAACCTTCTGTGTCTTCCATGAAATGACAATACTTCAGAAGTTGGGAGGCCACGAAATTTTCAAACCTCGGACCGGAATCCGGGACAATAGACCAGTCCCACAGATAAAGTTTCTGTTCTTTTTTCACAGCCCGTACTTTTGAGGGTCCATAGGGGGGGATGCGATAGCAATAATACATTCGTTCAAATATTTTCAGCCAGCGCTCCACGGTTTCATGGGCTACCTGCAGCAACTCCTTTAAGTTTTTTACTGAAAGGGGGGCACCTACCCGGTTGGGGATCTCTGCCGCCAACAATTCAAGAAGGCTTATCTCTTTGATGTTTTCAAGATCCCGGATATCTTCGTAAATAACCCTCTGGAGTCTCTCTCTTTGCCATCTTCTCCAGAATTTTTCGTCCGCTCTTAAAAAAGGCTCGGGAAAACCTCCGAATTTAAGCAGGCCCTGAACATCACTTACCGAAGGGTTGGCATTAACCTCCTGAAGGGAAAAAGGGTGAAGCCGGTAATAATGATATCTTCCCTGAAGGGAGTCTCCCCCCTTGCTGTAATAGTCCAATCTTGCGGAGCCGGTGATGATAAAAGAAACATCCGATTTTTTTGTATCATAGAGACCTTTGACGAGATTGCGCCATCTTGCGTACTTATGGATTTCGTCTAACACGATAATGTCTTCGTTCGGCGGCAATTCTCCTCTCAGCAACGATGAGTGGGTTAAGATATCATCCCAGTTCAGGTAAGCCGGGTTTTTTTCATCGGGTTCTGGAAGAAATGTTAAAGCAAACGTCGTCTTGCCGACCTGCCTGGGGCCGCCGACAAAGACCATTTTGTTTTTGAGGTCTTCATAAACCGAATCGTTGATGTATCGTTTGTATATTTTTCCCATAGCAACATCACCATAACACGATTTTACTCATGAGTAAAGTAGAGTAAGCATGATTTTAGATCAAAAGGATGAACCAGTTTCAAAATGTTCAATTTTGTTCGAGATGAAGGAAGTCGAAAATTTTAACCACTGGAATGTATTCAATATTTCGAGGATCAACCCATTTTATTAAGAGCGGGTTGGGCTGACGCAGAGATCGGGAAAAAGGGGGCGTTTTGAAAGTTGCCCGGATCTTTATGAACGACGTGGAGACCCTTAATACCCCCCCCCCTCACGACTTTCTGCCAAAGGCCTGTTTCGCCAACTCGCGATTTCTGGGCCTGAAGGTGTTATCCTGCTGTTCCCGTTCAACGACTTTCTGAAGCACTTTGAACATTTTCATTTGTTGGCTTTCATCCTCATAAAAGGTATCCCAGGCACCATAGAAGAGTTCTTGCAGCCTCTCGGGCGACATGTGTTTGGGGTGATAGACGACCCGGTCCGCTGAATAATCATTCCAGTTGAAGGAGAAGATCCGGTTTTGGTTTTTTAGATCCTGAAACGCCTTGGTGTGGGGAAACGGGGTGAGTACCGTGAACTCCGCCAGGTCCAGATCAATCTCCAGCAGAAAATCGACCAGGTTTTTAATATAGTCTTCCGTGTGATGGTCCAACCCCAGAAGGATGGTACCTTCCACCAAAATGCCATGATCATGATATCGCCTGATCCGTTCCCTGATGTAGTCGGAGGTGTCAAAAACCGCCTGATAGACATACCAGGCCCCGGCCCTGGCCGCCAGATCCAGGACTTCAGGTTTATCTTCAATGGGGTGGCTGCACCATTTCTTTTTGAGGGGGATCATCTCCCGGAAAAGATCCTTCTCCCATTGGGTATCCTGGGCCAGAGAGTTATCCACAATGAACAAGCGATTGTTGTCGATGCTCTCCATTTCGGCGATGGCCTTGTCAATGGGACGTGGTCTGAACACCTGCCCTCCCAGATAGGCCACAGCGCAAGGGTAGCAATGGAAGCGACATCCCCTGGAGGCATGAACCAGGTCCACCATCTGGACCCCCCGGTAATTATAAAGCGTCTGATTTAAAATATCGCGCCGGGCGGTTCCTACCATTTCGATGGGAGGACGATCATTGAGATAGTCATAGACAGGCTGCAGATCTCCTTTTGAAAAGTCCGAAAAAACCGTTTCCATGCGCCCTTCTGCTTCCCCCAGGAAAACCGCGTCTCCATGCCGTTGGGTTTCCTCAGCATGCAGCATGGTGGCGATGCCACCGAATATGACCTTAATGCCCCTTTTGCGGTAGGTATCGGCAATCTCCCAGCCCCTTTTCACCTGAATGGTCAGCATCATGGATATGCCCACAAAATCCACCGGATCATCAAAAGAAATCTCTTCCAGGTTTTCGTCAATAAATTCCACCTCCACATGATCCGGTAGGGCGGCGGCAAAAACAACAGGCCCGTGGGGCGGCAGATGAAATTCCGTCTGCTTTTCAAGCTTTGCCCATTTGGGATAGATGAGTTTAAATTTCATAAAAATTCCTGTCAGTCTGTTATCTGTTCCCCACTGATCAGTCGGAGGTTCAGGCGATATTCGGCCGGCTTGTGGGCTGTAAAGTTTATTTTTTCGGGGACAGACCCCGGGCTTAATTCGGCAACAACCTTTCTGATCAATCGCTCATTTGTGTATTTTCGGATCTCAAGCATGTGATCCGGACGAACCATCACATCGACGACCGCATCATTTGAAACCCGGTAGCGGCACACCTCGAATCCATTTTCAGTGATTCCCGCATCAATGGGTTCGCCGTCAGGTTTAAGAAAAATCAACCGGATATCTTCCATTAATCCTTTAGCAAACCCAATGGAATCAAAAGGCGTAATACTTCGGTTGATGGTTAATTTATCGTCTTTTAGGCCATCAAAGAGTACCAGGCCCTCAATGGTCATCATGACCGCATGAATCCGTTCCGGGTGGCTTGACACCTCAGTGACCCCGATCAACTGCGCTTCCCGACCGCCGGGAAAACTTGCCTCGATGACATGGGCAAACTGCCATTTGCCATCGGGAAATGCGGTTTCGCAAACCTTAATGGTTTTTGAAGCCAGGGCCGCATCAACAGCGTTTATACGGGGCAGGCCGGCGCAGGCCGTCAAAAGAAACATCCCCAACAGGAGCAGCACTGGATTTTGAACTTTATACCGTGTCATTTTGAGATCCACCGGGGGGTTCTTACGGAATGGATTCAAAAAGGGTGTCCGCCACGCCCTGATTGATATCGACATCTTGAAAGCGGATCTTCGTAAAAGAAGTTTTCCCTTCATATATGGTGACGGTTTCAATCACGCCGGGGCGATCCGAGAGCAGAATTTCAATTTTTTGAATGATTTTTGAAAATGATTTGTTCCTGGGCACCATCACGATTTTGTTATCGCCTTCGAGAGAAGAATGATAATCGGGGTTGTCGGTAAATTCTCCTTTCAACCAGCGGGTGATCTCCTGAAGCACCATTTCCATGGCTTGAAGGCCCGGACCGGCGTCTTCCTTAAAGCCGCTTTCACTACCGACAAAGCGGCGTACCTTCCCATCGTGCATAAGCAGAAGGCTCTGTATGGGGGAAAAATATTCCCACCTCAGTGATCCCGGTGCTTTAAAATAAAATGCCCCTTTGGATATTAATGGTTTTATCAGAATTTCCAGGTGTTTTTCCTGAACAAAACGGGCGCTGATGGTCTGAATATCGATCGCTTTTTCCCGAATCCGATCCCAGTCCCCGCTTCCGGCACAGGGAACCGTTATGAAAAAAAGCACGACACACATGGCCGGCCATATTGACCAGAGGGTCCGCGTTAATCTATTTCTTACCATCTCAAACCATTCCCCCATTGACTGAAACCACCTGGCCGGTCATATAAGACGCATCGTCAGAGCAGAGGAACCGTACCACCGTTGCCACCTCTTCCGGCCGACCCACCCGGGCCATGGGGATCATTCCTTTGATCTGTCCCTTTGGGATGTCTTCGATCATTTCGGTCTGAATCAACCCCGGTGCCACCACATTGACCCGGACACCCAAACGCGCCACTTCAGAGGCGATGGCGCGACTGGCGCCGATCAGCCCGGCCTTAGCCGCAGAATAGTTAGCCTGCCCCCGGTGCCCCACGATGCCGGATACCGACGAAATGCTCACGATACTACCCTGTTTTTGGGCCACCATATTTTCCAGAATAGGACGTGTGACGTTGTAAAAACCCTTGAGATGGGTATTGATAACGCTGTCCCATTCACTTTCGGTCATAAACACAAAAAGTCCATCTGCGGTAATGCCCGCATTGTTGACCAGGACATGAATATGCTCATGCCGATGAATCATGTCTCCGATTGTTTTCCGGGTTTCTTCGGCATTGGCCACATCAAAACGGCTGATCTCACCGTGCCCCCCCTGCCCCATCACCATCCGAAGGGTTTCTTCAGCGGCCTGGCTGTTTGAATGGAAATTGATCACCACATGACAGCCCTCTCTGGCCAGCTCCAGGCAAATGGCACGCCCAATGCCCCGGCTTCCCCCGGTCACCAGCGCCACGGAGCCTTTCGTCATCTTCATGGTCCCGTCCCCCTCTATTCAGTTGTATCGGATTGCACCACCTGCAGGCTAATTTCTGCGAGAATTTGATCCCCCATGCGTGCCGTACCATTTATTTCGCTATAAAGTTCCACCTGAAAGCCTCTTTCTGCCTCTGTGATGATTCGGCTGTTCAGCGGAATAGTACAACGGTGGAAAAGGGCTTGTTTCACCCCTACAATCCATCCGGTGCCACCCTGATTATTTCCTTTTTCCTGATATTCCTTCCATCCAATGCACACACCGGCGGTCTGGGCCACCAGTTCCACCAGGACAATGCAATTGACCACACCCGCTTCAAACAGGGGCCAGTTTTCGGCCACAGTGGATGCCGTAACAGCCTTTCTTTCATCGACATCAATGATTTCGTCAACCAGCTTCATGCGATTCCGGTGGGGAATCAGGCGTTCCACACTCTCAATCGTCACGATTTATCCTCCCAACCTATTGAAATCATAATGGTTCGAGTTTTGGAAATTGACGTTGACCGGAACAAAAGATCGTGATAGTTTAAAAGATTTTTACGATACTTTGTCGTTTCTGTAAAGTGACAATCTCATATTTTAATATTTAGACGAACCTTTTACGGGAAAAACATATGGCCAACCTGATCGATGAACTGCGGATAAAAATAATTGACACCCTGAAACTCGAAGATGTCTCACCTGAGGATATGGGCGAAGAAGATCAACTGGTGGGCGGTGAACTGGGCCTGGACTCCATTGATGTGCTGGAAATGGTCATCATGATTGAAAAGGACTATTCTGTAAAAATAGACAACAAGAAACTGGGCGCCCGTGTTTTCGCCAACTTGAAAACACTTGCCGCCCATATCGAGGAAACGGCGCCAGAGGGAGTCTTTTGACGGACATTCGCGTTCTGATTACCGGCATGGGGCTGATCACGCCTCTGGGAAGTGGTGTGGACCGGAACTGGACGGCCCTCTTAAAGGGCAAAACCGGCATCGGTGTTCTCACCCTCTTTCCCACAGCGAATGATCTGTCCTTTCCCGTGGGACAAGTCACCAAATCCTTTCCCCCCGAAGGACCACCCAGAACGCACCAACTGGCTCTGATGGCGGCAGAAGAAGCCATTGATCATACCATAGGCCCGCCCGATGCCATTATCATGGGGAGTACAACGGGGGGTATGAGCCGTACGGAAGAGCTGCTGAAAGAAAAACAATTGAGCCCCACACTCTTTTCGTACCATAGTACCGGATCTGTTGCCGAATATCTCGCCTTGAAAATGAAATGCAAAGGCCCCGTGATCACGGTCTCCACCGCCTGTTCATCGGGCGCCACAGCCATCGCAATGGCGCTTGCCCTGCTGAAAACGGGCAGATTCAAAAAAATTCTGGTGGGCGGTGCTGAATCGTTGTGCCGTCTCACCTATTTCGGTTTTCATTCCCTGCAACTGATTGACCCACACGGATCCCGTCCCCTGGACAGTGACCGCAAAGGTCTCACGGTTTCCGAGGGGGCCGGCATGATGCTGCTTGAGAGCAGCGATAAAATCATGGATACTGAGACCATTGAGGTCCTCGGCGCCGGTCTGAGTTGCGATGCCTACCATCCCGCTTCTCCGGATCCCGAAGGGGCCGGGGCACTTTCCGCCATGAAAGGTGCTCTTAATGATGCGGGCATAAGCCCATCTGAGATCGATTATGTCAATCTCCATGGTACGGGCACCGTTGACAACGACCTGGCAGAAGCCAAAGCCTTTAATCGTCTGTTTGATCAACATAGGCCCCTTGTCTCTTCGGTGAAAGGAACCTTTGGACACAGCCTGTCAGCAGCAGGGGCCATTGAGGCGGTTGTTTCGGCCAAATGTGTTGAAGCCGGCATTGCGCCTTCCAGTGTGGGGCTCCACACACCCGATCCCCGGTTGGAATTGAACCCGTTGAGAGAATCGAAAGATGCGCCCATCAGAACTGTCCTGTCAAACGCTTTTGGTTTTGGTGGCAGCAACACGAGTTTGGTTGTCGGGAGATCAAGGGAAATACAGGGGAAGACACAGGGAGAAACACAAAGCGCCGCATCCCCGTTGCCCATACCTTTGGAGGTGTCAGGTATTGCCTGTATAACGGGGGCTGGGAATACCTCCGAGACGCTGAACGCTTTTACGAAAGGTCTGAACTGCCGGGGATTGCTTTCTGAAAAAGAGATCTCCAGCTCCCTTTCTACCAGAGCCGCAAGACGTCTCAAACGGCTTTCGCGAATGGGCCTATCCCTGGCCACGGCTGCTTGTGGCGATGCCGGCGACTCAAAAAAACCTGGCGCCGTCTTTTTTGGCACCGGGTGGGGGGCCCTTTCGGAAACCCATGATTTTCTGAATGCACTGTACGAAACAGACGAGCGGTTTTCCAGCCCCACGGACTTCATGGGTTCCGTTCATAATGCCACGGCCGGGAGAATTGCCGTAAAATTTAATGCCACGGGCCCCAATATCACCACCACCGGCGGGGACTACTCCTTTGAACAGGCATTGATGTCGGCACATCTTCTGGCAAAGGAAGACGATAGACCTTTTTTGGTCATGGGAGCCGATGAATTTCACCCGGAGCTGTCCCGGCTTTTTGATGCTTCCGTTAGAAAAGGTAAAACGCCTTCAGACGGCGGGGGCGCACTTTTGGTGAAGCGGGGCAAAACGGGTTCAGGCCCGAAGTTGGAACCTTTATTCTATGAAAATGGAAATGGAAACCCCCAAGTGGTTTCATCCCTTGTTCAATGTCTGGGGGGAAATGAAAAAATAGACCTCGATTTTGGCGCTGTTTTTGCGGGATTACCCGCTGCGTCCCGCACCATGGGCAGAAAACAGTTGGATTTATTCATTCAAACCGCCGGGTTCAAGGGGCCGGTGATTGATTACCGCCGTTACCTGGGCGAGTTTGCCTCGGCCTCGGCAGTGGCAACCGTTCTTGCGGCATCATTGTTGAAAACGGGGAAGATTTCTTCTAGACTGACGGAGAAAGAGACTGTTGATTTAAATGGAAAGGGGATTGTTTTGTTAGGACTGGGGAACTTTGTCACGGCTGTGGCCGTTTATGACGGGAAGGGTTCCTCATGAAAGTTCTGCTGATTTCAGCCAATACTCTCAAAACGCCCTATCCGGTATACCCGTTGGGTCTTGACCACGTGGCGAATGCCATTGTGTCTGATCATGACGTGCGGATTGCGGACATCAATGCACTGGATGGCATTGAACCCCTGATCCATATGATCGATTCGTTTGCTCCGAATGTGGTTGGCATATCCCTAAGGAATATCGATAACACGGATCAGACGGACCAGCAGAGTTTTATAGCGGAATACCGGCATCTCGCTGGTCTGATTCGGAAGGCTACCCGGGCGACCCTGGTGCTTGGGGGCAGTGGTTTTACATTGTTTCCCGATGAGATGATGGATATCCTGGGTGCGGATTATGGGATTGTGGGTGAAGGGGAGCGGCTGGCGGATCTGCTGAGTTCATTAGAAAAAAAGGCGCCGATTGTGGGGATTCCCGGGGTGGTAACACCGAAAGGTTCCAAAGAAATCCCGCCCCCGCTGGTGAGCCCGTACGGCCAAAAACAGTTGCCCGGAAGCACTCACCTGCAGTATTATCTCAAAAACGGCGGGATGCTGAACCTTCAGACCAAACGGGGATGCCCTTTTCGGTGCATCTATTGCACCTACCCCCACATTGAAGGCAGAACGTTGCGATTGATCTCACCGGAGGCGGCAGCGAAAGACGCGCTGCAGCTTGAGGCGGCAGGGGCAAAGTACTTTTTTGTAACGGATTCCGTATTCAATTCCCATACCGATCACAGCATGGCGGTGGCCGAAGCCTTTATCACAGCCGGGCTTAAGATTCCGTGGGGGGCCTTTTTCGCACCCATGGTACCGAAAAAGGGATACTATGAACTGATGTCGCGGGCGGGTCTTACACATGCGGAATTCGGTACCGAGTCCATGTGCGATGCCGTGCTCAACCGCTACGGGAAACCGTTTCGCACAAAGGATGTTTATAAGGCCCACAAAGCGGCTATTGGAGCCGGGTTATACGTGTCCCATTTTTTCCTGCTGGGGGGACCCGGTGAAGACGGGGATTCCATTGATGAAACTTTTGATAATATCCAAAAACTGGACCGCAGTGTATTCTTTTTTTTCCCCGCCTTGCGTATCTATCCCCATACGGATCTCTATGACATTGCCGTGGGGGAAGGGCAGATATCCGTTTCCCGGAATCTTCTTGAGCCCCGGTTCTACAGGTCCAAAAAAATTCGTCGGAACGAAATCCTTGAGCGGCTTGAGGCCCATGCAGCAAAACGCCCTAACTGGGTTACGGGTTCAGGGGGTGAGGCCACGGCCCGAATTGTGGCCCGGTTGTACGAACGGGGACACACGGGACCGCTGTGGGAGCATTTAATTCAGTAACGTAAATAACGCTGATTATCATGAAATGGTATTCCATATTGGGCTTTCAAGCCTCAGGTGACGATCAAATGGTTTTAGATGCTGAGGTTCTGCCCGATTCCCCCTGGTTTGACGGTCACTTTCCCGAAAACCCAACACTTCCGGGAATCGCGCAACTGGAAATGGCCATTGATACGATCCGACTTGTGAGCAAAAAAAATTTATCGGTTACAGGATTCAGAAAAGTCCGGTTTAAGCGGGTTATACGGCCCGGCGAGAAGCTGAAAATTATCATTACGTCCAGAAAATCGCAAGAAGGATCTTACGCCTTCCGCATCCTGGTTGAAGATGAACTGGCCTGCAATGGCGTGCTTTTTGTGAAAGACCTTGACGTAGAAAATATGAAGGAGGAAGCACCGTGAAAAAGGATTTAAAGGACATCACCGTCCATATTGCGAAAATCATGATTGAAGAACTGAAACTGGAGGATGTCACCCCTGAAACATTTGATCCTGAAATTGATCTGGTGGACGAGGTGGGCATCGACAGCATGGATCTGGCCACGGTGGCCCTGGTCCTTCAGGACGAATACGGCATCAGGATTGATGAGGACGACTACATAAAATTGACGACCATTAAGCGGATCGCTGAATATGTGAATGAAAAGCTGTAATTAAGCAATGTTCCGGTTGTTGACTCGCAAGAAACGTCCGGAAAGAAAGGGGGCGAATAGCATGATAGTTGCGTTGGGTACCATCCTTTCAAAGCTGCGCCTTTATCAAATGTCCGAAACCGCCAACCATAAGTTTATCAGCTCGATTCTTGAAAAATCGTCTATTTATATCTTTAGGCTCAATATCCTCAACTTTTTTGAAGCCGATAGCTTTTAGATCGTTTAACAGTGAGTATGGATCAAAGAAACTTTTCCAAGGTTCTCCGATATCCGCCAGCCTATTAGCCAGTAAGTGGAAAGCAAATCGCCGAAAAAAGTTCTGCGAAGACGGCGGAACCACATAATCAAATACAATGCCGGTGCCGGAAGGTGTCGACGAGGTGATATACTTCATCGTCGCCATCACTGTTTCGCGGGTAAGATACATTGTTACGCCAAGCCATGAAAAAAAAGACGGTACATCCGTCCTGTACCCGACTTCATAAAGTCGGTCGGCCAATGACTGACTTTCGAACTCTATCGGTGCAAAAGTTAAAGATTCCGGAATGGATATCTTTGCTGCCTTGAGTTGCCGGCGCTTCCATGCTTGTGTAGCGGGATGGTCAACTTCAAACACCCTCAAGCCGTTGTTAGAGTATGGATTGCGATAGGCAAATGTATCGAGTCCGGCGCCAAGAATTACGTACTGGCGGACACCGCGTTTGATCGCGAAAGAGAGTTCGTCCTCAACAAATCTGCTGCGTGCAACTACAATCGCTCTAAGATAGCTTGATAATCTTGTTTTGTACTTTCGCTTTCCTGAACGAATGTCGGACTCACCTTGAGTACCGACAATCCTTAACGCTATTGGATCTTCAAATACTTTCGGATTATCTAGAAGCTGATGTGCTGCCCGCATCATCGCGACTCTATGTGCAGTTAGGCTGCGCCAGTTTTGTTTCATGCTGTTGTTACGTGCTCTTTGCCGTAGACTTTTCTTTCATCTTGCGATCGAACTTCGGGTGATGTCCCCATTTCATTGACACGGCACGGCGTACTCCAGTAACTCGCGAACGCTCCAGGGATGGTCTGTAACGCTCGCTGCCATCGCTGGAGTTTTGGGTCGAAATATACGGTCTTGGCCACGACTCAAAGTTCCATGCGGACGAATCAGATTGTAGAATGATACACATATGGCGAACTTTGCTTTCAACCAACGAATGGATCGTGCTACCGTCGGTGATTTGCGAACCAGATGAGCATCCCAGATTCGCCAGTCAAGATTAGACCTTTCAACGTATGAGGTGTTGATCTTACGGCTTGGCGAATTCACCAGGCGACGCTCTACGCTTTCTTCTGTGCCGAAGATTACCCGGCAACTGACCTCTGTAATGCGACCGCCTTCGCGGGTTTTATGTACTGTGGCGTAATCCAGGTCTGGGTCGATAACGCACTGGGGGTTTCTTGGGCGACCACGCTTGCCTGTCGGTGCAACAGGGACCATTTTATGATACAGTTCTGCAAGGATATTTGCATAATGCGGGAGCTCATCGGACACAAAAAGCGGTTTTCGCCCGGCAGCCCGCTTAACCAGGTCATGCAACATTTGCCGAGCGTCCTCCAATTCGCGCCCGCCAATCCAGAAAGTAATCAGCAAGCGTGTAGGGGAGTCTATCGCTGTCCAGATCCACGTGCGGCCATATTGCCTTTCGATGCCTTCCTTACTTCCAGAACTTTCTTTTTTTTTACAAAGGTCCAAAGCTCGTCCAGTTGCGCCTCAGTCAATTCGAGAGATGCCAGAAGACTCGACAGCACAGCGGCACAATGCTCTCCAGCTCGGAGAATTACCCGATTGACAGTGTCCTTATCCAGACCCAGAAGCCGCGCCGTCGCTCGCACACCGACACCTTCAGCCGCATGGTGGATAATCGCACGGACGGTGTCCGCGGGGATGTGCATGCCGAACAAAGCGTTACCGTGTGTGCTGGCAAAACGTTTGCCACACGTACGGCAATATAAAAGGTCTCGCTGTTTGTCTTTGCCATACTTGCCACGTACAGCGATGTTGCCGTGGTTGCGGAGTCCGTGATCTTTACACTTACGATTGGGGCAATAGCTGTATTCAAAATTGCTCATCTGTCGCCTCCTGGCTGAGTTTGCCTCTATCCGCAGGTGACAGTATCACGGCATCAATTGTTTGTCAACTAAATAGGGACATTACCCAAGTTTCATGGCATGCATAAAAGGCCAATTTCTTATCAGTTTAGGGATGCCACCAGATTTTGCCCCCCACGTCGGAATCACAGGGATTGGCATGCTCGGATTGTGCCCACTTATTGCGATTCAGTAAAATTGCCATCCTCCAAAGGCTCTCCGTTTTCCAAGTCAATCCCTCCCCAATCCCCCGCCGACAACGTTCAATCTGACATGCTACATATAGTGACCGCATTCTCCTTGACACCCAAGCACCGCTTCAGTACAGTTTCCCTCGAAAAAGAGAGGTTTTATCCCTATACCGAACGGGAGGTTGCTCTATGAAGAAGATAGCGTGTTTGATTACCGGTGGTAAAGCCTGTTTCTGTTTGATAGCTGTTATTCTGTCCTTTCTGATTCCAACCCAGGTCTGCGCCTGGCCGAGCGCTTGGCCGGCCTGGCGCTGTGTGTATTCGGGTCAGACAGTTATTGATTTAGAGCTTGTTGGTAGTTCCACAAGTGTGCCATTTGATGTGTTCGAATGCAAAGCAGAGCTTTATCGGGGTTCTAACTTAATTCACACCCTCTACTACACAAGCCCCTTAATCAACAGTCTTTATTGCAGTGATATTGTTGAGAAAGACCGGATATATCGTTACGATATAAAGTACTATGCTAAAGATAAAGACGGCACTTGGAAACATTTGAAAAACAGCGCATTAGAGACATCGACTTTCGATTGCTTCGGAACGCTCTACAATGGGGTCCACAACAAATTCGGTCGCCCACCTGTGGTGTGGAAAGGGGAAATAAGAGTCCGTCTTTTGACTGTAGCGGAAGGTCTTTTGAAAATTGAAGACAACTCCACAGTTATGATCGATAGCATTTTTCAGATTGGGGAGAAAGACAACTCCGGCAATTTCGGAGGAAAAATTTACGCCCATAATGTGAATTTCAAGAGCAACCCCGATAACCCAACATCTTCCCCTTCAATGATATATCTTTGGTATCAGTATAATCCACCCATCAATCCTCCTATTTCAAACTGTTCCATTGATAACATTTATTTTTGCGTGGGACCATCGCAATGGGATGAAGAGCCTGGTTGCCGGGGGGAAGGGGTAGAGATCAAAGGGAATACTTTCTCCGGGGAATGGGGCCGTCTTAGAGTTTCTGCTCCAAGAAGTGTTATTTCTGATAATATAAGTGAAGAATCGATTTCGATTTGCGGCGATAAATGCACAATTAGAGGCAATTTGTGCCGGACACTGGTGATCTCCTCAAAAGCGAATTCGGTTTCAACAAATGAGTGTCGCACTACTTTAATGCTTGGGGAATATGCGCAACAAAATCACGTTTTCAACAACACTTTCAGCGAAGTAATCATTAAGGGTGATAAGAATCTGGTCGAAGATAATTTCATCACCAGTTCCAGCGAATGTAAATATGCAGTTTTTATTAGCGGCAAAAAAAACACAGTTAAGGCACACCTGTTTGATGGTCATCCATCGTCTGGCCAAATATGTGTGGAACTATACGCTGACGGTAACATTATCAGAGATAATATATTCACAGAAGAAAACTTATCTTTTATTTCTTTGGACAGTCGCACCAAAGATTGTCTCGTTTTTAATAACTACTTTTGTAGTTGGGCGGATTGGGGTTCCGGTTGCTACGGAAAACGCGGCGGAAACCAATGGTACACTGCTAAAACCCCTGGCACGAATATCGTAGGAGGTCCTTTTCTTGGCGGCAACTATTGGGGTAAATACAATGGAGAGGATACGAACGGCGATGGACTTGGAGATACGCCTTATGTCATCAAATACGATGGGCCTGATAACTTATTGGATGCACTCCCTCTAGTAGAGAGGGGTCTGATACAACTCACTGCCGGCAGGCGCAATCCCAGAGAAAGCACCATAGCTCCTAAAGGTGATCCCTTTATAGTTGCGCAGATCAAAGTTGGACTCGCTGAAGATGCGGAAAAAGACGCTTGTATTTCCGCTATGAGCTTTTCATTTGAGGGCGATGCGTCTCCATCCCGCGTAGAGCATATTGATTACGCCGAGTTATTCAGGAGTGATGACAGCGGTTTCAGTTCCCTTGCTTCAGTTGATAAGGCAAACTTTTCGGGCAGTCAGGTTGTTTTTAATATGGACGAGGTGCTCTACCCGGGCAGTGAAATCTATTATGTCCTCAAATATAAATTCAAATACACCGACGAATACGAAAAACCCGTTGAAAACATGCCAACTACCAGTCCGGAAGAAAGCGCTGAAGAATGTAAGGATGCAACATATGGTGCCAGCATCAAAGCCGAAGACATTACGGCAGTTTCGGCTGATGCGTTCGGGCCAACTGTAATCGGCTCGGTCGTCCCTGATGAAATGCATTATGTTGCAGCTTACAGGGCCGGGATATCTGGCGCTAAAGGAAAATTACTTGAGACATCAAGTCAGCCTCTGGGCGCCTGGTCAGAGTATGAAACGATATGCGCTTTTGTAGACCCAGCCGTCTATGTGAAAGCCGGGCAGGCATGGGCACCTGCCTATTTCTGGATCAAGGATCTTGAAAAAATACACTACATTTCACAATATGCCAATCAACCGCGCTTCAAGGTTGTCGATTGTCAGGATTTCGTAGAAGAAGGAGCATCGTTGCCCATAACCGAGGTCCTTGATTTTTTTGTAAGCGATGGGACCTTTTATTTTGCGCAAGGGAATATTATTGAGAATCCATACAAGAATGATTGTCTGAAGTTTGACGGGGAGATCAATCTGAGGGTGACGGATTCCGAAGGCAGTTACACAAGTTTCAAGAATGACGTCATTAATCCGCTCCGCTCCCACTGGTCCAGTAAAGATGTGATATACAAATTCAAGAAAGTTGGTAATGCCTACGATGCCGAGGTTAGTATCCGTACACATGAAAGTACACAAACTACTTTAAAATATCTGAATGGAAACCCGGAAGTGAAATACAATGAAGGCAGGTTCATCATTGTTCATTACGATGGTTTTCGGAATCCACCGGACATACCGCTGCATAGATAGGGATGGAGGGATAAAGAAGTGGCTTATAATTTTATGATTCTCTTCTCGTCTTCTTCGTGCTTTTGATATGTGCTTCTGCGATACCGTCATTTTCAGGGCAGCGTGCATCCCCTTCGACACAATGAAATGACGTTGAGCCTCTAAACAAGAGATCTTCAGGTATAACGTGGCCTTTAGGCCAATTCAGCTCGGTTTTCAGGCATTTGTAAACCAAAAAATCGAACCTTAATCAACGCAAGAATACATATGCCAGCGTTGACCCCACAACCTACGTTCTTATTGCCCAATTTTCCGGGACCCTATCAGGAAAAAATAAAGATCTTCAATGAAAATGGAAAATCAGAACAAATACCGGCAATCAGACATAGTAGGTGCAATAATATTTTTGAAACTCAGCCAATTGAATATCTTGACAAAGGTACAGTATATCGGCAGGTCAAAAACCGTGTGATATATTCATTTCCGGGGAATTGGGTAGCCCTGGTGCAATTGCCAAATTCCACGGTTCTGCAATGCTTTTATATTTTATGTATACACAAAAAAAAGCGCCACGAAAAACTGACATAAACCTTACATATCCCACATACACCACCTAATGTCCCGCATGTTTCGCTTTTCAGTATGGCAGACAAAATCACCTGCTCAAGATTTCAAGATGGTTCTACGTAACGTTGCCAGGCGAACACATGAAATCCTGAGACTGCGGCGTCAGGCGTTGGGATTACTTGAAGCCGCGGAGTCCCCTGATCAACAGCCTATGACTCGACCATCCTTTCCAGTTCGTTATACGGTATGAGCCAGCAGACATCATAAGGTTGCAGCGTTACACCGAGCTTTCCATCTTTAGCGATCCAACCTCGTTTCCCCACAAGATCGTACCAGTGGCCGTTCTGAACGCCGAGTTCAGAGAGGGGTATCCCTATTTGGCAAACCTTAGCTGTCACATTGGTCAGGGCCAGAATATGCTGATCTGTGTCAGGGGATATTCTCAGAACTGCAAAAATATCAGGAGAGATCATCAGGACACGTTGATCTCCGTTAGGGTGGAAAGCGCACTGCCGCACCCGGATATCCTCTATCCAACTGAGCTGGCGAGCGATATGTGAAAGCTTGGAATCGGGGTTTTTTATTTTTTCAACAAGTACCTCTTCTTTAACCACCTTACGGTTGATATCCCGTTTTGACTTTGTTCTCAAAACCGCTTCGATGTCGTTGCGGGTTCCGATCAACCCATGAAAATATATGGCCGGCACACCCCGAAGCGCAAAGGCAATGCTTCTTGAGGCAACAAAACGTTTCACCTGAAAGGCAATAGCCTCATCACTGTTGTCATGATTGATGGCGCTGAACCAGGTGCTGTTGATTTCGTAAGGTTCGTCCTTACCGTCCTTCCCCGTCTTGTAAGAAACAAAGGCCCCGTGCTCCCTTGCCATTTGAATGATGAAATCGATATCTTCCCTGGGCAGGATGTCTTTCACCCCCATGAGCCCTATGCCGTCGTGGGTATCAAGCATGTTGAGGAAAGTCGTGGAATTGGAGATATATTTCAAATCCTCCGCCCACCGGGACAGCGCAGTCGCATCTTCCCTGTAAAAAGTGTGCAGGACCAGTGGGGGAAGGGCAAAATTATAGACCATCTGTGCTTCATCATGGCCATTTCCAAAGTAGGAGACGTTTTCTTCATGTGGGACATTGGTTTCTGTGAGTACGGCGGTCCAGGGCGCCACCACATTGAAAACATCACGCAGGAGTTTGATAATTTCGTGCGTCTGCTCCAGATGCACAGAGGACGTTCCAGGTTCCGCCCACAGATAGGTCACAGCGTCCAGGCGAAGGATACCAGCCCCCCGGCGCACATACAGGAGCATGGTTTCAATGATAAACATGAGCACATCCGGATTTTTGTAGTTAAGGTCCACCTGATCTGCTGAGAAAGTGGTCCACACATATCGGTCCCCCTCAATTGTGCGGAATTTTGTCAGCAGATCAGAGGTTCGAGGACGGACGATGATCTTTCGCTGCTCAGGTGTCAGTGCGTCACGGGATTTGTATGCAATGGCAATGTCTTTAAAATCCGGGCTCCCATTCAGGAATTCCTGAAATGCGGGACTCTTGGCGGAAATGTGGTTGAGGACCCCGTCAAACATGAGTTGGTAACGCTTTCCCATATTCTCAATATCCTGCCAGGATCCCAAGTTGGGGTCAACACTTTGAAAGTCAGTGACGGAAAACCCCTTATCGGAAGAGTATGGAAAGAAAGGAAGGATGTGCAGGGTATTGAAGGTATCCCTTAGACCGGAATACTGTACAAATTTGTCCAGACAGTCCAAGGGAGAGTGACCTTTCCCGCGAAGCAGATCACCGTAAGTGATGAGAATCATATCCCGATGTGTAAAACGGTCTTGAGGATCAAACCCCTTTTCCCGGTCAATCATTTCCTGGGGCTTATGGGCGTAGTGTACCCTGAGAATTCTTTCGAGTTCCGGCATATATTTTTCAGCCGCTGCTTCCCCGTAAAGAAATTTCAGCCTGCCCATCATCTTCTCCCGTGCTTTGCCGGGGATTTCCAAAAGCGGCCTTGAATAGTCCGGTTGCGCATAGTGAGGAATTCGCATACTCCGGCTCGACTTTTCCCCCTCGAAACTTTCGGAATAATTTTTTGGTTCTGAATTTTCCATTGCGTATCTTTTCTCCTATAAATCAATACTCGAAATCATGGCGGTAATCCGCCATTTGAGAATTGCCGACAAGCGAATCCAGACGTTCCACCAGGTACAGAGGAAGAGAAAATAATTGGTATTTCAAATTATGACGTTTTTTATTTACACTGATCACAGTGTCGACCTGCTGAACAGTTGGGAGGTTTGAATCGAACCGAACGGCAAAGGGCGCCTGCTTGGTACCCATAAACTGATGCAGGGATTTCAGGGTTCCGGTGGCGCCGGATTTAACTTCTATCGGGACTATGTTTCCGCTTAGGCCGACAACAAAATCGAGTTCAGCATTTGACGAACTTCCTTCACGTAACCAGTAATTTAATTCACGATTCGGTTTATCTGCAAGCATGGCTTGTAAATGTTGTCCGACAAATTGTTCAGCAATGGCTCCCTGGTTAATGAGTTTTTTCTCATCCATCTGTGAAAGGTTACGCCAATCCAAACCACAAATAGCATTCATCAATCCAATGTCGAGGAAGAGCAATTTGTAGACCCTATTCTTAATATCAGCTTGCAGCGGCATACCAGAGCAATTACTATGGATAACCTTGCCGATCACCCTTGCCATTGCCAGCAATTCAATATCTTTTTTGATGGTAACACTCTGGTCCTGAGATGAAATATTTGAGTATTTGATTTTCACACCGACATTTCCGGCGGCAAAATTAAATACATTCAACATCCGATTTAAATTTCTTGTACCCGCATATTTCGGAAAATCATCCCGATAGGTTTCTATTATGGAACCATGTACTTCGCTTACAGCCTTATAACTGTGACTATCTGCAAAAACAGCAACAGCTTCAGGCATACCACCGACAAAATAATAGGAGCGAAGTAACTGTAGTAGCCGTTGATGGATAATCTCTCCAATTTTCCGGCCTGTTTCATACTGACCAATAAAATCATAAAGCTGCTCTTCACCCATTGCCAGCAGAAACTCACAAAATGTCATGGGTCCCATGTGTAAATACTGGATTCTTCCAACAGGCATGGAAAAAGTATGGTCTGCCAGAGCGAATTCCAACAATGATCCTGCACTAACAACCGGGAAATCCGGCATGTCCTCATAAAAATATCGCAAAGCAGGAATGGCTTCTGGAACAGCTTGAATTTCATCAAGAAACAAAAGAGTATCATCAGCTATGGCCGATATATTCGGTAAAAACTCTATTTGCTGAAGTATCTGTTCGGGATTTTTGCCGGAGAAAATGATCGACAACTCAGGGTAACGTTCCAGGTTGACATTACATAACGTTTGGTGATTCTTTCGGGCAAATAACGCTACCAATGTCGATTTACCAACCTGCCTGGCGCCACGAATAATCAGCGGTTTACGGTGTTTACCGTTTAACCAGTTATGTAGAAATTGTAATTGTTGCCGTTCCATTTATAGGCGCCTCCCATTTGCCTAAGCGTCAAAACACACCGATTATATCATACAGTGATTATTGTTTCAATGGTGTGTTTTGCAATCAGGGCAATTTTCAACATCACCAAAGATTGGAATGGCGCCGAAACGGATTCCGTCGTAAATTTTCCTTTTCTTTTGATCAGGATGAGTGACGTGGGGTAGGGTCCGCGACGTTCATTTCGATTATCTCCACTCTGTCAGGATTTGAGCGACTTAATCAAGAAAAGATTCAATTTTTGAAGTAATGAGATCCACATCATCAATTGAAACATCGGAAAACCAGGTTTTCTGAGGGTAAATCATCACGTTGGGCCCTTTGGCGCAAAGCCCCATACACCCTGATTGAGAGACCCTCACCCTGCCCTTCCAGCCCCTGTCGGCGACCGCTTCTTTCAGGGCCTTTCGAATAGCCGGGCTGTTACCGTCTGCACAGGATTTCTTCTTTCCGAGTCGGTCATTGGTACAAACAAAAACATGACACACAAAGGGGGATTCTTTCTGATCAGCCAATTTGTTCTCCTTTCACGTATTCGGGAAAAACATTTCTCACGCAAAGGCGCCAAGATTTTTCAGGAATTCATTTTGCTTTTCTTTGCGGGCTTTGCGGCTTTGCGTGAGGCCTTTTTGATTATGGTTTCGCGTTTTTAGGCTTTCCGTTCCTCAATGGGTTCGTACTCACAGCCGGTCAACCCACAGTATTCGCCCACATACTCCGCTTTGGGTCGATAAAGTGCGGGTTTTTCCTGAGCATCGGCGAATTTTTCTTCAATGATATGGGCGCACCAGCCGGAAACCCTTGAAATGGCAAAAATTGGGGTCATAAAATCGAGGGGGATACCCATAATATGATAAACCGGCGCACTGTAAAAATCCACATTGGGCAAGATATTGGGTTTGCCTCTTTCCCGAAAGGCCTTGATGCCGTATTCCTCAATCTGGGTTGAAAGGATATGCCAACGCTCCCGACCGGTTTTCCGCCCAAGCCTTTGCGCCATCTTTTTAAGGAATTTTGCCCTTGGATCCATGGTTTTATACACGGCATGGCCCATTCCCATGATCTTTCCGCCCCCGTCCAACTCCTGTTTCACCCATCCCGGAATGTCTTTTTCATCTTCCAGTTCCAGGAGCATTTTCATAACCCGGGCATTGGCACCCCCGTGAAGGCTTCCGGAAAGAGCCCCGATTCCGGCACAAACGCCCGCATACATGTGGGCCCTGGTGGAAACCACTTCCCGGCAGGCGAAGGTAGACGCATTGAACGTGTGGTCCGCATGGAGCACCAGGCACGTATCCAGGTCACGGGCCATTTCTTCATCCGGTTTTTCACCATGAAACTGCCACAGGAAATTGGCGGCATGGGACAATGAATCATCAGACGGCAATGGCGCCAACCCTTTCTTTATCCTGTGCCAGGCGGCAACCAGTACCGGCATACGGGCCACCAGTCGAATGGCCATGGTCATATTGGCGGTCCTTGAATCTTCCTTTAAATCAGGGTCTGACATGGCAAGGGCGGCAATGGAGGACTGAAGGACATCCATAGGGGATGCGTCTTCAGGAAAATTTTCTAAATTTTGGACCACATAATCCGGCAGGGACCTGGCTTCCCTAACCACTTTTTCAAAGCTTTCAAGCGCCTTCCCATCAGGCAGGACACCGTATAAAACGAGGTAAACCACCTCCATAAAGGTAGAGGCTTTCGCCAACTGTTCGATGCGATACCCTCGATACAACAAAATGCCGTTGTCACCGTCAATAAAACTGATTTTGGTATCAGCAACGGTTACCCCTCGAAGACCGACATTTTTCACATGCACTGTCTGCGACATTTTATCCTCCCGTATTCCGGTTCAACGACAGGGGCAAAACGGAATCAATCAATTTCCGTTCATTGGCCATTAACGATCGCCACTTGAGATTATATACTTTATAAAGTCCCATTCCGGATGACAACTTGATAACCGCCACTTTCATCTCATTTTCAGAGTCCCGGCTATAACGCACCCAAAGTACCTTTTGAACGTCAAGATTAAATTCCCTGCAAACACCTATAACCAAATCTTGATAGCGTTTATGAATAGAATAGCCTTCTTTCGTATCCGCGGCAAGGACAATGACAGGCTTGAGTAACACCACGTCAGGCTTTTCATCGGAAAAATCAACAATGGTGAGGTAATGGGATCCGGGCCACCAGCTTACCGGCTTGTGGTCGCCGTCCTTTTTACCATCCCAAGTATACTTGCCGTTAAAAACAATCACTCTAATTCCTTCCACGAGATACAGTCACCACGACAGTTCTTTATGGCCTCGTCAATGTCTTCTTTGGGATAATCATCTGAATGGATTACTTCCACATATCCGGCCTCATTGATTTGAAATATCCCGGGACATAAATCAACGCAGATGCCACACATGCTGCAGTCGCTTAAATCAATGTCAGGGTTTTTCATGAGGGTTTTCCGCCATGTTCCTCAAAAAACCGTTCAACCGCCTCGAAAGCCGATTTCAAATGGGCAAAATCTTCGACGGCACCGTGAAGGGCACCGTCCTTTCCCTTGAGTTCAAGCGCATGGGCCAATTTACGGAACTTTTCAGCGCCCATATTCGCAGCCGCCCCTTTGATGGAATGGGCTGACGCTTCCGCACTCGATGAATCCTCTTCCTTGATGGCCACTTCCAGCCGGGCCAAATGAAGCGATGTGTCCTTAAGAAAAAGGTCTGTGATTTCGTGTTCAAAATCCTTGTCCCCGGCGCTTAAATCCTTCAAACGCCTCAAGTCCACGGGTAAGTCGGGATCAGAGGGATAACGATCCACCCCCACGGACGGTCTGATAACTTTTTTGCCCGCCCAGCGCTGAACCATTTCCAGCAACCCTTTGGGCTTCACCGGCTTCGAAATGTAGTCATCCATGCCGGCTGCAATACACTTTTCTCGATCACCCTTCATGGCATGTGCCGTCATGGCGATGACAGGCAGTTCCCTGTACTCCGGCGCCATTTTCCTGATCTCGGCGGTCGCCGCATATCCATCCATCTCGGGCATTTGAATATCCATAAAGACCATATCATAGGATGTATTCTTGACCACTGCCAACGCCTCGATGCCATTATTGGCCACATCGACCTTATGCCCTGCCTTTTCAAGTATGCGCATTGCCACTTTCTGGTTCACCAGATTATCTTCCACCACCAGCAACCGGGCCTTTCCTGCAGCATCCTCTCCCAGGCTGTGCCGGGTAATGATCACCGCTTCGCGCCCTTTCTGTTCAGGGTGGTCCTCGGTATCCGGATCTACAAGGGTTTCGGCCAGAGCATCCAGAAGTTGGGATTGGCGAACCGGTTTGGTCAGATAGGCCGCACAACCCAGTTCCTTGAATCGGCGCGCATCCCCTCGCTCACCCACGGATGTCAGGATCAATATGCGGGTATTATCATTTTTTTTATGGGATCGGACGGCACGGACCACATCTTCACCATCCATTTCAGGCATCTGATGGTCCAGCAGAATGGCATCAAAGGGGCGATCCTCGGCCATTCTCAGGTTCAAAAGTGCGAGGGCTTCTTTTCCGCTTTCAACCTCTTCCGGAAAACACCCGAATGAAGCCAGCGTTTTATTCAGGATGGTACGATTGGTGGCGTTATCGTCCACAATCAGGATGTGACTTCCCCTGACGCTTTGACGGGTTTTCATGGGAAGTTTTTGACCCTTGTCCTGTTTGCCGAAAGGTACGGTAAACCAGAAGGTGCTCCCTTTTCCCTCTTCACTCTCCAGACCCATCTGGCCACCCATCATTTCCACCAGCCGCTTTGAAATGCTCAAACCCAGGCCGGTTCCTCCGAAACGGCGGGTCGTACCGCCGTCCACCTGGGTGAAGCTGCCGAAAACAGCAGCCTGACGATCTTGTGGGATACCGATGCCGGTGTCGGATATGGCAAATCGAATCAGGACCAGGTTATCTTCGTCCCGAATCATTGAGGCATGGATATCAACATTACCTTTTTCCGTAAATTTGACGGCGTTCCCGGACAGGTTCACCAGTACCTGCCGCAACCGTTCCGGATCGCCTTTCAACCTCACTTCACAATAGGGATCCACAAAACAGGTAAATTCAATCCGTTTGGCCTGAGCATTGGGCGCCATCATTTCGCCCACCCCTTCGACCACGTACCGAAGGTCGAAGCCGATTTCTTCGAATTCCAGCTTGCCGGACTCTATCTTTGAAAAATCAAGGATATCGTTGATCAACGTGAGCAAGCCGTTTGCGGCGCTTTTCACGGTGTCGGCATAATCCCGCTGCTCGGTTTCCAGATCCGTGTCCAGCAATAGCTCAGTCATGCCGATAACGGCATTCATGGGCGTTCGGATCTCATGGCTCATGTTGGCCAGAAACTGCCCCTTGGCCATGCTGGCAGCCTCGGCCTCACGCCGGGCCTTAACCAGTTGGGTTATATTTTCCTTGAGAGCGGTTTCAGCCGCCATTTCGACGGTCCTGTCCTCATAGGTCAAAAGTTGCCGGCCATCCCCCATATCCACGGCCCTGAATCGTATCATCTTATCGGTGCCGTCTTTACACCGCACCCTGAAAGTTCTGGGTTCAGGCCTTCCGGTTTCCCGCTCTATTTCCGCATCCGCCTGCCAGGTGCGAGCCACCTCATCCCGATAGGCTTCATCGGGATAGGCTTTTTTAAACCAGACTTTTTTATCGGGGATATCTTCCAGTATATACCCGAAAATCTCGGTGAACATGGGGTTTACATACTCAATCACCAGATCTTTGTTGGATATGGAAATGCCGAATGGGGAACATTCCGTCAGATGCTCAAAGTGATCCTCATTTTTCACGAGGCGTTCCCTCCGTGAGTTTCAGTTTCTATTCTCTCAAATCTTTTTTCAGCACTTTCCCCACATTGGTCTTGGGCAAATCATCCCTGAATTCAATCATGGTGGGCAATTTGTAGGCGGCCAGCTTGTCTTTGCAGTAAGAGAGAAGTTCCTCTTCGGTTCCCGTCTCGCCCTCTTTCAACACCACAAAGACCTTGACCTGTTCGCCCCTTTTCGGGTGCGGCACACCCAGGGCCGCGGCTTCCAGAACTTTGGGGTGTTCGAAGAATACTTCTTCGATATCCCGCGGATAAACGTTGTACCCACCGGAAATGATCATATCCTTCTTTCGGTCCACAATGTAGAAATAGCCGTCCTCGTCCATCTTTGCAATATCACCGGTGTGCAGCCACCCGTCCGTCAGCGTTTCGGCCGTGGCTTCCGGCTTGTTCCAGTATCCCTTCATAACCTGGGGACCTCTCACCAGCAACTCACCTGATTCCCCCACCGGCATGTCCGTCTCGCCATCATTTAAATCCACGATGCGGCACTCGGTATCGGAAATGGGCAGCCCGATACTCCCCACCTTCCGCTCACCGATAAACGGGTTGATGTGTGTCACCGGGCTCGATTCGGTCATACCGAATCCTTCAACGATGGTGGACCCTGTTTTGGCCTCAAAATCCCGAATCACTTCCACCGGCAACGGCGCGCTTCCGGAAAAGCATCCCTTGATGGAGGTCAAATCGGCCTGCCCGAAGCCGGGATCGTTCAGCAATCCGATGAACATGGTCGGCACCAGCGGGGCAAAGGTCGGCTTAAACTTGCTGATGGCCTCCAGGAGCGGCTGCGGCTGCGGCTTGGGAATCAGGATATCCCCCCAGCCGGCATAGATGCAGAAATTCATGGCCGTGGACAGGCCGAATACATGAAAAAAAGGCAATGCCCCCAACAGAACTTCCTCGCCATCGTTGAACCCCGGGAACCAGCGCCTGATATGCTGCACCTGCCTGCTGAGATTGCCGTGGGTCAGCATAACGCCTTTACTGACACCTGTTGTGCCCCCTGTGTATTGGTACATGGCTGTATCGTCAAAGGAGAGCTTTACCTTGGGGGGTTGACCGTTTAACCTTGCCAGTGCGTCTTTCCAGCGGTACACATCCGGCGCGGATTTGACATCCGCTTTCAGCCCCTTCTTCTTGCCCACCAGAGGAAACAGGAAGTTTTTGGGAAAAGGGAGATAGTCGCCGATGGAGGTATAGATGATCTGTTTGATACTGGTTTTGGGGCGCAGATCAATCATGCGATTTCCCAGAAGGTCCAGGGTAATCAAGAGCTTCGCGCCGGAATCATTAAACTGGTGTTCCAGTTCCCGGTCCGTGTATAGGGGGTTGTTCATAACAGCCGTGGCCCCGATCTTCAAAATGGCATAGTATCCTACCACACATGGAATGACATTGGGCAGCAGGATGGCCACGCTGTCCCCCTTTTGAATGCCGAAGTCGGCCAGGCAGGCGGCAAACCGATCGACCATCTCCTTGAGCTCCCGGTATGTCACCTGGTAACCCTGAAAAAGAAGCGCCATCGTGTCGGGGAATTTTTGGGCCGAGCGATCCAGGAACTCCGGAAGGCATGTTTCTTCATAATCCACAGATTCCGGAACACCTTCATCATAATGGGCCAGCCATGGTTTGTTTTGATACGCATTTGATGTGGTCATGGGATCTCCTTTTCTTCGTTTAGTATTGATCCATCAATGGGCTGAAGCATCTTGTTAGACGACACTGCATACGATCTACCGACTTGTATATATTTATGATAACGCCTTAGGCATGTCAACAAAGAGAACGGCTTTGGGGTTTTCTCACACAAAAAAGAGACATGATGAAAAAAAAGACCAGAATTGATTTCAGAACGGAGGGAGGAAAGGGCGCGCGTTGCGGATCAGGATTTTCCAGCGAAAAGGGCACTCAGCCCATCGAGCGTAAATGCCCCTTGCGCAGGCTGACAATCATCTGAAATCAAACCTTTTTATTGACCCGGAAGGTCTCATCCCCTTTTTCCAGAAAGTTGATGACCTGTGTGACAGCGGCCACGCCGGAATTGATATTGGCCTCGGCGGTCTGGGCACCCATTTTCTTGGCGGTAAAAAACGTCCGGTCCCCGCACGTGGTGCAGATTTCGTCCTTGCAATCCGGGGTCAGATCTGATCCGTAGCGGAAATCCGGTCTTTCAGAAAGCATTTTCTTCAAACCGCCCTCATCGATAACTTCTTTTCGGGCCGTGTTGATGAGGGCCGCCCCTTCTTTCATTTTGGAAAGCAGTTCGAAATTAATGGAGTTGACGGTTTCTGCATTCCCCGGAATGTGAAGGCTTACGAAATCACATGTGGAATAGAGTTCTTCTTTCGAGTCCACCGGTGTAACGCTGTCCGCCTCCATAATGCTCTTGTCCACATAGGGGTCATGGGAGTAAACGTCCATGCCGAATCCCTTGCCGAGCCGCGCCACACATTTGCCGGCATTGCCATAGGCATGAATACCGATGGATTTTCCTCTCAATTCCGTACCGGGCTTGCCCACATACTGGTGCCGAACCAGGTTGAGCATCATGCCGAAGACCAGCTCAGACACCGCATTGCTGTTCTGCCCCGGTGTGTTCATTACGCAGATACCCTTTTCAGTGGCCGCTTCCAGATCAACATTGTCGTAACCGGCGCCGCCGCGGGCCACCACTTTGAGATTCTTTGCGGCATCCAGGACTTCACGGGTAACCTTGTCGCTGCGAATAATGAGGCCGTCCGCTTCCTTCACAGCATCCACTAAATCCTGCTTATCCGTATAGTTTTCAAGCAGTTTCAGTTCAAAATCCGGGTTTTTTGCAACCACCTCTTTCATGCGGTCCACAGCGGCTTTGGCAAAAGGCTTTTCGGTAGCAACCAGTATTTTTTTTGACATTTCAAAACTCCCTATCTTTAGAATTAAACCATTTAGGTTCCGGATGAACCGCAAGATCAGCTCATCCAAACAGATTAAAAAAAGACCATCTCCGGACGGTTCAACGCCCACATTTTGGAAGAGCCGTATGCTACACCCGTCCATGGATTCAATCAAGCAATAATTTATGCCCCTTAATTCCATCTGCTTACATTCGGACATCGAACCAAAAAACCGCATTTGGCAAGAGAACGACTCACAACTCGAATCTGTATCTTGACAGGGCGCCGCCACTCTTCTAAACTGATTTTCGGCATGAATTTCCCACATTTTCAGAACCTTTTGATACGAGGTAGGATCAGTGAAAGGAAAAAAAGTCCTGGTGGGGGTTACCGGCGGGATCGCCGCCTATAAAGCAGTTGAACTGGTGCGGCTTCTGATCAAAGCGGATCTTCGGGTGGAAGTGGCCATGACCGAGAGTGCCACATGGTTCGTGACCCCGCTCACCTTTGAAACCCTTTCCGGAAACAAGGTGATCACCCGCATGTTCGGACACGTTGAGACCCCCATGGACCATATCCGTTGCGGACAGGATGCGGATCTCATTATCATTGCGCCTGCCACCGCCAACATCATTGGAAAAATGGCCCACGGCATCGGTGATGATTTTCTGTCCACCTGCATGCTGGCCGCCACCGCCAAAACCCTTCTTTGCCCGGCCATGAACGATCAGATGTTCCTGAACCCTGCGGTCCGGGACAACCTGGCGCTGCTCCAAAATAGAGGCTTTTCCGTTATGGCCCCCGGGCGCGGCGAACTGGCCTGCGGCAGTGACGGCCCCGGACGTCTGCCCGATCCCGCCGACATCCTTGAGCAGGCCCTGATACTTTTGTCGGAGCGGGACCTTGAAGGCTGCAAAATCCTGGTAACCGCGGGGCCCACAACGGAATACATAGATCCGGTCAGATTCGTCACCAACCGGTCTTCGGGGAAAATGGGCTATGCCCTGGCCCGAGCCGCCCTTCGAAGGGGCGCGGAAGTCGTTCTCGTCAGCGGCCCCACGACCCTCAAACCACCCCCCGGCATCGTCTTCTGCCCCGTCAAAACCGCGGAAGAAATGAGAGCGGCTGTTTTCGAGCATCGAAACGGCTGTCATATGATCATCAAGGCCGCCGCCGTTTCCGATTACCGACCAAAGGAGACCGCTGACCAGAAAGTCAAGAAGGGAGCGGATTCCCTTTCCCTTGACATGGTCAAGAACCCGGACATTTTGGCCTTGTTGGGGGAAACAAAAAAAGATCACCCGTGCATACTGGTGGGGTTTGCCGCGGAAACCGAAAATCTTCTTGAAAATGCACAAGAAAAGATCAATGCCAAAAACCTGGACATGATCGTGGCAAACGATGTTTCCAGAAAGGACGCGGGGTTTCAAACCGACACCAACGCGGTCAAAATCATCTATGCCGACGGCCGTGTGGAGGATTCGCCGCTCATGGGGAAAATAGAGGTGGCGCGCCTGATCCTGGACAGGGCCAAAGCACTGAAGGATGAAAACCCTTGAACAACCGTAAAGAACTCAGAGAGATCTTTTTTGAAACCAAACGGTTGATGTCAGCCTGTGAAGAGATGGGGCTTGAACCGCCCATGCTGCCGAAAGGGGCACTGGAATTCATGGAAAGACCGGTTTTAAAAAACCCCGCGCCGGCCTCGGCGCAATCAGAGAGTCTGGGAAAATCAACCCCCGAAACTCTGCAAAACAACCTCCCTGCATCCCAATTCGATTCTCTGGAAGCGCTCAGAACCCATATGGGGGACTGCCGGCGATGCGACCTTCACAAGGACAGGAACACCATGGTTTTCGGGGAAGGGAATCCGGAAGCAAGACTCGTTTTTGTGGGAGAAGGGCCGGGGTTTGATGAAGACCGTGAAGGTCGGCCTTTTGTGGGAAAATCAGGACAACTGCTCACCCGGATTATTGAAAACGGCATGGGGCTCACGAGGGAATCGGTTTACATCTGCAACGTGGTTAAATGTCGCCCCCCGGGCAACCGCGATCCGAATCCCGATGAAATCAGGGTGTGTCTTCCCTTCCTTAAAGCCCAGCTCAGCATCATTGGACCTGACGTCATCTGCGCCCTGGGCCGGGTCGCCTGCCAGGCCCTTATGGGGGGTGATTTCAAGATCACCCGCGACAGGGGGCAATGGCGAACTTATGAGGGAATCCCCCTCATGCCCACGTTTCATCCGGCTTATCTCTTGAGAAATGCCGCGGCCAAACGGCCGGTGTGGGACGATGTCAAAAGCATCATGGGCAAACTGGGGCTGGAGGTAACACAAAATGGCTGATGCATCTTCAAGAAAACCCGCACTTCTTTGTCTCTTGGCATTGCTCTTTTTTCTCATCTTACCCGCGTCCATCGCCTATTGTGAAAAATCCAATCCAGGATCGGTCTTTGTCATCGAACTGGAAGGCCCCATCAATCCCGCCACGGCAAATTTTGTGGTACGCGGCCTTGAAAAGGCAAAGGACCAGAAGGCGACGCTGGCCATTATCCGGATGGATACCCCCGGAGGCTTGGCTTCATCCATGCGCACCATTGTGAAAGCCATATTGAATTCTCCCGTTCCGGTGGTGGTTTACGTGGGACCTCGCGGCGCGGGGGCGGCATCCGCCGGCGTAATGGTGACGGTGGCAGGGCATGTGGCCGCCATGGCCCGGGGAACCAACATCGGCGCTGCCCATCCGGTCGGTGCCGGCGGCAAGGATATCGGGGGAACCATGAGCGAAAAGGTGGTCAATGACATGGCCTCCTATGCCCGGGGGATTGCCGAACAAAAAGGGAAAAACGGTCAATGGGTGGAAAAAGCCATTCGAGAAAGTGTCTCCATTACCGCCGAAGAAGCCCACGAAAAAAAGGTGGTGGATCTGGTGGTGGACGACATGGACGATCTTTTAAAATCCCTTGACGGCAAGCTCATCGACATGCCTTCCGGGAAAACCACCCTCAAGACCGCAGGGCTCAAAAAAATCCATTTCAAACCGGGGCTTCGGGATAAGATCCTAAAAATCATCAGCGACCCCAATATCGCCTACATCCTCATGATGATCGGTCTGGCGGGCCTGTACTTTGAACTCTCCCACCCAGGCGCCATTTTTCCGGGCGTCATCGGCGCCATCAGTTTGATTCTGGCTTTTTTCTCCTTTCAGACCCTCCCCGTGAACTACGCAGGCGTTGTCCTCATTTTTCTGGCCATCATCTTTTTCATTGCGGAAGTGAAAGTGGCAAGCTATGGTATTTTGTCCATCGGGGGCGTGATCGCCCTGACCCTGGGTTCCCTGATGCTCTTTGAAAACATGCGGGTTTCACTCAAGCTCATGCTGCCCACAATTGTTCTGGTGGGCGGCTTTTTCGTTATTGTGGCGGGTGTCGCATTTCGAGCCCTTCGGAGCAAACCCACGGGTGGAGCGAACGGCATCCTGGGAGAGACCGGTGTGGTCAAGGAATTGATTGCACCTGAAGGTCTGGTGTTTGTGCATGGTGAAACCTGGCGCGCTTTTTCGGAAGAACGCATTGAACCCGATGAAATGGTTGAAGTCATTGGGATCAACGGCCTGCTCCTGAATGTGCGAAAGGTGCCGGAGCGGGATCCTTAACCTTTTAAATTAGGAGTAAAATCATGTTCTATATTCTGGCAGTGGTATTCATAGGGCTATTTCTGGCAAGCGCCATCCGGGTTCTGAAAGAATACGAACGGGCTGTCATCTTCCGGCTCGGCCGTTTGATCAAAACCAAGGGACCCGGCCTGATTATCCTGATCCCCGTCATCGACAAGATGGTCAAGGTGAGTCTCCGGCTGGTGGCCATGGACGTGCCGAGTCAGGACGTCATCACCCGGGACAATGTCTCCGTCAAGGTTAACGCCGTGGTCTACTTCCGGGTCATGAATCCCAACAACGCCACGGTTGAGGTGGAGAATTACCTGTTTGCCACGTCACAGCTGGCACAAACCACGCTTCGAAGCGTATGCGGCCAGGTGGAACTGGATGAACTTCTGGCCGAACGGGACAAAATCAACACCCAGCTTCAAAATATCCTGGATAAACACACGGATCCCTGGGGCATCAAAGTGTCCACCGTGGAAGTCAAACACATCGATCTTCCACAGGAAATGCAGCGGGCCATGGCCAGGCAGGCGGAAGCGGAACGGGAACGACGGGCCAAGGTTATCAACGCGGAAGGGGAATACCAGGCCGCCAACCGGCTGGCGGATGCGGCGGAGATTATTCAGAAATACCCCGAGGCCCTTCAGTTAAGGTATCTGCAGACCGTGAAAGAAATATCCGCAGAAAGCAATTCCACCACGCTTTTTCCCATCCCCATCGATCTCTTGACGCCCTTTATCAAGAAAGGGCAGGAAAAAGAGTGACGGCGTATTGCATTTTTCAGGCCGGATGTGCTAAAAGGATTTTTTATTCAGCTTATCCGATTATTTAAATCTAGGAGAACAGGAAAATGGCAGAAGAGATTAAAGAAGAAACCAAACCCACGGTGCCGGAATTCAAGAAGCCATTGGTTAAAATGACAGCGGTGGAACTAAAAGAGGTGGCCATGGAAATTCCCGGCGCCGTCGGGGTGACCGCCATGCTGAAAGTAGATTTACTTTCCCTCATCAGAGAATATTACGGCCTTGAAGACGAGACTGTTGAAAAAAAGAAAAAAGCCAAGAAAGTCAAGGTTAAGACAACCGTCAAAGAGCTGAAAACCAAGATTATCGAATTGAGGGATAAAAAAACAGACGTCCGTGAAGCAGGTGACCCCAAGCAGATCAACAAACTCCGAAGACGAATCAACCGCCTGAAAAAGCAGACCCGAAAAGTCGCTCAAGTATGATCTTCACTTTTAATGAGCAGGCATTGGGGGCCTTCGGGCTCCTTGTCTGCTTTTGTTTTATTTGAGGGAAGAACTTGTCTAAAACCGTGGCAATCGTACCCGCTGCCGGCGCCGGGGTTCGGATGGGTGGCGATCGCGCCAAACAATACCTTCATCTGGAAGACCGACCCATCCTGGCGGTAACCCTGGAAGCATTGCAAGAGTGCGTCATGTTGGATGCCATTGTTCTGGTGGTGCCGGCAAAAGATGTGAATTACTGCCAAAAGGAAATCGTCCTAAAATTCGGTATTTTCAAGGTCGAAAACGTGGTACCGGGGGGTAAACTGAGACAGGACTCGGTCCGAATGGGTCTTGAATCCTTAAAAGGGCGGTATGATCTCGTTTTGATTCACGATGGGGTTCGCCCCATGGTCGAACCGGACCTGGTGGAAGCGGTCATCCGGACAGCCTTGAAGCATCGTGCCGCCATTGCCGCCCTTCCCGCCAAGGAAACCGTCAAATCGGTCAACAACCACCGTCAGGTGACCGGCACCTATGACCGGACTAAAGTCTGGATGGTTCAAACACCGCAGGCTTTCTATTATGAAGACATCCTGAAAGCCCACCGGGAAGCCCTGGCAAATGGATTGACCGAAGCCACCGATGACGCCTTTCTGGTTGAAAAACTGGGCATACCGGTCAGGGTGGTACAAGGGTCGGAAAAAAATATCAAGGTGACCACGCCCCATGACCTGGCGCTGGCACAATTTCTATTGCGACTGGAGCATTCCGGTTGAAAAATCATGAACATCAGAATCGGTACCCGGGGCAGTAAACTGGCCCTCAGACAGAGCGAGTGGATCAAGGAGCAACTGGAAATGCGTCACTCCGGTATCCGCGTCGATCTGATAAAAATCAAAACGACCGGGGACAAAATCCTTGACACGCCATTGAGCAAAATCGGTGGTAAAGGACTTTTTGTCAAGGAAATCGAAGAGGCTCTCCTTGAAAGCCGGGTCGATGTGGCGGTTCACAGTATGAAGGATGTGCCCGCACAATTGCCAAAGGACTTGATGCTTTCCACTTTCCCCCCGCGGGAAGATCCTTCGGACGCCCTCATTGCCCAAGGAGAGTACCTTCTGGATCAATTGCCGAAAGGCGCCAAAGTGGGGACCAGCAGCCTGAGGCGAGGGGCACAGCTGCTTCATTTTCGACCGGACCTGAAACTGGTTCCATTGCGGGGAAATGTGGATACGCGGCTTAACAAGTTGAAATCAGGGGGCCTCCAGGCCATTGTTCTGGCAACAGCGGGCCTCAACCGCCTGGGACTTTCCGATATGATTACCCAGACCATCCCCTTCCACCAGTTGCTGCCGGCCGTTGGCCAGGGGGCGCTGGGGCTTGAAGTGAGACGTGGGGATCATGAAACCATTGGGCTGCTCGATTTTTTAAACCATACGGATACCCGAACAGCGGTAACGGCCGAAAGGGCTTTTCTCCAAACCCTTGAAGGGGGTTGCCAGGTACCCATCGCAGGGTTTGCCCGCATCAATGGAGACACCCTCTCCTTTGAAGGCCTGGTGGCGGAACTGGATGGGTCAAAGATTTATAAGGAAACCGTGACCGGTAGTCGGGATGAGGCTGAAGCCATGGGCATTGCGGCAGCTCGGAACCTTCTGGCCTCGGGCGCGGGAGATGTTTTGAGAAGGCTTTATGAGGGATCTGATGGATAGGCAGGACGTAAAGCAAGGCAAAGTATATCTGATCGGGGCCGGACCCGGAGACCCGGGGTTAATGACCCTTAAGGGGAAAGACATCCTTTGTGAGGCGGATGTGATTATTTACGACTATCTGGCCAACAAGCGCTTCCTTGAATACGCAAAACCCCAGGCTGAATTGATCTATGTGGGAAAAAAGGGCGGCGACCACACCATGGGTCAGGCCGACATCAACCGGTTGATCGTTGAAAAATCCAAATCGGGTAAAAGCGTTGCACGCCTTAAAGGAGGGGACCCCTTTATTTTCGGCCGGGGGGGCGAAGAAGCCCAGGAGTTGGTGGCGGACGGCGTGCCCTTCGAGGTCGTGCCGGGCATTACATCGGCCATTTCGGTGCCTGCATACGCCGGCATCCCCCTGACACACCGGGATTACACGGCCACGGTGGCCTTTGTCACGGGCCATGAAGACCCTTTCAAAGAAAAATCGAACATTCACTGGAACAAACTGGCCACGGGGGTGGGTACCCTGGTCTTTCTCATGGGAGTGGGCAATTTGAAGAAAATTGCTGAAAACCTAGTGCATCACGGCAGGTCCTCGGATACCCCCGTGGCGGTCATCCGCAGGGGCACGGTGGCCGAACAGGAAGCCATTACGGGAAATCTTGAGAACATCGCAGAACGGGTGGCAAATGCGCGATTGCGCCCACCGGCCATTATTGTCGTGGGGGATGTGGTGGGGTTGCGGGATGAACTGAACTGGTTTGAGACCAAACCCCTCTTCGGAAAACGCATTGTGGTCACCCGGGCCCGGGAACAGGCCAGCGGGTTCCTTCAAGAACTCGCATCTCTCGGTGCGGATTGCATCCAGTTCCCCACCATTGAAATCATCTCTCCCGACAGCTGGGAACCCCTGGACAAAGCCATTTCCGACCTGGAATCCTACCAGTGGTTGTTGTTCACCTCGGTCAACGGCGTAAAATATTTCCTTCAAAGGCTCCATTCTTTGGGAAAAGATGTTCGGGATCTGAAAGGCATAAAGATCGGCGCCATCGGGCCCAAAACCGCCGACCAGTGGCATCAATTGGGCATCAAACCGGACCTGATCCCCGATGAATATCGGGCCGAAGCGGTGGTGGAATCCTTCAAGAAATGGAACACCCAAGGGGTTCGCATCCTTGTCCCAAGAGCTGCCAAGGCCAGAGAAATTCTGCCCGACCGACTGCGGGAAATGGGCGCCCGGGTAGATGTGGTGGATGCCTACAGAACCATCAGTCCAAAAGCTGATACCGCCGGGATACGTGATATGCTGGAAAAGGGGAGCATCGATATGGTCACCTTCGCCAGTTCTTCCACGGTCACCAATTTTGTCAAAATGTTTGATTCCCGGGAGGAATTAGCCAATAAGTGGATGAAACGCGTTTCCGTGGCCTGTATTGGTCCCATCACGGCGGACACCGCCAGGGAACAGGGATTTTCCGTGGACCTGATGCCCGCGGATTACACCATTGAAGCCCTGACCCGGGCCATCACGGATTTCTTTACAGCTTAATCTGCATTGAGCGAGAAAACCGTTGAAATTGGTTAATACAACCATAGAAAAACAATGGGACGACATCTAATCCTTTTTCTTTGCACCCAATCGCAACAATTCAGTCTAAGTTATGAACCTATTTTCACGTTTTCTCGTCCATAAAAACCGGCATATGCTGTCGTACCGCTTGCTGCTGTACATTCTACTCTGCAGCTCGTTCTTTGCTTTGCTTTCAAGTGCCGTACAACTGTATTTCTCTTACCGAACGGATTTAGAACCCGTAAAAAGCAACATTAACTTCATCAATGATAATTACACCAAAGACATTGCAGCGAGTGTCTATTCGGGGAATAGTAAGCAATTAAAGATTCTGCTGCTCGGCGCGCTTCAACTCAAACATATAGAATATCTTGATGTTAGAACGTTGAAGATTTCAAAAGAATTCATCGCTTTCGAAGGTAATCCAAATGTTCGGGAAGGCATTGTCCGAAAATTTCCTCTAGAACACCAAGTTTCATCCGGCGAGAAAATCCCCCTTGGCACACTAACCGTAGCAGCCAGCATAGAAGGCCTTTATCATCGTCTTTGGGAGAGGACCACGATTCTCCTTATCACAAACGCTCTAAAAACATTTTTTGCCTCGTTTTGCATTCTTTTAATTTTTCAAATAATGTCGACGCGTCATTTGGGAAAACTGGCGAGTTTCTCGAGAAGCTTGGATCTGAATAAATTGGATCAAGCTTTAGTTTTAAATCGCAAAAAACCGCGAGAAGGTAAGACGGATGAATTGGATCAAGTCGTCATCGCGTTTAATGATATGCTTGGAAGAATAAGAGGTGATGTCACCGCCATTAAACAGGCGGAAAAGAAACTCAGGAGGAGTGAACAGCGATACCGAATATTGGTCGAAACCATGAACGATAGTCTTGCGGTCATAGACCAACATGGCTTGATTGTTTACGTTAATGATAAATGTTCTGAAATGTTGGGATATACAAAAGATGAACTCATCGGACGTGCATTTATCGAATTTTTTGACGATTTCAGTCAGAATATATTTAAAGAACAATTTTCTTTGAGAAAAAAGGGGGAGGAGAAAGGATTTTATGAAGCTTCGCTTCTACGCAAATCCCAAGAGAAGTTTCATGCTATAGTGTCAAGCACCCGCATTCTTGATTCTGATGGGCATTTTACCGGCTCTTTCGGGGTGATCACGGATATCACACGTCGTAAACAAATGGAACTGGAACTTAAAAGTGCATTCTCGAAGATAAAGCAGCTGAAAGACCGCTTGGAAGTGGAAAACATCTATCTAAGAGAGCAGATCGAGCCCAAATACACTCATGCGGGGATCATTGGGCAATCTGATCCCTTGAAATCCGTTTTGCGTCAGTCGGAGCAGGTGGCCGAAACGGAATCCACTGTGCTCCTCTTAGGTGAAACCGGCACCGGAAAAGAATTGATCGCCCACACGATTCATAACCTAAGTTCGCGCAAAGGCCGGCCAATGGTAAAGGTAAACTGTGCAGCCCTGCCTTCCACTCTCATAGAAAGTGAATTGTTTGGTCATGAAAAAGGCGCCTACACCGGGGCCATATCAAAACAGCTCGGGCGTTTTGAAATAGCCGATGGTTCCACAATCTTTTTGGATGAAATCGGTGAACTCCCCCTGGCGCTGCAAGGCAAATTACTCCGGGTCCTCCAGGATGGTAAATTCGAACGGTTAGGCAGTTCTAAAACCATTCAGGTGGACGTACGGGTCATTGCCGCCACGAACAAAGATCTTAACAGGGCGGTTCGGTCGGGTAGTTTCCGGGAAGATCTCTATTACCGCTTAAACGTTTTTCCTATTTCCATACCATCTTTACGTGAACGTTCGGAAGACGTTCCGCTGCTGGCCCGGGCATTCATCAAGGAATTTGAAGAGACAATGGGCAAACGGATTGAGACAATTCCTCAAAAAAACATGGCGGCGATGCAATGCTATCCTTGGCCCGGTAACATCAGAGAGCTTAGGAATGTCATCGAACATGCCATGATCATCAGCAAAGGCAAAACCCTTAACGTACAACTGCCTGGACTAGGCGATACCGGAAAGCAGCAAACCCTTACACTTGAAGATGTCGAGAGAAAGCACATCTTAAATATATTGCAGAAAACAGGCTGGCACATCAAAGGCAACAAGGGGGCTGCGGAAATTTTGGGGCTTAAATCGTCCACGCTTCATTCAAAGATGAAGAAACTCGGCGTGAAGCGCCAGGCCAATTCGGACGATATTTCGTCCAACGGGCGAAAAGCCAACCGGTAACACTCGCCACCAATCCCTGAATCACCCACCACCACCTTCCAAAATAGGCTAATCATTAAAGCAACCTGGCGCACTTTCCGGGTTGCTTTTTCTGTTTTGGCACAAATCCCGCAGTACGTATTCGAAGAAAATCTACGGATTAAAAAGAAGCAGAGAAAAACATGATCTTACCCTGTGATCAAAAATAATTCAATTTTTACAAAATCCAGTTCTTTGGCCGTACGAACAATCCTTAATGCATAACAGAATTCATGCTCCAACATAACGATTTTATATTAATCAGAGGCTTGGAGGAACAAATCAAAATGCTAAGTGTTGATAACATTGAGCTTACATATAATGACGTCATTCTTGCGGTCAAAGGGGTCTCTTTGAAGGTTCCGGAAGGACAAATTGTTGTTCTGCTCGGACCGAACGGAGCAGGAAAAAGTACCGTATTGAAATCCATTTCGGGTGTATTGAAGTCCCAGGAAGGAAAAATAGAAAGCGGCACCATCACTTACCACGGAAAAAACCTTAAGGGCATCAGCGCGGAAAAAATTGTAAAGATGGGGATTTGTCAAGTGCCGGAGGGCAGAAGGATATTCTCCGATCTTACCTGCTATGAAAACCTGAGGGCCGGTGCATTTACGCGACGAGGCGGCAAAGAGATCAAAGCGGATCTTGACCAGGTTTTTAAGTACTTTCCAGCACTGGTTGAGCGAACAAACGTTAAATCGGGTTACCTTAGCGGTGGGGAACAGCAGATGTTGGCGATTGGTCGCGCATTGATGAGCCGGCCGCGGCTGCTGCTGCTCGATGAACCGTCATTGGGTCTGGCACCGCTTCTGGTTAAAAGTATTTTTGACATTATCAAATATATCAATACGGAAACCGCTATTGCCATTCTCCTGGTAGAACAAAACGCCAATATGGCACTACAAATCGCAAAGCATGGCTATATCATGGAAAATGGAAGAATTGTTATGGATGACCCTTGTGAAAAACTGCGCAAGAATGAAGACGTCATGGAATTTTATTTAGGCATCACTGAGGAAGGGGGACAAAAAAGCTTTGCAGAAGTCAAACACTATAAGAGAAGAAAAAGATGGTTATCCTGAAAAGTTCCCCGGGGCAAATGCGCAACTGACGGTACGGAATTTAACCTTACGCTTTGGCGGCATCAATGCGCTGTTGGATGTGGATTTTCAGGTCAATAAAGGCGAAATTTTCTCAATTATAGGCCCCAATGGCGCAGGAAAAACATCCATCTTTAATTGTCTAAGTGGTCTTTATGTGCCCCAAAAAGGCAAGATTGTATTTGAAGGGACTGATTTGACTTCTTTAAGTCCCCATAAAAGAGCCGCCTTGGGTTTGGCCCGGACCTTTCAGAATATCGAATTATTCAGAAAAATGACGGTACTGGACAATATTTTGCTGGGAAGACATATTTTCTTGAAAAGCGGCGTTTTTTCAGGAGGTGTTTTTCTGGGGAAAACCTGTAAAGAGGAAATCAAAAATCGTCTGGAAGCTGAAGAAATAATTGATTTTTTAGAGATTGAATCCATTCGTACAAAAGTCGTTGGAGAACTTCCCTATGGGCTGCAAAAAAGAGTAGAACTCGGAAGAGCATTGGCCATGCACCCCAAGCTTTTACTCTTGGACGAGCCCGCAGCAGGCATGAACCTCGAAGAGACGGAAGATATCGTCAGGTTTGTTCTGGATGTTAATGAGGAATGGGAAACAACCATCGTTTTAATCGAACATGACTTGCGCGTTATTATGGATATTTCAGAAAGGATCATCTGCATTGATTTTGGTGCCAAAATCGCCGACGGTCTTCCCAAAGAAATACAATCGCACCCAAAGGTCATCGAAGCATATCTCGGTGAAGACGTTTAAGATAACCTGATCCTCACAAGGAATTACACCATGGAAAACCGGACCATTCCCAAACTCCTTAGAACCTCCGCTGAAAAATTCGGCGATAAAGTGGCTCTCAGAGAAAAGGATTTGGGCATCTGGCAAAACATTACCTGGCAACAATACTATGAAAAAGCAGAAAAATTTGGTCTGGGGCTTCTGGCACTTGGACTGAATAAGACGGACAAGATCTCGGTTCTTTCTGAAAACAACCCGGAGTGGCTCTACGCTGACGTGGGGGCACAATCTGTCCGGGGTATCGTAGTCGGGATTTACCCCACCAATGTTGCGTCACAAGTTGAATATATACTCGAACATTCTCAGTCCAAGTTCTGTATTGTCGGAGATCAGGAACAGACGGACAAGGTCTTGGAAGTAAAAGATCGGCTTCCAGAACTTAGAAGGATTATTGTCATCGATATGAAAGGATTGAGGAAATATCACAACCCTTTGATTATGAGTTTTGATGATGTGATTCAGTTGGGAGAAGACCTGAAGGAAAAAAAGCCTGAATTATTCGAAGCAATGGTCGATAAAACCGATCCCGAGGATACGGCGCTCATGGTGTATACGTCCGGCACCACGGGAAAACCCAAAGGGGCCATGATTTCCCAGCGCAATGCCATCGCAAGTGCTCGAAATTTCCTGGATGCTACCCCGCTCAAAGAAGATGACATCATCGTCTCATATCTACCGCTTTGTCATATTGCCGAGCGGAGTTTTACCGTTCTCTACCCTTTACTGGTCGGTGGCATCACCGTCAATTTTGCGGAAAGTATCGAAACGATTCAGGATAACATTCGGGAAATTGCTCCGACCGTTTTTTTCGCTGTTCCGAGAATCTGGGAAAAAATGCAATCCGGACATATTATGCGAATGCGCGATGCGACCTGGCTAAAACGATGGGTCGATCGCTGGTGCTTAGGAAAAGAAAGACAAATTTACAATATTGAAAACAATGGGAAAAGCGTCGGTGGGTATTGGAAACTGATGCGCCTTTTTTGCCACATGATACATGCCTACCCGCTGCAAAAGCACTTTGGGCTGAACAGGGTCGTTTATGCTTATACGGGTGGGGCGCCCACTCCGCCTGAAGTGGTCATTTTTTTCCGTTCCCTGGGCATAAAAATTCGGAATCTCTACGGCTCAACCGAATGCACCGGGATCTGCAGCGTTCATCAAGGGGATGACATCAGGACGGATACCGTGGGTCCCCTTGCGCCCGGCGTGGCGTTGAAAATTGCCGATGATGGTGAATTGATTTTCAAAACGGATGGCGTGTTTCAGGGATATTATCGAGCGCCGGAAGCAACTGCCGAAACTGTCAAAAACGGGTGGTACTATTCAGGAGATGTGGGAGAAATAACGCAAGATGGCCATCTGAAAATAACCGACAGGAAAAAAGATATCATCATCACATCGGGTGGAAAAAACATATCACCCCAGGAAATTGAAAACGAATTCAAAGCAAGCCCCTATATTAAAGATGCCGTTGTCATTGGAGACAGACGGAAATATTTAACGGCATTGATTTTGATTGAATACGATAATATGGGGAAATGGGCTGAAAGCAATCGTATTTCCTATACCACCTTCAAGGATTTATCTCAAAAATCGGAAGTTTTTAAAATGGTCTCCGAGATCACGGAAGACGTCAATGAAAAATTTGCACAAGTCGAAACCATAAAGAAATTCAGCATTCTCGATAAGGAGCTGGATCAGGATGATGATGAACTAACCGCAACACAAAAGGTTCGGAGAAATATTGTCGAAGAGAAGTATAAAGATCTCATAGATCAGATGTACCACTCGCGTTAAAGGAGGAAATAATGTTTTCTGATACCCTGACAAATTTATTCCAGCTGACGCTAAGCGGGCTTGCGGTTGGGAGTATTTATGCGGTTGTCGCCCTTGGTTTCGTCATCCTTTATAAGGCAACGGATATTTTCAACTTCGCCCAAGGGGAATTAATGACCCTGGGCGCCTTTATCGGGTACTTTTTCATTGTCCAACTCCATATCCCTATCTTTTGGGCGTTCCTGCTGACCTTTGTCACAACGGCCCTGATCGGTTTGGTTATTGAGGAGTTGTTCTTCAGACCCATGGTCGGAGAACCCATCTTCTCGGTCATCATGGTAACGGTGGGGCTGAGTATCTTTTTAAAAGGGTTCATTGGCTTTTCCTGGGGAAGCATGATTAAAAAATTCCCTTCCTTTGTTTCGGAGGAACCGATCCATTTTTCCGGCCTGGTGGTTTCCCCCGGACACCTCGTCACCATCATAGCAGCGGGCATCCTGATCCTTATTTTCGCGATCTTTTTCAAGTTTTCATCCATGGGAATCGGTATGAGAGCGGTTGCCAATGACCAGGATGCATCAATGCTCGTGGGCATCAGCGTGCGGAAAATCTTTGGATTGTCCTGGATTATTTCCGGGATCGTGGCTGCGATTGGGGGCATTTTACTGAGCAATATCACTTACCTTCACCCATCATTAAGTTCCGTGGGGATAAAGGTATTCCCGGCGGTTGTTTTAGGAGGTTTAGACAGCATCGCGGGTGCCATTGTAGGGGGACTGATTATTGGGGTCGTGGAAAATATTGCCGGAGGATATCTTGGCGGCGATGTAAAGGAGATCACATCATTTGTTATCTTAATTGCCATTCTGATGATTAAACCTTACGGCCTTTTTGGAAAAGAAGAAATAGAGCGCGTTTAGTATTAGGGGGGCAGCATGAGAAGCGGGGATTACAACACAACCTATAAAGAGGAAATATCAATATTTCAAACTTCATTCGTGAAGTGTTGTGTCGGAATTTTTATTGTTGCCCTTGTTGGTTTCGTTTTGGTAGCGGACAATTACTTTGTTTATATCGTGAACCTGTGTTTGATTGCAACCATTGGTGCACTGGGTCTTAACATACTGACCGGACTGACAGGGCAGATCTCTATCGGCCATGCAGCATTTCTGGCAATCGGTGCATATGCCAGTGCCATATTGGTGAAATATGGTTTTCCATTCTTCTTGGCGCTGCCCCTCTCCGGCCTGATTGCCACGGTATGCGGTTTTGTGGTCGGAATACCTTCCTTGAAATTAAAAGGGTTATATCTGGCGATTACGACGTTTGCCTTCGGCTTTATTGTAGAGCATGTGGCCAATATGTGGGTCAGCCTTACCAACGGCGCAAACGGCATGATGGTTCTCCCGGCCAGCATTTTCGGAATATGTTTTGATACGGATCACACCTTTTTCTTCCTCGTTTTCCCCATCACGGTCCTGGCCGTAATATATGCCAGAAACCTCGTCAGATCAAAGCTGGGCAGAGCCTGGATCGCCATAAGGGATAGAGACCTGGCGGCTGAGACCATGGGCATCGATTTGTGCCGCTATAAGCTGTCCGCCTTTGCTTTAAGTTCCTTTTATGCCGGCATCGCCGGGGCGTTATATGCGCATTATATGCAATTTATAGGTCCGACCCATTTCGAACTTTATCTTTCCGTTCAATATCTGGCCATGATTATCATTGGCGGTTTAGGGTCCATATTAGGCTCCATATTTGGTGCGGTTTTCATGACGATTCTTCCGGAATTATTAAAATATCTGCCGGACTTATTCAGAGAAAGTTACCCGGTGATTGTACAAAGATTCGCCGATATCAATTTAATGCTCTACGGAACGATTATCATGTTTTTTGTCATCATCGAGCCTAAAGGGTTATACGGCATTTGGAATAACACGAAGGTCTATTGGAGGATGTGGCCTTATACACACTAAAATAATTTCTCCTTTGGGCTGCTGCTAAAAAGGACATGTGGTCGTTATGGCTTGGGGGAAAGAATGATATCAGCAAAGGAAATGCTTCAGAGGTTTTGGGAGCACAATATCAACTCATTTAATTTAAGGAGACCGCTATGAAGAAACAAATCGTGATCGCAGCATTATTCTCATTCTTTCTGATCATCATTTCAGGACCGGGCAATGCTATTGCCAAAAGCAAGACGCCGGGGGTAACAAAGGAAAAAATCGTCATTGGCTGCATCTCTCCCTTAACAGGGCCCATTGCCATGGTCGGCGTTGCCATTGCCGACGGCGCAAAGGACTATTTTAACCACACCAATGATCAGGGCGGCATTAATGGCAGAAAATTTAAATTTATAGCGGAAGATGGCAAGTATGAACCGCCAACCGCCATGGCAAGTTTAAAGAAACTGGTTGCCAGGGATAAAATATTCGCCCTCAGTTCCACATCCGGAACGCCGATCACTGCCGCATTAACGCCCAGCATTGAAAGAGAAAAACTGCCTTCTTTTTGCACCATTTCGGCGGCCAGTATATTTTCACCCAAACCACCGCCGCATATTTTTTCATTCGGCCCATATTATTCAGAGAATATGATTTACAATATCGAATACATCCTGTTTACGCTAAAAGCAAAGGCCCCTAAACTGGCCATTTTCTACCAAGACGACGAGTTCGGAATGGAAGGCTACAGGGGATTCAAGGCGGCGGTGGATAAATATGGTCTTAAGGTTGTGGCCAAGGAAAAATACAGCAGGGGCGCCATTGATATCAGTTCACAAATTCACAATATAAAGGCTGCAAAACCCGATTTTCTTTTGGCCACGAGTATTCCGTCCACCACCATCATGCTTTTAAAAGAAGCCAAAAAGGTTGGGTTGGATATTCCGATCATTGCGGTTGCCAATACGAGATTTGAGCAAGTCATCAAAGTAGCGGGAAACGCTGCCAAAAATTTTTACGTCACTGAATACACGGCGCTGCCGGGTGATAAAAATGCGCCGGGCATGGAAAAACTCATGGAGATTTGGAACAAAAACAATCCGGCCGATACGATTCCGTCTCGATATTACGTCCTTTCCCAGGTTTGCGCCATGATCATGGTCAAAGCAATGGAAATGTGCGGAGATAATCTAACGAGGGACGAATTCATACGTGTGGTTGAATCGATCAAAAACTTTAAAACCGGCGGCATTACCGGAGAAATTTCATATTCAAAAGGTGATCATTGCCCCCTGACGGCCATGCGCATCGTAAAAGCAAATCCCAAAACAAACCGGTACGAAGCCGTTACCGATTGGGGAATAACCAAACTGAAAATAAGAAACAATTAGTTTGTGTCCGCCCACGAATGAGAAAATTTGTTCGAGTTCAAGGAAGGCGAAAATTGTAACCGCAGGAATACATGGAAGTATTTCGAGGATTACAATTTTAGTCTGACGCCGAAATCGGGCAAATTGGCCATTTGTGGATGGGCACTAGTTCTTTGCCTTCCTCTCATATGAGCCGGCCGAACCTCGTGTGAGAGGAAGAAGGATAAAAAAATGGGCTTAGAAGATACACTTGAACTATTGGAACAAAAACGCCGCGAGTTTCTCCAGATGGGCGGCGTTCTGAAAGTCAAAAAACAGCATACCAAGGGACGGTTCACGGCTCGAGAGCGCATTGAAAAACTTCTTGATCCCGGTTCTTTCATGGAAATGGGGCTTTTTGCCCATTCGGATTTTCCCGGCATGGAAAACAGAACCCCGGCCGATGGTCTCATATGCGGCTATGGCCTGATTAACAGCAGAAGGGTGGCGGTCATCGTTAACGACTTCACGGTATTGGCTTCCAGCAACGCTAAGGTCAACCTGAAGAAACTCCTCGCCTTCAAACGACAGGTCAAGGAAAAAATCCAGGTGCCCCTCATATTCCTCGGAGAAGCGGGGGGTGCGCGCATGCCCGACTGTCAGGGGTCCAAAGGGGTCTGCGAGTTGACCGGGAACGATTCGGAAGGGCTCCGACCGGAATACACGCACTTCAGAGGCCAGCCGTTTATATTCGCCGCCATGGGGGAATGCTATGGAGTAGCCGATTTTCAAGCCAATCTGGCGGACTTTGTGGTGCAGGTCAAAGGAAGTGCGATTTCCGTATCGGGACCTCGAGCCCTGGGAAGGGCCATTGGCCAGAATTACAGCGGCGAGGAGATGGGTGGTTGGGAAGTTCATTCAAAAATAACCGGCTTAGCCGATAAAATCGCGGAAAATGAAGAAGAATGCTTTCAAATTATCCGAGAGTATCTGGACTACATGCCGAACAATCATACTGAAATTCCTCCGGTCAGAGTTGTACCCGATGGTTCAGGGGAGGGACTGAACAGTATTCTCGACATACTTCCCGAAAACCGAAGGCGGGTTTACGACATGCACCGAATTGTCGAGTGTATTGTAGACGGTGGGAAGTATTTTGAACTGAAATCTGAATTCGGCGATATGCTGATTACGGCCCTGGCGCGAATTGGCGGAGAGGTCGTGGGGGTCGTTGCGAGTAACCCAATGGTAAACATGGGGGCCACGGATACGGACGCTTTGGATAAAATGATAAGCTTTTTCTGCTTGTGCGACTCCTATAACATTCCGCTTATTTTTCTGCATGATACGCCGGGGCACATGGTGGGGAAAGATGCTGAAGCCAAGCGGGTGGGAGGCAAAGTGGTGAATGCACTTCAGTGCTTGTTCCAGGTGACCGTGCCCAAAATCGCCATCATTGTGCGTAAAAGCTATGGTCAGGCCACGGTCAACATGGGCGGCATGGGCGCCGGGCCTGATTTTCTGGCGGCGTGGCCAACCGCTGAAATCGGTTTCATGGACCCCCTGATTGCGGCCGATGTGGTCTACGGAAATTTTCCTGAAGACGAACGTGCGGCATTGTTGGAAAAGATGATTGGCGACAATTCCCCGTATCCTGCAGCCGGTGCTTATTACATCCAGGACATCATAGATCCTAAAGCAACTAGAGATTATCTTATCAAGGTGCTACGCATCGTTCGTGATTCCAAGAACAGGGGATTAAGCGAACATCGTCTCGCAAACTGGCCTACCAATTTCTAGCGCAAGAATACAAAAGAGAGGTTGCGTAAATGACTTGGAAAAATGAAGTTGAGGAACTTGATTATAGAAGAAATCTGGCCTACGGGATGGGAGGGAAAAAAAACGTCAAGAGGCAGCACGACCAAGGCAAACTGACGGTACGGGAACGGATTGAAGCGTTTCTGGATTCCAACTCATTTTTAGAACGGGGGGTCCTGGCTGGAGAAGCGACCTACGAAAAAAATAGAATGGTCAGTTTTACGCCGTGTCCCATTCTCATTGGGTTGGGAACAGTAGACGGTCGGAAGATCACTTTACTTGCGGATGATTTCACCATAAGGGGCGCCTCGGTTGGGGATATGTACAAGGCAAAACTCGCATACATCATGAAAATGGCAAGAGAATTAAGGATGCCGATGGTCAGATTGTTGGACGGAGCGGGCGGTACGATCAAAGAAATTCTCAAATTCGGCTATGTCAAATTCCCGACCCTTCCGGATCATGCGATGAAAGATCTGGTCAACATCATGGCCATGGTGCCGATTGTTTCCGTTGCGTTGGGACCCACAGCCGGATCTGGAGGACTGCTTATGGTTTCATCCCATTTTTCGGTTATGGTAAAAGAGCGATCTCAGGTATTTACAGGAGGCCCTGCTTTGGCGAATCAGGCCTTTGGCCAGCACATCACCAAAGAAGAACTGGGCGATTACAAAATTCACACGCGGGTCAGCGGCGTGGTGGACAACGAAGCTGAAAGTGAGGAAGATGCCTTTCGGCAAGTCAAAACATTCCTATCGTACATGCCGTCCAATGTTTGGGAAATGCCGGAAAGAAAGCATCAGAAAAAGGACGACCCCCAACGTCGGGAGGAAGAACTCCTTTCCATCATACCTCGAAATCCTCGCAAGCCATACGATGTCCGACGCATCCTGACGCATATATTTGATCGGGATTCCTTGTTTGAGATTGGTCAGAACTGCGGTAGAGCCCAATTTACCGCCCTGGCCCGCCTGAACGGGTATCCGGTAGGCGTCCTTGCAAATGATTCCAGATATTGGGGGGGATCATTCGGCTGGGATGTTGCAGAAAAATTTCAACGTTTTGTGGATATGTGCGATACGTTTCACCTTCCCATTGTCAACCTGGTAGACCAACCCGGATTCCGTATCGGCAAGGAAGCAGAGATACAGGGAACCATTCGAAAAGGCGTCCGGGCTGTTTTCTCCGTTTATCAAGCCTCTGTCCCATATGTTGCCGTATACATACGAAAGGCCTATGGCGTGGCCGGGGGGAGCCAGGAAGACTACAGCGGATTAAATTGGCGCTACTTCTGGCCGTCCGCAAACTGGGGTAACATCGTAGTGGAAGGAGGTGTTTATGCGGCCCACCGGGCGGAAATAGAGGCATCGGATGACCCGGAAGCCTTATTGGATGAATTGGAAGAAAAATACCGGGCCTTCGCATCCCCTTTTCGATCGGCTGAGGCATTTGATATTGAAGATGTTATCGATCCCCGAGATACTCGCCCTCTCCTATGCAAATGGGTTGAAATGGGGTATAGCGTTGAGCAACAGCGATTGGGCATGAAATCCAGAGGGATTAGATGCTGAATCGATCACCCGCCTCCCAACACATCACAAAAAAATTCGAAGAAATTTTTGTTTTTTGTTCGATTCCTCATTATGATGTACACCATTGACAATCATCAAAAAAAGGAGATATCGAATGTATGATGTAATTATCAAGAATGCCAGTATCCCCCAGGGAGACAGAACCCACAAAACCAACATTCTGATCCAAGATGAAAAAGTCGCCGGGTTCATGGACAGTCTTGATGGCATTGAAGGAAACAGAAAAGGGGACAGATTTATTTTTTGTCTTTCTTCGGCCGCCCAGGACCACGCAATTCAATCCGACGTCCCAACTTTTCGGAAATCTCTTGGGTAATTTTCTTACGGATATTAATTGCCCTCGTTGAGTCGCCTCTCTGATCAACTTCCAGCCCTCCGCCGGCACGGTTTTCCGGAGCCATCGCCTATACTCTTCCGCTCTCTCATCTGTTCTCTTGCCAAGGCTCATATAGAAAGGATCGAAATTCAGGGCACTGGTTCAGTTGAATAGGTGTTAAAAGCATTTTAAGTTAAACAAGTTATATCAATTGTGCGCTGAAAAGTTTTTCGGGGGTGAGACCGCTTTCTATCACCCCTAAGCTAACCGCAGGTACTTC
>Ga0207996_1000026_pt1 | contig 142806 bp, 103 predicted proteins | sample AntAceMetag02UKG_FD_184773 | JGI IMG/M metagenome (GOLD analysis project Ga0207996, IMG submission 184773) | Saline lake microbial communities from Ace Lake, Antarctica - Antarctic Ace Lake Metagenome 02UKG (SPAdes) (version 2) | ecosystem: Environmental > Aquatic > Non-marine Saline and...
ACTGATAACCTGTTCATCAACCATTGCTGAGGTTCATAATCCCATTGAGCATATTTCAGTATTCCATCAGAATATTGTAGTAATCTGTCGTAACGAGGTACAGCAGAGGTTTGTGTCAGGTATAAGCTATATTCCCAATCCACATGCTCACTATATCTGTGCAGAACCTTCGTCATCATACTTATTTGATCATATCCTGAGAAACGCTGAACATTAGGATCTGAATTTTGAATAATTGTATCGTTGCCGTCAATAAAATCCACATATTCAGGCCTCTGATTGTAGTCGTTATGCATATTACCCATTCGTAGATCATCAAACTTACTGTAGGAAATATTCGCCATTAAAGCCCACTTATTATTTGATAAATTAAAATTTCCATGAAGAGTTCTTTCAAAATCAGCAGTTGACAATCTTGTCATAGCATTTCCATATCCAATCAATTTATCACCAGCAGAGAATTTAGGCTTAAGGGTATGAAAATCAATAACTCCACCTAGTGCATCACTTCCGTAGATATTTGTTCCCGGGCCAAAAATTACTTCAGCACTTTCAATGCTATTTGCATCAGCCTGTAGTACATTATGCAGGTTACCACTACGATAAATTGCATTATTCATCCTAACGCCATCAACCATCATCAGTATTTTGTTTGCAGCAAACCCTCTAATCATTGGGCTGCCACCACCTAGCTGGCTTTTTTGTACATAAACCTGATTTCCTGATGCTATCAAATCAGCAGATGTAGCAGGGTTATTAAATAAAATATCTTTGTTTTTTATCAGTTCAATTTTATTTGGGATTTCACTTGATTTAGTTTCCCACTTACTTGCTGACACTATTACTTCATCGAGGTTGATTAATTTTTCGTTTAGGGGTACTTTAAACTTGAGTTCTGAAATTGTGTTTTTGTATAGCGAGAGTGAATTATATGATGGATGCTGAAAGTGAATGTTCTCATTTTCTAGATAATCACTAATATCAGCAATACCCAGTGTGTTTGTTAGGCCCGTTTTAGTTTTGCTATCATTAAAAATTACTACATCTGATATTGGATTACCTGATTGTTGGTCAAACACAAAAATATTTTGTGAAACTACATTTGTTAGAGTAATTAAAAACACGGAAGTTAGTATGGCAAATTTCTTTAATTGCATTATTTTCAATTTGATATATCTAACTTTGATGTTGTTAATTATAATTTGAATCGGGGATCAAGCTGTTGGTTGTTGGCTATTGGCCTTTTCTAATTATTATTTCTTTTTTTGTTTAGCTGCATCTTCAAGTCTTTTCTGGAACGCCGATTTTTTCTTTGCCGGTTTCTTTTTATTCAGTTCTATTTTTGCTCGGAGTTTATCCTCATTTATTGCATATCTAAATACAAACATCTGGCCAAAGGTTATAATATTGGCAAGGAAATAATAGTAACTTAATCCTGATGCGTAACTGTTAAAAATTCCAAGGAACATTACCGGCATTAGATACATCATGGTTTTCATACCTGGCATTTGAGTAGATTGGTTAGCCATCATCTGATTGTTCAGGTATGTGTACATTATTGTTGAAACAGTCATTAACAATGTAAAAAGACTAACATGATCACCATAAAATGGGATATCCCAAGGTAAAGTAGCAATTGAATCGTAACTTGATAAATCGTGCGCCCAAAGAAAAGGTTGTTGTCTTAGCTCAATTGAAGCAGGAAAAAACCTGAACATAGCAAATAATATTGGCATTTGAAGAAGCATGGGAACACAGCCAGCTGCAGGGTTAGCACCGGCTTTTTTATATAATGCCATAACAGCCTGTTGCTTCTTCATGGAGTCTTCCTTCTTGGGGAATTTTTTACCTAGTTCATCTACTTCAGGTTTTAACACACGCATTTTAGCTGATGAATAATATGTTTTGTATGCTATTGGAAACAATAGTGTTTTTAGCATTATGGTTAATACAAGAATAACGATACCATAATTCCAACCGTAACCACCAAGCCAATCAAATGTTGGTATTACAATATATTCATTTATCCATGCTAGTATGAAAAACCCCCATCCAATTGGAATTTGACGTTCCAGTTCAAGATCGTATGCTTTAAGTGTGTAAAATTTATTTGGACCAAAATAAAATGAAAACGGAATGCTGGTGCTTCCCTTTAGATTAATTGGCAATTCAAAATCGGCCTGCATTGATTTGAGGTATCTGTCTGAACCCGGATTTTCTTTTTCAAATACCTTAAGCCTCCCGTTATTGAAAGAATTTTTTGCAATTAAGGTAGATGAAAAGAAACGTTGCTTAAATGAAACCCACTTTAGCTTTGTGGTAATTTGTTCCTCATCGTCATCAGTTTCGTCCATGTAATCAACTTCATCCTGATAGTATTTGTAATATATAGTTGATCCGTTAAATTGATCAATTGTTTTTTCTTGTTGTCTAAGATCAGCGTACCAGTTTAAATCAACAAAGCTGGAATTTGATGATATAACACCCTCCATGCCAACAATATTTATTGTGAAATCAATCATATAATTGTCGCCATTGAGAGTATATAAATATTCAATGTAGCTATTGTTATTCACAACTCCTTCAGTAGAGCCAATATATAATCGCATACTAAACGACAATGATTCAGTGCCGGAAACAACCATATGGGATTTTGCAAACTCATCAGGAGTGAAGTAAAAGTTTTCAGTATTTATTATTCTATTGTGTGAAAAGAATGATAATCCAAATTTTGAAGTTTCGGGATTGAACAGGATAACTGGCAGTGAATCATAAGTTTGATAATCTTTTAATTCAATGGTTTTAATATGTCCACCTTTATTACTAACTTCTATCTTAACGAGATCATTTTCAATGATGTATAATTGTTCATCACCAATAGCTGCATTTGCGAATACATCGTATTTATTTTGCAAGTCAGAAAATGTTTCGCGTTGTTCGTGTGTAATTTCAATTGCAGGAGCTTCAGGTTGTGATGATTGCTCCAGTACTTTAGTTGTACTTGCAAGTTCTTCGGCTTTTTGCCTTTGAATATGTGCTATTGAATCAGCTACATATTGTTGCTTTGCAAGTTCCTCTTCAGAAGGTGTCATCCAATAGGTATAACCAATCATTATTCCTGCTATGAGGATGAAGCCTAAAATTGAGTTTTTATTCATGCTATATTTTTTTTTCGGTTTATTCCCCTTATCAGGATAATAAGTTTGCAAATATATTGAGAATTATTAAATAACTGACAAATACTATGCCGCTAAGTTCAAGTTGTAAGTTGTAGATATTTAGGTGTATAGAAAGCGTTGCGTGTCATGTTTTTATTAAATGGAATTAAGTCATCATTATTTTTAAAAAAATATTTATCAAAAACACTTGACAACAGGTACAAAATGAAGTATATTTGTGATATTAAATTAATATCATAATAATATAAATATAATACTATGAAAAAAGAACATGAATTTTCACCAATATCTGGCTATTTAGCCTTATTTGTTATCTTTTTATTTATTGTACCACCTATACTGGCGATTATTTTTGTAAAAATGATTTGGATGATTGCATTGATTTTACTAGGGATATTTTTTATTGCAGGACTAGTTACTGTTAACCCAAATGAATCAAGTGTACTAGTGCTGTTTGGAGCCTATAAGGGTACAATTAAGAAGAATGGTTTTTGGTGGGTTAATCCGTTTTTCTCAAGAAAGAAAATATCTCTTAGAGCCAGAAATTTGGATAGTGAACCCATAAAAGTGAATGATAAAATTGGTAATCCGGTAATGATAGGTGTTGTTATGGTTTGGAAGGTGGATAATACATATAAAGCAGCATTTGATGTGGATGATTATGTACATTTTGTTGATATTCAGAGTGAAGCTGCTATCCGCAAGCTCGCAGGACATTATTCTTATGATAATTTTGAAGATGAGGATGCCAATATTACATTACGTGGAGGAGGAGAAGAGGTTAACCATATGCTCGAAGATGAAATTACTGAAAGACTTGCTATTGCAGGTATAAAAGTGATTGAAGCAAGGATTAATTACATTGCTTATGCTCAGGAAATTGCAGGGGCAATGCTAAAACGACAGCAGGCAACAGCAATTGTTGCTGCCCGATTTAAAATAGTTGAAGGTGCTGTTAGCATGGTTGAGATGGCTTTGGACGCACTCGAAAAAAAGAAAATTATTGAACTTGATGATGAAAAGAAAGCTACTATGGTTAGCAATTTGATGGTTGTTCTAACCTCTGATAAAGATGTTTCACCAATTGTGAATACGGGAACCATTTATTAATGTTTGAATATGTTTATTTCGGGATTTGAAACCCTGAACTATAAAGTTGCTAATCCTAAATCTGTCATTATTTCTAGCAATTTTATTCCCGAAGTAGCATGAGTAAAATGATAAAATGAAAAAGGTACTATTTCAAGAAGAACAAAAGTTTGGGTCTCGGTCTTTATACGTTAGTATGGGTGCTATTTATGCTATACCCGTTGTAATATTTTCAATAGCATTTTATTATCAATTTGTTCTAAAACAGCCATGGGGGGATAAACCAATGTCGGACTTAGGTTTATTAGTAACAGCATTGTTGATTTTTGTCGTTCTTATTATTTCATCTTTTCTATTGTTTAATTCAAAATTGGTTGTGGAGGTAACAAACGAAAATCTACATTTTACTTTTTGGCCTTATTTCAGAAAATCGATAAGTTATTCAAAATCTGATATTGAAAAGTATGAGATCCGAGAATATAAACCAATTAAAGAATATGGTGGTTGGGGTATGAAGCAAGGAAAAAAAGGAGTTGGAAAAGCTTATAATGTAAGGGGTAATATAGGTTTGCAACTATATCTACAAGACGGAAAGAAAGTATTGATTGGTACACAGAGGGGTGATGCATTTTTACGTGCAATAAATAAATTAATGGAGAATAAATAATAATGGCGAAAAAGAAAGCATTCGTACTTCGAGTTCAACCGGAAATGATGGCTGCACTTGAAAAATGGGCACAGGATGAATTTCGTAGTACTAACGGACAGATAGAATATATTCTAAATAATGCTCTGTTAAAAGCCGGAAGGAAGAAAAAGGTAAAGGAATAGTTTATGTGACTTGTTTTATAATCAACCTTTTTTACTCTTTTTATATTTAATAGCAGCCTTAATAAATCCAATAAATAATGGATGAGGTTCTTTAACAGTACTTTTGTATTCCGGATGAAATTGCACACCAATAAACCATGGATGGTTTTTTAACTCAATTATTTCAACAAGATCTTTGCCTGGGTTTATACCTGAAAGTTGCATACCGTTTTCAGTAAACCGATCTCTAAAATCATTATTAAATTCGTATCGGTGACGGTGTCTTTCAAAGATATCATGTGTTTTGTATTCACTAAAAGCTAATGAGTCCTTTTCCAAACTACATTCATAAAGTCCCAGCCTCATACTACCTCCAAGGTTGGTTACTTTTTTTTGCTCTTCCATGATGTCAATTACAGGATATGGCGTATTAGCATCAATTTCAGTAGTATGTGCTTTATCTAATCCTAATACATTTCTTGAAAACTCAATAGCAGCACACTGCATTCCCAAACAAATGCCCAAAAACGGAATATTGTTTTCACGAGCATATTTAATTGCATCAATTTTTCCTTCAATTCCTCGTCCTCCAAAACCAGGGGCAACAAGTATACCATTTAGTCCTGAAAGTTTTTCATTAACATTTGATGTGTTAATTTTTTCTGATTGAATACTCACAATATTTACTTTGTATTCATTTTCAACTCCTCCATGAACAAGTGCTTCATTTATTGATTTATATGCATCTTTAAGTTCAACATATTTTCCAATTAATCCAATGTTCACATTTCCAACCGGATTTTTCAGTCTATCTACAAATCTTTCCCAATTTTTTAAATCGAGTTTCTCAGGAATGGGTGTATTTGTTACGGACAATACCTCTATATCTAGTTTTTCTTCACGCATTAACAAGGGAACATCATAGATTGTGTGTGCATCAATTGATTCAATAACTGCAGTTGGTGAAACGTTACAGAATTGTGCAATCTTACGTTTAATGCCTTCATTGAGCGAATGCTCTGTTCTACATACAATTATATCGGGCTGAACTCCTTGTTCCAACATTGTTTTTACCGAATGCTGTGTTGGTTTTGTTTTAAGTTCACCGGCAGCTTTTAAGAATGGGACAAGAGTTAGGTGGACAACAGCACAATTGTTACCTAGTTCCCACTTCATTTGTCTAACAGTTTCAATAAAAGGAAACGACTCTATGTCACCAACAGTTCCACCTATTTCAGTAATTACAAAATCATATTTATGTGTTTGTCCTAATATTTTTATACTTCGTTTTATTTCATCCGTAATATGGGGTACTACTTGTACAGTTGTACCTAAATATTCCCCTTTTCGTTCTTTGCTTATTACATTTTGATAAATACGGCCCGTAGTTACATTATTTGCCTGCGAGGTAGGAGTATTGGAGAATCTTTCATAATGGCCTAGGTCGAGATCAGTTTCAGCACCATCATCAGTAACATAACATTCACCATGTTCGTATGGGTTTAGCGTACCCGGATCGATATTAATATATGGATCTAGTTTTTGTATTGTTACTGAAAATCCTCGTCCCTGTAGTAGCTTTGCCAATGAGGCAGAAATAATTCCTTTACCAAGGGATGACGAAACTCCTCCGGTAACAAAAATGTATTTTACATTCTTTTTCATCTTCTCAACAAGAGTTTATAAGTAAAATAATTATGCAAATATAGCAATCCCAGTTGTGTTAGCAGTTTATTATTACTAAAATTTTACACTTTTAAGATATTGATAATTTGTGTATTGTATTAAAATGTTAAACCAAAGTTACGTAATAAATGTAACATTGGTTTAACAAAAAATCTTGTAAATTTGTTTAATTGACATATAAGTCAAAATTTGTTGTTCACTAGTAATATGTTGGACGCTTAACTCCTGCCATATTTTTTGCAACTCGAATAACTTGCAATGCATAGCCAAACTCGTTGTCGTACCAAATATATGCTATAAGACCTTTTTTGTTTGCTGAAACAAGTGTTGCATTACTATCAAATACAGAAGTAGCAGGTTCACTTATAAAATCTGAAGATACTGCATCTGCAGAAGTAGAATATTTTACCTGGGCAACTAAATCTCCTGTTAACGAAGTTTTTCTCATAAGTTCATTAATTTCTTCAACACTAGTTTCTTTGTTAAGTGTAAGTTTAAGTATTACCAATGAAACGTTGGGAGTAGGGACACGTATTGCGTTACCAGTTAGTTTTCCACCAAGTGAAGGTACAATTTTAGTGACAGCCTTGGCTGCTCCTGTTTCAGTAATAACAAGGTTTAGTGGAGCGGAACGGCCACGTCGTGTTTTTTTATGCATGTTATCTAATAGATTCTGATCGTTTGTGTACGAATGAATCGTCTCAAGATGTCCTTGTTCAATTCCAAATTTTTTCTCAAGAACTGATAATACGGGAGCAGCAGCATTTGTTGTGCAAGAAGCTGCAGATAAAATGGTTTCTTTATTATAGTCAACGCTTTTTTCGTTTACACCAAAAACAATATTTGGAATGTCGCCCTTGCCTGGAGCTGTTAGAAGTACTTTCGATATTCCTTTTGCTTTAAGATGACGACTCAACTCTTCACGGTCACGGTATATACCTGTATTGTCAATTAATATAGCATTGTTAATACCATATTCTGTATAGTCAATTTCTTCAGGACTACTTGCAGCTAGCATAAGCACCTTATGCCCATTAATATAAATAGTTTTATCATCCAGGTTTTCAAGCGCAACACCTCTAAACGGACCATGAACAGAATCGTGTCGTAGCAATGAAGCACGTTTGACTATTTGTTCATCATCATTTCCTCTAGTTACAATCGCACGAACTCTCAATTGGTGGCCATTACCTTGTATAATAAGTTCACGGGCTAATAATCTACCAATTCGTCCAAAGCCATAAAGAACAACATCAACAGGCAGTTTAAATTTAGCTTCAGATCCGATAAACTTTTTCAATTTTATTTTTACAAAATCTTCAGCATCTATATAGTCTTTTTTTGTGTCGCACCACTCGGCGTTGAGTTTACCAATGTCAATTTTTGAAGGTTTAATATTACAATGCAGAATTGCTTTGGCCAACTTTAGTGAATCTTTTATGTTAAGCTGCCTATTTATAATATTTTCAGCATAAGAATGTCTGTATAATATTAAACTTGCGCTTCGGTCAATAAGCTGGCTTCTGAATAGTACCAACTCAACTGATTTGTTGTAAAACAGTTTCGACAATACACTAATAAATTCGTTGGCATGCATTTCCTGCCTTGCCCATTCATTAAGAGAGTCTTCGTAACTACCGTTAATATTTTTATTATTTGCCATAGTTTATTATTATTTGAATTATTATTTAGGAATGTTTAACATAAGCTATGTATGCAAAAATAGGAAAAGCAATTAATTTTCAAACAAAACTACCTTTTTTATATGCGTTCTTAATAAATATAAGTGTGCATTAGTTAAATGTGCACGTAAACCTATGAAAATAAGGAGGTGAAAAGAATAATCTATTGCCCTAAATATGCTTTTAGTAATCTACTTCTAGCAGTATTTCTTAATCTGCGAATTGCTTTTTCTTTAATTTGACGTACTCTTTCACGTGTTAAATCAAAAGTAGCACCAATTTCTTCTAATGTTAAACTATAGGTTCTTCCAATACCATAATACATATTTACTATCTCCCTTTCTTTTTCAGAAAGGGTGGCAAGTGAACGTTGGATTTCACTACCTAAGGATTCTCTCATTAGAGATTCATCTGTTTCTTCAATGTCTGTTGGAACAAAGAAATCAAGAAATTTCGTGTCTTCATCACTTGCCATAGGAGCGTCCATTGAAACGTACCTTGTTGCAATTCGCATTGTTGCATCAATTTTATGGCGGGGAACTTCTAATTCTTGTGCAATTTCTGTTTCGGAAGGCGGTCTTTCGAATTGCTGTTCTAAACGTGAGGATGCCTTTTTTAATCTATTAATTGATCCAACCTGATTAAGAGGCAGTCTGACAATTCGTGATTGCTCAGCAATTGCTTGTAGAATAGATTGTCGTATCCACCAAACGGCATAAGATATAAATTTAAAACCTCTGGTTTCGTCAAATCTTTGTGCAGCTTTAATTAAACCAAGATTTCCTTCATTAATTATATCGGGTAGACTTAATCCTTGATTTTGATATTGTTTTGATACAGATACAACAAAACGTAAATTAGCTTTTGTAAGTTTCTCAAGAGCAATGGCATCTCCATTCTTAATCCTTCTAGCCAGCTCAACTTCTTCTTCAGCCGTAATTAGTGCTTCTCTACCGATGTCTTGCAAATACTTATCAAGCGATGCAGTATTTCGGTTAGTAATTGATTTAGTAATTTTGAGTTGTCTCATGTTTTCGGAATGGGATAAATCTAAGTTTCATAAAAACAGCCACGCAATTTAATAAAAATTATCTTAAGTGACAAATTATCAGAGCATAAATTCATACGAAACTCGTACTCCATTGGGGTATAATCCTTTTAATCGAATTATATTTCTATGTGATTTGTTTAAAGCCATTGATAAATTTTCTTGAGAGTTAACTCTTAAACCATTTATTTCAGTAATTATGAATCCATCATTTATACCACTTTTGTTTAGTATTCCGCTATTTATATTAATGATTCTTAAGCCATTAGATATTTTGAGGTTTTTAAGTTCGTCAATGGATACACTCTGTAATTCAGCTCCAAGAATATCATTATAAAATGAATCGCCCGATTTAACAATCAAAGTTGTTCCATTTTTATTTTTTAATATTACATCAAGAGTAATTATTTTATTGTCACGGTTTATTTTGGTAATCACGGTAGTTCCTGGATTAAATTGAGCAATTAAACCTAATAATGAAGATAAACTATTGGTTTTAATATCATTTATTGATAAAATAACATCACCTTTAATAATTCCAGCATCATATGCACCGCTATTTTCAACAACACCAGCAACATAAATTCCATTAACACTTTCTAGGCCGATAACTTCGGCAAACTCAGCATTTATATCTTGTATTTGTACCCCCAGATAACCTCTTTGTGCTTCGCCATATTCAATAATATCATTTACTACTTTTTTTACAATATTAACAGGTATGGCAAATGAGTACCCTTCGTAAACACCTGTATGGGATGCTATTGCAGCATTTATACCAACTAATTCTCCTCTTATGTTTACTAGTGCGCCTCCGCTATTGCCTCTATTTACAACTGCATCGGTTTGGATGAATGACTCAATTGATGATTGCCCTCCTAATATGTTAATATTACGTGCTTTAGCACTAACTATACCGGCAGTAACAGTTGAGTTTAAGTCGAAAGGATTACCAACAGCAAGAACCCATTCTCCTATTTTAATATTGTCAGAATCACCGAAAGTTAAAAAAGGGAGATCATTTTTATTGACTTTAATGAGTGCTAAGTCTGTACTTGGGTCAACTCCTATAACCTCTGCTTCAGTTTCGCGTTCATCATTAAAGGTTACCGATATAACATCGGCTCCATCAATTACATGATTATTTGTAACTATATACCCGTCAGAGGATATTATCACTCCTGAGCCAAATGCTACATAGCTATTTTGTCGTGGAGGATATTGATGCAAGTAATCTTTAAATTGACCAAAAAAATCATCATAGGAATTTGTTTTTGAAACAACCTTTGTTTTTATATGTACAACTGCATCCAACGATTTCTCTGCAGCATTTGTAAAATCAACAGCTTGTTGAGGAACATAATTTGTTTTGTGAATCACAGGTAATTGTTTATTATAGTGGGTTTCTGTTCCATTTGGAGTGCTAGTTTTATACTCACCAATTATAAATACCACAATCATAACTAACAAGGCGCCTGTAGCACCGCTTAAAAAACCTTTAATTGTTGATGTAACTTTCATAAATCTCATGTATTTTTGTTTTTATAACGGCAAACCAACATGCAAATTTTTTTTGCATGGTTAATAATTGTTAAAAGCTGATATAAAATCAACGCAAGTAGTTTTTAATTGTTGTGAGAAAAAATCATGAATATGCATTTTCATAAATTTCAGGGAAACGGTAACGATTTTATTTTATTCGATAATCGTAATAATAATTTTGATTTAACAGCTGCTCAGGTTCAAAAGATTTGTGATAGAAGGTTTGGAATTGGTGCTGATGGTTTAATGCTTATTAATGTATCTGCAAAATATGATTTTAAAATGGTTTACTATAATTCTGATGGCAATATTAGCAGCATGTGTGGAAATGGAGGAAGATGTATTGCTGCCTTTAGTAAGTTTATTGGATTAGTAGGTGATGAAATGATATTCGAAGCATGGGATGGATTGCATAAAGCGATTATTGAAAGTGAAATAATAGCTGGAAAAATTTGGGATGTAAGATTGCAGTTAGCTGATGTAGTTGATGTGGATAAAAACGAAGATTATTATTTTCTTGATACAGGATCTCCTCACTATGTTGAGTTTGTTAATAATACAGCAGAGATAGATGTAGCAACGGAGGGCAAGAAAACCCGTGATAGTGAGCGTTTTGCACCAATGGGCACTAATGTTAATTTTGTTGAGATAAGTAAGGATAGAATTTTTGTTAGAACATATGAAAGGGGAGTTGAAGAAGAAACTTTATCTTGTGGTACCGGAGTTACTGCCTCAGCAATTGCAGTATTCTTGAAAACAGGACGGAAGAATGTCCCTGTTCACACAACTGGCGGAGATTTTACAGTAAGTTTTAATCATGACGGAGACAAGTTTACTGACGTGTGGTTAAGAGGACCTGCAGAATTAGTATTTGAAGGGGATATGGGTGTTTAATAAACCTTCCAGAGTTGGCACGACCTGGAAGAGTTAATATTGTTTAAATCAGATTCTTCCATTAAAATCAACTAGCGAAGATGAATTTGTTGGTGTTTTGCAGGAATAGTAGTAGTTTATGTTAGACTCTTTCAGGAGTTACGCATTCTGGAAGGTCTTAAAAGTATTTGAGAATATGAATAATTCAGAAAAGCAAAGATGGCTTCCAACAACGGCAAGGGAAGTTAAGGAAAGGGGGTGGGATCAGCTTGATGTTATTCTGTTTACAGGTGATGCTTACATTGATCATCCATCGTTCGGTATGGCTGTAATTGGCCGTGTACTTGAAGATTTAGGTTTAAAAGTTGCTATTGTTCCACAACCAAATTGGCGAGATGACCTTAGAGATTTTAAAAAGCTTGGCAAACCGCGTTTGTTTTTTGGAGTAAGTGCAGGCGTTATGGATTCGATGGTTAATCATTATACAGCCAATCGTAGATTAAGATCTAATGATGCATATACGCCTGATAATAAGTCTGGATTCAGGCCTGATTATCCAACAATTGTTTATACAAAAATTTTAAAGGAAATTTTCCCTGATACTCCGGTAATAATTGGTGGTGTAGAAGCCTCAATGCGAAGGTTCACACATTATGATTATTGGAAAAATGAATTAAAACCCAGTATGTTGTGGCAGTCGGGTGCCGATTTAATGGTTTACGGTATGGGTGAGAAACCCATAACTCAGATTGTTAATCTCTTGAATAAGGGTGTGCCCTTTAATAAACTAAATACAATTCCTCAAACAGCTTTTTTGGTTAATTCTATATCAGATATCCCTTTAAATAAAAAATGGGAAACTGTACATCTTGCTTCTCACAATGAGTGTTTAAAAGATAAGCTTGTATTTGCACGTAATTTTAAAGTGATTGAGGTTGAGTCGAATAAAGTGTTTGCTTATAGGTTAATACAACAAATAGAAGATAATTACCTTGTTGTAAATCCGGCAATCCCATATTTGAAAGAAAAGGAAATTGATAGTATTTATGATCTTCCGTATACAAGGCTGCCTCATTTTAAATATAATAATAAAGGACCAATACCTGCCTATGAAATGATTAAATTCTCCATAAATATCCATCGTGGATGCTTTGGCGGATGTAGCTTTTGTACTATCTCGGCTCATCAGGGGAAGTTTGTTTCTTCTCGTTCAACTAAATCCATTATTGAAGAGGCTAAAAAAGTAGTGCAATTGCCTGATTTTAAAGGTTATCTTACAGATTTAGGGGGTCCTTCTGCTAATATGTATCGTATGCAAGGGGTTGATCTTAGCATTTGTGATCAGTGTAAAAGACCATCGTGTATATTCCCGAAAATATGTTTTAATTTAAACACATCGCATAAACCATTGCTTGAACTTTATGATAAGGTTGAAGCACTTCCTGAAATAAAAAAGGTTTCTATTGGTAGTGGTATCAGGTATGATTTACTAATGAAAGAGTGTAATGTTAATGGTGGCGACGATTTACATGAATATCTGCAAAGGGTTATTACAAAGAATGTATCGGGGAGACTCAAAATAGCACCTGAGCATACTTCAGAAAATGTGTTAAAGATTATGCGTAAACCATCCTTCAATCTATACCATTCATTTAAAAAGAAATTTTTAGCCATCAGCGAAAAGGCGGGACTAAAGCAGCAAATAATACCATATTTTATTTCTAGTCATCCAGGAAGTACGGAGCAGGATATGGCACAACTTGCCGCTGATACCAAAGCAGCAGGACTTCAGCTTGAGCAGGTGCAAACATTTACACCAACTCCAATGACCAATGCTACTGTAATGTATTATACAGGTGTAAATCCTTATGACTTAAAGCCTGTATATGTGGCACATACTAAAGAGCAAAAGGAACGGCAGCACATGTACTTTTTTTGGTATAAACCCAAATATAGAAACAAGATTAAAAATAGTTTAATGAAACTTGGCCGTGCTGATCTGGTTAAGAAATTGTTGGGGCAGGGATAAACTTATTTGGTATAATTGTTACAGATGGTTTTTTATTCATTTAAGTATTCTTCATTTTGTTTTTCAATACTTAATGAATATGGTACATCTTCTATCTGTCCGCCCCAATCCAGATTTGGACTATCAGTTAATTGAAAAATAAACTCTCCTCCATTTTGAATATCATCAAATTTAATATAGTTATGATTATATTTCTTTCCATTCAAAGAAGTTGATTTTATGTAGTAATTTTTACTGTTATTATTATTTGCAATAATTGTAAACTTATTACCATTTTCAAGGCTTAGTATTGCTTTATTAAATAATGGGCTCCCAATTACATACTGATCAGTACCTGGTGTAACCGGATAAAATCCTAAGGAACTAAATACATACCATGCCGATGTTTGCCCATTGTCTTCATCCCCACAGTATCCATCGGGTGTTGCAGAATAAAGATTAGTGAGCACTTCTCTAATTTTCTTTTGAGTTTTGTAAGGAACATTTGCATAATTATATAAATAAATCATGTGTTGAATGGGTTGATTCCCATGAGCATAATTACCCATATTAACAATTTGCATTTCCCTTATTTCATGAATAGTAAATCCATAATATGAATCATCAAAATCAGGAGGCATTTCAAAAACTCCGTCTAGTTGTGTAATAAATTCAGCATTTCCTCCCATCAAATCAATTAGTCCTTGAATATCATGAAATACCGACCATGTATAATGTAAACTGTTTCCTTCTGTAAAAGCATCACCCCATTTTAGTGGGTTGAACGGAGATTGAAAACTACCATCTTTATTTTTACCTCTCATTAGATTTGTTGATGGGTCAAACACATTTTTGTAATTCATGGATTGCTTAAAATATTTAGAAGCAATTTTATCTTGGCCCAATTTTTCAGCCATTTTTGCAATAGTAAAATCAGCATAAGCATATTCCAATGTTCGTGCTGCATTTTCATTTATACCTACGTCATACGGGATATAACCAAGTGTATTATAATAATCAAGACCTTCTCTTCCTACTGAATTTGTAGGTCTTCCATCTTCAACAGTTGCATTTTTTAGAATTGCTTCGAAAAGTACTTCTGCATCTTCATCGATTGACCCTTTTAAAAATGCATCTGAAATAATCGGAGCAGAATTTGAACCTATCATACAATTCCTGTGTCCGGGACTTGCCCATTCGGGCAACCACCCTGATTCTCTGAAAGTATTAGCAAGCCCATTCATGATTTTGCCATTCAACTCAGGATACATCAAATTGAAAAAAGGATAAACAGCTCTAAAAGTGTCCCAAAACCCATTGTCGGTAAACATGTACCCAGACAAAACTTCACCATTATAAGGGCTATAATGAACAACTTCATTTTTATCATTAAATTCATAGAATTTTCGGGGAAACAGCAGGACTCTATATAAACAAGAATAGAATGTTTTGAGATTATCAGTATTATTATCCTCAATAAATATTCTGCTTAACTCCTTTTCCCAATTGTTTTTGGCTTTTTGTTTGGTATCCTCAAATGAATCTTGTCCTATTTCTCTGGTTAAGTTGAGTAATGCTTGCTCGGGGCTAATAAAGGATGAAGCAACTTTTGCATGTACAACTTCTCCTTTTTTTGTTTTAAAGCCTACAATAGCTCCCACATGCTGTCCCTCACTAAATAAAGAATTTTTTTGCAATTTCCAACCATCAGCCCAGGTATGGGTCATTTCAAAGTCTTTATCAAATTCTATTACAAAATAATTATGAAAGTTATCAGGAACACCTCCACTATTATTTCGACTAAATCCAATAATTTTTCTTTTCTCAGGAATTATTTTTACCATCGATCCTTTAAAAAAGGCATCTAACATAATGTAAGCTGAATCTGATTTGGGAAAGGTGAATTTAAAATGTGCCGCACGTTCAGTAGGAGAAACTTCTGCAACAACATCATAATCTGCTAAATATACTTTATAGTAATATGGTTTTACTGTTTCGGCTTTATGTGAAAACCAAGATTCTCTTTCATCTTCATTAAATTTTAACTTTCCTGTAACTGCCATAACTGAAAAAGCAGCATAATCATTAATCCATGGACTTGGTTGATGAGTTTGTTTAATCCCTCTAATTTTATTTTCATTGTACTTATAAGTCCATCCATCACCCATTTTTGATGTCATCGGAGTCCAAAAATTCATACCCCATGGCATTGCAATTGCCGGATATGTATTGCCATTAGACAAACTGTATTTCGAATCTGTTCCCATTAAAGGGTTTACATAATCCACAATAGAAACCTGCTCCGTGCTTTGCTGAATAACCATTTTCTCCGTATTAGTGCATGATAAACATAAGATTGCCAGTAAACTATAAATTGCAATTTTATATTTCATCATTTTTCGATGCTAATTATAAATTCTGAGCCTTTGCCTTCCTGGGATTTTACATCGATTGTGAAGCCATGAGCATCTATTATTTTTTTTACAATACCTAATCCTAGTCCGGTGCCTTTTTCTCCGTCTGTTCCTATGGAGCTGTTGCGAGAAAAACCAGAAAAAATATTTTTCTTTACTTTTTCAGGTATTCCTACACCTGAATCAATAACAGCAATTTGCAGTTTTTTCCCTTCAGTAATATTTATTGAAATATTACCATTTTCAGGCGTAAATTTTATTGCATTAGCGAGAAGATTGTTAAGTACTTGTAAAAATAAAGTCGTGTCGATATTAATCTTAAGGTCTTTTTTAAGGTTAGTGGAGAAGCTGATGTTTTTAGAACTTAATTTTTTACCAGCTGTTCGATGAGCTATTTCTATGATTTTTTTAAGACTAACTTTTTCCTTAACTACTTCAAAGTTCCCCAACTCCAGGTTCGACCAGTGATATAATTTATCATTGTAATCCAACAACCTTAACATTTCATCTTTTATGTTATGGATCATCTCAACATAAAATTTATCAAGTTTAGAGAGCTCTTTTTTATCATTCACTAACATATCGGCAATTCCCAGAACAGCAGCTACTGGTGATCGTAAATCATGTGATACAATTGAAACAAATTTATCTTTGTAATCAAGAAGATTTTTTAATTGTCGTTCTGTTTTTTCAAGTTTTTCATAAGCTAGTTTCTGATCTCGGGCTAATTGAAGGGAAATTTGCTCTTTGCCAATTCCTTCTTCCGGCCGGATTAAAATATACTTTTGGTTATTAAAGTAAATAGCGTATGCAGACAGAGCAATATCTTTTCCATCAACAAGGGTTTCCGTCCAAATTCCCGATTTAAATTTTCCGGTTTCTTTTTTAGCCCAGAATTCATACGCTTCAAAGAAGAATACTTCAAAATATGGGAATATTTCGGAAATATTAATAGTATCATTTTTTGAGTAATCAGGCTTAAGCATGCTGAACCATTGTGGTATACTTGAATTAATTATTGCATTTTTATCGTCTTCAATTTTTAAACTTAAATAATCAAAAACTACAAGTGGGTTAAAACTATCGCTTACTTCGGTAGCCTTATCACTCTCATGCCGTAATTTATCCTCGTTAATTTTTTGTATTATTTGCCTTATACTTTTTACTTCTCGATTTTGATCTACAAGAAATATCCAGTATTCGTTATGTTCGGTTTCAACCAAATGAATATCTGCGTATACAGTACTATTTGATTGTATTTTGTTAAGAATCATTGGTGAAACAAGTGGAGGAATCATAGAAAATAAAGCCGGTATATACTCGTGAATAGGTTTGCCAATCTCCGGTTTTTCCCTTAAATATTCTTTATGAGGACCATATAAATCAATTATGTTGCCATCTTCATTTGTTTTTATAATAAGAACTCCAGTGAATGGTGGTAATTCGTCAATCAGATATTTTATTATTTCTTGTGGTAAGTTTTGTAGCATGTATATAGGAAAATTTTAACAGAGTTACTCTTTAAGCATAAGCTGCGATATTCTATTAAAAGCAAGTTCTACAGCCTCGCTGGTTTTTGCACTTGTTTCAATTACTTCATACCCTTTATTTCTTAGGTCATCAATATCACTTTCGGTTATGTCCCAATCATTTTTAAGATCTGATTTATTTATTAAAACTACAATAACAGAATTTGGAGCAGTTTTTTTTGCCACCTCAATTAATTCATTACCAATTGTAAGTGTTGCCAACCTGGTTCCATCAATTACTATAAAGCAGCCGGAAGATCCCATTATATATATTGGTTTAACTTTCTGATAATCATCTTCTCCATGAATATCCCAAAGTAACAGGTTTACTTCTGTACCATCAACAACTACAGTCTTTTGATCAATTTTAACTCCGATTGTAGTTTGATATTTTTCAGAGAAAATACTATTTACGAACCTTTGAATAAGGCTTGTTTTACCTACAGCAAATGAACCTAACATTACAATCTTTTTCTTCATCATAATTTTTCAGGTTTCGAATAAGTAACTTTAAATGAAATTGATCTTACAGGGTAATTATCATCTGTATCTTCTATGTAATCAGTTTTAGGAACCAAAACCTCCATGGGAATACCTTCTTTAATCATTAAATTAATAAATTGAATCGCTCTTTCATAGGCTACTTTTTTGTTGGCCACAGCATTGCCTTGATAACTTGTATGAGCCATTACAATAATTACCGGAACTGAATCTTGCGAGAAATTAAAGTCGTAAACAGATTTTACTTCATCAATAAAATTATTAAATTTAACTTTTTGCTTTTCGTTGATCTTGATAGTATTGTACTTGAAAACAAAATAGAATTTCTCAATTGATGGTCTCTTACTTTCAATATGGGCTTTATTGGTTACTACTTCTTTGTTAGGTGGTATATTGAGATTTTCAATGTTAAGTTTGTCGACTCCCGGAATATAAAGATATTTATGTAGAGCACTGGTTATCCATTCATTATTTGACTCCCCGGTTGCATACAGCACACCATCTTTGAAAGACAAGATAACCAATTTAGGAGGTTGTAATATTGAATAGGCTCTTTTTAATATAAGGCTACTATCAAGGGAAATATAAAAATTAAATGCAAAAGCTGCTTCTGACTTGTCAACATTATATAGGCCAGAAATTGTAATTGGGTCTTTTGCCAATGGATCTCGCATACCTTCAAACACAACTTTACCATTGGTATTATAATAATCAGTTATAAGAATTCCAGATTCTGCACGAAGGGCATTTTCAAGTTTATGTATTCTAAGTTTCTTCTCAACTGAAATGTAGGCCCAATATGATCCAAATCCTATCAATAGAAGAAAAAGGATAATAATAAGAACAGGCTTTTTCTTTTTTACTTCTTTTTGCTCACTAACAATACAGCTTTGCAGATATGGGTCAGATTTCTTGAAAACATCAACATCACCTTTAAAATTCCCAAGCTCGTATGATTGTTTTAAGTGGATTTTTTCAATAGTTTCTTTTAAAATAGTTCTGAAACCTGCCGGAGCATTACCTTTTACAATGGCTGCTAACAGAGCACCAGGGCCTTGTTCGATCCATATATTAAATTGTCCAACCTTTATTGTATCAAGTTCATTTTTCTGTTCAACATCAAATGAATCTTGTACAAAGTCCTTTATTGCTGAAAGCATGGATGAAACCATATCAGCATCTTTTGCTGATGGATCTTCAATATCAGATATTTCCTTAAGTAAAATTCCTGACTGTTTGTGAATAAGGAAGACCTGCTTAACTCTATAAATATAAGCATGTGAAAGAACAATTTCTGCATATGATTTGCCACTGAACATTGCTTTAAACCTCCATGCAAGTCGTTTTGGTGAGAATCCGTGTTCAAGAGTTGTATTCAGTGAGTCAATCATTTTTTTAAGATCCTCCGATACTGCTTTTCTGATAGCCGGCATCATAATTGGAAAAAGTATGTCGGCAACTGTTTTGGGATCTTTCTTTATGCTGTCTTTTAAGGCTGATTCTATAATTGGAATAAGTACAGTGTAAGAAATCTTACCTTTATCCAGCATTAACTTAATACTATTTGGCAACAACTCACTAATATCTTCTGAAAATGCCTCTGGGTCATTTACTAGCAAAGCAAGCCTTCTAAGATCTTCGGTGTCGAGTCCAAGTATCATTCTCCGAAGTTCGTTAAGTTTTATCTCCGACATGCTTCCAAAAACCCCAGTGTTTTGATCTGATTGTGCCATAACTAGTTAGTAATTATTTGTTGAGTTTTTCTGCTAACCCATTAAATAAGTCTGCTAAAGTATCTTTGCTTATCTTATTTTTATTCAGTTCGTTAAGCTGTGTTTTATGATCTTCTTTGAGTTTGTTAATTGCTTGTGTAGTATTTTCTTCTAGCTTTATTATCTTTTCGGTAATCTCTTCAATCTTCTCATTAAATTTTTTCTCAAATTTTAATCTATCATTTTTAACTTCGATGTTAATATTAACAATTTCTTGTTTTAGCTCATCAGTAATATTTTTTTGAGCTTCTATGGTTTTTTCCTGTGAGATATCTACTTCTTTCGACTTTTCCGAAATAAGAAGTTCAAGTTCTTTCAATCGAGTATTAAGCTCTTCCCTTAGCTTTTCTAATTCAGTAGAGTTTTTATCTTTGACTACATCTAATTTTTGTTCAATACTCTGCAGATCTTCACCAAAAAGAATGTCTTTAATACGCGAGAGATTTTCTCCTTCTGATCCTGGGTTTGAATGTGCCATTGTTTAAATAATGTGGAAATATTTAAGATTGAGTATAATATGTAATGTAAGTTCTTAAGTATAAGTCATAATGCTTTGAAATTCCACATTTATAGAATAACTGAGCATTATGACCTCTACATTTAGAAGAATGATATTTCTTTCTGCTATTTAGTTTTTACAGGACTAACAGGGTATTGTGCCATAACTGCAGCAACAGACTTTGGTATGTTTTTTTCGCTAGTAGCAGGATTATCATCCACTGTTTTTGTTCCCTTACCTTCCCAAATAAGCTTTTTGTTTGCAGCATCAAAAACATCAACCACAAGAGTTCCAACAGTATAGTCAACGTTGCTTATGGTTGTCATAGAATTACCCATGGGTGCTCCCCATCCCCAACCAGGGCCATAACCGTAATATCCGCCATAACCATAGCCATAATAACCACCACCCATATTTGTGGTGTTGGCAACTTGTTCAGTTTTCTTTTCGGTGACGATGAATAATGCAACTACCAGTTCACCACCATCTTTTACAAACTTTATTCCTCTGCTATCAAATTGTTCTTTAAAGGCAGTTTCAAATCTTTCCTTATCAAATGGGGAAAGTAGTTTGTCGCTATCTTTTACCCAGCCATGAAATGAATAGGTTGTGAATTGGGAAAAATCAACTGTTTTATCATAATCTGATGTAACTTGTATTCCGCTACATGAGCTTAATAATATAATCGCAGTTAGTAATGCTAAAGAAAATAATTGTTTCATAATAGTGTGTTTTATTATTTAGTTTTATTGTTATGATTTTTACAAAGATATGAAATATGTTTTATATTATATTTGTATGTATTAAATTAAATATAATGATCATGAGCAGATTGCAAGTTACAGATGATGGATCGCATACATTAAGTAGTGATAAAGTTGACGAAAATTATCATTCTTTATATGGTGCTATTCAAGAATCGGAGCATATTTTTATTGATGCAGGTTTAGCTGCTGTTACTGATAAAAATTATAAACAAATTAATGTGCTTGAGGTTGGAACAGGAACAGGGTTGAATATATTACTTACATATTTATGGTCTGTAAAATATAATCTTAGTATCGAATATCATGGTTACGAACCATACCCAATAAGCAAAGAGGACGTTATATTGTTAAATTATCCTGAGCAACTTGGCGTGGATGAAAAACTGTTTTTTCATATTCATGATAAGATAGGGACGCCTGTTAATTTGTCAGATAAATTTTCATTGTTGATTAATAAGGCTATTATTCAAAACTCAAAACTTAAACCTGGCTATTATGATGTTATATATTTTGATGCTTTTTCACCTGATTCACAACCGGAGATGTGGACTACAGAAGTATTTGGAAAAATTTATGATTCACTAAAAAGTGGAGGTGTATTAACCACATATTCGTGCAAAGGAAATGTAAAAAGGTCGTTAAAAGAAGCAGGCTTTAAAATTGAAAAGCTACCCGGACCACCAGGTAAAAGAGAGTTTTTAAGGGCATACAAGAAATAATGTAAGCCCATAAATAGAGCAATACAAAAAACGATAGAGGAGATTACAATATGCAGGCTGAGTTAATTTGATGATTTATATAGATCAATCGAATAAAAAATAATAATTAATTCGAGTTGTTCACATAATTTTTCATAAATTTGAACACAAATGAACCTATTTTAATTTTAACTAAATATTTTGATTATGAAAAAAATTACTTTTTTAATGGCAATATTAATTGCCTTTGGTCTTACAGCGATGAGCCAACCCGGTTGGAATCAGGTAGATTCTGGTTTGCCTGATGGTAAGGGAATAGGACAAATGTCGCTTGGGATGAATGATAATACTGCCATATGGGGCTTGGCGATAAACGATGATGGTTCCGTATATGATGGATTTACTAGATCAATTGATGGTGGAAATACTTGGGAAGCAGGAACCTTCAACGCAGGTAGTGGACTTTCACAGTTATTTGCTATAGATGCAAATACTTGCTGGGCTGTATTTAATACTCTTTCAACGCAGGGACTTTACAAAACAATTGATGGAGGAACAACATGGGAGAAAAAAGGTAGTGTTTATGGTAGTGGCTCATTTGCAAATGTGATTCATTTCTTTAATGATATGGATGGTTTTGCTCAGGGTGATCCAGTTGATGGATATTATGAGCTCTATACAACAACTGATGGTGGAGATACTTGGATTCGTGTTCCCGAAACTGATATTCCTGCACCAACATCTGGTGAGTATGGAATTACAGGTAATTATTGTGCATATGGTGATAATATTTGGTGGGGAACTAACGCAGGGAGAATTTATAGATCAGCAGATATGGGTTATACATGGGATGTTTCGCTAACTGCATTTGGAGATACAGAAACAGTTGGATCAATCATGTTTAATGACATGGATGGTATTGCTTATAAATCATACTTAAATATTGCAATATCTGATGGTCTTAATGTAACTGATGATGGCGGAGCAACCTGGACAGAATTCAGTCCTACAGGAGCTGCATTTGCACGCTACTTTTTCCATATTCCAGGTACAGATAACACTCTTATTGGATCATCCTCAGATCCTGCAGGAATGGGAATAGCAATAAGTGAAGATGGTGGATATAACTGGGAAGAGATAACATCAGGTTATCCATTTCAGGCATCTGCATGGTTAAGTGAAGATATTGGTTGGGTAGGAACATTTGCAGAAGGTACACCAAGTGAAGGTGGAGTATACATATTTGGAAATCCACCTGCACCCACAAGCCTTGAAGCTACTGTTAATATACTTGATGTTGATTTAACTTGGCATGCTCCAGGAGGTGGAGGTAGCACCGAAGAATTAATATACGATAATGACGAAGCTACTGGAAGTTATAGCTATGAAGGTTATACTATGTCAACACAAATGTCTCCTCAAAGTGCTTGTAAAGTGCTGTCACTTAAATTTTTCACAACTATTGATGTTGGGGATAATACATTTAATGCAAATGTTTATGATTGGGATGGAACTCAACCTGGTACTACTGTAGTTTATACTGAAACAGCAACCGCAATTGATAATGATTGGTTGGAAATAGATATTTCAGATCAGAATATTACATTCGATGGTGACTTTGTAGTAGGATTTGGGTCGATTAATGCTACTACTTATGTAGGTTACGATGAAAATCTAAATAATGGTAGAAGCTGGGATTTTGATAATGTTTCTTTATGGGAACAATGGACTGAAGCTTATCTGATTAGGGCAGTTGTTGAGTATCCTGGTGGTAAAATTTCAGAAATTGGGTTTACGCAAAACTCAAATTCTAATATTAGGATAACAGAGAAATCAACTCATCCTCTTGATCACAGTAGCTTGTCAGTTGTGAAGCCAATAATTAACCAGACTAAAGACTCTAGAGGCTTGGAAGGCTATAATGTATATCGCAATGACCAAAAGATTAACAGTGATATAGTTGAAGATTTGTTTTATACTGATACAGAACTTCCAATAGGTTCTTTTGAGTATTATGTAACAGCAGTTTATTCAGGTGGAGAATCCGATCCATCTAATATAGTAACTATTATAGTAACTGATATGGAAGAAAACATAAGTTCTAATATTCAAGTATATCCAAATCCAACTCAAAATCTGCTGAATATTAAAGCTGAGAATATCTTGAGTATTCGTATTATTAGTATTACCGGACAACTTGTTTTAGATATGGAAGCAAAAGGAAATAAAGCTGTTATTGATGTGAACGAACTTAAACCCGGAGTGTATTTTGTTAATATTGATACACAAAGTGGATCAGTGTCGAGAAAAATTATTGTTAAGTAATTTAACAATTACATAATTAAAACCCCGTTTCATTCACTTGAAATGGGGTTTTATTTTATAATGATATACTTTTTGTAATTGCATTTATTACTATAGTTAAAACTAATCCATATGAGCTCTCAAAATTCATATCAATTATTTCACAATCAATTGAAATTGTACACCATATATGAGAAACTAAGTCGCCCAATAATTGTTTCGGATAATATCCAAAGTCCAGCAAATATTGGTGCAATATTACGCCTTGCTGGAAATATTGGAGCGGATAGGAGCTTATTTATTTCTGATGAGAACCATAAATTTAAAAATAATAAAGTTGAAAGAACGTCTTCGGGTGCTAGTAAAAAGGTAGTATGGAAAACTATTCAACCAAAAGAATTAAATGACAATATCCCACCTAATTACACGATAGTTGCGCTTGAAACTGATGATAAAGCTCAAAATATCTATGAATTTGAGTTTCCTGAAAAAACTGCTTTCCTAATTGGGAATGAAATAAATGGAATTAGTGATGAGATAATACAGCATGCTGAGCATAAAATTTTTATTCCTATTCCTGGTCCTATTAGCTCATTGAATGTAACTCATGCTTTATCAATTGCTTTGTTTGAGTGGCTACGCCAAAAAATTATACTCTAGTTTTTCTTAAAATGGAGTCTGTAAGGATTATTGTTTTTCATGAGAAACCTGTTATATAACCATAAGCAAAGTGCAGAAAATAAGCCAATACATAATATAACAATCCAAATATTTGAAGGATGGTAAGTGTTCCATAGGTAATCAGTAAGCTCCGTTTGGCTCATGTTTAAAGATGCTGCTGCCTGGTTAAAATACTCGTTGTGAGATAGCCCATCAGGAATAACTAAACCTTGTTGATTGATTTCTTTAATAAGCAAAGTGTGTTTGTCTGATAAGTTTTGATAAACGCTACCTGATATAAAACCGGCAAAAATAGTCCCAATAAAAACCGGAATAAATGAATAGCCCATATAAAGTGCTTTTTTATCAGGCGATGCAATTTTCCCTATGTATTCGGTAATCTTAGGTGAAGCTGCCATTTCGCCAAAAGCGAATACAAGCATTGCCAATAATGTGAAAATTACATTCTGCGTAAGCAGAGTAAGAGCCATTCCTATTGAAGCAATAACAAATCCGGTAAACATTGTGCTGAGTGGTTTTTTATTCATCACAAGTGTAGAAACAAAAACCTGAAATATTATAATAAACATTGCATCAAAATTTGTAATAAACTCTGATTCCATTTGCCCGTGACTGCCATAATTTTCAGAAATCAAAGGTATGTATGTATTAAAGAAATTATAAACTGTTGAAGTGTCAACCCACTGGGAAATAAAAACGGGTAATGTAAAAAAGAGCTGGAAATACATTGACCAGAAACCAGCCACAATCAATAGAAAAATAACAAATTTGAAATCAAGCAGCACTAACCATATATTTTTAAAAACCTGAATTATAGTTGTTGAAAGAGATTCATTTGATTTTGTTCTTCCCGGTTCACGGTAAAATAATAGCAGGATAAAGTTAAGCGCAATAATACCTGCCGATATATAAAAAACGAGAGTGTAATTACTTTTGTAAAGCAGAGTGACCATTGGGCCAAAAAAGGCACCAATATTCACCATCATATAAAAAATACCAAACCCGATTGAAGAAGTAGTATCGTTTGTTGTTTTTGCAATTGTTGCCGAAATAACTGGTTTAAACAATGCTGCTCCCACGGCAAGATACAAATACATGATAAAAACTCCTGTAAAAGTATTAAACAATGGAAGTAATATAAATGCTGAAGCGTATATTGAAAAAGCAATAAACAGCATTCGTTTGTATCCGTATTTATCAGCAATTGCTCCTGTTAGTACTGGCAGGAAATAAAGTATACCAGTGCCAACACCCATAATCAGCCCACCGTTCAAATAATTCAATAGTATTAGCTACCCAAAAAGTACGGGGGAATTGTTTTATTGCGTTGCTAAAATGGCTCATAAATTTGTGTATTTTGGTGAAGTAGTTGTTGTTTTGTTAAATACTACTCCCTAAAACTTTATAACTCTTACTTTTGTTTTTCAATGGGTCGAATATACAAATAATACATAACCTTGTTGGAAGTAGAATCTTTAATATTTACTTGTTAATATTTTATTAAAATATATTAAATTAGCTGATTAATATTTATCTAAAATGAACTATAAGAAAAGTATCCGTGCTCTGTTTTTTTCTCTGATACTTTTACCTACTCTTGAAATAGCTTCTCAAACAACAACAAAAACTCTTAGTGCAGAAAAAATAGGAATTCCTATAAAGATTGACGGTGTACTTGATGAGTCTGCATGGAAATCTGCTCAAGTAGCTACTGACTTTTTTCAATATGAACCTTATAATGGTCGCAAACCTTCTCAGCCATCTCAAATTAAAGTCCTGTATGATAATTGGGGAATATATGTTGGAGCAATGCTATACGATTCATCTCCCGATAGCATCCTGCGGGAATTAGGGATACGTGATGCAGAAAACATGAATGCCGATGAATTTACGGTTGATATACTAACCTATAATGATGGACAAAACGCCCTTGAATTCCGTATTTCAGCTTCAGGAGTGCAAGGTGATACCAAATTTTCGTCAGATTTTCGTGACAAATCGTGGGATGCTGTGTGGAAAAGTGCAGTTAATATTACCGATAGTGGCTGGATTGCCGAAATTGAAATTCCATATTCTTCATTGCGCTTTACTAAAGAAGAAACGCAGGTTTGGGGTTTGAATTTCTGGCGTGGAATTAAGCGATACAGGGAATGGAATACGTGGAATTATGTCAATAACAAACTTGATGGCGTACTGATGCAATCTGGAAGACTGGCAGACCTTAATAATATAGTGCCTCCTCTTCGATTATCATTTGTACCTTATGTAGCTGGATATGTAGAAAAAATGCCAAATACTAAAAGCTGGGCCTATTCTTATAATTATGGTCTTGATCTAAAATTGGGTTTAAGTGAAAGTTTTACATTTGATGCTACACTGATTCCTGACTTCGGACAAGTTCAATCGGATGATGTTATTTTAAATTTATCTCCATTCGAAACCTATTATGATGAGAAAAGATCCTTTTTTACTGAAGGGATGGAACTCTTTGAAAAGGGAGGGGTTTTTTATACCCGAAGGATGGGAGGTACACCTTCCGGCTATGAAGATATCCAGGAAGATATTGATTATAAGGTAATTGATAACCCTCATGAGATCCAGTTAATAAATGCTTCAAAAATATCAGGAAGAACTAGAAGTGGTTTGGGAATAGGAGTGTTTAATGCTGTAACATCTAACACTTTTGCTAAAGTAGAAGATTCGCTTGGGAATATTTCCAGAAAAATGACAGAGCCTTCTACAAATTACAATATGCTTGTCCTGGACCAATCTTTAAAAAACAATTCATATATCAGCCTTTATAATACTAATGTTTATAGAGGACTTGAGAACAGTACAGCTCAGGACAGCGATTCTACTTTTGATAATAATATATCCAATGTTACAGGTACAGAATTTCGGTTAACAGATAATAATGATATGTTTTCTGTTTTTGGAAGAATTAATATTAGTCAGCAATATAATCAGGTTAACAAACCTGAATTTGGGCATAAATATTTTGTTGAATTAGGAAAGATCAGTGGAAACTTCAGGGCAGAGGTTTATCAGAATGTTGTAAGCGACACATATGATCACAATGATCTTGGATTTTTGAGTCATAATAATGAATTCGAAAATGGATTCAATATAGAATATAATTTTTATGACCCATTCTGGAAACTCATAAAATGGGAAAACGAATTTGAGGTTAATATTTCATATTTATATGCTCCCCGTGTATATAGTAGCTTAGACATACAATTAAATACGAGGGCAACTTTTAAAAACTATTTGACTATTGGAGTTGATCTCGAAGCTGAGCCTTTGGAGGTGCATGATCATTTTGAATCAAGAACTCCGGGACGTGTAGTAATTTATCCATCTAATTATGAACTTGGTATTTTTCTCTCACCCGATTACAGAAAAAAATTCGTAATAGATGTAAGTGCAGGTATATGGAAATCTACCGATTTTAATCAACTTAGTTATTATTTCGGGTTCAAACCCCGATTCCGCATCAATGATCAAATTTTTCTAATTTATAATTTTAATTATTATAATATTTTTAATGACATTGGTTATGTTGCTGATAGTACGAATAATAGCGAACAGATAATTATTATGGGAAGCCGAAATATTCAGCGAGTTACAAATACGCTGGATGTCAGTTATATCTTTTCACCAAAAGCAAGTCTTACTTTCAGGATGAGGCAATACTGGGTTACTGTTAAATATAATGAATATTTCGATTTACAGGAAGATGGATATATGGTTAAAAACAATTATAGCGAGGATAACGATATTTCATTTAATGCTTTTAATATAGATCTGATTTTTACCTGGGAGTTTGCCCCCGGAAGCGAATTCCTGTTGATATATAAAAATAACATTGATCAGGAGAGTCATAATATTCCTGATGATTTTTTTAATAATCTCAACAACACTTTAAATTCACCTATGGCAAATTCTTTTTCCATAAAAGTTCTATATTATCTTGATTATCAATATTTAAAAAAAAGGAAGAGAAAACCTTCCAGTTAGGATATTTCAATCCATTTTCCTGCAAAAACCATAAAAAAGCTATAAAATACCCAACACTCTAATAGCTCAATAATTCTATAATTTTCAATTATCAAGGGGTTGAAAATACAAATAATACTTAACCTTGTTGTATATTGAATCGTTTATGCCATCAATTAGTTTTAATTGGTCAAACGATGAAAATGAGCCAATTTTATTGCGAGTATTAAATAATGATTTTGTTGTATTATAATCAAAATACGGATGTTTTAGTAACTTGTTGAATTCAACATTGTTAATATCAATTTTTACAATATTGCAGGTGTCGATAATAACGTGTTTTTCAACTGTTCTGAATATGCTGTCGTTAAAACCATATACTTCTTTAAGCTGTTGTGCATTTATATATCCTCCCAGAATGTCTCTGTATGAAACTGTTCTGTTTGCAAGCCAGGATGATAGACCGAGAGAGGCTCTTAATTCATCAGAGTTAGCAGAATTAATATCCGTGTTTTTATATATTATTATTTTAGGACTAGTTTTCTTCTTAATTACTTTTCCAGTTTTTGATTTGTATAATGAAGGAATGTTGATATATGGCTCAAGAATTTTATATTCAATATCGGATATTGAGTAAATTTTTTTCAAATCCTCTTTTCGTTTAAATTTACCTCCTGCTGCTTCATAATTTTTAATGGTACTTATTTGCTTATCGGTAAGGCCTAATTTTTTCCATGCCTCAACAGGAAGCTTATTGGGGTTAAATTCAAATGGTTTAATTTTCTGACTGGCAATAGCTATATCAATTTCACCGGAATTTTGCAAAAATTCTATATTTACCGAGTCTCTAAGTAATTTCTGGTTTTTAAGAAATGAATCAATATCTGATCTGTATTTAATTAAGTTGGTTTCAGATTTTGATGTGACAATATATGGCAATAGTAAATTAATAACAGCAATGAAGAGAATAATGAAAATCAGAATAATTATACCTCGTTGTTCACTTTTGTTTAAGCTGAAAAATCCTTTTAACCAGTTATTTGGATTGCCCGGCATTATTTGTATCTCTTTATTTCGCCTGATTTAAGTTTATTCCAATAATCAGATAAATCCTGTCTTACTTCGGGTAGTAGAATTATTAACCCAATAATATTAGGAAATGCCATGGAGAGTATCATCATATCAGAAAAGTCAATAACAGAACCCAAATTTGAGGCAGCACCAACTATTATGAAAAAAAGAAAAATTACAAAATAAGTGTATTTGGCAACTTCTCTATTCCCAAATATTTTCTCAAATAAATTTCCCACAAGAAAGTCAAATCCTTTTAGTCCGTAGTATGACCATGAAATCATGGTTGAGAAAGCGAATAGAAATATAGCAATCACCAATATATATGGAAACCAGGAAAATACTTTTGAGAATGCCAATGTTGTAAGTTGAGCACCTTCATAGCCCATAGGGTTTTCGTAGGTTCCGGTATAGATGAGTACTAATGCTGTCATGGTACATATCACTACAGTATCAATAAAAGGCCCTAATAAAGAAACAAATCCTTCCGTTATTGGTGTGTCTGTTTTAACAGCAGAGTGTGCAATTGCTGCTGATCCTACACCTGCTTCATTTGAAAATGCTGCTCGCTGAAATCCAACTATAAGAACACCTATTATACCTCCTTTTAATGCGCCTACACCAAAGGCTCCGTCTATAATAAGTTTAAATGCTTCGCCGGTATGTTGTATGTTCATAAAAATAATTATCAACGCTGTAATAACATAAATTACTGCCATGAACGGTACAATTTTATCAGTTACTCTGGCAATACTTTTTATACCTCCGATAATTACAAAACCAACTAATATGGCTAGAATAACGCCAAACCACATACCATAATTTTCGATGGATGGTACAAGATAGGTAAGTTGCGAAAATGCCTGATTTGCCTGAAACATATTACCCCCGCCAAATGAACCACCAATTACCAGAATTGCAAAAATTACTGAAAGGACGATACCCAGCCATTTCATATTTTTTTTCTTAAGTCCATCACGCAAATAGTACATCGGTCCACCTGATACTACACCATACTTATCAATTTTGCGGTATTTAACTCCTAACGTACATTCCACAAATTTTGATGACATTCCCAATAAACCTGCTATGATCATCCAAAATGTAGCTCCGGGACCACCGATTGAAATGGCAATGGCAACACCTGCAATATTACCCAGCCCTACGGTTGCTGAAAGAGCAGTGGTAAGAGCCTGAAAATGTGTTACTTCACCCTTGTGGTCGGGATTGTCATAAATTCCTCTTACAAGCTGAATAGCATGTTTAAACCCTTTAATATTTATAAATCGTAGCACGATTGTAAAAGTTACTGCCCCAAAAATCAGCCAAATTACAACCAGTGGTATTTTTGATTCTTTTTCTGTCCCGTCAATATTTAGCACAGGGTTTCCCTGTTCATCGTAAATAACGGGATCGTGTATTTTAGCTGCCTCAAAAGGATCCCAGAAAAGTACTATTCCTAATCCGTCAACAATTGGGGTAAATGCTCTGTCGATTTGTTGACTTAAGGTAAGGTCTGTTTTGGGTAATTCAGTAGTGGATGCTATACCTTCACTTAGTACAAATAATGTATCTGCCTGGCTATCGTTATTGGATGCAATTGCAAAAAAAGAAGTGGTAAAAATTAGTAATACAATTGAGGCTATATTTTTTATCATAATACTGGTTCACGAAAATTCTTGCAAGTATAAGAAAAATGGAGATTTTTTGTCATAGTAATCTCATATTTTATTTAATTTCTATTTTTACAGACTTAAAATTGATAAAAAAAATATTATGAATATAGCGATATTATTGTTGAATAAGGGTAGGGGTAGTGGAGAAGTTGCACGAGAACACGTACGCCATTTGATAAAGATGGGGCATAAAGTTTATTTCTTGTATCCTGGAAATAAAAATGAGATAGAGGGGGCAGAAAATGTTAACATTAAGTTGCATAAAAGTATAATCCCTGTGCATGAGTATCTGCCATCTGCAGGCAAGGAGCAACATCAGGTGGCACGTATGAGCCATGAAGAAATGATGGAATACCTTCCTGATTATGAAGAAGCATTAACTTCTGTTGCTGCTGATGTGGATATTTTTATAGGACATCATGCGAACTTAAGTGCTGTTGCTGTGCATAATGTGGCCAATGAGTTTAATAAGCCATATGTGTTATTTGTTCATGGAACCGGAATTGAACCTCGTCATGAAAGTTTGTGGAATTATGATAACTGGAATTTAATTGTTAATGCAATTGAAGAAGCGAAGGGAATTATTGTTACTACTGAATATGTAAGGGATAGTCTTATTAAACCATTGATAAATATTCCTGACGAAAAGTTTTTGATATTACCTTGTGGAGTTAACCTTTTGGATTTTAAACCGGGGAATATTGGAAACATAAAAGAGAAGTTTGATCTGCCTGAAACTTATGTTATCTGCCCCGGAGCATTAACAAAATCCAAAGGACCGCAAAATGTTGTTGCTGCATCAGTTGAGTATTCCCATTTGGCTACTACAATTTTTATTGGTGCTGGGGAACTAAAAGATCAGTTGGAAAAGGAGCTTGGTAACAATGGTAGTTTCCTAGGGTTTGTTTCTTCGGAAGACAAAGCTAAATTAATAAATGCTGCTACTTTACTTGTTGCTGCCCCGGAAAAGAAAGAGCATTTTGGGATAATTTATGCCGAAGCACTGGCAGGCGGTACTCCTTGTGTTGCATACGAAGGAGGTGGAGTTGGTTCGATAATTACATCAACTGAAGGAATATTAACTGATAGAAATCCAAAAGCACTTGGAGAAAAGATTAACTATTTACTGCAAAATTCAGGTCAAAGAAGGCAGATGGGGGTTTCGTGCCGTGCCAGGGCTGAGAAGCTATATAATTATGATGAATTAGTAGCAGAGTTGGTTGATTGGTTGAAGGGTTTTTTGTAGCCTTATGTTTTGTCCTTTCAGGTGGCCTTTAGCACTTGAAAGGTCTTGCACCATTGAATTTAATAAGTAGATGTATCTTTATTTCAATCATTTAGGATGAAAAAACCTGAAAGGTTATTTTAAGAAGGCTGTTTAAACATTCTTATGGGTCAACCAGTAAACCGGAAGACCCAGTAATAGTATTATACTAACAACGGCAATTCCTATTCCCGGATTATAAACATCTGCAACCCAGCCAATAATGGGAGCTATAATAGCTGCAAATACTGATTTTGCCTGTGATGTAACTGACAAGGTCGTAGCCATAGCCTTATCATTTGAAATATTTGCCATTAAGCCAACACCAATTGGTTTTCTTAAATTTTCAATTAACATAATAACAATAAAGCCTAATATTGGTAATATGTAGTAACCAATACTAAAACTCAATCCAGTAATTATTCCAACTGATAATCCTATTATTAGTGTGAGATTCATAGGTCGGCTATAGTATCTGAAAAGTGCCGTGAATTTACCTGAAAATCTTGAAAACAAAGCCGTTAACAGATATATAATAAAATAAATCACACCTATTGTTATGGCAGTTTTCTTTTCATTATTTAGATAAGCTAAGAAAGGCATACTTAGTGCAACATATACTATAAGTGGTTGTATATAGTCTTTCACTGCCTTATAAAATCCAGTGAATAATGATAAATTTGTTAATACTTTGAAAAAGTTTATATTACGTAAAGTCTGACTAAATGCAATGAAAACCTGATTGAATTTTTGTTTTAATTTCTTCCCTGATACACCTTTAACTACTTCACCATCCAGATAGGATGGGTACGAATAAATAAGTGCCATATCAGCAAGGTAAGGGATAATTGATGCAATAAAAATAATGTCATAGCTTTCTGAATAGAACACGAATATCGCAGCTAAAAGTGATGATATTGCAGAACCAGTTTGCGACCATGATCTGGTATGGCCATAATAATCAACCTTTTGTGAGCTCCAGTTATTTATTTTTAAATATTGGAAAATCATAGCTTTATGAACACCTGTTCTGAATGCATCCGCGAAAGCGAATAACATCATTGCTATCACAATGGCAGTATAATTTTGAGAAAAGTAGAAAGTAATAAAAGATAATATATAGACAAAAAACGAAACTATAAGAGTTTTTCGTCTTCCAAGTGCATCAGATATTATACCACTGGGAACTTCTATGATTAGTATTGTTATTTCACGAATTGAGTAAAGAATTCCTATTTCAAGAAAATCAATTCCTTTTTCAAGAAAGAACAGCATAAGGAAAGCATCAAAGAAGCGGAGGTTTTTAAAAAAGCCATAAAAACAAAATTTAAAGTATTGAAAGTCTTTTTTAAACTTCTGTGGCATAATACATTTTTTTTCAAAATTAAGGATAATTGTTGTGGTTGTCGAGTTGTTGTGGTTGTTATGGTTCTCATGGTTGTCATCGTTGTCATGAAGCTGACAAAAAACTAACTTTTTGGACAACCTCCTACAACCCGTTAACCCGACAACCTGATAACCAGACAACCTGATAGACTTATTGCCATTTTCTATCCGTTTCATATCTTTGCTGCTTTTATGACCAAAACCAATATTACATACAACCGAATCTGGCTGGTATCTTACCCAATTATATTGGGTAGTATAGCGCAAAATCTTATAAATTTTACGGATACCGCATTTTTAGGAAGGGTTGGTGAAATAGCTCTTGGAGCTGGTGCAATTGGAGGACTATTTTATTTGGCAGTTATAATGTTAGGTCTTGGGTTTAGCATAGGAGCACAAATTATTATTGCACGAAGACTAGGTCAGGATAGGTTTACAGAAATTGGTGAAGTTGTTATTCACACAGTCATTTTTCTAACTTTTTTAGCGATTATTGTTTTTCTGCTTTTAAGGTACGGCTCAGTGTTTTTCTTAAGTTATGCAATCGACTCAAAAGCAATATATATTGGCTCTATTGATTTTCTTAAGATACGATCATTCGGAATCTTTTTTGCATTTATCAATATGGCTTTTAGGTCGTTTTATGTTGGTATAGCAAAAACTAAAGTAATAACTTATACAACCATTGTTCTGGCCATTGTAAATATATTTTTAGATTACGGATTAATATTTGGCAAAATGGGAATGCCTGAGATGGGTATTCGTGGTGCAGCTTTGGCATCAGTTATTGCCGAAATATCTGCAATGATTTATTTTGTGATTTACACAATTACAACAGTTGATTATCGTAAATATGATTTGTTTTGTTTTAACCGATTTAAACTTGAAAAGCTTGTTAGTATTTTCAAGGTTTCAATTCCAATGATGGTGCAACAGTTTGTGTCACTTTCAGTTTGGTTTCTCTTTTTCCTTTTTGTAGAAAAGTTAGGTGAGATGGCACTTGCAGTTTCAAATATTATTAGAAGTGTATATGTAATAGCAATGATACCTGTATGGGGTTTTGCAACTGCAACAAATACTTTAGTAAGTTATTTAATTGGGAAAAATAGACAAGAAGAGGTACTCTCATTAATTTATAAAATTGCATTTTTAAGTTTTGTTGGAGTGTTGGCAATTGTAAGTTTGGGGTTGTTCTTTCCAAGATTGATAATGGAAATATATACAGACCAGAAAGAATTGATTGAAATTGGAGCACCCGTTTTATATGTTGTAAGTATTGGTGCATTGTTTCTTTCTGTAGGATTTGTATTACTAAACGGAGTTTCAGGCACAGGCAAAACAAATGTTTCATTATTTATTGAATTAGTAGTTCTTACAGCTTATGTATTATACACTTATACAATGATTATTGTGTTTAATACAAGTGTTATGGGTGCCTGGACATCTGAATTAGTTTATGGTAGCTTGTTGGGTATTGTTTCATGGGGGTATTTAAAATCAAATGGTTGGCAAAAAGCAGATATTTAGCATAGCGGTTAGTATAAGAATAGTAGGGATCAAGCAATTTTTCTGGGTACAAGTGTTATATTTTACAAGAAGTAATGTTTATAATAATCAAGGGAAATAAAGAAATGAACCTTTTCCTCAAGCCGGAATGGCTTTTCATTTTTGGCTTAGCCCAAAAACGAAACAAAAAGCCCAAGGCTTATTTTTCTCTTCATCCTTCATATTCACAAAAGCTAAAACGAAAGAGCGATTTCCTCAATTCTTCGGAACTTTTCTTTCTTACTAAGCTTTTGTTTCTATTCAGGACTTGATAAAAATAGGCCGATCACAAGATGCAAATAGCAATACTATTATTAATAGTTATTAGTTGTGTTAAAAGATTATGTTCTAAAAGTATTCTCTCTATGCATACATGTCACACTTACAGGTTATACCGTATTAAATAATTAGGATAACAAATCTGCATTTTTATTACAACACAAGATCTATATCAGTGGGAAGGCCCGTCAAAACATCGGGCAGATGAGCGTGAATGGCTTCTGTTTAGAAGTGCATCAATGGCGCTTGTCGTTTATATCCGTCTAAAGCGGATACACTCCTTTGATAGCACTTCTTAATAGAAGGCAGAGCGGGGGGACGCTTTTGTTTTGACTATGGTTTCTTGTTTACTTCTTTGACTAAACAAAGAAGTAAAAGCCATTTCGGCTTGAGGAATATTGAACATTATTTGCAATAATTATCATGTTTATCTCTCAAATTATCTCTCAAATTATTTGTCAAATCCCCAGAAAGTTGGCTTGATCCAATAGTAGCCGACTACGGAACTCGAATGTTTCAAGTTACTACTAAATCTTATGTGGGCTACAATGTTCATATTTACTACCGTCACGGCTATTATTTTTATGCTTTGTTACACACTGGCTTTCTTCATTATGTCCATCTTTCAGCGTTGGCAAGACATACTCTTTTGCAATTTGGGGTCGTAGCGATGGCTTATGCGAAATGTGAAACATTAACGAACTCCATAACAAATAAACAATATGTGAGTAATTGAAAATGTGTATGGCTTATGCGGTGGCTATTTATTGTCTTTATTTTTAATTTTCTTCGACAATTTTCTTATATCTTGTTCAATTTCTTTTAAACTATTCTCTTTTTCAATCTGTTTTTGAGTTTCTTTATATTTTTTTAATTCTTCACTTGACTTTTTTAATGCCATTTTATGACTTATTTTTCCTGCGTGGGTTAATAGTTCTTTTCCATTGAGTTGCACAATAATATCTAATCTTGAAATCCAATCTTTCATATACATTGGGGTATTTTCAAGTGCCATAGTTTCGGCAAACGCAAGATATTGTTCTACAATTAACCCAAGCAATTTTATTTCATTTTCTTGTAAGTAATTCTTAGCAATACTAATTTCACTTTTCTTTATTTCCGAGCTTTTTTCTTTATCGTAAGATTGCATTCCTAAAAGTGGCAAACTTGCATCAACTCTGCGATAAATCAATTCTGCGGCTGTTTGCTCACTAATAGCCCAAAGCAATTTATTTTGCACAATTTTAAAGAACATTAGTGTATTTTCATCTTTCGGGTTATAGTCGATACTTGTTGCATAAATATCTTTAATTTTCTGATAGAAAAAACGTTCCGAAATACGTATTTCACGAATACGTTCTTGCAGTTCGTTAAAATAATTCATCGAATTACCTGATTTAAATCTATTGTCATTTAAAGCAAACCCTTTGATAATATATTCTTTTAATCGCTGTGTTGCCCAAATTCTAAATTGTGTGCCCTGCTTAGATTTTACACGATAACCAACCGAAATAATTACATCAAGATTATATAATTTCACATCTCTTGATTGTGTTTTTCCAACAATAGCACCGTGTTGAGTGGTTGTTCGGAAATCCCGAACAACCATATTTTCTTGCAATTCTCCTTCTTCAAAAACATGCTTAATATGCTCGCTTATGGTTGCTTTCGATTTATCGAAAAGCTCGCATAATTGTATTTGCGTAAGCCAAACTGTTTCATTCTCGAAACGAACATCAAGTTTTGTTTCTCCGCTTTCTGTTTGATATATTATTATTTGAGAATTATTTTCTTGCATTATCTTTTCTTCTTTTCGTTAAACATTGGCGAAGTGTATTCATTATATAAATCAAACAAAAATTCAATCCGTGCATTTTCTGTTGTAAATGCTTGTGGCCGATAACACAAATCAACTGCTTTGTCTAACTCTTGATGTGCTTTTACTAATTTAGGTGGCATAGTTAAAGGGTCGTATAAATCTGCAAGACTGCTTTCAGGGTATTCTGTCCTGGTGTCTATGACTTTCTGAGCTTTTGTTTCTACTGTCTTTTTATTCTTGCTACTTGGTTCATTAGGCCAAGGGAAATTGTTGTAAACAATTGTATTTGAATACCTCAGTCTTGATTCTAACCTCCCACAAACAGATTTGGTCCAAGTCATATGCATAAAAGAGGTCAAAATACCGAAAACATATAACGTGCCATTTGGCACCATTTGAACCGTATTACTTGCTATGACGTTTGAGTCTATATATCCCATTGGAATGTATGTTCTATTTTCCGAAGATACTTCAGGAATAGCAATGTATTCTGATTCTGGCTGTGATATTTGGGCAAAAAGAGTTGGTGTATTTGCTTTATTTCTCGTCAACTGAGCTTTACTTGCTAATCTCATTTGTTTGACACCTTCGATTCTATTAAGTACATGGGGAAGTTTTCTTAACTCACTAGGTGATATGTCCTTAAGCCATAAACAGTATCGGTAGTGATTATTTAGAAAATCACGCCCACTTACAAAAGGTCTAATCCAAGGCGTGGCTTTAGTCTCTTTCTCTAGAAAAGCATTTTTTTCTGCTTCATCATCAAACAAAAAGTTACCTCCATCAGTAGGTTTGTTGCCCCAAATCATTCGAGGAACATTGCAAATAGGCTCACTTTTATTTGAAATTGTAATGTCTGGACCTTCAACCAAATATGGACTAATATTTTTAACTGATCTGGAATGTGGATTACTTGAAAAACTATCGTACTCAAAAATCACTTTGTTTTTAACGTCAAAATTGGAAAAGCCAATAATGACAACATGTACTCCAGCTACTCCTTTTGCTTCATTACCCCACTTAAAGGTCTGATGCGCAAAATGTATTTTTACATGATGATTATTTATGAGATCCTGCCATAGGAGAGCAGCCTGTTCACCTTGCGTAATAGAATTTGTAGAAACAAATGCAACCTTAATTTTCGAATCGATTGCTTGTTCGATATATTCTGCAGCTTTTTTATACCAACACGCAACATAATCTAATACCTTAATCCCTTTTCTTCCGAAAAACACATTTTCTAGGTCTTCTTTCTGCTGTGTGTTTTGGTAATGATGCCCCAAGAAAGGAGGATTACCTAAAATATAACTAAGGTGTTTAGGAGTAATTATTTCTTCCCATTTAATCTTAAGTGAATTACCGTGAACTATTGTCGCTGATTTTGTAAGAGGTAAACGAACAAAGTATTGACCAAATTCTTCAGAGATTTTCATATTCATTTGGTGGTCAATCAACCACATTGCAACTTCAGCAATTTTTGATGCAAATTCGTCATACTCAATTCCATAAAACTGGTCAACATCTAACCAAACTATATTTTCTATACTTGTTACAATTTGAATGTCATCTCTTAATTCTCGTAAAATTTCTATTTCGAGTTGTCTTAATTCCCTGTATGTAATAATCAAAAAGTTTCCACTACCACAGGCAGGGTCGAGAAATTTAAGAGTTGAGAGTTTTTTATGAAATTCTTTAAGTTTCGGTTTGCTTGACCTTACCTTTTCAAATTCAGCTCTCAATTCGTCTAAGAATAGAGGTTTTATAAGTTTTAAAATATTCTTTTCAGATGTATAATGAGCTCCAAGATTTCTACGCTCTTCAGGGTTCATTACTGATTGAAATAGTGAACCAAATATTGCTGGTGATATTTTACCCCAATCCAAAGCAGATGCTTTAAGTAAAATTGCACGCATTTTAGAATTAAATGCAGCAATAGGCAAAAATTCTTCAAACAATCCACCGTTTACATAAGGAAATTGGCTTAAATGTTCATCAAGATTTTTTAGTCGCTTTTCATTTGGTGTATTTAATACTTGGAAGAATTGAGCTAACAAAGCACCTAAATCGCTTCCGTCTTCGTTGGTTTTTTGGGCGATAAATTCTTTGAAAATATCCTTTTCAAAAATCCCCGTATCGTCAGCGAATAAAACAAAAAGTAAACGAACAAGATAAACTTCTAACGGATGTCCTTCGTAACCAAATTCTTTTAATTGGTCGTGAAGTTTTCCCATTAATTCAGCCGCTTTTATATTTACAGGATCTTCCTCTTTAAAAGTTCTTTTTTGGTAACCAGCAATAAATCCAAAAAGTTTAACATTTTTATAAAATTCTGAAATATGAAATTCGTGTTCGGTTCTTTCGTCAAGGTCGAAAAGTTTAATTCTTTCAAAGTCTGAAACAAGAATATATTTTGGTAATTCGTGTTCTTTTAATCCTGGGAAATAATCAGTTGCTTGCTCAAATGCTTTGTCAAGATTTTTTCCTTTTGATTTATGTTCAACAAGTAAAGTTCCTTTCCAAAACAAGTCAATAAATCCTTGCTTATCACCAAGTTTCTTTACAGGTTCTTCAAATGTTGCAACTCGTCTGCGAGATATTCCAAAAACTTCAAAAAAGTCATTCCAAAAACTATCTTTTTCAGCACGTTCTCTAGTTTCGCTTGCCCACTCATTCGAGAATTTTAATGCTCTATCTTTTATTTCATTCCAGCTTAATGCCATTTTAATAATCGTTTTTTATCTTAAATAAAAAGTAAAGGTATCAATTTGTGATGTGTGTAGGAAGAAATAACTCTTTTGGTTTTCAACATTGTATTAACTTTTGTTTCAAATTTTAGATAAAACCAAATGTGCTATTTGCGCGGTGGGTTTTTCGGTTTGTTTTTTTTCGGGTTCATTCCATGATCAGTCGTTCTTTTAGCTTGTGTGTAATCCTTGAATATTTAGATCATAATATTTAATTATATTTACAAAATAAACATTAAGAGTCATGCTGTTATCTAAAAGTCACAAAAAACCACTTATTATTATTTCTATTGTATTAGCATCAATCATTGTAATAATATTGATTATACAAATTATACTGGGAAATATTATCGAAAACAAAATTGAAGATGCTATTTCAAAAAAGGAAAATAGCCAGTATATTATTGATATTGGTAATGTAAAAATAAACCTGTTTACAATGACATTGATATTAAAAGATGTTAATATCACGCCTGATTCCGTTACTATCCAGCAACTTAAGCAAAAGCAATCAAAGCAGGATTTTGCATTGAACCTTAAAATACCTAATTTGCGAATAAGAAATATTGGGGTTTTTAGTTTAATTTCAAGTAAGCAGCTAAACATAAAAAAATTCATAATTAAACATGCTGAAATTGAAATTTTAACTTCAAAACATAAAAAAGCTTCGAAGCCAAAAGAAAAGAGCAATCACAAATTTGATGTTGATAGTATTGTAATACCAGGGTTGAATGGTGTTGATATTGATGAGTTTATTTTTAGCAATTTCATGGTTAATGTAATAGATGTTTCAAATAATGACACTATCTTTTTTGCAAAAAATCTTGATATTTCTCTGGATAATATTACTCTTACTAAAAATGAATTTGATTCAACAAGTTTTAGATTAAAAATCTCTGATGCTGATGTAAACATGTCTGCCGAACAATTCCGTTTGCCGGGAGATAAGTATTTGCTGACGTTTGAACAAATGAGTTTTAATATGAAGCACGCATTACTTGTTTTTAAGAACTTAAAAGTTAAGCCAAGGTATAGCATGGACAGAATGGTGAAAATGAGTAAGTATCAATATGAAATATTTAATTGTGAAATAAAAAACACCGAAATACATTCATTGTATCCCTCTAATATTATTAGTGGTTCAGGTATTATTTTATCTAATATTGTAGTTGATGGGATGAATCTTAGCATCTATAAGGATAAGCATTATCCCTTTGATACCATAAAGCGTCCCAAGTTACCAGTTCAATCATTGAAGCTTCTTAAACAAAATCTGTACATTGATAGTATTAATATCAAAAATAGCGAATTGACTTATTCTGAGTTACACAAGAAGATGGATGTACCTATGGTTGTTAATCTTAATAATTTAAATGCAACTGTAAGTAATATTACATCAATAGTTGATAGTATAGCAAAAAGATCAGTTATGACAATTAAAATGCTAGCTGATCTACAAAAAAGTATACCAATGGGAGTAAATATATATATGCCATTGAATAGCGTTGTCGATACTTTTTCGTTTAATGGATGGATGGGTAATGGTGATATGAAATTATTTAATCAAATTCTGCTGCCAGCCATTGGATTAAAGTTTAACGCTGGTTATATTGATGGTTTACAGTTTAATGCAAATGCAAATACAACCTATTCAATAGGTGAGATGACAATGCTTTATCACGATCTGGATGGAGTTGTGGTAAGAAAAGACCCTGAACAAACGAATAAATTTTTATCCTGGGTAGCAAATACAGCAATGATTAAAAATAACCCAACACCAAATAAAGAAAAGCGTACTGAGCCTATGTATTTTAACAGGGTTATGTACAAAGGTTTAGGTAATTTTATCTGGAAAACATTACAGAGTGGTATTACAGCCACTCTCATTCCTACAATGGATAATAAAGTGCAGAAAGATATCTACACGGCGAAAGGTCTTGATAAAAGAGAGATTAAAAAGAAAGAAAGACAGGAAAAACGTAAAAAAAGAAGGAGTAAATAATTCCTCTGTCTTATAATATTTAGTTTATCAGGATTTTGCTCTAAATATCAGCATGGAATAGGTTTTTGGGCAACTAATGGTAATATATTACTGTAGCCTCCTAATTAAACCTGAAATTTTTATCTGAAACTTGAAACCTAAAACTTGAAACCATTACTTTTGCCACTTCAAATTTAAAATGTAATGTATGGAAATGCCTAGCAAATATAACCCGGCTTTAACTGAGGATAAGTGGTATAGTCATTGGATGGAAAAGAAATATTTCCACTCTGAACCCGATGATAGGGAGCCTTTTACTATAGTGATACCACCACCAAATGTTACAGGGGTATTACATATGGGTCATATGCTTAATAATACTTTGCAGGATGTACTTATTCGTAGAGCCAGGATGCAGGGAAAAAATGCATGTTGGGTACCCGGTACCGACCATGCATCAATTGCCACTGAAGCTAAAGTTGTTAATAAACTTAGTACTGAGGGTATTAATAAGGATGATATTGGGCGCGATATGTTTATTGAACATGCATGGGAATGGACTCACAAACATGGCGGAATTATTCTTGAGCAATTAAAAAAGCTTGGTGCGTCGTGTGATTGGGAAAGAACTGCTTTTACAATGAGTGAATCATTGTATGAATCCGTTATTGATGTGTTTATCGATTTGTATAACAAAGGCTTGGTATACAGAGGTGTGCGTATGGTGAATTGGGATCCGTCAGCAAAAACAGCAGTAAGCGATGAAGAAGTAATCCATAAAGAACTCAAATCAAAACTATACTATATTAAATATAAAGTTGAAGGTGAAGATAGCTTTATTACAATTGCAACAACACGTCCTGAAACTATTCTTGGCGATACTGCCGTTTGTGTTCATCCCGAAGACCATAGGTTTGTTGGTTTCCATGGTAAGAATGTAATAGTGCCTCTTGTTAATCGTGCTATACCTATCATTACTGATGAATATGTTGATCGTGAATTTGGTACTGGTGCATTAAAAATTACACCTGCTCATGATATACACGATTATGAAATTGGAATTAAGCATAAGCTTAAAACAATTGATATCTTCAATGATGACGGTACAATGAGTAAAAGTGCTGAACTCTATTTGGGTAAAGATCGTTTTGCTGTTCGTGATGAAATATTAGTGGATCTTGAAAAAGCCGGTAATCTTGAAAAAGCAGAAAACTACATAAACAAAGTAGGCTTTTCGGAACGTACAGATGTTGTAATTGAACCAAAACTTTCGTTGCAGTGGTTCTTAAGAATGGGCGAATTTGGTAAAGCTGCCCTTGATGTTGTTGAGAATGGAAATATTAAATTTCATCCTCCAATGTTCAAAAACATCTATCGCCACTGGATGGAAAATTTACGCGACTGGAATATATCAAGGCAATTGTGGTGGGGACAGCGGATTCCGGTTTTTCATTTGCCGGATGGCCAATTTGTGGTTGCTAAAACCGTAGATGAAGCTTTGAAAAAGGCTATAGAATTGACTAATTCTACAGAGCTTACATTAAGTGACCTGAAGCAGGATGAAGATGTGTTTGACACATGGTTCTCATCATGGCTGTGGCCAATTTCTGTTTTTGATGGAATAAGAAATCCGGATAACAAGGAAATAGAATACTATTACCCAACCAATGATTTGGTTACTGCTCCTGATATTATTTTCTTTTGGGTTGCCCGAATGATAATGGCAGGACAAGAATACAGGAATGATATTCCTTTTAAGAATGTTTATTTTACGGGCATAGTGCGTGATAAAATGGGTCGTAAAATGTCGAAGACCCTTGGCAATTCACCCGATCCTCTTGATCTTATAAAACAATATGGTGCTGATGGTGTTCGAATAGGAATGCTGTTAACAGCACCTGCAGGAAACGATCTCCCATTTGATGCAGTTTTATGTGAGCAAGGAAGGAATTTTAGTAATAAAATTTGGAATGCACTTCGGTTGATTAAGGGTTGGAAAGTTGATGAAAATCTTGAGCAATCTGAAAATAATAAACTCGGAATTAAGTGGTTTGATGCAAAGTTCAACAGGACGTTGGCCGAAATTGAAGATCACTTTTCAAAATATAGAATTTCTGATGCTTTAATGTCAGTTTATAAGCTAATTTGGGATGATTACTGCAGTTGGTATCTTGAGATAATAAAACCTGCTTATCAGCAACCAATTGATGCAGATACTTTGGAAACCACTATAGGATTTTTTGAAAATCTCATGAAAATCCTTCATCCGTTTATGCCTTTTATTACTGAAGAAGTATGGCATTTATTAAAAGACAGAATTGAAGGTGATGACATAATAATATCTGAAGTTCCTGTCGTAACTAATTTCGACAGCAGTATGATTGAGGCTTTTAGCAGGGCTGAAAGTATTATTGTGGGTATTAGAAATGTTCGTAAAGAGAAGAATATTCCACTGAAAGAGAGCATAGATATACTGGTTAAGTCAGGAGCACAATCAAAATGTATATTCTATCCTGTTATTGCAAAACTGGGTAATGCAAACAAAATAGAGATAGTAAATGAAAAGCCTGATGGATCGATAATATTTACTGTTGGAGCTCAGGAATTTTATATTCCAATTGATTCGAATATTGATGTTGAGGCTGAAGTTGCTAAACTTGAAGAAGAGCTTAAGTATACAAATGGATTTTTAATTTCTGTTGTAAAGAAACTTTCAAACGAAAGGTTTGTTAATAATGCACCTTCTGCAGTTGTAGAAAAAGAACGCCAAAAGCAGGCTGATGCTGAAGCGCGTAAAAAGGTTATTGAAGATCAGCTTGAAGCATTGAAGTCCTGAGTTAAAAATGATAACTTATCTCAATTTTAATTTTGTACCAACTTCAGCTTGAACACCTTTTGGAAGATTATTCATTTTGTAAAGTCGTTTCAGTTTTATTCCATATAACTGTGATATACTATGAATTGTCTCACCAGCTTTAACAATGTGAGCTTTATATTTCTTATCAGCTTTACGTTTTTTCTTTTCAAGATATATAATTTCTCCGATTTGTAATACATGATCTTTTTTTAAGTCATTATTACTCTTGAATTGCCAACTGTATATTTCAAACTCATCGGCAAGCCCGTAGTAAGTATCTCCTGTTTCAATAATAATTAGTTTTTTACCATTATTCTTGAATATTTTCCTGCCCGACGACCAACTGTCAACTTGCTTAAAATCAGCAATTGAAATAGTGGCAAACTTGTCAAATTTTACCTCTTTTGGTGTGCTTTTCTTGCTTTTGTAATTTTTGTCATATTTGTTAAGATTGTATTTCTCAATAATCTTAATTAGTAATTGAGGATATTTTGGGTTCGTAGCATAGCCTGCTTTTTTTAATCCGTAAGCCCACTTCTTATAATCGGTAGTTTTATAATCAAATAGAAATGAATATCTGCCTCTTTGCGTTAAGAACTTCGAATGATCGCGGTAGGAATCTTCAGCTTTTTTGTATTTCCGAAAACACTCATGCTTTTCATCATCGTCCATATAATATTTCTTGCCTTTCCACCCATTGTGGCATTTAATCCCAAAGTGGTTATTAGCTTTTTTAGCAAGTTTGCTGTTTCCGCTTCCTGATTCAAGAATACCTTGTGCAAGTGTTATTGATGCAGGTATTTTGTACTCTTTTTGTTTCTTAATTGCAATATCTTTGTATGTATTGATATATTCTTTGGTTGATATTCTTTTTTGAGCCACAAGGTAGGAACCGGAAATTAGCATAATAGCTAATAAGCAAAGATTTGTATTTTTTTTGATTCGGTTGCCCAAAATTGCAATTTTATTAATAGAAACAAAAGTACCTGAATAACAAAGATTATTTCAATAGACCAAACGTAATTTTACACAAAACATTGTTATTAACAATGGTATAGCATCTGCTTGTAGTGGCTAATACCATATTGTACTTGTTAGTATCAATTTTCTTACTTTTGCTAAAAATTCTCAATCTCAATATGAACCACGAACTAATCTTCAAATACTTTCCTGAATTAACCGATACACAAAAGCAGCAATTTGAGCAGTTGGGTGAGCTTTATATTTATTGGAATCAGCAAATAAATGTAATTTCCCGAAAGGATATGGATAACTTTTATTTACACCATGTGTTACATTCGCTTTCAATTGCTAAAGTAATAGAATTTAAAGGGTTTACCGAAATAATGGATGCGGGCACTGGTGGTGGTTTTCCGGGCATTCCGCTTGCAATTATGTTTCCGGATGCTAAATTTTATCTTGTCGATTCAATTGGAAAAAAAATTAAAGTGGTAAACGAAGTTGTGCAAAGTCTTGAGCTTAAAAATGTTGAAGCCGAAAAACTAAGAATGGAACAGGTTAGCAGAACATTTGATTTTATCATCAGCAGAGCAGTTACATCTCTACCCGATTTTTTAAAATGGACATCTTATAAGTTTCATAACAAATCGTTTAATAAAATTCCCAATGGTATACTATATTTGAAAGGTGGAGATGTTCAAAAAGAATTAAATGAAATTCGCAGGTTCAAAAAGAAGGTCTATAATATCTCTAATTACTTTACAGATGAATTTTTTGAAACAAAAAAAGTTGTACATATTTACCGAAAATAGTTTGCTCGTTTATGCGTTGAATTATTCCTGTTTTTTAAGACTTCTTTTTTTCTCTAGTTGTAACAAATCACTACCTTAGCCCGTCTGATAATTGTATGAGAGATAACTACATGTGTAAATGACAGTAAGTGAGTACAATAGTTGTGTTGATGACCATAGTGATGGCGTTTTTAGATTTATTCTGAAAAGCGTTAAGGAAACTGATGCTGCTCATGATATAGTTCAGGAATCATATATGAAATTGTGGATTAAGCGTAAAGATGTTAATCCTTTGAAAGGGAAATCATATTTATTTACAACAGCTTATCACACCATGATTGATTATATTCGAAAAAATAGCCGAAATGTATCAATTGAAGGAATGAAAGATGTTCATGATGAGTCAAATACAGGTTATAGTGAACTTAAAGAGATTCTTAATTTAGCTGTAGAAAAACTTCCTGAAATACAACGTTCAGTAATACTATTACGAGATTATGAGGGATATTCTTATGAAGAAATTGGAAAAATAACTAATCTTAGCGAATCACAAGTCAAGGTCTATATATATAGAGCACGTGTGTTCTTAAAGAAATTTATTGTTAGCCCTGAACTTGTTATCTGAAAATGAATAATAATATTGACATAAACAAATCGAATTACGAAAGTTATGTAATCGACTATCTTGATGGTACACTTAGTGCTATCGATACAGCCAATTTTATTGCATTTTTAGAAGAAAACCCTGATATAAAGGAGGAGGTTGCCGGATTGGACATGATTGCTCTAATACCTGAAATAAAAGAGTTTACCCAAAAAAGTAAACTAAAAAAAGAACCCTTTTTTTCAACTAATAAGATAAGTGAACTTAACTATGAAGAATATTTTATTGCTTTTTACGAAGGAGATTTGTCAGAATCAGAAAAGATTGATTTGCAATATTTTCTTGATAAGAATCAAGGTTTAGTTTCTGAATTTAAGCTTTTTGATAAACTAAAAATAGCACCAAATACTGATATAGTTTTTGCTGATAAAAGTTTATTGCGACATAAAAACAATATTGTACCAATTTGGATTTCTACGGCTGCAGCGGTACTCATTTTATTTGCAGCATATTGGTTTCTTTTCAATCAGCAATCTCATGCATTGCAACATGAGCTTTATGGTTTATCTAAAATAATTCCTAAGGAAATTAATTCCGGTTTGTCGATAAGGCTGATTGCCAAAATTAACTTGAAAGAAAGAGAATTATTAGAAATTAGGACAGAGGACAAAATATCTGCAATTAGAAGTCAGAAAGATATTAATATATCTCCGCTATTAAGTAAAACTAATAGTGAACAACTGGTAAATTGCTATGATTTTGCAAGGCTTGCTAATCAAAAAGAAATTAAAATTATATTATCAAATACTGTAAATGAAGAACTGATTGTAAGTAACGAACCAATAAGCAAAAAACAACATAGAGGTTTAATTGCGAAAATTTTTAATAATCAAAAAGAAAGGATAAATAAAATTATTAGGTTTAAAAGATCTAATAAAGAAAAATCATCCGACCCAACATATATTAAGGTGCTCGATAAAAGCTTGCTAGTTTTTAATACCATAACAGGCAGTGAAACTGATAGGGTTAGAACCTATAACACAGAAGGTGAGCTTACTAGTTTCCAGATTGAAGGGCAGGAAGTTCTTTTGAGTAGACGTTTTCCTGAAAAATCAGTACAATAGACTATTCAAATTCATTTGGTACACCACATATCATTACAAATTGGTTTTCCATGGACTTGTTTAGGTATTGGTGCTTTTCATTTGGCAGTACCAATGCAAAATCACCTTTATTAACACTTAGTTTATCTCCTTTTTCGTTAACAAGATAACCCTCGCCTTCAATTACATAATTCATATGCTCATAATTGTGTTCATGATAAGGTGTATTTCCTCCTGGTTCAAGTGTGAAAACCCGATAAGAATATACAGGGGCTCCATCAATTTTCGATAATGGAATTTGTTTTGATGCACCAATTGCTCCGGTCATTTCAACTTTGTTTTTTGGCACATCTATAAGTGATATTATTTTCATAGTTATAGTTAGTTTGTTTTTAATTCTTTAATAAATTTTTCATCAGTATAAATCCAGAATAGTGGTTGCCATCTTTCAATTCCATTGAAATCTAATCGGCTTGCAACAGGAGCTATGCCAATAATCTTTTTACTAAAATTTAGATTGTCAGGATTCAGACTCCATTCTTCTAAAAATCTTAACCTTAAAATATCTTCAGGTAGAATATTATAGATTATCAATGTATCAAACATTTCATATGGAGGTTCGTTATCCATCATTGTTACAACCATAGTATCAGAAAATATACTTCTAACTTCTTGTGGGTTAATTGGGTCGCTAAAATAATCATAGGCTTGCCACTTTCCAGCTTTTGCACCTTCTATTATTATTTCAACCAATTTTTCTCTTTGAGGCCCTACCAAATTTTGTATCCACCAGTCGTATTCCGGATCGGGACTCTTTATATTAACGTCATACTGTATCTTCTCAGTAATAATCATGTTATCATCAAGTTGACATGAAGATTGTGCCAGTACAAACAATAAAAATAATGCGTAATATCCGTATCTCATAATTTTATCAATTTGACTCAAAGGTAAATAAATGTTACTTTTATGCTTTAAAATCAACGGAAAAATGAAAAGATTGTTATTGATAACGACTTTATGTTTCTTGTTTATCAGACTAATCGGGCAGATTGTTCCGGATGAAAGACGAGTTGATTGGGAGTCAGTCATCCAGAACATAAATATTCAACAGCCAGATATTCAAGTTAATGTAATGAATTATGGAGCAACAGGTGATGGAATTACTAACGATCAACCTGCTGTTGTAAATGCTATATTGTCATTGGGAAACCATCTGGGCTATGTGTATTTTCCACCGGGAGAATATCTTATTGAGGACCCAATAATCCTTCCCGATAGTTGTATTTTAAAAGGAGCAGGTTCCGGCTTATCAACACTAATTTTTAATTTGGGTGAAACTACCGATAACTGCATTACCATTTCCAAGTCACAAACAGCCGGGTATATAGCAATAACTGATGGCTTAAATAAAGGAGATAATTTGATAACTGTATCCGATGTAAGTTCTTTTAATGCAGGGGATTACATCGAAATAAGACAGGAAAACGGTGATTGGGATGTTGTGCCAATATCGTGGGCTGATTATTCGGTAGGACAGATTACAAAAGTTGTTGCAATTGAAGACGAAAAGCTTTTGTTAGAAAGTGACCTCAGGATTGACTACTCTGCTGAACTTAATCCGGAAGTCAGGCCAATAATTCCAATATCAAATACAGGAATACAATGCATTAAAATTAAACGAATTGATGAACCCGAAGAGGGAGGAGGAGCAAATATATATACTAACATGGCAGCGAACTGTTTTGTTAGAGGTGTTGAAAGCGATTCAAGTGTTGGAGCCCATGTGTCAATTAATAAGAGTATCAACATCCTTATTGATGGGTGTTATTTTCATCATGCATTTACATATGATGGTATTGGTATGCGTGGATATGGAGTTGCATTAAGCCAGCATAGTAGCGAATGTTTAATTACAAACAATGTTTTCAGATATTTACGTCATGCTATGATGATAAAAACAGGATCGAATGGAAATGTTTTTTCTTATAATTACTCTATTGAGCCACACAGAACTGAGCAAATACCAGATGCATCGGGCGATATTTCGTTTCACGGTCATTATGCATATTCAAATCTATTTGAAGGAAATATAGTTCAAAATATTGTAATAGATCATTATTGGGGACCTTCAGGTCCATACAATACTTTGTTTAGAAATCGTGCTGAATTATATGGAATAATAATGACAACCAGCGATTTACTTGAAACAAATACTCAAAATTTTGTAGGAAATGAAGTTACAAATACAAACTTCTTACATGGGTTATTTGTTCTTACCGGCGAAAACCAATTTGAGTATGGTAATAATATTAAAGGCACCATTCTTCCTTCTGGGACAGATGATCTGACAGACTCTAGTTATTATTTATCAGAGCCACCTTATTTTTGGGATGATAATATAGAATGGCCATCAGTAGGTATTCCAAACCAGTTGGATATTGGAACAATTCCTGCAAAAAACAGATATGTACAAGGTGGAGTTATTACTGTTTGCCCTGATAGTATTATAACTACTATTCATTCAAATTTAAATATTAATTCACAGTATATCGATGTTTGGCCTAACCCTGCTACAAATATTATAAATATTAATGTACCTCAAGGATATACAGGTATGACTGTATTAATATTAACAGATATTCAAGGAAATGTTGTGCTTAAAGATGAAATTGAAATATCTAAACCACAACCTCTTACTATGGCAACTACTAATATTAGAACGGGCATCTATCTACTAACAATAAGGACATCTTATGGAATAATGAATACAAAAGTGATAATTGTAAAATAATCCATGGAAATAAAAGTACCCACCCTAATTATAGATAAGCAAAAGGTTAATAGGAATATAACCAGAATGCTAGGCAAAGCCGAGAGTGCTAATGTTATTTTCCGGCCTCATTTTAAAACACATCAATCTACTGAAATTGGTGAACTATTTAAACAAAAAGGAGTAAAAAGAATTACAGTTTCATCAGTTTCAATGGCTTTATATTTTGCAAATCATGGGTGGGATGATATCACAATTGCCTTCCCCGTTAATATCTTAGAAGCGGATGAAATTAATGAACTTGCTAGGAAAATCAATTTGAATATATTAGTAGAGTCTCAATATTCAGTATTAACATTGAGTAAAATAATTACTCAAACATTGGGTGTGTTTTTGAAGATTGATACGGGGTATCATCGTACAGGGTTATTGCCTGATGATAATGAAATTGACAGTATTATAAAGCTAATGAGTACTGATAATAAGTTAAATTTCAAGGGATTTCTATCACATGCGGGTCATACGTATAATGCCAATAGTAAAGTTGAGATTCTATCCATTTTAAAAGAGTCAAAAACTATATTAAACAAATTAAAGCAAAAGTATATAACCCAGTATCCTAAAATTATTGTTTCGTATGGTGATACACCTTCATGTAGTATGGCTAATGGTTGTGATGGGTTTGATGAAATACGACCCGGCAATTTTGTATATTATGATGTTATGCAATATCATATTGGTTCCTGCAAAATGGAGGACATTGCGGTTGCAGTTGCATGCCCGGTAGTTGCAGTTCATGAGCAAAGGAACGAGCTTGTAATTTATGGAGGGGCAATACATTTATCAAAAGAATTTATAGCTGCTGACAATGATTTCAAGTTATTTGGATACGTGGTGAACTATACGGCAGAAGGTTGGAGTGAACCTATTCCGGGAGCATATGTATCTTCATTATCACAGGAACATGGTATTGTAAAAATGCCTGAAAAATATTTGAATAGTTTTAAACCCGGTGATGTTATTGGGGTATTGCCAATTCATTCGTGTTTGACTGCTAATTTGTTGCATGCTAATTATAAATTAATTTAAAAAGGCAAGTCTCAAATAGTTACGTTTATTCAATTAGAATTAGTTTTTTTGATACGGAACCTAAATCACTTTGCAAGTTAACAAAATATAATCCCGGATTATACCCGTTTCTGTTCCAAATATATGAATGGTCTCCTGCATTAAGATTTGTTTTTTTAATGGTTTCGATAATTACTCCTGATGAATTACAAATGGATATTGTAATTTGAGAAGAATGATCAAGTGAAAAAGAAATCTTTGTTTTATCATTAGTTGGATTTGGATTTACTTCTATGCTATTTATTTCAATATTTTCAGGCTCTTTAACTCCGCTCAAATATTCATGGGTTATAGAATATTTCAATTGCCAATGAGCATTAACATATTCTTCCCAAATATTAATAAAATAATAATCATTGCCAATATTTTTGCCACTACAAACTCGTGGGTTTCTTACTTGATTATTAGATTTAGATACATTTTGATAAGCATCTAATGGAGAATAAACTCCACCATAGAATGGTGTTGTAAAAATATCTGTTAAATCATTATTTTGATAGACGAAGCTGCTGAAACCTATACCCATCCAATTGCTTTTAACAGGTAAATCACCAGAGTAAAAACTAGAATAAGGAGGATATTGAAGATCAAATTCAGATATAAATAATTGAGAGTCTGTTAAATCATAATTAGCTATGTGCCAGCTGGTATCATTAAAATAATCCCATGTTAATATTTCAGGTGTCGCAAATCCGGTACAAAAAGATAGGTTAGTACATTGTAATCCGGTAAAAATGGATTCAGCGGGAAGCCATCCATTGGTATTATCATACCAACGAACCATAATGTTTGAAATGTCATTAACTTCTTTTACCCATGACACTATGGGAATACCGTAGCCCCACCATCCATAATCAGTTTGTTTAATAGATAGATAGTTGCAATTACCTGAATCAATAACAGTAGGTTCAGTAAAAGCAAAAGTGTATTTATTTAGATGTATGTGCATTATTCGGTTTTGTTCCATCCACACTATTTCTCCATCATTATTACAAATCAAATTTGTTTGCTCTTCAGAAGATTCTGTTAATGCTTCTGGTTCAGTAAAACCATCAGGATTATAAATCTGATAGTAGATTTTATTTGTTTCTGTTTCATCAGATTCATAAAAAATAAAAAACAAAGAATCGTTACTGTACTTACTAAACCATGTATCAATTAATTGTGGATTTGTATAATGTATGCCGGCATCCGAAAGAAAGATCTGGGGTTCATCACTATTATAAAAGTTTTTGTAATATATTGATGTTGAATTAGAATTTGTTGATTTTCCCCAGAAAGCATAATAATTTTCATCAATAAATCTAAGCAGCTTAATAGTTGCATTTTTATTGTCCGTTATTGAATCGGTAAGGGAAACCGGATCGCTCCATGTTTCGTATTGAGCATTCGTTAGTTTTGAAACCAACAATAAGGATAGTACTATTAATAATATAGGAGTTAGGTTTTTCATAACATGTTATTATTAAGGTAAATATAATTGATTATGATTATGACAAAATATATACCTAATAGGTTTTCAAGATTGCTAATTTTCCGGTTTGAAAACCACCCCTAGATTCTTTTTACCATCAATTTTTATGGTGAAATGATTTTTGAACCTTACTTGCCTTATAAATTCATTTTCAAAGATAGCAGGCTGGTTGTCAAGGTAATCAATATCATATTTTCCATCTCCAATAAAAGGATTAACAGTAAAATAGCCAACTCTAAAAGAAGTTAAGTTTTGGAAAAAATGAGTGCCCTGACTTGGGTCGATACGATAATTTTCAAGGCCTGATTCAACAATCAGTCTTGCTGCAGAAATTTGTGACCAGTTAACTGGTATTCCAAGCCATGGATCTGCTGAGCCCCATCTGCCCGGGCCTACAAGAATATAGTTTGTATCGTTATCAAGAAACTCTTTATTTAGCTGATCGATATAGCTAACAAGTTCATTTGTTTTTGCTGCATCAAAATTTTGAGGTCTTACATATATGATATCATGAATATTATCAATAATACCATTGCCAAGAGCCGATTTAGAGACTATTAGTGAATTGTTATTTGACATCTCACTTTCATTAATATTAACGCTTTCATCTTTTGATGCAATTGGCCTGATTTGTAATAATTTGAATAAAACTTTTTCTCCTTTTGGCACATTCAAATCAACGGCAAATTCAATTTCAACCGGATTACCCATTTCTTCTTCACCTAGCTTCAATATTTTTTCCAATACTTGAGCTAATGGCAAAGTATCATGTTTTAATATATTTGAAAAAGTAATTACCTTTTTTCCTTTGTTATTATATCCATCTCGAATAACATTGTCATGCATAATGTATGTTGAAGCAATGCTACGAATTGAGTCATCTTTTTCAGCATCTTTAATCCTGAGTTTTAACAAATATGAACCATCATTGGTTTTTGGATTAAAATCATGAGCACTCATATTTAGCGCAAAGAAATACTTTTGTGTCTCTTTTAATGACAATTCAGGTGTAGATGTTTGAAGAACATTTTTTGGGTATTTAGGGCAAAACCTGAGCGACAATCCTCCATCTACAACATATTTACCTAAACCTAATGCAATATTAACAGTACCATCTTCGGCCTTACCGGGCTCAAGTGGGTAATAGTCAATTGACCGACCAACCCCTGAAATTGTTGGATAATACCTATCGCCATATCTGCTTCCTACAACTTCCTGAATTACTATTGCCATCTTTTCTTCATCTATAACATTTGAAGTGGCTTGCATATAGGCTTTGCTATCTTTATAATATGCAGATGCATAAACAGCTTTTATTGCTTTACCAATCATCTTAAACATACTATCGTGCTCACCTTCGTGATATGGAATCATATATGTATTATATATGCCGGCAAATGGTTGGTAATGTGAATCCTCAAGCAAGCTGGATGATCTTATAGCAAGTGGGCTATCGATTGATTTAGCAATTTTATATATATCGGCGTGTACATGGTCGGGCAGGTTGGCTTCCAGAAAATGTGCTAGTATTTCTTCATCACTGATATCATCAGATAGGGCGATGGTATGTAAACTATTATTATCCATAAACTCATCGAAGATGTCAGTTCCGATTACGACTGTTTTAGGGACATTTATGTCAACTTTATCAAAATAATTATAAAGATTATTACGCTTAATTAATGAATTCAAGAAAGCCAAACCTCTGGCTTTTCCTCCTATCGATCCCTGACCAATCCTTGTGATACTAAAATATTTATCAAAAGTTTCACGGTTAAATGAAGAAATTACTCCCCTGGTTTTCGACATCCTAAATTGAGATATTGCATTGAATATGAATGTCCTAATTTCATTAATGTCATTAAAATCGTCACTCGTAAAATACATAAATAACTCAGCAAGAGGAAATAATGCTCGCGCACGTAGCCATTTTGAAAAGTGATTACGTTGTATGTGGTAACGTAGAGATGCTACGGGTACTGTCAATATTTTTTCTTGTAAGTCTTTCAGATCATGAGCTCTTGCCACAACTATACCCATATTGGGATCTTTAAAAACAAAATCACCAAACGCGAAATATTCTTTAATAAATTCCCTTAAGTCGAAAGTTAATGATTTTGAGTTTTTATCTAAAAAACCCACTCTTAACTCTTTAGCTTTTATGTAATTTTTATACTCAGATGATTGTAGCAAAATAGGAGTAAACGGGTTATCTCTTTTAATTAGCTCACACAATTCTATTCCGGCATTTTTATCCAGAATGCCATTTCTTGAATAAGTGATATCAGAAATTAGTCCAAGAAGATTTTTCTTATATTTTTCATAAAATAAGGAGGCATCTTCATAATTTGTTGCCAATAGTATCTTCGGCCTTCCTCTCATACGTAGCATTCGCTGATGTTCGTTAAGGCCTTCGCTTATAAATGATTTTGATTGTTTGAATATGATCTTATACATTATGGGCAAATAGCTGGAGTAAAACCTGATATTGTCTTCAACAAGAATTATGGTTTGAACACCAACTTCTGCAACATCATTATCAACATTCATTTTGTCTTCAATAAGCTTGATAATAGCAAGTAATATATCAGCATTACCAAGCCAACTAAAGATGTAATCAATAGAACCTAAGTTAAATTTTTGTATTTTCAGACTCCCTTCTCTTGAAAAGGGGGTAAGCATAACTATAGGAATTTCGGGATATTCTTTTTTAATATTATTGGCTAATTCAAATGTGGAAATTTTCTCAGCACTAAGCATAGAAATAACCAGATCAATTTTCTCCTCCTTTAATATTTTAAATGCTTCATCCTTATTTGTTGCTTCAATAAATTGTGGCGGGTATCTAAGGTTTAAAGATGTATATTCATGAAATATCTGTTCATCTATTCTTCCATCTTCCTCAAGCATAAAAGCATCATACACACTTGATATAAGTAGCACATGGTATATCCTCTTCTTCATTAAGTTAGTAAAAGAAGTTTCATTGAAATAAAAATTCTGACTTAGAATCTCTGGTTTTGAAGAGAACATATTATATATATTTTCCTACAAATTTAATTATTTAATGGTTAATTGGCTTGTTGGTTTGATTGTTTTACAATAATACTTTCAACCTTTATGTATGATTATGAGGGCTAAGAGGATTGATTAAGTATATCAATTTAGCAATGGGAAAGTAATAGTAAATGTAGTACCTTCACCTTCCTTGCTGGAAGCATGGAGCGTGCCATTGTTACTTTTAACAAATTCATTTACAATAACTAATCCAAAGCCGGTGCCCTTTTCATTATTTGTTCCTTTTTTAACTTCAGTATTACCTTGCCCAGAAAGAATACTATCAATTTGCTTTTGATTCATTCCTACACCTGAATCAATTATTTTAACCTCAGCAAGATTGTTATTAATATCTACAATGATATATATTTTGTCACCCTTATGTGAAAATTTAATTGCATTTGAAACCAAGTTTCTAAATACGATATCTAGTTGATTTTTATCTGCCATTATAGTAACTGGCTTATTATCTGAGATTTTTATTGTAATAGATTTTCTAATAGACTGACCATTCATTAATGAAATCATGTCGTTAAGGAGCATATTTAAAGAAATACTTTCAAGGTTAGGTTTCAGTCTGTCTTGCTGAATCCTTGCCCACGAGAGTAAGTTTTCAATTAATGAATATGTTGAATCTAGTGATGGTTTTAATGAACTTATAAGTGAAACAATCTCCTCATGAGTTAATTCATCAACCTGTCCTACTATCAAGTCAACAATTGCCTTATTGGTTCCTATAGGTCCGATAAGGTCATGAGCAATTATAGAAAAAAGTTTTTCTTTTGAATTATTTGTTTCTTTTAGTTTTTGCTCTGATTGGCGGAGCTCTTTCTGGGCTTTTATTCTGCTACTAATATCGCGTAATACACCTTTAAACCCAATAGGTTTTGTACTGTATTGTGAATAAATAAATTCAGCAGATAAAGAACAGTCAACAATAGTTCCGTCTTTTTTAATCAGCTGAGTATCAAAATCATGAACGTATGAAGTGTTTTTGAATTCAACCCTCATGGTTTCCCAGTCACTTAAAAAATTAAAGTACTCCTTTGGACTAATTCCTATTACTTCTTCGCGTTTATAGCCTGACAACTTGAAAATAGAAGGGCTTACCTCGGTAATGACTCCTCTTCTGTCGGTTTGAAAATAAATATCAGGAAATGCGTTAAATATTTGACGAAATTTCAACCCACTTTGACGTATTTTTTCCTCATTCTTCTTTCTTTGAGTAATATCCCAGAAATTAACCAGAATTCCATCAATTACTCCATCACCAAAATAATTTTGACCATATGCATACACATCTATCCAATTGTCATACACATCTTGAAATTTAAATTCGATATTTCGTGGTTGGCCATCTTTTATAAGCATTCCAAACTCCTTCTTCACAAACTCGACATCATCAGGGTGAATAAATTCAAATGTGCTTTTGCCAATACGACTTTTTATCTCTCTTCCAATTTTTCTTTCATAAGATGGACTAATGTATTTAGTAAGACCATCTTTACTAATTATAAAAATAAAATCTTCCGACCTATCCAATAACTTCTCATAATATAGTTTTTGTTTGTTAGCAAGCCTTTTTGATTTTCGCACAACAATAATAATAATAAGCATGGCTACTATAAATAATGATATTATAAGAATTATTATGATAAGATATGTTTTAATCAGGGATACGCTTGTGTTTATCTTCTTTAGGCTACTAATTTCTGTTTTCTGTTTTTCATCATTATATTTCGATTTGACATCAATGATATACATACTCTTTGTAATTGAATAGATACTATCAAAGAGATGCTTATGCTTTAGGAGATACTTGTAAGCATCTTCATATCTGCCCATTGAGGAATAAACTTTTTGTAACAAATCATACGATGCAAGTATATCCTCAGATATTCCACTTAATAAAGCAGCATTAAGGCTCTTAATAGCATAACTAAGTGCAAGTTTAAATTTACTTTGACCCATGTAAACTTCGCTAAGATTTAGCATTACAACAGCAACTATAGGATAATTATTTGGTTCTCCAATTTCAAGGCTTTTATTGTAATAACTAATAGCAAGTACAGTATCTTTCAAATTCCTATAAGTATCCCCAATATTATTAAGAGTGATGGCAACACCCTCAATATTATCCAATTCAACATCAATTTCATATGATCTTAGAAAAAACTTAAGGGCTTTTTCATAGTCATTTTTTGAACTATAAAAATTACCAATATTATTATAGCACACCGAAATTCCATTCTTATCATTTAACTTTTTACAAATTTCAAGTGCACGATTTGTATATTCCAACGCATCATCATAGCTATTGTTATTTGAAAATATTAACCCTAAATTTATCAAAGAAGCACTAATACCTGAACTATCATTTTCCGCTTCAAATAGCTTTAATGAAGTAATTAGAGCGTCTGTTGATTTCTTATAGGAGCCAACTTCCTGATAACAGGAACCTATAGTTAAGTAAAAATTAGCTTTCTCCCTGTTTAGACTAAGCGAATCAGCATACTTGATTCCTAATTTCGAAAATTTAATTGACTCGTGGAAGTCACATATATCAAAATACAAATAACTTAAATAATAAAGAGCGTCAATAATTCGCTTTCGATTGTTATTATTTTTAAATTTATTTAAAGCAATATCTAGATGGAAAATTGAACTGTCGTAGTTTGAATAATTAAAATAAACTACGCCATAAGTAAACTCGGATTCGGCAATACAAGCTTCGTTGTTAGTTTTATAAGCTAATATATTTGCTTTTTCTGAATAATCAACAGCTATATTAAAGTCACTAATATTAGCCCTGGCTGTGTCACAAAGTCTAAAAACTAGTATGGAGTCAGGGTTTTCTGGAACAATTTTAGAGTCAGAAAATGCATTGTTTGTGATTAATAAAAATAATAACGGTAATATGTATATTAATTTGATTTTGTCAGAAAAAGAGTTCATTGCGGCAGACTAAAGTAGGAGTAATACTCATTTGCTACAAAGCTATGAAAAATATGATTCTCAATTGTATTAAACAGTATTTTTGGTAAACTTAAATCAATAAATGCAGAAATAATGAGTTTATTTTTTTTCGTGTCAGATCTTCATGGTTCTATTACGAGGTATAAAAAACTTTTCGATTTAATTGAAGACGAAAAACCAACAGCTGTTTTTCTTGGTGGAGACTTACTGCCATCCGGGTTATTTGCATTAACTGCTGGCAGTAATACCACTGGAAATTTTATAGTTGATATTCTGTTTGCAGGTTTCTTAAAACTGAAAAAAAGACTTGGCAGTGAATATCCCCGGGTGTTTTTAATATTAGGAAATGATGATGGAAAAGGGGAGGAGAACTTAATAATAAAAGGGGAAGCTCTTGGCTATTGGGAATATATTCATGGTAAGAAGGTAAAGTTGGCTAATTATGATATTTATGGATACTCGTATGTGCCACCCAGCCCTTTTATGTTAAAAGATTGGGAGCTTTATGATGTATCAAGATATACCGATCCTGGGTGTGTAGCTCCGGAAGATGGTGCTCACTTTGGAAAAGTTGATAGAAAAAAACTTCTTTACAGAACTATACAAAAAGACTTGAACTTACTTATTGAAGAAAAGAATCTAGATAATACTATACTTCTTTTACATACGCCTCCTTACAAAACAAATCTTGATCGTGCTGCCTTAGATGGAAAAATGTTTGATTCTGTACCTCTGGATGTTCATGTTGGAAGTATTGCTGTAAAAAGGCTTATAGAAGAAAGGGGTCCAAAAATCACACTTCATGGTCACATACATGAGTCAGCAAGAATTACAGGTCATTGGAAAGAGAATATTGGAAAAACATTAGCCATATCGGCTGCACACGATGGTAGTGAACTGGCACTAGTTAGATTTGACCCTGATAATCCTCAAAATAGTACTAGAGAATTAATATAATGAATGGCTATTTCTAGAGGAATTATAATTACTTTTCTCCTTTTGGCGAGGATTGCCCTTCCCTTCCTGAAGGCTGGAATCACGAATAGTAATCGTTGAACTAGCTATTAACTTCCAATTGTAAGTGGCCTTGCGGCATCAGTTATAGCTCCAATTTTAATGGCATAGCTCGTTTTATTAGCAATATCTTTATCAGTTATAATATGTACATCAAGTAAACCATCAGAGTTATAGCCTGTTCGTTCAAAGTTTATTTGACTCAAACTTATACTCCAGCCATCCAGCCATGCATTTAGTTCTTTAAGTTGTTGGTTATTCCCTCTGGTATGTACTAATAAATCAATATCGCTTCCTGGACCAGCCGTTGCATTTTTGGTGCTGCCAAAAATATAAAGTCCAATAACACCAAAATGTTTAGCATCTAGTTTAGATGCAAGCTTTTCAGCCATTCGTAACCGCCAACGCCAATGAATATCCTTATCAATATTAAATACCGGTTTTTTCTGAAGAAAATCACCTGATTGTTGGTTTTCGTTCTTTTCTTCAATTAAACCAATCGCCATTTCTCTATCGGCATTCATATATATATTTAATATATTTCCACTTAAGGTTGTAATATCAATAACTTTAATCACATCTTGAAGATGTGCCAAATCAGGAATTAATTCCGGAAATATATTTTTGGAATTTTTATAATAATCTTCATCAAATATAATACCATCATCATCAGGATAAAGAGGTAAATACTTAATATTGGCTTCAACCAGATCCTGAAAGAAGTGAGTGCCAAAGGATAAATCCGGAACATAGTCCTTTTTCTTTTTGGCTATTTCGATAAGAAGTGCTGTTTTATTAATTTCGGAATAAGTGATACTAACACCTAGTTTTATATCGCCACGGCTGCCCCACCTTCCCGGACCCATGAGAATAAATTGTCGTTTTGGAAGTAATTCATTTAATCGCCCAATTGCCTTTCCAACACTCAATAAGTCTTCATGGTTGTTTAATTCCGAATATTTAACAGGGTCAACATAAACTATATGTGTTATACCTGTTACTTTTCCGTTTGTGATGTGCTTATTAGCAGAAAATAGAACTTGTTTGTTTTCTATATCTACGGGAATATCTGCAGGTTCTGTTTCTGATCCATAACTTTGCGATCTGCATTGAAGTAAGTAAAAATCTTTTCCATCATGGGCAAATTCAATATCAATAGGTTGCCGATATCTCTTTTCAAGTATATTAAGCATTTCATGAATATCCTTTAAAAAATTAGTCCTTTTAACCAAGCCTTCAAAGTTGGCAACAAAACTATCTCTTAAAAAATTCATTCCCAAAGGTCGGGCTGGTTGAATATAATTTTCTTTTAATACCGAGACAACTCTGCTTATAGCTGGATATTCTTTGCCATACCGTTTAAGTAATAAGTCGATCTCAATTGTTTCAAAAGTTCCTGTCTCTAAATTTATAACATCGATATATTTTGGAGAATAGCGTATTATTTCATCAATCGTTACATTAACTCTTAATCCGGGCTGACCAGGAGACAACAATACCGGATAATCGTCACTCAGCCTGTCAACAGCTCTGGTGCCTAACCCCGGAACTAATCTAACAAGGCCATCTTCGGGTTTAATCCTACTTGACCATCGATATTCATTTCTACTAAAAGCAACCCCGGCAAATGATGGAAAAAAATAAGGTCCGGCTTTTGCACCTACTACTTCTTGTATCATTATACCCATTTCTTCGTGGTAATCCAAAAGATTATTTTGAGTTCTGTAATTAATCGGGTCAGGACCAAAAGTTGAAGCATAAACTTCTGCAATTGCATCCATTAATTCGTGTAGCCGTTCATCCTTAGAACCTTGATTGGCAATAAATAGACTTTTATATTTTCCTGCAAACACGGCTCCAACTCTGTCTTCTAATAAACTCGAGCTTCTGATAACTAATGGTACTTTGCCAAAATCATCAAGTGCCATTAATAAACCTTTTACAATTTCAGGAGAAAATAGAGAGTTTTTAAAAACCTGTATTACATAAGGATATTCTTGACGTACTCTGCCAATCTCCTTATATTTTTGCTCCATAATTTCCTCAAGATTATTGTAGCTCATAAAATTCAGTAAACCGTCTGATGTAAGATACCAGGTACGGGGTACTTTAACTTTATTAAGAAGTTTATTCTCGCTTGAAACATTATCTAATATATGCTTTGCAAGAAATAATCCGGAACTTTTACCTCCAAGCTTACCATGACTATTTGCAGGAAAGATAATATGTTGCATCAAATCATTGAAATTATCCACCTCAACAAAATCTTTTGCTATTTCTATAAATATAGACTGGTCAGTTAGTAATCTTCTGATTAAGGCAACTTTGAGGCTTTTTTCACGTGGCCCTGACAACTCCAGCATATGTGGAATTAAATGGTGATAACGTTCAATAGCAGAGCTAATATCGGAAAGAGTAGAACCGGAGTTTTCCATTACTTCAGTTAAAAAGCCCGACTTATCCTCTTTTGTCCATTTTTGGATAATTTCAAGAATATTCTTTTCTTCAAGATGTTTACCTGCTAGTTCAAATATATCATACGACAAGGCAATCATATCATTATCTTCTTGTCGCTGGTATGGCTTATTTACTTCTCCTAATAATTTGCCTCCATCATTCTTAAAAACGGGGCTAAACCTTTCTAACAATTGTTCTGCTTCATGAACACCTGTCCAGCAAAGGTAATTAACCATTTTGCGCGAAATTCTTACAAGTAATTTTGGGTCAGTTTGACGAAGCATGTCAAGTACTACAAACCAATCTCGCTTTTTGTCACTTTTTTTTTGTTCATCAAATACTTCCTTCAATTGACGGTGCAAAATTTGTAGACCTATTCGTTCTGCAATATTGTCAAGTAGCCTTCTTTCTTCATTTAAAAAGGGACCTTCATCAGCTTGATTTCGTTCTTCTATATAGAAAACATGGATACTTCCAACAACTTCATCCTGAACCAGAATATTGGCTTGTAGTACCCATTCTGTTTCCTCAAAATTATCAGTTGTATGTACATCATGTGGGCATGTTATTCTCACAACACAAATATCAGGATATTGAAACCCAAGAGGAATTGCTTCAATTATTCCTTCACAAATCTCAGCATCAATGGTGTCAGACCTGTTCAACAGCTCTTGTATACGATACAAGCAGTTGAGCTCTTTAGCTCTTTCCTGAAGATCAATAATGATTTTATCAAGTGGTTTATTATCGCTCATAACTTTTAATTTGTTTTGTTTGAGAAGTTTAAAGCTGGAAGTGTTAAAATTAGCAGTCAACTTCAGACTTCATGCTTCAAACCATAGTCTTAAGTCTTCCTTTCTTACAAATTACACCATTACCACATCTGCCATCCACTTTTACAGATAAAGGCTCAGAAAGTTTAACATGTCGAATTAAATCTGTCTCTGTTTCAGCATCAAGATTATCCAACCATTTCCAATCAATAGGGAATTCACCAGAATATGGCACTGAAAAATATAGGACCCCAAATCCTGTTACGTTGTGAAAGAAGTGTGATCCTTGACTAAGTTCAGAATTCATTCCAGCTAAGGGAGCTTCAACAATTACTTTGGCTCCTGAAATTTGTCCCCAATCAACAGGAATGCCTGCCCAGGCATCTGATGTGCCCCATCTTCCATATCCCATTAATAAAAAGGGGCGATTTTCAGCAACTAACTTATCGTTAACTTTTTCAAGATGGGCGGCTACTTTGTATGTTAAGGTTGCATCAAAATCATTGGCTTTAACATAAACAACATCAGTTATATTATTATTGGTTCCATTACCAAGAACACCAATTGAAGAACACAATACATTGTTACCTGTCATTTCTTCTTTTTCTACAATAACTTCTTCTGTAGAAACAACCATTGGTCTAACCTGTAAAAATCCAAGCCGGTGTGGTTTGTCAGTATTAAATGTCATTGCAAATTCAACCTCAACTGTTTCTCCTACAGCATTTTCGCATACTTTTAGCATCTCAGATACAAGACCAACTAATGGTATATTATTTAACCTTAATATTGGTGCAAAATTAAGTAATCTGGGTCCATTTTTGCCGATTCCTGTTATTATTCTTCCCGAACCACTATCAAGTGTTGATGCAATATATTTAAGTGTCTTGTCCTTTTCGGCAATGGAGATATTTTCGTGAACCATGTATTCAGCTTCATTAACAGGATCGTAAGCAGGGGCTTTTCCCATATTAACTGCCCAGAAATTATTTTGAGTGTTTTTAAGCATATCTGAAACTGAGCCAAAAGGAGGGTCGGCTTTTGGGAATGCAGGAGAAAAGGACCATGAAGTTCCTCCATCAACAATTGTTTTACCAAGGCCAAGTGCAAGACTTACGATACCGTCTTTGGGTGAAGCATTCCCAAAAGCATAGTAATTATATGATCTAGCAACTCCCGATAATTCCGGGTAGTATCTGGACTCATGTTTTTCTCCTATTACCTCTTGAATAATAACAGCCATTTTCTCATCTTCGGTACTATGAGATGTTGCCCTCATATAATCTTTGGCTGCCTTAAAAAATGTTGAAGAATAAACATATTTTATAGCTTCAACCAGTTTGTTAAAACGGCTATTTGCATCAGGTTGATTGTTAGGAGTCATCTTTGTGCCATAAATTCCAGCAAATGGTTCATGTTGGGAGTCTTCCAACATACTTGATGATCGAACAGCTAATGGGCTTTTTACTTGTGATATTAATGATCTAATATCTCCCAGGATCTCAAATGGCAGACTTGCTTTTTGAAATGCATGTGCAATACGGTTATCGGAAGAATTTGAAAAGGCAATGCTGTAAAGATTATTTAGTTTCATAAATGCATCAAAAACATCTGTTCGTAATACAGTCATAGCAGGAATATCAACAACAATACCGGGATATTTTTCAAGTGATATTTTATCTTCGAGCACTTGGTTAATATCAATAAGTCCCTGAGCTTTGCCACCCATTTTACCATTGCCAATGTACGTTATTTTCCTTTCTGAATTTAAAAAGGAGCTTCTGTTAAAAGGAAGTATATTTTGTTTATTGACCATTTTTAAAATAATAACATTGATGTGAATTGTATTTTCCAGTACTCTTTTATTAGTTATGATTGTTTTAACTTATAACCCTAAACCCATCCACGATCCAGACAAGCCTTTGCTACCCTATCAACTGATATTACATAAGCTGCATCTCGCATAGAAAGGTTATTATCTTTGGCAAAATTACTAACAGCAATGAAAGCTGAAGTCATTTTAATATCAAGTTTACTTAATACTTCGTCTTTTTCCCAAAAATAATTCATATTACTTTGGACCTGTTCAAAATAGCTACATGTAACACCTCCTGCGTTAGCAAGAAAGTCAGGTATTACAAAAATATTATGCTCTTCAATTATTGTAGAAGCTTCCGGAGTTGTTGGTCCGTCAGCACCCTCAGCAATAATTTTTACACGTTTATTTATTTTGTTAACATTATCTTTATTTATTTGATTTTCAATTGCTGCTGGGATCAGAATATCAACATCTTGTTCAAGCCAGGCATCTCCGGGTAATATTTTATAACCCAAATCAATTGCTTTTTGTTTAACTATCCCTCCAAAGCTATCAGTAATTGTTCTTAGTTCTTCTAGGTTGACCCCTGATTCTTTTTTAAATGAATAACTTGTGTTATCATCCTGATTCCATGAAGAAACACAAATTACTTTGCCTCCCATTTGAATAAATAATTCAATTGCATATTGAGCTACTTTTCCAAAACCCTGTATGCTTGCCACTGTTTCTGATGGTGATATATCGAGTTCCATAAGGGCTTCTCTAACAGTAATAATTACACCATATCCGGTTGCTTCAATACGACCCAATGATCCACCCATACCAACAGGTTTTCCAGTAAATGCCCCTGGAGTTTTTTTTCCTGAAAGCACCTCATATTCGTCAAGCATCCAAAGCATATGCTTTGCGTTTGTCATTATATCGGGTGCTGGTATATCAGTATCTGGTCCTATATTTTTATAAACCTGCCTAACCCAGCCTCTGCATAACCGTTCCTGTTCTGTTTCGCTTAAATTATGCGGATCGCAAATAACACCACCCTTACCACCACCAAGGGGTAAATCTGCAACAGCAGTTTTCCAAGTCATCCACATGGAAAGTGCTCTGACTGTATCAGCAGTTTCTTCTGGGTGAAACCGAAGACCACCTTTAGCAGGTCCACGTGCATCATTGTGTTGAACACGGTATCCCTTAAATATCTTAACTGTCCCATTATCCAAACGAACAGGGATTGAAAAGTGATATTCACGGATGGGACTTCTAAGTAGTTCTCTTGTAGCCTGGTCCAAATCGAGCATGTCAGCTGCACGGTCAAATTGCTTTTGAGCAATTTCAAAGGGGTTATAGGAAGAATTATTCATAATATCAATAATTTCAAAAACTTAATAGAAACAAAAATTTAGATTCTGGTGTAAATTTATGAAATAACTGATTAAAATATGTAGAATCAGATTTTTTTTTTGATTGTATTTGGATAACAAAAAGTAATCCAATACCTGATGAATTTTAGATTAGGAACATCCGCAGTTTCCATGTCCTTTGCCACGTAAATCAGCTGGGTTGTCACACGTTGGGCAATCATCTTCATAAGCATGCTCATGTTCATTATTCGATGAGCAGCACGAATCAGATTGTATTTCATTGTTACTACTGCATCCACAACCTGTACCACAACCTCCAGATGGAGCGAGGTCGTTTTCAGTTACATTTCTTACTTCATGAACTTTACCAGTAACAAACAAGCTTTTATCGGCTAAATTATGATTGAAATCCATTTTCACACCATCGGGAACAATTTCTATTACTTTACCCAATACAGTATTCCCACCATTGTCCATCATTGATATTTCGTTACCAAGATATAACAGGTCTTCCTTAAGAACGCCATTTATCTCAAACGAAGATTTTGGTACAAAAACAACTAGTTCGTTCTTGTAATTCCCAAATGATTCTTCAGGTTTAAGTGTAAACTCAAAATTATCATTGGCCTCTAAACTATCCATATGTGTTTCTAAACCAGGCATTACAGACCCATTTCCAAAAATTAGTAGTTTTGGATTTTTTTCATCGGCAAACTCAATTAATTTACCATTACTATTATTTATATGTATCTTATATGAAACTGCTGCTGCTGCATTAGATGATATTTTCATAATTCAAATATTTTTTATGTACATTGAGATTATACCAACTATAACCCCATATTAACGATATAAATTGTTTCTTTTTCCCTTTCTTTTTGTTAGAAAAGATTTCCAGAGCTTTGGCTATTCAAATATTTTCTGCCTCAATAAAGAAAAATATAATTCAATTTATTTATCGGTAATATGGAATCATAATTGGTATTACTATTAATAAATTGTCGGCAAAAGTAAACAAATTATTTTATTTAGAATGATTCAAAATAATAGCAGTATATTACTATACAAAAAAACCTCCACCAAATTATTGGCAGAGGTTAAAATCAAACATCTTTTAAATAAGAGGAATTATTTATATTCACTAAAATATTTCATAAACTGAATGCGCTCGTATACATTATGGTTGGCATTTTCGGCCTGGCTAAGTTTACTACGAAACTGATCTACATAATTATAGCCCTTTTTCTCCATCCAATCGTTGATAAAGCTAAGCATATCAACAATCGTTTCTGGGCCATGTTTATAAATGGCAGAAGTAACCTGAGTTACTTTGGCACCAACTAAAAGTTGTTTTATAACAGCCTCCCCATCATGAATACCTGTTGATGCAGCTAGATCGAGACTAACACGCTTTGCCATAATTGCAATCCACCTTAATGATGTAGCAATATCTGTAGGTGTGCTAAAAACCTCAGCATGTGAAACTTTCTCATCTTCAATGTTAATGTCGGGGCTTGAAAACTTGTTGAACATAACAACACCATCAGCTCCATTTTTTTCGAGGTTAGCAACAACTTTACCAAGATTAGCAAAGAATGGGCTAATTTTAACAGATACAGGGATATTAACAACGCTTTTCACCCTGTTTACAATTTTGTAATACATGTTTTCGTTGGCATCACAATCGTTATCCATGTTAAAAGGCATGACAAAAATATTAAGCTCAATTGCGTCAGCTCCCGCATCTTCAATTTGTTTTGCAAAGCCTGTCCACTCCATATCTGATATAGCATTTATGCTTGCAATTATCGGAATTGAGACTTTACTTTTAGCATCACGAATAAGCTGAATGCAGTTACTAAGTTCCTTTTCTTTTACGTGAATATCAATATAATCAAGGGTTTCGGAATAGTCAGAATATATCATTCCGTCTTCCTGAGCTTTTTTGATACTATGATTGGCTTCAAGCATTATCTGCTCTTCAAATAGCGATTTCAGCACAACGGCACCAACTCCATTTTTGTCGAGTTCAACAATTTTTTCAACTGAATCCGTAAGGCCTGAGCTTCCAACAACAATAGGGTTTCTGAGTGTAAGACCGAGATATTTAGTACTTAAGTCTGGCATATCTATTTTTTATTTGTGTCGAAATTAAAATTAATTAGCTTGTATTTTTTTCTGGATGTACTTATGCATTCCGGAAGCAGCAATACGACCATCACCCATTGCAAGTATAACTGTTGCACCACCTCTAACAATATCACCACCGGCGAATAGGTCAGGAACTGATGATTGCATGGTTTCTTCATCCACAACTATTGTACCCCATCTTGTTACTTTTAAATCAGGTAAACTGGCAGGGATTAACGGGTTAGGTGAAACACCAACACTCACAACAACAGTATCAACATCGATAATAAACTCTGAGCCTTCAATGGGCACTGGTCGGCGACGGCCCGAAGAATCGGGTTCACCAAGTTCCATTTTCTGAATTTTCATCTTGTTAACACGTCCATCCTCATCAGCATAATACTCAAGAGGATTATGAAGGTTCATAAATTCAATTCCTTCTTCTTTGGCATGTATTACTTCTTCAACACGAGCAGGCATTTCTTCTTCCGAACGACGATAAATAATCATCGACCTTTCGGCACCAAGTCTTTTGGCAGTACGAACAGAATCCATTGCTGTATTACCACCTCCAATAACGGCTACTAAATTTCCGCTGATAACTGGTGTGTCATATTCAGGATCAGCAGCATTCATAAGGTTAACCCTTGTTAAATATTCATTTGATGAAAATATGCCGTTGAAATTCTCACCTGGGATATTCATAAATCTTGGTAAACCGGCACCAGATCCAACAAAAAATGCTTTAAATCCTTGACTTCTAAGTTCATCGAATGATGAAGTTTTACCTACAATGAAGTTAGTAATAAACTTAACTCCCATTTCACGAAGGTTATCAATTTCAAAATCAACAATTTCATTCGGTAGCCTGAATTCAGGGATGCCATATTTTAAAACTCCTCCAATTTCGTGAAGTGCCTCGAAAACAGTAACATCATAGCCAAACTTAGCAAGATCACCTGCAGCCGCTAATCCGGCAGGTCCTGATCCAATAACTGCTACTTTAATTTTATTTGCTTTGGCTGTTTTAGGAATAGATGCTTTACCACTATTTCTCTCATAATCAGCAGCAAATCTTTCCAAAAATCCAATAGCAACGGGTATTGCACCCATCTTTTTGGTGTAGAAACAATTTGCTTCACATTGTTTTTCCTGTGGACAAACACGACCGCACACTGCAGGTAACCCATTGGTTTCTTTAAGAACTGCAGCAGCACCAAGAATATCTTTAGTTTCAATCTTCTTGATAAATTTAGGAATATTAATTCCAACAGGGCAACCTGTTATACATGTTGGGTCGGGACAATCGATACAACGTTGTGCTTCGGCAACAGCCTGATCAAAGGTAAGTCCTGTGTTTACTTCAATATTACTTTTATTTCTAACATTGGGATCCTCTTCCGGCATACTAGTACGAACTTTTCCAATACGCTCTTTGGTTTTTATGCTTTTTCTGATTTCAGCTCTCCACTCCTGGCTTCTTTCAGCTTTTAGGTATTCTGCTATATTTTCCATCAATGCAACTGTTTCAACTGTTTATAAATATTTTTGATAGGCCTCATGCTCTGCATTTTTATAAGCTCCCAATCGCATTAACATCTGATCAAAATCAACCTGATGAGCATCAAACTCGGGACCATCAACACAAACAAACTTAGTTTTACCACCAACACTCACACGACAAGCTCCACACATTCCGGTACCGTCAACCATAATTGTATTTAAACTGGCCAATGTAGGAATATTGTATTTTTTAGTAGTAAGGGCTGCAAATTTCATCATAATTGCAGGACCAATAGTTACAGCAAGATCAACTTTTTCACGGTTGATTACTTCTTCCATTCCAGCTGTTACCAAACCTTTATTGCCAGATGAACCATCATCAGTCATAACAATAACCTCGTCAGAAAATTCGCGCATTTGTGCTTCGAGTATTACAAGGTCTTTGTTTCTAGCAGCCAGAACTGTTATTACTTTATTGCCAGCTTTCTTAAATCCCTCTACAATTGGTAATAATGGAGCAACACCTACACCACCACCAGCACATAATACAGTACCAACTTTTTCGATATGAGTTGCCTGTCCAAGGGGGCCTACAACATCTGTTACTTCATCGCCCACTTCAAGTGCCGATAATTTTGCCGATGTAACACCAACCTGTTGTACAACTAGAGTAATAGTTCCTTTTTCAGGATTAGACCCTGCAATCGTTAGAGGAATCCTTTCACCTTTTTCTCCTATTTTTATTATCACAAAATGACCCGGTTTTCGAGATTTTGCAATTTCAGGTGCATTTAGAACTAGTCGAACAACATTCTTAGAAAAAAACTCTTTTTCAAGTATTTTACTCATATTTATATATTTATAATTCAGCTATTGCAATAGCAAAAAAATTAATTTGTAAATCTAATAAATAACTTATGAGATAATAAGTTAATATTAAGGGTAAAATAGTACTTACAGTAAATCAATTAATTATACTGTCTATTTATAATAAGTCTAATTTCTAAATTATTAATAATGAAAGTTTTAATGAAAAAACATAAAAATACCGAAAGGCCTATGTTTTATCACTTTTTTTGACGGAAGGAATTAAATTGTTGACTACTCTGCCGAACGGCATGAACCTATGTTACAAACTGTATTTCTTGATTTTGGCAATTAAATTAACCCGGGAAATAGCCAAAATTTGCGAGGCTTTTGTTTTGTTGTTACCTGTAAAAGCTAACACCTTTTTAATATGTTCCTTCTCAATGATTTCTAAGGTATTTGGCAAATTACCATTTTCAAATTCCGTATTTATTTGAAGACTGTCCAACAAATAACTAGGCAATGACTTTTTCTTTATTTCACCAGTGGCTTCCACAATTAAAGAACTGTTAATAATGTTCATCAGTTCTCTTACATTTCCCGGAAAGGCGTATGTTTTCAGGCTGTTGATAACGGGCTTGGATATTCGTTTTACATTTTTCTTATACTTGACATTGAATTTTTTAAGAAAATAATCTGCCAATAACACTATATCTTCCAAGCGGTCGCGAAGTGGTGGCAGGCTGATAGAGTTGATATTCAAACGGAAAAACAAATCTTTTCTAAAATTGCCTTTATTAATCTCCTCGAACAGGTTTTTATTGGTGGCTGCAATGATCCGTACGTCCATCTTAATATGTTTTGTGGAGCCAAGCCTGTAAAACTCTTGCTCCTGTAGTACACGCAACAATTTGACCTGAACAGGCAGTTCTAGCTCACCAATTTCATCTAAAAACAAAGTGCCACCATTTGCCTCGTCCAAAAAGCCCTTTTTGTTTTTTACAGCCCCGGTAAAGGCACCTTTTTCGTAACCAAAAAATTCAGAGGCAAACAATTCCTGAGCAAACGATCCGGCATTTACTGCTATGAAAGGCTTGTCTCGCCTATCGCTTATTTCATGAATTGCCTTGGCAATCAATTCTTTTCCAGTACCGCTTTCGCCCCAAATAAGCACACAGTTGTCGGTATTGGCAAATTTTCCAACAAAATGAAAAATCTTTAACATTTCGCTGTTTTGTGTAATGATATCCCTAAATGCGTGCTTATACTTTAGGTGAAAGAATGTGGGGAGGAATTCCATTTCCTCACTTTCCACCCAACTGTTATTGGCGGCATTTTTAAGTGCCTTCAGCAACTTTTCTTCGTTTATGGGTTTGAGCATATAATCAAAGGTTCCCAGTTTCATTGCCGAAATCGCCAGGTCAACATCATCAACACCTGTAAGCACTATGGTTGTAATTTTATACTCTTTCTTGTTGATATATTCCAGGATATCTATGCCCGTTACTTCTGGCATGTCCATATCCAGAAATAGTACGTCATGCGCTTCTTTGTCCAATATTTTATAGGCGCCTTCACTATTTTGTAACACATCAATTTCAAAATTCCCCGACTGCAAAAGGAAGACTCTCAAAAAGTTAAGCACCGACTGATTGTCATCTATTATTAGTACACGTGTCATTTTTTTTGGGGATTAAGTGGTAATAAAATGCTAAAGGAAGTTCCTTTTCCCGGCGATGAATCAACGGAGATTATACCACCATGTTCTTTAATTATTCCGTAGGAGATGGATAGTCCCAGCCCTGTTCCTCCTTCATTGCGCTTGGTTGTGAAAAATGGGTCGAAAATATTGTGCTTAGTTTTTTCATCCATCCCCTTGCCATTGTCACTAATGCTTACTTGAACCTTTTCTACTTCAGGAAGATACCTTGTTTTGATTATGATTTTTCCTTTGTCTTTGCCAATTGCCTGTGAGGCATTCACTATCATGTTAACAATGACCTGTTCAATTTTGGTGATATTGCCTATAAAAAGTGGAATAAGGGATTCCAGATCGAGCTCAATGACAGACTTCTTTCCAAGCTGCTTCTTTACTAACCGTATCGTATTTTCTATCAATTCATTAATACGGACTTCCTCGTCCAGCACATCTACATCTTTTTTGGCAAAAAACCGCAGGCCCTCCACAATTTTCTTCATCCTTATGGATCCGTTTACCATATCCTCAATTAGGATATTGATGTTTTCCTTGAAAATATAGTAAGGTAAACGAGCAATTTTAAGATCCTTGTTATTGTCGTAATACTTATCAAGAATAGGAACAATATCGGCAAAAGCTTCCCGAATTATTTTCATGTTTCCCAAAATGAAAGTGTTGGGATTGTTTATTTCGTGTGCCACACCAGTTACCAGCTTACCTAACGAAGCCATTTTATGCGACTGAATCAACTGTGATTCCATTTGTTTTTCTTTGGATATATCGCGACAGACCTCCAGTACCCGGTTCACTGTTTTTTGATCTTTCTTAAAAATGGGGTAGGTGTTCAGCATATAGGTATTGCCGGAGTCGTGTTTTTCTAAAGTGCCTTCTTTGGCTTTCTGAAAGGTTAACTTAGCCGGGCAATCTTCACATATTTTATCCGAAGCAAACAATTGTTTATAGCATTTGCCCGATTCGCCAATTTCTTTGGTATTTGATAAAACAATATTGAAATCCCTATCAATCACTACAATTCTATCGGTGATGGCTGTAAAAAAAGCCTGTAGTTTTTCACGACCCTTGCGGCATTCTTCGGTTAAGCGTATGAGTGTCCTGTTTTTTTCCTGAAGTACTTTCTTTCTTTTTTCCAGGTCGTTACGTTTATCACGAGCTTCAATTGCACGCGAAATTTTTTGGGCAACCTCGTTCAGTAGTATTGTTTCTTCCTTTAAAAAGGCTTCTTCATTATTATAACGCACAGAAATAAAACCCCATTTGTGGTTGTTGCGAAGAATATGGGCAAACAGTTGCTCATTCGGATCAATGGCTCCTTCTAATTGACAGCCATATCTTTTGCCTTTAAATTCAATGGTTACTTGCGCATTTTTAGGATATTGTAAACCTTGTGTAATATGTCCCAAACAATTCTCCAGCATTACATCAATGTCCGTAAAGCTTTCCAATTCGTGACTAATATTATACAAGCATTCGGTTTCCTTGACCCTTTCCTTTAAATCACATTCAATTTTAATAATCTGGTCAATTTCATCCTTTGTAGATAATATTATATTGTAATAATTGTTGGTGTTAGCCGGAAATAAAATAAAATCCTTGTCAATCTCTGTAAAAGTATGGGGTTGCATTTCGAGCTTATCTTCCCTAACACGTTGAAGGGCTCGATATAATTTATTCCCTTCAGACTCCTGTCCATGGTTTTCTATAACCGTGTAAATGTTAAGTCCGGCTTTATCGAAAACCTTTTTAATTTCTTCTCCGACCAGCACAATGGTGTTTGATTGATCAAAAATCACAATACTTTTAAACATGCCCAAAGCCAGGTCATATTTAGACATCTCTTCCATATTTCCGTCAATTTGTTACTTAAAAAAAACACCTTATTACGGATAAAACTAAAGTAAACAAATTTATCATAAACTATTACTAACAAGAACAGTTTAAACACTAAATCAGGTGCGTAATGTGCAATACATATTGATTCTTAATAACTAAACAGATAACAGCCTTTGTACCATATTCTTATAATATTTATCAGAATGATGGAAATTATGTTTTCTCTGGATGAGGATATCCAATCCTGCATCGTAAATCAGAAATTTCTTATGGTTTCCTTTGGCAAAGAACTTTCTGTTCATTTCAGCTTTGTTCCAGTATTCATTAACATTGCAAACTGCATAGTGACGGTTTACGGCTTTCATCTCCTCAAAAACAGCTTCATACGACTCAAAATCAAAACCATCGGAAAAGAGGGCTGCAAATCGGGATATCACCTCCCAGTTTTGTGGCTTGTCTTTGATGCTGATAACCGGTGTGGCGTACTGAATCATTGTGTCGCAAGATGTTACAGTACCCTCTTGCTCAATAAAGGCACCGCCGGGAATAAGAACATCAGCCTCTTCAGAAGTGACTGTTTTGAAGTTATCCACCACCATCATAAACTCAATACCATTGAAGTATTTGATGTTTTCTTTTTCTGACAACGGGTCTTCACCAAAAATAACAACTGCCTTAATCTTGTGCTTGAGCAAACTGTTTTTAATGTCCACAGTCTTAAATACAGTTGTAAGGTCAGTATCCCATGTTTTTTGAATACGTTCCATTTCTTCCGGTTCATTTATGTTTACATAACCCGGCAAATATTTCGGGTCGCAGCCCATATCGGCCAACCCTGTGGAATTAGCAAATTCACGGATTAAGATAACACCATTGTTTTCTTTTTCCAGCCTGTTGGTAAGGCTCAGGAAATTCCCGATGGCCTTCAAATCGTTTTTGGCTTTTTCTTTTACAGAATCAAGATTGTAAACAAATACAACATTGTCTGACGGATTGGATAGCATCTCAACAAAAGTGCTGAATTTTAAAGGATCAATGCCTGTAAAACCGCATACTGTTTCAGCATCATATATGGATATCATTTCGTTTAGAGCCTTATCCTGTTCACCAATAAGCCCTGCTATTTCCTTTAGCAATCCATTTATTAAAATGGTGTTGCTACCCTTTGTGGTATCCAGCCACAAATCAGCAAATTTGGTCAGTTTAATTTCTGACGAATTGATGAGCACCAGCTTAGAACCTTTCTTTTGAGCTGCTTTTATCTTCAATTCCATAATCAGGTTTTCTTCTGACAAATTAGAATTTACTAATACAATAACATCAGCATTGTCAATTTTATCGATGGATGTGGTTGACACAGTAGCACCGGTCAACTCATCAAGTCCATCAACTTCAACATTGTTGAGTAAATTGGAAAAACTGGAAATATTATTAGTTCCAATACCTTTCCTAGCCATCTTTTGGAGCAAATATAATTCCTCGTTAGACATTTTGGGAGAACCAAAAAAGGCCACTGATTCAGGACCATATTGATCCACAATTTCTTTGATCTTTGTCACTGAGTATTCCAAGGATTCGTTGAGACCTATTTCCGTTGCAGTCCCATTTATTTTAATAGATGGATTTTCCACTTTCTGATTTCCCATGAGATAACGGTTGGCAAACCTTCCTTTTACACAAAGGTAGCCATCGTTTTTAGCATTAATCACTTCTTCGGTGGTATTGGAAATATAAAATATCTCGTTGTTTATGACTTTATAATTTACATTGCAACCGAGTGAACAGAAATTACAAATGGTTTTCTTATTCTCTTTGGGCAAGGTTCCCAGCACTTTAAACGGATATTTTTCCCTGATGGCGCCGGTGGGGCAAACATCAATACAATTACCGCATGAAATGCAGTTGGTCTCCAAAAGTGGCTTTTCCATTGCAGGCTTCATAACTGATTTAAAACCGCGGTTTACAAAGCCCAATGCTGATACTTTCAGTATCTCAGAACAAGTGCGGATACACAAGCCACAATTGATGCATTTGTTGGGGTCGAGGCTGATGAACGGGTGGTTGTTGTCCACTTTAAACTTACGTACTTCGCCCGTATAGTCAGTAATGTTTACTTTATATTCGTCGGCATATTTTCGGAGTGAACAGTCGTAATATTCTGAGCAACCACATTCGAGACATCTCATAGGCTCGTCCACCGATTGACTATTTGTGATTCCCAGTTCCACTTCCTTAAAATTTTGAGTGCGGTCAGCAATGCTCAATTCCGGCATTTTTATCCTCGGTGCTTTTTTGTAATGCGAAAATTCATCATCGGTTAAATTACCAAGTTTATGTTTAAAGCTGTAAAACTTGAAATTGACACCTTTAGCCGTGCCATTTTTCAAATATTCATTCATGGCCATTGCCGCTTTGCGACCTTGCCCTATGGAGCTTACAGCCGTTAAGGGTCCGGTTACCACATCACCACCCGAGAATACCCCCGGCAACGAAGTTTCCATGGTTTCCTCATTTACGACAAGTGTTCCCCAGCTTTCCTGTTTTACTTCGCCTTCTTTGGCAAGGTAGGAGGTATCTACCCCCTGTCCAATAGCTCCAATAAGGTAATCACAATTTAGCACATATTCCGATCCTTCAATGGGAACCGGACGTGGTCTGCCACCATTATCTGATGCCAGCAACTTCATTTTAAGGCATTCGATTCCGGTCAGCTTGTCATTTTCTGCAATGATGGATTTGGGATTGGTTAAAATCAATATTTCAATGCCTTCATCCTGAACGGCCTCTATTTCGGCATGGTGTGCTGGCATTTCATCAATTGAACGGCGGTAAACAATTTTTACTTTATCGGCACCCAAACGCAGCGAAGTACGTGCAGCATCAATGGCTGTATTTCCCCCACCCACAATTATTACGATACCATGTAACTTTCTTTTTCCTTTCGTTTCAATCTCCCTGAGGAAATCAATTCCGCGGTAAACGCCATCTATTTCATCTTCATGCTCCAGACGCATACTGCTGGCTTTATGCGCACCAACACCAAGAAATACGGAATCAAAACCTTCCTTTTTCAGACTTTCAATCGAGAAATCCTTTCCCATTTCTACTTGGGTTTTCACTTCAATGCCGAGGTCGGTTATCCACTTAATTTCGGCATCTAGCACTTCGCGGGGCAGGCGGTAAGAAGGAATGCCATATCGCAACATCCCCCCCAGTTTAGGAAGCTTTTCAAGGATAGTACAGCTGTGGCCTTCTAAACTTAGGTAATAAGCAGTAGTTAACCCTGCAGGACCACCACCAACAATGGCCACTTTTTTACCCGTTTTTGGTTTCAGTTCAGGAATCCACTGTTTTTCCAAATCAATATCGGCAACATAACGTTTTAGGTAATTGATAGCGACCGGATCATCTACATAACAACGGCGGCAAACATCTTCACAATTACGCACACATACTCGCCCAATGGACAAGGGGAACGGGTTTTTCTCTTTTATCAGCCGTAGGGCTTCGGCATATTTCCCCATCGAAATAAGGGCAATATAACCCTGTGCATCAACACTGGCAGGGCAGGCATCAATACAAGGCCCTATACAGTCGGCGTAGTGGTTTGAAAGGATCAGTTCGAGGGCTGTTTTCCGGGAGTTTTCAATCCGGGTGTTATTGGTCGTTATTACCATGCCTTCACTGATGACCGTAGAGCAAGAAGGTACAAGGCGGTTTAATCCCTTTATTTCAACTACACACAAAAAACAGGAACCAAAAGGCTCAACCCTGTCATCGTGGCAAAGGGTGGGAATTTGATCCAAATTATTTTCGCGAACTACTTCAAGGATGGTTTTTCCTGTGGCAGCTGTAATCTCTTTTCCGTTAATTATTACTTTAACACTCTTCATTTTTTTCTCTAATTTATTCTTTTACAATTGCATTGAAATTACAAACATCGAAACATTGACCACATTTGATACAAGCATCCTGATCAATAAAATGTATTTCCTTTTTAATGCCGCTGATAGCATTTACCGGGCATTTCGTGGCACATACTGTACAGCCGGTACAGTTATCGGCATTGATGGTATAAGTGAGCAAAGCTGTGCAACTGTGTGCCGGGCATCTCTTGTCGATGATGTGTGCTTCATATTCTTCCCTAAAATATTTGAGAGTGGTCAATACCGGGTTGGGTGCTGTTTGACCCAATCCACAAAGGCTGCTGTCCTTAATTTTTACAGCAAGGTTTTCCAATAGGTCAATATCTTCAATTTTGCCCTCACCCAGGGTGATGCGCTCCAAAATTTCCAACATCCTTTTAGTGCCAATGCGGCAAAAGGTACATTTTCCGCAGGATTCATTTTGGGTAAAGTTAAGGAAGAATTTAGCCAAATCGACCATACAGGTAGTGTCGTCGAGGATAATCATGCCACCCGAGCCCATGATTGCACCGGTTTTGGTAATTTCATCGTAGTCAATTTTAAGATTGCCCATTCTGGCGGGGATACAACCACCTGATGGACCCCCCATTTGAACTGCTTTAAACTTGCGACCACCACTTATGCCGCCACCAATATCAAATACAATTTCGTTGATGGTTGTACCCATAGGCACTTCGGCCAAACCGCTTTTTGCAATTTTGCCGGCCAGGGCAAATACTTTTGTTCCCTTGCTTTTTTCTGTGCCCAGACTGGCATAGGCTTCTGCCCCGTTTAAAACAATCCATGCTACATTGGCAAAGGTTTCCACGTTGTTGATGTTGGTGGGTTTTCCCCACAAACCTTTATGGGCAGGAAATGGGGGTCGAATGCGAGGTATACCGCGTTTTCCTTCTATTGAGGCTATCAGAGCAGTTTCTTCACCACAAACAAAAGCACCTGCACCTTCTTTTATCTTAATTTCAAGGTTGATTTCCGATCCAAAAATATTTTTACCCAAATATCCCTTTTCGTGACATTGTTTGATGGCTAGTTTCAATCGTTTTATTGCCAGTGGGTATTCAGCTCTGCAATAAATATAGGCTTCATCGGCACCAATTGCAAAGGCTGCAATCATCATGCCTTCTAATACTGAATGTGGATCACCTTCCAAAACACTGCGATCCATAAATGCACCGGGATCACCTTCATCGGCATTACAGATTATGTATTTTTTTTTACTGGAAACATCGTGGGCAAACTTCCATTTTAAACCTGTGGGGAAACCGCCGCCACCCCTGCCCCGTATACCCGACTTGGTCATAATATCAATTACGTCCAATGGCTGGTAATTGGCAAGAGTCTTCCTGATGGCTTCATAACCTTGAAATTCAATATATTCTTCGATTGATGTGGGATCTATCACACCACAATTACGTAATACAATACGATGCTGTTTTTTCAGAAAAGTATTTTCAATTATCAGGTCATTGCTTTCTACTATCCAATCTGTAACGGGATTGTGCTCAATTATATGTTTCCTGATGATGGCTCTGGCTTTTTCGGCATCTATTTTGGCATAAAGGTACTTTTTGGCATCTTCAACCACTTCCACCAATACCTCGTCGTAGCACATGCCCATACAACCGGTTTCAGTTACTTTCACATCAAGGTGTAGATTTTTCACTTCGTTTTTAAATTCGCGATAAACGGCTTCGCCCCCTGCTGAAATGCCACAGGTGCCTAAACCAACTTTTATTTTTATCATGATTTACCTTCTCCTTTATTAATGTTACGTTTGTACTGTTTGATGATTTTTTTCATTGATTTGGTGGTGAGGTTCCCGTAAGTTTCATCATTGATCATAATGACAGGGGCCATGGAACAACAACCTAGGCAAGCCACCGATTGCAGACTGAACTTGCCATCATCGGTGGTTTCATCAACACTTATGTTCAGTTCATCCTGCAACACGCTGAGGATACTCTTGGCGCCATTAACATGACAGGCGGTTCCTTCGCAAATACGGATAATATTTTCACCCAAAGGTTTCAACCTGAATTGGGCATAAAATGTGATTACCCCATAAATTTCGGATGGAGGAATATTGACAATTTCACCAATATAATGAATTACCTTTTCGGGCACATAACCATATGTGTCCTGCGCCGATTGCAACAAAGGAATCAAGGATCCCTGCTGGTTTCTCTTAGCGATTAAATCTTTTTTGAAGGTATTAATTTCTTTTTTCTCTGCTACTTCCATAAAATAATTTGTTTTTATTGAAAATCCATTATTTGTGTCATCCAGAACTGGACAAAGGATCTAACCATACACTTGGGGAGATTTTTTGCTTCGATACTACTAATAACAACTTTTAGAAACATTTCGTATTTATTATTCGATATTCAGTTTTTGTCATATTGTTTATTGGACTCCCTTTTTTCGTGGTCTGACTGCGCAGAAATACAAATCGTATGTTATTTGATTAGCGTAACCACTTGTAATCAGGTTACACAAACAGGGATTTTCCACAAACTATCTTACATCTCGAATAAATTGATGACCGGGTATTCTTTTACCTTCAATACACCATCAAGGTTGACAATTTTACTTTCTATAAATTTGTCGATGCCCGAAAAATAATCACCGCTGACCAGTAATACGAGGTTATATTTTCCAGAAGTATAATCGCAATAAACAACGTTTTCGTTGAGGCGGAGAACAGGATAGATTTTATCAAGTTTTTCCCTGTCAATTTCAAGTAGTACATAAGAGCATAGTTTTTTGCTCAAGTCGCGTGGGCTTTTGGTAACGATGTTTTGGTCACTTTTATAATGTTCTATTGTATTTATGACATTTTTGATGCTGCTATCCAGAACTGGCATGCTAACTTCCAGAAAATCAACTTTATCAATTCCTTCAACGTTATTGGTGATGTTTTTACAGAACGATTTACAGCCTTCGATAGAGCCTGACTGCATCAGAAGAAAAATATCGTAATCACCTTTGGTTGCATCACAATACAGTATGTTGTCCATAAAATATAGTTTTCGGTGTATTTCGAAAAAATCGGCATCCTTTTTCAGTTTAATCAAAGCATAGGCTGAAACGGATTGTTGTGGGGTAGCATCTTCATGAACAGCAACATGTGTAGTGGTTGACTTAATTTTTGACAACCCTTCAAACTGATAGGTAAGATCTTGGATAGTAAAGGGTTTTTGCAAAAAGGAAGTAGTAGATAAACTTTCTATTTTGTGTAGGTCGGCATTATTGGTATAGCCGGAAATAAATACGATGGCTGTTTCGGCGTATTTTGATTTAATGATCTTACCCAACGATATGCCATCAATATCGGGAAGTTTAACATCCAGCACTATGGTATCGATATCAATGTTGTTTTCTTTGTACATCTCTATTTTTTTGAGGGCATCTATACCGTTTTCGCATGGTTCTACATCGTAGCCTTCCTGGTTAAGTCCTAAGGTTAATGATCTTCTCAATGATGATTCGTCGTCAACTAATAAAATTCTTTTTTGCATCGTAATATCCTCCAGTTTTTAATAATAATCAGTTAAAATATACCATTTCTAAATCAATTGACGTGCCAATAGTTACAACATACTGCTATTCTGTTCTTTATACACATATTGGATTTTTGCATTTTATTTAGTAATCGTAAACTTATTTAACACCTATTTGCGAATACACTGAATAATAGAGGTTTGTAAAGTGTTAAATTTCTTTACAATTTATGGTGAAAAAAACAAACACAGTGTAATAGAGTCCAATATCAACGAATTGGAAAACCGTGGACTTGACAGATGTCTTGATGTGAATTTTGTGACATGAAACACAAAAACAGATCATAAAAACACCAGTCAGTTAAAGCTTTATGAAAAAAATTATCCAATAAGCACTATTAATATTCGCTGATTGAAACAATGGAAACATAAAAAGTAAAATCAGGTAGTTTTCTTAATGGCATTAATTACTCTTATTTCCCTTATTTCCTTATTTTTCATAAAAGTGCATTTCCAGGATATAATTATAGACTTCTTCCGGCATCCAGTAGCTCATGTTTTTCTTCTCTTTAATTCCTTTTCGGATAAAACTTGATGAAATCTCCATTAGCGGAGCATTATGAAGGGTAATGTTGGAATGTTCATTATATTTATTTAATTGATATCCAGGTCGTGGGTAAACATATAGGCTATAATGGTTTATGATTTCATTATAGTTTTTCCATTTGTGGAATGTTGGGAAAATATCCGTTCCACAAATAACAACAAATTCACGATTAGAATTGTATTCTTTTAACCAGGTTAGAGTATCAATAGTATATGATGGCTTAGGCATATTAAATTCAATATTCGACACCTTTAATTTTACAGAATCCTCTACTGCTATTCTGGCGAGTGCAAGTCGGTGATAGTCAGGTAGCAAACTTTTTTTATTTTTAAGAGGATTTTGTGGTGATACAACAAACCACACTTCATCAAGGTCGGTGAATTCAGCCATATAATTAGCAAGAATAAGATGACCGTTGTGGATTGGGTTAAACGATCCAAAAAGCAATCCTGTTTTTTTTATGTTATTTGCTTTTTCCATTATTCATTTAAGGTACTAACAAAAGTTTTCCTGCACTCATATCCGAGATATAACTTCTTAAACCCACTACAATATTTTCTAATGCAAATACTTTCTTAATTTTAGTACTGTAAGCTTCTGTTATAAATTTATCTTGTAATTTTTCTGAAACTTTCTCAAATTCTTCAGTTTCTAATTCAGCTTTCCAGTCCATGAGATTGAACCCGGATATAATTTTATTCTTAAATATTACTTCCATAATATCTATATCAGTAATGGGTTTGTTCGATAAGCCACCATAAACAACCAACTCTGAATCTGCAGGCATAGAATTGAACATTAATCCTGACAAATTTCCTCCAACAGCGTCATAAGCTACTGTTGCATTTAATTTTTGCGCAAGGTCAACTAGCTGAACCTTGAAATTATCATCAGTATCAACAAGAACATGCTTTGCTCCCTCATTAAAAAGATTGTTGGCACTTTCCTGCTTTCTAACAATATCTATTACTTCTATGTTGTGTTCATCAGCCATCATTCGGAGAATTGAGGCTACTTGTCCTCCTGACGCATTTTGGATAATTGCATTGCTGTTGCGAAGTAATGCTATTTCAAACAAACCATAAGCTGTAAATGGGTTCACTGTAAAGCAAGCTGCCTGATCCATATCCATTTCATCTTTGAGTAATATTATATCATTCAAATTTGCAATAATAAACTCCGACCAAGTACCACTCCTGTTGTCCTGAACAAAGCAACTTACTTTTCTTCCGATCAAACTTTTAATATTGTCACCTGCATCAACAATAACTCCCGAAGCTTCAAAGCCCGGAATTGCCGGTAAAGTTTTTATAACGTTATACTCACCTTGTATAAATGCTATATCAGATGGGTTTATGGGAGCAGCATGAACTTTAATAACAACATCATTAGCACTAGGTTTGGGCATCTCAGTATCCATAATTTTAAGCCCTAACATTGCCCTTATTATGTTTTTGTTATATGATGGAAGTGTTACTGATTTCATGGTTATCTTGTTGTTGTTGCAATCCTGACAACTAATTATTCTATAAAACTTTTAACTAATTCTATTGTTTCTAATTTTGCTTTTTCAAGATCGTCATTAATAATTATTTCATCAAACAGGTTTGAAAATGTTAACTCATACTCTGCTTTATTAATTCTTGTTTTAATGTCACTTTCATTATCAGTATCTCTGCTCTCAAGTCTTTCTTTTAGTACTTCAATTGATGGTGGCATCACGAAAACTCCCAGAGCTTCATCACCATAAAGCTTTTTTATGTTTACACCTCCAACTACGTCAACATCAAAAACAACATTTTTTCCGGAATTACGTATGCGTTCAACTTCTGATTTAAGAGTGCCATAGAATTTGTCTTTATAAACTTCTTCCCATTCAACAAATTCATCATTGTTAATCTTTTTTTTGAATTCATCAACTGTTAGAAAGTAATAATCTTTTCCATTTATTTCTCCATATCTTTTATTACGGCTTGCCGCAGAAATAGAAAAGGCTAGATTGTCAACATGTTCCATAACGTGTTTTACCAAGGTAGTTTTCCCAGAACCCGATGGTGCTGAAAATATTAAAAGTTTACCTTTTGAAAAGTTATCATCCATTATTACAATATATTAAATAACTGCTCCTTAATTTTTTCCAGCTCATCTTTCATTAGTACCACAATCCTCTGTAAGTTGGAGTCGTTCGCTTTCGATCCTAAAGTATTTATTTCACGGCCTATTTCCTGCGTAATAAATGCAAGTTTTTTACCTGACGATTCATCGTTATCTAAATTTTCAAGAAAATAATTACAATTATTTAGTAGCCTTATTTTTTCTTCTGTAATATCTAATTTCTCAATATAATAAATCATTTCCTGCTCCAGCCTGTTTTTATCAGTTTCCGGATCCTGTATAAATTTATTAATATTTCCAGCTATTCTTTCTTTAATATTTGCAATTCGTGGTTTTTCGAAACTCTCAACTTCGGTTAATAGTTTGAGTATATTTCTAATCCTTAATGCAATATCCTTTTCTAGTACCTTTCCTTCGTCAATTCTAAATTCATTAACTGCATTTGTTGCATTAGCTACGCCTTCCAATACCAAACTAAGTTCTTCTTCATTCATTTCTGACTCTTTTTGAACAAGCACTTCAGGCATTTTAAGAATTATGGAAAGATAATCAGTAAAATCAGTTTGATTTACCGAGTCAGCGAGTAATTTAAGTTCAGAGTAATAATGTTTAGCAACCTCAATATCTATTACTGATGCTGATTCAGCATTGTTTTGTTCCAAAACTATAAATACATCAATTTTACCCCTTTGTAAATTCGAAGCAATTGTTTTTCTAATTTCAATCTCTTTCTCTTTTAATGAATGAGGTAATCGAAGATTAATATCAAGTTGTTTACTATTAAGCGTACGTATTTCTACGGTTACTTTTCTGGTTTCAGAATGAGCTACATGCTTTCCATAGCCCGTCATTGATTTTATCATTTTATTTTCTTGAATTTTATACAAATATAAAAGTATCCTTCTATCAATTAATAAATGTTTACGTTTCTTTTATTAAATTTGCAGTGATGCCTAAATTATATATCCTCATATTCATTATCCTAAGCTCTACTAACTATTTAAATGCTTTTCCATTGCAAGAAATTGATAGCCTTCATATCAGGTTACTTATTGTTGAAGATGAAGAAAAAATTGAAACATTATTAACTCTTTCAGAAGCATACAGAAACATTGTTTTCAATGATTGCATAAAATACGGAATGCAGGCGCTTAGATTAGCTGATGAAACAAACAACAAAACGCTAAAGGCGCTTATTTTTAAGTCGTTAGGGATAAGCTGCTATTATTCTGGAAATATGGATATTGCTTTGGGATATTATTCACAAAGCCTAAATGTTTATAAAGATATAAAGGACGAAAAAGGACAAGCAAACTGTTTGAATAATATTGGACTGATTTATGAGGAATGGGCTGATTTTGATAAAGCAACCGATTATTATTCTCAATCGTATAAAATTGAAGAAATGATTGGCAATAAAGAAGGAATGGCAATATCGTTAATTCAAATTGGTAATATTAGTTTTTACAGAAACAGTTTTCAGGAAGCGCTTGATAATTATTATCGGGCACTTTTAATTTTTACTGAAATTGAAGATGCTGAGGGAATTGCTTACGCATATAATAGTATTGGCATTATATATGGAAAATGGAATAATTTTGATAAAGCTCTGGAATATTACCAGAAAGCTAAAGAACTATATAACGAAACAAGCAATAGGAGAGCCTTATCGCAGGTGCTAACAAATATGGGCGAAGTATATAATTTTGAATTGAAAGATTATAAAACAGCTCTTTGTTTATATAGTGAGGCTCTTATGATAAAGAAAAGCTTGGAAGACGTGATTGGAATTTCCCTTCTATACAATAATCTAGGAACTCTGTATGCAAATATGGAGGACAAGAAGAAGGCACTTGAGTATTTTAGTTTAAGTCTTAAATCTTATGAAGAGTCGGGGATTTTAACTGGAGTTGTGATGGTAAACTACAATCTGGGTGAGTTATATCAGGATTCAGACAATACTAGAATTGCTATTGAGTTTTTTAAAAAAAGTCTTCTGGAAGCTGTACAAACCGGACAAGTTGATTATATAAACAGCAACTATGAAGCGTTAATTCACTGTTATGCTATGCTAGGTGAGTATGAGGAGTTTGAAAAATATTTTAGACTTTTTAACATTGGGAAGGATTCGCTCATAAATAAACTCAATAATTTGAAAATGATTGAAGTGGAGGCAAAATATAAGGTTGAAGAAAGTCTTCGCGAAAGCGAGCAGCTCCAGCTTGAAAACATAGAAAAGGAAAAAGAAATAAAAAAATATAAATTATTGCTTGCCGGAATTGGAGGTGTATTTATAACTCTCCTATTTATGTATCTTTTGTTTTTAAGGCTTAAAAAAAAGTAATGGAACCTAAAGAACCATATCATCTTTTTGACGATCCATTGCGATATTACAATGAGATGATTGAGGACATTGAAAAAGCATGTAAATATGTTTATATTGAAACATTTAGGGTAGGTAAGGATGAAATTGGAGAGCGGTTTAGAAGGGTGCTGACTAAGAAAGCTAAAGAAGGTGTTGAAATAAAAATATTAATCGATTATTGGGGAGCTGGCTCCATTGATCATGATTATTTTAAAAAGCTGATTGAATATAAAGGTGAGGTTAGGTTTTTTGAAAAAATAAAGTTTAACTCTGATATATTTACACGTAGCCATAGGCGAAATCATAGAAAATTTCTATTAATTGATGATGTTATAACCTATATTGGTTCTTCTAACTTAACAGGATATAATATAAATTGGCGTGAATCGGTGTTGAGAATGAGAAGTGATATTACGACTGCTTTTGTAAAGATATTTAATCAGGATTTCAATAATTATAATAAATACAGTTTTCACAAACCCTACAAAACATTATTAATAAAGCATGGTAATTTTGAGATTCTTAGAGATGTTCCTACCATAGCACGTAAAAATATTAATAACAAATTTATTCGTCTTATTAAGAATTCCAAGTCAAGAGTAACCATAGAAACTCCATACTTTTTACCTGGCTTTTTTTTAAGAAAAGCGTTAATGGATACAGCACAGAGGGGTATTAGTGTTAATGTTATAATGCCACGAAACTCTGATGTTACTCTTATTGATATCCTCCGTAAGAAATATTTTGGAATGCTTTACAAAGCAGGTGTTAATTTGATGTTTTATGAATTAAATAATCTTCACGCTAAAATGATGCTTGTTGATAAAAAAGTATTTGCCATTGGTTCTTCCAATTTTGATTATAGAAGCTTTAGATATATGTACGAAATCATGATAATTGGCACCAATAAGGATATTGCAAGTCAGGTAAATAGTCATATGAAGATAACTCTGTCAGATTCCACGAAATTCAATTATGATAATTGGAAGAACAGATCACTAATTAATAAATTATTTGAGTGGATATTGCTGCCATTCAGGCATTTGCTGTAGGCTACAGGATTCTATTCTAAACTTTATTATGTTGCAAATATTAAATTTGAAACATAAAGCTTTTTTCTTTCAATATTTGATTTTAATATACTAATTTTGTCGATATATATCAGGATTAAATATTATATCACCTCCGCATTAAGCGGAAAAAAATCAACTATATAATGATAGAAAAATTAACATCTAAAACTGCAATGGAATTGGAAGATAAATATGGTGCTCATAATTATCATCCTCTTGCTGTTGTTATTTCAAAAGGAAAAGGAGCTAAGGTGTGGGATGTTGAAGGCAAAGAATACTTCGACTTTTTATCCGCATATTCAGCTATAAATCAAGGTCATTGTCACCCAAAGATTGTGGGTGCAATGGTTGAACAGGCACAAATACTTACATTAACATCCAGAGCTTTTTATAACGATACACTAGGTGTTTATGAGAAATTTATAACCGATTATTTTGGTTACGATAAAGTACTACCTATGAATACTGGTGCTGAAGCCGATGAAACAGCATTAAAGCTTTGTAGGCGATGGGCGTATGATGTAAAAGGGATAGAAACTGATCAGGCAAAAATAGTTGTTTGTGCCGATAATTTTCATGGACGTACAATTTCAATTATTTCTATGTCAACTGACCCCGAATCAAAAGTTGGTTTCGGACCATATACTCCAGGGTTTATTGTAATACCTTACAATAATTTGGATGCTTTAGAAGAAGCTTTAAAAGATCCAAATGTGGCAGGATTTCTGGTAGAACCTATTCAGGGTGAAGCTGGTGTTGTTGTACCTGACGAAGGCTATCTTACAAAAGCATTTAATATGTGCAAAGAAAAGAATGTCCTTTTTATTGCAGATGAAGTTCAAACCGGAATTGCCCGCACAGGCAAATTATTGGCATGCGACCATGAAGGTGTACATCCTGATATCCTAATATTAGGTAAAGCCCTTTCAGGAGGATCCTATCCGGTATCTGCTGTGCTGACGAATAACGAAATAATGCTGACAATTAAACCCGGACAGCATGGCTCAACATTTGGTGGCAATCCTGTTGCATCGAAAATTGGAATTGCAGCCTTAGAAGTTGTTAAAGAAGAAAAATTGGCTGAGAAAGCTGAGTCTCTGGGTGTTATTTTCCGAAATGAAATGAATAACATTGATTCGGATATGATTGAGCTTGTAAGAGGTAAAGGACTCCTTAATGCTGTAGTGATTAGACCAAAAAATGGAAAAACAGCGATGGATGTATGTGTTAAAATGGCTGAGAATGGACTATTGGCAAAGCCAACCCATGATCATATTATTAGGTTTGCTCCACCATTGGTAATTACTGAGGAACAACTTATGACCGCCATTTCTATTATCAAAGATTCAATATTATCTTTCGAATAGAAAAATAGAATCGTTGGAATAAAAAAAGGCTGCTTTTCTAGAAAAGCAGCCTTTTTTATTATCAATAATCTCTTTTATTGTAGTGTAAACTTAACAGGTAAATTATATGAAACCCTAACTGGTTTACCACGTTGCATACCTGGCTTCCATTTCGGCATGCTGTTAACTACTCTAATAGCTTCTTCATCACATCCGCCACCAATACCTCTCAAAACTTTTACATTTGAAATAGTACCATTAGGTTCAACAACAAAGTTTATAAATACACGTCCCTGTATACCACTTTCCTTTGCTAATGGTGGATATTTAATATTATTGCCGAGATAACTCATTAGTTTTGCCATTCCTCCCGGAAATTCGGGCATTGCCTCAACTACTGTAAATATTTCAGCCTCAACTATTTCTTCGTCATCATCTTCTGGTGGAATATATTCTTCCATTTCTGTATCATCATCTGCCTCAACATCAATGTCAATTTCATCCTCAACTTCAACATCATCCTCAACAATGGTTATTTTTGTAACCTGTTTTGGAGGTGGAGGTGGAGGTGGTTTAACTTTTTGTTCTGTAATAGGAATAATTTCCTCAGGAGTATCATCTACCGCACGGGCTGATAAATCAACTGTTATTTTATCATAACTTTTATACTCAAAAGCAGCAAAAACTACTAATAAAGCTACTATCAGTCCTATTTCAAAAAAGTACCCTTTCTTAATTTCAAGGTCTGCTTTTTTTGTTTTTCTGGCTTCCATCTTAGTCTTTTTTTAATTAATACTATTAACTTGGCTAAATTAATAAAATCTGTTAATCATTTTAAGAATTAGCTTTTTTCTTACTTAAATACAAAAAATATGCCAATAATCCAGCACCAACTCCAACAACATCGGCAATAAAATCGTAAACATTTCCATTACGTCCTATAAACACATATGCTTGCAACACTTCGGTTGACAAGGCAAATAATATTACAATAGATGTTAATACTGTGCTATAGGTTAAACGATTCTTTCCTGCTAAATATTGCTTGTTAAAGGCAAATAAAAGTAATACCATTTGTACTCCAAAAATAAAAATGTGAATCACTTTATCAGGAGATAGCCATTCCCAAAATGAAACAACTTCAGGAAAATATCCGCCAGGTACTCCTGTAAGCACTAAAATAAACAATGCCCAGACTACTGCTGGCCATAACCTTCTAATAAGCATAATTATTATGCATCTATATTTTTAGAATACGCAATATGATCAAATAAGTCATCAAGTTCTGATTTATCAGCAATTTTGATTTTTACAATCCATCCATCCCCATATGGATCCTTGTTAATAACTTCCGGATCCGATTCAAGATTTTCATTAAATTCAATAACTGTTCCGCCTATTGGCATAAATAAATCAGATACTGTTTTTACGGCTTCAATTGTCCCAAATGATTCACCTTTGTCAAGGTCTTCATCAATTGTTTCAACTTCTACAAAAACAATGTCTCCCAACTCTTTTTGAGCAAAATCGGTAATACCAACAGTAGCAACATCGCCATCAAGATTAACCCATTCATGGTCTTCAGTGTAAAGTAATTTTTCAGGAATATTCATTATTATAGTTTTATTTAAACAGCGTCAAATTTAATTTATTTTTTAGCATACATAAATAAGTTTCAGTGTTTTTTTTCAACCAAAATAACATAATTAATAGATTATGTAATATTAATCATCAAAAAAATATTAAAGCTAGATTTTATTGTGCAAGATTAAATCTTAAGCTAAACCCACCACTTGTTGTTGCATTTGGCATTTGCGATGAAACATAAGGGTTGCTACTTGTCCAGTTATAGTATAATTTAAGTTGAATACTCTGGCTCAGCATATAATCACCTGCAAAATTTAGAGTGTATTGTTTGTTTCCGGCTGAAATCTGATTGTTTACTTCATCAATACGCCTTAAAGTTGTTTTATTATCCCGAATGCCAAAATCTACTTTCAGGTTCAAATCACTCTTGTAATTTTTGGCTTTGCCACCACCATTCATGGAACCAATAGAAAATTTAAGATTCTTAATTCTATAACCTAACCCAACAACAACCTCTGCTCCAACAACTTCAGTTAGCTGATTATTAACAAAACTCAAGTCGAGTTTGCGTGATTTCTTGTATTCAACTTTTGCAGTAAGACTATTATGCATTGTAACATCAACACCTATTAACGGACTATATTGCTCCATAACAGAAACTATTCCAACGTCATATTGTGTAATATAATTATTGGAATTTGGAAATGTTTGATTTGCATTTTCAGAGTCGAAATTAACATTCGTTGTCCATGAAGCAATACTAAGCATTGATCGGTATCCGTGGGTAATGTTGACAGTTCTGAAAAGTTTCCCAACAGATTTAATTTTAGTTAGACCATTAAATGTAAGTCGCCAGTTTGGAATTGGGAATTTGGGGAATGGAGAGCTAATATTTACAGATGAAGCATTTTGTCCTGAATATGCAGACAAAAACGAATAATATAATACCGTTTGTGAACTAGAAGTATATCCTTTGGGGAACATATCTCCTGCGAGCGAATCATAAACTTCACCATGATCCCATGATTCATTTTCATTTGCCAAGCGATAGGCAATTTCTTTTCTGGAATCCAGGAAGTTTACAAATGTTTCCGAAATTTCGGAAGTGTCTGTTTTAGTAAATGATGTTTTTATTAAGGAATATGATATACTAAAATTACCTCCATCCATTGGAGTAAACTCCTTAAATATTGGATCCTCATCTAAATTCGTATTGGTATTTCTAAAGTATGATTGATAGCTACTTGCATATATACGGTCACCATCTATATCAATTCTTATTGCTCCAAGTATATCTATATTAATTTTATAAGAAAGTGATTCGGTAGATTTTCGCATATATGGATTATTTAATATGGTATCCCTTGTAATCCATCCATTATTTGCAGCGTCTTGCCTTATATCGTGCTGATCTCCAAATACAAAGCCTAGTCCGGGAGCTGAAGTTGATAAGTTAACTCCTAATAAATCAGGCTCAGGTGAAAACCCGGGCAGTAACATACCATAACCTGAACTATATGTAAGAGAGGCCTTTTTTATTGACATAAGTGTTTTAAGAAAACCTTCACCAATTATTCTACCATATTCAATTTTTGGTTTTTCAATTGTATCATTAATATCCTCAGGGGGTTTAGGTGTTGTTCCTCTGGCTCTAGAGGGTTGTCTTGATGATCTTTTTGATGCGCTATTAAGTTTTTTGAAATAAGGTACTTTGCCATATAATTTGTTAAGATCCAGTTTACCATTAAGTTGTTTTTGATTTGAGTTTTCGATTGAATTCCCCATTCGTTCCTGAATAGAATTTGGTGAAGCTGTCCACCTGTACAGTGCTTGATAACTCATAGAAACAGTCACCCAATCAACTATTGGTAACTTTTTAAATGGTACATTATATGTTGCCTTAAATGATTGATTATATAGTTGCATTGTTCCTCCTGCATATATATCGCGCCATACTTCTTGTTTATATTCTTCCCATTCTTGCGTTTCTTTATCCGGATATATTACAGGTTCTTTAATATAAGCATTTGCGCCGGCATTAAACTCAAATGATAATGATTGTGAGAAATCATATTTAAAATCATAAGTTCTATTCCATGTCCACTGTCTGTCAATAGTTGGTTTAATAATAATATCACCAAGGCTTTTGTCTCTATAAAGCATTTTTCTGATAGAACGATCCATGTCAGTTCTAAAACTTAATGTTTTTGGTAGTAGATAAAAATTAAAATCTTTAAAAAGCTTTAGGTGTTTACTTGAAAATATTTTGGACTTATCCAAAGGCTTGTAATTTTTTGGTTTAGGGTTAAAATTATATCCAAGTCCACCCCGATATTGATCTTGATTATCATATTCAAAATCTATATCATGATGATCATTTTGCGAGTATGCAAACGACACATCAAAATTTTCAACATTATAAATCCTTTGTTTTTTATTACCACCAACCCTGTCTTTTCGGACGTTCATAAAATTAATATTTTGCCGTACGGTATTGTCAATAACAAGGTCACGAACCGAATCGCGTTTATGTTTTTCAACATAAGTATCTAAATCTTCCTCAAGTAATACATCAGGATCCAGCGGATTATATTCGGGTGTAATTCTGGTTAAAGCATAGTCGTAGTGAACAGGAATTCTAACGCCAGCCTTTTCACCGAAAAATTTACCTAGTTCAATATCTGTAGCAACCATAAAGTTAGTTACATACTCTAATGGAATCTGGCTTATTTTCTTTTCAAGACTTGCAAACCCAGCAGAACTGTGTGAACCTGATATAGTTACTCTACCCAAATCAGCAAGGTTAGTTTCTAATCTACCTGTAGCAGCCCAACCCGGTTTATCATTAAAATCGGTAAGCCGTAATTCATCAACCCATATTATTGCACTTCTTTGACTACCATCATCATCAAGTGTTGATCGTTGCTTTGGATTTCTAACACCTATTAATATTCCTTTAACATCACTTATGTTAGGACTACCCAGTATAGTAACTTTATTACTTCCAATATACTCTACATATGGCTTGTCTAAACGCAAGTTAGTATTGGGGTCGCGCAAAGCAATATTTCTGTTTTGCTTAATATGAACAAGTTCTTGGAGATCAATATCAAAGTTGTTTACTTCGGGCCAAATTGAATCGGCAGCCGTAGCAATTGTACCCCACTTTGTAAACTCAAGCGGGACTTCATATTCGTAGTAGTTATGTGTAAAGTCAGCACCTATTCTTATAAAAGCTGTCATATCACCATACTCAAGCTCTTCTTCTTCTATCAATTTTTCGGCATGTACAAACATTTTCAACTTTTTATACTGCCTGAAATCAAAATCGGTTGTTTTAAAAACACCTCGCGCATCCCCATCAAACAAGTTGCTTACATTTAGCTCGATGGATTGTTCGTTTTGAAGGACATAAGTTGTAGTTCCAAAATTAGATTCACGTTCGATGCCCGGAGGTATAACATATGGGATGGGTTCTCGTTTTCCATTTTCTTCAATATTAACTGTAGCAACAGTAAAATTGGTTTCATTACCATAATCACCGGTAGGATAATCGCCAGCCTCTAATAGTGGATGGTCATATCTTCTCCACTCACCCCTTACTAGTTCAAATGTAGCAAAACGAGCAACTATAGAACGTTCAAAATCTTTCATAAAAAGTCTCATGAATCTGATGGATCTAAAATCGCTGATGTTACCAATGACCTTATCCGGATTGCGAACAGGAATTTTAAACTGATACCAATGCACACTTGTTACATCTCCGTTGGCAAGTTTAATATTCGTAGCCTCAAAAACATCAGTTATAAAATTTTGTCCTACCTCCATTTTTGTAGGATCCAGTTCAACTTTATATTGGAAGTAACGTTCGGATTCACTTAAAGTATTATCTCTATTAATATCTTCGACGTTTGGTAAATTAGTAGCTGCTGTTGGGTATGCTTCAGCATTCTGGGCATCAGTAGGAGAATTGCCCTCAGAATTGTTGAATTTTTTATACCGTTCTGCAACACTGGAATATTTGGCTTCGCTATCATAATCAGAACCTCTAAAGTAATGATAGTTATCAGCTGAGGGATCAGAATCTGCTTCAATATATGCATCTGATCCTGCACCATATTTCGATCTAATTACATCAAGATATGTATAATCGTACCAGGTTCGTTCATCATCCGTAGTAAGTCCTTCATAACCAACATCCTGAAAATCACGTGATCCTCCTGCACTGCTAAATGACTCAACAAGAGCTTGAAGTGATGGAATACGACCCCATATTGTTGTATCAACATTTTCAACTAAAGATGAAGTAGGCAATCCATTTTCATAACTCTTTCTTCCATCCTTTAGGATATCTTCCGAAATCTCACCCAGGTTAATATATAAATTACCATTGTTATTCTGGTCTTCTGTAAATGGATCCATCATCCAGAATTCTATATATTCAATATTTGAGGCTTCAAAATCTGAGGTTTCAATTTCACGCATCATACCTCCCCATCTGGTTTCAGGATTGTTAAGTGATCCATCAACGCTTATACCATCAGAATAACTATTTGGTTCAACATCATAATTATAAGATCCTTTTTCATCCGGATAAAAAGCCAGGTTTAGTACAGCAATATTTGTAGGGATATTATTTAAATTAAAATCTTTATTTGGGAAAACTTCTTTTTGAAGTATTTGCCGTACAGAATTTTTAGAAATCTCATTTTTATCAACATTGGAAGGTCTAAAACCACCCCTTACATCATAAAATAACGGATCAATAATATACCATGCTAATTTAGCTCTGTTTTTACCATATGCATATCTGTTTGTAAGAGAAGTGTCGATTACCTGCGCTTCAGGGAACAAGCCGGGTTGTCCCTGAGGAGTACTTGCCATAAACCACATGTGGATATTCTTCAAGTCTATTGAAGATGAAGCACCCTCAAAATCATCGATATAGGATGTTCCTGTTTTTCCAATTGCCTTTGAATGACCAGGGATAAATTGAGCAAATTCACCATCAACATTAATATTTGATACCGTTTTAGTTGAAATACCCGGTAGTTTGTCTATCATTTTTGTCAGCCATCGAGATTCTGTTCGGTAGCTCATATCAATACCCCACATCGTATTTGATATCGGGTCGTCACCATAATTTATTTTTTGAGTAAGTGGTCGCTCATGAAGGTTTAGTAGTGTACCTCCAATATGGAAGTCCTTATTAATCTCGTGATCAACGTGAACACCCATCATACGTTTTTGCTGCACAGCAAACATGGAGTTACTTTCGAGTGATACATTTATTGGTACACCTGAATTCATGATTCCATCGTTGATAATTTTAACCCTACCTAAAGTGTAATCAACGGTATAGTCAATATTTTCAGTTAAGGGAACTCCACCTGCTGTTACTTTCACCGATCCTTGTGGCACGTTAAGTGCATTTAAGCTAATGTCGGAACCACCTGAGGAGCTATACATACCTTCCAGAAGGAATCTGTTTTTATCGGGAAACTGTTCAGCACCGGATTTGGTCATTGTATAAAGCGAATCGTAGGCGTATGAATTAGCATACTCTGGATTGTCAGGGAATATTGAGTCTCTTATATAACTTCCGAAAGGTTCAAGTGATGTAAAAAATATTCGTCCATTTGAGGCCTGAATTGTACCACCATTAATTGTTGCACCATCAATAAAATCGAACATTCCATCTCCACCAGGAATTGGGTTGAGCTGATTATCGAGATTATCAAGGCCAAAAAGGTGAATTAATGGTACACCTGTAACATTATCCGGTCCTTCTGTAAAGAATCCGGTTGGAACTCCTTGTTTATTTCCGGAATAAAGAATATTAAACATAAAGTTCTGCTGCTGTACCTGGTAAGCTCCGATGGAATAAATATTTTTCATCATCAAATTCCACATAGGCATATGTGTATTCAGCGTATTACTCTTCAGCAATTTAACCACAAGATTATCTGGTGCAACAACACCTTGATCAGAAAATTCACCCACTTGATAAACACTATCGCTTCCGATTACTGTATATTGGTATGCAATAGCCAGCACCTGATCGGAACTTAAGGTAGTGTTAAGTGAAATAAATCCAAGTTTTCGGTTAACTGAATATTCTGATTCACGAAGTTTACGTGCATTTTCAAGCTTTACATAATCTTCTCCGGCAACAAAATAATTCGACTGACCAATATGAAAAGGGTCACCAGACAAGTAATTTGTTATTGTGTTTATTTGTCTTAGCTGATTTGTATCTAAACTATTCATTAGGCTATTAGAATAGTTTGACGGTTTTAACCCACCAGGCAAAGCATAAACGTAAGGGCTATAAATATCTTTCTGATTTCCTTCACCAAGATCTGTAAATGCAACAATATTTCTATTTTCCTCAGTAGCGGCACCAATATTTGTAACCCACAATTCAACCTTTGTAACGTTAACATCGGAAGCTATTATAGGTAAAGTTTCAAGTGCAGCGGGATAATGGTCGCGGAATGATTGTGCAAAGAAAAAGTGTTTATTTTGCTCATAATCAAGTGCAGTTAACTGAAACCTGCTGGTTTGAGATCCGCCCTCAACGGTTATGTTTTTTGTTTCACTTTGTTGCTGTGAAAAAACTGCTGTAACATGAGTTTTTCCAAATTGAAGTTCAGTTTTTACACCAAATAAGCTCTGGCTCCCGCTAATTAACGTAGATCTAAGAGGAAGACTCACATTACCAGCTTCTATAAGCTTAATTATCTCATCTTCTTTACCTTCATATTTAAGTTTGAGAGTATTTTCAAAATCAAATGATGATTCGGTATTATAATTTGCTTTGAACTCAATTTTATCACCAATCTTTGCAACAACATTCATTTGAATCTTCATGTCGAAGTCGAAATTGGTAGTTTTTCTTTGTCTTACATCAAGCGCAGGATCATCTCTTTTTGTTGATAATATTCCAAAGCTTACTTCGGCTGACCCCTGTGGCCTAATATCAATGGTATTACTGCCGAATATTCTATCAAAAGCTTCACCTCCAATGTAAATCTTGGGGATTAATCTTTCACCTTCTGCTGTTCCGGCTGTTTGAGTTCTTTCATTCCAGTAATCAGCAACATCACGTTCAAGTTCATATTTCTGAAATTCATCAAAGTCCATCTCTGTGGGTGTACGATATGTAAAGTCTCCAATCTTGTTGACAAATTCATAAGTATTTGTTTCAGGATTGTAAACTATTTCGCGATTAATATTTGAAGGCGGACTTAAAAATAATGGGCTTGAATTTTGCTGATCAATGTAAGGGTTCCCTGAGAAATCACTAAAAGGAAAAACCAGATCGACTTTTGAAGAGTCGGGTGATGAATTTGATTCATTAGTATTTTGAGATAATGCAACAACAGAATTTAGTAGCAATATTGCTAGTAAACCCGGAATAAGAAATTTAATAGTTGCAATGTATATATTATCCCTGTTCAAAGTCTCTATTTTTTCACTTTTACAAATACTAATTACTTTAGAGCATTTTTAGTGCTTCTCTGATAAGTCCTTCAACATCAGTAATTTTATCTTCTTTAAGCACTTTGTCAACCACTTTTTCGGCACTAAGTTTATTAAAGCCTAATATTAGTAATCCTGATAACGCTTCATCCCTGATTGTATTGTGGGTTACGTCTATTTTTTCCAGCTCGATTCCTGATTTAATTAATTTATCTTTTAAATCGATAATAATACGCTGGGCTGTTTTTCCTCCAATTCCCTTAACTCCCTGTAATACATTTATTTTTGATTGAACAATGGCATCATACGCTTCCTCTGTTGTGAGCGATGAGAGAATTAGCCTTGCAGTATTAGCGCCAACACCTGAAACAGTAATTAGATATGTAAATAATAATCGTTCGTTTTTATCGGCAAAACCAAATAATATTTGAGCGTCTTCGCGAACAACAAAATGAGTGAAAATTTTTAGAACTTCCTTTTCCTTAATCTTTGAATATGTTGTTAATGAAATGTTTACCATATAACCAACTCCCCCTACATCAATAATAATATGGGTTGGGTTTTTTTCAACAAGTTTACCCTTAAGATAATCGTACATATTGCCTTTTTATTATGTCTGTTAGTTAGCGAATCTAAAGAGGCAAAAATACAATTTATCCTGTTTCTACGAAAAAATATAATATAGTGTACTGATTTTTTTCCTTACAACTCTATTGCCCGCTTTTTTTGAGATATTTTAATTTTCCAGAGTAACGGTTCAGCACTTTTTGATAATATAATTTTGTCTATACAATTATTTCTATAACTGCTTTAACAATTCCATCGGCATCATAACCACAAACTTTGTGTAATGTACTAACATCACCGTGAGCGATAAATCTATCAGGTATGCCCAAGGAAATAAGTTTATTTTGGTAACGATGTTTGTTTTTAAATTCGGTTACACTAGTCCCCAAGCCTCCTTTAATACTTCCATCTTCAACAGTTATTACATGGGCGTAATTACTAAAAACATTATGCAATAGGTCTTCATCTATGGGAGAGAGAAAACGCATATCAAAATGACCTGGGTTAATATTATGAGATTTAAGTCGTTCAATAGCTTTCTCAGCAAAGTTACCTGCATGCCCTATGCTTAGTATGGCAATATTATTACCTTCATGTAAGCAACGTCCTTTTCCTATTTCAATTTTCTCAAATGGCTTTTTCCAATTCTCAATAACTCCTCTGCTCCGAGGATATCGTATGGAAAAAGGACCTCCATAATACATGGATGCAGTAAACATCAGGTTTCGCAATTCAATTTCATTTAGTGGTGCACTAATAACAATTCCGGGAATATTATTCATGAATGCCATATCGTAAGCACCATGATGAGTGGCGCCATCTTCCCCTACTAAACCGGCTCTGTCAACACAAAATACAACTGGCAGTTTTTGTAATGCAACATCATGAATTACCTGATCGTAAGCGCGCTGCAGAAATGTAGAGTAAATTGTGCACATTGGTTTAAACCCTTCGGTAGCCAGTCCGGCAGCAAATGTTACAGCATGTTGCTCAGCAATACCAACATCAAAAACTCTTTCAGGAAATTTATCCATCATAAATGTTAAAGCTGATCCTGTTGGCATTGCTGGAGTTATGGCAACAATTTTTTTATCAGCTTCTGCAAGCTCAAGCAATGTTTTGCCATAAACTTCCTGGTAAGTAGCAGGCAGTTTGTCAGTTTTGTTTTTTAATAACTCACCTGTAGTACGATTAAATTTACCAGGTGCATGATAGATGGTCTGCAATTCTTCAGCCTTCTTAAAGCCTTTGCCTTTTGTTGTAATTACGTGAAGCAATTTAGGACCACTAATATTTTGTATTTCGGAAAGTATCTTAACAAGGCTATGAATATCATGTCCATCAACAGGGCCAAAATACTTAAAATTCATTGCTTCAAAAAGATTGCTTTTTCGTTGAAATTTACCTTGAAAGTCAGATTTGGAATCTATAGATTTGTTTGAATAGCTGTCAGCAATCCCAAGTGCTTTCCATGTTTTTCGTCCGGCATTTGAAGAGGTTGAAATTTTCGAAAAATATTGCTTAAGTGAACCTACATTTTTATCTATAGAAATACCATTATCATTTAGGATTACAAGAATATCAGCATTAGTTACACCTGCATTATTCATTCCCTCGATTGCCATTCCACCGGTAAGTGCACCATCACCAATTACAGCAATATGCTTTCTGTTAGATTCACCTTTTAGTTTCGAAGCTTCGGCCATACCAAGTGCTGCAGAAACAGATGTTGAAGCGTGTCCTGTTCCAAAAGCATCGTATTTACTTTCTTTTCGGATGGGAAAACCACCAATCCCTTCGTATTGCCTGTTGGTATGAAATACATCTCTTCTGCCTGTTAGTATTTTATGTCCATATGCCTGATGGCCAACATCCCATATTAGGCGATCGTAGGGCGTGTTAAATACAAAGTGGAGTGCAACTGTTAATTCAACAACACCAAGACTTGACCCCAGATGCCCGGGGTGAACACTCACAACATCGAGAATAAAATTTCTTAATTCATCAGATAGTTGAATTAGCTCAGATTCATTTAACGTTTTCAGGTCGTCAGGAGAATTTATGTGTGATAATATGGTTCCCTTTTTTGGTGTCATGTATTGCTATTGCACAAATTTGAATCTATTGTAACATATAAAAATGATTGTTATTCTGAATATCGTGAAGAATCTAATTTGTGACATTAAATATTGTTAAGGTTCTTTACTGTACTCAGAATGACAAATGAAAGTTCAAGCTGCAAATTTATAAGATAAAACTACATGAAATTCCAACTACAATACTTTTGGAATAATAGCTTTTCTATCTTTTGGATAATCGCTAAATCTACGATTATACCATCTGTGGTGATCTAAGGCTCGTGGTAATAAGTTTGCCATAGTCCATATAGCAAAAGAAAAGCCGGGCAAGCACCAACCCATTATAGCCCATCCAATCCATTCAATTATTTCGCCAAATAAATTTGGTGATGAAATATATTTGAACAATCCACCATATGGAATATAATATCCAATTTTACCGCCACTTCTCAAATTAACCAATTTATTATCAGATGATATATTAATATACATACCGCTAAAGAAAAGTATTACACCAATAATAAATCTTGGGTCGTACAACCATGATAATTGATAGACAGGAGATAAGGAACCGAACCAATATCCATTAAAAAAACCATTTGTGAAATTGAAAAATACTGCAAGAATGACAATTGACCAAGGCATCTGTTTTCCAGCAGTTTTCATCCTGAATGGAAAAATAAAAATTCGATTCGCATAATGAAGCATAAAAAGTCCATAAAAAATAAAAACAGGAATTGATTTTTCTGCTGTTCCGGTAAAAAAGAACCAGGAAAATACGATAACCACAGGAGCTTCCATAAGTAACCAACCTAGTCTATTATTTAACAAAGGGCCCCATGTATTTGTAGTGTGTCTTCCGTAAGGTACTGTAATTCGTATTAATACCGGAAAAATAATTATTGCCAATGCAATCCATATATAAAGTAAAATGGTAAAAAGGTGTTCAGGAATCATGGCTAAAAATAATTGTTTTCTTTAAACCACACATACGTATCTTGAAGTGTTTCTTCAATCGGACGAGGTTTAAAGCCTAACTCGCGTTCTGCTTTTTTGGAAGAAATCATTCTATTTCCTGTCTGCAGTATGTATAACGATTCGCTTGTGTAAATAGGTTTTTTATGTGCAATTTTGGCATAAATGCCCATAAATGGGATCCCCATTTTACCAAGCCATAGCGGTATTACCGGTAGTTTAAAGTTTTTGTCGCTAACACCCATAAACATATCAGCAAAAGCTTTAATGCTATACCAGTCTCCCGATAGGATATAGCGCTCTCTATCTCTACCATTTTTAATTGAAGAAATTGAAGCTTCAACAATATCACGTACATCAACCCAATCGTATCCACCGGGTATTAACGCTGGGATGTTTTTGTTGTATAGCATACTAATAAATTCTCCCATAAGTGATGGTTTTGTGTCCATAGGCCCTATTATAGATGTTGGATTTAAAACAACTACCGACATATCACTATTTTTCTGGTTAAGAACCCAATCTTCGGCAATAGCCTTGGTCTTCTCGTAAGCAACTTTTGAATTAATGGCAAGCCCTCTGGTTTCATCCATAGGCAAATTAAAGGGTTCATGAGTCAAAGCATGGATTGAACTGAAGTGAATAAACTTTTTAACACCTGCGTTTTGTGCAGCTTTAAACACATTTTTTGTTCCTTCAACATTTGTTAAAAATATTTGCTTATAAGTTTCTGAGCCAATTGAAATTAGAGAAGCAAGGTGAAACACTACTTCAACATCATTACATAAATTATTCAGAACATTAGTGTTTTGAAGGCTTCCGTTAAATTTTTTTATGTTAGGTCTTTCTTCTATGCAATCGCTATTATAAATCAATGCATTTATGCTATGACCAAGGTCTGAAAGGCTTTTCACCAGATTAACTCCAACATGTCCGGCAGCACCGGTTATGGCAATTTTCATATATGTATTTTATTGAGGTTTTAAATCTTTAATTGTTGTAATTCAACTCCATAATCATATTTTAAATCATCATGTAAATATGACATTGCTTTGCTTATTACTCCTATTTGGCGGTTAAAAATATTAGTAAGAACTAAATTATTTTCAATAGGAGGGACCACTTTTTTTAATTCGGAGCAAAAATAAATTAGCAATTCTACTTCAGTTTCCTTCTTTTTTGAATACCGAATATGAGTTTTAGTATTTCGCAATATTTTGCGAACACTTTTTTTGATATAGAAATATGAGGTTGTATTTATTTGATCAAATTGATGTTTAATTTCATTTTTAACATTTTTGATATAGGATGCTTCGTCCGATACTTCGAATAATAAATATGTTAGCAATTCTTTATTCTCTTTTTTAAATTTTGATAACCGTAGGCATAGTTCTAATAATTCAGACACAGACTGGTTACCTAATTCTTGTTTGAGCTCTTTGATAGTGGCAACTTTCATGGGTATGTTTTAATATAAAAAGGCCACTAAACTTCACTAATCAAAATAACCTTTTTCATAATTATCCTAAAAGTAGTTCCCTTGCCAATTGTAGAGCTTTTTACAAAAAGTTTTCCCTTATGATAATCGTTTATTATTCTCCGCGATAGCGAAAGTCCTAATCCCCAACCACGTTTTTTACTTGTGTAACCGGGTGTAAATATTGCTTTTTGATCAGATGAGGAAATTCCCTTTCCTGTGTCGCTAATATCGATAATAACATTCTTGTTTTCCTCATGTAAATCAATGGTAATAGTTCCTTTACCTCCCATTGCATCAATTGCATTCTTACAAATATTTTCAACAACCCAGCTAAATAGTGCAGGGTTAACGGGAATAAGAAGTTCATTATTTTTATCAAAATTGAGTATGTATTTAACTTTCTTTGATGTACGAGGTAATAAATAGTTTGTACTATCAGAAAGAATTTTAATAATATTATTTTGATCCAGTGTCGGTGTAGAACCTATTTTAGAAAATCTCTCGGTTATTATTTCAAGCCTTTGAACGTCTTTTTCAATTTCTTCTCTAGCTTGATTAATATTACTTCCATCCATTTTAAGCAGCTCAAGCCACGCCATAATTGACGATAAAGGGGTTCCAATTTGATGTGCTGTTTCGCGAGCCATACCAGCCCAAACACGATTCTGCTCTGACCGGCGGGCAAAGCTAAATAAAAGGTAAGCAATGGCAGCAAAAACTGCAATAATTAGTATTTGAGTTAATGGAAAATATTTTATAATTATCAATAGTTCCGAATCCTGATAATAAATATAAGATGTTCCCTGATCTCCCAGGTTAACTTTTATTGGAAGGTTTTCATCTGCCATCTCTTCCAGCTTGTCTTCTACATAAGCAGGATCCGACATTTTAATATCATTTAAATTGCCAAACATAGTAACTCTTGTTCGAGTGCTATCGGTTATTATTACCGGAACACTAGATGAGTTCAAAGCAACTTCTGACATAAAAGATGCAACATAATTACTGAGCACATCTCTTAATTCAACAAAAAATCTTGAATCTTTATAATAGAGATAGTTTTTTTGATTGGGTAAATATTGAACTATTATAGGGTCATACACACTAAATTCATCTTTAATCTCATCTGTTAAAAATGAAATAGTATCCTGCTGAGGATCAAGATTTTTTGATTGTAAAATTCTACCCTTATTATCAGCTAGTATAACAGGAACAGTATTATTATTTCTTATAACTTCAAGATAAAAGTTGTATTCTGATTGAGAATCATCGAGCAATTGCTTATAAACATTAGCTAATAGCTCAACTCGTTTTCGCTCTTGCTCCTGTAGTTGACCAAAAAAGGACTCGGTATAACGTACTAATCTGGCTTTTCGCTGGACAGCATCTGCCCATAATCGTACATTTTTACGTTCTTCTGCTGCAAATTTTCTTACTATTAAATTTGTGTAAAATAATGACAAACCTATTATTACTATTCCGAGAATTGAAAGTACTATCTTCCAACGCTTTTTCCTGGTATATATATCCATTTGTAATTAATATTGATCTTATAGCAATATTGACAAAATTAAAACTTATTAGTTAATACAATATTGCATTCTGTTAATAATTGGAAAATGTAATAAAAAAAAGGGGTGTGGGGGCGAAAAGGCGAGAGAGTGAATCATATCGCCCCTCGTCCTTTCGAATTTACTTCTGCTCTCATTTACCTGCACGATTTCGCACACTTCGTGTAGTGGGCTCGAACACTATTAATTATGCTTGTTTTTATTATCAGCACATTATCAAACATATACATACAATGGCATAATTATGGTTATCGAAACATAAGTTTTACAGAAAAATTTTCAGCGACTATGATTAGTCTTAAAAACATAAATAAGTCCTATATTACAGGTAGTAATAGCCTTCATGTATTAAAAGGTATCGACCTCAATATTAACCAAGGTGAGCTTGTATCTATCATGGGTTCATCGGGTTCCGGTAAATCTACATTGCTCAATATTATTGGAATGTTAGATAATTATGAAACCGGTGAGTTCAGCCTTAATGGAGAAATCATAAAAAACCTTAGTGAAAAAAGATCAGCTCACTTAAGAAATAAATTTATTGGTTTTGTATTTCAATCATTCAATCTGATATCGTTTAAAAATGCTATGGAAAATGTTGCACTTCCTTTGTATTATCAGAAAGTAAGCCGTAAGAAAAGAAATATGTTGGCAATGGAATATTTGGACAAAATGGGACTTGCCGATTGGGCACATCACCTTCCAAATGAACTTTCAGGAGGACAAAAACAAAGACTTGCAATAGCAAGAGCTCTTATCTCAAAACCAAAAGTTATACTTGCTGATGAGCCAACAGGAGCACTTGATTCAACTACTTCAATTGAAGTCATGAAACTTTTCAAAGAGATACATCAATCAGGGATTACTATTTTAATTGTAACCCATGAAAGAGAGATTGCTGCAGAAACCGAAAGGATTATAAGGTTGAAAGATGGTGTGATCGACACAATTATTGAAAATGGACAAAGAAAAGAATGGCTTCATTCCCAGAATATGGCGTAGATTAATGAATTATTATTTACGATTAAAATAGTATTAGAACCTATATTATGTTCGACATAGATAAATGGCAGGAAATATTTGATACAATTAGCAAGAACAAAATGCGAACGTTGCTAACTGGGTTTAGTGTTGCATGGGGTATTTTTATGCTGGTAGTTTTGTTAGGGTCAGGATATGGTCTCGAAAATGGTGTAAGAAAAGAATTTGAAGGTGATGCAATAAATTATATCTCGATAAGCTCAGGAGTTATGTCGAAAGCATATAAAGGCATGAAACCCGGCAGGAGGATTAGATTTAGTAATGAAGACTATGATATGCTTAGCACTATGGAAAATGTTGATCATAGCTCTACGCGTACCAGGATATTTCAAAACAACTTGTTATCATACAAAAATGAGTATGGCTCGTTCGATATTTTTGCGATTTTACCAGCATATAAATATGTTGAATCATTGGAAATGATTAACGGCAGGTTTCTCAATAAGAATGACATAGATGATTTTAGAAAAGTTGTTGTTCTTGGCAGACTTGTTTATGAAGCTTTATTTAAAGATGCAGAAGATGCTATAGATAAATATGTGAAAGTTAGCGGAGTACCTTTTAAAGTAGTTGGGGTCTTCAACGACCCTGGATCTGACAGGGATCTCTTGCGAGTTTATATTCCTATTTCAACTGCACAGAGAGTCTTTAATATGGGCGACTATATTAGATCAGTTCATTTTAACCTTGATGATGGTACTATTGAACAAAGTTTGCAGGTTGTTGAAGAAGCTAAAAAGCAACTTGCCGCAAAACATAAGTTCGATCCTGAGGATCAGCGAGCTCTATTCATTTTTAACAGTATTGAAAATTACCAGCAGTTTATGAGCCTGTTTGCAGGCATACGCCTTTTTATATGGATTATTGGCGCAGGAACAATTATTTCAGGAATTGTTGGTGTTAGCAATATAATGATGATAGTTGTAAAAGAACGCACTAAGGAAATTGGCATACGAAAAGCACTTGGAGCAACACCTTTCTCTATTATTAGCCTAATTCTTCAGGAATCTATTTTAATTACTGCTATTGCAGGATATATTGGATTAGTTGTTGGTGTTGGCTTACTTGAATTGGTTTCAAGCTCACTTCCTTCTGTCGATTATTTCGCAAACCCCGAAATAAACATGAATGTTGCTCTAATTGCAACAGGTTTATTAGTTGTGGCTGGGGCTATTGCCGGGTATGTTCCGGCTCAAAGAGCAGCATCGGTAAAACCTGTAATTGCACTACGTGATGAATAAAATTATCAGTACTCGAAACTAAAGATATGTATTTGTTTGACAAAGATAAGTGGACCGAAATACTGCATGCACTTGGTAAAAATAAACTAAGAACATTTTTTACTGCTTTTGGTGTTTTTTGGGGGATTTTCATGCTGGTAATAATGCTCGGTTCCGGAAAGGGTCTTGAAAATGGAGTTAATCAGGGTATGGGAGATATGGCAAATAATGCGTTGTTTATGTGGACTCAACCAACAACTATTTCTTACAAGGGGTTTCCAAGAGGCCGTAGATATAATTTTAGGAACGATGATACAAAAGCCTTAAGAAAGAATATTCCGGAACTGGAATATATTGCTCCAAGGTTACAGGTTTTTAGTGCTGAAGGTGACAACAATGTTGTTAGAGGAGAACGCACTGCTGCGTTTTCAATACAAGGCGATTATCCTGATATGAATGAAATTGACCCCATGAATATTAATTTAGGGAGATTCATAAACCAAAATGATATTGAAGACAAACGAAAGATAATTGTAATTGGAACCAGGGTTAAAGATGAGATGTTTGAAAAGGATGAAGAACCAATTGGAGAATATTTAAGAATTCGTGGAGTATATTTTAAGGTTGTTGGTGTTTTCTCTTCAAAAAAGAACGACCAACAAGCCGAACGTGAAAATCAACAAATATTTATGCCCTTTACAACACTGCAACAAACTTATAATATGGGTGATATAGTGGGATGGTATTCCATGACATCCTACAAAGAAGTCCCGGCATCAGTTGCATTGGAGAAAGCAAAAAAACTCATGCGCGAACGACATTCAATTGCTCCTGATGACGAAAGAGCTGTGGGATCATTTAATGTTGAAACTGAGTTTCAGAAAATGGAAAACTTATTTTCAGGCATAAATGGGCTAATATGGATTGTTGGTATAGGAACGCTATTGGCAGGAGTTATAGGCATTAGCAATATCATGCTAATAGTTGTTAAGGAACGCACCAAAGAAATTGGAATTCAAAGGGCACTGGGTGCAACACCACTGGCAATTAAAAGTCAAATTGTACTTGAATCAGTATTACTTACAGCATTAGCCGGGTATATAGGTCTTGTTCTGGGAGTAGGTATGCTCGAATTAATTAATTATCTGCTTATTACTTTTAATGCATCATCCGACATGTTTGCCCGACCTGAAGTTGATTTTGACAAAGCTATTACGGCTTTAATTATATTAATAATATCAGGTGCATTTGCCGGATTAATACCTGCGAGGCGTGCTACACAAATTAAACCCATCGATGCTCTTAGAGATGAGTAAGTAGAGATTAAATGATTAAATGATTGAATGATTGAATGATTAATGAGATAAACTATAAACATAATAAATACAAACGAGTTAAAACATGAAAACATTTTTTAAAATATTATTAGGACTGGTACTAGTAGGAGTAATTGGCTACACAATGTATTTTCTTTACCAAAAATCTCAGGTTAAGCCTATCGTTTATGAAACGGATTCACCGGTGGTGATTGATATTATTAAGAAAACAACTGCTACAGGATCTGTTGTGCCACGTAAGGAAATTGAGATAAAACCTATTGTTTCGGGTATTATTGATGAAATTTTTGTTGAAGAGGGTGAGATGGTTAAAAAAGGTGATATGATTGCCCGTATACGAATCATTCCAAACATGATTAACCTTAACAATGCCAAATCAAGAATTGAAGTGGCAAATATTAACCTGAAAGATGCAAAGCGAAATTATGACAGGCAACTAAGCTTATTGGAAAAAGGAGTTATTGCAAAAGCTGATTTTGAGGCATATGAAACGGCTTTTAGTAATTCACAAGAGGAGTTGGAAACTGCTCAAGAGACTCTTGAGCTAATACAAGAAGGTCAAACGAAAAAAGCAGGTGCTCAAACAAATACACTTGTAAAGTCAACAATTGATGGAATGATATTGAATATGCCGGTAGAAATTGGATATCAGGTTATTGAAGCAAATAACTTTAATGCCGGCACTACTATTGCTACTATTGCCGACATGGGTGAAATGATATTTGAAGGTAATATTGATGAAACTGAAGTTGGCAAAATTAAAGAAGGCATGCCTTTAATCCTTGTTATAGGCGCTATTGAAGATATTGAATTTGATGCAATACTAGAGCACATCTCACCAAAAGGAGTTGAAGTTAATGGTGCCGTGCAATTTGAGATTAAAGCAGATGTTAAACTTCTTTCTGATCAATTTATTAGATCGGGGTATAGTGCTAATGCAAATATTGTACTCGACAAGGCCGACAGTGTACTTGCTATTTCTGAGAGTTTACTGCAGTTTGAAAATGATACTGTTTTTGTAGAAATTGAAACTTCTCCACAAGTATTTGAGAAAAGATATATAAAGACTGGTATTTCTGATGGTATCAATATTGAAGTTGTTGAAGGATTATCGAAAGAAGACAAAATTAAAAAGCAGGGTTAACAATAAATATTTACAGATATAAATTTAAATTACATCTGATTATTTCTCTTTTTTAGTTCAAACCTACTTGCCAGTATAATTTGGCAGGTGGGTTTGTCGTTTTATGAATGTGAATTAGTACTATCCTTTTTTCTCAGTGTTGAAAAAAGTATAAATTTCATTTTAATACGAAGTTCATTATGTTTATATCTAGATTAAATCAGATAATTAAATCAATAATGAATTGAGTAATAAGATTAAATAATCCACTAAAATATAATATCTACATTTGTACCTTTATTATAAATGCGTAAAAATTATTGATATGAACAAGAGAAATTTAATTATTATTTTAGCCTTCACAGTTATGATGGCATTCGCAGGATGTTGTGAACACGTTGAAAAAAAATCTGAAAATAATGAAACTACTGAACAAGGCTATAAAATGAAAAAGTATGCAAAAGTTAAGCTTACAGCAAATATAAGTCACCTTAGCAGTAATCAAAAGGAAATGCTGAAATTACTTTTTAAAGCAGCTGATTTAATGGACGAAATATTTTGGCAAGAGAATGTTGAAGCAAAAGATGCTTTTATGCTGGGTATTAACAATGAAAAAGACAGGAATTATGCTTTAATTAATTATGGCCCATGGGATGAAATGAATAATCTTGCTCCTTTTATTGAAGGTTATGGTGCTAAACCTGTTGGAGCACAATTTTATCCTGAAAACATGACAGTTGAGGAATTTGAGAAATTTGAAGACCCCAATAAGACTAGCCTGTACACTTTAATTAGAAGAAATAACAAGACAAGTGAACTGGAAACCGTTTGGTACCACGAAGGATTTAAAGATCAAGTGGAAATGGCTGCAGCATTACTTGAGGAAGCTTCACGCCTGGCAGAAGATAAGGGCTTTGCTAATTATCTTAAACTAAGGGCTAAGGCATTACTTACCGATGATTATTTTGAAAGCGATATGGCATGGATGGAAATGAAGAATAATCATATTGATATGGTTGTTGGCCCAATTGAAAATTACACTGATGGCTTATTTGGATATAAAGCAGCGCATGAATCATTTATCCTTCTAAAAGATGTTGAATGGAGTGATAAATTGGCAAAATATGCACATTATCTTCCACAACTTCAAAAAGAACTACCGGTTGAGCAGAAATATAAAAACGAAGTCCCCGGCTCCGATGCGCAGCTTAATGCTTATGATGTAATTTACTATGCAGGCGATTGCAATATGGCCGGCAAAACAATTGCTATTAATTTACCAAATGATGAGCGTGTTCAGCTGGAAAAAGGAACTCGTAAGTTGCAATTAAAAAATGCTATGCAAGCTAAATTTGATAAAATTCTGGTGCCAATTTCTGACGTATTAATTGCAGAAGATCAGCGTAGTTATATTACATTTGATGCTTTCTTTTCCAATACTATGTTTCACGAAGTGGCACATGGAATGGGTATAAAAAATACAATTAATGGAAATGGACCGGTTCGTAAGGTACTGAAAGAAAAATATTCAGCAATCGAAGAAGGAAAGGCAGATATACTAGGATTATTTTTGGTTACAAAATTAAATGAAATGGGTGTTTTTAACGATACTGATTTGATGGATAATTATGTGACATTTATGGCAGGTATTTTCCGTTCGGTAAGGTTTGGAGCATCCAGTGCTCACGGTATGGCCAATATGCTTCGCTTTAGTTTTTTCCGTGAAAAAGGCGCTTTTACTAGAAATGCTGCAGGTACTTATTCGGTTGATCTGGAAAAAATGAAAGATGCATCGAAAGAGTTAACTCAAAAAATACTTAAAATCCAAGGTGATGGCAATTATGATGAAGCTAAAGCCTGGATTGATTTAGATGGTAAAATAAGCCCTCAATTACAAGCTGATCTTGATCGTGTAAACGACCTAGGTATTCCTGTGGATATTTATTTTGAACAAGGGCCTGATGTAATAGGGTTGAATTAGAAAACAGTCAATACTGTAATTACAATATTGAAACAAAAAAGGGAGGTTGCTATGCAGCACCTCCCTTTTATTTTGTCAAAATTAGAAATTTTAAATATTACTAATATTCCTCTTAATATAATCATTTAGTTCTTTACCAACAAGTAGATTTTTAGCCAGCCTGGCCAGATCATACATTTGTTTAATAACTCCATCTTGTTTGTCGGCATTTTTTTCATCCATTATTTTAGTGATAAGTGGATTATTTGTATTAACGATCATTTCAAATGTTTCAGGGAGGTTTCCCATACCCATCATCATACCACCACCGCCACCGAGTTTCTCCATATCTTTCATGCGGCGCATAAATTCATTTTGAGCAATGGTAACAGGCATGTCGGTTTCGCTCAGGCTTTCAAATACAACATTATAAGTTTCTTTACTTATGTTACGTTCAATAACTTCTTTGAGTGTTTCCTTTTGTTTGTCATCAAGTTTTGAAGGAATTTCTTCATCTTTAGTAATTATTTTATCGATTGTATTTGAATCTACACGGGCGAACGTAGAATCTTTAAATTTTTGTTCGAGGCTATTAATTAGGTGACTATCTAATACGCCATCCATTAATAATACATCATAACCTCTTTCGGTAGCGGTTTCAATGTAGGAATACTGCTCATCTTTATTAGTAGCATATAAATAAACCAGTTTTTTATCTTTGTCTTTCTGAGTTTTTTCAATATGTTTTTTATACTCATCAAAAGTGAAATATTTACCTTCTACATTTTTAAGCAGTGCAAACTTTTCTGCTTTTTCGTAGAACTTCTCTTCTGAGATCATTCCATAGGCAATAAATATTTTTATGTCATCCCACTTTTTCTCAAAAGCTTCACGATCATTTTTAAAGAGTTCAGCAAGTTTATCAGCAACCTTTCGGGTAATGTAATTTGAAATCTTCTTTACATTTCCATCACTCTGTAAATATGAGCGACTTACGTTAAGCGGAATGTCAGGTGAGTCTATAACACCATGCAATAATGTAAGGAAGTCAGGAACAATACCTTCAACAGAATCGGTAACAAATACTTGGTTACTATACAATTGAATTTTATTTCGTTGCATTTCATAATCCTTTTTAACCTTTGGGAAGTATAGTATTCCAGTTAGGTTAAATGGATAATCAACGTTTAGGTGGATATGGAATAATGGTTCTTCAAATGAGTAAGGGTACAGCTCGCGATAGAAGTTTTTATAATCGTCGTCAGTAGCTTCACTTGGCTTTTTCTTCCAAAGAGGATTTGTATTATTGATGATTTTTGGTTTTTCAACCTCTTTCATCTCTTGTTTGCCATCCTTATCTTTTTTGCCTTCTATGGGCTCTTGAACCTTTTCCATTCCAAATTGGATTGGCACAGGAAGAAATTTGCAGTACTTATTTAATAATTCGTTTATTTTAAAGTCTTCCAGAAATTCTTTGTTTTCATCATCAATATGAAGAATAACTTCAGTTCCTCTATCATCTTTTTCAATTTCTTCAATCGAGTAATTTGGGCTACCGTCGCATTCCCATTTAACAGGTTTTGTGCTGCCACCTTTTTTGTAAGTCTTGGTTTTTATTTCAACCATGTCACTTACCATAAATGATGAATAGAAACCTAAACCAAAATGGCCAATAATATTATTCTGCTCAGCTTCACTTTTAGTTTTAAATTTTTTTACAAATTCTTCGGCACTTGAAAAAGCAATTTGGTTGATGTACTTTTTAACTTCATCACCTGTCATTCCAATACCACGATCCCGAACAGTAATTGTTTTTTTCTTCTTGTCAACTTCAACATGAATAGTAAGGTCACCTAACTCTCCAGTAAATTTACCGATTGATGCAAGAGTCTTCAGTTTTGAAGTAGCATCGGTAGCATTTGAAATAAGCTCGCGTAAAAATATTTCATGATCTGAATAGAGGAATTTTTTAATAATTGGAAAAATATCCTCAGTTTTGATATCTATTTTGCCTTTTTGTACAGTCATTTTATAATAGTTTATGTTTGACTGCATAAATATCAAAGCATGTGCCAATGGCAGTAAGGTGACAAAATGTCTAATTTTTATTTTAGTTTATTTGGATGTTTTCCTTTGGACCAATGTTCCTCAATTTCTTCAAGGGTATGCCCCTTTGTTTCAGGCATGTAGTAGTAAGTAAATATTAAACCAATGATTCCTACGGCAGCAAATACCCAAAAAGCACCTGCAGGATTTGAGCTTTGAGTACCATCAGCTCCAGTAATTTCGGTGCCGGGTATGGTGAGAACTTTGGTAAGTGTTAAGAATGTTTTAGCAACAATGAAGTTAAATAGCCAATTGGAAAATGTAGCAATGCTCATGGCTATACCTCTTATTCTTAACGGGTATATTTCAGATATTATTAACCAGGCAATGGGTCCAAGGCTAATTGCAAAAAAGGCAATGTAAATTACTACACTACTTACTGATATCCATTTTAATGATGAGCCAAGTGCTTCGGCCTGATTAAAAGCAAATCCCATTACTGTTAAGGCAACAACCATACCTGCCAAACCAAGAAATGTTAGGGGTCTTCTTCCCCAACGATCTATTAACCATATTGCTACAATTGTCATAAGTATATTTACTATACCAACAAGTGAAGTTGCTAATATTGGTGCAAAATCACCTTGGAAACCAGCAATTTGAAAGATTGTTGGCGCATAATATATTACGGTATTGATACCCGTAAACTGTTGGAAGAACATTAACCCTATTCCAATTATGAGGGCAGGACGAAGCCATGGTTGTAGTAATTCTGAAATAGATGACTTATTTTTTGATTCACTTAACAATACTTTTTGGATTGAACTCATTTCCCCCTGAACCTCATCATGTTTTGCCGTTTTCTCCAATGCTAATCTTGCTGCATCTTCCTTGCCTTTACTTAATAGCCATCTTGGTGAATCTGGAAGAAAAAACATTCCTATTCCTAAAATTATGGCAGGTAATACACCCACTAAAAACATCCACCGCCATCCTTCATGGGTCTCTGCAAATCCAAGATCAACGAGGTATGAAACAAATATTCCTATTGTTATCGCTAGCTGGTTCAGTGAAACTAATGCTCCGCGTATTTTCTTTGGTGAAATCTCAGAAATATAAAGGGGTACAGTAAATGATGCTACTCCAATTGCCAGTCCAATAATTACTCTACCAATAATTATTAAAATTATATCAGGTGCTAAACCAGAAATAGCCGAACCCAGGATAAAAATTATTGAAGTTACAATAATAATTTTCTTACGGCCAAACTTGTCAGCAAGCTTTCCACTAATTAATGCTCCGGCCATGGCACCAATGAGCACAACACTAACAACCCATTCCTGCAATCCAAGTGCCATCTGTTGCGCTCCTGGTTCTGCAAATTGCGTCTTAATTAGTAACAAAGCACCGGATATAACGCCAGTATCATATCCAAATAATAATCCACCAAAGGCTGCTATTGTTGCAACGAAATAAACATGCTTATTAATTTTCTTATCCATGGGAAGTGTTTTTATGTGAAAAATATTCTCAAATATATGGAAATATTATTTATTGATTATTTAGCCTGAAAAATTCATCACGCAAAGACGCGGAGACGCAAAGTGTTGGTTATGAATAATTCTATGAATGTGTTAGTTTGGACATATAAAAACTGAGTTTTTAAAGAAAAAGTTTTTAATTTACTTTTTCTTTGTGACTTAGTGTCTTTGCGTGAGGTTTTATGAATAATGCAGGATAGCGTTACCAAATCAAATTAGTATTGTTATAGATTTTTAGGAGCTTTGTACCTTCTCCAAAAACGGTATGATGTTAAGGAAGTAGTTGCTATAATCTTATTAATAAGATTAAATTTCATTAAAAAGTGAATAACCCTATAACTGCCAAAAATTACTAAAAAGCTTGTGATAGTAAATAGAACGTAGTAAACAATATCATTGAGAAAACTCTTTGCATCAACATAATTATTGATAAAGTTTAATATAAATAATGGAAGAATAGAAAAAGCAAACCACCAAATAATGGTAATAAAACCATGAGGGGTTTCAATAGCTCGCTGAGGACAATTATTCATACATTGCATACAACTTTCGCATTTGTATGACCAGTATGGTTTATTATCTTTCATCGATATTGCATGCACAGGGCAATTCTCAACACAAAGCCCACATTGGTTGCAAGCATCAGTTGCTATATATGTTTTTGAGAGTGCAAACCTGCCAAATAAATAGTATGCAACAGCTATGGGACTTATTGCAAGATCAATTGGTAATGTCCAAAATCCCTTTAACAGTTTTTTGCCGTTAAGAATTTTATCTGAAAAATTAATAGTGATTTGCTTACATCTATTAAATATGGATAAAACTACTTTTTCTTTTAGCCCGGGGTGGATTGAAATCCAATTTGATGGAAGATCTATTGAACGGTATCCAATAAGTTTATATCCTTTAAGAAAAAGAATTAATGCTGGCAAAAGTAATGCAATACCACTTAAACCAGGAGTAAATAACTTACCCATCTTCATCCCTGCCCGAGTATTAGCAACGAAAAAGTTATTGTTGAACTTGGATTTTGAGAAATTCCACAGTTGCTTTAATACAATTGGAGGTGCATTAAAGCCATGTGTGGGATAGCAGAATCCGATAAGTGTATTTTTGGTAATTTCAATATCATCAATATTTTCTGGTTTTCCAATATTAACCAAGTGAGTTTCAATACCCCTTGTTTTAGCATCTTCAATAATCCAATTTGCAACTTGTTTGGCGTTCCCGGTACCTGTGAAGTAGTAGATTATTAGCTTATTAAACTTGTGGTTACCTGTACTTGCAACTATCATTTTGATAATATATTGAGTAAATTTAGTCAAAAATTCAACAGGTAGTAAATAGAATTTCAAAGTCACATCCCATTAAATTCAAACTATAATTTTCAAACTGCCTCTTTTTGCTTTCTAACTCTAGCAAAATTTCTATTTTAGCAATCCATTATGATAGGAACAATTGTAAATATTATTGCGATTTTGTTAGGTGGGACTATTGGTTTGTTTTTTAACAAGCGATTACCCAAAAGGTTTATAATTATTTTTTTTCAGGTTATTGGCTTGTTCACTTTGTTTTTGGGGATATCAATGGCACTTGAAACAAGCCATGTATTACATATGATAATGGCATTGATATTAGGTGCCTTAGTAGGGGAGGCGCTTCAACTTCAAAAGGGAGCTGAACAGATTAGTGGCTTTCTGAAAAAAAAGCTTAATATTGGAAACGAAAAATTTACGGAAGGATTATTAACAGCATTTTTGCTTTACTGTATGGGTTCGCTTACAATTTTGGGTGCTATTGAGGAAGGTATGGGAGGGAGTCCTAAATTATTATATATCAAGTCATTAATGGATGGCGTATCATCAATAGCTTTGGCATCAGGTTTGGGAATTGGAGTTGTTTTTTCAACGGTGCCATTATTATTTTATCAAGGGGGAATAACACTATTTGCTACTTGGTTTGGTGATTTCTTCCCTGAAATAATGGTGACAGAAATGTCAGCTGTTGGCGGAATATTGTTAATAGGAATGAGTATTAATATACTTGATATTAAAAAAATAAATGTTATGAATATGTTACCTTCATTGGTTGTAATCATAATATTGATATGGCTGCTGCCTGATATTAATATTTAGTATCGTATAATTATTATGGAGTTAGAATTAATATTAACTTTGTTTCAATTATGAAATAGTTGAAATGGGAACTAAAGAAAAAACATCAGTAACACCTGATATAAATGAAAGTAAAGAAAATATCAGGAAGTTAGTGCTTTTTAATGATGATTATAACTCATTTGACTTTATTATTAATTCATTAATTGAAGTCTGTAAACATGATTCAATGCAAGCAGAGAATTGTGCAATGATTGCTCATTATAATGGTAAGTGCCCTGTTAAAAATGGTGTTATTGATTTACTCAGACCAATTTATGTGGAAATGACAAGAAGGCAAATAACTGTAGAAATAGTATAATTGATAAAATATCACTTATGTGGACGGTAATAATTATTTTGATTTTAGTAGGTTTATTAATGATGATCCTTGAGATTATTGTAATACCCGGAACCGGTGTTGCAGGTATAATAGGATTTGTACTTATGGCTTCCGGTATTTGGTTGGCCTATACTAGACAAGGAATTGTAGCCGGACATATAACTCTTGGAGCTACAATTGCAATTAATGTTATCGGGTTAATTATAACTCTACGCTCAAAAACCTGGAAAAAGGCAATGCTAAATACTGTTAATTCAGGAAAAGTAAATGTGATTAATAAAGGAGAGATTAAAGTTGGTGAAGTAGGAACTACAATTTCTAGATGTGCACCAATGGGAAAAGCTAACTTTAACAATATTTACTATGAAGTAAGTACGCTGTCTGAATTTATCGATCAGGAAGAGAATGTTGAAATAATAAAAATATCAGGAAATAAAATTTATATAAAAAAAATTAATAATTAATCATGGAAAATCTATATGTACTTCTAGCAATTGGAATAGGATCAATATTTTTATTGTGGATTCTTTTCTATTTTATCCCCGTAGGGTTATGGTTTACAGCACTTGTATCAAATGTGCGAATTTCATTAATTCAGCTGGTGCTGATGAGGTGGAGGAAAGTACCACCACGTATTATTGTGAACAGTTTAATTACTTCTACAAAAGCAGGTCTTAATTTAAAGCGTGATGATCTTGAGGCACATTACCTAGCCGGCGGCCATGTGCAAGGTGTAGTAAATGCACTTATCTCTGCCGAGAAAGCTAATATAGAACTCGATTTTAAAACCGCAACAGCAATTGATTTGGCAGGTCGTGATGTGTTGGAAGCTGTACAAATGTCAGTAAACCCAAAAGTTATTGATACAAAAAAAGTAGCCGCAGTTGCAAAGGATGGTATTCAGTTAATAGCTATGGCTAGAGTAACTGTTAGGGCTAATATTGATCAACTTGTTGGTGGTGCCGGCGAAGAAACCGTATTAGCAAGGGTTGGTGAAGGTATAGTTTCGTCAATTGGTTCTGCCGATTCACATAAGGCTGTACTAGAAAACCCCGATAGCATTTCTAAAGTTGTGTTAGCTAAAGGTCTTGATTCAGGTACTGCTTTTGAAATCCTCTCTATTGATATTGCTGATATTGATATTGGTAAAAATATTGGGGCGGAACTACAAATGGATCAAGCTAATGCTGATAAAAATATAGCACAAGCAAAAGCAGAAGAAAGGAGGGCAATGGCAGTTGCTCATGAACAGGAAATGAAAGCCAAAGCACAGGAATCACGTGCTAATGTTATTCAGGCTGAAGCAGAGATACCAAAGGCAATTGCTGAATCATTCCGCTCCGGCAATCTTGGTATTATGGATTATTATAAATTTAGAAATATTCAGGCTGATACTTCCATGCGTGAATCAATAGCAGATAATCCTGATGTTGAGGATGATTCAACTAGATAGAATAAATTAAATCTATATTTATCTTACATACATGGATCGATTAGGGTTATTCTAAAATGAATTAATATCGTACAATTATTATTATCCGGTTTCGTTATTTGAAATATAATTGAACCGGATAATTTATTTTAAAATATTGAATATTAGGGGTGTAACTTCTTGTTGGATAAATAGACAACCTAATATCTTACTGAGATATAATCAATTTGACTATCTTGCGCAAAATTATTTTTATGAAATTTACTGCACAACAAATAGCTAATACACTTAATGGTACAGTAGAGGGTAATCCTGATATTGAGGTTAATAACTTGTCAAAAATTGAAGAAGGGAAACCTGGTACACTAAGTTTTTTAGCGAACCCAAAATATACAAGTTATATATACGATACTAAGGCTTCAATTGTAATTGTTAATAATGATTTTAAAACTGAGAAACATTTTTCAGCAACATTGGTCAGAGTTAAAGATGCTTATTCATCATTTGCTACATTGCTTGAGATGTATCAGCAGGCAAAGGGAATGCGGACTGGTATTTCATCAAAAGCAAGTATTGCCGAATCTGCAACAATTGGTAAAGATGTTTATATAGGTGACTTTGTTTCAATTGGAGAAAATGCTGTAATTGGTGATAATTGTGCTATCCATCCTAATACAACAATTGGTTATAATTGCAAGATAGGTAGTAGTACATTTATTTTTTCAGGGGTAAATGTTTATGATGAATGTCAAATAGGGAATGAATGTACTTTACATGCGGGTGTTGTTATTGGAGCTGATGGCTTTGGTTTTGCCCCCCAAGATGATAATAATTATCGTAAAATACCACAAATAGGTAATGTGATACTTGAAGATCGTGTTGAAGTTGGCGCAAACACAACTATTGATAGGGCTACAATCGGCTCAACAATTATTCGTAGTGGGGTTAAAATTGATAATCTGATTCAGATTGCTCATAATGTTGTAATTGGTGAAAATACTGTTATTGCAGCACAAACAGGTATATCAGGATCCACTAAGATTGGAAGAAACTGTATGATTGGAGGCCAGGTTGGAATCATTGGTCATCTTGAAATTGCGGATGGTGTTATGATTGCTGCTCAATCGGGTATAGGTAAAAGTATTACTGATGAAAAATCTATTCATGAAGGTTCTCCGGCGTTTGCTTATCGCGACTACCAACGTTCGTATATTCATTTTCGAAAGCTTGACCAATTAGTTAAGCGAATAAATGAGCTTGAACATAAACTTAAATAGAAACAAATTTTAGTTTGTGGTGATAATACCGCACAAGATATTATTATTCCTTTTCAACATACCTATTAGTTACGTTTTTTTAAATAATTCCACAAAATAACCGTTAGTAGTGATATGCAGGAGTGATTCTAATTTTGATTATTTTTGCAGTTTTCTATTCAGAAAATTTTCAGAATGAAAACTTCAAATTATTAAATGGCTGATAAACAAAAAACGATACGTAGTTCTGTAACAATAAGTGGTACAGGTCTGCACACAGGTCAGTTTGGGGATATGACTTTTCATAGTGCACCTGTTGACCATGGTATTAAATTTCGAAGAGTTGATATTGAATCAAAGCCGATTATTGATGCTGATGTTAACCTTGTTGTGAGTACAGCACGTGGTACAACTCTGGCAAAAAATGGGGCAAGTATATTTACAATAGAACATGTTTTAGCTGCTTTTATGGGATTGGGTATCGACAATGTTCTTGTTGATATTAACATGGAAGAAATTCCCATTAAGGATGGATCATCCAAGTTTTTTATTGAGGCTATTAAGGAAGCAGGAATAGTTGAGCAGAATGCCCCCAGGAATTTTTTAGTTATTAAAGAGCCAATTACTTTTGAGATACCTGAAAGAAAAGTGAAATTATTAATTGAGCCTGCTGATGAATTTTCGATTGATGTAGTAATTGATTTTGAAACAGAAGTATTGGGAAAACAGAAAGCTGTATTAGATAATATAATAGAATTTGAAAATGAAATTTCTCCTTGCCGGACATTTGTATTTCTTCATGAACTGGAATTTTTATTGAGTAATAATCTTATTAAAGGCGGGGATCTGAATAATGCAATTGTATTTGTTAACAGAACCGTTTCGCAAGAGGAACTTGATAAACTAGCTGAACTTTTTGATAAACCCAAAATTAGAGTGAAACCAAATGGAATACTAAACAACCTTGATCTTGTTTTTCAAAATGAACCTGCGCGTCATAAATTATTAGATGTTATAGGTGATCTTTCGCTATTGGGCAGACCTATTAAGGGTCGTGTTACAGCATATAGGCCTGGACATGAGGCGAATACTGAATTTGCAAAGCTTATTAGAAACCATATAAATGAATCTGAAATGTTAAAAAAACCTCCTTTTGATATTTATGCTGATCCATTATACGACATAAATGCAATTAAGAATATCCTTCCACATCGACCGCCATTTTTATTAGTTGATAAGGTGTTAGAAATGAATGATAAGAATATTACTGCTGTTAAGAATGTCTCTCTAAATGAGCCATTTTTCGTAGGCCATTTTCCTGATGAACCTATAATGCCGGGAGTGCTTCAGGTTGAAGCTATGGCACAGGTTGGTGGTATTTTTGTTTTAAACCAGGTTAATGAGCCAGAACTATATTCAACATATTTCTTGAAAATCAATGATGTTAGATTCAGATCAAAAGTAGTACCTGGTGATGTACTTGTATTTACAATTGAATTAACAAGCCCGATAAAAAGAGGTATTTGCTCAATGTATGGAAAAGCCTATGTTGGTGATAAGGTTGTGATGGATGGTCATTTAGTAGCTCAGATTGTAAAAAATAAAGAAAAATAATATGAACCAACCATTAGCATATGTTCATCCTCAAGCAAAGATTGCACCAAATGTTGTAATCGAGCCTTTTGTGAATATTGAAAAAAATGTAGTTATTGACGAGGGAACCTGGATCGGTTCTAATGTAACTATTATGGAAGGAGCCCGAATTGGAAAAAATTGCCGTATATTTCCGGGAGCAGTTATCTCTGCAATTCCTCAAGATTTGAAATTTGATGGCGAAGAAACCATGGTAAAGATTGGTGACAATGTTACAATACGTGAATTTGTAACCATAAACCGTGGTACTAAAGCAAATATGGAAACTGTTATTGGCAATAATTGTTTACTAATGGCATACGTTCATATTGCTCACGATTGTATTCTTGGAAATAATGTAATCCTGGCTAATGCAGCCACTCTTGCAGGTCATATTGATATTGCCGATTGGGCTATTGTAGGCGGACTTGCTGCTGTTCATCAATTTGTACATATTGGTACACATTCAATGATTTCTGGGGGTTCAATGGTTCGTAAAGATGTACCTCCTTATGTAAAGGCTGGTCGTGAACCACTTTCTTATACCGGAGTAAATTCAATTGGACTTAGAAGGAGAGGGTTTCCCAATGAAAGAATTAACGATATCCAGAATATATATCGTTTTCTGTTCTTAAAAGGACAAAATGTTACCCAGGCTGTTAGATATATTGAGAGAAATCTCCCCGCTACTGATGAAAGAGATGAAATATTGAGTTTTATCGCTGAATCACAACGTGGTATTATGAAGGGATATACAAGAATTAAAGATAGAAACTTAACATCATAGGTGTTAAAATTGGAGTAAGAATATAACCTTATTAACTTCTTTTTTGGTTGATAAAACATAAAACAAAATTCTACATATAATTTATAGAAATACCGATTAAATTTAGTATTATGGCAACAACAGCAGATATTCGAAATGGCCTTTGCATTATGTTCAACGGCGATCTTTATACAATTAATGAGTTTCAACATGTAAAACCTGGAAAAGGACCGGCTTTTGTGCGAACAAAATTGAAAAATGTTAAAACTGGCAGAATCTTAACAAATACATTTACTTCGGGCTTTAAGATAGATATTCAGCGAGTTGAAAGGAATAAGTATCAGTATTTATACAATGAAGGGGATATATATCACTTTATGAATACAGAAGATTATGAGCAAACATTTATTGATAAAGCTATGGTGCCTGCACCTGATTTGTTAAAAGAGGGGCAAGAGGTTACTATTGCTTTTCATGATGATTCAGCTATATTGTGTGAAATGCCTACATATGTAATTCTAGAAGTTACATATACGGAACCTGGTGATAGGGGAAATACTGCAACTAACACTTTTAAGGATGCAACGGTTGAAACAAATTCATCAATAAAAGTTCCTCTTTTTATCAACGAGGGTGATAAAATAAAAGTTGATACCCGTACAGGTAATTATTCTGAAAGAGTTAAGGCCTAATTCATATGGATTTTAATAAACGCCTGAAATTAAGTGAAGTAGCTGAGATTATCAGTGGTAAAGTAATTGGCGATCCTAATGCTATAGTTGTAGGACTTAACGAATTACATATTGTTAGAGATGGCGATATAACATTTGTTGATCATCCAAAGTATTATAAAAAGGCTTTGGAGTCAGCAGCTACATATGTTATTATTAATAAGGAAGTTGATCCTCCTGAGGGTAAGTCATTAATACTGCACAATGCTCCAATGGATGCATTCAATATTCTTATTAGCCACTTTCGCCCCATGGTTGCATCTATGGATATGATAAGTCCGTCCGCAGAAATTGGTAAAGGAACTGTTATTCAACCGGGTGTATTTGTTGGTAACCATGTTAAAATTGGTGATAACTGTATTATTCATGCAAATGTTAGTATATATGATAATACTATTATTAAAGATAATGTGATTATACATTCAAATACTGTAATTGGAGGTGATGCATACTATTTTCAAAAGAGAGATAGTGGGTATAATAAATTTTTGTCGGCAGGGCGTGTGATTCTTAATAGAAACATTGAGATAGGTGCATCTTGTTCTATTGATAAGGGTGTTACTGGTGATACAATAATTGGAGAAGGGACAAAAATGGACAATCAATGTCAGGTTGGTCACGATACTGTAATTGGTAAACATTGTCTTATTGGTGCATTTGCTGCAATTGCAGGTGTTACGACTATTGAAGATGAGGTTATAATTTGGGCACGTGTTGCTATTAATAAGGATATAGTAATTGGTAAAAAAGCCGTTATTCTTGCTAGCTCAGGTGTAGATAAGTCAATTGAAGGTAATAAAACCTATATGGGTTCGCCAGTTATGGAGGTACGCAAATACTGGAAGCAAATTATATCTTTAAGAAAGATGCCCGAAATAATAAAGAAATTTAAACTTTAAGAGTCTGAGTTTGCTTCAAGTGATGAATCTGATTCATCTGCTTTATCTTCTGATTTATTTCCTAAAGGTAAATGATAAGTTTCTAATGCTACTATTATAGCAATGAATCCCCAAAAAGGTACTGAAAGTTTATCAGTATCCAGAAAATTATTTAAGAAGCCGTGGGCAAAGTATGTTATCAGACCTAATAGAGACATTAAGCTTAAGAACTTTACTTTTTTATCACCCAACTTGTAAACTCTTAATCCTGTAATAATTACAACAATTATCAAAACTATCACCAGCAACATTCCCAGGAATCCCATTTCTGATAGTGGCCCAAGATACTCACTGTGAGCATTTCCCTTATCACCAAGGTTTGTACTGATAATTGTTTTTTCCTGGGAGCTTTGAAATGGTGAATAAACAAACTGGTAAGTTCCAGGACCCCATCCAAAAACAGGTCTTTCGTTGGTTAATCGAATTGCTGCTTGCCACCTGTTAATTCTTTCAAGGTTAGAGGCATCTGATGTTATATTTGATATTGATTGAACATGTTCGACAAGATTACCTGACGAATCTTGCTTGTTTTTTGATAATTTATCAAATATTTGGTTCTGAAAAGTAAAGAATGTACCAATAATAATCGCAAATGATACAGCTAGTACATAAAACTTAATTCGTAATACCACTGCGATTAATACTGCTAATGCTACAAATACACTTATCCAGGCTGCCCTTCCATACGACAATATTATACCTGTTATTAATATTACTAGTGAAATAGTTGCAAAAAACCTAACATTTTTAGTTGCACCTGGGAAAAAAATAAACCCTGCTGCAACTGGTATAAACATTGCTATTACTGCACCATATGCTGTATGATCATTATAAAATGGCGACATTACCCAATGACCTGCATCTTCTGCAAACCCATATTTTGCATGTTGAATTATAGTATAAATCACTACAATGCATAGGGCAGCCATGTAAAGTGCAAGAAATTTTTTAATATTTGATATCTTTTTAAACATTACTACGGCAACAAAGTAGAATGGAATAATAAACCATAACCTCGACAATAAATATTTAAAAGATACAAGGGGTAATTCACTGGTAAGTGAAGTAAAGAACATCCAAAATAGCATAGTATATATAATATATGAAATAGGATGTGTAGATACTTTTCTATTATACTTTTGTTCCAATAGCAGGTTTGCTACAAATAGAAGAAGTACACCAAACATTAGTGGTTCAGTAGGTAAGGATACTCCAAGTCCTCCTTCCATTCCCCTAAGTTCAACAGCAAATGGTGTTAAAAAAGTTATAAAAAGAAGAATTTTATCTAATGAAATTAAATAATAAACTAAGATGATTAATGCAATGGGTAATAAAAAGAACCAGTAAACATCTTTCTGGATAACAAAGTAAAAATTAACAACCAAAAACAGGGCTGTTAATAGATATACCCATAATATTTTAGCTCTCTCTGTCAAGTTAAAGTAGTGTTCAGGAAGTGTTAATTATCCGATTGTTTCTTCTTATTTTCAATAAAAAATATTACCATGAGAGCCATAACAAATGATGCTAATGAAACAATGGCAACAATTAACCATCTGATCGGGTAACTCTTTTTATCTGATGGGTAAGGGTAAGTGATTATATTGCTGTAGCTTAAGTTTGAGTTGTAAAACCTCATAGCCATTTCATAATCAAGTTTCACATCAACATATGTTCTTGCTTCATCCTGGATCATTTGAACTACTTCAATTAACTTACCACTTCCTTTTTCCATGTTTTTTAAAAGCCGCTCAACCTCTTTGTTGTTTATTTGCGATTGGTTTCCACCATCAATAGTACCTAAGTAACCTCTCATTAATTCTTGTGATTGAAAACCATATTCAATTAACCCTTCTTCCGTGCCTAGTTTGTATAGTATATTTTTCAATGAATCCAAAACCATACGTTTTTTCTCTAGCTGAATATTGTACATGTCAATAACTTCCAACGATTTGCTTTTATGTAGTTGTGAAATTTTGCGATTGTAGTAATTAAGTATTGCAGTAACCATTAATGCAGCTGTATCTGGATTATGGTCGGAAACTTCTATTTTAACAGACTCATAAGGAGTTTTGTTAATCGACACATGCTCGTGATAAGTGTTGTAAAGTGCTGTTTTAAAATATTTGTATTCGGGGTTTATTTCATAGTGTTTTGCTAAATCGAATTTTTTAATAACGCTATCAACAATATCCTGTGAACCAAGTATCTGTAACATTTGCTCAGTTTCGCTCTCATCAGAATAGGGCTCTACGTTTGCAGGGTATGCAATAGCATTTGATTTATAAAGTGGTGTAATGAAAGTAGCACTTGAGAACATTGCTGCTAATATAGCAGAGACAATTACTATTGCCAGTAAATGAAACCGCCATCTACCAATCAGGTTTATTAAGTGTGCACTATTAAATAATTTGTCCATGTCTATATTGTTAATATCCCATATGTAATATTCTGAATGATTTGCAGATAACTCATGGTTTATATCTTGTTCTTTCTTTCTTTCTTTTCTTTTTTTATTATTATCAAGTACAGTTTTATTAGTAAGTTGAGTAACTATATAATCTCTTTCAGAAGTATCTAATCTACGTCCGAATTTTTTTTTTTAAGATCTTCCCCTAATTCTCCTGAGAACATATCAATAATGCTGAATAATAGGGTTGCTAAAAATAAAGATGCAAATGTTGTAATAACTACAATCAGCCATCTTATTGGATAAGTTTTCTTTTCTGCTTTATAAGCAGTGTTAATAACAAAAGTATGAGGGAGGCTTTCGTTTGCATCAACTTTTGCTTCTTCGTATCTGGCTTTTAACTCACTTAATTGTTTTTTGTCATGTTCAAGCGCATCACGTAGCGACACATATGGACCACCATATTTTGAAAGTGTCTCAAGTTTCTTTTCAAGTCGTTTAATACTTTTACTATCTCCCTTAGCCATTTCTATAGCTAGTTGCCTGTTGAACATTTCTGATTGGCTTTCATAATCGTGAACTCCAAATTGACGTAGAATAGTTAATGAATCTTCCTTGACTTTAATTTCATCCTTTAATTTATTGTATTCAACCTCTACAATCTTGAAAGCCTTTCTTGCTATCTTTTTCTGCATATGATTTATTGTAGAGTCCACAAGATCTGCCACATCATTGGCCATATATGATGCTAATTGTGGATCTTTATCATAAACAGAAATTTTTACAGCCATATATTCTGTCCTTCTAAACTCGAAATTGCTTTCGTATTCTTCGTAGAGTCTGGTCATTTTGTATTTAGACTCTGGCTCAATTCCATAATGATCAAGTAAATTATATTTGGTAATTATTCGATCTCTAATCTTGTTGGAATTTAATACTTGCAACATTTGCTCTGTTTGCTCAATCTCTCCAAATTCTAATATATCCTTTGTATTATTAAAGTTATCGCTTAATAATACCTTTGATATTGAATTACTTGCAGTGGGATAGAGTACAACCGTTGATTTAAATAATGGAGTAATAAAATATGGCCCGGAGAAAATTGCAGAAAGTATAATTGCAACTAGGCCTATTATTGCAAGTTGCTTTTTATAACCAAAAATTACCTGCATAAAAACACCCGATAAAAATGGTTTATAAATTTGGTTTCTTGAACTCATTAAATCAATTAATTTAAGCGGTCAAAAATAAGAAATTTTTTGATAGTACAAATTCTATTCATCTTTGAGAATATATATAAACTGTCTAATATTTAATAATCTTAATAGAATTGCTAAAATTAGTCCAAAAAATAACATAATAATCAATGAAGTTTCCCATGGAAAACTAGTATAATTAATTAGTAAATACCCTGCTGAAAATTGTATAGCTATTAGGAGAGCTAAACTAATGATTAATTTATAGTTAATATTAAACTTAAACACCCATTGGGCAAACAATAATTGGGTGATTGCCGTTATTGCCTGTGTGGCAAGACTTGCATATGCCGATCCTACTGATTGATAAACAGGTATTAATAACAGATTCAATGAAATATTAACAAGCAATCCTGCAAATGCAATTATATTTAGTTGCTTCAGGCTGTTGTTTGCCGTTAATAATGTTCCTATTATATAATTTGATGAGATAGCTACGAAGCTAAACATAAGCAATTTGAATATTGTTGCTGATTGATTTATACGAAATAAATAATGTTGCTCTGTTTCGCCTGGCATAATGTAATACATCAGTTGCATTAGTTCATTGGCGAAAAACTGTGAAGTTATAGCTATAATTAATGCCCCAGAAATAATTATTGAGAATGAAAGCTTTACCATTTTTTCGATGGATTCTTTTTGGCTAAGCATTTTAGAAAATATAGGTAATAACAGAACAGCAAACAGAAGAGCAAAATTTTGACCTGCATCCAATAATCGGAATGCTTGCGCGTATACTCCCGATTGTTCTTCTCCAAGAGGAGCGGGTAGGAGCCGTTCAATTAATACCGGGTCAATACGATTATAAAAGCTCATGAGTAACACCAATAATGCAAATGGCATACTTTTTTTAGCAATTAGTAAAAAAAATGGAATATTCCAGTTAAACTTTAATTTACCTGACTTGTTGATAACCACAATTACCGCAACGATAAGCGTTATTATGTAAGCAGCTGTTTGCGAATACACAAACCATTCAATGGTAAAGAGACCTTCAAAAAAGTTAAACCAAAGCAGGAATCCGCAAATTATAATCATTAATAACCTGTCAAGCACCGAAAGGAAACTGTCAGTTTTAAATAAGAGCAAGCCCGATAGGTTTGATCTGATATATAATATAAATGATAATAAAAACTGGTTAAACCCAACCCAGGCTAGTAAATAAAGTTGTTCGCCTCTGTACCCTATTAATATTCCAAATACAAAAATAACTAGTCCATAAAATAATCCAAGCACTAATTTAAGCATGCTTATTCCGGCAAGGTGCTTATTTAAAAGTTGATTGTTTTGAGCAATATTTCGATTGTTGAAATTGGTTATACCAAGATCGAGAAAAATATAAAATAAAAATGAGAAATTAAATAAGGTAAAATAAAGCCCATATTCCTGCGTCCCTACAACATTTTGAACTTGGCGGTCAATACCTAATATCCAAAAAGGTTTAACCAGCAGGTTTAGGAAAAGTAGTAGTCCCAGGTTCTTTAAAAATTTTTTTTGCATTGGTGCAAATGTAATGGTTTCGTATTTAGGGTTTGAGGTTTATGATTAAAAACAATGATCAATTATAAATATTCAATAATCAATTCTATATCTTTGCGGAAATTTTTTAAGAAACTGAATATGCATAATTTTGTTGAAGAGCTTAGATGGCGTGGAATGATTCACGACATGACACCCGATACTGAAGAACAACTACTAAAAGAAATGACTTCGGGGTATGTTGGAATTGATCCTACTGCCGATTCATTACACATTGGTCACCTGGTTGGTGTTATGATGCTGGTACACTTGCAATTAGCTGGACATAGGCCAATTGCATTGGTTGGTGGAGCAACAGGTATGATCGGTGATCCTTCGGGTAAATCGCAAGAGCGTAATTTATTAGATGAGGAAACTTTACGTAAGAATGAAGCTGGTCTCAAGAAGCAATTGGCAAAATTTCTGAATTTTAACAGTGGTGATAATAGAGCTTTACTTGTTAACAACTACGACTGGATGAAGGAATTTACTTTTCTGGATTTTATTCGGGATATCGGAAAGCATCTTACGGTAAATTATATGATGGCAAAAGACTCAGTAAAAAAACGTATTTCAGCCGACAGTAAATCAGGAATGTCATATACTGAATTCTCATATCAGCTTGTGCAGGGCACTGATTTTTTGCATTTATATCAGAATGAGAATTGTAAGCTGCAAATGGGTGGCTCTGATCAATGGGGGAATATAATTACCGGTACTGAACTTATTAGACGTAAATTGGGTCATGAGCAAAATGCATATGCCATAACTTGCCCGTTAATTACCAAAGCTGATGGTTTAAAATTTGGAAAAACTGAAGGTGGTAATGTTTGGTTAGATCCCGAAAAAACATCTCCATATGAGTTTTATCAATTTTGGCTAAATGTTTCGGATGAGGATGCTGAAAAATATATTAAGATTTTCACATTGCTTTCAAAAGAAGTTATAGATAGTCTGATAGCAGAGCATAAAAAGGAGTCACATTTGAGGCTGCTCCAAAAGGAGTTGTCAAAAGATATTACATGTCGTGTTCATAATACAGAAGCCTATAATGCTGCCATTGAGGCATCTCAAATATTGTTTGGAAAAGGAACTACAGAGATGTTGAAAAATATGAACGAGCAAACATTATTAAGTGTCTTTAAAGGAGTTCCGCAATCTGAAATTTCAAAAGAAGAATTTGAAGCAGGAATTGGTATTTTAGATTTCCTGTCAGCAAAAGCAGGTGCGTTTAAATCTAACGGTGAGGCTCGCCGCATGCTAAAAGACAATGCCGTTTCAATTAATAAAGCTAAAATTACAGAAAGCTATGTAATTAATAGTGAAAGCTTGCTAAATAATAAATACGTGCTCGTTCAAAAGGGCAAGAAAAATTATTTTTTGGTTAAAGTAGTGTGAGCTATTGTATTAATATTAATTAGCAAAGTAATAGTGGCAGCTAGTTTTCAAGAATTATTTTTATTGTCTTTCTCTTTTGTGATTTGTCGTTATCTACCAATTATTGTGGCATAAATCTGATACAGTTACTAACAACCCCCTGTGATTAATTTTCGTATTTTATTCTTAATCAGTTATTCTATTGAAGTATTTTTGTTGATGAATATTGTATGTAATGTATGTCGCATATGGATGAAATAAAGGAACTTGATGCATTGGTTAGTCTATTGGATGAACCTAATGAAGATATGTTTAATGAGATACGGGAGAAAGTACTTAGTTATGGGAAATTGGCCATACCAGTATTGGAAGAAGCTTGGGTAAATACATTAGTTGACCACGATTCAATTAGAATAGAAAATGTAATTGAGGAGATAAAACAGGAAGAGCTTATTCAAGAGTTCAATAATTGGGTAAAAGTAAGTAATAACAATATTATACAAGGTATGGTTATTCTTAGTAAGTACCTTCAAACCGATTTTGATGAGGGTTTATATATTTCCAAATTTGAAAAATTAGTCAGGGAAACCTGGTTGGAGATAAATGATAGCTTAACGGCACTTGAGAAGATTAAGGTTGTTAATCATGTGTTTTATAGTGTATATAACTATATTGGAGAAGCCAATTCCGGTACAAAACCCGAAACTTATTATTTAAATAAAGTACTTGATTATAAAAAAGGTAATCCGGTAAGCTTGGGTGTTCTTTACATTGCCATTGCACAAAACCTGGATATTCCCGTTTTTGGAGTTAATTTACCGGGTCATTTTATATTAGGATATATGGATGATTCGAGCACTATGAAGTTACCCGATGAATATATTGAAGAAGATGTGCTGTTTTATTTAAATGCTGGTAACAAAGGGGCAATATTTACAAGTAATGAAATCGATCATTATATTAATAAAATAAAAATTAATCCTAAACCTGAGTTTTATTTGCCATTAAGTAACCTGAATGTTATGGTACGGATGATAAATGAATTAATTGTTGTACTTGAAAAGGAAAATAATAATTCTAAAATTAATGGACTTAAGAGTCTGTTAAAAAGGCTGTAATAGTAATTTAGCTCATTTATCAACTTTCGATAACCTCCTTTTGCAAATACAATTAACTCACTCGTACAACCATCAGGTAGTATATCTTGTCAACTGACTATAAAAGTTTTTTACCATAAGTTTTATTTTAGGTATATTTGCCGCCAAATTAATTGTAAACACAAATTATTAATCTATGAAATCAAAAGTTTTACTTAGCATTTTAGTCATATTTGCAGTTACTGCAAGTATATTTGCAAAAGACATTAGCTTATCGAAAGCAGAACAAGTTGCCGTTAATTTCTTATACGAAAAATCAAACCAGTATGGCGATGCAATAAATTATTATGATTTAAATATTTCCGAATCTTATCTTGTCGATCAGTCATATTATGTAGTTAACTTTGAAAGTGGCTGGGTTGTGGTACCAGCAAACGATGCTATGGTGCCTGTACTTGGTTATAATCTTTCAGGTAGTTTTCCTGCTATTGAAAATCAAATAGATAATTTTCACAGTTGGATGCAAACCTATGTTGATCAGGTAAATTTTATTCGTGAAAATAATCTTGAAGCAGAGGATAATGTAGTTGAAAGGTGGAATACATACTCAACTAGTACGCCAACAACTTTAAATTTAAAAGGTGATCGCGATATTGATCCTTTGTTAACAAATACATGGAATCAAGACAGTCCATATAATGCAATGTGCCCCGAAGATGAAGATGGCTCTGGAGGACATGTTTATGTTGGTTGTGTTGCTACTGCTATGTCGATGATTATGCATTATTGGAGATACCCACTACAGGGTTCAGGATCTAATAGTTATTACCATTATCCTTATGGCACCATAAGCGCAAACTTTGGTGAGGCTAATTATAACTGGGATGGTATGACAGACGAAATTGACGATAAATTTGTGTGGGAAATTGCAGAAATAGGATTTCATGCAGGTGTTGGAGTTGATATGATGTATGCACCGGATGGATCAGGAGCTTATAGTGATGAAGTGCCATATGCAATGATTAATTATTTTAATTACCAATCAATTACTCAGTATATGGAGAAAAGTGGCTATCCAATTGCTACATGGGAAGGCATGATTCAAACAGAATTAGATAACTTAAGACCTTTGTATTATTCAGGACGTACTTCTGATAATAGTGGACATGCTTTTGTACTTGATGGATATCAGGGAATGAATTATTACCACTTTAATTTTGGATGGAGTGGCTCAGGTAATGGATTTTATTCATTGCAGGATGTTGGTGGATTTTATATAAATCAAGCTTTGATAAGAAATATATATCCTGGCGATGCTGCATATCCATATGTAGCAACCGGACAAACTGATCTTAGTACTCTTGTCGGATCATTTACTGATGGTAGCGGACCTACTGAGGATTACCCTACCGGAATGGATGCTTCATGGTTGATTTCCCCACAAAATGAGAATGACTCGGTAACAAGTGTTACTCTTTCTTTTATTGAGTTTGATACTGATATTAGTGATATGTTAAGTGTTTATGATGGTGGCGACGAAAGTGCTGATTTATTGGGAGAGTTTTCAGGAAATAGTATCCCATCTGATATTACTTCAAGCGGAAACCAATTGTATGTAACCTTTAGTTCTACAGGTACTGGTACTGGTTTCAAAGCTGAATTTTTATCGGAAATTCCTAGATGGTGTAATGCTCAACAAACTATAACCGAACCTTCTGGAACAATTTCTGATGGTAGTATGGGCTTCTATTACAATAACTCAACATCGTGTATTTATAATATAAGTCATCCTGAAGCTGTAAGGTTCTCAATTGATTTTACTGCTATGGCAACTGAAGAGGGAAATGATAAAATTAAAATGTATGATGGGGTTACGGGAGATATTATTGGCGAATTCTCCGGAAATACTATACCTGACCCAATTGTAGTTGAAACAAGTGCTATTTTGATGATGTGGAGTTCAAATGCAACAGTTAGAGATGAAGGTTGGTCGTTTGATTATACTGTTGATGGTGTTGGTTTTGAAGAAACAATTGTTGAAAACCTTGCTATTTATCCTAACCCTACTTCCGGTATTCTAAATGTAAAATTTGATGCTGAGAAACAAGGTAAAATTCAGGTACAGCTTATTAGTGTTAACGGGCAAGTTATTTTTGATGAAAAAATGAATGCTAACTCAGGGCAGTACAACTATAACATTGATATAAGTGATCAGGCAAAAGGAATTTATTTGCTAAGCATTATTAGTGATAATGAAAAAATTGACAGAAAGATAGTGCTAAAATAATTTAACTATCACACTATAAAATATGGAGGTACTGTAGAAATGCAGTACCTCTTTTTTTGTACTCAACTAAAGTATATCAATTCACGATTCACCATCAATTTTTTCCTGAACAGTTAATAATACGCTCTTAAGCAATTTATCATCATTTTTACCATTCAAACAATCAATTACTTTTTTCTGAAAACTATAACATGTCATGTGGCGTATGTCTGACTGTCTGCTAATTTCATATGACGAAATGGCAGCAATATTACACACTAAGTATGCAATTTCCATTGCACGGTTAATTGGTATTTTACATCGATGAAAAATTGTATGTGCTGTAACTGACTCTTCTTTTTTGCACCGGGTACAACGTCTTGACAATTCTGTCTTTCCTTTACAATAGTTAGTGCTACCACATTTCAAACATATAAATCCATCTTTCCATTTAATGTCAGATAATATTCTTAATGCTACATTTTCATCTGTAATAGCCAAATTAAATTTATCAGTGGCTGTTGATGCTATAATATTTCTTAGTTCACTTTTTCCCATAGGTTTCTATAAAAACTGCCAATTATTAAAAATGGAATAGTTATTGTCAACAAAGATAACAAAGTGATACTAATGTGCTATAAAAATAATGTTATCTTTGCCGCGTTTTTATCATAAAAATTTATAGTATGTTATATATGAAGAGATTAAGTTTAATTTTTGTACTGGCTATTTCATTTAGTCTGATGAGTTGTGAAAATATTCAAGGAAATCAAGCAGCTAACCAACCTGTAATTGAAAATAATAATGATGGAACAGAGACTCCTGAAGATGTTACTCCTGAATATCTAACTTATGAAAGTTTTAAAGAAAAGGTATGGGATTTTGAAAAAAATCCTCAGGAATGGGTTTATGAAGGCGATGTTCCTTGTGTAATTGATTTTTATGCTGACTGGTGTAAACCATGTAAGATGGTTGCTCCTATAATGGATGATCTGGCAAAAACATATGATGGTAAAGTAAAAATCTACAAAATAGATACAGACAAGGAAAAGAAACTTGCCGGCGTTTTTGGTATCCGTAGTATCCCATCAGTATTATTTTCACCTATGGAGGGTAGACCAATGATGCAGACAGGTGCTTTACAAAAAGCCGATTACATAAAGATAATTGAAGATGAACTTCTAAATAAAAATAATAATAAATAGAAACAATAATAAATAGAAACATAAATTATAGTATGGAACATTTAACTAAACAGACTTTCCACGAGAAAGTATTTAACTACGAACAAAATAAAGATTGGAAATTTGAAGGTGAACTTCCTTGTATCATCGATTTTTACGCCGATTGGTGTCAACCATGTAAAATTGTTGCTCCTATCCTTGAGGAATTATCAAAAGAATATGATGGCAAAATTAATATTTATAAGGTAAATACCGAAGAAGAAACCGAGTTAGCTGCTGCTTTTGGAATCCGCAGTATTCCTTCAATACTATTTTGTCCGGCAGACTCTCAACCACAAATGGCTCAAGGTGCCTTACCAAAAGAAACTTTAATTAAGGCTATTAATGATGTGCTTTTAAAGGAAAAAAATTAGATACTATCTAATTATATATAAACAGGCTTTTTTTAAAGGCCTGTTTTTTTTTGCCTTATTTTTGGAGAATAAAATAGTATATGAATACGGAGCCTAATATATTACTTTCAACTGCTTATCTGCCTCCAATAGAATATATGGGAGCCCTATTGAAAACCGAAAATATTACAATTGAAAAAGAAGAAACTTACGCAAAGCAAACCTATAGAAACAGGTGTAGGATACTCTCTGCTAATGGAATACTCGATTTGTCGATACCTGTAAACAAAGTAAATGGAAATAATACAAAAACAAAAGATATAACTATTCTTAATTCTGATAGATGGTTTGTAAATCACTGGAGAGCAATTAATTCTGCCTACAGTGGGTCACCATTTTTTTTGTATTACAAAGATGATCTCAAAGAATTTTATACAGGTAAATATGAAAACCTTCTGGAGTTTAATACCGAACTAACAAATAAACTATTAAATCTGATAGGGATAGTTTGTAAATTGAAATATTCTGATTTATTCACTTTGCCAAATGAAATGTCATATGATGCAAGGTATTCAATTACACCAAAAACAGAAGTGGATTCACTTTATTACAATGAGTATACTCAGGTATTTTCAAACAAATTTAGTTTTATTCCAAATTTAAGTATTATCGACTTGCTCTTTAATTTAGGCCCGGAGGCTAAAGAATATTTAAATCAATACAATCAAATATTAGATAATCTGGAACTTAAAAGATGAAATTAAATTCCGAACCAGTAACTTTTTAATCCGGGTAGGCAATTCTAACATGATGGATATTAAGCAGCTTTTTCTTTAGAACTTTTTTAGCAATACTTATTTCCTTCATGGTTATATTAGCATTTAATAATTGGTCATTTTCCATAATTGAAAGAAAAATATTATCTACTAAATCATTTATTTTTTGTTCATCAGGTTCAGAAATACTTCTCGATGCCGCTTCAACTGAATCAGCCATCATTACAACTGCCGTTTCTTTGGAGAAGGGTGCAGGACCATGGTAAGTAAATTCACTTTGGTCAATTTCCATTCCCGGATTTAGTTTTCGTTCAAGTCTGTAAAAATATTCTACTCTTCGTGTACCATGATGTGTACGGATAAAATCGACAATTTGCTCAGGTAAGCCCTCTTTACGAGCCATTTCAATTCCTCCAAGCACATGCCCTATTATTATTTTGGCACTTTCTTCATAGGTTATTTCATCATGTGGATTATTTCCTGCTACCTGGTTTTCAACAAAATACATTGGGTTCTTCATTTTTCCAATATCATGATAAAGAGCTCCGGTACGTGCCAACAAGGCATCTCCGCCAATTTCATACAGTACTTCCGATGCAAGGTTAGCAACTTGCAACGAATGCTGAAATGTACCGGGAGCCTTAATACTTAAATCACGAAGTAGCTTGTTATTAGTGTTTGAAAGTTCTAGTAACGTCAGTTGTGTAATGATACCGAATATTTTCTCATATAGAAAAATCATAGGAAAAGCCAGTAATATGAGAATAGAACTACCGGTGAAATATCCCAGGCTTCTCCATGAGAAACTCTCAACAGAGCCTTCCTGAATAAGCATCATACTCATATAAACTATGAAATATGTTATGAATACCATTAAGGTTGCTCTAAATAAATCAGAACGTTTGCTTAATTTTTGAACAGAAAATACCGCTATTAATCCTACTGTTGCTTGTGTGTAGAAAAACTCAAAACTATTTGGTGCATAAAAGCCAAGCAACATCAATGTTACTAAATAAATAAAAATTGCAATTCCGGCATCCAGAAAAGCTGATAGTACAATTGGTAATAGCGCAAATGGTATTAAATATGTCCAGTTTGGGAACGTAATGAAAACAAAATCAGCAACAACAATAAATATTAACTGTGAAAAAACTATAATAATAATATACTTTAGTTGATCGAAATACCTTTTTCGATAAAATTTTATAAATAAGTACTCAATTAAAAATAATAGAGTTACCAATGATATCATACCACCTATTATATATAATATAGAATCGGAGGTGTTGAGGTCTCTTTCAAAATCATATTTAAACGATATAAGTACCTGGTATTTTTCGGGTGTAACTAGCTCTCCTGTTGATATAATCAATTCACCTTTTTGCACAAGCCCGCGAGTTGTTGATATTCCCAATTTCAACTCTTCTTGCGCTGTAGCATTTTTACTTTCATCATAAATTACATTCTGAACCAACGACTGTGAAATTACATTCTGTAGTAGTATACTATCTGTTACATTTAGTTTCTTAATGTTTTCTCGAGCATTTTCAATAGCAGACCGAATATCATAAAGTTGTCCTAGGGTAGTTTCGGCAACAACATTTCCCTGTATTAATCTTATTTGAAAAAACTTATCCTTTCCTTCAATTACTTTATCATATCTAATAATTCCCTTGCTTTCAAACCGTTTGTATAATTTCATTAAGAACTTTTGATACCTTACGGAATCACCTTTAATTGTATCATTAATTTTTGATTCCCAGGCTGAATTGAAATTTTGTATTAACTGCAATTCTCCTGCTTCTGATATCTCATAGTTGTAGGTGAAATATGGTATGAAATCTGATATTATTTGATTTTTCTCTTCCTCAATTTGTGCTGTAGTTTTTAATATTGCAAAATCAAATGGTGCAATTAAATCGCTGTGACTCCATGGCTTGCCTATTTGAAATTCGTATTTAAAGATACTCTCCTTCGGGCTAACCCAAAGTACAATTACGATTGCCAAAATAAAAGTTAGCACCTTTAATATCTCGTAATAATTATGTTGTATTTTTGAAAATAGTGAATTCATGTGAGTTTTTTTGACAAAGCAAAATTAATCAAAAGAATAAACAAACTTAATTTTTTAATTTTATGACAAAATATGCTATTTGTTTACAGTCAGTAGTTCCTGTAAGGAAACAAGCTTCTGATAAAAGTGAAATGGTTAATCAACTTATATTTGGAGACTTACTAACTATACTTGCGGTTAAGAGTAGTTGGCTGTTAACAAGTACATTGCATGATGGATACGAAGGTTGGGTTGATATTAAACAATTAGCAATAATTGATCATCAGGAATTTGTAAAGTTGAAAAATGAACAGCCCGTTTTTTTATCAGGTATCTGTGGGAAAGCTATTTCTGATAATGGAAAAACAATAAACCTAGTGATGGGCAGCCGACTTCATGGGTGCAAAAGCAATACTATAATAATTTCTAATGAAAAATATTTGATCGAAGGAAACATCCAGAATGAAACACCTGAAATACTTGGGCAAAATATTGTTGACATTGCCTTGAGATATCTTGGATCGCCTTATTTATGGGGAGGCCGTTCCCCATTTGGCATTGATTGTTCTGGGTTTACGCAGATTGTATTTAGCATGATGAGTATTCAATTAGAACGTGATGCTCAACAACAATCTGAATTTGGTGAAACAATAAACTTTATCGAAGAATCTACTGTTGGTGACCTTGCATTTTTTGATAATGCCGATGAAAGAATAACACATGTTGGAATTATTATCAATAATAAGCAAATCATACATGCTTCAGGTGAAGTTAGGATTGACAACATCGATCATCAGGGTATTTACAACCAAGAGCTAAAAATATATACTCATAAATTAAGGATAATTAAGAGAGTGATAATTTAACCCAAGGAATCTTTGAGGTTTTCTATTAATAAGGTTTCAATTTGCATTTCGATTAATTTATGTGTAAATTTGAAACCCGCATATATATTGAATGATATTGTAAAATCTAAATAAATATAATATAGCCCGTATAATAGGTATATTTTAACATATTGGTAACCAAATATATAGAAATCGGTTATGACCGTGTAACTATTAAATATTAATACCATGAAGCATGTTTTAATAATGATAAGCCTGGTATTGATAGGCGCAATCTCAAACAATGCAATAGCTCAATTAATTATTTATAATTCTAGTCCTCGAACTAAGACTGTTTCTGGTTTTGGTGAGGAAGTTAATGATGGTAAAACTATTACTTTGAATAAAGATGGGAGTCAATCTTGGAGCGGAGAATATAGACATTGGCATGTAACTCCGACAGGAGATACTATTGTTTCTTTTTTGAATGATGTACAAGCTAGAGAATTTAGAGAAAATCAAGAAAAGCAAATAAATTTTATTCCGCAATTTAATTATCAATTATCAGAAGATATGGGACCGAGAACTGAAGTTGTTGAATCTCCAATGTCGAGGGGGATTATGGATTTGGTTTATGATATAACAGATCCTTCATTTGGATTAGTTCCATTTAGACATGGTAATGATACCATCCCCTTAAATGAGGATATTGCAATAAAAAATAAAGCTAATAAAATTATCCAATTAGAAGCAGAAATTGCTGCGGACCAAACAGATTTAATTAATGCCTCAACTTCTGGTTGGAATTGTGACCGATATTCGACCCAAGATGCAACAATTAATAAATTTGGAGTTTATGATATTGAAAATTCGACATTATCTTCTGGTTCAGGAAATTTACCCTTTGATTTTTCTTATAATGGTCAAGGTGAAATCCCTGGTTATTATGTTACGACGACGACGACAGATGGGGACCCCCATGCAATTTGTGGTGCTTTTATTGGGACAGATAATATTGGAGATAATGATGCTGCTGATTTTAATCAATGGTATTTTTGGGAACCTCAAACAGATGCCCAAGTTCAACCAGGAGATTATTCTATGGATGCAAATCATCAAGTAGCTATTAAATGGTATGGATATTATTGGAATGAACCTCAACAAATATGGAAATATGGTAGTAGAAACATCTTAAAATATGATTTATTAAATGAGGTTGCCACACTTACATTTCAATCTCCAGACCTAACAACAGAATGGACTCCAATGGGTGATGTAATTTATCCTGGAGATCAAACACATCAATTCCCGGCAGATACTTCTGTTGCTGTTAATGGACAACCTACTGATTTATACACGGGAACACAGGTTTCTCATTCAGACAATTCAAATATGACAAACAATGGAACATGTACAGATGTAACTAATACTACTGATCGGACATGGGAATTGATTGCTGGAGATTATAATTCA
>Ga0207996_1000028_pt1 | contig 135732 bp, 111 predicted proteins | sample AntAceMetag02UKG_FD_184773 | JGI IMG/M metagenome (GOLD analysis project Ga0207996, IMG submission 184773) | Saline lake microbial communities from Ace Lake, Antarctica - Antarctic Ace Lake Metagenome 02UKG (SPAdes) (version 2) | ecosystem: Environmental > Aquatic > Non-marine Saline and...
GTGGGTACGGGTCTGATATTTATCGCCCATAGGACCCAGCAGGATAGCGCTTTTCGGCTGCAGCAACAAAGCGCTGAACAGGTTTCCCAACTTATTTCAGGCTATATGACCCGAGCGGTAGATCGACTGGTCTTCTTTTTGGAAAGTACATCGTTATCCTCCCAATCACCTGAACAGCAAAGAACCGCCCTGGGAAACCTGCTGATTACAAGCCTCCCCCTATACAGCCAGGTTACCATATTGGATAAAGAAGGCAATGAGTTAAGCAAGATATCCCGCTTTCATACCTTTCTGCCCGATGAACTGATTAACCAGGCTCAAAGCCCCGCCTTTCTTACAGCCATAAAAGGCGATAACTACATGGGCCCGGTTGCTTTTCTGGAGAATACCGGCCTGCTCTCCGTGTCGATTGCTTTGCCCATAAAGAGTCGGATAGCTGAAATCACGGGTGTATTAATCGCTGAAGTCAATGCCAGTCATCTATGGCAGAAGGTGGCACGTATCAAGGTTGGCCAAAGCGGTTATGCCTATCTTGTGGATATGAAAGGCCGGTTTGTTGCGTATCAGAAGCCTGCCGAGGTATTGCAAAAATATGGAGAAGATATGAGCAGAATGCCTCCTGTGTCCGAGTTCATTATCCGCGGTCAGGACGGCACAGGTCAAGTTCAAGAGTATCAGGGGTTGGTTAATGAAGAAGTAATTGGCGTATATGCGCCAATTGAGGGCACCAATTGGGCGGTATTGGTCGAACAGCCTACGCGTGAAGCTTATGCAAGCATTTCGGAAATGCAACGGTACCTTTTGGGGCTGATGTTCCTATGCATTATATTGGCCGGTGGGTTGGGTTATTATGTCTCCCGGCGTCTGATTGGTCCGATTCGAACGCTAACCGACGCGGCACAGCGATTTGGAACCGGCGACCTCGAAACCAAGTTCATCCATGTGCAACGGCAGGATGAAGTAGGGGTATTGTCCCATGCGTTTAACAAAATGCAAAAGGAGTTGCATGATCTATATGCTGGGCTTAAGGGAAAGATAGAAGAACTTGAGATCATGCATAAAGCACTGCAGGAGAGCGAGGAGAAATATCGAACCATTCTTGAAAGCATCGAGGATGGGTATTATGAAGTTGATATTGATGGCAACTTCACCTTTTTCAATGACGCACTTTGTGAGATTTATGGATCCCCCGAGAATGAACTAATGGGGATCAATATTCGGAAGTCTACAGATCAAGAAACAGCGAAAAGGGGGTATAAGGTCTTCAAAAAGGTAAATATCAGCGGGAGACCTGAGAAAGGCTTTGATTGGGAAATCATAAGGAAAGACGGCATGAAAAGAGTTGTAGAGGCTTCTGTGTCACTAAGAAGGAATGTAAAAGGAGAGCCAGTAGGGTTCAGGGGGATTGTTAGGGATATTTCCGAGAAACAGAAACTTGAAGCCCACCTCCAAAAGGCCCGGAAGATGGAAGCCATCGGAATGCTCGCAGGGGGGGTGGCACACGATCTCAACAATATCCTGGGCGGTCTCGTAAGCTATCCTGAATTGTTATTGTTACAACTCCCTGAAAACAGCCCTTTAAGGAAATCAATTCTGACCATACAAAGGTCAGGAGAAAAGGCGGCAGCGGTTGTTCAGGATCTATTAACATTGGCGAGGAGAGGTGTTGTTGTCACTGAGGTGGTGGATCTGAATGATGTTATCTACGAGTATTTGAGAAGTCCCGAGTATGAAAAGCTTCAATCGTACCACCCCGGAGTTCATATAGAGGCCCATCTTGAAAAAGAGAATCTCAACATATTGGGATCATCCACTCATCTTTCTAAAACCGTCATGAACCTGGTTTCCAACGCTGCTGAGGCTATGTCCGAAGGGGGGACGCTGACCGTTTCCACGGAGAACCGGTACATTGATAGACCCGTAAGAGGTTATGATGATATAAAGGAGGGTGATTACCTGGTTCTCACTGTCTCTGACACCGGAACAGGTATTGCCTCCGATGATATGGAGAAGATCTTTGAACCGTTCTATACCAAAAAGAAGATGGGAAGAAGCGGAACGGGCTTGGGCATGGCAGTGGTATGGGGAACGGTAAAGGATCATAACGGATATATTGATGTTAAGAGTACTGAAGGCAAAGGAACCACTTTCACGCTTTATTTTCCGGTGACCCGGAAATCGGTCGAAGAGAAATTCGAAATATCTTTAAAAGATTATATGGGCAAGGGCGAAGCGATTCTGGTGGTGGATGATGTGGAAGAGCAAAGAAAAATAGCCTCCGGAATGCTGGAAGAGTTGGGCTATTCGGTGGTATCGGTTTCAAGCGGGGAAGAGGCGGTTGAATATCTGAAGACCCATAAGGTTGATCTATTGGTATTGGATATGATTATGGACCCGGGTATGGATGGCCTTGGGACCTACAGGAAAATCCTCGAAATCCACCCCGGGCAAAAGGCAATCATTTCTAGCGGGTTTTCTGAAACGGGCCGTGCCAAAGAGCTTCAGGGTCTGGGTGCGGGAGCGTATATCAAAAAGCCGTTTCTGCTGGAAAAAATAGGGGTTGCCGTTAAGAAAGAACTGGAGAAGACCGAACCTTGATGGAGGTCATCGTAATGAAATTTTCAAATAAACTTTCTTTGGCTATTTTGATAACCGGTGTGATCGTTTTGATTCTATCATCATTCACGCTATACAAATTCAGCTATAACTCGGTCGTGAAATCACAGTTAATGTACACTCAATCCATTGCCCATGAGATTTCAGAAGATATTGATCATCTTCTTTTGGAAAAAGTGAAAACGGCACTGACCCTGGCGAACACACCCATCATAAAAAAAGCTTTGGAGACGAGTAATCTTTTTTATGCTGACCTGTCGGACGAAAAAAGAAAGGAATCCATCAAACGTCTAAATGAAAAATGGAAATCAACAAAAGACCCTGCTGACAATTTATTTCTAAAATTCACTGACAACAAAGTATCACACTTTCTGAAAAACCAACAGGCACTCCTCAAGGGCGAGTATGGGGAAATCTTCCTTACCAATAAATTTGGCGCTTTGGTTGCATCAACTGCAAAGCTGTCAACCCTTGCCCACGGGCATAAATACTGGTGGCTGGGGGCTTATAACAATGGAGCGGGGGCGGTGTTTTTCGATGATCGCGGGTATGACGACAGTGTCGGCGGATATGTCCTGGGTCTTGTTGTCCCTATCAGAAAGGGCACGGAAATCATCGGTATATTGAAATGTAACCTCAATATCCTGGGTAGTATCAGCGAATTGATATCCGGTGCGGAAGATAAATTAATCGGGAAATTCAAACTGGCCCGATCCGGCGGAATGATTGTCTTTGAAGAAGGTTTTGAACCATTGAGCACACAGGTTCATATTTCTATTTTTGAAAAATTAGAAAGCAAAAAAAACGGATCATTCATTATCGACGATTCCGGGGAAAAGGTCATTGTCGGGTATTCGGAAATTAACCTGACAAAAGGGGGAAAAGGGTACGGTTTTGGGGGAACCTTTGAATCTATTGATCATAAAAAGGGCAACACGGGTGAGTCATGGTATGTTGTTTGTTCTCGTCAAATGAGCGTTGCCCTGGCGCCGGTCACGGAATCGATCAAGGCCATTATTTTGCTAGGTATGGCAATAATTTCGGTGTTAGTGTTGATCTCTTACCTGTTTGCTCGGAAGATCGCCAGACCGCTTGCCATACTCAATGAGGCGACTGAAAAGATTGGAAAAGGATATTTTAAATCCAGAATTGATGTGAGTCGAAATGATGAATTTGGCAATTTGGCCCACTCATTCAACAGCATGGCAGGTAAGCTTCAAGAGACCACCACATCCGTAGAGCGGCTTGAGAATGAAATTGAACACAGAAAGCGCGTGCAGGAAGAACTTCTTAAGGCCAAAAAACTTGAATCCCTTGGGGTGCTTGCCGGCGGCATTGCCCATGATTTCAATAATCTTATGACCGCCATTGTGGGCAATATTTCCCTTGCCAGGATGGCGATAAAACCGGGCAGTGAGGCATTTAAGAGCCTGGTGGAAGCAGAAAAGGCATCCATTCAGACAAAGGCGTTGACCACCCGCCTGATCACATTTTCCAAAGGCGGAAAACCGGTTAAGAACACCGTTTCCATCGGTGATCTGGTTAAGGCTTCCGTGGATGCTTCATTGAAAGGCGCTGATGTAGATGCCAGATTTTCCATTCCTGATGATATTTCGCCGGTAGAAATTGATGAAAATCAGATGGAACAGGCCATCCATAATATTATCACCAACGCCCGTGAGGCCATGGCCGGACAGGGAACGATCACTGTCTCCCTTGAAAATACTGACATAGGGGAGAAAGACCCCCTGGTATTAAATAGTGGCAAATATGTCAAGATTTCCATAGAGGATCAGGGTCCCGGCATAACCGACGAAGACCGTGCAAAGATATTTGACCCCTATTTTTCCACCAAAGAGATGGGTGCGCAAAAAGGCATGGGACTGGGGCTTGCGGTATCTGATTCAATTGTAAAGCAACATGATGGATTGATCACAGTGAAATCTGAATTGGGGACCGGGACAATTCTTTCGATCTACCTTCCCGCATCTGAAAAAGAGATTGTTAAAGCCGCCCCCGTAAAGGAACCCCTATCCGAAAAATCCCTAACCCGGGGAGAGAAAATTCTGGTGATGGACGATGAGGAAGTGGTGCGGAATGTCTCGCATGGGTTGCTCACTCACTTGGGATATGAGGTGGCGGTTGCCGTAGAAGGTATTGAAGCCATTGAAATGTACCAAGAGGCAATGGCATCGGAAAAACCTTTTGATGTGGTCATTTTGGATTTGACCAATAAAGTCGGCATGGGAGGGGCTGAGACTATCGTGAGGCTCTTAGAGATTGACCCCGGCGTCAAGGCGATCGTTGCTACCGGTTACTCCGGTGATCCCATCATCAGTAACTTCCGGGATCACGGCTTTCGTGGTGCACTTCCCAAGCCTTTCAGCCTGAACGAACTGAAGACGGCAGTGCGTGACGTTACTGCAAAAGGATAATAAAGCGCATGAGTAAGGATTACATCCAAATATCTTGATTTTATAAGCATTGACGAAAAAATTGAATTGCTTTATCGTATTGTCAGCCTTTCGAAAATCCATTTTTAAAGACGTAAATATCCTGAACATGAAAGTTATCCAATGAAACCGGCGCTCATGTCCAAAAGAATTGAAGTTGAAAGTGCCGAGCAGGTCCTGGAAACCTTTTATCAAAAGGGTTGGACCGACGGGTTGCCCGTGGTGCCGCCCACAGAGAAAAAAGTGCGGGCCTTCTTGGGTGCCGCAGGCCTGGCCCCTGATGAGATTCTGGGGACCATTCCGGAACGAAACCGGATTTTCACCGCTGAAAAAGTGGCCATAAACGGCGTTATGGCCGGTTGTCTGCCCGAATACTTTCCGGTTGTTGTGGCCGCCGTGCGGGGCATATCCCGACCGGAATTTGGGCTTCACGGTGTTTCCGCCAGCACTGCGGGATCGGGTATTCTGATGGTGGTGAACGGTCCGGTGGCGAGCGCCTGTGGCTTGAACAACGGCCAGAACCTCATGGCCCCCGGAAATCGCGCCAATGCCACCATCGGAAGGGCATTAAGGCTTGTTTTATACAATCTGGGGGGAAGGGAGTTCGATAGGTCCACCCTGGGCCATCCCGGGAAATATACCTACTGTATCGGTGAGCAGGAAACCGGTTCGTGGGTGCCGCTCCATGTGATGCGGGGATTTAAGCAGGAAACGAGCGCCGTTACCCTTTTTGCAGCAGAAGGGCCCAATCAGGTACAGAATCACGTGGCTTTGAAGCCTGAAAACATTTTGAACACCATTGCAGATCGCATGCGGGCTCTGGGAAGCTTCAATATGGGTGGGGATTGTGAGTGTGCAGTGATCATCTGTCCGGAACATTATGAAACCATTGTCAGGGATGGATGGACAAAAGAGGGTGTCCGGGAGTTTCTTTACGAGAATGCCTGTCGGCCCCTGGCAGATCTGAAAAGAGGAGGGTTGAACGAATCGCCCCTTGAGCCGGGGGATGAAGAGAAAATGGTCCGGGCCGTTTCCTCTCCGGAACATATTCTGCTGATTATGGCCGGCGGAGGCGCCGGCAGGTTTTCGGCCTGCATGCCCGGATGGTTCAGCCGTCACATGTCAAGGGCCGTAACGGAGCCTGTTGGGCCATCATGTGCCGGTGGGACCTGAGCGGTGACCGGGGTTCCGTTGGAATCCCAGATGCCGGAAGGAAGGAAAACATCATGACCTATACGGTTCTGGATCCTACCAATGGGCCCGTCAGGACGACGTTTAAACCGGCCCCCCGACCCGAATCCCTGAAAGGACTGACCCTCGGGCTCATTGACAATGGCAAGAAGAATTCAGATTATCTTGTCAAAAAAATCGGGGCCAGACTGCGGGAACTTTATGGACTGGGCGGAGAAATCCTTGTGAGAAAGCCGTCTCCTTCTCACGCCATTCCCCAGGACATCGCCGAAGATCTGGCGGGGAAGGTGGATCTGGTGGTGGCCGGCATCGGGGATTGAGGATCCTGCAGCTCGGGCAGTGTGCTCGATGGCATGGTCATGGAAAAACGGAGCGTTCCGACCTCAGTGGTCTGTACGGCGCCTTTCTTAAGTTCAGGGAAAGCCATGGCCGTTGCCCACGGTTTTCCCGACTATCCGTTTGCCGTCATTCCCCATCCCATCAATGCCACAACCTATGAAACGCTGGATTCCTGGGTGGAAGACGCACTTCCTGAAATTGTACGGTTATTGCTTGCATGAAACCGCCATTTTTACTATTCTTTCCCATCGGAAATAATGAACCAATTCAGGTGCTGAGGAGGAAAATTATGCGTTTGCGAGAGTTGTTGATAAGCGAGATAAATGAGGCCCCTGAACCTTTGTTGAGCGAGGTGCTGGATTTTGTTCAATTTCTAAGGGCGAAAACAGCCCGTGAAAATTTGAATATTACGGTAATGAGCGAATCTGCACTTCGGAAAGACTGGCTGAAACCAGAAGAGGATGAGGCGTGGCAAAATTTGTAAAAGGGGATGTGGTTATTGTGCCTTTTCCTTTTTCTGACTTAAGTCAGTCTAAACGTCGGCCGGTCCTCATTATAGGTTCACTTGAAGGTGAAGACGCCATCCTTTGCCGGATAACAAGCAAAACCCTCAAAGACTCTTACGCCATTTCCATTGATGATTCAGATTTTTCGTTCGGAAGCCTCAAACAGCAGAGTAATGTAAGGCCCAATAGGTTATTTACTGCCGATACCTATATTATTCTTTATAGAACGGGTCACATCACGAACGAGAAAATTATGCAAGTTGTAGACAAAATAGTTGAAATTATAAAGAAGTGAACCTTCCGTAAAATGGTTTGCCATTGAAACAAACGATGCCGGCATTCTGGTGTGGAAGAGGCCTTTCTGGAATTTGTGCGTCTGCTGCTTGTATAAAGATTCCCATTCTTTCTGCAAGAATCCTCAAGATACCCAGCTTGAGTCTTTAATGATAATGGAGGATATGTACTATGTTTGAACAGGGTGTTATCAGGCCGCCCAGTGAAGCCAACAGTCTCCTGGTTCGTGTGACACGAAACTGCCCGTGGAACCGCTGCCTGTTCTGTCCGGCCTACAAAGGAACGGCCTTTTCCAGGCGATCCGTTGCGGAAATAAAAGAAGATATCGATGAAATGGCGCGATATCACGGCCGAAACGGTTCACAGATCACCACGGCGTTTTTCCAGGATGCCGATTCCCTGATCCTTCCCACGGAGGAGCTGCTCGAGATCTTAAATCACCTGAGTGAGACTTTCCCCTCCTTGATCCGGGTCACTTCCTATGCACGCGCCAAGAGCCTGAAACGGAAAAGTGTTGAATCCTTGAAAGCACTTAAAGCGGCTGGATTGACACGGATACATACGGGTCTTGAAAGCGGGTCCGTGAAGGTTTTGAAATTGACTCAGAAAGGAGAGAGCCCCGAAGAGATGGTTGAAGGGGGACAGCGGGTCATGGAAGCTGGTATTGAGCTTTCGGAATATATTATGCCGGGGGTGGGTGGCAGGGACCTGAGCCGTGAAAACGCCCTTGAGACAGCGGATGTTTTGAACCGGATCAGGCCTGATTTCATCCGGGTTCGCACGTTTGCTCTGCCCCCCGACTCCCCCATGGAAGCCATGGCCCGTGAAGGTCGATTCGTGCCCATGAACGATCTGGAAATCGTTGCTGAAATTCAAGAGCTGATGCGACATCTGGAGGAAATGCCGTCACACTTCCGGTGTGCGGATTTCAGCCTGAATCTGCTAATGCACGTGGACGGATATCTGGACCGGGATCGGGCCCGCATGCTGGATGATCTGGATTCATTCCTGTCCCTTCCCGAACCGGACCAGAAGGCCTATGTTCTGCTTCAGCGGTCCGGGCATTACGGCGTGCATCCATTGGAGATGCCCAGACATGAAGATCTCATGAATCAGCTTCATGAAAAAATAAAGGAACTGGAAAACGGTAACGGAGATGGGTTTAACCGGTATATTCGTGCCATGATGGCCGGTCAGCTGCCCCGCCCCCAGACCGGTTCCTGGACTTAATGAAGGAGTGGTTATGCAAGAACAAAAGGAAAGAATTGCGGTTTTTATTGATGCGGATAACGCACCGGCGAAAAAAATCGATATGATTGTGTCTGAACTGGCAAAATATGGTATTGTCAGCATCAGGAAAGCTTACGGCAACTGGAAGAAGCCGTCCATTAAGGGCTGGGAGGATGTGCTCCATGATTATTCCATACAGCCGGTTCAACAGTTCGATATCGTTAAAGGCAAAAATGCCACGGATATGGCCATGACCATTGATATCATGGATATCCTTTACACGAAGAATATCGATGCTTTCTGCATCGTTTCGTCTGACTGTGATTTTACGCCGCTGGTGTTACGGGTTCTTTCAGAAGGGAAATCGGTCATCGGTTTCGGTGAGCGCAAGGCCCCGTCCCCGTTTGTTAACGCATGTTCCCGTTTTCTTTATCTGGATGAGCCCGCTAAACCCGAAACAAACGGTGCGCAAGGGGTTAAGCAGATGGGCAAGGCGCTGAAGTCGGATACCAAACTGTTGAATCTGCTTAGAAACGCCATCGATTCGGAGCAGGATGATGACGGCTGGGCCTATCTGGGACGTATCGGCGCCCATATTTCCAATCAGGCATCCTTTGATGCCAGGAATTACGGATACAAAAAACTCGGCGATCTGATTCGGGCCATCGATATTTTTGAGACAAAACTGGTGGGCGGTGATCAGCTTTACGTCAGGGACAAGCGGCGCGTAAAAGCTGGTTCCAAAGTGGAATAATCCCGATGGCATCGACATATCGAGGAAGTCATATTGAAATGAACTGCGCGGAAGACAATGTGTTTCATGGGGCGAAACCGCATGGAAATCAATTGCCGGATTACCATATGCACACAACTTTGTGCCGACACGCGGAAGGAACAGTCGCTGGCTACCGGGATGCTGCCGCCGCCATTGGAATCCCTGAAATCTGCTTTGTGGATCATGCCCCTAATCCGGATGGATACGATTCGAATCATCGTATGCATCTTAACGAATTTGGCACATATAAGGAGATGGTTGGTGCTGAGATGGATCATCAGTTGCCGCATGTTTTGTTTGGCATAGAGGCTGATTATTACAGGGGGTGTGAGACTTTCCTGGAAAAATGGCTTGAGATCCAGGATTTTGACCTCGTGCTCGGTTCAGTGCATTTCATTGATGACTGGGGTTTTGATAACCCGGACGTGAAGCAGGTGTGGAATTCGGTGGATATCGCCGGTACCTGGCGTGCCTATTTCAAACTGGTGGCAAAATTGGTGGACACGCGGCTTTTCGATGCGGTGAGCCATCTGGATATTCCCAAGAAATTCGGGTACCGGCCATCGGAGAAAGATCTAAAGGAGATGGTGCAGCCGGTCCTGGATCGGGTAGCGGCGTCGGGAATGGGCATGGAATTAAATACCTCGGGGCTCAGAAAACCCGTGGGTGAAATTTATCCATCGCCCTTGATCGTTTCCCTGGCACGGGAAAGGGATATCCCCATCTGTTTCGGATCGGATGCCCACAGCCCCCAGGACGTTGGAAAAGACTTTTCCGCGGCCCTTCAGCTGGCCCGTGATGCGGGATATACGCACTATTTCAGGATCAGGAAGCGAAAAAAGACCCTGGTTCCTTTTCCTGAAGTGCTTTCTTATTCCACTTATATCAGCACTCATGACGAGGTCTACAGATAGAATACTCGGTAGTGGGTGCGAAAACCCTAAACTTTATAACGATAATGAGGGGGTGGCGATGGATCGAAAAGCATTTTTGAAATTGTTGTTTCTGTTGTTATTGATGGTTCCGGTCTTTACCGGATGGCTGGTGCCGACGGTTGAAGCTGAGACTCAGACAGCTGGAATTTCATCCGGTGATGAAGCAAAGGCAGATCCGGGAAATCTCAACCTGATCCTGCTGAATAACCAGGGGTATAAAAAGAAACGAAAAGGACCGGTGGAATTCACCCATAAAAAGCATGTGTACCAATACCGGCTGTTTTGCTGGGATTGTCATCACGATTACAAAGATGGTCAGAATGTCTGGGTTCCCTGGGGAGAGACAAAACGGTGCAATCAGTGCCACGACCCAAAGAATAAAGAGCATAACAAAATCATGCTTCAAAAGGCTTTTCACTACCAGTGCAAAGGATGTCACAAAGACCTGGCGAAAAAAGTGATGAAAACGGGTCCTTACAGAAAATGCGGGGGCTGCCACTTAAAGATGGAAAAGAACTAGGCGCCTGCCACCATCGCATTGGCAGCGAGAAAGAGCAGGGGATTCCATATGAAAGGGGTTTTGTTCGATTTCGACGGCACGCTCACGCAACCTGGCGCCATCGATTTCCGGGCCATCAAACAGGAGATTGGATGTCCTCATGATGAGGCGATTCTGGAGTACATCAAGCTGCAACCGCCGAAAAAACAGGCCCTTCTCACTGGGATTCTTGAGGGGCATGAGGCGGAGGCCGCACGGTTATCCGTCCCCAATCAGGGTGCGGAGGCGTGTCTCTCCAGGTTAAGAATGCGGGGTGTTCCCATCGGCATCATTACCCGTAACAGTTTTAAGTCAGTGGCTTCCGCTCTTAGAAAATTTGACGGCATTGAATCCCGTGATTTTGATGTGGTGATCACCCGTGAAGCGGCTCTGCCGAAACCTTCACCCGAAGGGGTCTTCAAAGCGGCGGAAAACATGGGATGTCTTGCCGAGGAGTTGATAGTGGTGGGAGATTACAGGTTTGATGTGATTGCGGGAAATAAGGCCGGTGCCACGACAGTCCTCTTGACCAATGGGGGTGAATCAACAATGGCGCCGGGGGATCCGAAACCGGATTACGTATGCGGGGACTTTAATGAGGTGGTCGAAATCGTTTTGTATACGATTACTTCGCTTTGACCAGGAGAACCTGTCCGGGAAAAATGGTGCTTCGAGGGGTCAGCCGGTTCAATCTCAGTAGAGTAGAGAGATCCATCTGGTGTTTTTGAGCAATGATATAGGGTGAATCTCCTTTCAGAACCTTGTAAGAAGCTGTTTTGGCTTTTCCGCTGGTGGTGGGAGGGTTGGGAATGATAAGGACCTGACCGATACTCAATGCGGTACCGGACATCCTGTTTGCGGTCCGTATGGCCTTGGTGGTGGTCCTGAAACGGTTAGCGATTTTCCAGAGAGAATCCCCCTTTCGAACCGCATACCGCCGAGGTACAGGACACGCCTTCGGGTTGCCTTTTTTTGAAGAAATAGCGGTTGCTGCGGTTTTCCGGGTGGAAGCATATCTTTTTCTGACGGGTATTTTGAGCCGCCACCCCACTTTGATGTATCGACTGCTTTTCAGACCGTTGGCCCGCATGATCGATTTTACGCTGGTACCATACCGGCGGGAAATGGTTGATAGGGTTTCACCCTTTCTGATGCGGTGCGTAATTGTGCGGCCTTTGGTTTTGGTTCGAACAGGTGGCGGAGGCGGGCACCAGTCCGGCATCTGACTCAGCTTGGCCAGGATGACCTCCCGTTTACCTTTGGGAACCCTGAAAGCGTAAGGCCGGGGAGGGGTTGTGCGGTGTTTGAGCGAGGGGTTCAGCTGTTTTAAAACGCCGGGTGAAACACCGATGTGCTCTGCCATTGATTTCAGGGAAACCTGTCTGTCAATGGTAACGGTCTCCGTCTTCATGGGTTTGTCCACCGGTGGCAGCACAAAACCGTGCGCTTTAGGGTCATTGATAATATGCAGTACCGCGAGAAACTTGGGGACATAGAAAGCTGTTTCAGAGGGAAGTCGTGTGTAGAGATCCCAGAAATGGTCCAGATAATTGACCTTTTGGGAATTGATGACTCGCAGCACGCGGCCTTCACCGCAATTGTAGGCGGCGAGGACCGTATCCCAGTCGCCAAAAATCTGGTGAAGCTCCTTCAAGTATGCGATGGCGGCATCAGTTGATTTTTCCGGGTCCATCCTTTCGTCTATCCACCGGTCCCGCTTCAGACCGTACTTGTAACCGGTGGAGGCGATAAATTGCCACATGCCAAGCGCCCGGGCCCGTGAAAGGGCCCTTAGCTTAAAGCCGCTTTCAATCAGGGGAAGCCAGGAGAGTTCCTCGGGCAGGCCCGCTTCTTTAAGGCGTTTTACGATAAACGGACGATATTTTCCAGATCGGCGGTAGGCTACCAGAAAGGATTTTTTATAACGCCCCTTATACAGATCCAGGGCTTTTTTCACATGGGGGTTCATGTCCAGTGGAATAGCCTTGTGATTACCGTTTAAAACGGTGAATCGGGAGGAATAGACCTGCAGGATTCGTTGGGAAATGGTGAATCTCAAATCATCTATCTGTTGCTGAATTTCCGGTGATTTGTTAGGATCGATTCTCAATATAATGGAATAGGATTCGTCCAGTGCGTCAATGGCATTTTCAAGATCTCCCTGCTCCCAGAAATCATTGGACGCATTGCAGAATTCGAGGGCGGAATCGAGCAGCTCCTGGTTCGATTTTTCCACTTTGTCCGACCGGGCAAATGACGTGTGGTTCTCTCCATTTTCAAGATGTGAAAAAAAGTCATCACTGACGTCCATTTCCGGAAAATGGTGTGCGGTTTCTTCCATATGGCCATAGGCAGCGGAAAGGTTCGAGGATGGATCAGGTGGTGCGGTCGATGGACTCGCAATGGGTGTGTCTTTGGAAGGCTTGGTTTCCGTAGATGGGTTGGATACGGTGTTTTGTTGATGGGAGCCAGTGGTGCAACCGGTAAGCGCCAGGAACAAGGAGAGAATCGAGCATAACAAAAAACCGGTTTGTTTAAAATGAAATAGCATTTTTCTCCGTTGATTGATAAGCAATATGGCTGGTGTGTCACTTCGCTGTTATGGAACCGAGTATAAAGAATCGCCAGCTATTGGTCAAGGGGATAATGGGAGATGATTTTGTGGTACATTCTCCAAACGCCTAAAGAAATACCTTCCGTTCCTGGTCATCATCGAAAATCGCCCGACCCTTGTCTCCTCGTGAACCGCGATAAGGAATATTTGCAAAATAGTGAAAAATATCTTCCATTTGAATGATCCGGGCACCTACTACCTCTGGTGTTCTTCATCCGCTTTCCAGGTGCGGCGCGCCTTTATGACCCCGGATGGAAACGCACAAATGATCATTGGCTTTGGATCTCTTCGTATAATTATGCCGTTGAATTTGCCGCAATCATTTTCAAATGCGCGCGGGCGGCATTCAGAATAGCCTGGCCGGTAAAGCCGTCGCCGAATTCTTCTTCTTCCAGATTTTTCCGGTTTTCCAACAGCGAGATGACATTGGCGTATTCCCTGGTTGCATCTGTTTTTCGTGATGCTGTTTTGAATATATCTGCCAGGTGAAGACGGGCCAGCGGATTTTCGGGTTCAAGATAGATGACTTTTTTGAGAAAATGGCTTGATTGATCCGGGTTTCCGGCGTCGCCATGGATCATGGCGAGCATGAAATAGGCTTGAGCATGGAGGGGGTCCTGCCGGATGATGTTGTCCAGAATGGTCACGGCCGCAATGGTTTCGCCTTTGTCTGCGAGTTCACGCGCAACCGATAAATTCTCGTCAAGAGATTTTGATGGGGTTATAGCGGTGTTCTCAATTTCCGTGGGCTGAGGAACGGTTTGGGGGGGATGGATTTCAACCTTTCCGGTTGTGATTCGTCGGGTGTCTTTGGTTGAAAGGATCGGTTTTTTGGAAGGACTTTTTTGGAAATGTTTTTTTATGGATTTTGATCGGGAGGCTGTTGCAGATTTTAGGGCGTGCTCGGGTAACGGTTTCCGGTAGATAAACGCGTCATCCATCTGGATGGGGATAAAGTCGTCATTCAAATAGCGCATGGTTTCGGAAAACCCGGCGAAGAGAAAGCCGCCGTCAGCCATTGATGCATAGAAGTTTTTCATCAGTTTCCGGCTGTAATTCCGGGTGAAATAGATGATCACGTTCCGGCAGAAAATAATGTCCCACCGGGGCATGGTATCCATTTTAAAAGGTTCCTCGGACAGGTTGAAGTATTCAAAATCTACCATTGTTTTGATGTCCGCACACAAATGATACCGGTCTTTCTGTTTTGTGAAATAGCGGTCCAGGTAATGGGGGGCGAGGCCCCGAATCGCCCGTTCCGTATAGACCCCTTCCGTCGCTTTCCGGAGTGCCTGGCGGCTGATGTCCGTACCTTTGATGTAAAATTTCATTTGAAAATCATCAAAAACGAGGTCCCGAATGAGCATGGCGATGGAATAGGCTTCCTCACCGTTGGCACAGCCTGCGCTCCAGATATTGATTCTTCCGTGATTCGGCTTTTTTTTGTCTATAAGCGGGGGCAGGCAGAAATGGCGCAGGGCATGAAACTGGGCTTTGTGGCGAAAAAAAAAGCTCTCCTGGATGGTCAGAATATCCATTAATGTGCTGAATTCCCGCCCCTTGACGGAGGGTATGCGGAGCAGTTTGTAATAGTCGCTGATATGATTCAACCCCAATATCTTACAACGGGTTCCTACAATTTCTTCAAGCTGTTTCCGTTTCCGTTCATCGAAGCCGATGCCTGATTTCAGCGTAATGCGGTTGCAGAGAGAATTGAGATGTTGATTATTGGGGGAGGGCATTGTCATCAGCGAATGTAAATTCTCACAGGCCTGTTTTTGCAAATCTTACGATGGCCGAAGCAATTTTTGAAAGCGGTAGTACCTGCGTCACCGCGCCCAGATTGATGGCGGTTCCGGGCATGCCGAAGATGACGCTGGTCTTCTGGTCCTGGGCGATGGTTTTTCCGCCGGCTGCTTTGAGCGCCGCCATGCCCTGGGCGCCGTCACTTCCCATGCCGGTCAGGATGACGCCCAGAGCCTGCCTGCCATAGTGTTCTCCAATGGATTTCAACAGCGTGGTTCCGGAAGGCCTGTGGCCTCCCAAAGGGGGCTCATCAATTAGTTTGACCCGATGGTTTCCATCAATTGTGAGGTGCATATTATCAGGTGCCAGCAGAGCTTCCCCGGGCAAAAGCACGTCTTTATCTTCGCCCACGCGAACCCGTATGTGGTCTTCATGATCCAGCCATTCCGCCAGTCCATGGATAAACCCGGGGCTCATGTGTTGTACAATCAGGATGGGGACTGGAAAACCGGCGGGCAGATCTCGAAGCACTTTAAAAAGCGCATTGGGGCCTCCGGTGGAGGATACAATGGCGATTATTCTGTTCGCATTTTTCCTGGGTGCAGTGACCTTGACTGAATCCTTTCTGATGGAATCGGCGGTTTTCAGTCCGGTTTCAGCTTTCTCGCAGTGTTCCTTGATGGAGACCCGGTTAACTTTAGACAACAATTTGATTTTTCGGATAAATCTCGCTGCCACATCCGGACGTGTTCTCCAGCGGTAGAGGTCTCCCTTTTCAATAACATCCAGCACGCCACAGCCAAACATTCGGTCCGGCCCGTTCACAAGCGCATCTGATGCGGTCGTGACCATGATAATGGGTGTCGGTCTGACTTGCATGATTTTTTCAGCCACTTCATATCCACTGGTTTGCTTCAGATGGGAGTCCAGAATGATCAGGTGGGGGTGAAGCCTCTTCACCATGTTTACCGCATCGTTTCCGTTGTCGGTCATTCCGCAGATGTGGATATGGGGATCGGAAATCAGGATATCCCGGATCATCTCCCGAGCGGATTTCAGGTCATCAATAATAAGGACTTCGACCATGATGGTTTGCCAAAAAAAGGGTTCTCTAATGGTGAATTACACGCCTCTCAGCCAATCAGTGTTCGGATGGTCTGAATCAGCGATTCCTGGTTAAAACTCTTTTTCAGAAGGAATGCATCCGCACCGGCCTGAAGGCCCTGTTTCCGTTCCTCTTCCCTTTCGAGCGAGGTGACGATGATGATGGGGATGTGGGAGAAACGTTCATCTTTTTTCAATGTTGCGGTCAGGGTGAAGCCGTCCATTTTCGGCATCTGAACATCGGTTATGACCAGGTCGAAAGGGGTATGTTTCAGCTTTTCGAGGGCGATGGTTCCGTCCTCAGCGGTTTCCACTTGAAAGCCTGCCGCTTCCAGGATGCTTTTTTCCAGCAGGCGTGTGGTCATTTGATCTTCAACCAGCAGTATCTTCTGACGGTTGTCGGAAGCGGCTTTAAACGCATTACGTTCAAGGAAAATGTTACCGGCTTTAATCTGCGCCGCTGTAAACAGCCTGGAAACGTCAACGATCAACGCAATTTCTCCAGTGCCCAGGATACTGCTTCCGGAAAAAACGGGAAGCCTTCCCAGATGACTGCCCAGATTTCGCATGACGATTTCTTCCACCCCCATGATGTCATCCACCTGAAAGGCAATTTTTTTCCCGCCATGTTTCAAGAGAAGAAGTGATATTTTTCCATCCGGGTCTTTTGACGACACTTCAGGGAAAGCAAGGGTCGCATCCAGTCTGGCGCCGGGGATAATCTCCCCCTGCCAGTAGATGGCTTCACGGCCTTTGATGGTTTGAATGTTTTCGGGCAATAACCGCAATACCTGAAGGGCGGAAAAAACCGGCACAGCCAGTATATGGTTCGAACATCGGACCAGAAAAGCCCTTGTGGTGGCCAGCGTCAAAGGGAGGGCGATCCGCACGACGGTTCCCTGCCCCACCTGGCTGGAAATTTCCACTGAGCCGTTCAGTTTTTCAACATTGGTTTTGACCACATCCATGCCGACACCGCGTCCCGATAATTCGGTAACCATTTTCGCCGTGCTGAAACCGGGCAGGAACAACAGATCGAATACTTCGGCGTCCAGCATGTGTTTTGAATCTTCTTCAGTAAGGAACTTTTTTTCCAGTGCTTTTTCCGTGATGCGGTTTCTGTCGATACCGGGTCCATCGTCAATCACTTCAATAATGACCTTATCAATATCCTGAAACGCCCGAAGTATGATTTTACCGGTTTCATCTTTATGGACCGCTTTTCGTTCCTCAATGGATTCCATTCCGTGGTCGATGGCATTTCTGAGCAGGTGCATCAGGGGATCGCTCAATTCCTCAATGGCCCGTTTATCAATTCGTGTTTCCTCCCCTTCAATCACCAGGTCAACCGCCTTGTTTCTTTCACGTGCCAGATCTCGAACGGATCGGGAAAAGGGGTTGAAAAGCAGGGAAATGGGAAGCATGCGAATGTCCATAACCAGTTGCTGGGTTTCATCCACAAGTCGACTGAGGACATCAACGGATTCATGGAAGCCCTCGGAAAATTGTTCCATGAGTTCCTGGCCCTCTTGATTGAGATGGTGCAACTGTTCCATGGACAAGGCAGAAAAAGAGAGATTGGCGGAATGGTTTTCGAGATTCCGGGCCAAGTGGATCAGTTCCGATTGTTCTTTCTTCTGTACTTCTTCCAGCGCATCCAGCTTTTCTTGAAAACTTTGCATCCGGTTGCGGGTGATCACCAGTTCAACGGCGATGTTCAGAAAACGATCCACTTTTTTTGTCGGCACCCGTACCGAGTCATAGGAGATCCGGTTAGAGGTGGGGGCGCTCCCGGATTTTTCAAGGCCGGATCCTGAAACGGATGGTGCCGGAATACATTCTCCAGAGGAGATCATCCCCTGGATGCGACTGAGGATGGTGGTGATATCAACTGAAACGGTTGATGAGGCGGTGAGACTTTCTAAAATGGTACTGTTGGTATCATTGGCCTGGAAGAGAACGTCAAAAACTTCGGGTTTAGCCCCGGTTCGTCCCTCCTGGATTTCCCGAATAAGGTCTTCCATGCTGTGGCAAAGATCCGCCATCTCATCTACGCCCATGGTCATGGCGGCACCTTTTAGGCTGTGGGCATTGCGAGAGATGTTCTTGATGGCGTCTTCAGCGGATAATCCCTTTTTTTCAAGTTCGAGCAATCCCTGGTCAATGGCATCAATATGCTCCCTGGCGGAGCCGACGAAACTGGGCAGGAATTCCTGGAATTCAGGCGGGATCCGGGAGATTTTTCCCCCATCGGACGGCCCATGGGTGGGTTTCATGTCATCCCTCCAGTTTGAATCTGGAGATAATCGTTTTTAAATCTTCCGTCATTTGCGTCAGGCTGTTAGCGGATTGCGTGGTCTCTCCGGCGGCGGCAGCCATTTGTTGGGCCACATCCGACAGTTCGTGCATGGTCAGTACAACCTGTTCACTGGCGCCCTTTTGCTGGCCTGTGGCCATGGAGACCTGCTTGGCTGAATCGGTGGTCTGTTCAGCCATTGTGACAATTTCCTGCATGGCTTTTTCAACGCGGATCAGTTTTTCCGCGCCTGCTTTGACCAATTTGACATTCTCTTCAGCGGCCATGACCGACCCATTGGCCGCTGTTTGAATTTCTCTGGCGATTTCTTCAATGCTACCGGTTGATTTGACCACATTTTCGGCCAGTTTACGAATTTCGGAGGCCACCACTGTAAACCCTTTTCCCGCTTCACCGGCCTTACTGGCCTCAATGGCGGCGTTCAAAGAGAGCATTTTGGTTTCGGCCGCCACTTCATTGATGATGGCCAGGACCTTTCCGATCTGTTGGGATTTCTCCCCCAGACTCATGATTTGCTCGGCCCCTTTTTCCGTGTGGTGTCGAATATTTTCCATCAATGCGGCCGCTTCGTCCATGGCACCGGCACTTTCTTCGGCATTTTGCTGAGTGGATTCCGCCATGCCGGCCTGGATATCGCTGTTTTCCGCAATTTGACCCGCCGTGGCGGAAAGTTCTTCGATGCCGGCGGTGGTTTCCCCCACGCTTGCCGCCTGTTCTGAAGCGCCCGATGCCTGTTCCTCGGAGCTTGCGAGGATCTGGTTGCAGGCGGTGCTGATTTTGAGAATCGCTTCTCTCACCTGAACAATGATTTCGGAGAGGTCGGTCTGCATCTGGTTAAAAGCTTTGCCAAGATCGCCTTTGAATTCCACTTGGCTTGTCAGGTCTCCGCAGGCAATATTGTTGGCCTGTTGGGAGAGTTTGCTGAGTTCCTGCTGCATGCGGAGGAAACTGCAGGATAACGCACCGATTTCATCTCCGGTAATCACATTAACCGGACAGGAGATATCCCCATCGGCGATTCTGTCCGCAACCTCCTCCAGCTTTTTAAGGGGAGCCGAAGCGTTTTCCGCCAAACGGTAACTCAGGTAAAATGCGATGAAAAGGACCACCAGGCTGGAAATAAGGATGCTTCCCAATAGGGATGTCATTTCCTTTCTCAAGACTTCAAATTCGATGACTTTGACCAGGAGCAGACCTTCATTGTCCAGTGGCAGCGCGTAATAAATTTTTTGATCTTCAGGGTTCTTATGGGACGTATAAGGTTTTTGGGGGTCCATCTTGTGGCGCAGGTTCAGAAAAACGTTTTTGAGATTTTCTGGATTTTGCCGGTTCAGCAGCATGCCCTTTTGTCCGGCAAGCGCTTCCCCTTTTTTGTTTAAGAGAAAGAAATCCGAATCAACGGGTTCGGAGGCTTTTGAAAGGGTTTTTTCAACCTCCTTTTCCTGTCCTTCGGCCTTCAGTTTCTGGAGGATGGGTTTCAATTGAAGCAGTTCTTTATGGCTGCTTTCTCCTCGCAGTCCCTCTATCAGTCGATTCGAATGGCTGAAGGTAACACTGCCTTGAAACAGAATTGTGACCACCATGATGGACAGGCAAACCACCAGGATTTTGTTAAAAAGGGTCAGCACCCTCGGCGGTGTCGACATCCCGAATTTTTCAACCCAACTGCCCAGATGGGGGGCCAGAATCCGTTCATTGTTGAAAAAACAACAGGCCGCGTAGATCATGGCGATCATAATGGCGATCATCAGGGTCTCTATGGATTGTACGCGATCAAAGCCCGCAAAAATGATCATTTGCAGGATGCCGATCACAAACCCCAGAAAAATAATGATCAGGGTGGTCCATGCGATCTTTAAGGGCAGCTTGAGCCCACGAGAAATAACGCTGTACATTTCAGCCGGGGTATCATGCGCTTTTTTAGCCGCAGCTTCATGAGCGCGTTGCAGCGCACCCACCCACCGCATGGGCAACCCGATACAGATGATTGCGAAAAGCGGGGCTTCCCAGGCATAGACGATCAGAAGGGCTTTGAGCTGTGTCCAGGTCATTTCCAGTGTCAGAAGGGCATAGGGCATGAAAAGGAGCCCTATAACGGCAAGAAAGAATATCCCCTGGTGCAGGCCGACTTTTTTCTGTAACTTATCCATTGTTGCCTCTCCCGGATTCAGGTGTGTTTTGAAACGCTACGACGAGATTCCGAAGGTCTTTTGCCAGGCGGTGAAGCCCCTGGACCGAATGGGTGGTCTGCGTTGATGCGGCGGCCATTTGTCGGGTGACTTCGGATATCTCCCGCATGGCTACGGCGGTCTGTTCGCTGGCCGTTTTCTGTTGCCCCGTGGTCATGGATACTTCTTTGGCGGCGTCGGTTGATTGTTCGGCCAGGTGAACGATTTCTTCCAGGGCGGTTTTGACCCGGTCCAGTTCATGAACGCCCGTGGTTACGATTTTAACATTTTCCTCCGATGCCATGACGGACATGTTGGCGGCCCCCTGGATTTCTTTCAGCATTTCTTCAATAGAGCCTGTTGATTTGACCACATTTTCAGCCAGTTTGCGAATTTCTCCCGCCACCACGGAGAACCCTTTTCCGGCTTCTCCGGCCCGACTGGCTTCAATGGCGGCGTTTAAGGACAACATTTTGGTCTCCGCCGCGATGTCATTGATGATGCTCAGCACTTTGCCGATTTTCTGGGATTTTTCTCCCAGTGCCATGATCTTTCCGGCGCTGACTTCGGTTCTCTGTCGAATGTCCGACATCACAACCTCGGTTTCACCCATGGCTTTCAGGCTGTCTTCGGCGTTTTTGAGGGTGGATTCAGCCATGCCGGCCTGGACCTCGCTGTTTTCAGCAATTTGCCGGGCCGTTGCTGATAATTCTTCAAGGGTAGCCGTTGTTTCTCCCACACTGGAGGCCTGTTGGGCAGCGCCGGATGATTGCTGTTCCGCTGCCGCTACAATCTCGTTGCTGGCGGAGTTGATTTTGAAAGCGGCTTCCTTGATCTGTAGGATAATGTTTTTGAGTGCCGTTTCCATCTGGAAGAAGCTGTATGCCAATGCGCCCACTTCATCACCGCTACCGGTGACAGGGTGAAGACCGAATTCTCCCCTTTCGATGCGTTTGGCCGCCTGATTGAGTTTTTTAATGGGTTCGGAGACGCTGTGAGCCAGTCCGTAACTCAGAAAGACGGCGACAATCAGAATCAGTCCGGATATGGCAAAGGCACGTTTTAGAAAAACCGCTTCCAGCTTTTCCAGTTCACCCACATCGATAACCCGTATGAGCATTCGTTTTTCGTCATCAATGGAAACGGCACACCAAATGATTTTATTGATGATATCCTTTTTGATGGGGTTTTCTTTAAGGGTTAGAAACAGTCTTTTTAAAGCACTGCTATTTTCAGAATTTGGAGGGAGGGCCGGTTTCCCCGAAAGGATTTCCCCCTGATTGTTTAGAAGAAACAGGGGGGTATTGCTTTCCGAGTCCAGGCGGTTTAACAACTCCAATATTTTGTGGCTTTCCGATTCGTTGAAGGAATTTCCATAAAGTGACGCTTTGAGCCGAATGAGTTCCTCGGTTGCCGATTTGGTTAATTCCGATTCAAGCAGTCTTATAGAGTATACGTAGCTGATACTCACTTCAAAAAGAACTGCAACACCCATAATTCCCACGCAGACAATCATTACTTTACTGAAAATGGAAAAGACCCGGGGCGGATTTTTTATGCCCGACTGATGGACCATTCGGCCCAGGTGGGGCGCAAGTGCCCGCTCAATATTAAAAAAAGTGCAAATGGCATAGACGATGCTGATGATAATACCCGCCGTAAACGCTTCAACGGATTGAATCAAATCAAATTGGGCAAACGCAACCAGCTGCAGGACGCCGATGGCAAAGGCGAAAAGGATCGCCGCAAGTGAAACAACGGCAATTTTCCGGGGAAGTCTGAAGGCGGGTGCGAGACTCCGTTTCAGGTGCTCCGAATCCTGGGGCCGGTCGTCCATGCCCGTTTCTTCATGGGTGGGGATAATGCGTGTCCAGTGCATGGGTAACCAGGTGCACAGGGCGCAGAACAATATGCCTTCCCATGCATAGGTAATCAGGAGCTGTCTCATTTGGTCGGGGGTCATTTCAAGGGAAAAGAGAACATAGGGAATGCCCAGGAGGCCCACTATGGCGACAAAGTACAGAAATTGAGTGAACCCGATTTTTTTCTGCAATGCATTCATTTGCTAGTCCCCCGATTATGGTGCAAAAGACGTCAGCTGGTCAAGATCCAGGAGAAACACTATATTTTCATCCAGTAAAGCCAGCCCCCATAATGCAGGATGGCTTTTGTGGAAATCAATCAACGGCGGCAGTTTTTTTATCTGGTCCAGTTCCAGGGCGACGGTGCCTTCCGCCGCGTCCACGGGAACGTAAGTCCGGCCGAATTGGCTTTTGACCTCCAGAACGGCGTTCGAATCGTTCGTTTGCGTGTGGGGTGACATCCGAAAAATGTCCCTCAGGTCCACCTGTCGGCTGCCCGGATTTATTTGGGGCATGTTCCCGCGTGTGATCCGAATGACCTGTTCAGCCGCCACCCCCAGAAGAAACGATCCCAGTCGGAAGAGAAGGAAATCGAAGGTTTTGCGATGCATGTTCCGGGTGTCAGTGGCAGGGGTCATGTGAGCTATTTTTTGTGAATATTCATTTTTTCAGAGGCCATAACTTTTCCATAGTTCAAAATGACTACCAGGCTTTCATCCATGCGTGTTTCTCCATCAATAAATTCTGAATACTCCTTCTCAAAGGTAATCATGGGTGGATCGATGGATTTTAACGGGAGATCGATAATTTCATCCACACTGTCAACGAGAAAGCCAACGTCTACCCCCTTCATACTGGTGACCATGATGGTGGCTTTTGAAGGGGTTTCAGAAGAAATTCCCAGCAAAGCCCTTAAATCTACCACCGAAATGATTTCGCCTCTAAGATTGATGATTCCGGGAATATGAGGCGGAAGTCCGGGGACCTGTGTAATGCCCTCCGCCCAGCGTATTTTCTTCATGAAGCCCATATCAAAGGCATATTTCTCGTTGCCCAGGGAAAAGGTCACCAGACACCGAATAGGTGATGTGATTGGGGTGGAAGAAGCGGATGTTTCCTTTTCTTTCAGCTTGTTAAGTATGTTGGTGGATAATTTTTCGTTACTTTTGTGATCAACAAAGATGAATTGTAAGGCCTTTTTGATTTTTTCAGGGCGGAGAGGCTTCAAAATGACGTCGTCCATGCCGGCCTTCAGGCATGCCTGTTGTTCTTCTTCCTGGTCCGCGGCGGTCAGGGCGATGATGGGTATGCGGGGGTGATCTTCACCCTGCGGGTAAGACATTTCCCATTGACGGATTTGTCTTGTGGTTTCAAGGCCGTCCATTCCCGGCAACTGAACATCCATCAGAACCATTTGGTAGGAAGTGTTCTCTATGGCGGCCATGGCTGTTTCACCATCCATAACACTGTCCACTTGAACCCCTTCTTTTTCCAGAAGCATCTTTGCTACTTTCAGGTTAACGGGATTATCGTCAACCAGAAGAACCTTTGGTTTATGGCCCAATGGTCAGGCTCCTTTTGAAGCTGGTTCTCTTAAAAAAAGAATAAAATTCATGAATGAAGGGTGCAAAAAAATAGGTGTTAAACTTAACGAATGTTAGGATATATTTCCATTTATGTCAAAGGGGATCTTTGATCGTTAACAATATGGTGTCGCATAGAAAGGGATTTTGTGTGAAAAGGGTGGAAGATGAAATGAAGACAGATCAAGATTTTCAGAAAAACCATGCGGTACTCAATTCACAAATCAGATGTGACCCCATCCTCACATTTTTTTAAGCGCCATCTCGAGGCTCTCCCGCCGGTTCAAGTGGGGGTCTTCTATTACTTTTTCAGCCAGTTCAGCCAGTATTTTTCCCACGGCGGGACCGGGTGAAAGCCCTGTCAACATCATGACCGCATTGCCGTCGATGGCCAGGTCCGATACATGGATGGGGGGGGAAGATGCGATTTGCGCCTGGATCCTTCTCTCAAGCTCCGTGAGCAGATTCTGGTTTCCAGTCTGTTTACCATGGGCCAGAATGTCGGCTTTTCGAAAGGTTAGAAAGTCCACCATAGCATCAGCACCAACCCGATTAATCAGCCGCCGAACGGCCGCATCGCTCCATTGGGGCTTGTATCCGATGATATGGTTTTTAATGAGGTGGGTGACTTTCTGAATCATCTGATTGCTGAACTTCAGCCGCTTCATAATCTCTTCCGCAAGCACGGCGCTGGCCTTTTCGTGGGCATGAAACCGCCAGATGCCACCTTCCTTGAATCGGATGCGGGGCTTTGCAATGTCGTGAAAAAGGGCTGTGAGTCTAAGGAGGGGCGTTGGGTCAACGTTGTCCACGGTTAGGAAGATGTGTTTAAGGATCGTGTAACGGTGGTAATGGTTCTGCCTTTTAAGACGCCCTTCAAGGAGTTCCGGCAGGAAAACCTTCAGAAGCCCCAGGGTTGCCAGGGAGTTGAGGGCCCGTGAGGGTTTTTTGACCAGAAGGATTTTCATCAATTCGTCCCGGATCCGCTCCTGCGCGACCGTTGAAATCGAAGGGGCCAATGCTGAAATTGCTTCTTTTGTTTTCTGATGGATTCGGAAATCGAGTTGTGCTGCGAGCCTTACGGCTCTGAACAGCCGCAGGGGATCTTCCCGAAAACGATCTTCGGGATTTTCAACGGCGCGAAGGATTCGGTTTTGCAGATCCCGTCGACCGTTGTGGGGATCGAAGATTTCTCCGGTCGAAGGGTCTAGGGCCATGGCGTTGATGGTCAGATCTCTTTTGGAGAGATCCGATTCGAGCGTTTTCGCATTACCCCTGAATGTGGTTATCTCATAGGAATGTCCATCGATAACAACGGCGACGGTGCCGTGGCCCGGGGTGAAATGGGATGTATCCCTGAAAATATCCTGTAAAGTGGAAACCGATGCCGAGGTGGCCAGATCCCAGTCGACCACCGGCCTGCCCAGACAGATGTCCCTGACGGCGCCGCCCACGACAAACGCTCGATGATTCGCCCGTTCGAGCTTCTTGATCAAGAACGATACAGTATCCGGAACGAAATCCACAGGTAGGGGTGTCATGGCCACTGTCGGAAAATAACCTATTTATTGTATTGGGAAAACTGATACAGTCGTTTGCTGAATAGGCCCAGGCTTTCACAGGTGGCCCGCCGGTCTTCTTCGGAATCAGCCGTAGCCAGGGGGAAATCTTCCTCGATCATACGGATGGCGTTTTTGAAAGTGATCTGTGAAACCGCCTCCAGATGATCGATCAGTCCCAGTTTGTGGTAGCGCTGTCCCAGGTAGGTCATGCTTTTGAGCATGTCCGAGCGCTTGTTACCGTCCTTCTGGCGTTTAATGATGCCGCGCGTTGCGATCCAGTAGGACTCAAGGAATGTTTTCGCCAGATTGGCCCAGACCATGGTTTGTTCAAGGCCGGGCCGGGTGAGGCTGTAGCCCGCACTGACCTCGCTCTTGACCAGAAGGGATGTCTGGAAAAAATATTCGAGGATGTTGTTGACTTCCTCGTCAGGGGTTTCGGTCTCTTCTTCAAAAATGAATTCATACCTGAAAACGTTTTTGAGAAAGGCAAAGTCCACGATCACATTTTCTCGCGGCGTGATTTCCCGGTTTCCGGTCAAGAGGGAAAGGGAGACAAAGGCATGGGGTATGAAACAGTGGATAATGCTGTTTTTGTAGTACTCCAGTTCAGGCATTTTCCCTTCTTTTGCAAAATAAAATTTCTCGGTATCATCCACATCCTTGATGGTTTCGAGTACATGGCTCTTCAAGAGAACGCTCAGGGTTTCCTCAATGGCGTTTTCACATTGTTGAAATGAATCGGCCACAGGTGTTCCGCGTGTTTTGATGAACGTTAGAAAGCTTTCGGCGGTTTCCGTTATCTCATGGATTTGAAAACCTTTACGGTGTTTGGCCAGGATCGCAGATGCCGTAATGGCCATGGGTGTCACCAGGGTGGCTTTGTTGATGCTCCTGATGATGTGAAAGGCCAGGTGTTTATATCTTTTGTTTTCCAGGTGCGGCTTTTCGGCCAGGTATTGCTTGATGGAAATGGGCTGACCAAAACGAATGTAGACTTTACCATATCTCTTTTTCAAGAACCGTCTGACACCTACAACCTGTTGTAGGTTTTCCGCTTCCTTTTTGCCCCCGCCCAATTCTTTCAGGTAGGCCTGTTCTTCCAGAATGCGATCATAAACAATCGATACCGGGACAAAGATGAGGTCCTCACAATAGTGCTCCCGATAGGCATCGATGAGGATGGAGAGGAACCCGATTTTCGGAAGGATCAGTTTTCCGCTCCGGCTTCTGCCACCTTCGATAAAGAACTCCAGAGGGGTGTTCTCCTGAAGGAGCGCCTTAATATAACGTGAAAAAACCGTTGAATAGAGCTTGGCGCCCTTGAAAGTCCTTCGGATGAAGAACGCGCCCGTTTTTCTGAAGTAATTGCCCAGCGGCCAGAAGGCGAGGTTTTTGCCCGCAGCGGTTCTGGGGATGTGCAGGTGGTTTTCGTAGAGAATATAATTGAGAATCAGATAGTCAATATGGCTCTTGTGTGAAGGGACATAGATCACCGGTCCTTTTCGGGTCCATTCCCTGAGATTGGCCAGTTCTTGGGGGCTTAAATCGATGCCCTGGAACATTTTTTTCCAAACCCAGCGCAATACGATAGAGGAGAATTGTAAAACGGTAATGTTGTAATCCCCGGCGATTTCATTGAAATAAGCTACCGCCTTTTTCTTGCTGTGTTTCAGGCCGGTCTTTTTGTTGGAAGCATTTTTCCCGATGGCTTCTATCACTTTCCGGTCGCCCAAAACGGTCTCTCTGAATTGCTGTCTGGATTTCAAGACCGGTCCCAGAATAACCCGTTTTTGTTGATCAATGCTTTCAAGGAGCGCTTTTCTGACTTCCGCCGCCATCTCTTCGGGTGGGAGATTCTCAGGTTTGTCCGCCATATATTGTTGTATATTGATGGGGTCCCCAAAATCGATAAATGCGCGACGGTTGTGCCTGAAAAAAAGGACGATTTTCCTGGGAAAACCGATTTTGTCCTTAAATCCGAAGAAAATGTCAAGGAGGTTGTGACGGCTTTTTTCAGGGGTCATTTTGTAAAGAATCAACTGGGGGACCACAAAGATGGGTCGATCCATCTTTTTCTGGGTTTCCAGTAAAAAAGCCAGGGGATCTTTTTCAGCATAAATGAAATGCCGGGTGAATCCAACGGGATCCACCAGACAGACCAGCGCAGAGGTTCCTTCAGTAATGGCTTTTTCAAAAAAGCCCGTCTTAAAAGGACTCGGAAAACGGCCTTCACTGAAAAGAACAGACAGATAAAATTTGAAGACCTTGAAAAGCTGGGGCAGGGGAAGGACAAGGGACATATTCAGGTTGAAGGCGATTTTAGGGTAGGGCAGGTGGCTGGTTAAATAACGATAGTGGTAAAGCAGATAATCCAGTCGTCCCCGATATTTTACGGCGTAAACCACCGTTCCTTCCCGGTTCATTGCTTTTAACTTCAGGGCCATGCTCTCGTTATAGCGGACCCGTTTAAACAGTTTATAAAGAATCCAGTTCAGGAAAAATCGCGGTTTGTAATCAACCACGAAGGGGAAATATGGTTTTTTGTTCTTCATTGGGTTCCTTTAAACGATTTACGTGTGGTTTCAATGTTCTCCAGACAGAGATGTTTTGGGAAAAGGATTAACCTGAATTCTACAATTCATGAAAGGTTCTGGCAAGGACAAATGGTTCTCTTGAGGTTCATATCCTTTTTTAGATGGTGTAACCAACGTTTATCCGATTGTCCATACGGTTGTTGACAAAAACAATTGTATGGTTAAAAATAACAGCCGATGATGCAGCTCAGTCAGGCTGAAAATTCCCGGGGGAAATTATGTATACACCTATGGCCATATCCGGTTTGACCGTCGATCCCATTACCAACAGCCCGATTGTCATTCTCAAGGAGATTGACGGGGACGGTACACTTCCCATATGGATCGGTTTGCTGGAGGCCACTGCCATTGCCAGCGAACTGGAAGGCATTAAGTTTTCCAGGCCCATGACCCATGATCTCCTGAAAAACATGATGGACATGGTTCATGTCAGGGTCAGCAAAATTGAGGTCTGTGATCTCAAGGACAATACGTACTACGCACGCATCAATTTTGAGTTCAACGGAAAAGAGATGTCCATTGACGCCAGACCCAGTGATGCCATCGCCCTTTCCCTCCGGTTGGACGCGCCTATTTTTGTCTCGGAGGATGTCATCAGCCGGTCAACCCAGATCGATTTGAAAGCCGAGGCCCAGGATAAGACAGAAAAAGGGAAAAAATGGCAGGAAATCCTGGAGAGTCTCGATCCTGACGACTTTGGAAAATACAAGATGTAAGGGAAAGATGAACGTTGCACATCCAACGTCCGACATCGCATTCCTCATTCCCACGCTCCGAATTCCTCATTCCCACGCTCCAGCGTGTGAAAGCATGCCAACTTCAAACACCGTCTCTTATCTCGATCTATGGCCCTGATCACCAAAAGAAAGCTGTTCTATTTCCTGGGGGCGGGTATCGTCGTGCTCTGGCTGGTGATGGTGGCTTTACTGATTCGAAAAACGCATTTTCATGAAGTTGGTCAAATTGTGGGGACCCCGATTCAAGCGGAACCCGAATCCGCCCAACAGTTTCAGCACGATTGGATGGAGATCTACCTCAAGGGGAAAAAGGTCGGCTTTTCCGAAACCCGGCTAAGCCCGCTGGGAGAGGATCAACTCATTGTTGAAAAAATGGTGTTGGCGCTGAACCTGATGGGGCAGCCGAGCGTCATGCGTATGGCCACCCGGGCCGTTGTGGACAAAGGGTTTTTGCTGAAACAGTTTCGGCTGGTCATTGATTCCGGCGTGGTTCGTTTCCGCGTATCGGGAAAAGTTGAAGCAAACCGTGTGGTCGTAGAAGTTGGCGAAGGTGACCAGAAGAGGGAGCATCTGATTCCCCTTGTCGGTCCATTGACCATCGGTGCCGGCCTTCCGGGCTTTTTCAAAGGGCGTGCTATTGGAATCGGCGACGAATTTCGATTCACCTTTTTTGATCCTTCCATCCTTTCTCACAAGGAAATGTTGATCAAGGTCACCGACAAGACGGTTATTCCCGTAAACGGCAGGGAATATCCCGCCTTCCGTCTGGAAACGAAAGTTTGGGGGCAGACGTTGGTTTTCTGGCTCGATGAAGAAGGGGTTTTGTTGAGAGAAGAGGGCTTTATGGGATTGACCCTGGTCCGTTCCGACAAAAATCGTGCGCCGTTTGATGTGGAGGGTTCGGCCGGGGCTGATTTTTATGATGCTGCCGCCATTCCCGTAAAACAGCCCTTGAAACGGCCCCGTGAAATTAACTACCTGAAAATAGAGGTGACAGGACTTCGGGATACCGGTTTTAACCTTTCGGCGTTGAATGAGGGCCGGCAGAAACTAAGAGAGGATATGCTGGAGGTCTTTCAGGAAAGCGTATCTTCACGTGCCCCTTCGAAACTATCAAAAGCGGATATGGCGCCCCATATGAAGCAATTTATTTCACCCGGAATCAGCATTCAGAGTGATAACAGGGCGCTTGTGGAAAAAGCCCGGGAAATTGCGGGGAGCGAGAGAGATTTGCGGGTTGTGGCGCGAAAGCTAATGGGTTGGGTATATGAAAATATTGAAAAACGGCCTGTTGTCAGTGTTCCTGACGCTCTGACGGTTCTGGAAACAAAGGTGGGCGATTGCAACGAGCATGCGGTATTGTTGACGGCGCTCCTTCGGGCTGCCGGTATTCCCGCTCGGGAATGCGTGGGGATTGTTTACACGGACCATCGATTTTTCTATCATGCATGGACCGAAGCGTATCTCGGTCACTGGATTTCCATGGACGCCACCCTCAACCAGATGCCCACCGATGCGACCCATATCAAGCTGCTCCACGGGGGACTGGACAAACAGGCTGAGCTGATGGCCCTGATGGGTAAACTGCAATTGGACATCGTGGACTATGCTTATGATTCGGTTGATTAATCTTTCCAAAAGGTACAAATCCCTCCGAGCCGTTGACGGGATAAATCTGGAGATAGAACAGGGGGCTCGCTTCGGGTTCCTGGGGCCCAATGGTGCGGGAAAGACGACGACCATCAAGATGATGGCAGGCGTTTTGATGCCCAGCGACGGTCAGATCATCATCAACGGCCATGACCTGGCAAAAGACCCTGTTGCCGCCAAACAATGCGTGGGGTTCATCCCCGATCGGCCGTTTCTTTATGAAAAACTCACCGGCCTGGAATTTCTTCATTTTGTGGCGGGACTTTACGGCCTCACGAATAACGGTGATCTGAACCACCGCATCAATGATTTGCTGAACCTTTTTGGTCTGGCCCGGTGGGGGGAGGAATTGATTGAAGGCTATTCTCACGGGATGAAACAACGCCTGGTCATGTGCGGTGCCCTGGTGCACCGGCCCAAGGTGCTCATTGTGGATGAGCCCATGGTGGGGCTGGATCCCAGGGGAGCCAGGCTGGTTAAAAATATTTTCAAGGAGCTGGTTGAAAAGGGCGCTACCCTGTTCATGTCAACCCATTCCCTGGATGTGGCCCAGGAGATCTGCGATGAAATCGCTATTATTCAGGACGGCCGGCTGATTGCGCAGGGGACGAGTGAAACCCTTCGCCGGCAGGCCGGCGTGGACGGCAACCTGGAAGAAGCCTTTTTGAATTTGACCCGGGAAAAAGAGGGGTAATCAATGGGCCATCTCATGCTTCTGTTGCGCCCCGGTATCTTGGGTTTCAGGAACCGGCTGAGCCGGACTCATGGGGCGGGATTCAAAAAACCGCTGTTCATGGGGGGGCTGGGTCTTGTCTTCGGCCTAATCCTGTTTGTGCTCTCTTCCCGGGTGCTGGTCTATTTTCAATCCGTTGAGATGATCGGTGATCTGCTGGCGAAGGAACTCTTGAGTATGGTGTTCCTGACGTTTTTTTCGCTGCTCATCTTCAGCAATATCATCACCGCCCTTTCCACCCTGTACCTGTCCAAAGATCTTGAGTTCTGTCATTCGGCGCCGGTGTCTGTGGAGGTGCTTTTTGCGGCTCGGGCATTTAGCACCTTCTTAAACAGTTCCTGGATGGCGCTGATTTTTGCCGTACCGATTCTGGGGGCTTATGGTTATGTATATGCCCCCGGTGTGGGTTTCTATTTGAGCCTCCTGCACCTGATGGTCGCCATGGGGGTCATTGCTTCAGGCCTGGGAATTCTTCTGACCATGATCCTGGTCCACGTTTTTCCGGCCCAGAGAACAAGGGACGTGATTCTGTTGCTGTCCATTCTCATGGTCGTGGGGCTGTATCTCCTGTTTCGGTTCTTGAGGCCCGAAAGACTGGTCGATCCGGAGACGGCGCTATCGGTGATGCACTATGTATCGGCGCTTAAAACCCCCGATTCGCCCTATCTCCCCACCCATTGGATTACCGAGATCCTGTGGGGGCGTTTGCAGGGGGGCGAAAGGGCAGGGGAGGGTTTTTATCTGCTCCTTATCTGGTCTACCGCGCTGTCCCTGCTGGTCATCAATATCCGGACAGCCTGCTTTATCTATTTTGGCGGGTTTTCCAAGGCCCAGGAGGCCAAGAAAAGGCTCATGGGCGGAAAGCGGATTCTTGACCTGTTGATCCGAGTCGTCACAAAACCGTTTAAGTCGGATCTGTCCGTGATGATGGCCAAGGATATCCGGGTTTTTTTCAGGGACAATACCCAGTGGTCCCAGCTGCTTCTCCTCTTCGCCCTGGTGGTGGTGTATGTGTATAATTTCAAAGTACTGCCGTTGGAGAAAAGCCCGTTGCCCTTGGATTTTCTTCAAAATGGATTGGCTTTTCTGAATATGGGGCTGGCGGGTTTTGTCCTGGCGGCGGTGGGGGTCCGGTTTGTTTTTACTGCCGTGAGTGCCGAGGGCGAAGCGTTCTGGATCTTGCGTTCCTCTCCCATGAGGCTTAAACGCTATCTGTGGGGAAAGTACTTCTTCTTCCTGGTTCCCATGCTTTTCTTGGGGCTGGTGTTGATCGTGGTGACCAACGATTTTCTTGAAGTTACCCGGTTTATGATGCTCCTCTCATCAGCTACCATGTTTCTGATGATATTTGGTATCGTGTCTCTTGGTATCGGCTTTGGCGCCATGTATCCCAGATTCGACCATGAAAATATCGGACAGGTGGCCACCGGATTCGGAGGTCTGTTGTATATGATGGTGAGTGCTCTGTTTATCGGTGCTGTTGTGGTTCTGGAAGCCGGCCCCGTGTACCTTCTGTTTATGTCTGAAATGAAAGGCCGGCCCATATCCATCCCGGAACAGGTTTACATGGTATTGTCTTTTGCGGGTGTGCTGGCGCTTACCGCGACGGCCGTATTGAAACCCATGGGGCTGGGGCTCAAGGCACTGGCTGCATCCGGAACACAGCCATAAAAAATGGGCAAACATCACTTCGAATATACCGGCAACGTCCACATCCATACCCGCTATTCGGATGGCGCGGGAACCGTTTCCGAAATCGCCCGGCACGCGGGTTTGGCGAATCTTGACTTCATTATCATAAATGATCACGATTACATGACAAAAATCCTTCATGTTGAAGACGAGGGTTATCATGGCGGTGTGTTGGTCCTCATGAGCTTGGAGTTGGGGAAACGGTTTCACCACTACTTGGCCTTTGGTTTAAAGGAGATGGTGCGTGGGAAAGGCCTGGTGCCCCAGTCGGTCATTGATCGCGTGAACGAAAAGGGCGGTTTCGGTTTCCTGGCCCATCCCTTTGAAAAGGGGATGCCGTTTCGGGAAAAGAGCATCGCCTATACCTGGAATGATCTTTCGGTGACCGGTTACACGGGGGTTTGTATCTGGAATTTCTCATCCCGATGGAAAGAGCGGGTTAGAACAGTCCTGCATGGTCTGTTTTTTCTGCTGTTCAAGACCTGGACCCTGAAAGGTCCCAGTCGGAAAACCCTCTCATTCTGGGACAAAGCATGTGCAGAGCGACGGGTGGTGGCCATCGGGGGATCCGATGCCCACGGTGCACTGTTTCGCTGGGGGCCGTTCCGCTTTACGCCACTCTCTTACCGTGATGGGCTCTCATCCATCAATATCCACCTGTTGCTGGATCATCCCCCGGCAAAGGATCCAATTGAGGCGGGAAAACAGGTCTACAATGTTATGAAAGAAGGCCGGCTTCATATTGCACACGACCGGCTGGCATCTTCCGGAGGCTTCAGGTTCTTTTATGCCTGTAAAGGGGGACCGACTCTGGAAATGGGGGAAGAAAGACCGTTTCAACCGGGCACTGTTTTTGTGGAAACACCGCATAAGGGGGAAATCCGCTTGTTAAAAAACGGTGTTTTGGTGGCCCGGGGGTCCGGCATGCGTTTTTCCCTGGTCGTTGACCACCCCGGCGTCTATCGTGTCGAAGTTTACTTTCGGGCGCCTTTTTTCGGCCTTCGGCCGTGGGTTTTTTCGAACCCCATTTATTTGCGGTAACGGATTATTCCTTCAGCGCCGCCTTTGCAATATCCAGATTATACGCCTGGTTGGGGTTGAAATCATTCTTCTGCTCATACATAGCGGAAGCCTGCCGTATGGCTTCATAAGGGACCCAGCCATGTTCCTCCCATAGCTTGGGATCATCGGAATTCCATAACCTGAAATGGACCATGCCGTCCGTTTCCTGTACGTACATGCGCACTTTTTTATTTTGTGGGAATGGATAATAGTATTTCCCGAGTTTATCTTTCATCTGTTAGACTCCTTATTATCATTTAGTTTCGTGATTTTTCCTTGGATTCCACCCAAATGTCAAGGGAGTTCCGGTTGTTTACCGGCTCGGGCGGAACCGTTTTATGCGTTTTTGAATTGGTTTTTCAATAATTTCAATAATGTCCGCCATTTTCATGATCCTGCAGGCCGGATAAAGCAGGCATAAAAAGAGAATCCCCAGCCCGAGACAGGTTATGAGTGCGCCGGCAAAAGACCCGCCGGCCAGGCCCGAAAAAACGTTTTGCCGGACGGCCTCAAGCGCTGATCCCAGAAAGATGCTCAAGAGCACCATTTTAAAAACCGTTTTATAAACGCCGTGACTGTCCTTGTTTTGAGTCCGTCGGTTCCAGCAGATGTAAAGCAGGGACACCTGCATAAACGCGGAAACTGAAACCCCCAAGGCCACACCGGATGCGCCCAACTGTTGCATACTCAGCAGGAAAACAGGGATGCTTAGCAGCACCGCCGCCGTCCCCACAAGTGCCGGGAACAGGGTGTTTTGCAGGGCATAGTACCCCCGCACCACAACGGTCTGGGCGGAGAAGGCGAAAGCGCCCAGTAGTAGAAACGGCAGAAGATGGGCGGTTAATGCGGTGGCCGCAGCATCAAAGCGGCCCCGCTGGAAGAGAATAAAAACCGCTTCATGACGAATGACCATAAAGAAAACGGAAAAAGGGATGACCATGGACAAGGCGCGTAGCGTTCGATCCAGCAATCGGTTCATTTCGAGCATGTGCCCTTCCGTGGCCAGGCGGGACATGAAGGGATAAGAAGCGATGCCGACGGCCTGGCCGAACAGACCCACGAGAATAAACGTGATCCTGAGCCCGTAATTGAGGGCCGCGATAGCGCCCCTGGGCATATAAGAACCGAAGAATCTGAAAAAAAACTCCGTTGAAAAGGTCATGGTGAGGCCCAGGATAAGGGGCAGGGTCAGAAGGACGTAGTGCCTCAAATCCGGATGGGCCCATTCAAAACAGAATTTAAATCGCATGCCCAGACGCGCCGCCCCCCACCACTGCACTGCGAAATTTCCTGCCACAGCACCGATCAGCACGCCCCAGGCAAACCCCTCAATGCCGATCCAGGGAGCCAGAACAACCCCCCCTGTGATGATACCCAGATTGTATAGGAGGGGGGCCAGTGCGGGAATGAGGAAATGTTCCTTTGCAAACTGAACGGCCATGAAGAGGCCCCCCGTAAAGAAAAAAAACTGGGCGGGTAGGACAATGCGGGTCATTCGGATGGTGAGTGCCTTGATGGCCGGATCCTCAATGCCGGGTGCAAACAGTGCTACCAGGTGATCCGCGTAAAACCAGGCCACGAGGATGAACAGGAGCAGGAGACTTCCAAAAGAGGAGAGGATAAGGGAGAAAATTCGCCACCCCTCTGTTTCCTTATGATTGACCAGGTATTTGTTGAATATGGGGATGAAGGTAATGGAGAGAAACCCAGTGGCCGCAACATGATTCAGTATTTCCGGCAGTACGAAGGCCATCTGATAGGCGTCTACTTCACCCCCGGTTCCGCCTACATAGGCAATGACCACTTCGCGCAGCAGGCCGATGACCCGGCTCAGAAGAACCGAGGCCATCATGATGAGGGATGCGATGCCGACCTTTTTATAGAGGGATCCCGGTTGCCCGGCGTTTTTTTCCCCTATGGCTTCTTCTGTTGCGGTCATATGAAGGCCGGGTTACCGGGAGAAGTCAACGGACGATCCTCAATCCGTGGGACGATTGAAGCTTTTCCCAGAGCTTCATGATGATGAGGGAGATCGCTTCATCCTCTTTGATGGTACCTTTCCCCAGTATGAAGCCGCAGGATGAGATGAGCGCATCATTCTCCTCCCGCAGGCCGAAATTCTCCGCGATGTAACGGCCCAGCGTGCGGTCCAGGGTCTTGAGATCCCGTTTGTCCGTCCGAGCGATTTTACTCTTATCTTTTAACGTCAGTTGCGTCAGGAGGCGCTCAACCGCTTCGTCCACATTTTCGGGCAGGGGGTAACGCCGACTGACGGATGGGTTCGTATGGGCACTGATCATGGATAATTGAAAGGCCGCTTCCATTATGTCAAAAGTGGCGCGGTATATTCTTTTGTCCTGGCTTTGTCGGGGGCCCGCCACGTTCAAAACACCGATGCGTTGCTTCTTTATCCATGTGTGAATGGATTGGGCGGCGCTGAAGCTGTTGGTTTGGAGCAGGTTCACATGAAGCCAGGGACGCCCATGCTTCAGGGCCATTCTTCGGGTTAACAGGGATCCACCGGTCAGTTTACCGTGGGAGAATATGAGGGTTGCGTCGGAATCGATCACATTCTGCTCGGTACGACGGGCATAGTCGGTGCTGTTCATTTCCCTGAGTTGGTACTTTTCGGGCAGTTTCCCATCTTCCGCCCTGCGCCCTTTGGGGATCCAGCCGCCGTGAGAAATATTCCATTCCAAAGCGAAATCAAGGGCTGCTCGATCAGCACCGGTCTGCCCGCCCGAGATAATTTTTCTGACCACTATGAACTCCGGTTGCGTGTGTACACTGGTCGGAAAAACTATCAATGTTGAATGGGATTGTAAAGCTTCGATTTACAGTCCCTGTCCGGATAACGCTTGATCCGTCAGCTCAGCTCTTCCCATACCCCCCATCGCCCGGTAGTTCCCGGTTCTTCACCACGGGTCCACCATTTAGCGCGCCACAGTTTTCCGTTGTGGGAGACCTCATCGCCGCCCCAGTAGGTTTCAGACGCACGCCAGGGAAGTGCGGAGGGGGGTATGATTTCACCCACGGTGATCTGGATGGCGGCGGCTTGCCCCGTGGCGCCCTGATCATCGGTTGCAACAGCAGTGATGGCATAGGAAGCCTCAGGCACATCTTCCCATGAGAGGGTGTAGGGGAAATCCTGATCCACCCCCAGGGATAAGCCATCAGCGAAGAATTCAACCTGAATAACAGCTCCGTCACTGTCAGACGCATCCGCCGTTAGAACAATGGTTTCGCCAAGGTCAAACATATTCCCATCCGCCGGCGAAGTGATGGTGACGGCCGGGGCTGAATTGCCGTTGCACCAGCCCATTTCTTTCCACACGCCCCACTGGCCGGTGGTTCCCGGTTCCTCTCCCTGTGTCCACCACTTGGCCTGCCAGGTTTTTCCCTTGTGGCAGACTTCATCGCCGGCCGTGTAGATTTCCGCTGGATCCCAGGTGGAAATTGAAGTGCCACTGCCCACGGTGATCTGGACGGAAGCAGAATAACCCGTCGCACCCTCGTTGTCGGTTGCTACAGCTGAGATTACATGAACGCCCTCGGGAGCGTCAATCCAGGAAAGGGTGTAGGGGGCATCGTGATCTATGCCGAGGGAAATGCCGTCGGCGAAAAATGCCACCTGGACAACCGTTCCGTCGGCATCCGTTGCATCTGCTGAAAGTACCACCGTCTCATTCGTATCAAATATATCTTCTTCCATCGGGGATGTGATAACCGCTTGAGGGCCTATGTTGCCGGTGATGCCCCCGTTAAAACGGGCGAAAATGTCGATGAAGGCAAATTCCGCCTGGGCAAGCCCGCTGCAGGTGGGATCAGCCCAGATCTTGTCGGCACACTGACCGTTGTCTCGAGCGGCGGACCACATGGACAGCATGCCGACCCAGTCTGTGGATTCCGCCCACGACAGTAGCGCTTCCGCATCGGAGAGGTAAAAGCGCTCGGAGGCCACATCGTTCTGCCCGATCATGGGGGTTACGCCCATCAGGGGATTGAGCCCCAATTCCAGGGCCTGTTGGTAGGTGTTGAGCGCTGCATCGATGGCGTACTGACCCATATTGCCTTCCGGATCGGGTGCTGCCCAGTCCCCGTAATCCATGGCCATGACGTTAACCATGCCCACCCTGACGCCGTTGGCGTGTGCATTTTCAAGGACATAAAGACCGTCATGGGTCAGGCCGGAAGGAAGGACGGGAAGACAAAAAGCCACCGTCAACTCCGGGTTCGCTTTCTGGAGGCCCTTGATGGCTTTATTTCTGAGATCGATGGAGGGCCTGTCGCCAACAGCCCATCCCTCAATATCAAAGTCCACCCAGGTGACTTGGTATCGATCAATGACCGACTGGTAGGCTGCCTGAAGTGCGTCAACGTCGTTATGGCACATGGCCAGTTCCGTGCCGTTGGCCCCGCCGAACGAGATAATGACGTCTCCCCCCTTTTGTCTAAGGGCATTGATTTCATCCAAATAATAGTTCTCTTCCAGGGCGATCACGCCGCCCCATGCGGGTCTGCAATCGGTATCGGCGGTGATGAAGGCGAGGGTGAAAAACGGTTGTCCGGTTTGGTCAAAGGCGTCGTTTATGGAATAGGTCGGGTAGAGCAGCACATCCACATAGGGTGCAAAGAATCTTTCCGGCGCCTGAGCAAGGGAATGGGATGTGAAAAACATCATTATGGCTGTAAGGATTAAAAGTACCTTAAATTTTAAGCATTTTTGTTTCATAACAAATCTCCTTTCTCAAATGGAATCAGCGCAGGTATGCGAGAGTCGAAAACTGGTTCCACGCTGACCGGGTATACACCTGAACGTCGGGTTTGGTCACAAAATTTTTTCTTTTTTGTGCTCTTTGGGATTCATGGGATTTGTTATTGACGAATAAACAGAATTCCCCTACATTTTTACTTTGAAATAACAATCCTTTATTATGGATAATGATAAGGGAGGTTTCAATGAAAAGTGAGCAGGTTAAATCCCCAATGGGTGAAAAAGGCTTCTGAAGCTGCCCGTTACCGGGCACGGAAATACCATCAGGTCATTCAGGATATACATCGAATCGACAATGAGATTACCAAATTTGCCTCAAGTTTTTTTCAGTTCCGGCCGATCATCAATATATTATTCTGGATGAACCATGAAACCAACCTATGAAGAATTGAAACAACGGGTCAGGGAATTGGAGCGGGCTCGGATTGAGCCCAAAGAGGGGGCGGCGGCGCCTTTGCGGGAGGAACAATTTTTCAGCCTGTTGGTGGACTACTCTTCCGATATCCTGGCGTTTATAGATAAGGAAGGCGTACAAAAGTTTATCAGCCATTCGGCGGAAAAGATCACCGGCTACACCGTTGAAGAGCTTCAAGGGCCGTTTGCCAACATTATTCATCCCGAAGACTTTCCCCATGTCCAAAAAGGTTTCGATGAACTGTTGAAAAACCCCGAAGCAGTGGTCACGGTCAACTACCGGCACAAACACAAAAAGGGTGGTTACCGCCATTTTGAGACCGTGGGGCGCAATTTTTTTAAGGACCCTTTGGTCCAGGGAGTCGTTGTTAATATTCGGGACATCACCGAACGAAAGGAAGCGCTTGAGGCCCTTCTGGAATCCGAAGAAAAGTTCAGACTGATTTCCGAACAATCATTGCTGTCCATCGGCATCATCCAGGATGGTTATATCAAATATGCCAACGAAATGTATTCCAGGGTGACCGGATATTCCCTTGAGGAAATCTATGGATGGGAACCCTACGAATACGCCAGGACCGTGTACAAAGATGACCTTCCATTCGTCATGGAGCAATCCCGAAAAAAACAGGCGGGCGACACCGATGTACAAACCCACTATCGACTAAGGGGGGTTACGAAGACCGGAACCATCGTCTGGTGGGATCTCTATTCAAAGACCATTCCCTATCATGGAAAACCAGCGGATCTCTTTGCAATGATTGATGTAACGGAAAGTGTGCAATCGGAGAAAGAGCGAAAAGGCCTTGAGAAACAACTCCAAAATGCGCAGAAAATGGAGGCTATCGGAACCCTTGCCGGCGGTATCGCCCACGATTTTAATAACTTGCTTGCGGCTATTCAGGGGCGTGTCTCCCTGATGTTAATGGATCAGGATGCTTTCCACAATGATCGTGTACATCTTAAGGAAATAGATACCTATATCAATAGTGCCACCGAACTGACCCGGCAGCTTCTGGCGTTTGCAAAAGGGGGAAAATATGAGGTCACCCCCACCGATTTAAATGAACTCATCAAAAACCAGAATCGAATGTTCGGCCGGACCCGAAAGGAAATCAGTATCCACGGGACATATGAAAAAAACCTTTGGTCCGTTGAAGTGGACCGGGGACAGATTGAACAGGTTATTTTGAATCTGTACCTTAATGCCTGGCAAGCCATGAATGCCGGTGGTGAGATTTATGTTGAAACGCAAAATGTTGAATTTGATGCGGATTGCATACGGCCCCATTGTGATAAACTCGGCAAGTATGTGAAACTGTCCGTTACGGATACGGGGGTTGGAATGGATCATGAGATTCAGGAAAGGATTTTCGACCCCTTCTTTACCACCAAGGAAATGGGCAGAGGGACCGGCTTGGGCTTGGCTTCCACGTACGGCATTGTCAAAAACCACGGCGGGTTCATAGAGGTGGAGAGTCAAAAAGGTCACGGCAGCACGTTTATGGTCCATTTGCCTGCCTCCCGAAAAGAGATTGTCCCCGAGAAAAAACCGACTGAAGACCTGTTAAGGGGTTCCGAAACCATTCTCTTCGTAGATGATGAAGACATTCTGACTGAATTTGCCGAAGATTTATTGGGTGTATTGGGTTACACCGTATTGATTGCCGGAAGCGGAAAAGAGGCCCTCGATATATACGAAAAGAACAGGGACCGGATCGATATGGTCTTGTTGGACATGATCATGCCCGGCATGAGCGGCGGGGAGACTTACGACAACCTCAAATTGCTGAATCCCGATATTAAAGCAATTCTTTCCAGTGGTTACAGCATTGACGGTCAGGCGATCGCCATATTGGATCGAGGTTGTAACGGCTTTATTCAAAAACCCTTCAAAATAGAACAATTGTCACAAAAACTACGAGAAATACTGGATGATAAATAAAAACCGTTTCCCACAACCTTTCAATTTTTGGCTTGGCATCCGTTCAAGAATCGGTGTAAATTGGTTTAAAGATCGCGAAAGGATCTACCCCCTGTAGTGCCGGCCTGCTTCTCTTTTTTGTGCAACTGATCCCCATCCATTATTTCTCCCGTTCCCACGCTCCGCAACGGTCCTTGCAATCAAAATGCCTTCCGTTGTGTCCCATTTTATGGCAGTTTTCTCTGAGATGCTTCACAGACGGGGATAATTTGTCGTACTATAATTTCTTAAATTCTCTGCAGGCCAATAGATACCGATAGCCATAATCGATGACAGGTTCTTTTTTTTGATTCGTAACCTCACACTTAATGGACGCAAAACCACGATCCGGCTTGCTATTTGATTTTTTCAGCTCAGTCCACCACGCTTTTACGAAAAGCGTATCTCCCGGGCGAACCGGATTGAACATGTTCACCTCATGCATGCCGACCCCGCTTAAAATGGCAATATCACCTTGCGCTTCAACTACAACACGAGTACATGCGGAAAGCGTATGTAGCGAGGAAGCAACAATTCCCTTAAAGATCGAACCGGCTGCAATATCTTCATCAACATGAAATGGTTGTGGATCAAAGTTTTTGGCAAACGCGATGATCGAATCTTTCGTCATGAATACAGGTTTGCAGGGGAGGTGATCTCCATTCCGTATATCTTCAAAATACTGGGTTGCCATATGAATGCCTATAGGTTTGATGCCCCATACCGCCTTTTTTCGGCGGGTGCGGCTGTTGGCTGAATCAGCACTGTGACAGCTATTATTACAAAATAATTGGGAAAAAGAGAAGCACATCAATAAACCTCATGTCTGTTCAGAGGTTTAGCGTAAAATTTTTTCCACCCGCCACGCAACCATGCTTTTTCAGCGGATCGCAAAAAACCGCTTTTCTTTTAAAACAAATGGTTGAGCATAATCGGGTAGCCGGGCTTTTCTCTCCCGGCCCGCAAATGGATTGGCATTTGCTCCTAAAGGGCGCAGGTACTCCGCCGGGCAATCTCAGGATTGCCGAAGCCGTTCCTTCACCCTCGCCTGATCACTTCAGCTTGGGTTTTCCCTGCGGGGACGTCATCGAGCAGGGGGAACGATTCCTGGATTACGCGGAAGAACGCGGTGCTTATGTGGCAGGGGCTTCCAGCGTACAGGGGGAAGCGCCGAAATATCTTCTCGTGGAGGATCATGCCGGGCGGTTTCATGCAGAGGGTGCCTTGCCCGACGAAAAAGCCTTCAAATTCCGGCTTGTGAAATTTCCACGGGGCCGCCGTACGGACGCGCGAAATCAACAGGTCCTGCGCAATGAAGCCGCCTACCTGGAAGTTGCCAGGAATTTCGGCATCCGCACCGGTGAGCCGCTTGTTTATGAAGAAGGTGTGTTGTTTGTGCCTCGTTTTGACCGGAGGGTCTCGGACGGGCGCGTTGAACGTCTGGGGATGAACAGCTTATATGCCGTGGCCCATATCCCCGGATTCAGCGCTGCGGTACATCACGATATTTATTGCCGTGCCCTGGCGCAGGTCGCCTCCGATCCTGCGCGGGAATTTCGGGAATACATGCTGCGGGACATCCTTAACCTGGCTCTGCGCAACACCGACAATCACGGACGGAATGCGGCCATTCTAAGAACAGGGGCCCACGTGGAACTTTCGCCGCTTTTCGACTTCGCGCCCATGTTTCTGGATCCTGAAGGTATCGGCCGTGTCAGCCGATGGGATGATGAGCGGCCCGGCAGTCAGCCGGAGTGGGGGATCATTTGCGAAAAATTTGAAAATCTCATGCCTCCCGGCGAAACCAGAAACTGGCTGGCGGATCTGAGCAAGGACGTCCTGCGATTGCCCGACGTCATGGAACGTGAGCATGTGGATGACGACATCATTCAGAGACTCGCGGGCTGGATTGATGAGGTGGCGGCAGGTCTTGCGGAAGCTCGGCCGCGAATATGGAGGAGGACCCCATGAAACGATTCACCCCGGCTGAAATGGCCCGAATGAAAGAGGCGCTTTACATGGACCTTGCCCGAGGCCATATCGATGTGCGGGAAGCGACACGCCGGATGCGCAAAATCCTCGGAATGAGTCAGAAGGATTATGCCCGAAAAGTGGCCGGCATTTCCCCTCGGATACTTTCCCAATTCGAGAACGGTTCAGGCAACCCGACCCTTGCAACGCTGGAGAAAATCGCCTCGCCCTTCGGCCTCAAGGTCACCTTCCTCCCGCCTGAGGCTTGGCGAATGAAAGGGGAAAAGGAGACTTCTGTCGAAGGTTGACGTCAACAGAGCCTGCGCAATTCCTATCACCGCTACGACAATCCGTGGCAAGGTGGATATACGACAGCGTCATTCCGGCGAAAGCCGGAATCCAGTATTTTCTGAAAGATGGTCACCACAATAACAAAAATGTAAATATCACGCGGTGATCGAATTGGGGAGGGGCGGTGCTTTCTCCCTGTCAAATATTTTCTCACCATTTTTTTCGGATTTGTCTAAAAAACGCTTGAGTTTTCGAATTCAAAAAGATTAAGATCTGCCCCATTAGAAAATCCGTTGTAGAAAACCTAAGGTGGGTGTCGAAATGGATTTGAAGGCATATTACAACCCCGTATCTTGAATCAAGGTATGGGGTTTTTTCTGTTCGGGGTGTGATATTTCAGAATTGAAAGATTTGGTTTTGAAAGAGGAAAAAGGGTCAAGGAAAAGAGAAAAGGGGTCAAGTCTGCTTTTGACTCTTAGTTCTAATTTCGGGAAACAGTAAGAGTCAACGGCAGACTTGACCCCATGACTGTGGTTGGGTCTCTATGTACGCCAGGAAAATCCTTAAAGGAAGTGAAACACCGAACTGCCAAGTTGTATGATGAGTTAGCAGGTTTGTCCGCAAGGGAAAACATTTCGGAAAAGAATCATGTGCTTCACCACCCATTGGGAGAAGGATCTTTTTTTTAAACAGGCCCTAAGTCATGAGACACCATTTAAAAATATGGTTTGAATACCTCTTTTTTATGGCATTACTGTTCCCTGCTTTATCCCAGGCAGGCGAACTTGACCTGACCAAAGATGACAAAAGGTATGCCGTTGTTCCCGTACTGCACTATTTTATAGATGCGGGAAAAGAAATGAGTTTTGAAGACATCCGGCATGCTGACCGTCAGGGCCGATTCATCAAAAATGAAAAATCCTCATTGAATTTTGGTTTTTCAGATCTATCCTACTGGGTTCGATTTCGTCTGACCGGGGAGACAACTTCCGAATCCGGTTGGTATCTCGAACTGACATATTCCCCCATTGACCTTTATACGCTCTATATCCCTGATAAATCTGGACAATACAAAACTCGCGTTATAGGGGATCATATCCCGTTTGCCGATTGGGATGTACATTTCTGCAGACCGACGCTGTCGCTGGGGACCGAACTGCCGATAAACCAGTCCATATACCTGAATATTCGATCCTCGGCCGTCGTAAACATTTCGCCCGTTCTCTGGAACGGCTCACAATTTTATGAACATGTCGCCGATGCAAAGTTGTTGTTCGGGATTTACTACGGGATAATGATTGCCCTTGTGATATATAATTTTTTTATCTTTTTATCCATTCGTGACATCAACTACCTGCTGTATATCGCGTTTATCCTTGCCTATATCATGAGTCAAGTGACATACAATGGGTTCGGATACCAGTATTTCTGGCCTTTTGGAAACTGGTTTGCAGACTTCAGCTATCCCTTTTTTATGGGTCTCGTTTTAATCTTCATGACGTTTTTTGCCCGATCCTTTTTGCAAATCAAACAGTATCTTCCAAAAGTAGACCTTACCCTCAAGAGCCTGATCGGTGTCTATATGTTCACCTCCGTATCAGAGCCCCTGGTGGGCATGAAATTCGCCTCAACATTGACGGCATTCGGCGCACTGTATACGGTGCCCTGCATCTATATTTCCGCCATCATAATTTTTTTGAAAGGGTTGCGCGAGGCAAGATTTTTTCTTCTGGCATGGACAGTGTTTATCTTTGGTCTGATAACACTTATCTTCAAAATGCTCGGGATATTTCCCCACAATTTTTTTACTGAGTATGCCATGCAAATAGGTTCCGCAGTGGAAGGGCTTTTGCTGTCCCTTGCCCTGGCTGACCGCATCAATATCCTAAAAAGAGATATAGCGCTTGCCCAGGCCCGGGCCCTTGAGGAGATGAAAAAATCGGAATCCATAAAGACGCAATATCTTGAAAAGGCTGAAAAACTGGTTAAAGAACGCACGCGGGAGCTGATGAAAACAAAAAATGAACTTGAAAAACTTGCACGTGTGGACGCTTTAACCGGCCTTTTCAATCGGAGAGTCTTTGATGAAATGTATAAGCAACATGCTTCACTGGCGGAAAGAACCGGTCATGATTTCTCCTTGTTGGTTATTGACGTGGATTATTTTAAAAAATTCAATGACAGGTATGGCCATCAAAAAGGGGATGAATGCCTCAAGGCGGTTTCAAGCTGCATGCAAAAGAATGTTCGGAGGGTTATCGATACCCTGGCGAGATATGGTGGAGAAGAGTTTGCAGTGATAATGAGCGAGACAGACACAGAAAATGCGTTGCGCATCGCTGAAAAGATCAGAAAGGATGTTGAGCTGTTATCCATTCCACACAAAGCGTCTCCCTTTGGTATCGTGACCATAAGCCTGGGCCTGGCAACGTTGGAACACGGTGTTGGGATGTCATATGTCCAGTTATTCGAAAAAGCAGACCATGCACTTTACCAATCAAAGAATACGGGACGTAACAAAATCTGCTTTATTTAATCTGCATCATGGTAGAGCGTGCCGCCGCGGTTTTTAATTTGCCGGTCAAATCCGTCTATCAGCAGGCAAACAGCCCAGGCGGGTTCAAGCCGGGAGCGTTGCAGTCTATTGGGCTATGAAATAACGCTGTGGGGAGGGCACGGGGACGTTCTTAACTTGTAAACTTGCTGCTTTGTGTTCTCAACTATACCCAAAACCCCAACCAAAACATGCAGCGGATAAGCCGCTGATGTATATGTTGTGGGTTTGAATTGAATGGGCTTTCAACTAAAAAAGGGTTAATCTCTATTTTGTGAAGCTGCGATTATTGAATTGAGCTTGAGGCCGGAAATCCTTCTGAAATGGCGCAGATTCCCCGTTACGAGTTCCAAATCGTTGCCCAAGGCTGTTGAGGCAATCTGAATATCGGCATCTGGAAGAATACGTTGTTCAATATTGGTTAGATGTCGATGTTGGTCCCGGGAACGATAGGCCCCTTTGTATAATTCGCCAATTACAACGGCGCTGGTGAATTGCTCTTCACGAGGAATTTTCATGAGCCAATTGATGTATCCTACTGCGGGGCGAGTGAAAAGGGGTCAAGTCTGCTTTTGACTGTTAATCGCGTGATAACGGTCAAGAGCAGACTTGACCCCTTGACCTTGACATTTTGAGCCGGGAATGGCCAATGCTTTTGTGGAGATGAAAGGGGAGCGGATTCATGACGACATCATGGACAACCAGGCCGTTTTTATTGAACTGGGGGGGATGCCAGACTGGTTGTTGTGACCGGATGCTGCCATTCCGGTGCGGTGAATACCCTGGAAAAGGCCCGGAGGCGGTTCCCGAAGAGAAAAGTCCATGAGCTTTTGGGCGGTTTGCATCTGAACAGTGCCGATGAAACGCAGATGGAAAAGACCGTTGAATACATTTCACAGGCCGGCATTGAACATATCTCGGCCTTCCATTGCACCGGCTATTATGCGCTGATGGAGAGATTCCGGGAACAATGGATCCCCGCGACCGTGGGTGCGAAGATGACCTTCATGGAAGACGACGCTATGAACGCCACCAAAGCAGCATAGTTTCAAAACCGTCGCATCAAAACTTCACTTTGGGCGCCTGCTGCTGTTCCTTGGGGACTTCGTAGAAAGTTGCCTTTTCAAACCCGAACATGGCCGCCAGAATATTGGTTGGGAAGCTTCGAACCTTGATATTGTAGGCTTTCACAATTTCATTGAAGCGTCTCCGTTCAACGGCGATACGGTTTTCAGTCCCCGCCAGTTCATCCTGCAAGCGGATAAAATTGGTATTGGCCTTCAACTCCGGATAACGTTCAACCACCAGCAACAACCGCCCGAGGGCGGAGCCGAGCTGTTGGTTGGCCTGAATTTTATCGTTGACGCTCGTGGCACCTGCCACCTTTGAGCGGGCATTGGCCACTTCCACAAAAACCTCCTTTTCGTGTTTGGCATACCCCTTAACCGTCTCCACATAATTGGGAATAAGGTCATAACGGCGTTGAAGCTGATTTTCCACCTGGGCCCACGCCCCCTTCACACTTTCATCCATGGTCACAAGGGAATTGTATGTCCCCTTGAGATAAGAATAAGCGCCAATAACGATCAGCAGCAATATGCCCAGAATGATCAGTAAGGTTTTCAGTCCTTTCCCCACGTTATCCTCCCAATGAATTTACCAGTTCGGAAAGCTTTCTCATTTCCTTTAAGCAGCCCTTAAACAGACGAAGACTTTCTTCATCGCCTATTCTAGCGGTCTCCTCCTTAATATGAAGGAGCCCTTCAAATACGGCATGCTCCAAGCCGAATGCGTCCGCCACTGCTTTTACGATCTCCCGTCTCTCTTTTGGGACGGCTGTTTTCTTAAGGTGCAACAAGGCCTCAAAGATTGCAAGGAGCGCCGGCAGGGCTTCCGTCATAAGCCTTTTCAGGGGCTTTCCCTTTCCTTCGGTCTCAACAAACGCCCCCCGCAACAAGAGCAGTTTTCCCTTGATCTCTCTTTCGCATTGGAGCCGAAGGAATTCGGAATTGAATTCAAGCTCTTTGAGGATCTCCTTTCCAAAAAACCGAACGTGGTTGTTCCGGAAATTGAGGTATTCAATGGGAAAAACATCCAATGAGGTCTTGATGTAATTCTCCGTTAAGAAAAGGGGGACGGCCACACCCTTTTTCCGCCATTTACCAACAAGGTCAAAGGCTCTATCAAGCTGTTCGATGCCCTTTTCCGTAAGCACAATCATGAGATTGATATCCGACTTTCCGGGCTGAAAATTCTTCCCCGTTGCGCTGCCGTAAAGAATCATGCTGACCAGGTCGTCACCATAAAGGGCTTTGTAATCTTCGGTAACGTCCGGCAATATTTTTTTTGGATCTTTTTGAATTTTCCCCATGCTTTTTAAAAGCCTCCTCCGGCGCCGCCGCCGCCGCTCATTCCCCCTCCGAATCCGCCGAAACCGCCCCCGAATCCGCCGAAGCTCCCCCCGTGCCCGCCGCCGGAAGATCCTCCATATCCGCCGCCTCGGCCGGAGCCAAGAAAGAAGAGCAGGAAATAGAACCAGGAACCGCCCACTTTTTTGGATATGAGCATAATGATGATCAGTATAAAAATAAGGGGCAAAAAAGAGAAGCCGGACCGTTTTTTGGGGGCGGTTTTCGGTGCTTGAACGGAGAGCTTAACGCCCGAGGCCTTGGCAATGACACTAGCCACGGCCGCGGTACCCGCAAACAGTCCCTCACCGAATTTGTTCTCTTTAAGGAACGGAATCATGTAGCGATCCCGTATCTCCCCCACCAGGCCGTCGGGAAGGATCCCCTCAACACCGTACCCGGCCTCAATCCGCATCTTCCGCTCCTTGACCGCCACGAAGATCAAGACGCCCTTGTCTTCCCCTTTTTTTCCGATTCCCCAGGCGCTGTAAAGGCGGTTTGCGTAGTCGTTATACTCCGCACCGCCCAAATCGGGCATGGTGACAACCACGATGGGAATTCCCGTTTCTTTGAGCAGTGCGCCCGTGAGAGCTGCGATCTTTTTCCGGTACGCGGGGGAAATGACGCCCGCAAAATCATTCACAAAGCCTTTTGGTTTTGGAAAAGGGCGTTCCGCCCGGGCGGAAGAAACCGCAGCCAAAAAGAAGATCAGCAGGGCGGCAAACAGAAACGCATATTTCAGACCGGTGGATCTTGACGTTGCCATGGGATGTATCTCAGGATTTGAATACGTTGAGCTGCAAAAGCGGGACTTTCGGAGTTTTTGCGAAAGCCCGAAGTTTCATGAGAATTACCGGATTAAAGAAACCGCATGGGTAGAACCATACTACGAAAACGATTTTAAGTCACACGATATTTGGTGTTTCAGTCATCATCCTATCAGGACCCTCCTGCGAACCGTCCAAAGCTTCCACGATGGCCCACTGGGTCATATAAAGGGATACCTTTCTTTGGATAACACCGGACTCTCGGTCGCGGAGTCTCCGGGCGTTTCCCATACCGTTTCAGTCAACAAGCAAGTTCAGTGATGAGAAACCTGAAAGGGCACGGCAGTTCAAGGAAGGCAAATGGGAAGGTTCCGGAAGATTTGCGGCGTGTCGGGATTAACCGGCGAAGAAAGGACTATCTTGAGGGCACGGCAATTCTGCGTTTTTCTTCCTCGGGGTGTTGGCGGAAAAATATGGCTGTGTGACCGATCATGCCCACCATTTCGCAGCCATGGGTCTTTTCGATGATCCCGGCGATCTCTGTTTTGTCTTCTTTATCCTTGAAATCAATATATTTCACCTTGATCAATTCATGGGCCGTCAAAGCGTCGTTGATGGAACGGTTCAAGGTCTCCGTAAGCCCTTTCTGGCCGACAAAGACAACCGGTTTCATCTTGTGGGCGAGACCCCTCAGGTATTTTCTTTGAAAACCTTCTAATTTATTCTTTTTATTTTTCATCTTCCGTCTCGTAAAAGTTCAGCCATACATGTGAAACAAAAACCCGGAAAAGGAAAGGGCGCGTACTTAATACAAATACGCGCCCCTCGCCGATATTTTTGGCGTCCCCAAGGGGATTCGAACCCCTGTCGCAGGCGTGAAAGGCCTGTGTCCTGGACCTGACTAGACGATGGGGACGTTATTCGGTGTCCATCCACAAATGGCCAATTTGCCCGATTTCGGCGTCAGGCTCAAATTATAATCCTCAAAATACTAAACGTATTCCTGCGGTTATAATTTTCGTCTTCCTAGAACTCGAACAAATTTTCTCATTTGTGGACGGACACCGATTTATAACGCTAAAATGGTCACCGCCGAGGCGTTCGCCTCAAATAGGGTCCCGATTATTTTCTGTGCTGGTGGGCCGTGCGAGAGTCGAACTCGCGACCAACGGATTAAAAGTCCGCTGCTCTACCACACTGAGCTAACGGCCCGACCAGAATTCGACTTAATAGCATTTCGTTTTCTTCATGTCAAATAATTTTTTGGGGAAATCAGGCCGCAATTTTAGAGATGTTTGCCAGGATCAAATTGATTTCTTCACGATTGGGTTGATAGGGGTAATTCCATTGCTGGACGTCCGGCAGGCAGTTACCGAATGGACGGTTGCAGGCCACCTCCCCGTTTTCATCCAGACAACCGGTGGTCATGAAAGGGATGCCTGAATGGATCACTGTTTCCATACGCTCCGGGGCTACCCCGAAGTCAACAATACAGTCCTTTTCGTTAAATACCATTTGATCAGGGCTTGAAATTTCGTTTTCCATGAGATATCTGGCCAGTTGAATTCTCAGGTAGGCGGGCCAGGGCGGCTGGGGCATGTTACCCAGGCTGGAATTTTCCTCGGCAAAGAAGGAAAAAAGATGGTTGTCCACCCCCATTTGCCACAGTCGATCCATGAGGGTTACCATTTCCTTTTCAGTTTCTCCCATGCCCACCATGAGGTGGGCGCCCACATTGTTCGGGCCGAATACCCGAAGACCGTCTTCCATGAACTGCCAGTATGTTTCCCATCGATGCGGTCCCGATACCCCTTTACCACGGTATTGATCAAAGAGATCGGGAGTTGCCAGATCAAGGGCCACGCCGACTTTATCGGCGCCGCAGCGTTTTGCTTGGTAAAGGAAATCCTCATCCAGAATGGTGGGGCTTGTGAGGATGGATACCGGAAGTTGCGTCGCCCGGATCAGTTGTTCGGTCATGGCGAGCGTATGGGCTCGACATTTGCCGTTGGTGATCATGGAAATGCAGGTTCGCTTGACGTATCCGGGCGCCCGGTGGTTGATGGCGTCGATAATCTCCCCCATGGAAAACAGCGGCCATTCCACGTGAATGAAGCTCTTTTCCCCATAGGTTCCGGGACGTTTTTTGGCGAGCCCGCAATAGGCGCAATTGGCAGAGCACCCTTCGGGGTAGTGAACCAGCAGGTTGACGCATCTATTGACGGCGCCACGGTACATCCTGTTGTGCATCAATCCCAGGGAGATGGCCGTGGCATGGCTCATTTTGGCGTATTCCGGGCTTTGTTTTTTTTCAGTCATTACAATCTTACCTGATTTTCCTTCGCCAAAAGGACAGCCTGCGTGAGTGTGGGCACGTCGATGCCGTAAATCATGTTATCGTGCCACACGGAGGCGATGTTTTCTTCAATACGTTCCCGGCGTGCGGATGTCCACTTGAGGGCATTTTCGATTTTGTGGATATCGGCACTGGTGGAAAAGAAATCCCCGGTGATCAGGATGCTTTCGATGGAAGCGCCGGAAAGGGAAAGGTATATTTCCAGAAGTCCGCCCCGTGTTTTCAACTGTCCCACTCCCATTCGGGTCCTGGGGTGTTTGTGGGAGAAGATCCAGTTTTCTTGGGTGTACCGTTCGTCGATGAAGTTTTGAATGGTTTTCTGTTCCCACGAATCGGGACTGTCTTCCTTGAATGTGATCTGAAATTCTTCCTCAAACGCCCCCTGAATCGCTTCCATGGCTTCCCTGACCGAAACCTCGCGGCCTGTTTCATGCCGTATGGTTGTCATACGCCGGCTGAAACAGTTGTAGCCCTTGTCCTGAAATTTGACCACCGGTGTGTTCATGATATCGGTCATCAGTTCCACATCGAAGTTCACCAGGAGACTGGTATGAAACAGGAGCGTGTTGTTCTCTTCAGCGGCTGCGGACAAGCCGGCAATTTTCTTTCCGCTGACTTCCAAGTCGTTCTTGGGTTGAAAATAGGCTTCGATTCCCAGTTTTTTCAGCGCGTTGATGAGAACAATGCTCAACGATTCAAATACGCCCCCCACGCCCTTTTTCAGTCCGGGATAGTCCACGTTGATGCCGAGACCCAGTGAAACAATTTCCGGGCCCATGATGACGGTGCCGCCGCCGGTGCTTCTTCGATTGTACTCGATGCCGCGGGCTTCGCATCGGTCCAGGCGCAAAGCCGCTTCCATATCCTGGTATTTTCCCACAATCGCCGAAGGGATAAATGTGTACAGGTTTAGTATGGGCGGCGAATGATGGCGTCCCACGGCGCAGGGCAGGGTATCATCCACCGCCAGGCCCCGGGCGGTGGAAACGGGTACTTCGAGATTTTTAAACAGACGCCAGGGAGTGGTCATTGCTACTCCTTGGCCTTTTCCTCTTCCGTCCTTTTGATTTCCGCGTCAATGAAATCCGCTACACCGTCACCGTGAATCAGATTGCCCAGTTCCTCTTTCAGGCCGTCTTCATCCTCGGCTTCGATCACCAGTATCCACCCCTCACCGTAGGGGTCGGAGTTGACGAGGGAGGTGTCGTCCTCCAGGTCTTCGTTGATTTCGACAATCTCCCCGGAAACAGGGGCAACCAGTTTCCCAATCCATTTTCTGGACTGAATTTTGCCACAGGTCTCTCCCTGTTCCACATCGTCCTCTTCTTCGGGCAGATCAACAAACACGATGTCGCCCGCCTCTTTTTGAAACATGTCGTTCATACCGATGGTGACTTTGGTGCCCTTTACCCTGGCCCAACTGTGCTCTTCGTGGTAGTAGAGATCGTCAGGCATGTCATACCCTTTGATTTCAGCCATTTTTTTAAACCTCCCTCTAAATTAAGATGTGCAACCGTTAAGAAAACCTGGCCTTCACCGCTCTGGCATGAATGGGAAGACCTTCCGCTTCAGCAAGGGTGATCACCGTATCTTTGAGGCCGGCAAGACCTTCCTTGCTTAAATACTGAAATGTGGGTTTTTTGATGAAATCGTCCACGGATAAACCCGAAAACATACGCGCGCACTGGCCGGTGGGCAGGACATGGTTGGTTCCGGAAGCATAATCCCCCACGGGTACGGGGGCATAGGGACCCATGAAAATGGAACCGGCATGCTTGATCCTGTTCAGGGTGATAAAGGGATCCCGAGTGAGGATCTGAAGATGTTCCGCGGCATATTCATTGGTGAAATCGATGGCCTGATCCATATCATTGGCAATGAGGACACAGGAATGTTTCACCAGGGAGGATTCAAAGATCTCCTTTCGCGGTAGCTGATCAAATTCACTGTTGATGATGTCACAAACCGCTTGGGCCAAGTCCCGGGACGGTGTCACCAGTACGGCGGCGGAATCCGGGTCGTGTTCCACCTGGCTCAAAAAATCAAGGGCGATCCATTCCGGTTTGCCGCTGTCATCGGCCATGATCAGGGATTCACTGGGGCCTGCCGGTGAATCAATGTCCACCTGTCCGTAGACCAGCATCTTGGCAGCGGTAACGTATTTGTTCCCGGGTCCCACGATCTTATCCACCCGGGGCATGGTTTGGGTGCCATAGGCGAGGCCGGCCACGCCCCAGGGTCCTCCCACCTTGAAAATCCGGTCACAACCGGCAATGTCAGCAGCCACCAGGGTGGCGGGATTGGCAGACATTCCCTTTCCCGGAGGGGTCACGGCCACAACTTCTTCTACACCTGCGACCTTGGCGGGCAGGACGGTCATCAGAATGGTGCTGGGATAGACGGCGCTGCCGCCGGGGATGTAGCACCCCACCCTGTCCATGGGCCGCGTTATTCTTCCCGCCAGAATGCCTTGGGTGACTTCAATGGACCACATTTCCCGCTCTTTCTGTGCGGTATGGAATTTGATGATGTTCGCTGCGGCCACTTTCAGGCAATCCGTCACGTGAGGGTCCAGAAGGTCGTAGGCAGCAGCAATTTCTTCCCGCGTGGCTTCCAGATCGGAGGGTTTGATATCTTCCTTGTGTTTTCGGTAATGGGCAAGTGTTACCGCCTCACCGTTCTCTTTAATGTCGGTAACAATCCCGCGGACATCCTCGAAAACCGATGAGATGTCCTCCATGGACCTTGCCATAATCCCCTTTCGCCTTTCAGGCGTGAGGTCATCAATTCTTTCCGTGTTCATTTTCATTTTTCTGTCTTTCCTTTGGTCTTGGTTTCCTTCCGGTGTATTTTCATGGGCCGCGTCATGCGCCTCCCGGTTTTGCCGTCACTGGTGAGCCAGACATAATCTGCCAGTCTTTTATTGATTGTTGATCGCTCTGTCAAGGGGTACAGCACGATGGTTGCCGTTTTCACATCAACGCGCCGCAGGACCCGGTCAGGAATGCCGAATTTGTTCATAATATGGCCGTTGCCGGTAAACACAACCATCCTCCCTCCGTGCGCTTTGATATAGTCGGCGATGGTTTCGGCCATTGTTTCGTCCCAGACGCACTGCGCTTGGTAGAAATGTTCGAAGTTTTCCATATGGTGTTTCGCGTTTTTCTCGAACGTGTGTTGTTTAAATATGTTGTTGAGGTATTCCCGATGCGCTTTGTTGCTCAGATCCATGTCTTGGGCCACCTGATCCCGTTCTTCAGACGTCAGGCTTTCAAGTCCTGATCCGGCCACCTTTTTGACCACCGGATTCGGCGCGTTAATGCCCAGAAGCGCGGTTCCTTTCTCCTGTGAAACCCAGAGGATCGGGCGGTAAAGATGGTAGGGAAACCGCCAGCTGTTTTTCCAGTCAACCTGTTCCAGGAAAGCCGTTTCATCCAGATCTCCACTCATGAATCGGTCCAGGACAGGTTGTCGGGTGGTGTCGAAAAATTCCATTGCAACCGTCAGAGGAGGGGCGTAACGCGCCATGAGGGCCTGTAGTAACTGCACCTGGATCAGGTGGTGCTCGGGGTTGTTATGCACTTCGCCAACGAAAATGATATCCACCGGTTTCAGCTGTTCAATAAGATCGGTAAAATCAATGGCCTCTCCTGTTTTAAGATCAATAATTCTCCCCTGTGAAAAATGCCGCTGAATGCCTTCAACGGTGGCCAGTGGCGGCATCACATGTTTGGGGGGGGTGCAAGCTTGAAAAATCATCAGAGAAACCGTAACCGCTAAATATAATCCATATTTTCGAAGGGTACAGCACATAATTTTTTCTCACGGATTTGAAGTCTGAAGTTCCGAGATTAAGTCCTCCGAACAATGATCTTGACTCCAGGGGGTTCTATCATTAACCTCTGACTGATGCAACTTTTTTGAAAAATTTCAAGAGGACCCATATGGAGCGTCAGCGAACCCTTGCCAATGTGCTGAAGGACTACCCGAAAGAGGTCATTCTCAAAGACGGTACCGGCGTAACACTGAGGTCGTTGGCGGATGGGGATCAGGATGCTCTCTTCAAAATGTTTCATCGATTTCCCAAAGACGAACTGTGGTTCCTGAATCATGATGTGAATGATCCGGAATTGATTGATGAATGGGTCAGAAACCTGAATTCGAAGCGGGTGGTTTCCGTTATCGCCCTTCTGGAAGGGAGGGTGATTGCCAACGCCGTGCTGATGATGAAAGATTATGGGGCTAAAAAACACATCGGCAAAATCCGGATTGCCGTGGATCCCGCCATGCGTGAAAAAAGACTGGGAACCTGGATGCTCCTGGACCTGATCAACCTGGCCGTGGCTATCGGATTGAAAATTCTGGTGATGCGGTTGATTGAAGACCGGGATATTGCTGTGATTCAAGGGGTGAAAAAGCTCGATTTTGTTGAGCGGGCGATTTTTAAGGATCACGTGCTGGATATGGAGGAAAACCCCCACAACCTGGTGATCCTGACCAAACGCCTCCAGGTCCGCTGGGATGATTTTTAAAAAATATGAGCCGTGACCGTGTTCATTATCCGCTGGATTTGGAATCTTTGCGAAAAGTCCTTCCCCATGGCCCCGGTGTGTATCTGTTCCTGGGTCCGCAGGACAGGGTTATTTATGTGGGAAAGGCAAAGGATCTTTCAAAGCGGGTCCTTTCCTATTTTCGATCTTCAAACCATGCCCCGACCAAAACCGCCCGAATGATGAAAATGGCGCAACGCCTTGAATTCATTCTCACCCTGACCGAAAAAGAAGCCTTCATCCTCGAAAACGATCTGATTAAGAAATTCAAACCGCGATACAACATCATCCTTCGGGATGACAAACAATACCCCTGCCTCAGGCTGGACATTCGTGAACCCTATCCCCGGCTCGGCACGGTCCGGAAAATTAAGAAGGACGGGGCGCTCTATTTCGGACCGTTTTCCTCTGCAAATGCGGTTCGCAGCACCACCCGGGTGATTTCAAGGGTTTTCAAACTCAGGAAGTGCAAGGGTCAGAAACTGAAACGCCGGGAGAGGCCCTGCATCAACTTTCAGATGGACCGCTGTCTGGCCCCCTGCGCGCGGACCGTGTCCAAAAAAGCCTATGGGGAAATGGTTGAGCAGGTGCGCCTTTTCCTGGAAGGCCGTAACACTGAGCTTGTGGGCGTTTTGAAGAAGGACATGACGGAAGCCGCTGCCCGACTCGATTTTGAAAAAGCCGCTGAGATCAGGGACCGGGTTCGTGCCATTGGGAAAACCGTTGAACGGCAGCACGTGGTTTCTCGGCGCATGGCGGATCAGGATGTGATCGGCATCGCTCAACAAGGGGAAGTGCGTCAGTTGGCTGTGATGTACGTGCGGGGAGGGCATCTGTTGGGGAGTCGGCATTTTCTGTTTGAAGCATCGAATGCCGCCCTGGTGGAGGTGATGGAGGCATTTCTGAAACAATACTATTCCGGGCAGGTGTTTATTCCCGGAACGATTCTGCTATCCGAGCCTGTTGAGGAAAGTCATTCCCTCAGCGAGTGGATATCGGAGATGGCTGGAAAAAAGGTTGTGATCCATTGTCCCCAACGGGGCGAAAAGAAAAAACTGGTTCAGATAGCGGTGGCCAATGCCGGAAATCTTCTGGCGGGTCACCAGATAACGCAGAAAGAAGCATTGCTGGAATCTGCCAGGTCCATTTTGAGCCTTCAAAAAGTGCCTCGAACCATTGAGGGGCTTGATATCTCCAACCTCCAGGGGGAAAATGCGGTGGGCGTTGTGGTTGCTTTTAAAGACGGCGAGCCCGACCGGGGACACTATTTGAATTATCGCATCAAACATATCGACGGCATTGATGATTACGGCATGATGGCGGAAGTGATCGAACGACGTATTGCCGGCCCACCCCTGCCGGATCTTTTTCTGGTGGACGGTGGGAAGGGGCACCTGTCTGCTGTGAAAAAGGTGCTGGATCATCAACTTGAAAGATCCGGCACTGCCCTTTTGCCCGAGGTGATTTCTCTTGCCAAGCCTGATGAGTTCCTGGGAGAGCGGTATGACAAGATCTATATCCCCGGCAGAAAAAACCCCGTTCGACTGGGACCCGATCATCCCGTACTCTTTTTGATGATGCGGATCCGCGATGAAGCGCACCGAAGGGCCGTTACCTATCATCGAAAACTGAGATCCAAAAGCCTGACCCGGAGTGTTTTGGATGAGATCCCCGGCGTGGGAAAACAGCGGAAGAAATTTCTTCTCAGGCATTTCAAGGGAATCGATAGAATCGCAACAGCGGAAGTTGAAGAATTGTGCGCCGTGCCCGGCATTCACCGGGGTTTGGCCCTCAAGATTGCCGATCGCTTATCAAGCGGCTGTGCGAAGAAAAAAGGTCGCCAGGCCCAGGTATATGAGCAGGCTCAGGATGTCATTTGAAGTGGTGACAAAGGGTCCGGCAGCCAGGGCAGGGTCCACATTGAAACGTTTCAACGCCAGGGGAACTGCGGCCCCGATGACGCCCGACATGATAATAATGAGAAAAAGGGCCATGTTGACAATGAGACCCAGTCGATAGTCTCCTACCCAGAACCCCACGATCAGGCCCAGAATGCCCCCGCAAATGATGCCGTTGATCAGGGCGACCCGCAATTCCATCCACAGCCGTTTCCCGATGTTAACCAGCCCGATATCTCCGGTTGCAAGTCCCCTGACCACCACCGTGGCGGCCTGGGTGCCGGTATTGCCTCCCATGGCCATGACCACCGGAAAAAAAAATGACAGGGAGACCATGGTTTTGATGGACGCTTCAAACTGGTTGATGACCACTGCGGCAAAGATCCCCCCCAGTAGCGCTGCAATGAGCCAGGGAAGTCTGGCCCGGGAGATCTTGAGGGTGGATTCTTCTGTGATTTCCTGGTCTATAACGCCTGCCATGAGCGACATGTCCTCATCAATCTCTTCTTCGATAACGTCAATGATGTCGTCATGGGTGATACGGCCCACCAGGCGGAAGTGGTTGTCTACCACCGGTATGCTCACCAGGTCGTATCGTCTCACAATGTTGGCCACCTCTTCCTGGTCTGTGTCCACTTCCACCGAAATAACATCAGGGTTCATGATGTCGCTGACTTTTTTATTTTCAGACTCGAGCACCAGGTCTTTCAGGGAAATAACCCCTACCAGTCTCTGAAAATCATCTGTGACCCAGATATAATAGAGGTTTTCAATCTCTCTTCCCTCTTCCCGAATGGTCTTGATGGCGTCTCCCACGGTAACGTCGGCTTTTACCGCGACAAACTCCAGGGCCATGAGGCCTCCGGCAGTGTCATCGGGAAAGGGAAGCAGTTTTTCAAGTTCTTCCGAGACATGGTCGTCCACCGAATCGATGACTTCCTTGGCCCGTTCCGCCGGCAGGTCGCCCACCAGGTCGGCGGCATCGTCGGAATCCAGCTCTGCTACGATGTCGGAGATGGCTTTGTTGTCAAGACCTCTCAGGATGCGTTCCTGGATCGGCGGTTCGATTTCAACCAGCACGTCCCCGGCGCCTTCCGGCTCCAGAAGCTGGAAAATGGCAATCCTTTCGTTGGCGGCAAGGTGCTCGATAAGGTCCGCCACATCAGCCGGTCGCATCTCCCCGATCAGCTTCTTGAGCGTGTCGAGTTTTTCCAGTTCTACCAGGGTCTTGACTTCGTCAATAAGTCTGGCTTCGATGGATCTTGCTTTGAAAGCCGTCAAGATTTACTCCTTTTGGAAGTCCCGTTGTCCGATGGGGAATCTTTTTGTTTGAAACTTTTCAGCTTTTTCAGAATCATGTCGTTCAGGTCATTGCGGCTGTCGATCCGGGATGCTATTTCTTTGATCGGTATTTCCGCCCTGGCAGCGGACTTGTGCCCTCCGGCAGAGCCCCCCCAGGGTTGGAAAAGCTTTTTGGCGGTTTTGCCGGCATTGCCCCTGAACCCGGCATTTCTGAGAATAAAAATCAGTTTTTCGTCATACACTCCGGCGACGATGCTCCATTCGGTTTCCGCCAGTTTCATGAAAAAATCAGCAATAATGACCAGTGTGTCGGGATTCTCCACCTCCCCCATGTTCACATAAGCCATATTGCCGATGAACACCAGCCCGTCTATGGCAGCTCGAAACTCATCCAGCGCGTGACGGCTCAACTCCGAAGATTCAATTTTCTTAATGATGTTCATGTTGGTGAATTGATACAGGTATTTTAACGCGTTGATGTCGTTGGACAGTGAATCCCTGACAAAATTATCGGTGTCGGTCTTAATGCCGTAAAATAGGGCGGTGGCGAGCCTTGTGGACAGGGCCACTTTCATGCTTTTGAGATACTCGCACATGATGGTAGCGTTGGCACCATAATCCTCCCTGATGTCCAAAAAAAGCGCTCTGGATGCGGGATCGATGGGGTGATGGTCGATAATGATATCAAAGGGATGGTTCCTGAAAGGGGGATAATGGCTCGGTTGAGAATCCACCATGGCCCACTTTGTCACTTTTCTGCCCCGCATGGAACGAATGCGCCGTTGTTTGATATTCAGTAAGCGGATCATGGCCAGGTTATCGGGTCGATCAATGGCATTAACGTGAAGGATCTCCACTTTTTTGACTTTTCGCCAGAACAACCGTTTCAAGGCCAGGGCGCTGGAAATGGCGTCCGGATCGGCGTTTATGATGATGCCCAGGCTGTCGTCGGATGAAACGGTTTCCAACAGCTTCTGGCATCTTTCGGTCTGGCTGGTGGATTTCGAAAAGGGGTGCTCCATCATGGGTTGTGTCATGGCTTTTTCCGGTTCATGTTTGAAGTCATAATTGAAAACACTTCAGGACGATATCTCAAAGTTGCCAAAGATACAATGCAAAAGAGGGTCTCAGCCTTACCAGGGCCGGATGGGAGCCGGATATTCAAGGCTGTACCTCTTGTCTTCTTCCCTGTGGGGCTCAAGGGTGACGGCAAGCGGATGGATGCCAAGAGAATCCAATTCGTTAAAGAGTGCTACATTTTTGATGGCCATTTGTGGTTTACAAGGTGTTGCCATTGAGATATAAGCGTACAAAAAATACCCCATAACCCATTTTGAACATTATTGTCATGCAAAAAGCCATAATGAGCCCCCTTTGCTCGGGCCTGGTGATTCCCGGGCTGGGGCAGATCATCAATCAGGATCTGAAAAAAGGCATTATCATCCTTTGCGCTGTATTCGCCCTGTTTGTGGCGGGTATCATCCGACTTTTTCAGATTATCAATTCTGTCTTCGGGTCAGGGCACACTGATCTTTCGGATCCCCAGGCGCTGATGGCAAGGCTTGGCGCTGAGGATATGACCGTGCTCTGGTTTCTGGGGGTCGCTTTTGCCATCCTGTGGATTTACACGGTGACGGACGCATATGTGGGGGGAAGAAAAATGGATCAGCTTGAAAACGAGGATCACACACCATGAAGGCCTATTTTCTGGATGAAATAGCCTCGGAAAACATGAATAAAATTAACGAGTTTCTTAAGGTTAACGCTTCTCGGTCAATAATGGAGCAGGTTTTCTGGGTGAAGTTCCCCGAGGATCTTTTGAGCCCCCTCCAGTTTCAGCACACCGCTTGTCAACCCCATGCCTTTGCGGTGGAACTGGGTTCGGACTGGGTTAAACTGGAGTTTCTTGTGCGTTCCCTTGAAACCATGAAATGCGACTGCGCGGCCTATTGTACGGACCCGCAACGGGATTACATCATCAATTTTGCCGACCGGATGCTGGATCAGCTGGATATCGGCACCTGAGAACCGCCCGCCTGACGGATTTCCCTGATTATATTTTGGACCCCTGAAAATTGTGGTAAAAGCCGGTTTCCTTGGAAATTATGGAATTGACTTGAAATTCTACATCTGATATCCTAATCGTTTATTTTTGAACCTGGAGGCCTGAGCATCATGGACTATAAGCAAACACTCAACCTGCCCAAAACCAAATTTCCCATGAAAGGGAACCTGGTCAAAAAGGAACCGGAGATCCTTGAACGGTGGGAGAAGGAAAATCTATATGAAACAATCCGGCAGGTTTCAAAGGGCAGGCCCCGATATATGCTTCATGACGGACCGCCATATGCCAACGGCAATATTCATATGGGAACCGCCTTTAACAAAGTATTGAAGGACATTATTATCAAATCAAAACAGATGGCCGGTTTTGATGTCCCGTATGTTCCCGGCTGGGATTGCCACGGACTGCCCATTGAGCATAAGGTGGATGGGGAGTTGGGGGAGAAAAAGCGGGAGATGACCCAGGCGGAAGTGAGAGGGCACTGCCGTCGGTACGCGGAAAAATATATCGATATTCAGCGTAACGAGTTCAAGCGCCTGGGGGTGCTGGGAGAATGGGATCGACCCTATCTCACCATGAACTACCCGTACGAAGCCACCATCGTCAGGGAGTTCGGCAAGTTTGCCTTGAACGGCAGCCTGGTCAGGAGCAAGAAACCCATCTATTGGTGTACTTCGTGCAAAACGGCCCTTGCGGAAGCCGAAGTGGAATACGATGAGCACACCTCCCCATCGATTTTCGTCAAATTTCCCATGATTTCCGATCTGGCGGCATTGGACCCGATTTTTGAAGGGAAACAGGTTTTTGTTGTGATCTGGACCACCACCCCCTGGACCCTGCCCGCAAATCTGGCTATCGCATTGCATCCCGATCTTCCCTATGTGGCAGTGGAAACGGGGGAAAATGAGGTCATGATCCTGGCTGAAGGTCTTCTGGATGAGTGCATGGGAAATTTTGGTATCGATTCCCACAAAATTTTGAAAACGTTTCGGGCCGTTGATCTGGAGAACCTGGAAGCCCGGCACCCCATTTTTGACCGGCCTTCAGTGATTGTTCTGGCCCCCTATGTAACCCTGGAGAGTGGCACGGGATGCGTCCATACGGCCCCCGGGCATGGTCGGGAGGACTACGAAACCGGTCTCAAATACGGCTTGGAGGTGTACTCGCCGGTGGATGACGCCGGTCGGTTTACCCTGGACGTGGAACACTTTTCAGGCATGGAGGTGTTTGAAGCCAACCGGCCCGTCATTGACAAGCTTACGGAGCTTGGAGTCCTGGTGAAGGAACAGAAAATTACCCATGAATACCCCCACTGCTGGCGCTGCAAAAAGCCGGTGATTTTCCGTTCCACGGAACAGTGGTTTATTTCCATGGACAAGACGGGCTTGAGAGATGCGGCCCTCAGTGCCATTAATGAGGTGAATTGGTTTCCCTCCTGGGGCCGCGACCGGATTTACAGCATGATCGCCAACCGACCGGATTGGTGTATTTCCCGCCAGCGATCCTGGGGGGTCCCCATCACCGTGTTCTTCTGCAAAAAATGCGGTGAAGTGGTTATTTCCCAGGAAATTATCGACCGTGTGGCGGGGATGGTTGAAACATCGGGTGCGGATATCTGGTTTACGGCTTCGGAAAAGGAACTGCTGCCGGAAAATACAACGTGTCCTTCATGCGGGGGAGATACGTTTGAAAAGGAAACGGATATCCTGGATGTGTGGTTTGATTCCGGTGTGAGTTACGCGGCGGTCATGGAAAACCGTCCCTACCTGGACAGCCCCGCGGATCTTTATCTGGAGGGGAGTGACCAGCACCGGGGATGGTTTCACAGTTCGCTACTGTGCTCCGTCGGCACCCGGGGCCAGGCCCCCTATGGCAACGTTCTGACCCACGGGTTTGTGGTGGATGGCAAGGGAAAAGCCATGCACAAATCCGCCGGCAACGTGATCCCCCCCGAGTCCCTGATCAAGAGCCATGGAGCCGAAATTATAAGGCTGTGGGTGGCGGGAGAAGATTATCGGGACAATATTCGGCTTTCAAAAGAAATTCTTCAGCGATTAACGGATACGTACCGCCGCATTCGAAATACCTGCCGGTATCTTCTGGGAAATCTGCAGGACTTCAACCCCCAAACCGACGGGGTCCCCTATGAACGGATGGAAGAGCTGGACCAGTGGGCACTTCATCAGCTTCAGGGGTTGACCGAACGGATCCAGAGCGCCTATGAGACATTCGATTTCCATCTGGTCTATCACCATCTTCATAACTTCTGTGTCCTGGATCTCTCCTCATTTTATCTGGATATCATCAAGGACCGGCTCTACACTTCTCCGCAAACCGCCACCCAAAGGCGGTCCGCACAGTTTGCCATGAACGAGATCCTGGAAACCCTGGTGCGGCTCATGGCACCGGTTCTTTCTTTTACGGCGGACGAAATCTGGCAATACATGGGGGGTGAAGACCGCTCTCCCAGCGTTCATGCGGATGTTTTTTTACCGCGCAACAGGGCGTTTTTGAATCCTGATCTGGCTGAACGCTGGGACGAGATTCTCACCGTGCGAAAAGAGGTGACCAAAACCCTGGAAATGGGGCGGAAAGAAAAAATCATCGGGCATTCCCTGGATGCGGCGGTGACCCTGGGCGTTACCCCTGAGCTTTACGAAAAACTGGAGCGCTATGCCGACCAGTTGAGGTCTATTTTTATTGTCTCATCCGTGAAGCTGATGAATATCGAGGCGGTTGAAGGGGGCATTGAAAGTGAGACGGTCCCCGGGCTCAAAGTTCTTGTGGCCCCTTCCACCGACCCCAAGTGTGAACGCTGCTGGATGCACGATGCCACAGTGGGGGACAACCGTGAACATCCAACCATTTGCGAGCGATGCCGAGACGTTCTGGACATAATTACCCACTGATTGTCTGGCCGGCGCTACTCATCGTCTGTCTGGATCAGGTTTCGAAGATCGCTGTGCTCAAAAGCCTCAGGGTTTATGAGAGCGTGCCGGTGATCAAGGGATTCTTCAATATGGTCCACGTGCGAAACCGGGGCATGGCGTTTGGATTTCTGAACCGGCCGGATCTGGATTTTGGTTTCTGGATCCTGGTTTCCGCCACAATTCTCGCTATTATTCTGCTGTTGTTCTGGTTTTATCGTATGGAGAATGAAAGCAACTGGACGACCCTGGGCCTCTCGCTCATCTTGGGCGGGGCACTGGGTAACCTGATTGACCGGGTAAGACTTCATGAAGTGATTGATTTTCTGGATTTTTATGTGGGGTCTTATCACTGGCCCGCCTTCAATGTGGCAGACGCTGCCATTACCGTGGGCGCCATTATGGTGGGTTTGAGCCTTTTCCTGGTGACACCTGCAAAAAATACCGCTTCCCCAACCCATATCAGATGAGCCGAGACCTTTGAAAATGTACCCGTATTGTTCCAGATCAAAAAAGGCGATATCTTTAACAGCAGGAATTCGCTGAAACCTTTCAACCTGACCGCTCTTGATTTTTCCGCCGGGGCGCGATGAGGCATTCTCCTCATGAAACTGTTCTTTAAGATTCTGTTGTGTCTGGTCTTAATTACGGTGGTTTCCGGCCTCTGTATCGGCGCCTATTTTGCCTACCTGTGGTCCAGTAACCTTCCCTATGTGGGGTCTGTAAAGGATTACAGGCCCCCGGTTATTACCCGGATTTACAGTGAGGACGGCCAGGTGATCGGAAGGCTCTGGGAGGAGAAACGGACCGTTGTGCCCGTTTCGGAATTACCCCAACATTTGATCAATGCCTTTGTCGCTGCTGAAGACGCGCGGTTTTTTGAGCATCAGGGCGTGGATATCCAAGGCATTCTTCGTGCATTTTTGAAAAACGTTTCGGCTGGGAAAGTTGAACAGGGGGGGAGTACCATCACCCAGCAAGTGACCAAATCACTGATTCTCAAGAACGTCAAAAAGACCTATCGGCGAAAGGTCCGGGAAGCGATCCTGTCCGTTCAGCTTGAAAAATCATTTCCCAAAGAACATATCCTGTTTCTCTATCTCAACCAGATTTATCTGGGGCAGGGGGCCTACGGCGTTGAGGCGGCAAGCCAGACCTATTTTCACAAATCCGCAAAAGATCTAACCCTTGCCGAGGTGGCCCTTTTGGCGGGCCTACCCCAGGCCCCGGCCAGGTATTCCCCGGTTTCCCATTTCGATCGGGCCAAAGCCCGGCAGAAATACGTTCTGACAAGGATGTATGAAGAAGGCTTCATTTCTGAGGCATCTCGGGATGAGGCCTTGCAGGCCACCCTCGAAATTCACGGGAAGGAAATCAACACCTTTGAAAGAGCACCCTACTTCTCCGAGCATGTTCGGCGTTATCTGTTGAAAAAATACGGGAAGGATCTTCTGTATCGAGGGGGGCTCAAGGTTTATACCACGCTGGATCTCAACATGCAGGTTCTCGGCAGGGAAGCCCTGGACAAGGGTTTGGCGGACCTGGATAAACGTGAAGGGTATCGTGGCCCCCTCAAGCATATTTTGGTAAAGGAGACTCAGGATTTTATAAAAGACGCCGAGAAAAAATTTCTGCTTTCACCGCCCAAGGTCGATTCGGTGGTGAAAGGGTTGGTGACCAAAGTGGATGATAAGCGGAAGGAGGTCTCCATTCGGTTGGGAAAGGAGATGGGCTGCCTTCCGTTGAAACAGATGAAATGGGCAAGAAAGCTCAACAAAAAAGTGGCGTATTACGAAGCTCGCGTCAAAAAACTTTCATCCGTATTGAAACCCGGCGATGTGGTTCTGGTGCGAATTTTGAAAAAGTACGGCGACGATACGCCAAAAAAGAAGGGATCTGAAAAGGGAAAAGACACATCGAAACATGGCAAATTCACCTGGCTGGTGGCGTTGGAGCAGACACCGAAAGCGCAAGGTGCGTTGGTCTGTATGGATGCTGAAACGGGAGAAGTGAAAACCATGCTGGGTGGGCGCAGTTTTGATATGAGCCAGTTTAACCGGGCCATCCAGTCCCGGCGACAACCCGGATCCGCTTTTAAACCCTTGATCTATTCCGCCGCCCTGGACCGGGGGATGAATCCTGTGACAATTATCATAGACTCGCCCTATGTATCCTCTCCCAATAAGCAGGGGGAGGTCTGGAAACCCAAAAATTACAAGAAAAAATTTTACGGCCCCACATTGATCAGGACGGGACTGACCAAAAGCCGGAATGTTATTACCGTCAAAATCTTAAATAAAATCGGGGTGAATTATGCCATCAAATATGCCAGGAAGATGGGGATCCAATCTGATTTGACCCCGAATCTTTCACTGGCCCTCGGTTCATCGGGTGTTTCACTTATGGAACTGACTCGCGCTTATGCTGCGTTTGCCAATGGTGGGATGTTGGTGAAGCCGTTTTACATCAATCGCATCCTGGATCGCAGCGGGCATGTCATTGAAGAGAACCAGCCGGATACGGCACCGGTCATCTCAAAGGAAACAGCGTTTGTCATGACGGATTTGTTGCGGGCCGTCGTAAGCGAAGGAACGGGCTGGCGTATCAGGGCGTTGAAACGGCCTGTGGCCGGAAAGACCGGTACCACAAACGATCTTCGGGATGCCTGGTTTATGGGATATACCCCGGACCTTGTCACCGGTGTCTGGGTGGGGTACGATGACTCACGGGAGATGGGAAAAGGGGAAACCGGTTCCAGGGCCGCCAGCCCCATTTGGCTGGATTTCATGCAGGAAGTTCTGGCTGGGAAGCCGGTAAAGGACTTCAAGGTGCCCAAAGGGGTTGTTTTTGCCAAGATAGATGGGAAAACAGGTCATCTGGCCGGACGACATTCCAAAAATACCGTTTTTCAGGCGTTTAAAGAGGGAACTGAACCAAAGCAATATGCTCCCAAAGCGTCCGCAGCTGAAACGGGATCTTTTTCACGGTTTGATGTGGATTCCCGGTTCGATATGGATGTTCAGTAGGGGCACGATGCATCGTGCCCCTACTTTCAGGAGAAAAAAAAGATGCGGGAAAAAAGATATGCCAGTATGGTGATGGGGCTTTTTCTGTTGAGCCTGCTTTGTTTTCCGATCGCCTGTGCGGTCAATCCCGTGACCGGTGAGCACCAGTTGATGCTGTTAAGTGAGGAAGACGAGATCAGGCTCGGACAGCAAACCGATTCCCAGGTGGTCAGCGAATATGGCATTTACAAAGACGACCGGTTGACCGCTTATCTGGATGGTGTGGGAAAGAAACTGGCAAAGATTTCCCATCGTCCCGGATTACCCTATGCGTTCAAAATCCTGGACACTCCCGTGGTAAACGCATTTGCCGTGCCGGGTGGTTACGTCTATTTCACCCGCGGCATTCTGTCCAACTTGAACAGCGAAGCGGAACTGGCCGGTGTTATGGGTCACGAACTGGGTCATATTACCGCCCGCCATTCGGCCCAGCAGTACAGTCGCGCCCAGCTGTCCCAGTTGACCCTGGGCAGCGCCATGATGCTCTCTGAAACGTTGCAGGTCCTGGCCCCGCTGGCCCAGATGGGGGTCAGCCTTTTATTTCTCAGCTACAGCCGGGACAATGAACGGGAAGCCGATGACCTGGGGGTGGCCTATTCCAGCCAGGCGGGCTATGACGCCACCCACATGGCCCTTTTTTTTGAAACCCTTGAACGGATGAAGCCCACATCGGATAAAAGTGGTTTGCCGGAATGGTTCTCCACCCATCCGGACCCCGAAGATCGTATCGGCGCTGTTCAGCGGGAAGCGAAAAAATGGCAGAAGGAACTGGGACTGAAAAATTTCAAGGTTAATCGTGATGTCTACTTAAAAGAGATCAACGGCATGGTTTACGGCGAGGATCCCCGTGAAGGGTTTGTGGAAAACAATGTGTTTTATCATCCCCTTCTTCGGTTTCAATTCCCGGTTCCCCCGGACTGGACCCTTCAAAATACCCGCGCCATGGTTCAGATGACCAGTCTGAAAAAGGATGCCGCCATCATGTTCATGCTTTCTTCCGCAAAATCCCCGGAGCAGGCGGCCAGGGATTTTGTTCAGAAGAACCGGATGCGGCTCATGGCTTCCGACCGAAAAAAGATTAATGGCTTGTCAGTTGTTCGCACGGTGTCGAAAATCCAGACGAACCAGGGAGCCCTTGAGATCATGTCCGGTTATGTTCAGAAAGGGAGCAAAGTCTATGAGTTCCACGGCCTGGCGCCGGAAAATGCTTTTCGGTCATACCAGCCTGTATTTCAGAAGACCATGGGGGGCTTCAAGCGGTTGACGAACAAACGGGTGCTGAACCGGAAACCGTATCGCATCAAGATTGCTTCCGCACCCCGAACCGGAACTGTAAAGCAGGTGTTGAAAGCCCTGGGTGCGTCGGACGGAAAACTTCAAGCCTGGGCAGTCATGAATGGAAAAACCCTGGATGAAACGGTACAGGCCGGAACGTTGCTGAAAATTGTAAAATGAAGCGACGGTTTTGGCATCAAAAAAGGGCGTAGATAAAAGGAGCGACGGCGCTTCCTTCGGTAAAGACAATCAATGCCCCAAACAGGGCCAACGTGAGTAGTATGGGAAGAAGCCAGTAACGCTTCCTCATCCGCAGGAACTCCCGGAATTCGCTAAAGATTGATTGATTCGCCAATATATATCTCCTTATATATCTCCTTAATATCGTTTTAAAAATCTCCCTTTTGACTGTGCCGGTTCGGTTCGGTCCACCCAGTAGGACGGTGTTTTCCTGTCAAACTTCAGCGAAATCGGTCTTCCACCGATAAGCGCCTTGATCATCCCTGAAGGTGTAATCACCAGGTAATAGGCCAGGGTGAGAATGACCACAGTGATCAATTTCCCAACAAAATGAGAGATTTTGAGCCATCCCGAGTAAATGGGCCGCGAACCCGTGGGAAACGTGATGAATCCCAATCCAATGAAAGACAGGGCGCCGAAGAAATAAGAGGGGATGGGTTTTCCCATCGAAAGTCCCAGCGCGCACAAACTGCCAAAAAACAGGAATGCAATAAGACCGAATTTTCGAACCTCTTTCTTGTCAATCGAGTTCAAGTGTTTCTCTCCAGTTGGGGGTTTTTCCCCATGTGGGTTGATCTTCTTTCAGGAGCATGCAGTTCTCCATGACCAGCACATCCATCTTTGTTCTCATAAAGCAACGGTAGGCATCTTCCGGGGTGCAGACGATCGGTTCGCCCCTCACATTGAAGCTGGTATTGACGATTACCGGACACCCGGTCAGTTTGTAAAATTCCGAAATTACCTCATAATAGTCCCTGTTATCATTTCTACCGACGGTCTGAAGCCGGGCGGAATAGTCCAGATGGGTCACTGCGGGGATGTCGCTTCTTTTGGCTTTCAGACGTTCCAACATGGGGATTCCTGTCCCTGATGGCTGGGGGAGTTGACGCTCTTTTCTGACATTTGCGGTCAAAAGCATATAAGGACTTTCAGTGTTTATATCAAAATAGCTCGTTGACTTTTCCGTGAGCACTGATGGCGCGAAAGGTCTGAATGATTCCCGGAATTTTATTTTGAGATTCATCACCTTCTGGATATCTTCGCTCCTTGCATCGCCCAGGATGCTTCTGCCCCCCAGAGCCCTTGGGCCGAACTCCATGCGTCCGGCCAGGTACCCGACGATTTTACCCGCTGCAATTCCGGCAGCAACCGTTTTGGCCTTGTTTTCCGGATCGAGCTCAACAAAGGGGTACCCATTTTTTTCCAGATAGGCTTTTATGATTTCGTTTGAGAAAGACGGCCCCATATAGGGAGACCTGAGGTGGCCGGCGCTTTCAGGGTCAGGCCTGCCATTTCCAAGGTAGCGGTGCCAGACCGATAGTGCTGCGCCAACGGCTCCTCCGGCATCTCCCGCGGCCGGTTGTATCCAAACCTCGTCGAAGTCGCTTTCGCGTAATATTCGCCCGTTTGCCACACAATTCAGGGCGACGCCCCCCGCCAAACAGAGTTTCTTGAGCCCTGTTTCTTTGTAAACCTGTCTGACCATTCTAAGAATGATCTCTTCGCATACGGCTTGAATGCTCGCTGCCAGATCCATTTCTCTCTCGGTAATGTCAGCTTCGGGTTTGCGGGGGGGACCGCCAAACAATTTTGAAAATCGTCGGTTGGTCATACGCAGACCGCCCAGAAAGTCAAAATACGCCAAATTCAGACCGATGGAGCCATCATCTTTCAGGTCTACAATCTCGGAGAGAATAAGATCTTTGAAACGGGGCCGGCCATAAGGGGCGAGCCCCATTAGTTTATATTCACCTGAATTTACCCTGAAGCCAGCAAAATAAGTAAACGCAGAATAGAGCAACCCTACGGAGTTCGGGAAATGAAGTTCTTTCAGGAGTGAAATCTGATTTTTCCGACCGAACCCATAGCTCGCAGTGGCCCACTCGCCCACACCGTCAACGGTAAGAATGGCGGCCTCCTCAAAAGGAGAGGGATAAAAGGCGGATGCCGCGTGGGATTCGTGATGTTCCGTGAATAAGACTTCTTTTTCATAACCGATTTCCCGGCGGATTACTTTGGGTACGTGGAGTTTCTTCCCAAGCCACGGGGGAATTGCTTCCAGCCAGGATCTGAGCCCCTTTGGCGCCACGGAAAGATAGCTCATGAGAAGACGGTCAAAAGTTAAAATCGGCTTGTCATAGAAAACAACATAGTCAAGATCCTGAACAGCTATGCCCCCTTCTTCGAGGCAGTATTTGATGGCCTTTGCCGGAAATCTTGGATCATGTTTTTTCCTGGAGAATCGCTCCTCTTGGGCCGCCCCAACAATCAGGCCATCCCTTAGAAGACACGAAGCGCTGTCATGATAAAAGCAAGAAATGCCCAGGATATTCAATTTATAGCCTTCCTAATGCACATTATGAACCTCAAGCATCATCATATCAAAAAAATCAATGCAACATTGCCATTTTGTTAATTTAGTATAGAATCATATTTTTTGTAACAGATTCCTTTGGGACATGTGGACAACTTCGGGACAATCACATGGTAAAGGATGGCGAAAAGAACAAGGGGGAAATTAAGGAGTGCCTCGGGAAGTCAGATGCCCCTTCACGGTTTCCCAAACGAAAAGTCGTAGTTTTTTCCACCATTGTCATATGTTGCAGCATCCTGACGGCGCTGGCATTGTGCGAATTCGTTCTCCGTTACAAGGAACGTTCCGGACAATCACCCGACCTTATTGATCCAGGGTTGATAAAATACGACGGAATGCTGGGCTGGAAACTGACGCCCCGCTGGCAGGGCAATCATCAGCACCGCGACTTTCTCGCCGGCTACCAAACCAACAGGTACGGTTTTCGCGGAGAATTCAAGTCGCTCGGCGATCATGATGGGCGCCGGGTGGCCTTTTTAGGCGACAGCTTCACCTTCGGGTTGGGTGTAAACGACCATGAAACCTTCATTCACAGGTTGAATGAAAAGGCACCGGAAAAACATTATTTGAATTTCGCCGTTCCTGGTTACAGTACCGACCAGCAATACCTCCTTCTGCGCCGGCGGGTATTCAACTTTAGGCCGGATGTTGTCGTCCTGGTCACCTATTTGGGAAACGATCTTTTTGACAATCTGCTTCCTTTTCCGCTCCAGGCAAACCATGGAAAACCCTATTTTAAGCTTTCTGGAAATCGGCTTGTTCTTGAAAACTCTCCAGTGCCCACGGCAGTCAAATCGAAAGAACAGGCCTCCCGGGATCTTCATCACGTCGTCATGGGGGAGACACCCCCGCTTCGACGAGGTTTGCTGGGTCTATTAGACAGGATGAAGATTTTTCAAATGGCAAAGCGCATCTTCCATTCGGATCATAAAAACCTGTTCCCTCTCTTTGATACACGCTTTCAACCGGCGCTCAAAGTGTACGGGGCCTTGTTAGATCAGATGGTTCTCCAGTGCCAACGCAATAATTCGGAACTGCTCGTGATTCTGATGCCCGGCAGGTCCCTGGTAGAAAGACCGGGATCCCAATCCGCCCAGTTCCAGGAATATCTTCGGGAAGAAATTATCAAACAATGCAAACGGCGGCACATCCGCCTAATGGACCTGCCCCTTCATCTGAAAAAAGTCCACACGGAGACGGGGAAGAAGCTCTATTTTCCTAACGACGGACACATGAATGCTTTGGGACATAGGGTGACTGCGGATTACATTCGAGAAAAGATGTAAAACCTCAAAGAGAATTGTGAAATGAGAAGAAGCGTTCCCTCTTCCCTGTTAGGTCCTTTCGTACTGGCAATGGTCAATGTGGCTGCCATTGCCAGCCTGCGGGATTTACCCCAGATGGCTAAATATGGAACCGGCTGCATCTTTTTTTACCTTTTGGCCGGTCTGGTTTTTTTCTTCCCTGTTTCACTGGTGGCAGCTGAACTGGCAACCGGATGGCCGGAGAGAGGCGGTGTTTATGTTTGGGTCCGGGAGGCATTTGGAAAGCAGCACGGATTCGCAGCTGTTTTTATGCAATGGTTTCAGAATCTTTGCTGGTATCCCGTTGTACTCACCTTTGCTGCTGCATCCCTCGGGTTTGCCATTGATCCACAACAGGGAGCGGCCCGGCTGGCAGAAAACAAGATCTATATTTGTGCTGTTATCCTGATCACCTACTGGGGGACAACCTTCTGGAATTTTCGAGGCCTGAGGGCTTCTGCCAAGCTGAGCCTGATCGGAGCGTTTTCGGGTGTGATCGTGCCGGGGGCGGCGCTGGTTGTTCTGGCCATACTCTATGTGGCCAGCGGCAATGTGAGCCACCTTCACCCCACGGTGGATGGTTTTTTGCCGGACATGGCGAAACCGGGCAACATCACTTTTGCCGCCAGCGTTTTTCTTGCCTTTGCGGGCATGGAGATGACCGCAGTGCATGTGCGCGAGACACGGAATCCCAACCGGACCTACCCAATGGCCATGGGCATTGCGGCGTGTGTGATTCTACTGGCATTCATTACGGGGGCTCTCGCCATCGCCGTTGTTCTGGAGCCCGATCAATATACTTTGCAGACCGGGGTGACCAAAGCGCTGGATACCATGCTGGCCGGCTTTTCAATTCCCTATCTGGGGCGAATTTTTGCGGCCATGATGGCCCTTGGGGTTATCGGAAGTGTAAATTCCTGGATTATCGGGCCCAGCAAAGGATTGCTGGCAGCGGCCCGGGACGGTATGTTGCCCGAATGGTTCCGGAAGACCAATGACCGAGACGTCCCGATTCGGGTGTTGCTCATTCAGGCTGTTATTGTGTCTCTATTGTGTCTTACCTTCACCCTTCAGCCGACGGTAGCGGATGCTTATTTCATGTTAAGTGATCTCACTATTCAACTCTATCTCATCATGTACATGGCCATGTTTACGTCAGCCATACGCCTCCGATACAAGCAGCCCCACATGCCACGGCCATTTCGCGTCCCCTTTGGCAATACAGGCATGTGGGCAGTGGCCGGATTGGGGATTGTGGGCGCATTGGCCTGCATTACCATCGGTTTTTTTCCGCCCACCCAGTTGGCAAGTCAGGGTATTCGTCCCCATGTGTTTGTGGCTTTTCTTTTAGGGGGAATCTTGTTGGTAACGGCGATTCCCTATGGCATTCAGCGGTTGTTTCGACACAAAAGAAAAACGGCCGCCGAATGATGCGGAAGCCATCATTGTCTCTTTTAAAGTTTGCATGAGGTCGGTGCTGAAGTATCGCTCGGACCGGTCCGGCAGGACCGTTGTGATATTTCCGGTCTTCACTATTCCGACAAAATGTTCTGCAGTACTCTTTCACCAAATTCAGAAGTGGTTAGAACTTTTTTCTCCGTATGCCAGGGGGTCAGGAGGTCGCTGGTGATGAACCCTTCTTCAAAAATCTTAAAAATGCCGTTCCAGATATCCGTCGCTTCTTCCGGAAGTGCCAGGCATTCCTCAAAGAGCATGGCAATGCTCCCGATCATGGAGTAGGGATTGGCCATATTCTTTCCGGCGATATCCGGGGCGGAACCATGAGCCGGCTCCACATAGCCCTTTTCCGGTCCGATGCAGGCAGAAGGCATAAGACCCAGAGATCCGATAATACCGCCCGCCTGGTCCGTGAGGATGTCTCCCTGCATATTTTCCAGTAGCATCACCCCGTTAAACTGGACGGGGTTGACCATCAATTGAAAAGCGGCATTGTCCACCAGGACAGAGTGATAGGGCACATCCGGATAGTCTTTGGCAACCGTTTCCACAATTTCCCGCCAGAACCGGCCGGTCGCCAGAACATTGGCCTTATGGACGTTGGTTAACCCGGCGTTTCGCTTCCCGGCTTCTTCGAATGCCACAATGGCCACACGCCGTACATCTTTTTCGGTATAGATGCAATCATCCCGGGCAAATTTCATTTCAGTGGACGTTCCCTCAATTTTATCGCCGAAGTAGATGCCCCCCACCAGCTCACGAATCATGAGGATGTCAATGCCTTCTCCGATGATCTCCTCTTTGAGGGGCGAGAAGGATTTGAGACCGGCCGGGAGCCTTACGGGCCGGAAATTGGCAAATGTGTCATACCGTTTTCGAAGGGGTAGAAGTGCCGCATGTTCCGGACGATGTTCCTGGGGTATCCGGTGCATCTCTTCAACGGCCAGCCCAACGGGGCCTTTAACAATGAAGTCGACCTCGTCGCAGACGTGTTGGGTTTTTTCCGGAAACGCCGATCCGTCGGTGAAGTAGGCTGAGGCGCCGAAAGGTGCGTAAATCAGTTTAAAGGTGTGGCCGTATTTTTTTTCAACGGCTTTCAGGACCTTGACGGCTTCCCGCATGATTTCAGGGCCGATACCGTCGCCTTCCAGGATTGCAATGGTCTTTTTCATGGTTTCTCCTCGGACGTTATTAACATTCAAAGTCGACACTTATATCAGAAGATGATACCATAAATCATCTTTTAATTGACATTCCTTCGCTTTGAACTGCAGTATGCGCTCTGGTGTATATGGGAAAAAACCTTCACTGAAAGGAGAGCCGGTATGTTGAGTATCCGCAAAATAGGCATCGTGGGTCGTACCTATCGACACCTCAACCGGTATCGGGAAATCCTGAGTGTATTATTCAAGTATGGGTTTGGGGATATTGTAGAAACCCTTAAAATTGAACAATATATTGAAATCGGTCTCCAGATGATTTCCAGAAAACGGCGCGAGCAGATCGAAAAGCTGTCCCGGGCTGAAAGGGTTCGAATGGCGGTGGAAGAGCTGGGGCCCACATTTATCAAACTGGGACAGATCCTCTCAACGCGGCCGGACCTGGTCCCCCTGGAATATTCCCGCGAATTGAGCAAGCTCCAGGATCATGTGCCGCCTTTCCCCTACGAGGAAGTCAGGGCCATCATTACCGAAGAGCTCGGAGAGACGCCGGAGGAACTGTTTGCCCATTTTGAAACCGAGCCGTTGGCCGCCGCCTCCATCGGCCAGGTACACCGGGCACGGTTGGCGGATGGTGATGAGGTGGTGGTCAAGGTCCAGAGGCCCGGCATTCGAAAGATTGTGGAGGTGGACCTGGAAATCCTGCTTCACCTGGCTTCCCTTATGGAACGTCATGTGGAGGAAATGGAGGTTCAGCGTCCCACCCGCATCGTGGAAGAATTTGCCCGAAGCCTGGAAAAGGAAATTGACTACACCATAGAAGCCTATCAAACGGAGCGCTTTTCACGGCAGTTTTTGGGAGAGCATACGGTTTATGTCCCGAAAATTTACAGAGAGTTCAACTCATCCCGCGTGCTGACCATCGAATATATTGAAGGCATCAAGGTTACGGATTTCGAGGCGCTCGAAAAAAATGGGTGCAACCTTCATACCCTGGCTGAAAACGGTGCCGATCTGGTTATGAAACAGATTTTTGTCCATGGGTTTTTCCATGCGGATCCCCATCCGGGGAATATCTTTATCCTTTCAAATAATGTCATCTGTTTTCTGGATTTCGGGATGATGGGTCGCATCCGGCGGGACGAGCGGGAAGACTTTACGGATTTCGTCATCAGCCTCGCCGGCAAAAACGAACGAAAAATTACGGAGTCCGTTTTGAGGCTCTCTGTTTACGATCAGGAACCGGATCGGGAGAGGCTGGAACGGGACCTCACGGATCTCCTGGAGGAACAGGTTTACGGGCGCCAGGGTAAACTGGAGATGGGGAAGCTGTTCCAGAAGCTGATTGAGACGGTTACCACCCATGGGCTCACGATCAAACCCGATCTTTACTTGATGATGAAAGCCCTGGGAACCATCGAGGGTATTGCTAAGATGCTGGATCCGGCCATTGACATCCTGAAACAGGCTGAACCCTTTGTTCGACAAATTCAAGAGGAACGGATGAATCCCAAACGGATCGCCGGGGATATGCTGGAGATCGGTTCGGAACTGATCCAACTGGGGCGGGAAATACCGGGAGAGTTAAGGTCCATCCTCAAGCAGGCCAGGGAAGGCAAAATGAAAATTGAATTCGGCCATTCCGGTCTTGAACCCCTGATCAACACTCACAATCGAGGTACCAACAGGCTGGTTTTTGCCATTGTGCTGGCGGCATTGATTATTGGGTCTTCCCTGGTTGTCCTATCTGGGATTCCCCCCAGATGGCACGATATTCCTCTGATCGGGCTTGCGGGTTTCATTCTGGCGGGGGTCATCGGGTTTTCGCTGCTGATTTCCATTTTGCGGCGCAGGAAAATGTAAAAAAATCAAACGGTTTAGGGCCTCCGGCAGGAAAGATTAACTCATTATTTTTGAGTGAGCTCTAAGATTTCCTGCTGTAGCATAGGAGACCCAGAATGACCATGACCACGCCCAGGAATATGGGCCACATGGGAACGGGATCCGCATAGGGTGTCTGGTCTTCAAGGGTAAAGAAGAGGAAGGTGAAAAAGGAGAGGGCCACTCCCAATCCCGTGAAAATGATGCACAGCGCCTTCATTTTCGTTTCCTCCGATCACTATGGAAGCTTAAATCATCAGGTTATGAAAAGCGGCACTCAGGGTGCTTAAACCAACGGAGAAACATTGAACTTACTGGAAATATAACACATATGGTCTGAAAGGTCAAGTTAAAAAATACCCTGAATTAGGGATCGTCAGCCCTGTTCCGACTATCTCGTGCCCGAACGAAAACTGTCTTTTTCGCCAATCTCTGCGTCAGATAAAAATTTTAATCCTCAAAATACCAAATGTATTCCTGCGGTTAAAATTTTGATCTTCCTTGGCCTTGACAAAAAATCCTAGTTTTCGGTCAGACACTATCTCATAGAAAATGGATTGAAATTTGTATCTTTATCATAGTGATCTACTCCCTCAAATTTCTTAACTTTATTCATAATCAAATATGTAACCGGCGTAAGAAGTGTCTCGACCATTGTTTTCATTATCCACCCGGCGATAATACCTTCAAAGAGCACACTGCCGGACATTACGCCCCCTAAGGCAACAACGTAGAAGACGGCAGTATTCAAAAACTGCCCCACGACTGTCGAGGCAATAATGCGCAGCCAGAGAAAACGACCTTTTGTTAACACTTTGAGTTTGGCCAGCACATAATTGTTGGATATATCCCCTATGAATATGGCCAGCCAGCCACCCACCAATACGCGGGGAATGATACCAAAAACAGTTTTATAGGCATCTCCGTCAGCAAAAAATGGGGCCGCAGGTACTGCGACCGCAATTTGGTAAAAAATCCCTGCTAATATGGATGCCAGAAGTGTGTACCAAAGGATTCTGCGCGCACTGGCATACCCATAAACTTCCGTGATGATGTCCGAAATGATATATGTGAACGGAAAATAGAGTACCGTGACAGAAACCCCAAAATTGAATAACAGGACGATTTTCGCTGCGGTCGCGTCAGATATCAGCTGGAATGTTACATTTAGAACCAAAAACAATGTGAGCAGCCGAAACTGTTTTGAACCCATAATGACCCTTTATTCTACTTTATTTATCAGATCCCTTTTTCATATTGGGTGTTGGTTGTGGGATGAATCATTTGTTTGAGTTCTTTTTTGGAATTGGGATTCCCATTTAAAAGGTTTTCAAAAAGCCTAATTATTCGAGATTTATCCATCTGTATTTTGGTTTCGGTTTTTATATCTCTTAAGTCAATGAAAAAACAGGAAAAGATAGCCGGAATTTCAGTCACAATGTCCGGATTCAGGAAATTATGATGATGATAGATACGATGATAGTTCCCTTTTGATTTTTCAATATAAAGAGAAACCTTTTTCAGATTTGTAATAGATGAAGATTTAAAACACTTCTGAATGCATTCCTTGTTTACACTGTCTTTTTCACATCCAATAACCTGATGGAATAAACATTGTCTGCTGGTCAGAAGCAAGATAGGATGATAAATGCTATAGTATAGTTTGAAATTATCAGGAATTTTAATGGTTTTTATCTGATCTTTACTAATTTCATTAGAAATAAAAGATCCATAACAGTTAAATTTTTCTTTCAAGCATAAAAGACTAAAGGAATTAACAATATTAAGATAGGGACCTGCTATCCAGGGGATTTCTTCCTTAGAGGCTTCATAAGCGATTCCGGTATTATTGGTTACAATAATTTCTGGTTGTAACTGTTTAAAAAATTCCAGTGAAGCCGTATAATTTTCTCCTATCAAGATAGATGGGAACCATGGGATCAAGTTTTTGTTTTTCGAAAAGAGGGTTATAAATTCAGCGTATTTATTTTCAAAACAATTGGGAATTTCAAAAAATATTTGTGAAGCGGTCTCATTGCAAATATACAAATCCTTTTGGGAGGATATCAATACCGCAAGATCGGGTTTAGTGTCCAATGTTCCTTGTTTTTTTAAGCGGGGAGTATCAATTGGATCAATCATTTCTTTTGAACCATTTAAGATGAATGAAATTCTTTTTTTTATTGAGGTGAGCTCTTTGAACGGTATGAAAAGATCATTTTGCAGTTTTTCTAATTCTAACTTTTTAATGTAATATTCCGTATTATTTAAGGATTTAAACCTTTTGAATATGATATTGTAATCCAGGCTCTGAACAGCGCTTTTCTTGTTTTTTGTAACAGGATCTTTGCCACCCGGTGCTATTGTTTCTGGATCATCTTTTGGGTTCCCATGGTGCAGATTTGGGGTGCATGTCCCGGCATTAACGAGATGCGTTTCTGAAAGAACGGTAAATGAAGTCTCCGGGGTTTTTACAGATACTTTTAAAGCCGTATGGAATTTGCCCGAAATGCTGATTGTTATGGGAGATTTGGCGATGCTTAACCGCTTGATCTGGTTTTTTACATGAGATGTAATTTTTTCTTTTTCTTCATAAAGCTCTATTTGGTCTTTTACCATTTGCTCATTCGAAAAATAATTGTTAATTTTTGAAAGATGATGAATGGAATTATCTCGGGGATTATCAATAAACATTTTTTTATGAATATCTCCCTTCAAATATGAATTTGAAAAATCCCGGTTGAAGACCTTATAAAGAACACTATTGTCACGATTTAGCCTGTTTGTTTCATAAAAACTCCGGATTTGGTTTTTCCAAGCCTTAACCACCGTATATACATAATCCAGCTTTTTTATTCTTCCTTCAATCTTTAGTGAATCAACCCCCGCATCAGATATTTCTTTTAGATCAAAATATGCTGAATTGTCTTTAAGATTTAGGGGAAAATTTTTACCTTCAGGAGTGGTTAAATATCGATCCCTACAGGGTTGACTACATCTGCCACGATTTCCCGACTTCCCGCCAAGAACGGAACTCATATAACAGATGCCTGAAAATGAGATACAGTAGGAACCGTGGACAAATACTTCCGTTAGGATCTTATGTTTATGTGCGATCAAAGTTAAGGATTCTATCTCATGTATATTTAACTCTCTTGATAAATTAACTTGGGTCGCATTCAATTTGCTTAAAAAAAATATCTGCCCTTCATTATGGGTTGTAAGCTGAGTCGATGCATGTATTTTAAGACCTTTAAAATATTCAGATAGTAGGTAAAGCAATCCTAAATCCTGAACAATGACCCCATCAATACGTGTATTCATCAGTTTATTCAGTAAGTTTATAAGGGAGGGGATTTCACTTTCCACTATAATGATGTTTAGGGTTAAAAAAATTTTACAATCATTTCCATGAGCCAGGTTTATAACCCTAATTAAATCATCAAAATTTAAATTTGTTGCCCGGTTTCTGGCATTAAATTTATTCAGGCCACAGTATATGGCATCTGCCCCGGCTACAATTGCAGCTTTTATGGAATCAATATCCCCGCCGGGTGCCAGTAATTCAATTTTTCTTTTCATGTTTTTAGGGCTTCGGCAACCCTTCCTCGTACATGTTCCATATGCTGGTTGATGGGCAGATCCAGGGGGCAATTGTCTTTACACATCATGGTTTCAAAGCACCCGAACACCCCATCGTTGGTAACGACAATCGATACAGCGTTCCCCGTTGTACACATTTGAGGCATCGGCATCAACCGGATATTTGGCGATAGACTGGGTCTCAGGGTTCGACAGGCCATCCGGTTGATGCCGTTGACGATCATGGCACAGCATCCGCAGACGGAAGAGCGCTTTCGGATCGAGCGACCCTGATCATGCCGGATGATCAACGCCCCGCTTCTTCAGCTCGCCAGAAGCGTTGAATCCACGGGGAGGCTGCGGATTCGAACATTCGTGGCCGCAAATACGGCATTGCAAACCGCCGGGGCGATCAAAGGGACCGCCGCTTCTCCAATGCCCGTGGGTGGGTTTGTGGAGGGCAGGATGTGAACATCCACATGCGGCATTTCATTCATGCGCAGGATCGGGAAGTCGTCGAAGTTGCTTTCCTTTACCCGGCCCTTGTCAATGTTGATGGACCCCTTGAGTGTGGCTGTGAGCCCGAAGGCGATCCCTCCCCGCATCTGGGCCGCAATATTCTTGGGGTGAATGGCCACGCCGCAGTCCAGTGCACAAACCACCCGATGAACACGAACATCCCCTGCCTTGGAAACGGATACCTCGGCCACGAAGGCTAAAAGGGTGTGGTGAAAATCGTGGATTGCGATGCCCTGGTAAATATTTGGGTCTAACGGCTTTCCCCACCCACTCTTTTCCACGGCCAGTTCCAGGACCTTTTGAAAGCGGGGGTTTTCCTGGAGCAGCTGGAAGCGCATTTCCACCGGGTCCCGGCCCGTTGCCGCGGCGATTTCATCCATGAAACTCTCCACCAAAAATGCATTCTGTGAATGGGACACGGAGCGCCAGAATCCGGTGGGAATCCCCGGGTCATCCTGGACGAAATTCACCTTTACATGTTCGATTGAATAGGGCAGGGGACCCGCGCCTTTGGCCGCGTTTTTTCCGGCCATGAATCGAGGGAGCAGGGAACCGGCCAAAGCTGACACCAGATCACGGAGTCCCCGGGGAAGTGCATAGGGCAGCATGGAGGGAATGAGTCTGGGGAACATGTAGGTCATGTGGTCCGGGCCAATGATGCGGTGGGTCCAGGTTAACGGCATCCCTTTGTGGTCCAATGAGGCCTCCAGTTCATTGTATGTGGCCGGTCGGTAGCAGTCGTTTTTCATGTCTTCTTCCCTGGACCAGAATACCTGGACCGGTGCCCTTAGGATTTTGGCCAGGGTGACCGCTTCCTTCACATAGTCAACGGCCACCCGTCGACCGAATCCGCCTCCCACAAAAGGGGTGTGAATGGAAATATCCTCATACTTAAGACCCGTGATTCGGGCCGCTGCTTCCTGTGCCGCACCCTGATGCTGGGTGGGTGCCCATACCTCGCAACGACCATCCTTGAGGTGTGCCGTGCAGTTCATGGGCTCAGGCGCAGCATGGGCCTGGTAGGGGACGAAGTAGGCGCTTTCGACCACCGTGCCCGAACCTGTGGAAATTTTGTCCGGGTCGCCTTTTAGAACGACGGTTTTTCCCGACTCCCGAGTCAATGCGGGCCAACGTTTTTTCAACGCCTCCGTGTCCATGGCGGGCGATGCCTTCCGGTCCCAAGTCAGCTTTAACGCATGGGCCCCTTCCATGGCTTCCCAGGCGGTATTGCCCACCACCGCCACCGCCGTATCAAGTGTGACTACCCGATTAACGCCCTTTTGCTTCAAGGTTTCACGGTCATCCACCTTGACCGGCTTTCCTCCCAGGACAGGCGCATGGACCACATATGCCCGAACCATACCCGGCAGTCGGAGATCCATGCCGAAAACCGCCCGACCTTCGGCCTTTTCACGGCCTTCCAACCGCTGCACATCTGTTCCGATGATCCGATAACTCTGGGGATCTTTGAGGGGAGGATCCTCCGGAACCTGCACTTTCGCCGCTTTTGAGGCAAGCGCCCCGTAATCCAGGGATCTGCCCGTCGGCAAATGATAAATGCGCCCCATTTCCGCCCGGCAGGTGTTTTCCGGAACATTCCATGTTCGGGCCGCCGCCGTAGTCAACATCACCCGGGCAGTGGCACCGGCCTTTCGAAGAATATCCCATGAGGTGCAAACGCTGGTGCTGCCGGCGGTCATCTGAGTGTTGTAGGCGGGGTTTTTATAGAGGCTTTCGGCAGGGGCCGTTTCCGCTCTGATTTTTTTCCAGTCCGCTTCCATTTCTTCTGCGACGATCATGCCAAAAGCCGTTGTGATCCCCTGGCCCATTTCCGTGTGATTCACCCGGACCGTCACTGTTCCGTCCTCCGCCACACTGAGCCAAGGGTTGGGGGAAAGGGCGTGGGGGTTATCTTGCCAGAGTTGGGACGCGGTTTTGACCTGTTCTCCATCAAGCACTACATAGGCGCCCAATGCCAGTCCGGCTCCTGCCAGGACTCCAAGCTTTAGGAACTTTCTGCGTCCTTTGTTTATGTTGTCATTTCCCATGACTCAACTCCCCGGCCGCGCGATGAATGGCCTTTTTGATCTCCTGGTACGCACCGCATCGGCACAGGGTCCCGCTCATGGCATCTTCAATCTCAGAGTCGTCGGGCTCGGGGTTGTTCTTCAAAAGGGCCGCAGCCGTCATGATCTGTCCCGGCTGGCAATACCCGCATTGGGACACGTCTTCCCGGACCCAGGCCTCTTTGAGAGCTTCACCCAAGGGGCCTGTGAGCCCCTGAAGCGTGGTGATGGATCGGCCTTCCGCCTCTTTGAGGGAGATGGTGCAGGACTGAACCGCTTCACCGTCCATATGGACCGTACAGGCCCCGCATTCCCCGATTCCGCAGGAATATTTGGCCTCAGTAAGGCCCAGATGATCCCGCAGCACCCATAAAAGGGGTGTTTCAGGGTCCACGTCCACATGGCGTCTTTTGCCGTTGACAAATAGGGTAATCATTGAAAGCCTCCTTTTACAACTAAACGCTGTTCAGTTTTAGGGAAATGGTATTCCAGATCCATACCTCTCAGTTCCCATCTCAGCCACAATACACAGAAAATCATTTCAAGGACGGCTGTTGCCAATTTGATCCACCACACGGCATCAATTCCCCAGCCGAAAATGCCCGGGAGTGTGAAGACCATTAAGGCGTAGAGACCATTGTCCATGGGTGCTTCGGTGGCTGTTGGATCGAAATTGCCCCCATCGTGAATCCAGGCTCGTATCCTTGAATCCAACCCGCGAAACCATGTGTGGGTATCCACGGTGAGGCTCCCAGCAATTTGAAAAAGGGCATTGCCTTGAATCCTCTCTTTGGGGTGACCGTGGATGTTCAATATATGAAGGATTCAATGCCAATGGGAGACAGCTCCCAAAGGTTGGATTTTCGGGTTGCGGCTGACCGCTGAATTTTAGGGCTCAAACAGGTATCGTGGAGAGCCGATTTGCAAATGAGGTCCCCTGTCTTATTTCGCCACATGTTCCATCAGGTCTGGCATACGGTTTATGAGACGTGAACAGATGAATTGACTGATGATGGCGATTTCTTCTCCCACCTGATTGTATTGAATATCCATGATATCCATATAAAGACGGTTTACAGACGGGTAGAGATCCCTGGCTGGATCAAAGTATATGGTGCGGTAAGTGTTTTTGCCCAGGAGGATGACCGTGAAATCCGCTTCCGGACAGACCTCATGGATGACCTTTGAAGCATTTTCCGGATAGATGACGAGGGGTCTTCTGTTTTCAATGTAAAAGGCAATGTCGTGCTGGGAAAGCGCGTGCCACAGTTTATGCCATTGTGGTTCCGTGAGCTTCGGGTATGGCGGCTTTGAGAGTTTTCTTTTAAGGCTTTCCCGGGTTGTTTTGAGGATTTCATTTTTCAGTTTGATAAATATCTCTTCCAGAAATTCCGTTGGTTTAAAACCATATTCGGACAGGGATGCTTGATTTTTTCCAAAGATAAACTCTTTGGTCATAGAGGGTAAAAACGCAATCCTGACCGCGTCTTTGTTTTTCCAAGGGCCATTGGGTTTGCATCGGAATTGGGTGTAATCGGCCGACTGAATGATTTTTTCCGTAAGATCGCCGGAAGCAAGGACGTTTGTTTCCGCAATTTCTTTCAATAGAAACGGGCAGGTCAAATAGCGGAAGAAAGCCGGGTCATTTTGAAACGTATCCCGCAGGAATTTCATTTCCCGGGCGGATAGACGTGTGGCGGTCAGGTCCTCCTGTGACGTCTGGTAATTCTCATTGAGGAGATCCGCTTCCCGCCGCATAAACGCATCCAGGTCCATTTTTTCCCGTGACTTGATCTTTTTTAGGAGAAAAAGACGGATGGCCAGGATTTCAGGCGCGGGATAGATGCTGGTAACCCCGTAGTCCCCTCTATAAAGACTCAACTTTTCATCGTAATGAAAGAGGGCCTGGCTCAAATCCAGAATGTCCGGGTCCAGCACCACAAAATCAAGTTGATTTTTCTCCGGATCCGTCATGACCTTCACGATATGGTCGAAGTCAAGCGCCTCATCAATGGCCCTGACCCGCCAGTCTTCTCTTGACTTGAGTTGACCTGCGCGGCCCAGAACCACCTTCAACAGATAAGCCAGAAGTTCACCGGAATATTGCTGCGCCGGCGTTAGGTTGGCTGATGGTGATGGCGGGAATTTTTCAGGTGGCGGTTGGATTGAAGATGATGCGGTGACTTTGAGCGGGCAGATGGCAACAAGGGGGATAAGGAGGGTCATAAAGCTCAGCAGGAAAATGAAATTTCGCATACGGTTCATTGATGAAACGGTTCCTTTTCTGGGAAGCAATAGTTTTTTGACCCTAGGTTTTCAACCACTTTTTGATGGTTTCATATACTTCCGGATGATTGAGAAGATCCAAATGGCTCATATTACGGCCGACCCATTGATGGGTTTGTGGAAACAAAAGATTCAATTCGGCATTTTTATGACGTCCCAAAGCGCTGCTTAATGTGACGAGACCATCTCCCATAAGACCATCACCGAGCTTGTTTGATTTTTTGCCGGTGGTTGCCGCGATGGAATAACACTGCACGCCTTCCGGCAGCGGTGCGGGGGTTCGCTGATCCCCTGAAAAATCGAATCTGTCGCATCCTTTCCAATCATCTTCCAGCACATTGCCGTAACGCAGATCCGTAATGCCACGGCTCCGGATTTTTCCCAAACGAGAAAAGGGGGTGCTATACGGACTTATTTCCAGGATGGTATCGATCCAGTTGCCGCCTTTCTCCAAAGGCGATCCGTGATGCGGCGTGCCTAAGAATACGAGCTTTCGAAGATGGTTTACCCAGGTATGGCCGGATTTTTTCCCGTAATGGCAGGCGCTCCGGGAAACAAGCCCACCCATGCTGTGGGCGACGATGAAAAGCGCTATGGGTGAGGACGATTGAGCGATGATTGTTTCAAGGAGATCTGAAAGCTTTCTGCCGTTTTCAGAAATGTGAAGCCCGGTATTGTAATGGACATAAAGGGGCGTGAATCCCAGATCGTGGGCCAGGGCTGCGCCATGGTCGTGTCCCCGCCGATTCCACTGCAGATCATTCATGCATGATCCGTGCACCATTATGGCTATTTTTCCATCAGACTGCTGAATTGTATCTAAAAGCGATTGTTTGTTTAATGGCTTTCCATTACGGCGAAACTGCATGGGAATGGCAAGCGGATTGTTCCTGGCGACAAGATGATCGCCGAGGACACCATTCAAAGCGGAAAGAACGGCTTCACGACCGGGGGATGAGTCCTTTTCTCCCAGTTTCGAACTGAGTCGGCCGAGCAGCACATCGATTCTTTCCCCCACCACTTCGGTAACCGAACGGATATTCCGGTAAACCATTCCCGTGATACCCTTTGTCCGATCTTGATCGGTTATGCCAAGTCTTCCTGAAAAACTGGTGAACGTGTGATGTAATGATTCTACCATATCCGTAATACCGGTAATGGCGTCAACGGCTAAACGCCCTGCGCCGCGAAGATCTGTTGAAAGGTTATTGGGATTTCGGGGCAAGGTGCCTCCTGGAGTAGATCTGCGCTGTGCAAAGCGGGTGTATAGCGTTTTTTCGCTACGAGCAGAAACCGGTTGGATTTTTCCCGGATTTTGCCCTTGCATTCACAATGGTGCAATAAATATCAATTATACATGATATGGAATTGTTTTTCCAGAAGAGGATTAATGAAATGGGACGTCAATAGATTTCTTATTGCCCACCTCAGCACTCTCAGCCCTTCGTTATCCCGGTTTTTTGCCTTATCCTTGAAATCCCAACAAATATGTTGGCAGGCCTTGACATTCAAATTCCATATGTTATATTGCCAACAATATTGTTGCCAACAATATTGTTTTTTTACTCGAGGGGGAGATATGATGAAGAAAAAACTTAAACAGGCTTATGGTAATTGGGTTGAGGGCGATCGTTTTTGGGACAGGGAAAGCGATACCGAGCTGCTGATTGAAAAGCTTGATGAAGGGGCTCATATTCTCCTTGTGGCCCAGAGGCGTATGGGTAAAACGAGCCTCATGAAGGAAATCAAAAGGCAACTGAATGAACGTTATACCTGCCTGTTCCTAGATCTGCAGAAAGCCTCCTCCGCTGAAGACGCGATCGTTGAATTAAGTCTTGTGCTCAAACCTTACACATCCCTTTGGAGCAAGACAAAGGATCTGTTTTCAAACGTTCTGAACAAATTTTCCGAAAGTATAGAAGAGGTGAACCTTGGCGAAGTCGGCATTAAACTCCGCGCGGGCTTGACCTCCGCAAACTGGGCCGAAAAGGGGGATTCCCTATTTTCGATTCTTGCGGACTCGGAACTGCCGGTTTTACTGCTGATTGATGAAGTCCCGCTCATGGTGAACCGCATGCTGAAGGGTGAAGATTTCAGGATCACGCAGGAACGGAAAGCCAAGGTAGATGAATTCATGTCTTGGCTGCGGAAAAACAGCCTTGAGCATCAGGGAAAAATAAGGATGGTTCTTTCAGGCAGCATCGGCTTTGAGCCCATACTCCGTCAAGCCGGCCTCAGTGCCACCATCAATAACTTTCAACCCTTCGATCTGAAGCCGTGGGATGAAAAAACCGCCATTGAATGCCTTCAAGCCCTTGCCGCGGAATACGGCATCCAGTTTGAAAACGACGCGGAAGCCGCAATGGTAAGGCGGCTCGGATGCTGCATACCCCATCATGTCCAGATGTTTTTTACGCATGTATACGATAGATGTAAGCGCAGGGGGAGGATGGCGTTTTTTTCCGACGAAGTGAACGACATTTATGAAAATGAAATGCTCGGCATCCGAGGTCATTCCGAACTGACTCATTACGAAGAACGGTTGAACCTTGTTCTCGGACCGGAATTTTTTACACTGGCCCTCGAAATATTAACCGAGACTGCGGTGACGGGTTGTCTTACGCATGCGTCTCTTTCCGCCCTTCAGAAGGGGTACGAGTTTAAGGAAAGGAGTGTTCAAGAAGCCTCGGAGGAGATTCTGAGAGTGCTTGAACACGACGGATATATTAAACCGGGAAAGGGCGGATTTCTGTTTGAATCGTACCTTCTGCAGGGTTGGTGGCAAAAACGGCACGGATTTACTCATGTACCTGTTCTTGAAAGGGGGATTTAACCCATGACAAAACGAAATATGAAATACAATCCCTCTTTCCTCTCCGAGGCGGAACTCATAGAAAGCTTTGTGGTCCGCCATGCCGATCTCGATCTGATCATCAGGATAATCGGCGAAAACCATACGGATTCAAATCAGCATGTGTTGGTAATCGGCCCGCGCGGCAGCGGCAAGACAACCCTTGTGCATCGCGTAGCCGCCGAGATCAAGCAAGATGAGGAATTTCGCGATCGCTGGTATCCTTTGATTTTCTCGGAAGAGAGCTATGAAGTGGTCTCAGGCGGCGAGTTTTGGCTTGAGGCGTTGTTTCATCTCTCTGAACAGACAAATGATGAAAAATGGAAACAAACCTATGATGAACTAAAAGATGAAAACGATGACCAAAGGCTTTTTGAACGCGCGCTTGCCCAGCTTCTGGACTTTGCCGACAGTCAGGGCAAGCGGATTCTGCTGATTGTTGAGAACCTCAATATGCTGTTTGGCGATCTGACCAGCGATGATGAAGCGTGGAAAATACGGCACACCCTGATGAATGAATCGAGAATGATGTTGCTGGCCACTGCAACAAACCGGTTTGAGGAAATCGAGAATTCATCGCAAGCCATGTTCGAGATGTTCAAGTTGCAGGAACTTAAGCCGCTCGATGACGATGAATGCAATCGTATTTGGGAATCCGTCGCGGGAAAGAAGCTTTCGGGCGAGCGCATCAAGCCCATCAGGATATTAACCGGGGGGAATCCCCGCCTGCTTACCATTATCGCCAAATTCGGCGCTCACCGTTCATTCCGAAAACTTCTTGACGACCTTGTGGACTTGATTGACGATCACACGGAGTACTTCAAAAGCCATCTGGACAGCCTGCCGGCAATCGAAAGAAAGGTTTATCTGGCTTTGGCGGGGTTATGGGATGCCTCAACGGCCCGTGAAGTGGCGAAGGCAGCCAGGCTGGACGTCAATAAAACGAGTTCCCTTTTGCGTAGACTTAAGGGCCGTGGCGCCGTGATGGTCGAAGATCGTGGGAAAAGGATCAAATGGTACGTGGTTGCGGAGCGCATGTACAATATCTATTACCTCATGCGGCGGCGCGGTAAGCCCGCCGACCGGGTCAAGGCGACGGTAAAATTCATGGTCAGTATGTATGATCCGGAATCTGCCGCACGGCTGATAACCGAGGAGGCATGCAGCCTTTCGCCGGAGGTCTGTCGAGACCATTACCTCGCTTTTGAAGAAACCATAAAGGAAGTCCGGAGCCGGCAGATAATAGAAAAAATCATTTCTTCCGCACCGAAGCATTTTCTTGAATCTCCCTATCTTAGTGAAACATTGAGAAACATTATGGAGATTGATCAAGAACTGGTTCTGAAGGAAGAAGTCAGCGATATAGATGCAATTAAGCTGAAGGAAGCGAATAAGACAAATAAACAAGGGATGAAGCTTCTTGAGAGTGGAAAAAACAAGCAGGCGATTGAAAAGTTTGATGAAGTTATTCGAAAGTTTGGCCATTTAGATAAATTGGCATTTCAACGATTAGTAGCAATGGCCTTTAGTTTGAAAGGCTTCAGCCTCAGACTTCTCGGAAGTTTTGAAGAAGCAATTACAACCTGTGACGAAGTGATTGCACGTTTTAAAGACGTGGAAGATACGTTGCTTCGTGAAACGGTGGCAGCGATCATGTTTATCAGGGGTGTAACTCTTGAGGGACTCAATCGTCATGGAGAAGCAATTGCAGCCCTCGACGAAGTGATTGCGCGTTTTATAGACGAGGAAGATGCGGTGTTTCGCGGAATGGCGGCATGGGCCATGTTTATGAAAGGGAAAGCCCTTGGAGGACTCAGTTGTCACGAAGAGACCATTGGCGTCTACGAGGAACTGGTTGAGCGTTTTTTAGAAGTGGAAGATGCGGGAATTCGTGAGCTGGTGGCAAGGGCTCTTTCCAACAAAGGCGTTAAGCTCGCCATACTCAACAGATACGAAAAAGCTGAACAAACGTTTCGTCAAGCAATTGAATTACATCCTGATTTAACTGAGGTTCATTTAAACTTAATTAGTTTGTTGGTAAAGTTACCTGAAAGGTTTGATGACGCTTTTCAAGCAGCTGAAGAGATTATCGGCCGAAAGCCGGAAGACGTTCATTTGCTGAACAATATTGCGTGGCAGTTTTATAAACATGGAGCATTGTCCCTGTTGTCAAAGGCTGAAAAATGGTCGCAACAGGCGGTTTCCCTTGAACCTAAAATCGCATCGGCACATCACACATTGGCCTCCATATCAAGCGCTCTCGGAAAAGGAAGCGAAGCGCTCGAGTCCGCCGGGAGTTATATCCAGAATGCCGATTTCGATGAAAGAGGAATCGAAGACGCAATAGAGCTGTTTGTGAAGTTGGCGGCATCAGGACATGCCAAGGAAGCCCTCGGCCTGCTCGTCAATTCTCCGGCCCAAAAACATCTAGAACCCCTTGTGGTCGGTCTGAAGCTATACATGGGGGAGGACGTGAAGACCGCCACTGAAATCCGGGAAGTTGCGAAAGATGTCGTTAAACGGATTGAGGATCAGTTGAAAAAGCGTTGATAAGGGATGAAACTATCAATTTTCTGAAAGCTCATTTTACTATAAAGTTCACCGATGCTGTTTCCATGGGGGATGTGGCGTAGGATGTCCATACCTTTGCCATGACCCGGTGCATCCCCCGAGAAAGGGGCCACAGGTAGTTTCGGGTGGAGGTTGTGGCGGTCAATCGGCCGTCAACGATCCAGTCCACCATAGCGTTTTCAGGCAGGTTGGCCATTTGGAACTGGAACGCTTCATGGTCATCCGGTATGCGGGGATCCATGGCCAGCTGCAGTCCGTGGGAGGGGCGTTGAAGATAGGGGCGTTTAGGGACGGGTTGAGGGAATGGCCGGCTTTCGGGTTCGGTTCCGGGTGCGAACCATTCGGTGATGGTGGCGCACCCGCCATCATCGGGCAGACCGGTTTTCCGGCAGATATCTCTTTTTGTGAGCCGGGGACTCAGATAAAGGGGTCGGGTTTGCCGGTTGCGGTTCAGTTCCGCAAAGACGCTTCTGAGGATGAGAGCGGGTCCCGTGGCGCCGGTAACGCCTTTGGTGGCTTGATGGTCCAGGTTTCCCACCCACACCCCCACGGTGAATCGATTATTATACCCCATGGCCCAGGCATCCCGGTAGTCACTGGACGTGCCTGTTTTGACGGCGGTCTGAACCGGAAATCGAAGCAGGCTTCCCCGGCCGAATTCAAGTCTTCGCGCATCGGGATCCGACAGAATGCTGCCGATGAGGGAGGTGGTTTCCGGGGAAAATACCTGGTTCCCCCTGCGCCCCCTGTCCGTATGGTCCATGATGGTTTTTAATGGATGGTAAACACCCCGGTTCGCCAACACCGTATAAGCGCCCACCAGCTCCAACAGGGTGATTTCGCCGTTGCCCAGGGCCAGACCTTCGCCGTAGTGATCCGGGTGTTGATGCAGGCTGTTTATGCCAAGGGTTCTGAGGCAGCTTAGAAAATTATTTACCCCAACAAACCCGATGGTGCGTACGGCAGGTATGTTCAGGGAGTTCCCCAGCGCATGGCGCAAGGGCAGGGGACCGTAATGGGTCCGGCTGTAGTTGTGATAGGTATGGAGACCATGTCCCACGGGCGCTGCCAGGGGTAGGTCGTCCACCAGGGTGGCGGCTGTCCATCCTTTTTCAAGGGCCAGGGCATAGAGGAAGGGCTTAAGGGTGGATCCCGGTTGCCGGGGTGTGGTCACCGCATCGATCCAGCTTTCCGTCACCCCGTCCGATGATGCGCCGCCGTTGACCCAGGCCAGGACCTCGCTCTTTTCATGATTCACAACCAGTACAGCGCCGTTATGAACGTCTTTGGCTTTCAGATCTCGAAGCCTTTGATCCAGGATGGTCTGGATTTTCTGCTGGAGAGGGGCGCCAAGAGTGGTGTGCAAACGACGCAACCGGGTCATACGGGATGGCGGGGTTGTGCTGTAAAGGTGGTGTACGAAATGCTCGGCCTTGACCGTAAACGAGGGTATTCTGCTTTGAACCGGTACCCCTTGGATGCGATCAAAACCGGCTGGATCAATCAATTTCTCCTGGCGCATTTTCCGGGCCAGGCGGAGAATGGGTTTCTCAAGGCGGTCCGGGGTTTTGTGTGGATCGAGACGGCCGGGGGCCCGCACCATGACCGCCAGGGCCAGGACCTCCTTATGGCTCACGGTATCCAGGTCCCGGTCAAAGTAATACCGGGCCGCCTGTACTACCCCCCGGCGTTGGGCCGCATAGGGAATCTGGTTAAGGTAACATTCCAGGATTTGCTCTTTCGAAAACACTTTTTCAAGGCGGTACGCTTCAAAGCCTTCCAGCCATCGGGACCACAGGCTGCGGGGTCGCGGGCGCCACATTCGCACCACCTGCTCGGTGATGGTGCTGGCACCTCTGACGGTCCGGAAGGACCGGATGTTCTGAAAGAGCGCCATCACGCGGGCTCGCCAGTCCACACCGTGGTGCCGGTAAAAGCGCCGGTCTTCGGATACCACAACGGCATGCTGCAGAAGGGACGGAATCTCATGAAGGGGCACATAGTCATGAATGTTCCATCGGTTCTGATAGGTGACCGTCAGGGGGATGCCGTCTCGATCCAGGATTTGAACTTTTCGGATGTTGCCGGTTTCAAAATTTAGGGAATGGGGCAGGGGTTGAAGGTCCTCAAAAGTTTTCCAAACAACAACACCGATGCCGGCGATGAGAAGACACCCGATGACAAGGACCGTAATGGTTGTTTTATGTCTCAAGAAGCTTGATCCACCGTCAGAAGATCTATTACACCGTGTCCGTAGACATCCGGATCATACATCTCTTCCGCAAACACCGGCAGAACCGTGAACTCTCCCGGTGCAATGACCTGGGCTGTGTAGGAGAGATGGTAATTTCCGGCGGGCAGATATTCCGAGTAGAAGCGGGCTGCGTTATGGCGCAGCTCACAATGGTAAAAACTCCATCGGGATACGCCATAACTGAACCAGTTGCTTTGTTTGAACCACCAGGAGCCCTCGGCTGCTTTATAGATGCCCTGGTCCGCATCCACGGTGGAGGCGTTTGCCAGATCACGGTTCACCGGTTCCAGGCCGCCCGGGACCGGATCATCCACCACCACAAAGTTGCGGGCCGCGGGCAGGGACAAAAAGAGGTCAACCCGTACCAGGTCTCCTCGCTCAAGCCGAAAGGGGTTTTTGAGGAGCCGCCATTTATTGTTCTGAAGCAAATTGTACTCCCGGTGGATTTCAATGCCCGCATTCACAGATTTTGCGTCTTCCCCCAGGGGTGCGTAGGACAAACGGGCGGCGTAGTAAAGGCGCCCCCGGCCATCCCGTTCCAGGTTGATGCCGGCCGTTCTGCCGGGATCCTCCTTTTGAATGGGCCTAGTAAAGGTTTTTGCTTCGTCGCGCATATCATCAAATCGGGTCTGCCCCATGACCTCCCGGTCAAAGAGGGCACGGACCGTAAAATCAGGGCTTTTGTTTTCATAACGCCCGGTGTAATCAATAAGCCCTTTTATGCAGAACATATTGGCCTGGGTGTTCTCCCAGTGGTCCCGCTTTTTTCGGGCCTGGGTGATGAACCGCACCAGTTTGAAGGGGATGTCTCCAATCAGAGTTTTCCCCGGGTCGGTTCCGGCATAGGCGGCGAGTGCGCTTAAAATGGCTCCGTTGGTTCTCAGGGGCGATGCAAGGATACGGTTAAAACTGTCGTCGATGGTCTCGCTGAAGACCATTTTCCCGCCGCTCTCGTTACTATGGCTCAGGATCTGCCTGGCCACTTGCGCACGCATCTTTTCCGTTCCCGGGACCGCCAGGGCTGCCAGCAGGAAATGGGCTTTCCCGAACAGGCTCATTTCTTTTACATGGGGGGCGTAGCGTGAAAGATCGGACGCGTTGATCTCTCTTTCTTTTGCCAGGGCTGCCAAGGCAACCGCCCGCACCGTGGAGGCCATGCCTTTGGAATAAAAGTCGGGAACCGTGTTTCGGCGAAGCAGCGTCAGAAGGTAAGCGTGAAGCTTCTGTTTGACGGTATCCGGGATTTTGAAGCCCGCTTCGCGAAGCCACGTAAAGGCCAGGGCCGTGTAGGCGCTCAGGTAGGGGCTTACATACCGGTTTTCGGGTATGTAGTAGGTCATCCCCCCATTGGGGGCTTGAAAATCCGGGGCTCGATGGAGGGTTTTCTCAGGCAGCTTTTCGCTGTCAGGCCACTTGAAATCAGAAGGGAGATATGCTTTGAGACCGGCGTAATGGCCGGCCATCACCCCTTTGGTCAGGACCTGTTCCCAGCAGGTGTAGGGGTAATCTTTTAAATACTGAAAGGCTCCCTCAAGATTGCCCAGTACCGTGGGCGATAAATCTACGGTGACCCCGCCCACATCGGTTCGCATGTTTTTTGGAAACCCAATGGCCTCAGTGACGGATGGTTGTGTGGTGCTGCCGTATTGGGCGGCCGTTTTGGGGAAATAGCGTTTATTGACCGTGAGGGTATGCGTGACCCCATCTCCGTCCGTTTTGTCCCATGCCTTTGCGGTGAACTGAATCCGGCCTGTCCCTTTGGTCTCGATGGGCAACCAAATCGTGTGTCGTTTAAAAGGTGAAAGGGATAGCGCAAAGGTCTTTTCCACCCTGGCTTGGTCCCGAGGGGTTTTAATGGGCCCACGGGCTGTGATGGAGGCGGTCAGTTGACGTTTTTCCGAAGTGCGGTTCATGATGCTGAAACCGGCTTGAAATTTATCCCCCGCAATGACCTGGTTGGGCATGACGGGTCGGATTTCGGTGGGTTGATTAACCTTGAATTTTCCCTGACCAAGACCCATGCGGTCCCCGGGTGTGACGGCCATGGCCAGCACCCGCCAGCCGGTGAGATTGTCGGGTGCATTGAACGTAATGACCGCTTCACCCTGTTCATCGGTTTTGATGGACGGGTTCCAGTAGCTTACGAATTTGAACACGGACCGAAGACTGATGTCAGCGCCCCCGCCCCCGCCGGTGTCGGCGCCTTTTTTCTCAAATTTCTGCCGTCCCACCAGCCCCATGAGAAGGCTGAAATTCTCAAGATCGAGACCATCCAGGGTATAAAAGCCCTTGTAGGGATCAAAATAGTCGCAGCCTTTGGCGATCAGATCTAATACGGCCTCGTCCAGGACCACCACCGCCAGCTCAACAGGCGCAGGTTTGGTTTTTTCGGTGACCGCCGCCTTCAATTTTACGGTGACGCGCTCCCCGGGCTTGTATGTTTCATGCGCCGGACTGACGCTTACCAGTATTTCTTTGCGGGGGTCGAAAACGGACGTTTTTACATAACCCATGCGGAAGCTGGGTTTCCCCAGGTCCACCTGGCCGGTTTCAAGCGGCGGCTTCTCGACCCTGGGGGACGTGACCACCACGGATAGATAGAATCCGGGCGTTTCATCCTGTTTGACCTCAAACTCAATCACGGGGGTGCTGCTGTGAAGTGTTTGAACCCAATGCCGCAAAACCCCGTAGCGTTCCACCGTGACGAGCGCTTTGGCCCCGGGGAAGGGGTTTTTAACCAGATATCGGGCCCGGTCTCCCACAGCATAACGGTTCTTTTCGGGAATGATTTCCAGTCGGTTGTCCGGTCGTTCATCCCATACCACTTGTCCTTTGCCCACCGTCCATTGGAAAATCCTGCTGCTGTGGTCCCGGCCTTTGGCATCTTTGATGTGGGCCGTAATGCGATGGGAGCCCGGGTTTTGAGGGGTGAGAGAACAGGGAGCAGGTTCTGATGCGGATATGATTTGTTTTCGGTCCACATCCACCCATTGATGGGTGTAATGGGTGATATACGCATTGCCGGCGCCCTTGACACGCGCCGCTTTGGTCTCCCGTCTCGAAAGGGTCACCGCAATGGGAACCCCTTTGACGGGCGTTCCCCTGCCATCCACCACCAGCAGGTCCACCAAAGCCGGTTGATCCTCTTCCATGACCCACGTCAGCTTTCGAAGCCCCACGTAGCGGTCTCGGGCCGCATAACCTGCGTGAGCTCTCCCGGCAATGGATTTGCCCCGGTCATCCCGAACCGCGCTTTCCACCATCAGCTGCCCATAAAGAATTTTCCCTTCCACCAGGGGAAACTTCGAATAAACATCTCCCTGACTGTTCAGCTTGTTTTCCGTTTGATAAACGGTCTCTTGCGGGGGGGCTTTGGGAATAATGGTATCAAACTGAAAGTTTTGAAAAGCTTGCTTTTTCAGGATCAGCGGTTTGCTTTTGATGATCGCCGTTACCCGATTGTGCGCATCCCCGTAAGGCCCGCCCGCGTGGAGTCTTGCGTGGGTGGAGACGTCCACTTCGTTTCCGGTTTCAAAAAACCGTCCGTTCAAGTCGGTGGTGACCTTAAAGGGGGATGGGGTGAAATCGCTCACGAGCACTCGTATGGGTTCCCGTTCCCATTTGGCAAAGGAAGCGGAGAGTTCAAACCGGTACCATCCTACGGCACCGGTTTTGGACGTCTGGAATTCACCGCTGCTGGCGCCGAATTCGTTAAGGGTCAGATCTTTGATCTCATAAACCGTTTTTCCCATGGGGTCGATCACTTTGAGGTGGTACCCGGAACGGGGTGGCGGCACAAAAGTTTCGTTGTCCTGGTTTCGTACATAGAGCTTGTATTGGATCGTATCCCCTGCACGGTATACCCCCTGTGCCGTGGTTCCCCAGGCATGCATGTGTCCGTATCGCTTCCGCATATCGGGCCAAAGCGTGTTGCCGGATGCTCGGTACACGTCCACCCGGAAAGGCCCGTCCAGGGGAAGGATCGCCATATCTCCTTTTTTTTGAACCCGCGCAAAGAGGTGGGGCTTTTTCAGACCATAGGATTCCAGAGTGGTCAGAAGCGGGTCGATGATTTTGGTTCCCGCCAGCATGGCGATACCGTGAACATCGGTTGTGCCGTGGGTCAGTCGGGTGGGGGTCTGGGGCAGGGCGCCGTAGGTATCCCGGTAGAGGCTCACATCGGTCCCCTCAACCGGCTCGCCGCCTGCAAAATCCGTAACCCAGACCAGGGTATTGTAATGTCCGATTTTCACATGCACCTGAAAAGGGGTGACCTGGGCCATGAACCAGCTTTCCCAGGGGTTTTTCTTCACCGGGGGACGGGAGTGCACCGTTCCCTGGATTACCCCCGAGGTGTGGGAAAGTATGCCACGGGCTTCCAGGGGGATCTTGAAAGCGATATCCTCGACCTTCGGGATTTGAATCTCCCGTGTCTGCCGGGTTTCTTTTCCATGAACCGTTAGCCGGTCATAGGTGATGTTCACCTTTTCAAGGTTGGTCACCACCAGGGGGATCTGTGAATCCACGCCCTTTTCAAGGACCGCCTGTGGGTGTGTGAGAACGAAATCAGGCAGGCGGTGATCCGTCATAAAGCGCATGTTTATTGGGGCTTTCAGAGGACGTCCGAATTCATCTCTGAGGGCATTTTTGTTGCTTGCGATGCGGTATTCCCGAAATGCTTTGAGCAGTTCAGGAATCCAGACCCTGTAGGCTTGTCCCTTTTTGTGGGGATGGCTGAGGTTTGAATACCCACCACGGTTGGCCCAGGGGTCATAGTCGGTACGCCCCCCTGCCAGATCCGGCGTAAAGGTGACGTGGTTCTTGACTTCTTCCGCAATGACCGGTGATGAGAAGACTAGCGCCGCTTGTCTCAGGGGGTTGCAGCGGTTTTCAAGGGAATTGGAATCGGTTGTGGTAATTCGGATGGTTTTTCCACCGTTATCCGTGCATTCCACCCCCTCAAAGGCAAATGGGGGAAAGGTGGAAAAACTGGCCAGAATCCGTTTCTCGATTCCCTTTTCAGGACCCTGAAAGGAAGCGATGCCGGGGTTCACGCGAAGCGTTACCGCTGAATTCAGCGGCAATTCTTTTTGAGGCGATACCAGCCAGACCCGCCGGGCTTCCCCGGTGTAATCCGTTGATGAAATTTTGAGGGGTTTTTCCTTGATATCCGGGTCAGGTATAACGGTCACGCCTGTGAGGTTTTGCCCTTTGCCGCGAGTCGCCAGAAAGAGTTGTCGGGCTACGGAATCCTTGAAAACCGGTTGGTTGAATGTCAGTCGAATGACCGGCATCCCCGGGGCAGACCAGGTCTTGAACCACACATTATTAACCTTGGGACGGATGGTTGTGAAGCTGCGACGTATGGGTTTTCCAAGCGTTGCGCCATCTATGGTTTTGATCCCCGGATTGACCACAATGGTGTAACGGGTGGCGGGCTTAAGGGCTGATTTTTCATCCAGTTGGCAGGCCAGTGTTCCGCTGTTGAGCCAACGCCATTGACAGTTCAGGGAAGGGGTGATGTCAATGGGAATTTCCGATGTTTTTCGCGCCATACGCCCCATGGGCACAACGGGTCTGTCAAATTGAAATACAATTTGACGACCTGCCGGCACATCCATGCCTGAGGGGGTAATGCGGGTAATATGAAGGGGAGGGGGGGCGGCAACACAGAGGGAGGTTGCAACCGTTATGTTTAACAGGACCCCTAGAACCGTGAATAAGGTTTTTATGGAAATACTTGAATGGCCCATGGTTTTCCTCCTGGGGTTGTGTTTGGTGGGGAGGTTGATCATCTTAATCCTATCATGGAAGGGTTTAGGGTGCCACGGAAAACAAACTGAAAATTAATTGTAAAATGCAACCATGAGTATTAAACTAAAACTAAAAACAATCCTTGGAGGGAGAATCATGGCGACAGCCGTAAAAGTGTCTGACGATTTATTTGATAAAGCCAAGATAAAGTCAAAGGTTTTTAAAAGATCGATCGCCGGTCAAATTGAATACTGGGCAAAAATAGGACAAATGATTGAAGAGAATCCGGATCTGCCATTACCCTTTATTCAGGATGTACTGATTGGAAGGGAAGAAATCAAGGCCGGTCAAGGAACGCCTTACGTCTTTGGAGAGGGCGAATGACAAGCATTGAAGAAATAATCCAATCACCTGTTTTCGCAAGACAAAAAAAGAAATTACACAAAAACCGGGTCAACGATCTGGACGAAGCTGTAAAGTCCATTGCAAATGATCCTACAACTGGCCATATGAAAGCAGGTGATTTGCAGGGAATCCAAGTTTATAAATTCAAGTCCAATACCCAAAAAATGCTGCTGGCTTATGAAATATCAGGTCCCCGCCTCTATTTGTATGCCTTTGGTTCTCACGAAAACTTCTACCGGCATTTGAAAAAGTACCTGCAACACTGAACCTCATTTCACTCTGTTTCTTGAACACTGGTTGATATCTCTTCCACCTTTGAAAGCTTGCGTGAAATGGCGCGGCTTCGTACCTCTGCCTGATCAATGGTATTACCGGCTTCCTGGAGCTTTTTCTTTGTTTTGGCCAGAGCATCGCCAAACCGGCTGAACTCCGTTTTAAGTGCCCCCAGCAGTTCCCATACTTCGCTGGAGCGTTTTTCAATGGCCACGGTACGAAACCCGATCTGAAGGGCATTGAGCAGGGCGGATAGGGTGGTGGGACCTGTCACCACGACACGGTACTCCCGCTGAAGCGTATCGCACAGGCCGGGTATGCGCAGCACTTCCGCATAGAGCCCTTCCACGGGAAGGAACATGACGGCGAAATCTGTTGTCTGGGGTGGCGCTATGTACTTTTCTTTGATGGCTTTGGCTTCGGTTTTGATGCGTATCTCCAATTGTTTCAGATACCGATCGGCACTCTCTTTGTCGGCGCGTTCCTGAGCGTCCAGAAGGTTCTGATAGTCTTCCTGGGGGAACTTGGCGTCAATGGGAAGCCATACCACTTGGTCCGGATCTTTTCTCTGGCCGGGCAGCCGTAGTGCGAATTCAACCCGATCTCGACTGTTCTTTACGGTGGCAACATTTGTGTCGTATTGATCCGGCGTCAGGATCTGCTCCAGTATGGCGGCGAGTCGAACTTCTCCCCAGGTGCCGCGGGTGCGTACGTTGGTGAGTACCCGCTTCAGATCACCCACTCCTGTGGCCAGGTGGCGCATCTCGCCCAGCCCTTTGTATACCTGCTCCAGTCGGTCGCTGACCTGCCTGAAGGATTCTCCCACACGCTTTTCAAGGGTAGTGTGAAGTTTTTCATCAACTGTTTCTCTCATCTGCTCGAGTTTTTTGCTGTTTTCAGACCTGATAGACATTAGCTGTGTGTCGATGACATTCCGAATGGCTTCTGATTTTTCTTCATTCAGCCGGGTTAAGGCCAACAGTTGTTGGGCAAAAGAATCCAGTTGGTCTTTTTGCATCCCCGCGTTTTCGGTCATTCGTTGAAGGAGGCCGTCTGTCATGCTACGGATGCCTTTCCCCATTTCATCGCGCCTCAGGTGGGCGTGGTGGGCCGATTCAGTACGGTTTTGAGCGCTTTCGTCTTTTAAGGTTCTGAGGAGCTCTTGAAGGGAACCCCCCAGGTGGTTCAACTGATGCTGGAGACGGATGATATCTTCCGGTGTTTGTTTCCTGAATGCCCGTATCAGAATCACACACAAAAGCACCAGAATCAGGCCCAGTATAAAGAGCGATAATTCCCCCTGATGATCAAGAATCATTTTGAGGATGCTTTCATGAAATTGGGGCATACTGGATGAACCGTATGTTGTTTACAGGGTCTGATTTTCAGGCAGTGAAGAAAGCCCGGTGAATATTACCGGAAGTGTAGGAGATATGTATATTCGGTGTCAAGGCTGAGAGAGATCTTGTGATGAAAGGAGCCCCCCGAGCCTCTCTTCTTTTTAGGAGGAGAAGAGATGCAGGGAGGGCGCAACTGTTTAACGGTCAAGCCGTTAAGTACTTCGGTTAAAAGGCCATGGAAAGGGTGACACCGCCCAGAACATGATTGGACCTTCCGTCCAGACTCAAAGCCGCCAACTCATTGCTGGCGGAGCTCGACAGGGGAAATGTCCAGGCAATGGATGGCGTTACCGTAAAATATTTATAGAAGGGGATGGCGAGGTTCATTGCCAGCGTGCCGTCATGAAATCCACTGAACCGATCACCGGTAGGCATATTGTTATCGTTGTAATCCACCATGTTGTCGTTATCGGATTTGTAGTAGGCAAAGATGCCTGCCAAGTCCAGGCTCATATCATAGGGCAGTTCAAATGAATGAGAAAGCCCCAGGTTGATATACCATCCCTGCAGTTTGCTGACCTCCCGATAGACTGTCAGGGTGGGTGATAGCAGGGTATCCACGCCGGCGCTGAGGTAGAATTCTTTGGAGTCGTCCAGTCCGTCCAGGGCGTAGTAAATAAACCCTGCTTCCAACCCTACGATACCGAAACTATGGCCGTAGGAAAAGGTTAAATCCGTCTCGTTCCATTTGGATCCATTGTAAGGTTCGTAGTCCGTATCCAGGTTCCCCCACAGGTTCAGGGCGAAGCCTTTAAAATCGGCGGTTATCGAAGGCTGAATCACGAGACTGTCTTTGCTCAGCCCGTAACCCCGCCAGACGTACTGGCTCAAAAATGCCACATCCGCTGAAAATTCAGGTTTTTCTTCATCCGCCACTTTGTCCAATTCGGCAGCCATTGTGCTTTCACCGGGAGCGAGTTTTCCTTGCTCGCCAAAGGCGTTCCAGGGAACAAAGGCGAGGGCCAGGAATAACAGGGCTGATAATAAGTTGGTCATTTTTCGTTTCATATCTCTCCTCCTCAAGTGCGGCTTATTCCAAGAATGGATTTTCCACTATTCCAGTTTTGATTCGGGCCTATATCAAAGCAAAGCCTATGCCATTCTGAAGGAATTACGCCGATATTAAAATGTAAATATATGAAATGTAAACAAAAAACTTGAATATTATTTTGGTCGGCGCTGAAGCCTGACGAATTTAAGATCCCATATGGAAATACAAAAACGTTTATGATAGTCTTTTCTTATACGTAATTGTATTTTCTTGATCGCCATGTCCGGGCAGCCGGAGAACAATCAAGATTCAAATGGCAGAATTTATTTGAAGGAGGGAGTTGTTTTTTACCGGAAATATGGTATCCTTTTTTACTGCGTGAACCATAAGGAGCGAAAAATGGGCGGCTGGATGGGCTTGTTCGGGACGTGGGTCGGGTTGTTGGGGAAGGTGCGGAAGCAGGTTTTGACCGGAAATCCGTGGGCAATTACAATTATCATGCTGATCTTTGTTTCGTCCGTGCATGTGGTTCATGCTCAGGGGGCGAAGGACCCATCCTTTCAAGAATGGCTCAAGGGAGTTCGCCAGGAAGCTCGGGCAGCGGGGGTTTCCTCCGAAGTTCTGGACCGGGCTTTTCGGCGTCTGAAGCCTATTCCCAGAGTGATCGAACTGGACCGCTCGCAACCGGAATTTAAACTGACCCTCAAACAGTACCTGGACCGTGTGGTTTCCAGGAAGACCGTCTGGGACGGTCGGCGTCTGTACCGGGAACACCGGGATCTTCTGAAAAAGATCGGGGACCGATACGGGGTTGAGACCCAGTATATTGTGGCCCTTTGGGGCATTGAAACCCGATATGGCCGGATTACGGGCGGATACCCGGTAATCGCCGCCCTGGCGACGTTGGCCTATGATGGTCGACGTAGCGCATTTTTCAGGAAAGAACTCTTAAGGGCCCTCAAAATTCTTGAGGAGGGTCATATTGCCGTGGAAAATATGGACGGGTCATGGGCCGGTGCCATGGGCCAGGTTCAGTTCATGCCGTCATCCTTTGTGACCTATGCCGTGGATTATGATGGTGATGGTCGAAGGGACATATGGGATAATGTGCCCGACGCGCTGGCGTCCGCCGCCAATTACCTGTCAAGATCGGGATGGAAGAAAAACCAGGGGTGGGGGGGCAAAGTTTCCCTGCCCGCGGGGTTCAGTAAAGATTTGGTGGGAGAAGGCATCAAGAAAACCATCAAAGAATGGCAGCAACTGGGTGTTACCGGGAAGGGCGTTGCGGGAAAGCCGGATCTGCCGGCATACCTGGTACAACCCAACAAAACCGGTGGGCCCGTATACCTGGCATATCCCAATTACCGCGTGATCCTGAAATGGAACCGCTCCAACTATTTTGCCATTGCGGTGGGCACCCTGGCGGATCGGATTGCAGCACCATAAAGGCGACCGCTTTTTAATTATATTCTCGCGTTTTCTTAAATTCCACTTCCGGCCATTGTTCCATCACATGCTCCAGCCGCCACTGGCTCGGGCCCAGGAAGGTCAATTCTTTTTCCGCATCCAGGGCTAGGTAGGCGTTATTTTCCTGCTGAAATTCCTTAAAGCGTTTTGGATTGTCGCAGCTCACCCAGCGTGCCACGGCCATGTCCATGGGTTCGTAAACCGTATCGGCCCCATATTCCTGTTTGAGGCGATTGGCCGTAACGTCAAACTGAAGGACCCCTACAGCCCCCAGAATGTAGTCGCTGGTGCCTAAAGGGCGAAATACCTGAGTGGCCCCCTCTTCCGCCAGTTGGTGCAGTCCCTTTTGCAATTGTTTGGTCTTCATGGGATTTTTAAGGCGTATCCGCCTGAAGTGTTCGGGGGCGAAGTTGGGGATTCCGGTAAACTTGAGGGGTTCTTTTTCCGTAAAGGTGTCCCCGATTTTGATGGTGCCGTGGTTGTGGATGCCGATGATGTCTCCGGGGTACGCTTCCTGAATATTTTCCCGGCTCTGGGCCATGAATATGGTGGCATTGGCAATGGCAATTTCCTTGCCGATGCGGTGATGAACCACCTTCATTCCCCGTCTGAATGTTCCGGAACAGACCCGCAGAAATGCGATGCGGTCCCGATGGGCCATGTCCATATTGGCCTGGATTTTAAAGACAAATCCTGAAAAAGTGGGTTCGTAGGGCGATACTTCCCGTGTCAAGGTGATGCGGGGCATGGGTGGCGGCGACATTTCAACAAACGCGTCCAGCAATTCCTTTACACCGAAGTTGTTAACGGCGCTGCCAAAGAAAACAGGTGTTTGATTTCCGTTCAGATAGTGCTTAAGGTCAAATGGATTGGCGGCGCCATCCAGCAATTCCACGTCTTCACGCAGATCATCGGCCTGGTGGCCGAGCAGTTCGTCGAGACGGGGATCGGTCAGATCCTCTATCATATGGCCTTCCCCGGAGACGGAAGATCGACCCGGCGTAAAAAGATGCAGGCCCCGGTGGTGCCGGTTGTATACCCCCTTAAAACGTTTTCCCATTCCGATGGGCCACGACAGGGGGACGCACTCGATTTGAAGCTTTTCCTCAATGTCGCTCAAGAGGTCCAGCGGTGGGAGTCCTTCCCGGTCCAGTTTGTTAATAAAGGTGATAATGGGTGTATTCCGCATCCGGCAGACTTCCATGAGTTTTTCGGTCTGGGGTTCTACGCCTTTAGCGCTGTCGATGACCATGAGGGCGCTGTCCACGGCGGTCAGTACGCGATAGGTATCCTCGGAAAAGTCCTGGTGCCCCGGTGTATCCAGCAGGTTTACCTCAAAATCCCGGTAATTGAATTTCATGGCGCTGGTGGTAACGGATATGCCCCTTTCCTGTTCGATGCGCATCCAGTCGCTGGTGGCATGGCGTGCGGCCTTTCGGGCTTTGATGGCGCCGGCCTGCTGAATGGCGCCGCCAAAAAGCAGCAGTTTTTCCGTAAGGGTTGTCTTGCCGGCGTCCGGATGGCTGATAATGCCGAAATTGCGCCGCCGATCCACTTCCTGTTTGTGCTGTTTGTTCATTTTCTGCCTCAATTACTAAAAAAAACGGGCTCTGGGAGAGCCCGGTTGGAGAACAATATAATGCGTTAACCCGAAAGGTCAATGGACATAATGGCCGATGTTTTCCCTCGTCCTTGACTCTTTTTCCCCAGCCTGCTATCGATAGCGCAATTCCAAGTTGACCGAAGGAGAGAATTACATGACGTTTGTATCCACTGCCAAACCACCCCTCACGCCACCTGAAAATGCCTTCTGGTTTTTGTTCCGAAAACAGCGTTTTGTGGTTATTTGCGAAGCTGAAAACACCCGTATTCCGCAAACACCGGATCTTGAAAAAGCCAACTTTTCTGCCAACGGGCAGCACTTTTTCGGTATGTTGAATGATCAGCCCTGCTATGTGGCGGAATTGGGAGACGACGAGGTTATTCCTGAAGCCTTCTCGGCCATGGAACTGCGCCAGGTGTTTAGGCGTTTCGAAACGGATGAGGTTCAGGCGGCAGGGCTGGCAGGTCACTTGCTGGCATGGCATCGAAACCATCAATATTGCAGCCGGTGCGGAAAGCCAAACGAAGACAAGGAAGACGAAAGGGCTAAAATATGTCCGGAATGTGGATTGATCAATTATCCCAGGCTTTCTCCGGCCATCATCGTTTCAGTGGTCAGGGATGGTAAAATCCTGCTGGCCCATTCAACCCGTTTCCCGGAAGATTTTTACAGCGTTCTGGCAGGATTCGTGGAGCCGGGCGAAACCCTTGAAGACTGTGTTAGAAGGGAAGTGTTTGAAGAGGTGAGTATATCGGTTAAAAACATATCCTATTTCGGAAGCCAGCCCTGGCCTTTTCCCGATTCTCTCATGGTGGGGTTCACTGCGGAATATGCCGGCGGTGAAATAAAAGAAGATGGTGTTGAAATCTCTCACGCCGACTGGTTTCCACCGGACCGCCTTCCACGAATTCCACCTAGAATCAGTATTGCCAGGAAGTTGATCGATGGGTTTGTAGAAAGGGTTTAAAGGGCATCAGGAAGTGGTAACGCGGGTCGTACTTTCAAGGTGATTTCTTTCCGGATTTGAACCAGACCCGGTTTGGCCCCTCTGGGTTTGGTAACATATCGGGCCTGAGTGCACGAAACCGGCACAACGCCGCCGTGTCGCGCCTTGCTGTAATAGGCGGCCACGGCGGCGGCTTGTTTGAGGGTATCCCGCGGCGCTTCTCTGGAACCGGTCCTCAGCACCACGTGGCTGCCGGGCATGCCCCGTACATGGAACCAGTAATCATTGGGCTTTGCCAGTTTGAGGCTGAGATAGTCGTTGTCCACGTCTGTTTTTCCCGCAATCACTTTCCAGCCGCCCGGCAGTTCATGTTCCATAATGTTATGCTGAGCGGTCAAGAAATCTACCTGCCGGGGGTAATAATCCGGGATTCATTCTCTTTTTGGGCCTGCTGTTGTGCCTGCATCTGTTTCGCTCTTTCCACCATCTCTTCCAGGGCTATTTTCATGGCGCCGGGAAATTCTTCCATGGCCTGTTTCAGAGTGGTGGCCTTCAACTGGGCTTGAAGGGGAACAAGTCCCTGAGGGGAATGGAGCTGGGTGTGGCCCACAAAGATGGTCATGCGGTTTTCATCATCGGTTCCATCCGGTTTGATGGGCCGAAGGCATCTGATGGACCCCACCTTGAGGTCCGTAACGGACTCTTCACGGCACAGGTTTTTCAGGTTGAAATTAAAATCGATCTGGTCCGGGCTGCTGGCAGTCATTTGGTGTCTCCCTGAGAGTTTTGCCGAAACATGATTGTTTATTGTTTATGGCACTTAACATGATTGTCGGGACTCAAGTATCATGAATAAGGAGAAATTGCAACCCTAAGGGCCTGATTTCCCAGGTTCACTGGCCGAACACAATTTTTTCAACGGATGGGATGCGCTGATTCAGAAACTTTTCACCAAATACCCGGAATTTCTCCGGATCATCCGTGGTGCAGCAAGTGACGGTACGGTTCTTGGGGATTCGGGTTTCAATTTCCGGGTGCCTTTTTAAGTAGTCCAGAAGTTTGTACGAGATGGTTTCGGGGCCGTTCAATACGCGGCAGCTTTTGCCCATGATCCGTTCGATGTCTTTTTCCAAAAAGCTGTAGTGGGTGCATCCCAAAATAAGGGTGTCGATTTTTTTTCGTTTCATGCGGGAGAGGTATTTTTTGAGGATCATGTTGGATTCCGGTTTTCCCACCCATCCTTCTTCCACCAGGGGGACCAGAAGGGGACAGGCCTGCCCGTAAATTTTGAGCTCAGCTCTCAGCTTTCGCAACTCTTCCTCATAGACCCTTGATTCAATGGTGGCTTGTGTGCCGATGACGCCGATTCGACCGTAGCGTGTCGATTCAACGGCCGATTCGGCTAGGGGAATCACAACGCCAAGAACGCGGCGGTCCGGATAGTTCACAGGCAGCCACTCCTGCTGGATTTTGCGAAGCGCTTTGGTTGATGCTGTGTTACAGGCGAGAACAATCACCCGACACCCCTTGCTGAAAAGAAAATTCACCGCTTGACGGGTATACGTATAGATGACCTCCTGGCTTTTGCTGCCATAGGGCGTACGGGCGCTGTCACCCAGATAGAGATAATCATACTCTGGAAGCTTTTTCAAAAACGCGCTCAAGATGGTGAGCCCGCCGAATCCCGAATCAAATACACCGATCATGCTGAAACAACCTCCTCTTCCCCCCCTGGTTTCCCCCTGATGACCTCGATGTGTCAAGAAAAAAATCCATTCCCCGCAACACCATAGACCATTGCAGTCCCGTAATGGCTTCCCAAAGGTCTTGACATCTCAAAATTCACGCCCATTTTACTAGGGTGAATTTTAGAAGAAAATGTAAAACGGGACCTTATGAAAGAGGAGCTAATATGTCAGGAAAGCAAGAGACCCATGAATTTAAAACGGAAATACAGCAGATACTCAATCTTATTATTAATTCTTTGTATTCCAACCGGGATATATTTCTGAGAGAATTGATCTCAAATTCATCGGATGCCATTGATCGGCTGCGGTTTAAGGCCCAGACCGATGCGGAGATTCTGGGCGACGACGCCGAGTTTTTTATCCGGATCACCCCGGATACGGAAAAAAAGACCCTCGAGGTTACAGACAACGGTGTTGGTATGACCTATGACGAGGTCATGGAGAATATCGGCACCATCGCTAAAAGCGGTACCTCCGCATTCATGGAGGCCCTTGAAAATTCGAAGAAAGAGGACGCTTTGGCCCCTGATCTCATTGGCAAATTCGGGGTTGGTTTCTACAGTGCATTTATTGTGGCCAATAAAGTGACCCTGATCACAAAGGCGGCCGGCTCGGATACCGCAGTTCGTTGGGAGTCCAAAGGAGATGGGTCCTATACCATTGAAGAGGTGGAGAAAGAAAAGCGAGGGACCACCATTTTACTGGAATTGAAAGACCCCGAAGAGAAAGATGATGATAATTTCACCGATGAATGGGTGATCCGTCAGACCGTGAAAAAACATTCGGACTTTGTTCGGTATCCCATCTTAATGGAAGTGGACAAAACCGAACCCATTCCCGAAGCGGAGCAGCTCAAAGACAAGGAGGGGAAACCCCTTTCCGCCACACGAAAAGTGCGGGGAGACGAGACCCTCAATTCCATGAAGGCCATCTGGACCCGGCCCAAGTCCGAGATAAAGGAAGAGGAGTACAAAGAGTTTTACAAACATATCAGCCACGACTGGAATGACCCCCTTTCCCATATTCATGTGAAACTGGAAGGGGTGGTGGAATACACCATGCTCCTGTTTGTTCCGGAAAAAGCACCCTTTGATTTCTTCACCGCTGAGCGAAAACACGGTATCAGGCTTTTTTCCCGGCGGGTGTTCATCATGGACAACTGCAAGGACCTGATCCCCGATTACCTGCGGTTCATCAAGGGCGTTGTGGATGCCATGGATTTGAACCTCAACGTCAGCCGCGAAATATTGCAGCAGGACAAAATGGTTCGAAACATTCGCAAGAATATCATCAAAAATGTTTTAAACCACCTGTCGGAGATGGATAAGGAGACTTACGAGAAATTTTTTGACGCTTTCGGTATGGTGATCAAAGAAGGCATCCATTCGGATTTTGAAAACAAGGACAAGATTGCGGATCTGGCCCGTTATAAAACCACCAAATCGGAGGGCAAATATGTATCGCTTAAAGAATACATGGTCAACATGAAGCCGGATCAGGAAGGAATCTATTATATGACCGGGGAGAACATCTCCACCCTCATCAACAGTCCCCACCTGGAAGCCCTGAAAGCAAAAGATTATGAAGTGCTGCTCATGACGGACCCCATCGACGAATGGGTGGTCCAGGCCCTGACCGAATATGACAAGAAACCCCTCATGAGTGCTGAAAAAGGGGATTTGAAAATCGATGATGAAAAGAAAGAGGAGAAGGCGAAAGACCTGGGTTCCCTGTTTGAATTCATCAAAAACCATTTGCATGAGAAGATCAAGGAAGTCCGGCCCTCAGTACGTCTCAAGGATTCCGTGGCCTGCCTCTCCAGTGATGAAGGGGAGATGAGCGCCTACATGGAAAAGATCATGAAGGCCACCGGTCAGGACGCTCCCGATGCCAAGCGGGTGCTTGAGCTGAACGCGGATCATCCGGCCATTCTGAAAATGAAGGAAATGTTTGAAAGCAACAAGAAAGATCCCAAGCTGAAAGACTACAGCCAGCTGCTCTTCGACATGGCGGTGATCGGGGAAGGCGGCAAAATCGATAACCCGTCACGTTTCAATAAACAGGTGGGCGAATTGCTCACGGGTGCTTTTTAAACCCACACGAACGATCCATATTCTATACAGAAAACGGCCGTCTTTTTTTACAAAGGACGGCCGTTTTTTCCGGGGAGGAAGTGAGTGAAGCGGAAGAAACGGTGGTTGCCGATGACAAAGATGAACCTAGGGAAGCGGGTGAGGTAGACTCGGCGCCCGAGAAGATGGAAGCGGTTTTGAATTCGGGTATGGCATTTATCGGCGGTCTTCTGGAGGTTGCCACCGGAAAGAAGATTTCTCCAACCGAAGATGATGGGCGTATGGTGAAGATTGATAAGAACACGGGAGAAGTGACGTTGAAATTTAAATTGCCGGGATCTTAACGCAACGCAACATGAACCTTGGAAATTATAAGAAAGAGAAACAGAGGTTAACACAAGGCCAACTTGTTCTGTAAAACTAATGTTTTGTAAATAAATTAATATTTAGCTTGCTATTCCGCATAAAGGTTCTTATAGTAAACAATCAATTAAATCCTGCCACAGATTGGTGGGATAGTTTCTTTCTGCTGGGATTATCTGTTGGTTAAACGCTATCATCCTTCAGTTTGCAACATTGAAATATTTTGGAAGGAGGATGATATCATGACAAACGGAACTGTTAAGTGGTTTAATGACCAAAAGGGTTTTGGATTCATCGAGCAGGAGAATGGATCGGATGTGTTTGTGCATCATAGCGCAATCAATGCAGAAGGGTTCAAATCTCTCAGTGAAGGTGAGAGCGTGACTTTTGACATCGAGCAGGGGCCGAAAGGTCCGTCTGCTACAAACGTGACTGTAGCCTAGCATTTGCTTAAGGCCATTCAAGGCATCTCCCGTTTCATGGGAGATGCCTTTTTTTTTGGTCGTTCGCATCAAACACAATTGTTCAGGCAAAGGTTATATTTCCTGTTATCATGGATTTAATCGATCTATCAACCGAAACGGAGAGGAAAGCCATGGCAAAACCCAATTACCAGTTCAAGAAACGCCAGAAAGAATTGGCCAAGAAAAAGAAAAAAGAGGAGAAAAGGCAACGCAAGCTGGAAAACAAGGCTGTTGAAAATGATGAAAATCAAAAAGATCAGCCCCCTGTAACCGAGGATCGGGAAAGGCAAGAACCCTAACATCACCCGATTTTCTTCAAGGTTGACAGCATCACACATATTCGTTTATGAAAAATGTTAGGTTTGAACCGATTTCCCTCGTATGAGGAGCCTTTGAACCGGCGTATCCTGAATTTTGGAAATTATGGAGGATGCCATGTTGAAAAGTAAGAAACTTCTGTTTTCCATTTGATATTTTATTGATACGGTGAGACATTAGCCAGAGCTTCACAATGCGTATCGGTTTTGTTTACATGTGAAACATGATATATAGCGAGTCCTGGGAAAACCGTCCTACTCAATTCAAGGAGATATACAATGTTACTGAACCCCAAAACAGAGAAATACGAACACTTGGATGGGCGAAGCCGGGAGATCATGCTGAAAACCATTGCCTTTTTTGAAAACAGGGGCAAACAGAAGCTCAAGGAAGACTATCACGGTCAGGTATGGTATGCTGATTTTATTGAGTTTTTAAAAGAGAACAAAATTTTCTCAACACTTCTCACCCCCCCTGTGTATGCGGAAGGTGACCCGGATGCCCGCTGGGATACGTTCCGCAATTGCGATTTTAACGAGGTGCTGGGATTTTACGGCTTGCCGTACTGGTACGCCTGGCAGGTGACCATCCTGGGATTGGGGCCCATCTGGATGGGAAAAAATGAAGCGGTGAAGCACAAAACCGCAAAGCTGCTCAAAGACGGGGCTATTTTTGCTTTCGGCCTGTCTGAAAAAACCCACGGAGCGGATCTCTATTCCTCTGAAATGTCCCTGACGGATCTTGGCGAAGGTCGGTATGTGGCCGATGGGGGAAAATACTACATCGGTAACGGTAATGATGCCGCCCTGGTTTCCACTTTTGCCAAGGATTCGGAGACGGATGAATATGTCTTTTTCGTGGTGGATTCACAGCATGAAAATTACGAATGCATCCAGAACGTGGTGGCCTGGCAGGGGTATGTGGCGGAGTATGCCTTAAACAGCTACCCCATCACCGAGGAAGACATCCTTACCAAGGGAACGGATGCGTGGGATTCGGGCCTCAACACCATCAATGTGGGAAAATTCAACCTGGGCTGGGGCAGCATCGGCATCTGCACCCATGCGTTTTACGAGGCCATCACCCATGCGGCCCATCGAAACCTGTATGGGAAGTATGTCACGGATTTCCCGCACATCCAGCAGTATTTTGTGGATGCCTATGCGCGTCTTACGGCCATGAAGATGTTTGCTTTGCGGGCCAGCGACTACATGCGCTCTGCATCGCCGGAAGATCGGCGCTATCTACTCTATAACCCCATGGTCAAGATGAAGGTCACCACCCAGGGGGAAGAGGTGATTAACCTGCTCTGGGATGTGATTGCGGCCAGGGGGTTCGAAAAGGATACTTATTTCGAAATGGCCGCCCGGGAGATCAGGGCCCTGCCGAAACTGGAAGGCACCGTCCATGTGAACATGGCGCTGATCATCAAATTTATGGCCAATTATTTCTTTAATCCGAATGAATTTCCTGAAATTCCCAAACGTGATGATCCCATAAACGATGATTTCATGTTCAACCAGGGTCCCACCCGGGGATTGGGCAAAATCCGATTTCATGATTACAACCTGGCCTACGACAGTGTGGACCTGCCCAATGTTAACCGTTTCAAGGAACAGATCTCTGTGCTCAAGGAGTTTCTCATGACGGCTGCCCCGGATAAAGAACAGGTTAAAGACATCGATTTTCTGTTGAACCTGGGTGAACTCTTTACACTGGTGGTTTACGGGCAGCTCATCATCGAAAAAACGAGAATGGACAGGATGGAAGACGATCTTATAGACCGGATTTTCGACGTCATGATTCGGGATTTTTCGAAATTCGCATTGCAGATTTACTCCAAATCCGGCACCACCGAAAAACAGATGGCCCTCTGTATGAAGATGATCCAAAAGCCCATTGCCAACAGGGAACGCTTTCTGAATATATGGGAAAATCATGTATACTGCTTGAAAGACAACTATGAAATGAATCCGTAGGGCGAAAATGGGAAAGGGGAAAACAATGGCTTATCGATACGACAAACCGGACAACCTGGTGGACCTTATTGAAGACAGCGTCAAAGCATACGCAGAACGGCCCGTTTTCGGTACAAAGAACGCTCAAGGTGACTATGAATGGATTACTTACCGGGAGTTGGGTGATCGCATAGACAATCTGCGCGGTGGTCTGGCCGGTGCGGGCGTTCAAAAAAATGATGCGGTGGGCATTATTGCCAACAACCGAACCGAGTGGGCCGTTTGTGCTTTTGCCACCTATGGCCTGGGCGGCCGATATATTCCCATGTATGAAAATGAACTGGAAAAAATATGGAAATACATTATCAACGACAGCGGCATCAAGTTTCTGCTGGTGTTTTCGCCGGAGATTTACAAAAAAGTGATGGCGTTCAGAGATGAAACCCCTGCGCTTGAAAAGGTATTCATCATCGATGCGCAGGGCGAAAACAGCATGGCCGAACTGGAACGGCAGGGGAAGGCCAATCCCGTGAAATCCATAAAACCGGAACCCTCCGATATCGCTGTTCTGATCTACACATCCGGCACCACCGGCAGCCCCAAAGGGGTCCTCCTTTCCCACGGCAATTTTACAACCAATGTGCTGGCTGCGAAAAAGAATTATCCTGAACTGGGCAGGGATGACCGGGCACTGTCCATCCTGCCTTGGGCCCACTCTTTTGGCCAAACTGCTGAATTGTATTGTTTTTCCCATGTGGGGGGATCCATAGGTTTCGTGGAGAATGTGACGACCATTGCAGAGGATATGGGAAAAGTAAAGCCCACCTTCCTCATTGCCGTGCCCAAGATATTTAACAAAATATACGCCGGACTCTGGACCAAAATGAATGAGACCGGGGGGCTGGCGAAGATGCTTTTCACCATGGGTGTTGAAAGCGGTAAAAAGCGCAGGGAGCTGGCAGCAGAAGGTAAATCCTGCTTTCTGACAGACCTGAAATTCAAAATGGCTGACGCCATCGTCTTCAACAAGATCCGACAGCGGTTCGGTGGAAGGCTCAAAGGATCCATCAGCGGCAGCGCGACGATGAATGTGGAGATCAGCCATTTTTTCTCGGATATCGGTGTGACGGTTTATGATTGCTATGGGTTGACTGAGACCACGCCTGCAGCCACCATGAACTGTCCCACAGCGCACAGGCCCGGCACCGTGGGGCGGGCCATTGACCAGGTGCGGGTGGAGATCGACCAGACGTTAACCGGAGATGGGAGCGGCGACGGGGAAATCATCGTCTTTGGTCCCAACGTCATGCAGGGGTACCACAACAACCCCCAGGCCACCCAGGAAGTGATGACCGAAGATGGGGGCTTCAGGACCGGTGACAGAGGGCGCTTGGACAAGGATGGCTATCTCTACATCACGGGACGTATCAAAGAGCAATACAAACTGGTGAATGGAAAATATGTTTTCCCCGCTGCCCTGGAAGAGGAGATCAAACTGCTTCCCCAGGTGGAAACGGTCATGATTTACGGCGATGGGCGGGACTATAATATTGCGCTGGTGGTTCCCGATTTTGAGGTGCTTGAAAAATACGCCAGGGAAAACAATCTGCCCGGTGATCCGGAAGTCCTGGCAGGGAATCCGGACGTGCAGGAAATGATCTCTAACGCCGTTGCAGATGGGCTCAAGGGTAAATTCGGCGGATATGAAATCCCCAGGAAATTTTTGGTCATGTCCGAAAATTTTTCTTCTGAAAACGGCATGCTGACCCAGACCATGAAGCTTAAGCGCCGCAATGTGCTGGAGAGATATATGCCGGAAATCGAATCCTTGTATGCCGACTGATCGGTGATGTATTTGTTGAACAGGAGTGTTGAAACATGACGCAGAACAAAAAATATTGGAACGAAGAAATGGAGACATTATCACCGGAAATGTTCTCCGGAATCCAGGAAGAGCGCCTGATGAAGCAACTGGATTATGTTTGGGAACACTCTGTGTTATATCAGGAAAAGTATCGTGCAGCAGGCATTGAGCGTAAGGACATAAAATCACTTTCGGATCTTTCGAAACTGCCGTTTACGGAAAAATACGAAATACGGGAAAGCCTGGCGTCTTCGCCGCCTCTGGGGAAACACGCGTGCGTCAAAATGGGAGACGTCATCAGGATTTACTCCACCAGCGGGACCACCGGCAATCCAACCTATATCGCCCTCACATCTCATGACAGGGATGTATGGGCCGAAGGGGCCATGCGGGCCATGTGGACCTGCGGCATGCGACCGGAACATATTGTACCGCTCCCCATCGGGACTTTTTTTATCGCCGCTTCCTATGGCGAGGCCATTGAAAGACTGGGTTCCACCCTGGTGCCGGTGGGTATCGGCGCCACGGATCGTTTCTTGGGCGCGGTCAGAAATCTTGGGGCCAATTACGTTTTATCAACGGCATCATTTCCCCTCTATTTGGTCAATTACTGCGAAAAAAAGGGAATTGATGCATCGGCTTTGGGTATCAAAGGTTTTATGTTGGGGGGTGAACCGGGAGGTGGCATTCCTCATGTCCGGCAGAAAATTGAAGACGCATTCGGCGCCACGGTTCAGGAGTGCATGGGGAATGGCGATATGCTGGGGCTTATGTGGGGGGAATGCGAACATAAAAACGGCATGCATTTCATCGGTCAGGGCATTGTGCATCCGGAGGTGATCGATCCTGAAACCGGTGAAGTTCTGGAAATCAAAGATGGCCTCACCGGAGAACTGGTGTATACGTCTCTGGACCGGGAGTCCCAGCCGCTGATTCGTTTCAGGACGCGCGACCATATCCTGGTGACGCAAACCCGTTGCGAGTGTGGTCGAACCGGTTATTGCGTCAAATGTATCGGCCGGACCGATGACATGCTGATTGTTTCAGGCGTCAATGTCTATCCTTCAGCCATTCGGGACGTTGTGGGGACGCTTCTGCCCCGTGTTACCGGTGAGATTCTGATTCAGTTGCAAGAGCCGCCCCCATCCGCAACGCCACCCCTGAAAATTAGGGTGGAACACGGAGACGATCCGGGTGATCTTGGTGTCCTCAAAAAGGATATTGAGAAATCGATACGTGAGAAACTGATATTCAGTTCCTCGGTGGAACTGGTGCCGCCTGGGACCCTTCCAAAATTTGAATACAAGGCAAAACTTGTGGAACATGCTTACTAAAAACCCTTTGGCAAGGCTTTACCGATTTAAAAACGGTTGACAAAACATATTTTTGGCAAGTATGCTTCCGGTGCAGAGATTCCGTCTCTTTCAAAACATCTTTCCAAATCTAAAACCTTTCCGAAGGAGCCGTCTATTATGAGCGAAAAATTCGATATCAGAGTTCTACTCATTGATGATGAAGAAACCCTTGTTGAGTATCTCTCAAAACGTCTTTTGAGGGAAGGATACACGGTGAAAGCCACTTTTTCCGGCGAGGAAGCCACTGAGGTGGCCAATAATGATGATTTTGATGTGGCCGTCGTTGACCTCAAAATGCCGGGCATGGACGGGGTCGAGACCCAGAAAAGGCTCAAGAAAATCCAGCCTTTTCTCCAGTGCATTGTTCTCACCGGTCATGGGACCATCGATACAGCCCTGGAGAGTGGGAAGGAAGAAGCCTTTAAGTATCTGCTCAAGCCCATTGAATATGACAATCTGGTTGAGACCATCAATGAGGCGTATGAGCACAAAGTGCAGTTGCAGAATGCCAGATTCAAAGACGAAGTGGAGGAAATCTATCGCTCAGGTCTCGGAGCCAGGGGTATTAAAAAGGCCATGAACAAATTACGCAAGATTTATGGAATCTCGTGAGACACTCCAGGCAAAACTGAAAAAAACAAATGAGGCCCTCTCTGAACAAGAGGAGGCACTTCATCAGACCAGGGAATATCTGGAAAGCGTTCTGGAAAGTTCGAGGGCCATAATTTTCAGGACGGATTCGGATGGTGTGCCGGTTTCTTTCAGCAAGGGGGGGGAATCGGCGCTGGATTACACCCTGGACGATCTCTCCGGCCGGAAGATGAAAGATCTGGCTGAGGATCCCCATGATTTTGAGGTTCTGGCGGTTCAATGCGCGGAAAAGAAGGAAGCCGTCCAGGAAGAAATTCCCTTTCGGAGCAAAACCGGCCGCATCGTCTATTGTCGAATGACCCTGGCTCCTTTGACCAACACCCTTGGAGAGATCATCGGCATGGCGGGTGTGTGCCGGGACATAACCGCCTGGAAGAAGTTCAAGGAAGACCTCATCCGGGTGGACCGCCTGGCTGAGGTGGGGCGTATCGCTTCCGGAATCGTGCATGAACTTAACAATCCCGTGGCAGTGATCGGCGAGATTTCCGGCTGGGTCGGGGCGGTGGCGAGCGATGCGGAAGGACTGGATGAGGAAGACCGTGAGGAAATAAAGACCTCGGTTCGGCATATCGGCGAACAAACCAAACGGTGCCGGAATATTACCCATCAACTGTTGAGTTTTGTCCGTGAATCAAAACTGGCCACTTCATCCCTGGATGCCCACGAACTTCTGAGAGAAACGGTCAGTCTGCTGACCCCTGAACTGAAATTCACGGATGTTGAAATTGAATATAATTTCATGGAAGGCCCTGTTTTTATTAATTCCGATAAGCAGTTGCTGGAACAGGTTTTTGTGAATTTCATATCCAACGCCGTTTATGCCGTAAAGGAGAAGGGGGGAAAGAGGGGCCGGATTACACTGGAGACGTTTTTGGACGACTCCGGGGATTCCCCCATGGTGGAAATCAACATCTCAGACACGGGTGTCGGCATTTCCAGGAAAGATCAGAAAAGCATCTACGAATATTTTTATACCACCAAACCACCCGGCAAGGGGACGGGCCTGGGCCTTCCCATCAGCCGCAACATCATCAAGAATTTAGGGGGGAGTCTTTCGCTTGAAAGTGAGCCGGGAGAAGGCACGACTTTTACAGTCCGATTGCCGGTTTCATAACGTTCCACGTCAGCCCGACAGCATATTATTGTTACCTTGTTAATTTTGGCCATACTTTGAAAACATAAAGAAAGGGGTCATTTTTTGAAGGAACATTCGGCAGAAGTGAAAACACGCCACCCTGTAAACGCGTCCGGCAACAGGTCCGGTGGTCAGCCCGAGCACCCCGCCTCAAGACCCATTTTTTCACGTGTTATGACTTTCATTGCCCTGGTATGCCTCTGGGTGATTCTTTCAGGAAGATTTGATCTGTTTCACCTGAGCCTTGGCCTCATATCCTGCGCCATCGTGAGTATCCTTTCGGGTGATCTTCTGTTTCCCGAATCAAGAACCAGGGGGCTGTTTCGACATGGTATGCGGGTGATCGCTTATGTCCCATGGCTGCTGTACCAGGTGGTCCTGGCAAATCTTCATGTCCTGTATCTGGTGTTTCATCCCCGAATGATGGATTTGATCGACCCCCGGATTATCCGGTTTGACAGCACGCTCAAAAAGGAGATTTCCCTGGTGACCTTTGCCAACTCCATTACCCTGACACCGGGTACCATAACCGTATATGTCTCCGTAAACGGCGCCTTCCAGGTGCATGCTATTGACAAACAATCCGGAGAACCCCTTCCGGGGGAAATGGAAAAAAGGATTGCAAGAGCCTTTGAGGATGAATGATGGCGGATGTTTTCTTATATGTGGGGCTTTATTTATGTCTTCTGATGGTTGCATCACTCTACCGGTCGGTTTTCGGCCCTACCATTCTGGACCGTCTGATCGGTGTCAATGCCATCGGCAGCAAGACCGTTATCCTTCTCCTTCTGATCGGATTGATTTATGAACGTCTGGATATGTTTGTGGATATTGCCCTGGCATACGCGCTGCTTAATTTTGTGGCGGTTCTGGCGGCATCCCGGTATTTTCAGAAGCGCAAAGGGTTGTATGAGGAGCCGCCTTACCGCTAGGTGACCGTTGTTTGTATGCGTTGATTGTTGCTTTTGTGAGGATGAAAATATGATTGATGTTATCGTGATCTTACTGCTCATTTGCGGGTTGGTATTTTTTACCGGGGGTGCTGTGGGGATCCTTCGTTTCCCGGATTTTTACTCCCGGCTTCATCCGGCCGGCAAGATGGATACCCTGGGGTCTTTTCTCATGGTACTGGCCGTAGCGCTTTTTAACCTGCACGAATTTTCATGGGCGGCCGTTCTCACAAGCCTTAAAATACTCCTGATTATACTGTTTATTTTCATTCTGAATCCCACCGCCACCCATGCCATTGTGGATGCTGGATTCCGGGCGGGAATGCGGCCGTGGACAAAAGAGGACAAGGGGAAATAGACCATGATCTGGGAGCTTGACCTGGCCATTCTGATTCTGGTGATTGTTGCTGCCATTGGTGCCATACAGGTGAAAGACCTGCTTGGCTGCGCCATTTTGTTCGGTGCTTACAGCTTTCTCATGTGCCTGCTCTGGGCCATTATGGGGGCGGTGGACGTGGCATTTACCGAGGCATCGGTTGGAGCGGGTGTCAGCACCGTTTTTTTTGTGGCCGCCGTATTTCGAACCACCCGGAGGACCAAGGATTGAAGGCGATCAGTTTGAGTATCGTTGTTCTGGCCGGAGCGCTCCTGCTCTATTCCACACAGGACTTTCCCTCCTGGGGTGATCCCGCATCGCCTGCCAGCAGCCATATCGCTACCTACCATCTTACAAAAGCTTTTGAGGAGACTTCCGTTCCCAATGTGGTGACGGCGGTGCTGGCCGACTATCGTGGTTTTGACACGATGTTTGAAACCGGTGTTATTTTTTGCGCGGGCCTGGGATGTTTTGTCTTGTTGCGGCTGTTCAAGAGTCGGGACGAGGACAGTTATTATCGCCATGTGTCCACCGGTATCACCCTGCACATCAAGCGCGGCAAAATACCCGACGTATCAAGCGAGTTTGAACGAATCGACACCCTTTGGACCCCCTATGATCTGATTGTTAAAACGGTTTGCAGAATCCTTGCGCCTTTTGCTCAACTTTTTGCACTATATGTGATCGCCCATGGACATCATAGTCCCGGCGGCGGTTTTCAGGGGGGTGTGATTTTAGGGGCCAGCGTGATCCTCATCGCCATCAGCCACGACATGCGGACCGCCATCGGGCGTTTCAGTGAAAAGACCATTCATATCCTCATGGCCGTGGGCGTTCTCCTCTATTCCGGCATTGGCGTCCTGTGCATGATTCTGGGGCGGAATTTTCTGGATTACGCAAGTCTTAGCAGGATTCTGTTCACCAATGAAATCGAAGCCAGATCATTGGGTATCCTGGGTGTTGAAGTGGGCGTGGGCATTACCGTAATGGCGGTTATGATTTCCATCTATAACAATTTGAGCTCGGACGGTAGACAGGACGAAGGATTATAGAAAATGAGCGATCTGGTGGTGGCCATTCTGGGTAAATACAATTACTGGTTGTGTGTTATCTTAATGATGATAGGCCTTTACGCCATGATTGCCAAGAACAACCTCATTAAAAAATTGGTGGGGATGAATATTTTTCAAACCTCCATTATCCTTTTTTATGTGTCCATCGGTTGTAAAAAAGGGGCGACCATCCCCATCCTTGAACACAGGGCCGATCATAGCGTATTGGTGGATGCCGCCCACTACATCAATCCACTGCCCCACGTACTCATGCTGACGGCCATTGTGGTTTCCGTATCCACCTTCGGGGTGGCCCTGGCGCTGGCCATTAAGATTTACCGAAAACACAAAACCCTTGAAGAAGATGAAATACTCATGCAGTTGAGGTCAGAATGACCGATCACTATCCCGTACTCATTGTCATCCTGCCGCTGTTGTTCGCCTTTGTGGTCAGCGGGGCGGCCTGGGTTAAAAAGTCGCTATGCTTTCCGCTGACTGTGGTGGGAATGGGGCTATCGGCCTGGTTCTCAGTGCGTCTACTGGTGCAGGTGGCCACAACCGGCCTGGTGGAATACCGGCTGGGGGGATGGGAGACACCCTGGGGAATCGGTTATCACGTCGATTATTTAAACGGGCTGGTGGTGACGGTGGTCACGGTTTTAGCCTTTATCAACCTCATTGCCACCCGGAAAAACGTGGCCGATGAGACACCTGAGAAAGCGGGGGCTTTCTACAGTCTGTATCTGCTTTTCATCGTGGGGCTCACGGGTATTCTGCTCACCGGTGACCTGTTCAATCTTTATGTGCTCCTGGAGGTTGCGTCCCTCACCAGTTATGCCCTTATCGGCATGGGAAAAGGGCGTGCGCCCATGTCCGCCTTGAATTATCTCTTTGTGGGCACTGTGGGGGGATGTTTTTACCTGCTGGGGGTGGGTTACCTGTATATCATGACCGGATCGCTCAACATGGTGGATGTGGCAACTCTGCTGCCACCGCTCTTTCACAGCAGTGCCGTTGTCATGGCCTTCATCTTCTGCATGGTGGGGGTGGGGATCAAAATGGCATTTTTTCCCCTGCACATGTGGTTGCCCAATGCCTACGGTTTTGCGCCTACGGCCGCCGGCAGCCTGATTGCACCGCTGATGACCAAGGTGATGGTCTATGTGCTCATCCGGCTCATCCTTACCGTCTTCTCTGTTGATTTTGCCTTTGTAATCCTGAAAATGGGAGATCCAATGGTGTGGCTGTCGAGCCTGGCCATTGTGGCGGGTGCCGTTTTTGCCCTGGCCCAGAAAAACCTGAAACGGATGTTCTGTTACATTATCGTTTCTGAAATCGGATACATGATGGGCGGTGCCTGGCTGGGTAACAATGCCGGCATGACCGGGGCTATCCTTCACATTTTTAACGATGCCATAATGACAATGTGTCTTTTTCTCTGCGCCGGCAGCATCTATTACCGTATTGGCGAACTGGACCTGGATCGGCTGAAAGGGTTGTTTTCGAAAATGCCCGTGACCATGGCCTGTTTAGTGGCGGGTGCTTTGAGCATCATCGGCGTGCCGCCCACCTGTGGGTTTTTCAGCAAATGGTACCTCATATCCGGAGGTCTTGCGGCCGGACAGTATGAGTTCGTCGCGGCGCTTTTGTTCAGCAGCCTGGTAAACGTCATCCTTTTCTTCAGAGTAATTGAGATCAGTTACTACGGGGATTTTGAGGATCATCATGGACACGGTTCATCCCGGGAGGGTGTAATGGAGGCACCCGCGAGCATGCTGGTCCCCTTGCTCATTGTCTCTGTCGGTCTGATTGTGGTGGGACTCTACACGGGAGGTATTGTGAACCATCTTATTAATCCCATTTTACTCAAACAGGGCTTTTAGGCTGATTAATGGAACCCATCATTTCCATAAAACCCCTGATCGCGGTTCTGGTGTCCATTTGCGTGGTGCCGCTCCTGGTCCTGTGCAAAAAACCCAATATTCGAGAAGGCTGGACCTTTGCCGCGGCAGTTGTGAAACTTCTGCTGATTCTCTCCATGCTGCCCGTGATTTTGAAGGGCGGCCAGATTGTCTATACCCTGGCCGAGGTGGTTCCGGGGGTGGCCATCAAATTCCGGGTGGATGCTCTGGGCATGTTGTTTGCCTGTGTGGCGGCATCCCTCTGGATTGTGACCAGCGCCTATTCCATCGGGTACATGCGTGGGCTTAAGGAACACAGCCAGACGCGATATTTTGTTTTTTTTGCCCTGGCCCTGTCCGCCACCATCGGCGTAGCGTTTTCGGCCAATCTGCTGACCCTTTATCTCTTCTACGAAATGCTCTCTCTGGCCACGTACCCGCTGGTGACCCATCACCAGGACCGGGAGGCACGGGCCTCGGGCCGAAAATACCTTACCTACATTCTGGGAACTTCCATTGGGTTGGTCCTGCCCGCCATGCTGGTCTGTTACCATTTGACCGGTACCCTGGAATTTTCAAACCAGGGGTTCCTGGCAGGTGCCTGCAACCAGGGGCTTGCGGCGGTCCTGCTGGTTTTTTTCATCTTCGGGTTTGCCAAAGCGGGCATCATGCCCTTTCACGGATGGTTGCCGGCCGCCATGGTTGCCCCGACACCCGTGAGTGCGCTCCTGCATGCGGTGGCCGTCGTCAAAGTGGGCATTTTTAGTATCGTCCGCATTATCACCGGGGTGTTCGGCACGGAACTGTTGAGCGAATTCAATCTGGGGGTCATGATCTGTGCCATTGCTTCGGTGACCATTATTGTGGCATCGCTCATTGCCCTCAGCCAGGATAACCTCAAACGGATGCTGGCTTTTTCCACCATCGGCCAATTGTCGTATATTATTCTGGGGGTGGGTCTCTTGTCCCCCAAGGGAATAACCGGCGGCATGCTCCATATTGCCATGCACGCCTTTGGAAAGATCACCCTGTTTTTCTGCGCCGGTGCCATATTCGTGGCCACGGGAAAGAGAAACATCAGCGAGATGGTGGGTATCGGCAGGCGAATGCCCTGGACCATGGGGGCCTTTTTTGTGGGTTCCCTGAGCATTATCGGGCTTCCGCCCACGGGCGGTTTCATCAGCAAGTGGTACCTGGTGCTGGGGACATTGGAAGCCAACCGGATGACGTTTCTGTTCGTGCTCCTTTCAAGCTCCCTGCTCAATGCCGCATATTTCATGCCGGTGGTTTACCGGGCTTTTTTCCCTCCGCCTGAGAAGGCCATGTTTGAAAACAGGGTCGAGGAAGCGCCAATTTTCTGCGTAGGGCCTCCGGTGATAACCGCCTTTATCTCGGTTGCCCTGTTCTTTTATCCGCAGCCTTTCTTCAAGTTGGCAAGCATGGCGGTCCGGTTTATCGGGGGGAATTAGGAGTATTTAAATGACTGAAGATAATAAAGAGATAATGGAGCTCAGCCATGAGCCGGTGCAGGGATACAGGGGTGCATTTTATATTTCCATCACGGTGGGCTCACTTTATCTGGCGCTGATTCTATTCAACACCCTGTTTTGAATTGCGGAATTTTTTAAGCTGGAGAAAAACCAATGAAAGAGCCTGAAGCGGAATCCGGCAAAAAAGAGAACTCTGAAAAAAAGTATCTATTTGACAATCCTAAAAACGTCAAAATCCTGCTGGGCTGTTTTTACGCATCCCTCGTGGTGCTGTTGCTGATCGAATTCCTGCTCCACAAGCATCCTCATTTCGGCTGGGAAGCCTGGCCCGAGTTTTTTGCGGTCTATGGGTTTGTAGCCTGCGTGGTACTGGTGATTGTGGCGAAATACTTTCTGCGGCCCCTGGTCAAAAGAGACGAGGACTACTATGACTGATGCGGTTCCTCCGGTAATTATTTTCGTTGTGGGCGCGTTGCTGGTCCCCTTCATTCCGGTACGCCTCAAAAGCGCCTGGTTGCTTCTGATCCCCGTGATCGGCTTCCTGAATTTGATGTATCTGGGGGAGGGCACCCATTTCAGGATCGATTTTCTGGACTACCACCTGGTTCTGGGACGGGTGGACAAGCTCAGTTTGTTGTTCGCCTATATTTTTCACCTCATCAGTTTTATCGCCATCCTTTACGCGCTCCATGTCAAAGACAATCTTCAGCAGATAATGGGTCTCCTTTATGCGGGAAGCGCCCTGGGGGCGATTTTTGCCGGTGATCTTTTCAGCTTTTTCATTTTCTGGGAAATGTTGACCGTATGTTCCATTTTCCTGATCTGGGCCCGTCGAACAGAAGCCGCACTGGGTGCGGGGTACCGGTACCTGCTGGTGCATGCGGCCGGGGGCCTGTGCCTCTTGGCGGGCATTGTGATCCATGTGAACCAGACCGGTTCCATACAATTTGATTACCTGGGGCTGAACGGGCTGGGTAGCTATCTCATCTTTCTGGGATTCGGCCTCAATTGTGCCTGGCCCCTGTTTCATCCGTGGCTCACGGACAGTTACCCCGAGGCCACCATCACCGGTACCATTTTTCTGAGTGCTTTCACCACCAAGGTGGCGGTCTATGCCCTGGCGCGCAGTTTTCCCGGGACCGAGGCCCTCATCTGGATCGGGGCGGTTATGACGGGATTCCCCATCTTTTATGCCGTCATTGAAAATGATTTGAGGCGCGTTCTGGCTTACAGCCTGGTGAACCAGGTGGGGTTCATGGTGTGCGGCATCGGCATCGGGACGGCCCTGGCCATTAACGGCGCCGTATGCCACGCCTTTAATGACATTCTGTTCAAAGGCCTTCTTTTTATGTCCATGGGTGCGGTTATGTACCGAACGGGCAAAATCAACGGAACGGACCTGGGCGGATTGTACCGGACCATGCCGCTGACCTGCATATTCTGCATGGTGGGGGCTGCCTCCATTTCCGCTTTTCCACTTTTCAGCGGTTTTGTAAGTAAATCCATGGTGATGGATGCCGCTGCCGGCGGGCACATGCGAATTGTCTGGTTTATTCTGCTCTTTGCCTCGGCCGGTGTGTTTCACCATGCGGGCATCAAGATTCCTTATTTTGCCTTTTTTTCACATGATTCGGGCCTGCGGCCGAAAGAAGCACCCCTCCACATGCTTCTGGCCATGGGGATTGCAGCGTTTTTGTGCATTTTTATCGGTACCTATCCCGCTCCCCTGTATGCATTGCTCCCATATCCCGTGGATTATGTTCCCTATACGGCGCCTCATGTGGTGGGCCAGACACAGCTTCTGTTCTTCTCGGCACTGGCGTTTACACTGCTTCTGCGGGCCGGCATTTATCCGGCGGAGATCCGGTGCATCAATCTGGATGCGGATTGGTTTTACCGCAAAGGAGGGAAACTTTTCTTCCTTATTTTCGATCGTTTTCTAAACGGGTTGAACCGTTTTTGTGACCGTGTTTTCGTAAAAGGTATTGTTGGAACCCTGGGCGCAGTTTCCAAAGACATTGCCGCACGACTTTCCCTGATCGTGATGGTGAGCATATGGATTCTCATGGGGCTTCGGGGAGAACGGTTAAGGATGAAAAAAATGAACCTGTATGCGGATATGATGGGGGGGACCGTGCCCATTGGGATCGGTGTCGGTGTATCAACCCTGTTCCTCGTGTTGATTTTTATTTTTACGTAAAAAAAGCGGAGACCATAACATGATTGCGTTTGATGATTTGAGGAAAATTTTACTACTGGAAAACGTGAGTGATTCCATGTTGGGAAAAATGGTCCCGTTATTGGAGATGCGCGTTTTTGGCGAGCGGGATATTATATTTCAGCAGGGTGATGATGCGGACTTGTTTTACATGCTGAAGGATGGAAAAGTGCTTCTGGAAGTGGATGCTTCTGAAAGTATCAGCGTTTCCCTTGGCGCCATGAAGGCGGGGTTTTCACTTGGATGGTCGGCCCTTCTTCCCGGTTCCAGCTACACCGCTACCGCCGTCTGCGTAGAACCCTCTGAGGTTATTGCCATTCCTGGTAAAAAATTTATCCGGCTCATGGATGCGGACCATGATAACGGTTATGGTATCATGTGGAAAATCACGGAAATACTTCGCCGGCGTCTGGGACGTCGTACCGGCCAATTTTTACGGGCCATTGAACAACATCCTGATATTCAGAAAGTATTTCAGGCCGATTTTGAAGGACCTCCCGAGTTTTTTACCAATATATTTCTGAACTCACCCATCGGCATTTTTATCGTTCAAGATGGAAAATTTGTTTTCGCAAACCCCGAGTTCTGCAGAATATCCGGTTTCTCGGAATCTGAAATAGTCCGTATGAAATCGCTGGAAATTGTGAAAAGAGATGATAAGCAATTTGTCAGGGAGAATGCCATCAAGATGTTGAAGGGTCAACTTTCGAGCCCCTATGAACACCGGATTTTAACAAAACAGAATGAGGCCAAATGGATTATCGAGACCGTAATACCCATACATTATGAGGGACGAAAAGCCGTCCTGGGGTATTTCATGGATAACACCAAGTGTGTGCATGCGCGCGAAGCGCTCAACATTTCAGAGGACAAGTTAGAAAAAGCCTTTCGTTCGAGTCCTGAGTGGTTCGTCATCTCCACATTGGAAGGCCTTTACGTGGATGTGAACGAGGCCTTTTTGAAAACCACCGGTTATATCCGGGCGGAAATCCTGGGTCGCACTTCGGTTGAACTGGGTATTTGGGCGGATCCCCAAAAGCGAGTTGATATGGTCGAGACCCTTAAGGAAAAGGGAGTCGTTCGCAACCTAGAGGTGGAGTTCCGCATGAAATCCGGGGAAATCCGACAGATGCTCTGGTCTGCTGAGGCGATCGATTATGGGAATGAGAAGTGTCTGATAGCGGCGACCCGTGACATCACGGACCGGGTCCGCGCCCAGAAGGAACAACTGAGCTGTGAAAAGCTGGAAGGGGTCCTTGAGATCGCCGGCGCCACATGTCACGAGATCAATCAGCCGTTGCAGCATATGGTCCTGCTGCTTAATGAGGCCATGAAGGAAAATCCCCATATGGAAAGCCTTCAGGAAGTTAAGAAACAGTGCGATCGTATCAAGGAAATCACCCATAAAATGGAGAGCATCACCGTTTGTGAATCCACGGATTACGTTGGCGGTCAGAAAATGGTAGATATTTACCAGTCCGCCAAAAAATGAAAAAACCTCGAAAATTTCTTGTCTTTTTTCTTCTCTTTGTTTCAGTCTGCATCATAGTTGCCATCGTTTTCCATGAGGTCGTGGTTTATACCTCAAACGCCTACATCCGGGCCAACTGGGCGGCGGTGAGTCCCCGGGTTAAGGGACACGTGAAGGCCGTTCATGTTCAGAACAACGCGCTTGTCAAGCAGGGACAGTTGATGATTGAACTGGAGGAGTATCCCTACCGGCTTGTGTTGGACGTGCACAAGGCTACCCTGGCCCAGGACCAAGCCCAACTTAAGGTCACGGAAGTCAAATATGAAATGGCCCGGGAGACTCTCGAAAGTGTTGTCGCGGAATTCAAACTGGCCGTGAAGAAACGGGATCGATTTAAAGAACTGGTTCGGGAAAACGCGGTGAGCAAGCAGGCCTATGAAGATGTTGAAACGGAACTGGACAATGTGACCATCCGATTAACCCAGGCCAAGGAAAATGTGAAATACTGGTTGGCGACCGTGGCGGAACAGGCCACCGTTATTGATGCCAGCCGGGCCCGGGTAGCCCTGGCGGAATATGATCTGTCCATGTGCCGGATCTGCGCTCCCAACCCCGGTTACGTCAACAACATGTATATCCGGCCCGGGGATTACGCGGTGGTGGGAGAGCCCATGTTCGGCATTGTGGAAACCACGGAAATCTGGGTGGAAGCCAACTACAAGGAAAGTCATGTGGGTAAGATTAAACCGGGTCAAAAGGTATGGATACAATGCGACCTGTACCCCTCCCGCATTTTCGAGGGGAGGGTGACCAGTATCGGCACCGGCGTCAGCCGTACGGACAGGCCCCAGGGAGCGCTTCCCTACATATCCCCCACCATTGATTGGATCAGGCTTCAGTACCGTTTTCCGGTCCGGATCAAAATTGAAGATCCTCCTCCGGACATCCAGTTCCGTATGGGGGCCGATGTCCGGACCCTGATCCTGCTGGGTTCGGAAAAAAGTGTTGCGCCATGACCCTGCGGGACCATCTCACCCTGATTCATACCGATCTATCCCTCACCCTTCATGATTTTGCATGGGGCGCCCGGCAGACCCGTCAGGCCCTCAAAACGGCTCTGGCCTGCGTTGTGTCGGTGATGCTCGTTTACTTCCTGGACTTAAAAGAAGCCTACTGGGCCGGCATTACAATCATGGTCATGATGCAGCCCAATGTGGCCGCCTCCATTCGAAAAGGGTGGATGCGGGCCGGCGGCGCCTGCTGCGGTTGTTTCCTGGCAGTGGTGATGACGGGCCTTTTTCTTCAGTTGCACCTGACGTATACACTTGCATTTTTCTGTCTGTCGGTTCTGGGGTTCTACCTGGGTGTTACAGCTCGTATGGGTTATTTCTGGAGCTATTTTATCATGAACGGCGTCCTCATCTCCATGGTGGGGATGACCCAACCGGATATCACGGTCTATATCACGGTCCACCGGGGCGCCGCCATTACCATCGGCGTGCTGGTTTCCCTGGTGGTAAATGTGGCGTTTTTTCCCGATTACGCCCACGAAACACTTAAACGGGACTTTGAACGGTATCGTTCCATGACGCTTGAATGGATTCGGGAGATTGTGCGTCAATATATGGAATGTGATTACCGTTTGGAAGAAGTGGAAGTGTCATACCGCAAATTGATTCGAGGGTCGCGCAAAATAAGGAAGCTGTTGCAGGATGCCGCTTTCGAAATGAAGCTGCTCAAGGGAGATTCGGATATCCTGGATGCGCTCATCAATCGTCTCACTCGGCGGATTGAGGATTTCCACGCCTTTTATCAGGAATTATCCCGGAAGGTTCCGGAGCGGGCATACCAGGATATCCATCGGGTGGTCATGGAAGATCTTTTGGAAAAGCTGAGTCTGGTGGCCAAGGCTGAAGGATGGTCATTGGATACCGAAGAACCGTCAGCGGAAAATATCCAACAAGTCCTGGTGCGTCTGGAATCGGATTATGGAAAAATCCTTGTTGACGTTCGAAAAGAGGATTATGGGGTATTCGATTTTCTGTTCTTTCTGGAACTGATTTTCCTGTTGCGGCGCATTGTCAACGATCTGACCTTTAAAACCCGGGAAAACTCCGTTAGCGAGGTGGCTGCTGTTCCGGAAAAGAGGGTATATGAGGAACGTTCCGACCTTTACCGGTTCAAGCTGCTGGGCCGTGCTCGAACCCTTCACATCCCTTCCCTCAAATATGCCATCAAAGGGGCTTTGGGTATTGTGTGTGTCTTTTGGTTCTGGTTCTGGGCCGAAATTCCGGGGGGAGCGCTCAACATGTCTGTGGCGGTGATCACCGTACTGCAACAGGACCTCATGAGCACGACCCACAAGGGTTTACTGCGCTTTACTGGGTGTCTGGTAGGGGCTGCCGCAGGCTATGCATTTTTAGGGTTTCAGGTGGAATCCACTCTTGTGCTCTGTATTTCTCTGTTTTCGGTTGTATTCTGTTTCGCCTACATCTGGGGAGGACGTCCGGGTGCCGCCTATCTGGGATGCCAGGCAGGGCTCTGTTATATCCTGGCCACGGTTCATGATCTGGGGGCCATGACGAGCCTGGCGCCACCCACGGAAAGGCTGGTGGGTATTTTTCTGGGTGTTCTGTTTACGTGGACCATCAACCTCCTGGTGTGGCGTGAAGATCTTCTGGCGAAATTCTCGGACAACATCAAATTTGCTGAAACAAAACTTGTCGCCATCGGCGAAGAGATTGCCGCCCGGTTTCATGGCCACAGCGTTTCCAGCCCGGTGCCCCTGGATGTGACGGCACTTCAGTCTACCCTACGGATCCTCCAGAGCCAGGTGGAGCTGGCAGCAGAGGATGCGGCCCCGATTCGAGTCTGGTTGGAGCAGTTGCGCCTTCTGGCGGAGGAGAGCGCCGGCATGGACATGGTGGATCTCGAAACGGCCCATGTGCTGGCAGAACAGAAATCCGATTTTATTCCCCGACTGGTTGAGATCATTTTTCTGATGTCCCAAGCGCGATCTCATAAGGATTTTCACCGTATTTCTCTGCGTCTGGAAGAACAGGAGAACGAATTTGAACAAATCATAAAAAAAATGCGTCAAGGTATCATTCAATCCAAACCCATGGCCTTTAAACAACGCTTTGCCCACACCCTTATTATCTGTAAGCGCCTTCTTTACCGCCTTCGGACGCTGACAGATGCCCGAAGCCGTTTCCCGGTCTCTATAGGCTCGTAGCGAGCCAATATTCATACATGCAGGTAGCGTCATTGCATTGTTGTTTTTATGCCTATCCGATTAATGGAAGCGTATGCTTTTTCTTGACAACATCACCTTGTTCAGCATATTGTCGATAATCTGTTTATCGGTAATATTGTTCCGGGGGAGTTCATCAAGCCTCTTCTTGCTTGAGAAGATATCATAATGGTTTTCAAATCTCTCACATTAGTTCAACAGATTGCCAATGTGCTGAAAGATGGCATACTGACCGGAAAGCTTAAGGGGGGTGAGCAACTCCTTGAAGATAAATTAAGGCAGGAATTCGATGTCAGTCGGACACCTTTAAGGGAGGCCTTCAGGGTTTTGGAAAATGAAGGTTTTGTTGAGATACTCCCCTGGAAAGGCGCATTTGTAAAAAAAATAAGCAGAAAGGATGTTAAAGAGATTTTTCCGTTAAGGGCGAATTTAGAAGGGCTTGCAGCTCGTCTTGCCTATGAAAACAGCACACAGGGGCATTTTGATGAAATGGAAAAATGCCTCGACCGTATGCACTTATCCATTCGGAAAAAAGATTTTGGTGAATACTCCAGGCAACATATTGCCTTTCATGACGTTTTTATTACTGCTTCAAAGAATCAGACCTTGATTGATATTATCCTGAATTTGCGTATCTGCACATTGTGGCACCGAAATACCTATCAATTTTATGAAGAGGACTTTGGAGATCCTATAAGCGTTCATCGTGAAATAGCAGATCTTTTCAAGGAAAAAATGGTTTCATCCGATGACGTCGAAAAGACAGTCAAACGGCACATCATTGCGGCCCTCGACGCTTTTTTGGCGACGATGGAGTAGGGTTGCAAAAAAATTTTTGATGGGAAAAAAGGCCTGCCCTGAATCGGAGCTTTGGCATATGCGCCTATCAGGGAGCAGTCAAACCTGTAAAGCAAGGAGGTTGTGAAGCCGGTCGTGTATGGTTGGTAAAAATGTTGCAGGGAGTTCACTAAATATTTTCAGCAAGGAGGGTATCATGAAAGGGATCAACAGAAGGGAATTTATTAAGAACGTGGCCATCGGCGGTGCGGTATTGGGAATTGGAAGTGCTGTTTTGAGCAGGCCCTCAAAGGCGCTTGCAACCGGGCAGCATGACATTGGGCAATGTAAGAACGTGAGGGTCAGATGTGTTTCAGAACTGGGGTGGTTCGATACCAAGAAGCTGATTGGCCAGATGAAGGCGGCCGGCGGGGGAAAGACAAACCAGTGGACCATTCCCTGGGATCCCAAGAATGCCGCAGGCAGTTGCACGCTGATTGACATGGAAACCCTGGATGGACGTCATCACAAAATTCTCCTGGATACCGGGTGGAGCAGGGAATACATGGATGAGGCTTTCAAGCGGGAAGGCATCGATAAGATGCTTAAAAACGGTGAAATTGATGCCCTCGTCATCAGCCATGAGCACCTGGATCATTACTGGGGTTTGGAAACAACGCTTAAGTATAATCCTGATATCAAAGTTATTATTCCCAGCACATTTTATCCTGAAGGGATGTTTTATCTGAGGGGGACTGAGTATTTTGAAGCCAATACCAGGAATCGTGTTACCCATCGTGGTGAATTGGTTAAATGCAAACCCAAAGAGGTCAACAAGCTTTATGACGGCTGTGCGCTGGCTGCTTTTGATCTGCCCATTGTTATCCGCGTGCGTGGTGAGCAGTCGCTATATTTCAATGTGAAAGATAAAGGTATCGTCTGTGTTACCGGTTGCTGCCATCAGGGCATTTTGACCCTGGCGGATTTCGCACAGGAAAAAATTGTTGGTGGCGATAAGATGTACGGCGTTTATGGGGGGCTCCATATTGCGCCTTTTGGACCGGTAAAGCCTGAACGTGAATACCTGATCGATGGTATGGCCAAATATAATTTCAAAAAGGTGGCCTGTAATCACTGTACGGGTCTGGCCGCTGTTGAGAAAATGGTCAAGCTCGGATACCCCATAGTGAAAGGAACGGCGAGTTACGGGTCAAAGAGTGAACTCTATATCGGTAACGGGGACGAAGTTCTCTTTGGCTAAAATTTCCCCATCTTAATTTGAAGAAAGCGTCTCGGGTTCAGCGGTTCAGGGTTCACAAAAAAATGCTGATTTTGGATCTCTGAATCCGGGACTCGTAAATGCCTGCGCTGTTTCCCTGCCTCCGATTTAGCTGCCATTGACGTCCAATCCAAGCGCTTTGGCCCGTTTGGCCCATTGCTGCCTTGCCAGGGCCTGCATGTCCTGGACCTTGTCCATCTCGTCGACGATCTCCATGCCCAGCAGGGTTTCTACCACATCTTCAGTGGTTACCAGACCTTCGGTCCCACCGTACTCATCGACCACCAGAGCGATGTGCTGGCGTTTGTCGAGCAGAAATCCGAACAGGTTCGAAAGGGATATGTTGCCGGGTACCGTTTTGAGTTCCCGTTTCAATGTTACGAGTTTGACGTCGCCGCGACCCTGCGCCTTGGCGTTCAGTAAGTCGTCCTTTAGAATAAATCCGGTGATGTGGTCCAGATTCGCCTCATAGAGCGGCAGTCGCGAGAAGGTCAGGGATGGGTTGGCATCCAGGGCTTCGGTGATGCTCATGTCCTGCGGAAACCCCGAAATTACTGTCCGTGGCGTCATGATATCCCCGGCTGTAAGCGAATCAAATCGAAATAAATTCCGGATAATCCGGGATTCACGTGGGTCAATTTTTCCCGTGCTTTCTCCGATGCCGGCCATGGCGACGAATTCTTCGCGGCTGAACACATGGGGGCTTCTTCCCCGCGCGATGAGACGGGTCAGCGCTTCCGAGACCCAGATCAGGGGATAGAGAGACCAGATCAACCCCCGGACAAATTGGGCTGTGAGTCCGGCCAGTTTTCGCCAGTAGACGGCGCCGATGGTTTTGGGGATGATTTCAGAGAGGAAAAGGATCATCAGTGTCATGATCGCCGAAAAGAGGCCGAACCAGGCGCTGCCGAAAACCACCGTCGCTTTGGCACCAGAGCCGATGGCCCCCACCGTATGGGCAATGGTGTTCAATGTGAGAATGGCTGCCAGGGACTGGTCGATGTTGTCCTGTTTCAACCGTTTGAGCAACACTGCGACGTTGGGTTTTCTGCCATGAAGTTCAGCGATGTAAGAGGGTGTAATGCTCAAAAGGACCGCTTCAGCCACGCTGCAGAGGAATGAAAAAACCAGTGCCAGCAGGATGTATGAAACCAGCAGGATTACATCGATGTTTGTGTGGCCGACATCCGTCGGTGAGTTACCCGGCAGACCAACGGCCGTTGCCGTATCAACTGAAAACAACACTATTAACATCATCGCCAGCCACTTAATCTTCATAATTGAACCTCTTTGCTGAAACGCTCCGGTCCCACGATAAATTTTGCAGTGACCAGAGATCCGAGAATTGTTCCCAGAATGCCGGGGGCCATAACACTTTGACCGGCCAGGTACAAACCTTTAACAGCGGTCCGGTTCAACAGGGCCGCCGATAACATTTGTCTGTCCGATCGCATGACGCCGTAGGCAGAGCCATTGGGACTGTTGACCCAGTCCCGGATGGTCAGCGGCGTGTAGGTATCAATCACTTCCAGGCCCTTCAATTGGCCGGTAACCGGCTCAACCTTTTTAATGAGCCCACGGGCAAGCGCCATTTTGGCAGCCCCATAGTCGGCGCCCCGATACCCGCTGCGTGTTCTTTCCCACTGCCGCCATAATTCGTCGTGCCCACCGGTAATGAGCGTGAGCAATAGAGATTCGGGGCGGCCACTGGGCCGCAGCTGTGTATAGATCACATCATGAACCGCCCCGTCGGTATTGGCTTTCATGGAAAACAAATTATAGGGCAGGGGCTTGTGAGCATCGGCGGGTACGACGGCATTGACCGAAAACATACCGTCCGTATTTACAAGCCCTTTAATTCTGCGCCGGTAGGAAGGTTTGACGTTTTCCGGCCCCAGCAGGTCTACCACAACGTTGGGATGCACCGTGCCGATCACCAGGGGCGCATTATGCCGCTCTCCGTTTTCCAGGGTAAGCCCTGTGGCATGCCCCCCGCGAACATTGATGCGGCGAACGGCCTGCCCGCAAAGAACGCTTCCCCCCAGGTCGGTCAACCGTTGAACCAGCACCTTCACCAAATGGGCGCCATTGCTTTCCAGACGCCAGGCGGAAAAGAGATAACTTGCCAGGGTCATCATATGGTAAAACTGCGGGCACAGGGGTGGCGGCACTCCGATCCAGACCGATGGGACGCTCAAGACACCCTTGAGCCCGGGCGAACACCCCAGCCGATCCAGCACTTCCCACAGCGGTTCAGTCTGATCGATCAGATCGGCCATGGACTGATTCTTGAAAAGAAATTCGAGCCGATCAAGCCCTCCGGCACTTTGGCGGAGCATCGCCATGAAGCCATTTATTGCTCCTTGCTCTTTTGGAAAAGTCTTCTTCAACTGGACTTCATATGCATCCAGGCCGGCGGGCATATCAAATTGCCGGGGACCGGCGACGGCGTTGGTGAAATAGTAACGATCCACCGGGCCATCAACCCCCATTCGTTTCAGCGGCAGTTTTTCGGTAATCCCAAGATAATCAAACAGACGTCGAAGGACCTGCCCCTTATCCAGGGCCCCCAGATAATGCAGTCCCACATTGCAGTGAATCCCCCGACGGACATAACTTCGGAGCATGCCGCCGGGTTGCCGGTTTTTTTCAATAACCGTCACGCCAAAACCGAAGTATGAGAGTATGATGGCCATACTCAGACCCCCGATGCCGGATCCGATGACGAGCGCTTTTTCGTTTTGACGTGGCAGGTGGCGCATTTATTTTTT